>Ga0180437_10000052_pt1 | contig 246529 bp, 211 predicted proteins | sample SS_ome_4_FD_132410 | JGI IMG/M metagenome (GOLD analysis project Ga0180437, IMG submission 132410) | Hypersaline lake sediment archaeal communities from the Salton Sea, California, USA - SS_3_D_1 metaG | ecosystem: Environmental > Aquatic > Non-marine Saline and Alkaline > Hypersaline >...
AACTCTCCGTCAGATTTGTCTCGCACGAGGCGAGATAAGGTTTGACGTTGACCTCGCAGGCATCCTATCACTTCTTCGATTGTTAAGGTGCGTGAGGACGGAAAACGCCGCTGCTGTCAACAGTGGCGGAGGCACTACCGGACTCTTTGTCTTGCGACGATCTTATGAGTGGTTGGTAATGTCCTCCTTGTCCTCGTTATTAAGGTACGTCCGCATTATACCAACCCCACCTTAACCTGTCAAGAAAACTCGCGCCTTTTCCGCCAAGAGCCGGACAACTGTCGCCACTTTCCGTGCCATCCACCGCCCTCCGCACATCCGGGCTTCGAGGGATCGAGACCTGTTTGAAGGGGTAGTGTGATTGTGCTACACTCGCTGCAAGGAGGCTTCAACTTGCAACGACAACAAAGTGACGGTTTGGCCTACTATCAATTCGAGACCCTTGACATGCCGCACGGCGTCTTCACCCGTCTGGGTGGCACCAGCGAGGGTCACCTCGCGTCGCTCAACCTGGGCAAAACGGTAGGCGACGATCCCGCCAACGTCACCGCCAACCGGGCGCGCATGCTCGCCGCACTCGAACTCGAACCCGGCGCAGCGCGGACGGTCTGGCAGGTCCACGGAGCCAGGGTACTGGCCGTCAACGGGGTAGGGCCAGGCCCGGATGAGGAACCACCGCCCAAGGCCGACGGCATCATCACCGATCGGCCCGGCCTGGGCTTGTGGATGCGCTTTGCCGATTGCGTACCCATCATCCTCCACGACCCGGTGCGGGGTGCAATTGGCATGGCCCACGCTGGTTGGAAGGGCACTGCGGTGGGGATTGCCCTGGCCACCGTACGCGCCATGCAGCAGACCTACGGCAGCCGCCCCGCCGACCTGATCGTCGGCATCGGGCCGTCCATCTGTGCCGAACGCTACCCTGTCGGCCCGGAGGTTGTCGCCGCCATTCGCGATGCCTTTGGAGACACTGATGGATTGGTCTGGCGAGACAAACTCGGAAAGCCGCACCTCGACCTGTGGGCTGCCAACAAGCGCGCGCTCCACGAAGCCGGAGTGAGCCAGATTGAAGTCAGTGGCCTCTGCACGGCCACCCACACCCGTGAGTTTTTCTCCCATCGCGCCGAACAAGGCCGCACCGGACGTTTCGGGGCGCTGATAAGACTACCAATATGACCGATACAACAACCGCTGTGATGCTCGTTGCCCAACGCCTTGAGCAACTGCAAGAGAGAATCCACCGGGCCGCGACCAGCGCACGACGCGACCCATCCGATATCCTCATCGTCGCCATCACCAAGACACACGGCCCGCCGCTCGTAGAAGCGGCCTACGAACAGGGCCTGCGTCACTTTGGCGAGAACCGCGTCGAGGAAGCCGAAGGCAAGCTGCCCGACCTCTCCAGCCGCCACCCGGAGATGATCTGGCACATGGTCGGCCACATCCAGAGCCGCAAGGCCAGTCGCGTTCCACCCCTGTTCTCCTACGTGCACTCCCTGGACCGTCTCAAAGTCGCGCAGCGACTCAGCCAGGCCGCCGTGGAGGAAAACAAGTCGCTCGACATCCTCCTCGAAGTGAACCTCACCGGCGAAGAAACCAAATACGGCTTCGATCTAAGTCGCTGGCCCGACGACGACGCCCAGTTCGAGACCTGCTCGCAGGCGGTGGAAGCCATGCTCGCCCTGCCGAATCTGCGCCTGGACGGTCTCATGACCATGGCTCCTTTCACCCACGACCCGGAAACGACCAGGCCGGTTTTTGCCCGGCTGGCACGCCTCCGGGATGCCCTGGCAAAACGCTTCCCACAATCGGCCTGGACGCACCTCTCCATGGGCATGACGGGCGACTTCGAGGTTGCCGTCCAGGAGGGTGCGACCATGGTCCGCATCGGCACGGCCATTTTCGGTCCGCGCGAGGTCCAGCGGACGACTTAAGCTATCAATGGAAACGTGAAATGGATATCATTCTCGAACTTGTCGACACGGTGCTCCTGGTATACTCGTTGCTGATATTTGCGCGGGTCATCATCTCCTGGGTGCGCCTTGACCCCTATAATCCAGTAGTACAATTCTTGCACGCCACCACCGAGCCAGTTCTGGCACCCATCCGTAGCCTGCTGCCGGGCGGGGGCATGATGTTGGACTTCAGCCCGTTCATCGCGCTTCTCCTCATATCCGTGTTGCGACGGTTAATCTAGTTGCGCTCCGGCAGTTATTGATTACACTGTTAGCATAAGGCAGAAATCGGACAACCTGGCCGCAATCCAAACTGCAAGAGAGGTCTTCCCGATGCGAGAATTCAAAATCACGGATGCCAAAGGTGGCGCGGCGTTCACTGTGCGCGTTGTTCCCAGGGCCAGCAAAACCGAAATCATCGGCCTGATGGATGATGGCGCGCTCAAAGTTCGCCTGACCGCCCCCCCTGTCGAAGGCAAGGCCAACGAGGCGCTCATCGAGTTTCTGTCCGAGGTCCTGAGCGTCAGGCGTGACCAGATTGAGATTATTGCCGGACACAGCGGGCGCGAGAAGCTCATCAGCGTGATTGGCATCACCCCCGACCAGGTTAACCAGATTCTCATCCCGGCGGCGCTTGATGGCGAAGACGACTGAATAGCGTCCCGGCAGGCCTCCAATAATTGACAGAACCTTAAAAGGGGATGATCCATTGTTTGGGCCATCCCCTTTGCCTGCCTGAACGAGAGGCGTCTTAGCCGACCACCGCAGGCAACCCCCTGCCGACGGCTTGGCTGATAGAGGTCAGTGACCGGTATGCGGCCTCTCGCACCGTCGGAGACGAATCACGCAAAGTTGCGTAGAGCGGCTTCACGGCCTCCCAGCCGCCGATTTTGCCCAGCGTATCCGTGGCGGCAAACCGCGCTTCGTCGTCCCCCTCCTGCAAAACCCGGATCAACATGTCGATCGCCTGCGGGCCGCCTTGCGGCACGCTCTCGCCCTGTTCAGCCGCCCACTCCACCAGCCAAACCATGTGCTCCGGCAGCGGGAACACTGCCGGGACGCGCTGTGTTGTGCCCGTCTCGAAACGCTCTACCGCTTCGCGGGCGGCATCGCGCACAAACCATTCGTCGTCCTGAACCTGGCATTCCTCCAGAATCCCCAGTGCCCACGGTTCGCTCACCCGCGCCAACCCGTAGATGGCTGCCCGTCGGACCAGCACGTCTTCCTCGGATATTGCCTCTCGCAGCAACGCGTGCCCCACCTCCGGTTCGGAGGCAAGCGACTCAGCCACCGCCCGTCGCACCGGCTCTCTGCCCTCGAACAGCAACTGGATCAGATACTCCGTAGCTTCCTCACCCCCAATCGCTGCCAATGCCAGCGTGGCAGCGACCTGGACTTCGGTTTCCGTATCGTCCAACGCGTAAGCAATGTCTTCTATCAAGGTCGGGTCGCCCAAAGCCCCCAACCCCAGCGCCGACAAAGCCCGGGCCAGGGCATTCTCGGCTCTAAGCCCTTGTCTGAACACAGCGGCCATCTTGGGATCGCGCGACGCCACGACCCCGGCCAGGATTCGCTCGCGCACCACCGGGAACTGCGACGGCGAGAGCAACGCCTGGGTCAGGCCCCGTAGCAGCTTGTCTCGCCACACAGCATCCGTCGGCGCGTCCACCGCCCAGGCGGATGTCTCCAATAGCGTATCGCACGCTACCTCAGGCTCGGCATCGAGCCGCTCCTCCACAAAACCCGTCACGTCTCGTGCCGCTGCCAGGAAGGGCATGATGATATTCCGAGCCTCGTCCGCGTGGTGGAGGCTATCTAACTGCCCGGAAGCCGCCAACGATTCCGCAGCCAGAAAACCGCCGATAACCGGGTGAGAAAAGGTGTACCGGCCCCCCGCGCGCTCCACCAGGAACGGGTTCTTGTTGGTGATCTCGTGCAGGAAATCCGGCGTGTCCATTGCCATCCGGCCAAGCCTCGCCAGTGCCGCGTCCAGAAAGGCTTTCACCTCGTCGGCGGCCAGTCCGATTTCCCCGTCGGCGTCGGGCGCAATCGCCTCGACGGCCAGTCGTTGAAAGGCATCCCACACTTCCGGCACGGGCATCATCCGGTCGACGTAAGCGCTGTACCAGGCCGCGCGACCCTCCCCCTTCCCGTCGCGCGCGTAGGTGGTCCATGCCTTCAGCGTCACGTCCAGCGGTGAGCGAGCGCGGTTTCCGGCAGCCACCTGGCGAACCGTGTTCGGGTCGGGCGGGTCGTACCGTTGTCGTCGCGACCCTGACATATCCGGCCAGGCTTCTGCCCAACGCTGGGCCAGCAAGGCAAACTCCCGGTCCCCCCAGGGCAGCAAATACACTGGCGTCAGGCCGAACTCCACCAGGGGACCGTAGCCGCGCGAAGGACCCGCCATGACCAGCCGGTTTCCGGGGTAAATCTCCATCAAAGCTCCGAGCCATTCCAATACCCTGGCTCGCTGTGTATCTGGCAACTCGTCCCATCCGTCGGCCAGCAGCAAACAGACGCCAGAGGCCAGCGCGTTAGGAATAGCGCTGGACGCCGAACGGGCCAACCGCCCGGTCATGCGCCGTTGGGCGGCAGCCAACAAGAAGTTGGCAGGGTCTTTCTCGCCGAACAGCGCTTCTGGCGACAGGTCCACGTCGCCCAGGTGAAACAGCACCGGTGTCAGCAACTCGTCCGAAAGCCACTCACGCTCGTCGAGTTGAGATTGTTTCGCCGCAATCATTGCCATCATCGCCAGCGCCGTGCTGCGTCCGCTGCCGGGCGCGCCCAGCACGGCAATCGCCGGGGCACCGCGCAAGACGTGAAGCAAGTCTGTGCCGGGCATCCCATAGGCTCCGGCAGCTTGCGGGTATTCTGGAACCAGTGGCACCATAGCATATGGTCCCTCTAGCTCGTCGTGCAGTTCGCCGAACGGATCGTAAGGAGGCGGCACCGGTATGAAACGCGGGGCAACGCCAACCCGCTCCAGGGCTATCAGGTGCCCGGCCAGATGCCAGCGGTTGGCCTGGCCCAGCACCGCATCGCGGTAGCGTGCCCCGTGGCCTCGCATGGCGCGCGCCTCGGCGCTGACGGCACGTTCTTGCAGATTCTGGCGCAGAACCGCCAGACGGGCGCGGTTCCGGTAAATCAGAAAGGCCAGCAATGAGGCCACTGCTACGCCGACGAGCGCCGACAGAATATCGAAGGTCCACGGCCCCCGGCCCACTTGAAGGAAACCCTCGAGGTGAACGTCGAGTAACGTCAACATGATAGGTCCATCCATAACGACTCCTGGGCACAGGGGTGCGACTAAGCTGAGACAAGAATACGCCCGCAGGTGGGACAGCGGGCGTCGAGTTGGTTATGGTGCGCTTTCTGGAGCACGCTCGATGTGGGCGCCACACCGCAGGCCGAGCAAACCTCGTTCTGGAGCGGTGCGACGGCCACACCACCCAGACGCGCTCGCAACCGTTCGTAAGCAGCCAGCGCATCCGCGTCTGCCTGTCCAGCCACACGCTCCCGCTCGACGTCCAACTCGTGCAGATCAGCTTCGAGCGCCTGCTTCTCTTTTGCCAGGTCCCCCTGGTTGGCCGCCCACCTATCCTCTGTCGCCTCTAACTCCGCTCGTGCCTGTGCTCTCTGATCCTGGTTCTCTTCCAGGATCATCATCGCCTCCAGCAGCAAATCCTCAATCTCACCTCGCCGCCGGGCCAGCGACTGGAGCTCCTGCTCCATGTCCTGCATTTCTTTTGGATTCTTCACCGTCCCACTATACAGGCGGTCGGAGGTGGCTTTGGCCTTATCTTCCAGGCTGGCAATCTCCAATTCCAGTTCGTTGGTCCGGGCCTGGGCGGTTCGGGTGCGCTCCTCGGTCCGTTCCAGGCGCTTGTGTGCTGCCTGCACCGCCTCATTTTCCCCCAATAGGGCGCTAATCTCGTCCAGCCGCGCGCGCCTTACGTCGGCCTCGCTGTCAAGTTGCTGCAAGCGGTAGAGCACTGATGTGTCGGTCACAATCCCATTCCCGGCGACTGGCACAAAAGGGGGATTTCTCCCCCTTGCGTTTGAGATTATACTACAGCCAACTTTCACCGGGCAATCGCACGAGCGCCGGGCAGCAGCCCCTGACATGCCGATTGGCCAACACCACTGGTGGCTCGAATGATGACGGTTCGCGATGACTGACTCGATCAATAAACACGCCTTTCTGGCTATCCTTCTTGGCGTGCTCTGGGTTGCGCTGGCCGTAGGCACTTACTTCACCGTGTTCGCCCAGAGAGGCCTGACCACCGACTTCTACCCGCGTTGGGTTGGCGCTAGGGAAATGCTGCGTGGCGCAAACCCATACCAGGTAGAGATCAGTATGCCCGTACCCATCGCAGGAAGCAGCCAGCAAACCGTCGTGCATCCCAATTTTCGCTACCCGGCCACGCTGACCTACATTCTGCTGCCGTTTTGGCTGCTGACCTATCCACAAGCCATAAGCCTGTGGAGCGGCTTGATCTTGTTGCTGCTATTCAGCCTACCTGTTCTGGCGTTCTCTATCCTGAAATGGTCGATCAAACCGCTGTCCTTGGCAGGGATTATCGTCTTGTCGACGTTTGGCTATCGCCACGCGATGAACACCTATTTCCTGGGACAGTTCGTGCCATTTATTCTGGGTGCTCTCGTCATTGCCTGGTGGGCGATCAGCGAAGACCATCCCTGGCCCGCAGCGCTTGCCCTCGTCGGCGCTACTATACGGCCCGAAGGTGCGCTGACCGTGGCTGCCATTCTGCTCGACCTGCTCTTGACTCGGCGTTGCAAGATTCTGGCGATCTGGACAGGTGTCATAGGCGTCCTTTTCGGATTGTCCCTGCTCCAAATCGGCTTCTGGGTACCGGAATTTGTGGCGGGCATGAACACCTATCGCGAAATTCGTGTCTGGACTTACCCTCCTGGCTTGATAGGAGTCGATGCGCTGACGCCAGTCGTGGTAGTTGGAGCGGTGCTGTGGGGCATAGTTCTGCTGTGGCAGATGCGCTCTCTGCCCGACAGAACCCGCCTTGGGTGGAGCCTCTCGGTGGTGACTATCGTCTACCTGCTCATCTTGCCGCAGTCGAAAAGCTACACGTTGCTCTATGGGTTGATTCCGCTGTGGGTGGCAATTTGGGCCAACCGGCGGCACTGGTGGAACCTCCTATTTGCCGGGGGGATTCTTCTTTCACCCTGGCTCTTTCTGTTCGCCGGCGCGAATCTTGAGCGTGGTATTCCGCTGGAACAACTTTTTACGCCCGTTCTTCTGGGGATTCTGATTACAGTTAACTGGTATTTGTGGAGACAGCAGAACCTTGATGTCCATGTTACACAGGCTGCCGGGACTACCTGAACCCGAAATACTCCCGCTCAAGAAGACGCCCGAAACAGCCCCGTTACCTGCCACGGCAGTTATCCAATACTCCCCAAAGGAAATTCGGACTGAGGGGGGTGTGCTCTGACTGACGGCCACATCGACAACGTGGAATGGCGCTGGGTCTTTATCGTCAGTGGGCTGCTCATTTTGTTCGCCTTGCTGCCCTACTTACTGGCCTACCAAATGGCACCGCCGGGCGAGCGTTTCATGGGCATCCTGGTCAACCCTACAGACGGGCAATCTTACCTGGCAAAAATGCGACAAGGGGCGAGTGGTTCCTGGCTTTTCCGGCTCACCTTCACCCCGGAGGAACACCCACCGGTCTTCTTGTTCACCTTCCACATCTTTCTGGGTCATCTCTCCAGGTGGCTGGCGCTGCCAACAGTGCCTGTCTACCACACGGCACGTCTGGTTGGCAGCCTGTTCATGTTGCTGGTGCTGTACCTCTTTGTTGCCAATTGGACCGACGACGTGGCGCAGCGCCGCGTGACGTGGGGGCTGGCAGCCGTTGGTGCGGGATTGGGTTGGCTGGTGATTTTGACCGGCTATACCACGGCTGATCTCACCATCCCCGAAGCCTTTCCGTTCTATGCGGCCTTTGCCAACGCCCACTTCCCTTGGGCCATTGCCGTCCTCCTCTACATCGCCCACACGCTGGCCCGCACCATGCTCGACGAGGACCATGGCTATCCCGCGCTGGGTTGGAACACGCTGGGCCTGATTGTCGCGACTATCTTCATGCTGAGCACCCAACCATTTGCGCTATTTCCCTTGGGCACAGGCGTGGGCGTCCTTCTGACGTGGCGCTGGCTGCGGCGCAGGCGCTTTCCCAGGCGCGAATCGGCTTGGGCGCTGGTCGTGTTGGTCTCGGCCATCCCCCAATTGCTGAATGGCTTGTGGGCGGTTTCCGAAATCAACCCGGTATTCCATGCCTGGCATCTCCAGAATCAGACGCCCTCGCCGCCACCCTGGGATTACTTGCTGGCCTATGGGCCTCTCCTTGTGCTGGCCCTGCTGGGAATTTGGAAGTCCTGGCCGAAGCTTGCTGGCGGTGAGCACGATGGCGATGTGTTCCTGTTAGGTTGGCTGGTGACCAACATGTTGTTGCTCTACGCTCCCTTCGGCTTACAGCGCCGTCTGAGCATTGGTCTGATAGTCCCTCTGGCTGTCTTCGCTGGCCGGGGCCTTATGCGTGTGGTGCTGCCAGGGATATCCCGTCGTTGGCGGTCCGTTGTAGTAGCCGGGACGTTCCTTGTCGCGACACCCAGTGCTGTGCTGACGGTAGCAGGCCATACCCTCCTGGCGACCACTGCCGATGCGCGTCTGTATGTGAGCCAGGCTGAAGAAGAGAGCTTCGATTGGCTGGACGAGCATGCCACTCCCGATGATGTGGTATTGGCCTCGCCCGGCTACAGCATGTACATCCCTGCTCAGACCGGCGCGCGCGTGGTGTATGGTCATCCTTTCGAAACACTGCGTGCGCCAGAGCGCGAAGCCGCTGTGCTGGCCTTCTACGCAGGTGAGAACTGCGACTTGCCTGCGGCTGAAGCCGTCGATTACGTCGTCTATGGTCCGCGCGAAGTCCGACTCGGCGATGGGTGTCGGCCCGATGGTGAGCCCGTCTATGCTTCGGGCGACCTCAGCATCTACCAAACCAGTGATTAGCCGCGTCCGTATCGCCCTGAAATCACGTCAATCTTCGGCGACCAACGTTCTGGTCGCTTCTTTGGTGCTCCTCTCGATCGTGGCCTTCCTGCCGCCGGGCCGTTTGCCCTATCCACCCGGCTCTCGCTTCTCCGACGCGACGCTGGCACACTGGCCCAACGCCTTCTTTCTGCGCCGGAGCGTGTGGCACTTCGGGCAGTGGCCCTTTTGGCGGCCCACCGAAATGCTCGGCGCGCCCTTTGCCGCCAATCCCTTATCCAAGGTCTGGTACCCGCCACAATGGCTGGTGCTCCTGCCCGGCTTGCCGGTTACGTTAGCGCTCAACCTGCTGGTCTACGCGCACCTCGTCCTGGCCGCGCTGGGGGTTCTGGCCTGGACCAGAGCCGAGAGCCTTTCCGACCCGGCTGGCGCGTTTGCGGCGTTGGCCTATGCTTTCACCCCAAAAACCATCGCCCACCTGGGCGCGGGGCATCTCGACCTTGTTTACGCGATGGCCTGGGCACCGTGGTTGCTGTGGGCGGTCCGTCGCGGGCGAGACAAGCCCTGGCTTGAAGGTGGCGTCGCGTTTGGGGTGCTTGGCGCGCTGCTGGCTCTGGCCGACGTGCGCCTGGGTGCATACGCGCTGGCCGTGGGTGGCCTGTATGCGCTGAGCCTGCGCTGGCGTGCCCGCGCGCTGGGCGCTGCCGCAATCGTCTTCCTACTGCTGATGGCCGTCTATCTGGTACCGTTGTTGGCCCTGCGTGCCTCTCTGACGCGCGCCGCCATCACCCCTGCCGAGGCGGCCCAGTTCTCGCTGCCGCCGGGCTACCTGTTGGGCCTGCTGCTGCCCAATAGCGGCGGCTTCCACGAGTTGATGACCTACCTCAGCTTGCCGGTCCTGGTGCTGGCCCCGCTCGCGCTGCGAGTCAGGGTGAAAACGGCGGGGGTCTTGTGGGTCGCTGTCCTGCTGGCAGTGTTGTTTGCGCTTGGCGAGCACACCCCACTCTACCCGGCGCTGGTGAGGGTCGTACCGCCGCTGACCTGGTTTCGGGTGCCCTCGCGGGCGTGGTTTGTCGTCGCCCTCGCCATGACCGGCCTCTCTGCCTTCGGCGCGCAAGCCCTGCTCGACGGCGGCCTGGGACGCGCCGGGAGACTGGCCGCGCTTGCCCTGGCTGTCGCTGGATTTGCCATCGCGGTGGGCGCGTTGATCTTGGGCCAGCCGCCCCTTGTCTGGGCGGGACTGGCGCTGCTGGGCACGGGAGGTGCGCTGCTGCTCTCGCTCTGGCCGGGCGCGGGAGTTCGCTGGTCGCTGGCCGCGTTGGGCGTGGTGCTGGTCGTATCGTTGCTGGCGCTCGGCACTACCCTGGTCGAGGGGCGGCGCGAGGCCGATGCTTTCGGCCCGCTGCCGGACCCCATTGGGCCGGGCCGCGTGTATTCACCCTCCTTCACGGTGCTGCCGCATCAGGCGGAGCAGGGGGGGCTCCTGACGCTGCACGGCGTCAACCCCTACCAGTTGGCGTGGAGCGCCGAGGCCATCGACGCGGCGGCGGGCGTGACCGGCGACGGCTACAGCATCACCGCCCCGCGCCTGCCCCCCGACAGTGAAGACCCTGCAACGGCCTTGCGCGATTCCCATCCGAACGTGGGGCTTCTGGCCGCACTCGGCGTCGAGCGAGTCGTCACAGCCTACCCAATAGACGCCGCCGGGCTGACCCTGCTCGACGTTGACACGCCCCCCTTCATTTACCGGGTCGACGATGCCCGCCTACTCGCCTATCTGGTCGAGGCCGGAACCAATCCGACGATGGCGCTGGATGCTATGCCCCCGGCCAATGGCCATGTCGAGGTGACGATGCTGACCCCCAACAAGGTCGTCGTGAAGGTGGAGGCGTCAGGCGACGCGCTGCTCGTCCTGACGCAAGCTTGGGCACCCGGCTGGCGCGCGCGCGTGGGCGGTCACGCGGCGGAGGTGAGGCGTGTCGGCGGCGTGGTACAGGGTGTGATGGTGAACGCAGGAGCAACACACGTGGAACTCGTCTATCGTCCTGTGGCAGACTTCGTTGGGCTGGCGATATCCGGCGGCACAGCGCTGCTGCTGGCCGCCTGGAAGCTGGTAAGATGGCACAAGTCCAGATAACCCCCCGCGAATGGCGTTGGCTGGCCGTGGCCTCGCTGGCGATCATGCTGGCGACTTTCGTGCCCTATGCCGTCGGCTGGATAAGCTCCACACCTGAGATGCGCTACGGCGGCTTCCTCTACGCCCACGAAGACATGCACTCCTACCTGGCCAAGATGCGTTACGGCGCGCGTGATGGCTGGCTGTTCGAGTTGGTCTACACCTCCGAGCCGAATCGCGGCGCGTTCGTCTTTCCCTTTCACCTCGGCCTCGGCAAGCTGACTGCGCTGCTGGCTGGACATCCTCCGCCCGTGCCCGCGCTCGTCGTCACCTATCACACTGCGCGTCTTCTCTTTGGCCTGCTGGCGCTGGTCGTCACCTACCGCTTCGTTGCCGAATTCCTCGTCGAGGTGAGCCAACGCCGTCTCGCCTGGACGCTCGCCACGCTCGGCGGAGGGTTGGGCTGGTTGGTGTTGGTCCTCTTCGGGTCGGGATGGCTTGGCAGTCTGCCCAACGAATTCTACATTCCAGAGGGCTACACTTTTCTCACCCTCCTGCTTATGCCCCATCTATCCCTGGCCCGCAGCCTACTGCTGCTCGGCTGGCTGGCCCTGCTGCGCGCCGCCGAGCGCGGCTCCTGGCGGCTGGCAGCCCTCGCCGGGCTGGCCTGGCTGGCGATGGGCGTGGTCGTGCCCTTCTACGCGGCCTTGATCGGTGTTTTGCTGGCGGCCTGGCTGCTGGCGCTCTGGCTGCGAACCCGGCAGCTCCCCCTGCGCGAAGGGCTGCTGGCCGCGCTGGCGGGCGCGCTCCCCGGCCTGACGCTGATTTACAATTACTGGGCCTTCACCACCGACCCTGTCTTCCAGACCTGGTCGACGCAAAACCGGCTGCCCTCGCCCCATCCCTTACACTACCTGTTCGGCTACGGCCTGCTGGCGGCGCTGGCTGCCTTTGGCCTGCGGCGGGTCTGGCGTGGCGAGGAGCGCCGCGCGGCCCTGCTCGTCAGTTGGCCCCTGATTGTGCCTGTCCTGGTCTATCTGCCGATCAACGTCCAGCGCCGTCTGGCCGAGGGCGTGTTCGTGCCCCTGAGTGTTCTGGCCGTTGCCGGATTGTCGCATCTGGCCGCCGATTGGCCGCCCCGGCGCAAAATACTGGCCCAGGTCGTGTTGTTGGCCTTGCTCCTGCCATCCTCGTTGGTGCAGACGGTGGGCGGCGCGTTGAGCCTGTCCGGCCCGCGCTGGCCGGTCTACCACACCCCTGACGAGTTAGCCGCCCTGGCCTGGCTCGAAGACCACGCCGCTCCTGAGGCGATCGTGCTCTCGTCGTTCGAGCAGGGCAACGTGCTGCCCGCTTACGCCGATGTGCGTGTCTACGGCGGCCACGGCCCAGAGACGGTGGACAGCGCGCGCAAGGAGGAGGAGCTACACGCCTTTTTCGGTGAGGAGATGACCGACCAGAAGCGCCTGTCCCTGCTGGCCGCCAGCGGTGCGCGCTACGTCTTCGTCGGTCCTGCCGAGATGGCCTACTGCGACGACTCGCTCTGTTTTGACCCCGGCACCCTCGGCCTCCGACCGCTCTACACTGCCGGTGACTACACCATCTACGAGGTAGCGCCGTGAACCGTCTCCGTGCCCGCCTCCCCGAACTGACCCTCGTCCTGGCCGTCGGCGTCCTCTTCCACAATCTCCTGTTGGGCGAGGTCATCTTCTGGGGCACGCCCAGCCTGCAATTCTATCCCTGGCGCGAGTTGGCCTTCTCTGAGCTACGCGAGGGGCGCCTCCCACTCTGGAACGCCCTCGTCGGCAATGGCGCGCCCCTCCTGGCGAACTACCAGACCGCTGTCTTCTACCCGCCCAACTGGCTGAATCTCCTGCTCCCCACCGCTCATCTGATGGGCTGGCTGGGCATGCTGCACCTGGTGTGGGCTGGGCTGGGCATGGCCGCCTACCTGCGCCGCCTGGGCCTGGACCGTTTCGGGCAGGGCGTCGGCGCGCTGGCCTTTGCCCTGAGCGGCTATCTGGTCTCGCGCTTCGGCTTCCTGAGCATCACCAGCGCCGTCCCCTGGCTGCCCTGGTTGCTGTGGGCGCTCGATGGGCTGTGGGGGCCTGATGGCGATGCTCCCTGGCGGTCTATCGTTCTACTGGGCGTGATTGTCGGCATGCAGCTTCTCGCCGGGCACGCCCAGACCACCTTCTACAGCTTGCTATTTGCCGGGCTGTATGCCTTGTGGCGTGCCGCCCAGCGTCGGTCAGCGCGGCAACTCGTCCCGGCCCTCGGCGGCGTGGCGCTGGGTTTCGGCCTGGCCGCCATCCAACTGCTGCCCACGCTCGAACTGACCCGCGCCTCCCAGCGCGCCGCTGGCGTCGATGCCATGTTAGGGCTGACCTATTCCTACTGGCCGCTGCGCCCGCTCTCCTGGTTCGCGCCCAACATTTTCGGCAGCCCCGCCACCGGCGATTTCTGGGGTTACGGCACTTATTGGGAAGACGCCACTTACGTCGGCCTGCTGGCGATGCTCCTCGCCGGGCGCGCTCTCTTCAACTGGCTGCGCACCCCTCGCGACGAGACACCGGGCAGTGCCGTCGTGCCCTTCTTCGCCACCACCATCCCGCCCGTGCTGCTGCTCGCCCTGGGGGACAATACCCCCGTCTTCGTCTGGCTCTTCCGCCACATGCCCACCTTCGACGCTTTCCAGGCTCCGGCCCGCTGGATGTTGTTAGCTGTCTTTGCCTTTTCGGCGCTGGCGGGCGTCGGCGCGAGCGGCTGGCAAGTGTCCGACACTGGCCGCTTCTGGGCGCGTTTGGCGATTGCGGGCGGCGGCTCGGTTCTGGCTGTGGCGCTGGCAATCGGGCGCATTCTGGGCCAGGTCGAACCGGCCCTGGTGCGGGCCACCGTTCGCCTGGGCCCCTCTCTCGTGGCGCTGGCCGCGCTCGTCCTCCTCCAGCCGGAGCCGGGCGCGCGGCGGCGCTGGCTGTGGGAGGGGGTGGCGCTGGCCCTCCTGGCTGCCGACCTCGTGACTGCCCACTGGGGTCTCAACCCCACCATCGACCCCGCCTTTTATCGTGACCGCTCGCCCCTGGCCGGAGAACTCGCCAGTCTGCCGGGCGACACCCGGACGCTCTACCTGCCGCAAGACGAGTACGCCGCCAAGTTCGAGACCTTCCTCGACACCCACGATTTCGGCCCCGCCACCCTGGCGGCCTGGGGCCCGTTGCGCGACGCGCTGCTGCCCAACCTGGGCATGCTCGACGGCGTCCCCTCCGCCAACAACTTCGACCCGCTGCGCGTTGCCCCCCACGACGCGCTGCTCCAATCCGTCCGGGATGTCCCCCTCAGCCGGGCGTTGCCGCGCCTGCGCGCCATGAACGTCGGCGTGCTCCTGTCGACCGGTTCTCCCGGCGACCTGGAACCCGTCGCCAGCGCCGGACCGGTCACCGCCTATGCTGTCCCCGACCCGCTTCCGCGCGCCTACTTCGTCGCCGAGGCATGGCAGGCGGCAACCCTCGACGACGCTCTGGCCGCCACGTCACGCGACGATTTCGACCCGGCCCGCGTCGTCGTCCTCGAAACCCCCGGCGATGCGCCGCTGGATACTGGCGATACTTCCGTCGACGCCATACCCCTCACCTTGCACGAAGAGGGGAACGCCATCACCATTGACGTTCAAGCCCCGCTACCCGGCTATCTCGTGCTGGCCGACACCTGGTATCCCGGCTGGCGTGCCACGCTCGACGGCGACGAGATACCTATTCTGCGCGCCAACGCCGCCTTCCGCGCCGTTCTCGTGCCAGAGGGCGCGCACACGGTCAGCTTCGCCTACCGCCCCCGCAGCCTGCTGTGGGGTGCTGCGGTGAGCGCCGTCTCGCTCCTGATCGCCGTCACCGCCTACACCAGAAACTCCCGCTGAGACGGGAGTCCTCTATCGCATCTATTCGTTTGAGGTCCTGTGTTGAAGGTCTTGCTTAATCCGATTGCCGCTCCACCTCGAAATCCGGCCCTGACGCCGCCGCCAGATCCACCACCACCTCGCGCCCCCCAAAACCATCCACCAGATCGTGCGCCCGCACCCGCACCTCGCTCACGCCAGCCGGGATCGCGATACCGCTCTGGCTGCGCGTGAAAGGCTGCTCGGTTTCGTGGGGGTGCAAGAGCAGCCGCGTGAAGGGGCTGCCGGGGTCCGGCTTGAGCACCGTTCCGTCAGGCGTCAGCACGTCCCAACCGTCGGCGTAATCCTCCCAGCCGGTGTCGGGATGGCTCACCGTCACGCTGAACGTCCACGTCCCGTCCGCCGCCTCCACCGCCCGCACGTACGTCACGTCCGCGTTGGCCTCGCCGCTTGACTCGCTCACCGGCGTCTCCTCTTCAGTTGGCGCTGCTTCCGGGGCGGGGGGGTCTGTCGCCGGAGGTTCTGTCGCCGGGACCGGCGTCGCGGTCGCTGCCGCGCTCTCCGTCGGGGTTGGCGCGGCGGGCGTCACCGCCGTGCCCGCGCCCTGCCCACAGGCCACCAACAGCGTCACCCCGGCCACCACACTTGCCAAGAACAGTCCTCGCATTCCCTCACACACCCTTCCACCCGCACCAATTCAGTGCGAATAAGACGACACTCATACTCCGCTGTCGAATTTCGGATTTTGAATTTTGGTATTTGGATTTCGAATCAAACCGACAGCCCTGCCTTGCTGAGTTGCTTTTCCGCCTTCTCGCGGGTCTCCTGCATCGACTCCTCGATGTACGGATAGGCCAGCCACGCGTTCGCCACGCCAAACAGGAACCCGGTCAGCGTCCGCAGCATGGGCGTGCTCTCCCGGATGCCAAACACCCCCTGCGAAAGCTGCCCCAGCAGTGTGAAAGCCCCGTAGCCCAACTCGTCGAAGGGCGGGTTGGCGAGCAATTGGCTGATGCCGTCCAGGCCCATCGGCACGATGCCCAGCAGCACGTACTGCCAGAACGTCAGCGGCCTCACCCGGCCCCTTACCAGCCCGAAGACCAGCCCGGCCACCAGGATGCCGCCGTAGATCGCCACGTCGCGCTGGCAGAAGGCCACCTTGTAGCCGGTGTGTTCGTTGCCGTGGAAGGAGCGCGCGGCGAACACCAGGTCGTTGTCCAGCGAGGTCACGTCGATGCCCGCAAAGTGCGGGTCGTCCGCCACGTAGCTCTCAAACGAGGCCAGGTTCGATGGCGCGCGCTCTCGCGGATAGGCGATCTGGTCGCCGTACATATACCAGGAGCGAAAGGCGAACTGGTGGCAGACGAAACCGTAGGCGGTGTAGATAGCGTTGGCCGGGCCGGTGAAGCCGTTGACCAGCAAGACCGGGGCCAGGAAAGGCAGGCCCACGTAGATGAACACCAACAGATTGATCACCATCAGCCAGCGTACCGCTATCCCTCTTATCAGCCGGTCTGCGCTGATCACTGCATCCCGCTGCCAGCCCGTCACCTTCTTCTTAGTCATCGCCGTTCCTCGTTGCATTTCCTATGATACCAAAGAGCGCGCTCGGCGCGTCGGCCAGCGCGCTCCTGAGGAGAAAATATAAGCGACCTTGCCTATTGCAGCAACTCGTCCACAAACCCGTCAAGCTGGTCCTCGGTCATCGGGCCGAAGTGCACCGTCTGGATGACGCCGTCCCGGTCCACGAAAAAGCTGGACGGGTAAGCGCGCACCTGGTAAGCCTTCTGAATCTCCGAGCCGGGATCCACCAGCAGCGGGAAGGTCAGGCCCAACTCTTCGCCGAAGTCCACGATGGCCGGAACGGTATCGGTGTCGGTGTGGTTGACCGTCAGCACCACGAACCCTTCGTCCTTGCGGGCCTCGTAGATAGCCTGCATGGCGGGCATCTCCAGGCGGCACGGGCCGCACCAGGTGGCCCACATATTGACCAGCACCCCCTGGCCCCGGAAATCGCTCAGGGCGAAGGTCTCGCCGTCCGGCGTTTGCAGCGAGAAATTGGGGGCCATCGCGCCGACCTCCGGCGCGACAGGCAGGTCGTTGGGATTGTCAGGCACCGCGATGGGGCCGACCGCGCCGCTTTCGGCGATGCTCTCGGTCCGGCTGGGCAGCCCGCCCAGCACCACCAACCCCACCGCCAGTCCAACCAACAATGCCGCGCCCCCCAGCAACAGGCCGGTGGGCAGCTTGCCGGATTGTGTTTCGACCGTCGTCTGATTCTCTGTCACCACGTTACCTGCTCCAAGAAATCCTGGTGTGCGGCCCGGCCTAGAGGCTGATGCCCAGCACGTTTTCGTTGATCCACATGTCGAGGTTGTAGGTGAAATCGACCAGGAACTGTGTCCGCGCCAGAAGTTGTAGGGAGCCGGTGAAGACAAGTACTCCTACGGCGATGAGGAACACGCCGCTCACAATTTCGACCTTACGCATGTGCTTCTGGAAGCGGCGCAGGAGTCCTGTCGCCCGGTCCACTGCTGCCGCCGCCAGCAGGAACGGAATACCCAGCCCAGCCGAGTACGCGGCCAGCAGCAGCGCAGCCTGTCCAATCGAGTCCCGGCTGAAACCCAGCGTCAGCACCGCGCCCAGGATGGGGCCGATGCACGGCGACCAGCCCGCCGAGAAGAACACGCCCATCAGGCCGGAGCCTGCGTAGCCCAGGTCCTTGCGGGGGGCCATCTGCTTGCGCGTGTCGTAGGCCAGGAAAGGGATGCGGATCACGCCCATCGTGTGCAGGCCCAGGATGACGATGAACACGCCGCCGACGTATCCGATAATGTCCCGGCTGTTCACGAATGCCCCTCGAATCGTGCCGAGCAGGCCCGCGCCCAGCCCCAGCAGCACGAACACTATCGAGAAGCCGACGACGAAAAAGACGCCGTGTAGAAAGACGTTGACGCGCGAAGCACTGTCGCTCTGAACTGCCGTCGTGCCACCACCGGCTGCGGCCCCCGCCGTGGCGAGTCCACTGGAAGCCTGGCTGGAGAGATAGCCCAGGTAAGCGGGCACCAGCGGCAGCACGCAGGGCGACACGAACGAGATGAAACCACCAAAAAAGGCCAGCAGTAAGGTAATGTCCTGTGGGTCGATCACTTGTCTGCTCCTACGCAATTGACCGTGTGATTGGAAAGCTGCATTTCAAATCAATGAGTTCCGGTGCTCTGACGCGTGGCAGTGGGTCGCTCTTACGCTCGAGACCGGTGTGCTCATCTGTCCTTAAGAATCTCCGAGCCGCTTTTCTAACTCCGTCAGGTCGTCGGCCAATTCCTGCTGCCCGGCGTCCAGCCGGAACATCAAGCCGACGATCACCCCCCAGGCCACGATGTTTGCCAGCGCGATCAGCACCATAGTGTTCATGGTAGCTTTCTGTCCTCTGCATGGTCAGGATAAGCGCAAATCATTGCAGGAATTTTACCGGCAGATGAGAGTTCCCTGATAATGAAAGGCCGGGCGTACATGGTGCTTCCGCCCGGCGCTGACAAAGACTCTCTTTGAACCGTGTTCCCCGTCAGACGATCTTGATCTCCGTAGCCAAGTCCCCCGGCTGCGTCCAGTAGTAGTCTTCGTGGTAGCCTGCGTAGGGCATCACCCAGCGATAGAGCCACTTGGCCGCGTCGTTGGTCACGTTGATGCAGCCGTGGCTGCGCGGGCGGCCATAATCGTTGTGCCAATAGGTGCCGTGCAGCGCCGCCCCTTTGTTGGTGAAGTAGGACACCCATGGAACGCCCGGTAAATCGAAAAAGTCGTCCGCTTCCTCGCCGCCTACCATGCGCCGCGAGGGTTTCTTGCGCTGGATGGTGTAATCGCCGGGCGCGGTGGAGAAGTAGTGGATGTTGCCTTCGTCGTCCGGGAAGTTGGTGCCCGACGCGATGCGGGTCTGGTAGACCGGCACGTCGTTCTCGAAGGCGGTGAGGTCTTGCGCATCGAGATCGATGACAACGCGCTTGTTTTCGACGTGAGGAGAGATGGGATCGAACTCGTGTTGCTCGACTCGCCGCACGTGTTTGGCCTGCACCCACCAGGCTGTCTTGGGGCCGAGGTCGTCCACGATGCGGTACCACGCTCGCCCCTCGTTGTCGTCGGCGCGGTCCTTGACCCAATACACCGTCCCGTAGGCCAGGTCGAAGTAGCGCGTCGACTGGAGCGAGGGTCGGAAGTGCTGCCACGAGGTGGGCACGGTGATCTCGCCCCAGAAGCCATCGCCGATCACCGCTTCCGGCTCGTGGAAAACTTCGCGGCAGGGCACCAGGTGCGAGGAATGAATCCAGCCGTCAAGGGTCCGGTACCACACGTCGTTTTGCGGCGACGACCAATAACCCTCCGTTCGCACCGATCCCAGGATGGGAATCACGTCGTCGTATAAAACGCTGCCCACCCGGTTAGCAGGGATGCCTGGGCGGTCCCAGATAGCGATCCAGATGGCCTCGGCGCGGCCCAGCATGGGCGGGTCATTGTACAGCTCGTTATAGGAGATGGTCTCGTCGACGTTAGGCACGTCCCTGCGGGTGGGTGTGGCCAGCGCCCTGCTGAACGGCGGCGCGGCTGCCGCCGCCGCTGCAGAGAGACCGGTCAGCCGCAGGAAGGTGCGGCGGCTAAACGTGCGTTGCATAGTCTCGCTCCTCCTTTGGTCTCCCGGCCTAGAAGACGACGATGGGCGTGCCGTTTTGCTTGTTGCCCGGCACGAAATCACTCTCGTAGGGGGCACGCGGGCCGGTCCAGCGATAAATCCACTTGGCGGCCTCCGACGACACGTTGACACAGCCGTGGCTGCGAACGCGCCCGTAGTCGCTGTGCCAGTACGTGCCGTGAATGGCGTGGCCCAGCGTGGTAAAAAACGTCGTCCAGGGCACGCCGGGCAGGTCGAAAAAGTTCGGGTCGGCCAGGTTTTCGTCGCCGTACATGTGGCGCGCGGGCTGCTTGAGCACGACGTGGTGCTCGCCGCGCGGCGTGCCAAAACCCTCGCCGCCGCTCGAACACATGGTGCTGAAGACCTCCTGGCCGTTCTCGTAGCAGAAAAGTTCCTGGTTGGCCAGGTCGATCTCGAGGGTCTTGTCCGGCGAACCAGAAGTCACGACGATCGGTTCGAACTCGTCCTCGGTGAGTGGCCGCATGTGGCGGGCCACTACCCAGGGGAAAACAGTCCAGCCGGACTCTGGAGGCTCTTCGGGGGCTTCGTCGAACAGTTTGTACCAGACGTTGCCGTCCACGTCTTCGTCCACGTCTACCACGTGGTGGACGCTGGAGTAGTGGTAAACCGATTCGCCGTCCGCCAGTCTGCCATTTGGCCTGAGGCGGGCAAAGGTGTGGGGTACGACGATCTCTGCCCAGAAGCCCCACTCGCCCGCGTCGGTACGAATATCGGGCAGGTGGTAGGGCTGGACCGGCTGCACCGTGCTCGAATAGACGAAACCGTTCTCGACCCGGTACCACTTGAAGTTGCGCGGATTGTTGCCCGGTCCCTCGATCACCTCAAACAGGGGGATAATCGTCTCCGGGGCCAGCCATTCGACCACCTCCTTGTTCAGGCCGACTTCCGCCCGCACGGGGGTGGTCACGGTGATGCGGCCCAGCGTGTGCTGCGCAGCGGCGCGGGGCTGGATAAAGGCCCATTCCTCGTCGCTCAGCCCGCCGGTCATGCCGCCAGGTATGTCCGGCGCTGCCAGGCCCGCCAGGGCTAACCCGGATGCTTTGAAGAAGTCTCGACGTGAAAGCTTACGCATACCATCCTCGGCAAACGATCAAACGCTCCAACAGAGGCCAATACCACAGGGACCGCAGTCAGAGAGTATTATAGCCTACATCGGCGCGCTCAATTTGTAAGATTACTACATTTCTCCATTTCAAACGAGCTTTCAGGGAGGTACAATTGCGTGCATGAATCGCCCAACGTGCCACGAGTGCCCACACGTGCCGCTGATGCTCTCCCTGGCAGGCTTCCTGCTGGTGTTGGGCGCGTGCGGCCCGGCCCCCGACCCTGCGGGGGAAACTGCCGAGTTGACGCCCACGCTGACGGTCACGCCTGCCCCCTTCAACCCCACCGTCACGCCGCTGCCCCCGCCGACGGAACTGCCGCCGGTCACGCCGCCCACGGCCACGGTGGTCCCGACGATCACGCCAACCCCCACCCGCGACCCAAACGTGCTGACTGTCCTGATGGAGCCGAACCTGGGCGACCTGGAGACCGTGGTCCGCCTGGAGGGGGCCGGTTTCGAGCCGGAGAGCGAGGTGGAACTGTATTGGATGGAGCCGGACGAGACGCCTTCGGGTGCGCCTGACGCCACGGTGGAGACCGACGAGGCGGGTGTGTTCGCGGCGACGCTGACCGTGCCCAGTGTGTGGCCGGGTGGGACGCCGGAGGAGCGGGATTTGCTCGAACTGCGGGCGGTTGGCCAGGAGGGGCGTTCGGCGTGGGCCACTTACACCTACGTGGAGCTTTTTACCGGGTTTGTGGCTCCGGCCAGCACCTATGCTAACGCAGTTTACGGCTACTCGGTGGATTTGCCGCCGGGCTGGGTGGCCCAGGATGCGGACGCGGCCAACGTCTTATTTGGGCCAGAAGGTGAAACAGCGGCCAGCTTCATCCGCGTGATCGCCGAGGCGGACGTTGACGCGGCTATCGCGACGGTCATGGGCGAAGTGGCGGCGGGAGCCAGCTACGACGTGGAAGACAGCAAGCTCGGTGCCGAAGACGGCAAGCGGGTCACGGTGTCGGACAGCGGGCAGGTGTATTGGTTCCTGGGGCAGGGCGGGCAGACGTACGCGCTGCACTTCGTGGCCGAGGATGCCACGGTTGCCGAGTTCACCTACACCACGTTCAGGTTTTCCAGCTAGCGGTACTGAGGACCGGAGATATCAGGGTAGCGTCGCGTTCGCCAGGGAGTAAACCAGCACCGACGTGCCGATGAGCACCAGCAGCACTAACGCCGTCGCCACCACGAGTTCTACAGGGATTTGCCGCACTTCATAGGGGAGATAGTCGTCCGACTCCGCGATGGCTTCTCCTCGTTCGCGTTTGTCGGGATTGTCGTTCAACCATTCCCCGTTTTCCTGCATGCGCTGCCAGCGCCCTGAGTCAGGATGAATACGCCAGCGCTCGCCATCGTCGTCGAGCACGATCATCCCCATTACTTCGAGGCGATAGTCAGCCCGGCTGAGTTTTCCGGCGAAGTGCTTCTTGCCCAGGTCTCTAAACGCGCGTCGTGCCTCTGTGAAGTCTCTCATGGCAAGCACCTCCCTGCGTGGCTGAGGTTACGTTACGATACATCAGCCTCCCGGTGCGGTCAACTGCCGCAGGCACCGGTTGGATCGCCGTACCATGCGGCGACGTTCCACGTGAGGGGGGCGTAGGGACCGGGCGCGATGCCGCACACGTCAGGCCGGTGAGCGGCGATGCGCAGGTGCTGGAAGAGGGGCAGCGTGGGCAATGCCTGGGCAAAGAGGGCCTGCTGTTCGGCATAGGCTGCCTGGCGGTCTGGCAGGCTGAGGGCGCGCGTGGCCTGGTAAATCGCCAGGTTGGCGGCTTCGTTGCACCAGCCGGTCAGGTTTTGCCCGCGATAGTCGTTCGTTGGTGAGGGAATATTCGAAGGCGCGAGCTTCTCGACGCTGGCGCGGGCGAAGCGGTCTTCCAGTTGCCAGTTGTGGACGACCTCGTCGCTCAACGGGTGGCGGTAGAGGTCCGCGCCGAGCCACCAATTGTCGCCACGCGGCTCTGGGGCGGTAGGCCAGGCAAACAACGCCAGGTCGAATTCGCGGCGCGCCAATGGGCCTTGTGGGTCGAACAGCGCGGCTGGCTCCACAGCCTGGATGTCGAGCCGGATGCCTGCTGCGGCCAGATCGGCCTGCAATTGGCTGGCGATGGACGCTCGCAGGTCGTCGTTCGCGCTGGTCACCAGGGTGACGGCCAGCGGCGTACCCTCTTCGATAGTCCACACGCCGCGCAGACAGCCATATTCGCCGCCCGGACCGGCGTACTCCAGCACGCCGTCGCCGTTACCATCACGCCAACCGGCCTCGGATAGCAGCGCCTGGGCGCGGGTGGGGTCGTAGGGGTAGCTGACCAGGGCTGTTGGGTCGGCGGGGTAGGCCCAGTGGTCGGTGGGGAGCCACGAATCGAGGGGGGTCACGAAACCCAACCCTACCGATTGGGCCAGCGCCTCGCGGTTCAGGGCGTGGGCGACTGCCTGCCTGACGCGCACGTCTGCGAAGTAAGGGACCCGCCCGCCGCCGGGCGCGGTGTTGAAATCGAGGTGCTCCCACAGTGCGCCGGGGCCGGCGACGAGTTGCGCCTGTCCCTGCTGGACGCCCTGCTGGAGCGCGGGGAGGTCTGCGACCGATAGACTGTCGTCGGCTGCCACGTCGCAGTTTCCGGCCAGCAATTCGCCGGTCAGGGTGGCGCTGTCGGGCAAGAAGCGGAAGTGCAGGGTGGGTATCGCCGGGGCACCACCCGCGTAATGTGGGTTGGCAACCAGCGTCGTCGACTCGCCGCGCATCCACTCGGCCATGACGTACGGTCCCAGGGCCGGGTCGATCAGCCCGGCATAGGCGCTGTTGGCGATCGCCTCTACGTCGAGACCTTCCAGGACGTGCGAGGGGAGCGGCGGCGCGACCGGCACGTAGGGATAGCCTGCGTCGCGGGCCAGCGTCACGTTGAGCGTGAAGTCGTCCAGCGTCTCCACGTCGAGCACTTCCGGCGAAGGGGCCGCCAGCATGCCGAGCAGGGCGTCGGCGGCGCTGAAGGGTTGGCCGTCGCTCCAGGTGAGGTCGTCGCGGTAGCGCAGCGTGGCAGACAGGGTGCCGTCCGGGTTGCGAAGCAGGTCCCCGTTTTCTGGTGTGGGCAATTCGATGAGCGCGCGCGGCTGCGCGCCGAACGCGCCGTCCGGCCCGGCTGCCGCCAGGCCAACGGCCTCCCATAGCGGCGCAGCCCCGCCATTGCCGATCAGATTTTCCGGCTCGTTAGTCGTGCAGATGGTCAGTTCTTGTTTGCCGGGCACGGTGACGGTCACAGGGATGGGGGTGGGAACGGCGGGCGACTCGGATTGGCCTGCCGGTTGCCCGCAGCCGGTCAGGGCTATCGCCACGAGGCTGAATGTGCAAAAAAGCATGTTGCGAGGAGCGTTAGTCATGCGTATTTTTCCACCCGAGAGTGAAAGTCTCTTAAGCGCTTAAACGCGCCGGAGTGTAACATTCCCGCCAGCCCAGTACAAACGGTCGGGTGCCTGTTCGCGGACGTACAACGCGGCGCTGGTTTGTAACAGTTCTGTTAGCCCGGCGGGCGCTGGGTCGGTGTATTCTGTAGAATAGGATGGAAACGTATCGAGAGTCTGCTTGACTGGAGTGGTGTGTATTGGTAGATGAGGCTGGGAAGGAGAAACGGATACTCGTCGTCGATGATAACGAGGATCACCGCGTAATCATCCAGACGCAATTGAAGCAGGTGGAGTCATTCGTGCCTGCCGTGGACATGGTGTCGTCTTATGACGAGGCTATGTCCCAGCTTGACGTGGGGCGATACGATGTCTGCCTGCTTGACTATAAGCTGGGTGAGAGGAATGGGTTGGATTTGCTGCGCGCTATCAGGGCCAAGTGTATTCCAACACCGGTCATCTTCCTAACCAGTCAGGGAGACGAAGAGATAGCCGTCGAGGCCATGAAGGCCGGGGCGAAGGACTACCTTCGCAAAGAGGGGTTATCTTCAGATACCTTGATCGCCTCGATCCGCTATGTGTTGGAACTGACCGAGCAACAGGAAAAGCGCAGGTTAGCAGAGGCCGCGCTGCAAAAATCCAAATTCGATCTGGAAGTCCAGGTGGTGAAGCGCACGCTTGAGTTGAGCAGCGCCAACGAACAACTACGGGCGGAAATTGATGAGCGAAGACGAGCCGAGGCGGCGCTGCAACGACGGAATCTGATATTGGAAACGTTGAACGAGCTATCCAGAGAGGTCTCGTCAACGCTGGAACTGAATGCCATATTGGAGATGGTTGCCAGACGAACGGCTCGCTCGCTGGATGCTACCAGTGTCTACGTCGCCGACGTGGATGACTGGCAGGGAACGATTACTGCTGTCGCAGAATACTTCGGGCCAGAGGCTTCGGATCGAGAGAAGGTGTCGAGTGTAGGACACACCTACCAGTTGGAAGACGCTATTGGAGACCCTGCCGAGTGGCTTCATAGCAGCGAGGGTTATTGGGTTGCTGACGTGGACGACCCGACACTCGATCCACGAGTCCAGGCCCATATGGCGCGGTTTGGCATACAATCCTTGTTGGGACAGACGTTGGTAGCAGAGGGCAGGCCTATCGGCTACGTCGAAGTGCGGGAGAGCCGCCACAGGCGCGAGTTCACCCACGAGGAGATAGAGACTGTACGGGCGATTGCCGGTCAGGCGGCGATGACCATTCGCAACGCGCAGTTGTACCAATCGCTGCAGGTCGCGTACCACGAGCTTCAGGAGGCGGATAGCTTGAAGAGCGAGATGATACAGAACATCTCGCACGAGTTCCGCACGCCGCTGACGTACATCGTCGGATATATGGGACTGCTGCGCGATGAGGATCTTGGTATCGGGCCGCTGACAGACGAGCAGCGCAAGTACCTCAACACGGCGGCGCGGGAGGCGCAGAAGCTGACGTGGTTTCTGAGGAACTTCGTGGCTGTTGAATCCATCGAGGAGATTGTCGAGGCGGAATCTGCCCTGGAGAACTGCTCTGCTCTATTGGGGGAGACTGTGGAGAGTGCCAGGCTGACCGCCGAGGAGGCGGGCATTACGCTATCGCTGGAGCTAGGCGAAGACTTACCGCCCGTCAGGGTTCACAGCATGGCGATCAGCCAGGTGATCGACAACCTGATGGCGAATGCGATCAAGTTTACCCCGCAGGGTGGAGCTCTGACGGTGAATGCCAGCCTGGAACCTGTGGAGGAGAAGGTGTACGTGTCGGTCAGCGATACCGGCATCGGCATCGCGGAGGAGTTTCACGAGCGTATCTTCGAGCGATTCTACCAGGTGGATGGGTCGCCGACCCGACAGTATGGTGGGATGGGGCTGGGGCTGGCCGTGTGCAAGGAAATTGTAGAAGCGCACGGAGAGCGCATTTGGGTGGAGAGCACGCCGGGACAAGGCGCTACGTTCACCTTCACCTTGCCTGTGGCCTGACATGTAACGGTCAGAATTGAGACGCGGATGGCGCGGAAGCACACGGCTGCTCGTGTGCTTTTTAGGTGTGGAATGTAGCATCCGTCTTGAGTGCGGGTTGTCATGCTAGCAAAGTGACGATTTGCAGGTTGACCAACTGGATATGTAAAGTATAATTATGACTGACCCCCTCCCCAGGGGGGCGGGGCATCGACGAGGATGAAGGAAAACTTATGGCTGTGTCAGATTCCACCACAAACACCCTGAACCGCCTGCGCAGTATCGCCGGACACGTCAATGGCATTGCGCGGATGGTGGAAGAGGGCGCCTATTGTATCGACGTGATCCAACAGATACAGGCCGTGCAGGCCGCGTTGAGCAAGGTCAGCACGCGGGTATTGGACGATCACCTGCATAGCTGCGTGACGACGGCTATACAGGGCGACGACCCGGCGGAGCGCGAGCGGGTGTTGCAGGAAATCATGCAGGTGTTCGAGGCCTGCAACAAGGGGTAGGAGAAGCGACTGGTATGAGCGAAAAGCAGATCACGCTGCCCATCACGGGCATGACGTGCGCCAACTGCGCCGGAACCGTCGAGCGGGCGCTGGGCAAGCTGGCCGGCGTGCAGGAGGCGAACGTCAATCTGGCGTTGGAACGGGCCAGCGTGACGTTTGACCCGGATAAACTGTCCGAGCAAGACATCCTGGAGCGCGTGGAACGGATAGGCTATGGCGTGGCGACAGCCACGATGGATTTGCCCATCACGGGCATGACGTGCGCCAACTGTACAGCTGCCGTCGAGCGTGGCCTGAGCAAGGTCGACGGCGTGACCGGGGTGGCCGTCAATCTGGCGACCGAAAAGGCCACCGTGACCTATATTCCGGGGCGCGCCAGCCGCCGCGACCTGGTGGCGCAGGTGGAACGCATCGGCTACGGGGTAGTCGAGGCGGAAGCTGAAGGCGAACTGGAAGACGCCGAGCGGGGCGCGCGCCAGGCCGAAATCCGCAGGCAGACGCGCCTGTTCTGGACGGGAGTGGCGTTCGCCCTGCCGTTGTTCGTGTTGAGCATGCTGCGCGACTTTGGGGTGCTGGGCGTGTGGGCGCGCGCCCCGTGGGTCAACGTGCTGATGTTGGCCCTGGCGACGCCGGTGCAGTTCTACGTGGGCTGGCAATACTACGAAGGCGGCTACAAGGCGCTGCGTAACGGCTCGGCCAACATGGACGTGCTGGTGGCGCTCGGCTCCAGCGTGGCATATTTCTACTCTATCGCGGTGATTCTGGGGTTGGGCGGGCACGTTTACTTCGAAACGTCGGCGGTCATCATCACGTTGATCGTGCTGGGTAAGCTGCTAGAAGCACGCGCCAAGGGCCAGACCAGCGAGGCCATCAAGAAACTGATGGGCCTGCGGGCCAGGACGGCCCGCGTGGTGCGCGACGGGGCAGAGACGGATATCCTCATCGAGGACGTGGCAGTCGGGGACGTGGTGGTGGTGCGGCCCGGCGAAAAAATCCCGGTGGACGGCGTGGTGGTCGAGGGGACCTCTTCGGTGGACGAGAGCATGATCACCGGGGAGAGCCTGCCCGTGAGCAAAGGGTTGGGCGACCAGGTGGTCGGGGCCACGCTGAACAAGGCGGGCTTATTCAAATTCGAGGCGACTGCCGTAGGGCGCGAGACGGCGCTGGCGCAAATCATCCGGCTGGTGGAGGAGGCGCAGGGCAGCAAAGCGCCCATCCAACGGCTGGCCGACGAGGTGGCCGGGATCTTCGTGCCTGCTGTCATCCTGGCGGCGCTCGTCACCTTTGGCGTGTGGTTATTCCTGGTGCCGACGGCCAGCTTCGCCGATGCGATCATCCGGCTGGCGGCGGTGCTCGTCATCGCCTGCCCCTGCGCGATGGGCCTGGCGACGCCGACGGCCATCATGGTGGGCACGGGGAAGGGCGCTGAGAGCGGCATCCTGTTCAAGAGCAGCGCCGCCCTGGAGCGCGCGCACAAGCTGCGAACCGTGGTGCTGGACAAGACGGGCACGATCACGCGCGGCGAGCCGTCGGTGACGGACGTGGTGCGGGCGGAGCGCGCCTCTGGTCCCGTCGAGGATGAGGCCGCGCTGCTGCGGCTGGCCGCGTCCGCCGAGCGCGGGTCCGAGCACCCGCTGGGCGAGGCCATCGTGGCCGCCGCTCAGGCCAGGGGGCTGCAACTGGCCGAACCGGCGGGCTTCGAGGCCATCGCCGGGCACGGCATCCGCGCCGAGGTGGACGGGCGCGAGGTCCTGTTGGGCAACTTGCGGCTGATGGAAGCGCGGCAGGTGGGCCTGAACGGCTTGCAGGCCGCAGCGCAGCGGCTGCAGCGCGAGGCCAAAACGGCGATGTGGCTGGCCGTCGATGGGCAGGCGGCGGGCGTGATCGCCGTGGCGGACACCATCAAAGAAGGCTCGCGAGAAGCGATTGCCCGCCTGCACCACCTGGGCCTGGAAGTGCTGATGCTGACCGGCGACAATCAGGCCACCGCCGAGGCTATCGCGGCTGAGGCGGGCGTGGACCGCGTATTCGCCGAGGTGCTGCCGGGCGACAAAGCCGAGATCGTGAAACAATTGCAGGCCGGGGGTGCCCAGGTCGGCATGGTCGGCGATGGCATCAACGACGCGCCCGCGCTGGCGCAAGCCGACGTGGGGATTGCCATCGGGACCGGGACGGACGTGGCGATGGAGACCGCCGACGTGACCTTGATGCGCGGCGACCTGCGCAGTGTGCCGCAGGCGCTCAAGTTGAGCAAGAGCACGATGGCCACCATCAAGCAGAACTTGTTCTGGGCCTTCTTCTACAACGTGATTCTGATTCCCATCGCGGCGGGGGTCCTGTACCCGGTGTCGTGGGCACCGGATTTCCTGCGCCAGTTGCACCCGATACTGGCGGCCTTTGCGATGGCGTTTAGCTCGGTGAGCGTGGTGAGCAATTCGCTGCGCCTGCGCCGGGTGAAGATTGGGTAGCTGCCCCTCATCTGAGGGGCAGGTCATAGCATTGCAAGGAGCGACATCAATGGCTGAAGCAATCGACATCGTTTGCGGGATGACAGTGGATACCGAGACGGCTCCCAGCGCAGAGTATCAGGGCAAGACGTACTACTTCTGCTGCGATGGATGCAAGGGAGCCTTCGAGAAGGCTGCCGAGTATTACATCGAGGAATGGGAGAAGGAACACGGCAAGCAGGCGTAGGTCATCGACCTGCCAGCAAGAGCGCCGCAGCTGGATGACCGGCTGCGGCGCTTTCGTTTTCGCGCTTCTTGTGAGCTATATCTCCTCGACGATGCCCGAAAAGACGTTGCCGATGGCCGGGCCAAGCAGCGCCAGAATGATGATGACACAGACGGGCAGCACGCACAGCAGCACCACCGCGCCGATGACCAGCGCCAGCGCCACGCCGCTCAGGCCCAGGATTCCGCCCGGCTTGTCTTCTTCGGCTTCGCTTTCCGGGGCTTCGGCCTCGGCCAGCGAGGCCGTCTCGGCCAGGGCGCGCGCCGACGCGATGAACTCGGCCCCAATGTCGGTCAGGCGCTCGGGGAGCGTCCGTCCGCGCGCGTAGACTGCCGACGCGATGCCGGAGGCTAACACGACGGGCGTACTCAGCATGCGGGCCGCCGTCGATTTCATTCTGCTCTCGTAGAGTGTACTCATCGTAGAATCTCCCCTCCTGCAACAAGACGCTGCCAGCAGTCTAGCAGGGTTGCGTGTCCTGTCAAGTAGTGCGACCCGGAGGGGAGGCAAGGCAGGCCCTCTTTCCGTAACGGCTTTGACCACTGCCGTGATCGGGAGCGGGCCTGTATAATTGCCCCAGCGTACTTCACGAGGCTGAACATATGCACGACTCCGGCTCCGGCCCATCCCCTGGGCGGCGCATTCTCCATATCCTGCCGTATCTGCTGCTTCTGCTGGGGTTCGCTCTGCGGCTGTACCGGATAGGCTACCAGAGCATCTGGTGGGACGAGGCGCGCAGCATCCAGGTGGCGCAAGAGGGCTTCGGTGCGGTGCTGAACCTGCCCGGCTCGGCGACCTGGAACCACCCGCCGTTGCACTTCGCGGCGCTGGCGGGCTGGGCGCGGCTGGCCGGGTACGGCGAGCTGGGCGTGCGCTATCTCTCGCTGCTGTTGGGGATGCTGCTGGTGCCGCTCACTTACCGGGTGGGCAGGCGGCTGTTTGACCGTTCCACCGGGCTGGTGGCGATGGCGCTGGTGGCCGTCGCGCCCGCGTACGTGGCGTACAGCCAGGAGGCGCGAGCTTACGCGGCGCTGCCGGTCTTTTACTTGCTGCTGCTGGATGCGCTGCACCGCATCGCCCTCGGCGACGAGCGGCCACGCCTCCGGCAGTGGGTCACGCTCGTCGCGGCGGAAACGCTGCTGATCTATTCGCACTACGTCACGGTGCTGGGCCTAATCTACGTGAACGTCTTTTTGCTGGCCGCGTGGCTCTGGCGGCGAGGCTTCTCGCTGCGGGATTGGATCGCCAGCCAGATCGTGGCGCTGGGGCTGTTCGTCCCCTGGCTGTTGAACGTGGCCCGCTTCAGCGCAGATATCCGGTCGCGGCTGGGCACGCCTGATTTGCTGGCGATCCCGCCGGATGCCGTCACCTTTACGCACCGGATTGGGGGATTCCTGGCGCTGGGCAATCTGGCTGCCGTGGATGGGGGAACGGGAGGATTCACCGTGGCAGCGTTGGGGGCGGCACTCGTGCTGGCGCTGGCGCTGATGCTGGCTCGACGGGAACAGTATCGCCAGACGTGGCGGGTGCTGCTGCACGCCCTTGGCCCGCTGGCGTTGAGTTTCGCCATGTGGCAGGTCAGGCCGCAGGCGCAGCCGCGCTACATGCTGGTTTTCTCTATTCCCCTGGTGTTGGTCATGGGCAGGGCGCTGGTCGTCCTGTGGGCAGGTCGCGCGCTGGAGCGGGCGGCGGCGGGATTGCTGGCAGTCAGCGCGGCGCTGGCGTTTGGCATGGGTCTGAAGGTGCAGTACTTCGACGAGACCTATCACAAGGACGACGCGCGCGGCGTGGCAGCCTATCTGGACGAGATCGCCACGGCGGATGACAGCATTCTGCTGAGTCCAAACGATTATTCGGTGCTCTATTACTATGACGGCCCGGCGCGCATCGAGATGGCGCGAGGAGCAACGTACGACGCGGTAGCCGAACAACTGGAGGAACTGACGGCGGGGGAGGGCCATTTCATGCTGGTTCGCTGGCTGACCTCCAGCACCGACCCCCACGAACTGAGGCCGTTCTTATTGGAAAGAGCTGGGCAACTCGAAACGTGGAAGCGTTTCCGGGGGCTGGACGTGCGGGTGTATGCCTTGGACGGCCCTACGGGCAGCGTGCCGCAGGACGTGGTGGAGACGGACGCCGATTTCGGGCCGCTGCGGCTGGCAGGCGTATGGTACGAACCGGAGGCTACCACCGACGGCGCGGTAGCGGTGACATTGCGCTGGGAGTTGGTCGAGCCGGTGGATGAGACGTACAAGGTGGCGGTGACTCTGCTCGATGGCGCGGGGGAGCGCCTGTCGTCGGCGGACGTGACGCTGTTGAACGAGAGCAGGCAGACGACGCCCTATTGGGAGGCGGGTGGCGGGACGACCAACTTCTATATACTGCCGGTCCCGGTGGGGACGCCGCCATTACCCGCAACCCTGACGGTAGCGGCGTACGACGCGCATACCCTCGAGCGGCTGCCGCTGCTTGACGAAGATGGGCAGCCTGCCGGGGAAGGCGAGCTTACCATTGGCGAGGTGGTGCTGAGGCCGGGCACGAACTTCGAGCGAGACCCCTACGGGACGAGGGCGGGCATACACTGGGAAACGCCCGGAGAGCCAATCGTCGCAGAAGGGCTGAGGTTGGAGGGTTTCTCCGCTGCTGCTCGCGCTCCCTTTCCTGGGAGTTCGATCGGCGTGTGGCTGCGCTGGCGGGCGGAAGGAGAGACGCGGGAGGCCGTCTCCCCGGCGCTGCGATTGTCAGACGGCGAGCAGGTGTGGGTGGAGGTTAGCAGCCCCTTGCTTGAGGACCTCTACCCGCCTGACCGTTGGGTCGATGGCGAGTTGATCGTGGAGCGGCGCGAGTTCACCTACCCGCCCGTTGGCGACCCGCTCACGCTGTCGCTGGTGGCGGGCGATCGGGAGATCGAACTCTACACCATACAGGCGCGATTGCACACAGAACTTCCACGTGAGGCTCAAGAGGTAGGAGTCCAAATCGGCGACTTCGCTGAGTTGGCAGGCTACGAACTGAGTGCGAACCGAGTCAGCGCCGACGCGCCGCCCACACTGACGTTGTACTGGCGCGCGCTGAACGAGGCCCCCTTGGACACGGAGTACACGGTTTTCACGCAATTACTGGCCGCCGATGGGCACCTGATCGCCCAGCACGACAGCCCGCCCGCCGGAAACAGCCGCCCGACGACCTCCTGGGTCGGTGGGGAGGTCATCGCCGACCGGCACACTCTGGCCTTCACTGACCCCGCGTACAGCGGCCCGGCGACGTTGATCGCGGGCCTGTACGATTCGGAGACGGTGACGCGCGTCCCGGCGGAAACGGGGCTGGACCACGTGGTGTTGGCGGCGCGAATCGACGTTCGCGCCGCTGGCCCGTAACGAAAAGACCCCGGCGCGTGCCGGGGTCTGGTGTGTTTTGCTTTGCGTTCGGGCTAGTAACCGGGGAAGCTGGAATAGCTGAGCACAGGCACGAGGATGGCGCTGCCCCGGAAGACGACGTATTCGGCGGAGACATAGCCTCTGCCCTCGCCAAAGGGCGACTCGACCTCCCACCATTTGCCATCCGTGAATTGGCCGGTCACGATAAGCTCGGTGCCGCCCGGCACGGTGCCCAGGGGCACGAACTGCCCGCCGGGGCCGCTGCGGACGTTCATGAATGGCGTGTTGACCACCACGTGCGCCGCGCCCGCCGGGATGACGGTTCCGGTTGTGGTGGTGGTCGTCGTCGTGGTCGCCGGGACGGCGACGGGCGCTGTGGTTGAGAAGGTGGAATAACTGAGCAGGGGCACCAGGACAGAACTGCCCCGGAAGACGACGTATTCGGCGGAGACGTAGGCCCGCCCCCCGTCAAAGGGGGATTGGACTTCCCACCACAGGCCGTCCGGGAATTGGCCGGTGACTTCCAACCGGGTGCCGCCCGGCACGGTGCCCGCGCTCGGATACTGTCCGCCGGGGCCGATGCGAACGTTCATGACCGACGTGTTGACGATGACGTGGGGGCCGCCCGGAATGAGGACCGCTGTGCCGTCGCCGCCTCCACCCTGACCATCTACCAGAGGCAGTACCGTCACGGGGGCGGACGGTGTGTAGTCGCCGAAGTTCAGCACGGGCACTCTCGACAGGTCGCCACTGAACACCACGTAGCTGCCCGCCACGTAGACCTTGCTGGTGCCCTGCGGTGACAGGACTTCCCACCACAGCCCGTTGGGGAAGACGCCGGTGACCGCCAGTTCGGTGCCCTGAGTGACCAGTCCGACGATCGGGAAGTTGGTGCCGGGGCCGCTGCGCACGTTCATGCGGGTGGCGACCACAATGACTTTCGTGCCGGTGTCCCCTAGCTTCTTGCTGCCCTTGGTCGGTTTGGTGGTGGTCGTCGTCGTTGTCGTGGTAGTCGTGTACGAGGTGAACGTGGGGATCGTCGTCTCGGCTTTCTTGTCCTTCTTCTTTTCCTTGACGACGTTGCCCGACGGATCGACCACCGGGATGCTGCCGGTGTCACCCGATGCCGTCACCAGCGCGCTGGTGACCCAGCCGGTGCCAAAGGGCGAGACGACCTGGTACCAGCCGGTATCGGTGCGCCCGGTGACCGACATGACGAACGATTGCGGCACCACGCCGATGATGTTGGACCCCAGGACCGGTTGGCTGCGGACGTTGAGCGCCGGGACCATCACCGTGACCACGGGGGCTTCGTTTGGACTGACGCCGCCGGGAGGCACGATAGGGATCAGGCCCGGCGCGCTGCCCCGGTAGACCACGAATTCGGCGTAGACGAAAGCCTTGCCGAAGGGTGATTCCACCTGGAACCAGCCACCATCCGCGCTGATGCCGGTGACGGGCATTTCAGTCCCGCCGGGCACCACGCCCAAGACGAGGAAGTTGGCTCCTGGGCCGTTGCGAACGTTCAACAAGCTTACGTTGGCAACTACCTTTCCGTAGTCGATTTGCTGCGCACGACTGGGAGCGAAGGCCGCCAAGGCTCCTACGACAAGCACGACCGCCACTGTAATGCCTATCGCCACACGCGCGTATCGTCGTCTCATTAGAACCGCCTCCCGAGAGATTCGCGGATGGTGTCAAATTACATTGCAGTGTAGACGAAATCCGCCTCCTTGGCAACCGGGTGTTTGCTCCTATAGGGGGGCAAATTTGCCGGTGGCAAGCCCAGAATCGGCAAAATCCTTGTGTAAGGTCCTTCACGGAAGTCCCCCCCTGGGGCAGACTATGCTTTTGCGGCAGGGCCAGAACGACTGGCCCCAGGGGGGAAAATGGACAAAACTGACCTGCGAATCTACGTCAGCAAGCATTGTTGGGGTTGCCAGGAAGCCCGTAAGATTGCCGGGGAGATTCGCGTCGAATTCCCAGACGTACAAGTCGCTCTTGTCGAGCGCGAGTCAGCAGAGCGCTGGCCGGATGAGATCATCGCTACACCGGCCTTTATGCTCGACGGCAAGCTGGTGTCGTGGGGTAACCCCACCCGCGAGCGCTTACGCAGCCTTCTGGCCGGCGCGGCGGACAAACGGCAAAAGCCAGCCGTCTGACTCCATAAGTTTAGAAGCTGGGGATTTATGGATACCCAAAAACTCGAATACCTGTCCATGGTCGATATCTTCCAGGACCTCTCGCCCGATGAGGTGGCGAACATCGACCACATGACCACGATGAGCACCTGCGAGGCAGGCCGTATTTTCTACATGCCTGACGAGACCGGCGAGGTGCTTTTCTTGTTGAAAAAAGGCCGGGTGCAGCTATATCGCATCTCGCTGGACGGCAAGAAACTGGTGGTTGCCACGTTGGGACCGGGCGCGGTCTTCGGCGAGCTATCGCTCATCGGCCAGGGCATGCACAACACCTTTGCCGAGGCGATTGACGACTGCTTGCTGTGCGTGATGGGGCGCGCCGACGTCGAACGGCTGATTCTGTCCAAGCCCCGCGTCGCCCTGCGGTTTCTGGAGTTCACAGGTCGCCGCTTGCAGGAGGCCGAAAGACGTCTGGAAGAGACGGCCTTCAAGAGCATCCCGGCCCGTCTGGCGTCGCTCCTCTTGCGCCTGACCGAGGAGCAGTCCGGCGACACGATCACCGGCTACACGCACCAACTGCTGGGGGAGATGCTGGGCACTTACCGGGAAACCACCACGCAGACGCTCAACGAATTCAAGGGGCGCGGCCTGTTGGAGATTGGCCGCAAGCGCATCGAGATACTGGACCGCGACGGGCTGGCAAATATCGCCGAGGGGGGCAGCCACAACGGCACCGGATCGTAACCAGACGAACCTGAACCAACCGGCGTGATTGACAAATGGGGCGGACTCGCGTAAAGTGACCGCCCCTTTATCAATTCACCTCATGGCAGGGATTGATGGACGAAAAGAGTCTTCAGGAAACGTACGGCCCGCACACGGTTTGTTTTGGCTGCGGACCGGCCAACGAGAAGGGCCTGCGCATTCGCAGCTTCCCGCAGGGCGACGAGGTCGTCGCCGACTGGACGCCGGAGAAGCATCACGAGGCCATTCCGGGCATGCTCAACGGGGGCATTATCGGCACGCTGTTGGACTGCCATTCCAACTGGACCGCTGGCTGGTATTTGATGCAGCGTGATGGCGGGGACAAACTGCCCGTCACCGTCACGGCTGAGTATGCCGTAAAATTGCACCGCCCGACGCCCACCGATGGCCCGCTTCGGCTGGTCGCCAGGGTCGTCGAGTTGGAGGGTGATCGTGCTGTCGTCGAGGCCGAACTGATCGCCGGGGGCAAGGTGACCGCCACCTGTCGCGGCACGTTCGTGGCCGTCAAACCGGGGCATCCAGCTTACCATCGCTGGTGACGCGCGCTGGGCGTGGGCCGGGCAGCGCTTCGATCCCCGTCACCCATTTCACCCAGAACCATCCGCGCCGCGAGGGCACCACGGCCCGCACGGGATAACCGTGCCAGTGGGTCAGCGTTTCGCCGCCGACGTGTGTCGCCAGCAAGATCTCGTTCGCCTCGGCCAGCGGGAAGTCGGCTAGGTAGCCGGAAACCGTCCTGATGCGCAGCGACCCCACGGGTGGCTGAACGCCTGCCCGTGCCAGCAAATCAACCAACCGCACGCCGCGCCACACCTGGGTGCTGTACCAGCCGGTGGTGCAGTCAATCGTCGCCGTCACCTCAGAGGCGGGCAGCGCCAGTAGCTCGTCGTAGGTCAGCGTGAAAGGGTCGTCGACCGCTCCCGCTACCGCCAGTTGCCAGCTTGCCGCGTCCAGCCGGATTTTCCCCTCGCCTGCGTTGTTGGTGATCGGAAAACCGTTGCCGGAGAAGGACGCCCGCTCCCGCGAGCCGGTGACGCGGCGCGGCGTGTCCGTATCGGCGCGCGCCTCGGCCAGCGCCTCCGCCAGCCACCAGCCGACCACCCCCGCGCCTCCCAGCGCCAGCATTTTCAACGCCGCCCGCCGCGAGGTGAAATCCACCCGCTTGGGCCGGGGCCAGCGTCGCCAGACGTGCAGCGCCAGGAAAGGCACCAGCGACAGCGCCACGATCCAATGCAGCGAGATCGCCGACTGCCTGAAAGCGAAGACCCACGGCCCCACGTTCCAGGCCCACACCAACCCCCAGGCGATCACCAGCAGGGCGGCCACGGCCAGTAACACCGAGATGACCACCAGCGGACCCCGGTCAAAACGCGGGCCTAACCCCCGCTTCAGCGAGCGCCAGGCGATGCCCGCTTTCCAGGGGATGAGCGCGATCAACGCCCACCCGGCCATGCGGTGCACCTCGTAGGCCCATTCACCCAGCGTCCACACCATCCCGTATACTCCGGTTAGGGTCAGGATGGTGACGAGGGCCAGGATGGCGGCGTTGACGAAGCGAATCAGCATGGTCTCATGCTATCGCCCAGGTATTAAGAATGCCTAACAGAGCGGAAATGCGTTGCAGCGGCAATCCGGTGTGACTGGCGTGCAGCTAGTCTTTGCGGGCCTCCAGGCAGACCACCCCGGCCATACCCGCCAGCGCGCCGTGCCGGATTCCGGCGGGCAGGTCCAGCCGGTCCCCCGGCTCCAGTTCGATCACGGTATCCGGGTCGTCGGGAAAAGTGAACCAGATCGAGCCGTCCACGCAATAGATCACCTTGTGATAGTCGTGCTGGTGCACGTCGAAGCGGTGGCCGTCGTTGGCCGTCCAGCGCTCGGGCGAGAGACCCTCGCCGGTCATCATCTCTCTGAGCTCGTCCTCTGTTGGCGTGTCTACACTTTCCCAGGGGGTGTGGCTGGGCATGTCCCTTCCTCCTGCATGAAATGGCGGCGTCAGGCCAGCCGCTTGTGCATCAACCAGGCCGGCTCGTTGATCTGGTGCCGGATGCCTGCCGGGTCTACGAAACTCCACTGGCCGGGGTCCTCGCCGAAAACATCGTAACCCAGGCGTTGGTAGAGCCTGAGTGCCCCGGCGTTATCCTGGGCCACGGCAATCGTGGCCCAGCGATAGCCCCGCTCGATAATAGTCTTCTCGGCGCTCTCGACGAGCTGGGTGCCCAGGCCCCGTCCCCGGAACTCTTCCATGACCCGCAGCGAATACAGGTAGGCTCTGTGGGAGCCGTCCGCGTAGCGCTTCTCGACGCTCTCAAACTGGATGAAGACCTGTCCCACTGGAAATCCATCCAGGTCGGCGACGAGCATCAGCCGCCTGCCTCGCTGTTGCTCCTCGAACGTTCGCTTGAAAATGTCGCGATAGCGCCAGTAGCGGCCAAACCATTCCAACTTGGGCAGGTCTTCGGCGGTGGCCGGGCGGATGATGGTTTCAAACTCACCAGGAGATGCGATGAGGGCGGGGCTGTTCGTGTCCAACGGGTGCTACTCCTTCTGAAGTGATTGCAGCAGTGTGTCGAGCAGCGCGCGCTCCCCGGCTTCGTCGCTCACGTGTCCGTCGAGCCAAGCGTTGCGTATCCCCCCTAGTATACTGCCAAATTCCGGTCCGGGGCGCAGGCCCATGTCGATCAATGTCTGGCCGTCTATCGTCGGCTGGACGTGGCGCAGTTCGCACGCGTACTGCTCGATCTGCGCGCGGGCGGTTGCCGTCAGGGCCGCCGCCCAGCCGGTCAGCAGCACGCGATCGTTGAACGGGCTTAACGTCGCGTCCAGGCTGCTGGGCTGTCGCTCCCTGTTCAGTGCGGGCAGCAGCCCGAAAAGCTCCCGGATGGCTTGCAGGTCCTCTACCGTTTTGCGCTGGACCTTCAGTCGCATATTTACCCGGCGCAGCCCCTCCTGCGAAAGCCCTCGCGTGAGCAGCGCGAAGTAGGGGACTTCCAGGTCAGGCAGGTCGGCCAGTTCTGGCCACGAGGGCTTACCGACGGCCCAGCGCAGCGCCGCATATGCCCCGCGCAGCCATTCGTCGGCGCGCAGGTCGGGGTGGAGCGTTGCCAGCACGCCCATCTCGCCCAGGCGAACCAGCACGTCTTCCGGGCGCGGCTCGGCGAAGATCGACTCGATCTCGTGGCGCACCCGGTCCCCGCTTACCCGGTCCAGCATAGGCAGCGCCAGCCGGATAAGCTCCTCCGTGCGCGCGCCGATGCGGAAACCGAGGCGCTGTTCCAGGCGGGCGGCGCGCAGGATGCGCGTGGGATCGTCCACGAAACTCAGGCTGTGCAGGACCCGGATGGCCTGCCGTTCCAGGTCTCGCAGCCCGCCCCAGAAGTCGAGCAACTGGCCCACGTGAGCCTCGTCTAACTGAATCGCCAGCGTGTTGATGGTGAAATCGCGCCGGTGCAGGTCGAGTTTGATGCTGCTGCGCTCCACTTCGGGCAGGGCGGTGGGGTGCGCGTAGAACTCGACGCGCGAGGTGACGAAATCGATAGTGCGCGGCAGGCCGCCATTGGCCTGGGGAGGGTCCGGCCCGCCAAACGCTCGCCATACGTCCGCGTCCAGCAGCCACTTGCCCGTCCTGAAACGCGTGTGGCTGCGCGTGTCCCCGCCCAGGTCGGCGCTGAGGCGCTTCACCAGCGCGATAGCATCGCCTTCCACCACGAAGTCGATGTCGGTGTTGGGCTGGCCCAGCAGCAGATCGCGCACGAAGCCACCCACCACGTACAGATTCAGGCCCATCTCTTGCGCGGTCCGGCCCGTGTGGCGGACGAGGGCCATCAGGGGCGGGGGCAGCGCCTCCTCCAGCAGGCGCACGATCTCTTCGGGGGTGGGCTTTGCCGGGCCACCTGCGTTCGGAAAGGCCGTCCACTGTTTGATGAGGTCGGTGCGGGTCACCACGCCGATGATTCTGTTCGCGTCGGCCACCACCGGCACCTGACCCCAGCCGCTGGTCATCATCACTTCCTGGACGTGTGCCAGCGAGTCCTCCGGGCTGACCGTCACCGCGCCCGCCTCCATCAACTCACGAACCCGCACCCCTTTCAGGCCGTGGTCGATGGCCCGGTCTACTGCCCGCCGGGTGAGCAAGCCGATCAGCTGCCCGGCGTCCACCACCGGATAGCCTTCGTAGCCGTAGCGGCGGATGAGTTGGGCGGCCTCGTCTGCGCGCGTGTCGGGCGGCAGGGTCATCACGCCCCACGACATCACCTGGGCCACCGTTACGCTCGTCCTGACAGAGCCTGGCAGCGCTTCCAGCACGGCGAGGCGAGCCTCCGACAGGCTCACGTCTCGCAGTATAGCGGCTGCGGCCCGCGCATGGCCGCCCCCGCCGAACGCCCGCGCCAGCCGGCCCACGTCCACCGCGTCCACGGTGCTGCGCGCCACCAACTGGACGTGCGTGCCCAGATCGACCAGCATCACCAGACCCGCCGGATTGAACAGATCGCGCAGCTTATGGGCCAGCGAGGAAATCTCCTCTCCCACGTCTGGTGCTTCGGCACAGGCGACGATGATGGCGTAGCCCTCAATGTCGTGGGTTTCGGCATCCTCGATCAGGTCTTCGTACAGGGCCCGCTGCTCGTCGGCCAGGGGATGGTGCAGAAAGTCGTTCACCACGTCCAGCGACGCGCCTTGTTCCATCAGCCAGGCGGCGGCGCGAGCGTCGCGCGGGGTGGTCGTCCCGTAGAGCAGCGAGCCGGTGTCCTCGTAGATGCCCAACAGCAGCAGTGTGGCTTCGATGCGCGTCAGGCGGGCCTGATTTTGCTGCAGCGTTTCGCACAGCAAGGTGGTGGTCGCCCCTGTCTCGTCCACGGTCACTTCCCAGGCCGGGTCCAGGTCGGTCTGGAGGGGATGGTGGTCGATGACACGAATCGCCGTGTCTTCTTGCATACCGCGCACGGTCTGGATGTGTTGGGTATCTACCAGCAGGACGTGCTCGACGGCCTCGCGGGGGAGGTCTTTGGCGTTGACCAGGGGCAGTTCGTCCCGGTAGATGTTGAGGAAGTGCCGCACGTTGCGATTGATCTTGTTCGGCAGCAAGGGACGCGCCGACGGCACCAGCTTATGCGCCGCTACCAGCGCGGCGATGGCGTCGAAATCGGCGTTTTCGTGGGTCAGAATCAGGTCCATGAGTTACCCCTGAATCGATTGTAACGTCGCACCTGAGGCGGGTCAACGCGGGGACGCGGACCCTCAGAGAGCCAGCGTCGGCACGGCCAGGCCTTCCGTTCCCTCCGCCGCATCCGGTTCTCCGCGTTTCGAACGCCACAAACGTTGCTATTCGTCTTTGGCATGCTATATAATGGCACTACGGAACTGGGACGCGCAGGCAACGGGTACCAGACCGGCGGTGAAAGAAAAGCAATGGAAGATCGGCAAGTCACAGAATGGTATCTGTACCTCGACGATAGTCACTTTCCCGACTACCTTCTGGTTAAAGCGACGGGCGCGCTGAACGGTGCATTCTATGTGCGATTACTCGCCGACCTGGAAGCCTTCATGGCGGCGAAGGTAGGCGTGCGCGCGCGTTACACTCCGCTGATCTTTGACCTGCGGGCCTGTTTTCCGACGCGCGAGGGACTCGACACCCTCCTGCGCCTGGTTCGCCGGGGCAACTGCCGGGCCAGTCACATCATCCTGTGGATCAGCCAGACCGACGTTAACGGGCCTGTACTGCACTCAGTTGCCCTAATGCTGAAGTCCATGCTGCCGGGGATTCACATCATTGGGCACATGGACGAAGCCTATGGGCTGCTGGGCATTCCCATGCCGGAGGAGCGGCCTGTTGGTCGCCGCAACTTGTTGAATCGCTTCGCACGGCTGTCGATCTGAAGTCAGTCTTCATTACCCTACATTGCTCATGAGTGTCCAGGCCGCCAGGGCGGCTTGAGCTTGTCATCTTGTTCCGACCGCTACGCAAGGAGGTTCACCGTTGCACGTAGTCGTCTGTGCCAAAGAGACTCCCGATTCGGCGGCCAAAGTCGAGGTGGGGGCTGACGGAAATGTCACCTGGGGCGGCGCCCCGCTGGTCATCAACCCCTGGGATGAGTATGCCGTGGAGGAGGGCCTGCGGTTGAAAGAGGAACACGGCGGCACGTGTACCGTGCTGGCGATGGGCAGCCCCTCTTCGCAGGAAGCCCTCAAGCACGCCGTGGCGATGGGCTGCGACGATGCGGTCCTGGTCAGCGACCCGGCGTTTGAGAACGCCGATACGCTTCTCACCTCTCACGCCTTGGCCCAAGCCATCGCGAAAATGGGCGACGTGGACCTGGCGATCTTCGGCAGGCAGGCCATCGACGGCGACACCGGCCACACGGCGGTTCAGGTGGGCCGTCGCCTGGGCTGGAACACGCTCACGTACGTTTTCAAAATTGCAGAAATTGACTTCGAGGCGGGGACCATCAAGGTCGAGCGGCTCTTGGAGGAGGGCAAGCAGATTTGCGAGTCCAGGCTGCCCGCTGTCCTCAGCACGGTCAAGGACATCAACGAGCCGCGTTACCCGTCGATAATTGGGGTTCGCAAGGCTGCCAAGCTAGAGATACCCGTTTGGACTGCCGCCGATGTCGGCGCGGACGGCGCAATTCAGGCCAAAGTGCAGTGGCCTGCCGTCAGCGCGCCGCCCGCGCGCCAGGCCGAGACGGAGATGATCGAGGGCGACACGCCAGAAGCCATCGCCGCTGCGCTGGTGGATAAGCTGATCTCGGAGAAGATCGTATGAGCGGGATATGGGTTTGGGTAGAGCAGCACCAGGGCAGCGCCGCCGCCGTATCGTGGGAGGCGATGGGGCTGGCGCGCGCGCTGGCCGGTGAATTGAATCAGAGCGTGACGGCGCTCGTGATGGGCCACGATCTGGGTGATCTGGCCCAGGCCGCGCTGCACCATGGGGCGGATGCGGTCCTGGTCTGTGACGACCCGACGCTGGCCGATTTCCGTGTGGAGCCGTACGCGTCCTTGCTCAGTAAACTCGCCTCCGAGCAGGAACCTGCGGCTGTTCTGGCCGGGGCCACCACGCGCGGGCGCGACGTGATGGGCGCGGCGGCGGTGGACCTGGAGACCGGCCTGATTGCCGATGCGACGGGGGTCGAGGTGGTGGGGGGAATGATACAGGCCACGCGCCCCGTGTATGCGGGCAAGCTCTTTAGCACCGTCGTCGGGCCTGATGCCAGCCCGCTGATGCTGACGCTTCGCCCCCGCGCCTTTCCCGCGCCACAGGCCGATACCTCTCGGAGCGGCGAGGTGACGGCGGTAGAGCCTGCCCTTGCCGAGGACGACATCGCTACCAGGGTCGTCGGTTTTGAATCCACCACCGGGCAGGTCAGCCTGACCGATGCGTCCATCGTCGTTTCTGGGGGACGCGGCGTCCAGGGGCCGGAGGGCTTCGAGCCGCTGCGAGAACTGGTGGGTGTTTTGGGCGCGGCGTTGGGAGCCAGCCGCGTCGCCGTGGACTCCGGGTGGATTCCCTACGAGCACCAGGTCGGCCAGACCGGCAAGACGGTCAGCCCCGACCTGTACATCGCCTGCGGCATCAGCGGGGCCATCCAACACCAGGCCGGGATGCGCAGTTCCAAGGTCATCGTCGCCATCAACAAGGACCCCGACGCGCCGATCTTCAGGCTGGCCCACTACGGGATTGTCGGCGACCTGTTCGCGATTATCCCGGCCCTGACCGAGGCGTTTCGCGAGCGCCTGGGTTGAGTCCGACAGGCAATCTGATAGGAAATGAGCGCGGTACGCCGCGCTCGTTTGCTGTATTTCGTTTGGATGTCGCGTCCTGCCTGCCGGGGTAGGGCGCGCTGTTTTTTTCGGGAAACAGCTTACTTCTTGACGCGCAGGCTGGCAGGCAGTGTGATGGTGAACTCCGCGCCGTCGCCGTCCAGGTTGCGCGCCGTCACCGTGCCCGCGTGGGCCGCCACCGTGGCCTGGACCATGTGCAGGCCCAGCCCGGTGCCCACTTCGGCCCCTGTCATCTGTTTGCCACGGAAGTATTTCTCGAAGAGGCGCGGCAAATCATCTTTGGGAATGCCGGGTCCCCGGTCGCGCACGCTGACCGTCACGTTCTCTTTTCCGTAGTTCACCGTCACGGTGACCTCTGTGTCTTCGGGCGAGTACTTGATGGCGTTGTCGATCAGGTTGAGCACGCTGCGGTACAACCGGATGCTGTCCCCGTCCAGCAAGTAGGGCCTCCCGTTGATCTCCATGTCCAGCGTGACCGATCTTGCCAGCGCGGCACCCTCAAGGTCCCCGATGGCCGTTGCCACGGTCTCGCTCAGGTCAAACGGTGCGCTGCTCATTTGGGGGGATTCGTTCAGCATGGCGATGTCCAGCATCTGGTCGATCATGTGCATCATCTTTTTCGCAGTGGTGACGATGTTTGCCACGAACCGCGAGTCCCGCTCGCCCAGATTGCCACCCATTTTCAGCAACTCGGCATAGCCGCTGATGGAAGCCATCAGCCCCCTGAGATCGTGTGCCAGCGCGTGATTAAGCTCTGCCAGTTCCTCGATGCGATTCGTCAGGGCATTGTCGGTCGCCTCGTAGAGCCGCGCGTTTTGGATCGCGATGGCCGCGAAATCGGCGATGGCTACCAGCAATTTCTCGTCGCGCTCGCTGAACTCCTTGCCCGGCTCCCGGTGGGCTGCAGCCAGCACGCCAAAGGCGACGCCGCCCAGGATAAGGGGCACGTACACCACCGCCTCGACCAGATAGTCGGTTTTTATCTTGACCGGGTCTTCGTTCGCCGCGCCGCTGGTGCGCAGGGGTTCTTTCGTTTGCAGAACCTTGCCCGCCATCGAATCCGACACAGGCAGCCGCATCAGCTTGATCTCGTCGTCCTCGATGCCGCGTTCGGCTTCCAGGAACATCTCGCCGGTTTGTTCGTCCACTATCCAGATCGCTGCTTCACCCGCCGAGGTCAAGCCCATCGCCATTTCGAGAGCCTGGCTCAGTACGTCGTCACGGTCCAGCTCTCCGGTGATGGCTTTTGCCAGTTGCGCCAGGGCGTCGCCCACGTCGGCCTTCCCGCGCAGAATGGCCGTGTGACCGGACGGACGCTTGATGATCCGCACGATGAACTCAAGGTTGCCCAGCGTGAGAATGTCGCCGTCCGAGATGCTGTAGGGAGTGTTGACGCCTATCGAGCGCCCGTTGCGCAAGGACCCGTTGGTGCTGCCCAGATCGAGCACGAACAACTTGGTCGCGGTGGGGCGCAGCATCACGTGGCGGCGCGAGACACCCAACTCCTCGCCTTGGAGGTCGCCCAGATCGACGAAATCCTTGCCTTCTTGCCCTCTGCCCAGGAAAATGTCGTCGTTGATGTCGAGGCCAAAGCAAACGCTGAGGTCGGTAGCCAGATCGAAGCGCACTCGCCACACGTGGCGGGATCTGCTTTCGCCTGCTACGTCGCTGTGTGGGATGGGGCGGTAAGTTGTGTCTGACTTTGGAGCTAGCTGTCCGAGAGTAATTTTCTGTGTTTCGGATCCAGTCGGCCTGTTGGGATGGCTACGCGCTTTCATCCTTGACCCCTTCTCGTTCGGTCTACGGTCAGCATACCACCGACTCAGGGATGGGACAAGTAGTAAAACGACAAAAGCACGTTTGGAACGTGACGGGGATCTCTCACCGGCTCGTGGCGCGTCTATCGTGCCGCGCGGATATTCGCTACAATAGGCCGCAATCACATCGCAACCCAAGAGGAGTCCCATGGCCGTCGAGAATATCACGGTAGCCTATGTGGAAGATGAACCCGCCATTGCCGAGTTACTCAGGAGCGGGCTGGGCTTGTTTGGCATCAACGTCAGCCCCGTCTATGGTACTGCCGAGGAAGCACAAGAACAGATTCTTGGCGGCGGTGTCGACGCCGACGTTTTGATTTTTGACATCCGCCTGCCGGGCATGACCGGCCTCGAACTGGCGCAGGTGTTGCGCGACGAGGGCGAGAAACGTCCCTTTCTGATTGTCTCTGCATACCATCCACCCACGCCCAGTGAGCTGGAGGCGTTAGGGGCTGCGTTCATGCCCAAACCGTTCGATTTCGCCGGGATTGTGGGTACCATCCAGAACTTGCTCGGTTGACGCGAGCCTAAAACATCGTGGATTATCAGCCTCCACGGGCCAGATGGACTTCTGTGGTGGCCGTCTTGGCGTTGGTCGTGCTGGCGGCAACGCTGGCTCTGGCTGCGTGGCTGGCGCTCAAAGGTGGCGGCCCGCTGGGCTCCCGTCGCTCGCCACCCGGCGTGCTGCGCGTTGGCCTCAGCCAGCCCCTGAGCACGCTCGATCCCACCGCCGTCACCTCTCCCGCCGATCGCGTGATCCAGGCGATGGTTTACGAAGGCGTCCTGGTACCAGGTGCCGATGGAACGCTCGCTCCTGAGCCGCGCCTGGCCGAGACCCTACCGCGCTCCTCGACGGATGGGCTGGTGTGGACCGTTCACTGCCGCCGTGACGTGAGCTTTCACGATGGCGAGCCGTTCACCTGCCGGGACGTGGAGGCCCGTTTGGAGAGCTTGCGGGCCAACCCCGGCGCTCTGGCCGACAGCGACGTTGATCCCACCACGCTTGTCACCCTCCTGAGCCGCGTGGAAAGCACGCAGTTGGTGGACGAGCACACGCTGAACGTATCGCTGCGTGCCCCTTTTGCCTTTTTCAACGAAGCGCTGGCCCACCCGGCGGCGGTCATCGCGCGCGGCGAGGTTGGCACCGGGCCGTTTCAAGTTGAGATGTGGGACGCCGACGGCGCGACGCTGGCCGCCTTCGACGACTACTGGGGCGGCCCGCCCGAACTGGAGCGCGTCACCATTCAGGTCGAAACCGACGCTGCGGCGCGTATAGCTTTGCTGGGGGACCGGTTCGATGTGGTGGATGCGCCGCCGCCGAATGGGCCGTTCGATGACCAGACTCAGGTGCAAAGCATCAGCGCACCGGGCGCGCAGGTGATCTACGCCGCCGTCAAGCGCAGCGTTGCCCCGCTCGACGATCCCCAAATCCGGCAGGCGCTTGCTACCGGCATCGACCTCGACGCGCTGGCGGATCAAGTTTATGGCGGGCGTGCGCTGCCCGCTCCGCTGCTGACCAGCCCGGCCATGCCCGGTTATGCCGACTTGCCCACGGTTAGCGCGGACCTGCGCCGCGCCCGCGAGATGCAGGCCAATGCCGGGTTGCCGGATGGCTACGACGTGGAGGTCCGCGTAGACAGGCGCATCCCTTACTGGGAGTCGTTGGCCGAGGCGTTACGGCTCCAGCTTGAAGATCTGTACGTTGGAGGCAGCGTGGAGGCACTCCGGGTGCCGCTCGAGACATTCCTGGCTGCCGATCCGGCCTTGTCGCTGGTCGTGACCGCGTACACGCCGCCCGACACGTTCGCCGCGCTGAGTTGGCTGGCAGACGCTCCGCCACCCGGCGGGCGCAACTTCGTTGGCTACGACAATCCCGCCTATCGCGCCTGGCTGGAACAGGCCGGGGCGGCGCTGAGTCCGGCAGCCCGCGAGACCGCCCTGGCAGGCGCGCGGGAGGAGTTGGCGGCGGACTCTCCTCTGTTGTTTCTCGTCGCACCCGACGTGCGCATCGCCACAACCAGCGAGGTTTCTGGACTGCGGGTGTCGCCCCTGGGCTGGATGGTCGTCACCGGCGAGACGCTCGTCTTGCGTCGCTAGCCGCTGTCACATCCTTGACAAAAAAGGCGAGCCGCGCGGCTCGCCTTTGAGGGTTCTCGTCTGGCCAGCTACCGAATGGCCATCTCGCTTTCGGCGTCGAACAGGTGCATATTCCCTGTGTTGATGGCAATGCCGAGGTCGTTGCCGACGTAGGCCGAGGTGCGTGGGTCCACGCGGGCGATGTAGCTCGTGCCGCCGGTGTTCAGATACACGAACACCTCGTTGCCCATCAGCTCGGTGACTTCCACCATACCGCTCGTCTGGAAGGGGACGATACCCGGCGGGGTGTAGCCTGCATCGTGAATATCTTCGGGGCGCACGCCCAACACCACCGCTCTGCCCGCGAATTCCTTGGCTGCCGCCATTCTGTCTTCGGGGACCGGCACGGCGAACGCGCCGGTATCCACCACCAGACTGCCGTTGTCCTGGCGCAGCGTCGCGTCGAAGAAGTTCATACTGGGGCTGCCGATGAACCCGGCCACGAACATGTTGGATGGGAGGTCGTAGAGGGTCTGCGGCGAATCCACTTGCTGCAGCAGGCCATCCTTCAGCACGGCGATGCGCGAACCCATCGTCATCGCTTCAACCTGGTCGTGCGTGACGTAGATGAACGTCGTTTCCAGGCGTCGGTGCAGCTTGCTGATCTCGGCGCGCGCCTGCACGCGGAGCTTGGCGTCCAGGTTGGAGAGCGGCTCGTCCATTAGGAAGACCGCCGGTTCGCGCACGATGGCGCGTCCTACCGCTACACGCTGGCGCTGCCCGCCCGATAGCTGTTTGGGCTTGCGCTTGAGCAAGTTCTCTATGCCCAGGATATCCGCCGCTTCGCTAACGCGCTGGGTGATCTCGCTCTTGGGGACCTTGTGCAGCTTGAGGCTGAAGGCCATATTGTCATAGACGGTCATGTGAGGATAGAGCGCGTAGCTTTGGAAGACCATGGCGATGTCACGGTCTTTGGGCGGAACGTCGTTGACCAGTCGATCCCCAATGTAGATCTCTCCCTCGGTAATGTCCTCAAGTCCGGCCAGCATGCGCAGCGAGGTGCTCTTGCCACAGCCTGACGGGCCGACGAAGACCAGGAATTCCTGGTCCTCGATGTCGATGTTCAGGTCGCTGACTGCGGGGAGAACGTTGGGGTCGTCGGTGAAACGCTTGGTGACGTTGTCGTAGGTGACACTCGCCATAAGACTCCTCCTGCCGTAAGCTTTTACGCGACGTGTTTGATTTGAAAAGGGATGCATCAGGACAGCCGATTCGCACCGGCTTGTGGCAAGCAGTATAGTATGTCTGGTAGCCTCCTGTCAATTACTTTTTTGTTCAGAGACGATGCGACGATTTGCCGTTCGCCTGTTTGAAGACGGGTCGTGGGTCCAGCTGGCCGGAACGTTGATCCTGTTGATCGTGCTCGAAGTGCAGCCCGTGCCCCTGCCCTTCGTCGATGCCCATCGCGAGGCCATCCTGGCCGCCCAAAATGGGGACCATGCTGCCGCCGCGCTGGCCTACCATCGGGCCTTTGCCTACGCACCCTGGCGAACCGACCTGCTGTCGGAGGCAGCCCGCGCCGAGCTACTGGCGGGCGACTCCGAAGCTGTCCTGCGTGACCTGGACGCGCTGCAAGCGGCGCGGCCCCTCACGCCCGAAGAGCATCTACTGCGAGGCCACGCCTCCGCTGCCCTGGGGGACCTCGTGGCCGCGCGCGGGGAATGGCAGATAGCCGTCGATGCGGGCGTGGCGGATGCAGAGGCCTACCTGCAACTCATCGAGTGGCACCTGGCGAGCGAGGAGTGGGATGTCGCCGCCCAGTTGTTGTCCCAATTGGCGGACCGCAACCCGTCTGACGCCTCGGCCCGCTACCGGCTGGGTCTGGTGCTGGCCCTACAAGACCCGGCGGCGGCGCGATCCCACCTGGAGATCGCCACCGATTTGGAGTCCGAGCTTGGCAACCAGGTGGCTTTGCTGGTCGATCTGCTCGAAAAACAGTCGTCTTACGACCCGGCTTTCTTCAGAGCGCAGCTTGGCATCATCTACCTGGAGTTGGAGGAATGGCCCCTGGCCGAGGCCGCTTTCGCCCAGGCCATCGCCTTCAACCCGGCCTATGGCGACGCGATGGCCTATCTCGGTTATGCGCGCGCGCAGCGCGGCCAACTGCACACCGCGCTGCCAGCCTTTCAGCAGGCGGCGGCGCTCTCGCCCGAAAGTCCCGTCGTCCACTACCTGACCGGCCTCTACTGGCAGCAGGCCCATAGTTGGCCGGAGGCCCGCGCCGCCCTTGAGCGCGCCTACGATCTCGACCCCGGCAACCCCGGTCTCGCCGTGGAGATCGCCAACACCCATCGCGCCGAGAACCAGCCGCTTTGGGCCGAAATCTGGCTGCTCGAAGCGGTCCGGCTCGCCGGTGACGACGACCGTTTTCAGGTAGCGTTGGCGCAGTTCTACGTGGACGACGAGTATCGCGTGGATACGGCGGGTCTGGCTGCCGCCCGCAAAGCGGTGGAGGATGCGCCAAACAACGGCGCGGCCCACGAGGCGTTGGGGTGGGCCTACTTCTTGTTAGGCGACCTCGACGCCGCGCAAGAGGAGCTTGAGCAGGCGCTCATCCTCGACCCCTCGCTGGCCCGCGCCTACTTCCACATGGGCACCCTGCTCGAGTTGCAGAGCCAGCACGCCGCCGCCATCGAGGCGTACCAGACGGCGGTCAGGCTCGAACCGGAGGGAGCGTTCGGCGTTCGCGCCCAGCGGGCCTTGGTACGGCTGGGCGCGGGCTAGCAGTATGCAGTTGGTGCCTCATCGCCAGTTTGTCCAAGGGAGATCGCCTGCCGGGCCGCGCTATTCCAGGCTGAGAAATGACTCGGAAATCCACCCTTCACACACGCCGCCTCTGACCTGAAAGTAGGTCCGGCCTTCCTCCTCGCTCCACTGTGCTGCCAACAGATCAACCTGATCGCCGTGGTCCAGCTTGCAGACCACGCGATGACCGGGCACGCCGTCCCAAATATTGATGCTCATGATCGTCACCGCTTCGGAGGTCTCCGGGTCTCGCCCGTCCAGGGTGGCCGTGCCGGGGATTGAGAAGGTTCCCTTGGCGGTGGTCACGGTCTCGGCGCTGGGTGCTGGCTCGACAGGCTCCACTATATCCGCCGGAATGGTGACTACCGGTACAGACTCCTCGACAAACGGCTCTGCTCTGTTCGAGGAAATCATTCTGACCAAGGAGGAGCAGCACGTCAGCAGGAGAACTCCTGCGATCACCGCCAGGATCAGGCGCTCTATTCTGCTGAGGTTCGATACTCTTTCCCTGAACGCTTCCATGATGGCCTCCGAGGTGACACGCGGTCATTGCCTGCTCAGTGTAATGCGTTATGGACCGGCGTCAAGTCACCTTGAGGAGGTTCCTCTAACCGGCCTTCCGTGCCCTCCACCCCTTCTGCCTCTCCGTGTTCCGGGTTTGGCGAGCGCCTCTCCGCGTGCTACAATGCTCGCAGGCCCAAGGGACCCCGGCGGAGACATACGGCGTGACCACATCCAACTCATCCCATTTGCGTCTGGCCTGGCTGAAGCCGGGCATCCTGCTGATCGCTATCGCCCTGGCGGGCTGCCGGGCGCTCGGCTCCCTGCCGCGCCCACCGTCCAACCCGCTCCTACCGGCGGGGGTCATCTACCAGGATGATTTCGAACAGGAAAATACGAACTGGGACGAGTCCGACGACGGGATCGTGGCCTATGGCGTCGAGGAGGGGCGGTTGGTCGTCACCGTCAACGATTTCAACGCCTCCGCCTGGTCCAGCCTGAGCTTCGGCTTTAACGATTTCGTGCTGGAGATCGAAGCGCTCAAGCTTGGCGGCCCTGACGACAACGGTTTTGGCGTCCTGTTTCGTTACCAGGACCCGGCCAACTACTATCGCTTCGACATCAGCAGCGACGGCTTCTACTCGCTCAGCAAGACCGTCGAAGGCACCTACGAAGTGGTCAGCGCCTGGAACCCCGATCCGGCCATCCTGACCGGCGAACTGACCAATCGCCTGCGCGTGGTGGCCCAGGGCAACGGATTCAGCTTCGCGGTCAACGACACCCCGCTCAGCCTATGTGTGGGACCGGGGGCTATCTGGGACCCAGCAAGCCCCGGCACCTGTCTGGGCGGCCAGGTGGTAGAGACGTGGATCGACGATACGTTTCCAGGCGGCCAGATCGCTTTGGGCGTGACGGCCTTTCAGCAGGCAGGGCCATCCATTGGCTTTGACAACCTGGTCATCAGCGAACCCTGAAATGCATTCTGGCACGTGACGAACGACAGAGGTGAGAACATGAGCGAAGACTGCCTGTTTTGCAAAATCGTCGCCGGAGAGATTCCCTCGGAAGCCGTCTACCAGGACGAGCACGTCTACGCCTTCCGGGACATCAACCCGGTGGCCCCCTCGCACGTGCTAGTGGTGCCGCGCCGCCACATCGCCGCGCTGGACGAGATTCAGGACGGCGACGAGGACCTGTTAGGCCGCCTGCTGGTCGCCAGCAAGAAGGTCGCCGAGCAGGAGAACCTGTCCAACGGCTATCGCGTGCTCACCAACACCGGCCCAGATTCCGGGCAGGTGGTCTTTCACCTGCACTTCCACGTCATCGGCGGGCGCAAACTCGGCGCTATGGCCTAGACGCTATTGACACCTCCATGGCCGCGCTATGAAAGTGCGCGCGGCAGGGGATAAGGACGACTTCAGATGCACCCTAAAGAACAACTACAGGCCGACCTCAAAGAGGCGATGAGGAGCGGCGACAATATCCGCAAGTCGACCATCCGCATGGCGCTGGCAGCCATCAAGAACGCCGAGGTGGCGAAGATCGGCGAACTTGACGAGGACGAAGCGCTGGCGATTCTGCAAAAAGAGGTCAAGCAGCGCCGCGAAACCATCGTCGATGCCGAGAAGGCTGGCAAGCCGGAAATGGTCGAGGAGGCCAAAGCCGAGATCGTTGTCCTGGAAGGATACTTACCCGCCCAGCTTTCTCGCGAAGACATCGTCGGTCACGCCCAGGCCGCCATCGAGGAGGTAGGAGCTGCCTCACCCAAGGAAATGGGCGACGTGATGCGCGTGCTGATGCCCAGGCTCAAAGGGCAGGCCGACGGCAAGCTGGTCAACGAAGTCGTGAGAGAACTGCTGGCTTCAGGCGACTGACGCACGCCAGTTTTCGTTTTGAAATGACGTGATATGAACCAGCAGCCCGACCCGGTGAGCACCCATCCCGAGAGCAGGGAGCGCGCGCAGCGTATCCTGGCGACCACGCAGATAGCGGTGGCGGGCATCGTGTTTGTGGCGGTCAGCACGCTGATTCTGGTCTTCCCGGTGCCACCGGTCAACCGCGTCCGCGTCCAGGTGGACCAGGTCGCCACCGAAGACATTCTCTCCCCACGGCGCATCACCTATATCAGCGACATCGAAACAGCCGTCGCCAGAGAAGCGGCGGCGGCCAGCATCCCCGACGTTTACGATCCGCCAAACGCGCGCGTCGGACGCCAGCAGGTGCTCTATGCGCGCCAGGTGATCGAGTTCGTGAACACCGTTCGTCACGATGCCCTTGCCACCTCCGTCCAGAAGCGCGAAGCGCTGGCGGCCATCAATGGGGTGAATCTCGGTCCGGGCAACGCAGAAACCTTGCTGGCGATGAGCGACAGCCAGTTTGACGCCGCGGCGGGCCAGATCACCGCCGTTCTGGCCGACGTGTTGAGCGGCGAGGTGCGCGAGGGTCGCCTGGATGAAGTCAGCGAGGGGTTGCTTCTACGGGTCAGCGTGGATCTGCCGGAAGAGCATGGGCTGCTGGTTGCCGACGTGGTCGAAGACCTGCTCTTGCCCAACAGCGTGTTCAACGCCGGACTGACCGAGCAGGCACGCGAGGCCGCGCGCGATGCCGTCCTGCCCGTGGAACAGACTTTCGCCGCAGGCGAAGTCGTCGTCCGTGGGGGCGAGGTCGTCACCGAAAGTGACATCGAGGCGCTCCAAAACCTGGGTTTGCTCCAAAACCGCATCGGCTGGCGCGATGTCGTCAGCGCCCTCATCGCGGTGCTCGTCAGCACCAATTTGCTGATGCTCTACGCAGTGCGGTTCCAGCCGGATATCCTGGCTTCTTTCAAGAATCAAGTGCTGGTCGGCGGGCTGTTCATTCTCTTCCTGGCGGGCGGGCGGCTGATGGTCCCGGAGGGCGCTATCATCCCCTACCTTTTCCCGGCGGCGGCGCTGGCGCTGATGCTGCGGGCCTTGTTCAACGCCAATCTGGCGCTGTTTGGCGCTGTCGTCTTGGGCGGGCTGACGGGCCTCATTGCCCCGCAGTCGCTGGAGCTGGCCACCTATACCGCCGTCGGCGGCATCATTGCTGCCGTCAGTTTGCGTCGCGCAGACCGGATCAACCGCTTCTTTCTGGTGGGGCTGTTTGTCGGCGTCAGTCAGACAGCTATCATTTTTGTGTTTCGCCTCACCGACAGCAGCACCGATACCCTCGGCATCCTTCAACTCACGGCTGCCGCGCTGTTCAACGGACTGTTCTCGGCGGGCGTGGCCCTGGCGGGTCTGTTCGTCATCGGGCCCGTCTTCCGTGTCATGACCGCCCTCTCGCTCATCGAACTGGAACGCCCCGACCACCAGCTCTTGCAGCGGCTCCAACGCGAAGCGCCCGGCACGTACCAGCACACCTTGCAGGTGCGCAATCTGGCAGAAGCCGCCGCCGAAGCTATCGGCGCGAATAGCCTGCTGGTGAGAGTGGGCACCTTGTATCACGACGTGGGCAAGTTGCTGCGTCCCGGCTTTTTCATCGAAAACCGGATCGAGGGCACGACCAATCCTCACGACACGATCGACCCCATTTCCAGCGCCGATCTGATTATCCGGCACGTCAAAGACGGCCTGGACCTGACGCGCCGTTACCGTGTGCCCGCGCGGATTCGTGATTTCGTGGCCGAGCACCACGGCACCACGGTCGTCCGCACTTTCTATTCCCAGGCGGTGGAACGGGCCGGGGGTGACGAGAGCAAGGTGGACGAAGCCGCCTTTCGCTATCCTGGCCCGCGCCCGCAAAGCCGCGAGACGGCCATCCTGATGCTGGCCGACGCCAGCGAGTCGGCGGTGCGCGCCAACCAACCCCGCTCCGAGGAGGAGATCGATGCCATCGTCGGTCGCATCATCCAGCAGCGCCTGGATGGGGGGGAACTCGACGACTCCGGCCTGACCCTGACCGACTTGCAGATCATCCGGCGCACCATCGTCAGCAGGCTCAAGGGAGTCTACCACCCGCGCATCCGCTATCCCGGCGATGAGCCAAAGCCAGACGCGTTGGCGGGCAGCACGGATGGCGGCGGCGCACAACCCACGTCAGGTGCATCGTGAGCGACTACACGATACATTTGCAGGTTGGTGAGACCTACGTGGATCGGGTGGACGAAGCCGCGCTGCGACAGGCTGCCGAGCTGGCGTTGAGGACCGCTCAGGCCCCGGCCCCGGCGGCCCTGAGTGTGGTCGTCACCGACACGGCAACCGTCCAGGCGCTGAACGCCCAGCACCTCGGCGAGGACGCCCCCACCGACGTGTTATCTTTTCCTACCGAAGGCGACCTCAGCGCTGGCGAGCCCGGCGAGCCGCCCTACCTGGGCGACGTGCTGCTGGCATTCCCCATCGCCGAAACACAGGCCAGGACCGCCGGTCACGGCACGCAGGACGAACTGCACCTGCTGGCGGTTCACGGCGTGCTGCACCTGTTGGGCTACGATCACGCCACGCCCGACCAGCAGGCCGAGATGTGGGCCTTGCAATCCGCGACCCTCGACGCGCTGCGAGAGGCGCTGCGTTGACCGGGAAGCCGGAAGACCACGCTGCCCAGCGCAGTTGGAACCGCATCGACAGTTTCCGCTACGCCTTCGCTGGGTTGTGGTACATGTTGCGCACCCAGCGCAACGCCTGGATTCACGCTGCGTTTACCGTGGTGGTGGTCGCGGTGGGCTTCTGGCTGGCGCTTGATACGCTGGAGTGGGCTTTGATCGTCCTCTCGATTGGCGGCGTGTGGATGGCGGAGTTCGTCAACACCGCGCTCGAAGCCGTGGTAGACCTCGCCAGCCCGGACATTCACCCGCTGGCGAGAGTCGGCAAGGACGTGGCTGCCGGGGCGGTCCTCGTCGGCGCGGGGACGGCGGTCATGGTCGGCTTGCTCGTCCTCGGTCCCCCTCTGCTGGAGAAACTGCGCCCCTTGCTGGCGCTCCTGCCCCGCTGAGGCAATCAGGTCTGGTTGCTTCTAGGCCACCTTTTCATTCCCCGTCAAACTGCACCAACTGCCGCACCCGCATCACGTCCTCCCCACAGGGCAGCGGGAAAGTCTCTACCGTCTCCAGCGTTGCCCCAAACGGCGCTTCTGGAATCTCCTTCGATGGGGACACGTCGGCGAAGAAAACTGCATGCCCGTTCGCGACCCACGACGCCACCTCTGCGCGCAGTTCGTCCTTATTGCGCCACTTCTTGACCGCGCCGACGCGCGTGCCCCAGTAAGCCTGCATCAGGACCGGGTCTTTCGTCACCACGTTGGCCCGGCCCCCGTTGGCCTCCAGCCAGTTCCGCATCGTCTCCCCCACGTGGTCGTAGCCGTAGCCAAACCCATCGCAGCCTTGCCCGTCCGGCGGAGGGAGCTTGACCGCGTACGGAGCGCGCAGCCAGGGCACGTCCACCGAAGCCTGCCCGGCCAGCGTCACCGCCACGATGACGCCAATCGCCGCCACCGCCGATGCTCGCCTCAGCGGCGCGTCTCCCGCCAGGCGCTCTCCGAGCCGCCAGAGCCTCGAAAGGGTAATTGCCGCCAAGACGGCCAGCGACGACACCGTGAAGTTCAAATAGCGGACCGGGTACCAGTTCGAGACCAGCACCACCAACAGGCCCAGTCCTACGCCCGGCACCAGCAAGAAAACCACCGCGCCGCGCGCCCGCCGGTCTGTAAGGAACACCACGCCCGCCAGCGCCGCCAACGCCAGCGTTGGCAGGCCGACGTAGTATTCCATGATACCCTGGTACAGGTCCAGTTTGGTGGATGTCTTCCATTGAGTGGTGGCCGGTTGCGCGTCGCCTTCGCACAGTCCCGCGTGGCGGCACCACAGCGAGCTCGGCCCGCGCCCGCCGGTCAGCAGCCGCCGGTCCGGTGACACCTGGCTGTCCGCGTACAGGATGAAGCCCACGATCAGCGCCAGCGCCAGCGCCGCCGCCAGCCCCCCCCGCATCGCCACCCGGACGCGCCGCCGCCTTGCCAGCAAAACCGCTCCCACCACCGGCAGCGCGAGGAAGAACAGCCCCGTCAGTTTGCTGATCGCTCCCAGGACCAGCGCGACGCTGCTCGCCAGCGCGTAGCGCCAGCGGCCTGTCCGGGCCAGCATGACCACCAGCACCAGCGACAGATTGAGGAACGCGGCCAGCACCGGGTCGGCCATCGCCTGCCGCTCGGAGAACACGGCCAGTGGGGCCAGCACCGTCAGCGCCCCCGCCAGCCGCCCGGTCAGCCGCGAGTCGAGCAATCTCCCCAACGCCATTGCCCCCGCGCAGCTCAGCGTCGCCAGCAGGGCCGTCAGCCCGCGCGCGGCCCACAGCGTCTCCGGCCCCTTGGGGCGCAGGAGCGCGACCAGCGCCACCTGCAGCCACTTGCCGAACTTCATCGGCTCGAAGGTGTAACCGTTCAACATGTCGCGCGCGCGGATAATCATCGTCGCCTCGTCGATGAACACCGGCAGCGTGTCGGTCAGCGCCACCAGCCGCACAGCCACGTACGCGAGCAATATCAAAATTTCCGGTGTATAGGAAGACCAGGCCGCGTGCCAGAAGGTCACGCGGCGGTCAATTGGGGCAGGCGAGGTGACCATGCCGCCATTCTATCGGATTTGTGAAGATGTTCAACAATAAGGCGGAGGCTGAGAAGAAATACCTTGCGCTCTCACCTGTGTGTCTATCCCTACCGGGTGGTCCCTGAGCGCCTGCAACACCGCATAGAACAGCGTGTCGATGTCAAAGGGCTTCCGCAGGAACGATACCCTGTGTGTGGAGTCCAACTGCCGTTCGATCTCTGCTGTGGTGCTGGCGCTGACGAACAAGAAGGGGATGTCATGCCATTCAGACCGGTCGCGCACGGCCTCCAGCAATTGCGGGCCGGTAAGCCCTGGCATGATCACGTCGGAGATGATCAATTCCGGTCGTCTGGCCTCGATAGCAGGGAGTGCCGCCAGGCCAGAGTCCGCGCTTCGCACCTGGTGGCCCTTTATCGACAGAAGCTCCAACATTCCATCCCGCAGCGCTGGATCGTCTTCCACGATCAACAAGTCAGCCATTTTCTCACCCTTGAATTTACAGTATCCGCTCGTCACATCAGGTGAGGGGGCAAGATACGTGTGAGAGCACTCCCTCGCCCCTAAGGCCCCACTCCATCCTAAACAACCTCTCCAACAGCATAATAACAGTTCTCTAACCGAAACCCAACCTGACTTTTGGGCCATATTACAACAGAACTGTCTCCCCTCACGAGAGTGGGAGACAAACGCCCCCGTGACATTTTCTGGAGCGCCAGCAACCATATACGTCTTCAAGGGAGGAGTTCAAGGTAGTCGCTGTGTGAGGGGCGAAAGATAGAGAAATCCCGCCGATCAAATGTGCAGATCCGTCATCGTTCCACGGACGCTGGTCGAGAGATCGGTTACCGCATCGTCGAACATGCCTTCCATCGCCGCCAGCGGGTCAGAGGACGACGGCTCCACTGCTTTTTGCGAAGCCCCCAATTGTGCGGCGTAGAGTTCAAGCAATTCGGCCAGTACCTCCTCGACCGGGCGATTCTCGCGTCGAGCAATCACGCGCAGTCGTTCCGCCAGTTCGTCCTGAATAACGAGGTCAGCCATAGCAGCCTCCATTGTTCCAGACAATCCAGTGACCTTCAGCCTTCCATCGTCCCGGCGATTATATCACAGTAGCAGCCGTCCTGATCTCACTCCTCTTATCTGACACCAAGTGCCTGTTGCAACGTTCGCGAGTTGAGTATAGGATGTCCTAGAGCAGTCACAAACAGGCAACCAAAACGCCCGCCCCACGATAGCGGCGGGCGTTGATTTTGGACAGAATCTCATTCTTCAAGATAGAGATTCCCGTCGTGTGAAAGTGGGGATGATGCTATCTTGATGCTGCTCACGCCCACCCCAGCAGACGCGCCACCTGTGCCACGATGAAGGTCAGCGCGAAGCCCATGCCCAGCGGCAGCAGCGCCGAGACAACCGTCCACTTCCAGCTGTCAGTCTCTTTGAGGATGGTATAGAGCGTCGTGCTGCAAGGGTTGTGCAGTAAGCTGAACAGCATCAGGTTGATGCCGGTCAGCAGCGTCCAGCCGCCCGCCTTGAGGATGGCCAGCGTGCCCGAGGCCGACTCCAGTTCGAACATCACCCCCGCGCCCGCGCCGACTTGCTGAAGACCGGCAGTCGTCACCGTGAGCATCAAGATGGTCGGAATCACGATCTCGTTCGCCGGGATAGCCACGATGTACGCCACCAGGATCACACCGTTCAGGCCCAACAGCAAACCGAACGGGTCGAGGAAGCCTATCAGGTGCTCGGCGATGCTCACGCCGTCGACGTTCACGTTCGCGCTCAGCCAGATCACCGCCCCGGCTGGCACGGCGAAGACCACCGCCCGCCAGAGCACGAAGATAGTGCGGTCGATGACGGAGGTGTAGATCGTCTGCAAAATGCGTGGTGGCCGGTAAGGCGGCAGCTCCAGGCTGAAGGTCGAGACCTCGCCCCTGAGTTCAGTGCGGGAAAGGACCCAGGACACCCCGAACGTCAGCAGAATGCCAAACACCGCGACGCCCACCACTGCCAGTGCCGAGATCAGCCCCGCCAGGTGGGCCGGAACCAGCGCCCCGATGAACAGCGTGGCAATCAGGATTTGTGTGGGCCAGCGACCGTTGCACAGGGCGAAGTTGTTGGTGATGATGGCGATCAGGCGTTCGCGTGGGCTGTCGATAATCCGGGTGGCGATGACACCGGCGGCGTTGCAGCCGAACCCCATCGACATGCTCAATGCCTGCTTGCCGTGCGCGCCGACCCGCTTGAAGGCGCTGTCCAGGTTGAAGACCACGCGCGGCAGGTAGCCGAGGTCCTCCAGCAGGGTGAACAGCGGGAAGAAGATCGCCATCGGCGGCAGCATCACGCTCACCACCCAGGCGCAAGCCAGATAAACCCCGTCGATCAATAAGCCATCCAGCCACCACGGCATCCCGATGCTGGCGGCGAGATTCTTCAACAACGGGTGAATCGTGTCCAGCAGCAGCCCGGCGAGCAATCCCGACGGCACGTTAGCGCCCGAAACCGTCAGCCAGAAAACCAGCGTCAGCAGCAGCAGCATGATCGGCACGCCCCACGTGCGGCTGGTGACGATCCGGTCGATGGTGCGATCCAGGTCAAAGCGAGCTTGCCCGTCGCCGCGCGTCACCGCGCGGTCGGCGATCCGGCTGGCATCCGTGTAAACGGCTTCGACCAGGCGCTCGTGGAAGTCGCGGCCAATTTCCCACCGCAAGGCTCTGGCGGTCGCCAGAATATCGTCTGGTGTGGTCTGCTTCGACTGGCTCACCGTTGCACCTCCAACTCAAGGGCGAGGGACATCTCTCGTTCGGCTTGCTCGCGTCCCTCCTGGCTCAGATCGCCCAACCCGCCGCTTTTGATCGCCTCCGCGATGCGCTCGTCGCCGTCGAGCAGGCGCAGGGCCACCCAGCGTGCGTTGGGCAGGTTGGGAAACACTGCCTCGATCTGTCTGGTCAATTGGGACACCGCCTGCCTAAGTGCTGGCGTTTCGCTCTGGATGCGGTGCGGTCTGCAAACAACCTTCCCGGTTGCCACCTCGCTGATCGCCTCCAACAACTGGTCCAACCCTTCGTTGTAGCGGGCGGCCGTAGGCACGACCGGCACGCCCAGGTCGCGCGCCAGGCGGCGGTCGTCGATTTGCAGGTTGTGTCTGCGGGCCTCGTCCATCAGGTTCAGGCAGACGACCACCCGGTCGGTGATCTCTAGCACCTGCAAAACCAGGTTCAGGTTCCGCTCCAACCGCGTGGCGTCCACCACGACCACCGTCACGTCCGGCTGGCCGAAAAGGATGAAGTCACGGGCGATTTCCTCGTCCAGACTCGTCGCCAGCAGCGAGTACGTGCCCGGCAGATCGACCAGCTTGTAGCGATGATCCCCGTAGACGAAGCCACCTTCGGCGCGAGTGACCGTCTTGCCGGGCCAGTTCCCGGTGTGCTGGCGCAGCCCGGTCAGCGCATTGAAGACGGTGCTTTTGCCCGTGTTGGGATTGCCCGCCAGTGCCACCACGAAATCCCAGTCCTCCATGTTGACGCCCAACTTGAGCAAGTTGGCTTTGTGGTGGACAGGACAAGTTTCACAGGCAGAGGCGGTTTTGGCTTGAGTGTCGTCAGTCATCATGGTGAGCTTCCTCGTCGGTCGATTCGTCGTCGTTGAGACAGGTTACCAGTATTGCCAGCAAATCCACTGTTACTTTCCTCTCAATAACCATAACTGCGGCACCCAACACCTCGCCGCCGATCCACGCAGTGTCCCCTGCATCATCGGCGTTCTCCACCGGCACGTCGCCAGGGCCAGGTGAGGTACCGCTCCGTTCTTGCACAGTAGTCCAAATATGCTTGCCCGTAGTGGCTCGTCAAGAATCTCTCTTCGTTGCGTATCTGGTAATGGATGCCTGCCACCACGATGATGGTAAACAGCAGGAAGATCATCGGCCCATTTATGAGAAAGGTTCCGACAAGATAAAGGTCGAGGGACATGAAAATCGGATTCCTTGAGAAGGCAAAAGCACCCTTCGTTACCAATTCGCCCGGCTTGCGCTGGTCGATGCCCACCCGCCACGAGTCACCAAACGACGCTAACGCCCAAACGAAGATGGCGAGACCGGCGCTCAAGAGGAGAACGCCAACGAGCTTTGCCGGTACTGAGGTGATCAGTGTCGCGTCCAGAGGCGAACGGAAAATCCGAAAGTCTGACCGGAAGGCATACAGAGCCAGCTCGGTTATCCAAATCGCCAACCCGACGACAAAGGCCAGTTCGATGGCGCGGTCAAATCCCCGCTTGCCACTGCCAAGTGCGATGGGCGAGATATTACTGGTAAAACGCAAGACCAGAGTCCTTCCCAAGAGCACAGAGAGGAAGACAGACAGTGCTGCGATTTGGAAGGTGTTAAAAAGGTCCGTCTTCATGGCGCTAATCCGGCACCTTGTCCGGGCAATCAGGGGAGGTTATGTTAATCAAGTTGGCTTGTTCCTCGCGCAGAGCGATAAGGGCGCCCCGAACGCGATAAGCTTTCAGGTTTCCGTTGGCGTTGGCGAACTCAACCTCAAGAGTCGTATCGCGCAAAATTCCCAGGTCCATCAGGCGGTCACGGTCGGCCCCCCGGCAGGCTGGCGAGATGCCCAGGACCTTCCCTTTCTGGCCCGGCTCCAGATCGCTTAGTCGCTTGCAGGGGCCTGTCTCCTCTCGCTCTCCGGGCAGAGGCTCCACAAAGATGTTGGCGGCCACAATTGGTGCCAGAACGTGCTCCTCTCTATCGTCCCAGAATCGAACGCGCAGTGGTGAGATTTCCATCGCGCGCACTTCCATACCGGCGTGCAGTCCCTCGGCCACCAGTTGCGCGTAGACGACTTCAGGCTCGTCCTCCAGGTGGACGATCCGCAGCGGTTTGTCGATGGACACGGTTGTCAGGGGATGGCCGCCGTGCGACACCACTTCCCCGTTGGCGGTGGGGATGGGATCGCCGTGCGGGTCGTGGGTAGGGTGGCCCAGCTTGGCAGACAGGGCGTCAGCCTCGGCAGCCGACAACGTGTGCTCGTAGTGTTCGGCCTGGGCGTGCCACTCCACTTCGCTGAAGCCCGTTTCGTCAGCCAGGTAGCGCTCCCACAGGCGATGTGCGCGGACGATTCGCAGGGCGTAGTCGCGGCCTTGGGGGGTGAGGTGTAGCTCGTCTCCCTTCAGTCGTGCAAGCTCGTGCGCCTCCAACCTGGACAGCAAGTCCGCGGCTTCGTTGACAGTGATGTTGAGCATGCCCGCGACGCTCTCTATGGTGGGGGGGTGCCCCTTCATCTCTCGCCCATGGATGTATTTGAGCGCGTCTTCCGTCAGCGCGCGCTCGGTGAGCCTTCGTGCCCGCTGCCAGCGCCAGAGAATGCCGCGCTCTGGCCAGAAGAGCAGCAGGCCCAGCAGGGCAGCCAGGGTACCAATTAGCAGCGCGGTAAGTGATTGTGGCATGTGTGCATTCCTTAGAGTAGAAAATTTAGGCATGCCTAAACTTTATTTAAGTCAATCATAAACCGTTTTTTAGGGCTTGTCAAGACATTCTTTGGACTTGTCACATTTGTTACCAGCCCAAGAAATCCAGCCGAAATGCCACTTTTGGCCACGATTCTGTCATTTCCCTCGCCAAAACCGGGCAGCGGACAACCAGTCGACACCCACTTTCAACCAGACGACATACGAAAACGGCCAGAAATGTGCCACTTTTTACGCATAGCCACGCATACACTCCCCTGTCCTGAGCTTCGCGAAGCGAAGCGTGAGGGCCCCCACTTTGGCCGGTTTTTGAACCACCCTGTCTTTAGGTAACTTGTAATCTTCGCAACCGATGGACTGCCGCTACCTCGCCTCGCGGCGATATGCTATACTGTCCGCGTTACGCCTTGCCAAAGCTGGAGAACACATGAGCATACGTTTCGGAACCGTCGGCGCGCCCAAAGGGACCCCTAAATCCGGTACCCCCGCTGCCATCGCCTACATCCGCGAGCTGGGTATGGATGCCTTCGAAATTGCCTGGGTGCGCAGCGTCCGCGTCAGCGACGAAGCGTGCGCCACCATCAAGCAAGCCGCCGCCGAGCACGACGTTCGCCTCAGTGTTCACGCGCCCTACTTCATCAACCTCAACAGCCAGGACGCCGAACTGATGCGCAAGAGCGACGAGCGCCTGCTGGCTGCTGCCCGCAAGGGCTATCTGGCCGGGGCCACCGACATCGTTTTTCACCCCGGCTCTTACCACCAGCAGCCCCCTGAGCAGGTCTACGAGCGGGCCAAGGAAAAGCTCGTCGAGATCAACGGCATCCTGACCGAGGAAGGCGTCGAGGTGACGCTGCGCCCGGAGACGATGGGCAAGAGCGCGATGTTCGGCTCGCTCGAAGAGGTCGTCCAACTGACCAAGGAACTCGACTTCGTGGGGCCTTGCATCGACGTGGCCCACCTGCACGCCCGCAACGGCGACGGCTCGTTCAACACGTACGACGAATACGCTGCCATGTTCAAGCATGTCCAGAAGGAACTGGGCAAGCGCAAGGGTCTCTACAATATGCACTTCCACATCTCCGGCATCGACTACGGCCCCAAGGGCGAGAAGAAACACCTGGTCTTGGAAGAGGCCGACCTGGAGTGGGAGGGCTTCATCCAGGCGATGGTCGATTTCGGCGTGCGCGGGGTGATGGTGGCCGAAAGCCCCAATCTGGAGGAAGACGCGCTGATCGTGCAGCGCAAGTACCAATCCCTCGCGGCTGGCTGAAGCTGTTTAGAGAGGTATCTGTGTCCTACCACGCCCAACGTGTTTCCGGTTTCGGCACGTCTATCTTCCCGGAGATGAGCGCGCTGGCCGAGCTGCACAACGCGGTTGACCTCGCCGATGGCTACCCCGACTACGACGGCCCGGACGCGGTAAAAGAGGCCGCTGTCAAAGCCATCCGCGACGGCTTGAACCAATATGCCGCTGGCCCCGGCGAGATCGCGCTTCGCGAGGCCATCGCCGGTCACGCCGCCCGCTTCTACGGCCAGGAGGTGGACCCGGAGACCGAGGTGCTGGTCACCAGCGGCGCGACCCAGGCGCTGTTCGCGATGGCCCAGGGCTTGGTGGACCCCGGCGACGAGGTCGTGATATTCGAGCCGTTCTACGAATCCTACGGGCCCGACGTGACCATGGCCGGGGGGGTGCCCCGCTTCGTACCCTTGCGGCCCGCTGGCCCGGACGGAGCGTGGGTTTTCGATCCCGACGAACTGAAAGCCGCCTTCAACGAGCGGACCAAGCTCATCCTGGTCAATACACCCCACAACCCCACCGGCAAGGTCTTCACCCGCGACGAGTTGATGACCATCGCCGGGTTAGCCCAACAGTGGGACGTGGTGGTTGTGTCTGATGAGGTCTACGAGCACGTCGTTTTCGACGGGAAGCGGCACATCCGCTTTGCCATGCTGCCCGATATGGCCGACCGGGCGGTCACGATCTCATCGCAGGGCAAGACCTACAACTTTACCGGCTGGGGGGTGGGCTGGGTCATCGCACCGCCGCCGCTCAGGGATGCCATCAGGCGCGCCAGCCAGTTCATCATCTCGTCAGCCGTCGCGCCGATGCAGGCCGCGGTCACGGCGGCTTTTGACCAGCCCGGCGACTACTACCAGTCGTTGGCTGCTGACCTCCAGGAGCGCCGCGATTTTCTGTACCAGGGTCTCCAGGAGGCCGGGCTGCGGCCCCTGCTGCCGGGTGGCACCTACTTCATCATGGCCGACTTCAGCCCGCTGGGCCTGGAGGCGCACGGCGTGACCGACGACAGGTCGTTCGCCAGGCACCTGATCGCCGAGGCTGGCGTGGCTGCGATTCCGCCGTCGCCGTTCTACAGCGCGGGGAGCCAATCGCTGGCCCGCTCGCTGGTGCGCTTCGCTTTTCCCAAGTCCTTCCCGACCCTCGAAGAGGCCGTCCGGCGTTTGAAGACGTTGACTGGTTGAGGAGTGATATTCTGATGCCGATAGAGATCACACGTTTCGACTCTGAACACGCTGTCTCCTGGGACGATGGTGGCGCGTCAGGCGTCAGTCGCGTGCCCTTGTCGGAGACCAGGGGCGTGCGTGTCGCCACGCTTTACTTCGAGGCGAAGGGGGAAATCGGCAGGCGCGAGGTGCCTTATCCTGTCTTGCTGATAATACTTGAGGGCAGCGGCACGCTGCGCCTGGGTGGGGAAATCCGCGAGATTACCGCGGGCGACGCCATCCCGCTGCCTGCCAACAGTATGCATATGATCTGGACCACCGGCACCCCGATGACAGCCCTGCTGGTGGAGTATCCGGAGGAATAAGAGGGACCGCCCGCAGACCCTACGAAAACGGCCACAAAGCGATGGATGAACTGCTGAATCGGATAGGTCAGGCGCTGGCTGCCTTTTTGGAACTGGAGCCAGCGGATAACCTCACGGCTGACCGGGGCTTCTATATTTTCAACACGCTGCAGCGGCTCTACCAGGAGGATGACGCCGTGCAGGCCCGGCTGGAGGCGATCAACAACCATCCTTCGTTCGCCAGCCTGAGCCAACTGCTCGATCTCGTGACGCAAGTCGTGGAAAGCCGCCCGGAAATGGTGGATCAATTCGAAGCTGACCTCGAATCCGGTCCTATGACGCCATCCACCGGGTGACCGCCCCGGCAACTTGCCGGTAAGACTGCCACCAGGAGAAGAAAACCAATGAAAGGCCACTGGATCAACAACGAGGTTGCCAAAGGCAAATCGAAAGAAGCCATCGAGGTTCGCAACCCGGCCACCGAGGAGATGCTCGACAGCGTCCCCGCCGGGACCGAAGCTGACGCCGTGGCTGCTATCGAGGCGGCCAGCGCCGCCTTCGATGGCTGGCGGCGCACCGTCGCCGTCGAGCGAGCGCATCTGCTGCACGAGGTCGCGGCCAAGATCCGCGCCAATTGGGACGATCTGGTCGAGGTGTTGACCCTGGAGGAAGGCAAACCCATCTCCGAAAACGAGGAAGAGATGGAGTGGGTGGCTGATACGTTCGATTACTACGCCGAACTGGGCCGCCACTATCGCGGGCGGGTCATCCCCTCCGGCGAGCCGACGCAGCTCAACATGATCCTCCGCGAGCCGTACGGCGTGGTCGGCTGCATCGTTCCCTGGAACTACCCGCTCTTGCTGATGGCCTGGAAGGTCGCCCCGGCCCTCGCCGCAGGCAACACCGTGGTGATTAAGCCCTCCGTGATGACGCCGCTCAGCACCCTGCTGATGGCCGAGACCTGCTGGGATCACCTGCCGCCCGGCGTGGTCAACGTCGTGACGGGCCGCGGCGCGACCGTGGGCGAGACGATGGTCACGCACCCGGACGTGCCCCTGATCGCTTTCACCGGGTCGCTGGCCATCGGGCAGCGCATCAGCCAGTTGGCCGCCCCAATGATCAAGAGGCTGCACCTGGAATTAGGCGGCAAGGATGCCTTCATCGTCGCACCGGACGTGGAGATCGAAGCCTCGGCCAGGGCGGTGGCCTACGCTGCCCTGATTAACTGCGGCCAGGTGTGCACCTCCACCGAGCGCGTCTACGTGGCCGAGAGCATCGCCGAAGATTTCACCGAGGCCCTGGTCGAACACGTCAAGACGCTGCGGCTCGGTCCTGGCATAGAGCCGACCACCGACATAGGCCCCATGATCGGCGATAAATTCCGCGCCAATTTCGACAGCCACGTCGAGGACGCGCGCAAGGCAGGGGCCAACGTCCTGACTGGGGGCCGCGTCCCGCCCGGTCTCGAGCGCGGCTTCTTCTACGAACCTACCGTGCTGACCGGCGTGGACCACTCCATGCTCATCATGTCCGAGGAGACGTTCGGCCCCGCCATCCCGATGATGACCTACAAGACCTTTGACGAAGCCATCCGCCTCGCTAACGACAGCCCCTACGGCCTCGGCGCAGTGCTGCGCACCAACGACCCGCTGATGGCGAAAACCTTCTACGAGGAGGTGCGCGCCGGGACGGTCTGGATCAACGACCCGCTCACCGACAACTACGCCGGTCCCTTTGGCGGCATGAAGATGAGCGGCAACGCCCGCGAGCTAGGCGAGGAGGGCCTGAACAGCTTCACCGATGTCAAACACGTCCACTGGGACTTCTCGTCCGAAGCCAAAGACTGGTGGTACCCCTACTGATGCCACTCCGCGACAGAAACAGCAACGGGCCTGGAAATGTCACCCAGGCCCGTTTTGGTTCCTAATCGGTTGTCGCCGGACACGGGCCTACGGCTCCGGGGGGTTCTCCGGCCTGGCCCACCCCAGGAAGGATGGCCTGCCCTCTTGAAGCTGCACGATAGCCGTCGATTTTTGCGTGGCGTGCCCTTCCGCCGCGCTCGACCACGACAATTCGCCGCTCAGTAGGTCGAATTCCATCTCTTCCATCGCCGCCGCCACGGCAGCGCCGTCGGTGGTTCCGGCGGCCTCCATGGCCTGGGACAGGATTTTCACCGTGTCCCAACCGACCACGATGAACGAACTCAAGGGCAGCACGCCGTACTCAGCTTCGTACATCTCGATGAAACGGGCCATCTCGGCGCCTGCCTCCGGTCGCAGCCAGCTGTGTGTTGCCATGTAGATCTCGCTGCCATACTCCGGCCCGAGCAGCGCGAACAAGTTAACGTCGTCGTAGGTGTCGCCGCCTGCCAACGGCGTCTCGATACCGGCTTCGCGTATCGCCAGGAGGATATCGCCCAGGTAGGGTGAGTACCCGGTCACGTATAGCACGTCCGGTTCCTCCTCCAGCGCCTGGATGGCTTCGATCTGCGCCGAGAAATCCTCGTCGCCAGCCACGTAGGTATCTTCGCCGACGATTTCGCCACCCAGCGCGGTGAAATGCTCCCCGAAGTAATCGCCTAGCGACAGCGTATAGTCGATGGAGGTATCGACCACCACGTAGGCCGTTCGCCACTCTAGCTCCTCGTAGCCGTATTCGGCCATCGCCGCAGCCAGGATGTTGTTCCAGGCACCGACGGTGAACTGCTTGTCGCCGAGGATGGTTGAACCATAGAGAGGCGAGGTGGCGCAGGTGGAAACGCCGATCAATCCAGCCCCTTGGGCCGCCTGGCTGGCCGGGCCGCCGATGTCGAAATCGCACGGGGCGATAATCGCGTCGGCCCCCTCGTCGATCATTTCCTGGGTGACCTCTCTTACTTTCGTGGGGTCAGTCTCGCCATCCCGCTCGATGAGCTGCACCTCACGCCCCAGGATGCCGCCCGCCGCGTTGATGTCCTCGATAGCCAGCAGCGCGGCCTCGCGTGGGGGCTGGTCGTAGTCTGCCATCCAGCCGGTTGCATTGAAGACGGCCCCGATGATGATCGGACCCTCATCTTCCTCGGCGGCAGCGGCCTCTTCTTCGATAGGCTCCTCTTCAACAGGAGCGGCTTCTTCTGCTGGGGCTTCCTCTGCTGCCGGGGCTGGCTCGTCCTCAGTTGGGGGGGCGCCCCCCGCGCAACCGGCCAGAAGCAGCGCCACCACCAGTGAGCCTGCGACGACACGCCATCTGTTTCGACGGTCCCCAATGGAGTTTAAGAAATATCCGGCCATGAGACTCCTCCTGTTGGCAACTCGTGGAGGCATAACGTGACTATTAAGAACAAGATACTCGATTGGGCGCGCTCAGGGAAGCATGACGTTGTGGCTATTCGGCAGCGACGGGGTTCTACACGGCGAACGGTCCTGCCATGTCGCCTTCGTGTTTGACCCACCCGCTGCCCCGGTGTAGACTGCGCGCGTGACCACCTACCCGGACATTGACGCCTTGCACGCCGACCTGCGCCGCTGCCGCCGCTGCGCCGAAGCAGGCCATCCCATCGACTCGCCGCCCATCTTCAGTGGGGCGCAAACAGCGCGCCTGTTTCTCATCGGGCAGGCTCCCGGCGGCGTCGAGGGCGAATCGCGGCTGCCCTTCAGCGGGCCGTCGGGCAAGCGGCTTTTCCGCTGGCTGGAGCAGGCCGGATGGCGCGAAGCCGAATTTCGCCAGCGCTGCTACGTCAGCGCCGTCACCAAGTGCTTTCCCGGCAAACACGCCAACGGGCGCGGCGATCGCGTGCCCACCGCCGCCGAGCGGGCGCTCTGCCGTCCCTGGCTCGACGCCGAACTGGCGCTGGTCGCCCCGGAGGTCATCGTGCCGGTGGGTCGCCTGGCGATCAACCTGTTCTACGAGGATAAACCGCCGCTCGTGGACATTGTCGGCAGCAGCAAGCGCCACCAGGGGCGGCTGGTCGTGCCCTTGCCGCATCCCTCCGGGGCCAGCGCGTGGACCAACGACCCCGAAAACCAGGCTCGCGTCGAGCAGGCGTTAGCCATCCTGGGCGCGCTCAAAGAGCAACTGGACCTCTGACCAACCACGGGAGACGACCCGGCATGACGCCACCCGAAAACCGCTACCAGATCGTGGGCATGTGCTTGGGCTACCTGGGTCGATTCCTCTTGTTGATCGGCGTGGCGTTGCTGCTGGCATCCATTCTGTTTGGCACGAGCCTGTGGATGATGGGCGGGCTGTTGATGCTGGTTGCGGTTTTCATGTGGGCTATTGCTCATGCCCTCCGTTTGCCACCGTAGACGATGGAGTAGGGCGGCAGCGCATCTTGTCCGACGTGGTAAAATGGGGCTTGTGAGTCTCGACGACGACATTCGGAAAGCGACACGCATCATAGCCGGGGCGCGCTCCCTGGCCGTCCTCTCCGGGGCGGGCGTTTCCAAGGAGAGCGGCGTGCCCACGTTCCGGGAGGCGCAGACCGGCCTGTGGGCGCAATATGATCCGCAGCGCCTCGCTACCGCGTCCGCCTTTCTGCGCGACCCCGGTCTGGTGTAGTCGTGGTACATGTTCCGGCGGGATCTCGTCAGCCGCATTCAGCCCAACCCCGGCCACCATGCCTTGGTCGCGCTCGAGTCGCTGCTGCCGGAGGTGGTCGTGCTGACTCAGAACATCGACGGGCTGCATCGCGAGGCGGGCAGCGGCGATGTGGTGGAGCTTCACGGCAACATCTGGCGCTACAAATGCTTCGACAATTGCCGGGGAACGCCGACCATCGTTGACCTGGAGAGCCTGGAATACGACGACGAGAAACCCCCGCCGTGTCCCCACTGTGGTGCCCACGTGCGGCCTGACGTGGTCTGGTTCGGCGAGAACTTGCCCGCCCGCGCGCTCAATCGCGCCTACGAAGTCAGCCAGGGGTGCGACGTGATGCTGGTGGTCGGCACCTCCGGCGTGGTGCAGCCCGCCGCCTCGATCCCATACTATGCCAGGCAGGCCGGTGCGGCGGTGATCGACGTGAATCCGGTGCCTGGCGAGATCTCCCCCCTGGCCGACGTGTTCCTGCAAGGGCCATCGGGCGAGGTGCTGCCGCGCTTGGTCGAGGCGGTGCGAGACCTCCAGGCGGAGAGTTGAGGCTTTTCCGTGAACAAGCGTTTGTTTCTTCCCCTGACGTTTGGCCTGAGCGCCGTGGTGGCCTGTTCGCTGGCCCGCACGGACATTCGTGTAGTGGCGACGCCTGTCGCTCTGCCGGGGCCTACGCTGCCGCCCGCAACGCCCGCAGCAGATGAAGCGCTGCCCACACAGGTGGTCCCGACTGTCGCCACGCCCGTTCCCTCGCCGGGCACCGCCGACGTGTATGCGGAAGCAAACCTTGCTGGCGGCCTGACCCTGCACTACGCCGACCCCTCGACAGGCAGGGAATTGACCACCACCACCATCGACAGCCAGGACGTGTCTCTGGCAGGCGACAAACTGTTCTTTACCGGGGCCAACGGCGGGCCGGTCCTTGTCAGTGCGGACGGTCAGCACGTGCCGTTTGCTTTCATCGCGCCGGGCGAGGGCACCGATTTCTTCGAATATCTCATCAGCGCCGACGGGTCGACGCAGGTGTGGCTGGAAATGACCCTCGGCGAGGAGAGCAACCCCACGACCATCTGGGCGGGCTGGGAGACCCGGGACGCCATCCTGCCCATCTACCAGTTCGATGCACCGCCCGACGGCGGGCTGCGGCTGGTGTCGTTGAGTCCCGATGGCAGTATCCTCTACGTCGATGCCCGGATGGATTTGCTGGCGCTGGACGTGAACAGCGGCGAGGCCACGGAGTTGCCCACCGAGCCGGGCTGCGGTGACGCCTTTTCGTGCGAGGCGCGGATCAGCGACGACGGGCGCTATCTGCTGCGCGCCAAGAGCCCGGCCAGTGCCGACCCGGAGCCGCTTGCCGTTCACGACATCGCCAGCGGGCGCGAGGTGGCGCGTTTTGCCGCGCAGCCCCTTGACGAGTCGGAAGCCTATGCGCTCAGCCACCCCATTCTCTCGCCGGACCAGGACTATCTGGTGTACGTGCTGGCAGAGGGGCCTTTCGGCCAGGAAAGCTATCGCTACTTCAGGGCCGAACTCGCCTCCGGCGAGCAGATGCCTGTGGCCGAGAGCGGCACGACACCCCTGCGCCCGCTGCGCTGGCTGGACGACCCGCAGGGGCAGGGCGAGACGCTGGTTCTCACTGCTGAGCCGTCTGTCTTTGACGAGTGGCACCTGGATATGACCACAGGTGAGTTGACACGTGTCTCCGACAGGCTTTACCTGGGCCGTGTCGCGCTGCCCTGACCATCTGCATGGCCTTCCAGGTGTGTATAATCTGCAGAGTATCTGTTCACGAGAGCAAGCATGAGCGAAGAAAAAGAAGCCCCCAAGACCCCCACTTATAAGTACGGTGTGGTAGGTGCTGGCCGCCAGGGGACGGCGGCTGCCTACGACATGGTGATGTATGGCGACGCCGACGAAGTGCGGCTGGCCGACGTGGACTACGACGCGGCCAAAGCCGCCGCGCAGCGGGTCAACGACCTGACCGGGCGCGATGTGGCCAATGCCTGGCACGTAGACGTGAACCAGATCGCTGCTGTGGTTGATATGTTGTATGGTCTGGACGTATTCCTGAGTGCGGTGCCCTACCACTACAATCTCAGCCTGTCGCGGGCCGCCTTGCAGGCCGGGGCCAGCATGGTTGATATGGGTGGCAGCACCGACGTGGTTCTCGACCAGATCGCGCTGGACGAGCAAGCGCAGGCGGCGGGTATCAGCATCGTGCCCGACTGCGGCATGGGGCCGGGGATGAATAATACGCTGGCGGCCTATGCCATCGAACTGCTCGACGAGCCGCGCGAAATCTACATCTGGGACGGCGGGCTGCCGCAGGACCCCCAACCACCCTGGAATTTCCAGTTGACGTTCCACATCAACGGGCTGACCAGCGAGTACCATGGCCAGACCGCCTTCCTGCGCGATGGCAAGATCACCATGGTGGACACGTTCGAAGAGTACCAGGAAATCGACTTCGAGCCGCTGGGCAGGCTGGAGGCCTTTATCACCTCCGGCGGCACGTCGACCGCGCCCTGGACGTGGCAGGGCAAGCTCCAGGCCTACGAAAACCGGACCCTCCGCTATCCAGGGCACTACCAACAGTTCAAGACGTACAAGCTCCTGGGCTTGTTCGAAACGGACCCGGTCACGTTGAGCGATGGCACCCGGGTCGCCCCGCGCGATCTATACCACGCGTTGTTGGAGCCGAAAATCACCGCCCCGGACATCCGGGACGTATGCGTGATCCGGGTGAAGGGGGTCGGGGTGAAGGATGGCAAAGAGACCGCCGTCGTCATCGACATGCTCGACTACTACGACGAGGAGACCGGCTTCCGGGCCATGGAGCGGATGACCGGCTGGCACTGCTCCATTATGGCCTCGCTCGTCGCGCGCGGGCGGGTGCGAAAGGGCGCGGTGCCGCAAGAGATCTGCGTGCCCGCTTCGGAGGTGGTGGCCGAAGCCCGCAGGCGTGGCTTCAACATCCTGCACCGCTTTGAACCGGTCGCCTGAGGGTGTCGCATCGGGTATAATCGCCGCCACGTCGATTCAAACGGGGCGACCATCCGGTACGTGGGTCGCCCCTCAGATTGTCTGGAGCAAAGCTTGTGCGTGTTTTGCTGACAGGCCACCGGGGACAACTAGGCAGGGCGCTGGTGCGTCGCCTGGGCAGCGACGTGACCGGCCTCGACTTACCGGAGCACGACATCACCGACCCGGCCAGCGTCCAGGCCGCCTTCGACGCAGCCCGGCCTGAGGTGGTCATCCACGCCGCCGCCCTCACCCACGTCGACTACTGCGCCGAGCATCCGGCGGAGGCGCTGCGGATCAACGCAGGCGGCACGCAGAACGTCGCGCTGGCCTGTCTGGCGCGCGACGTGCCCCTGCTGTACGTTAGCACCAACGAGGTGTTCGATGGGCAGGCCAGCGCGCCTTACCAGGAGTACGATCACCCGCGCCCTGTTAACCCCTATGGCAGGTCGAAACTTGCCGGTGAGCAAATCGTGCGGCAGCATCTGACCCGCTTCTACGTCGCCCGGACGGCCTGGCTCTACGCGCCGGACGGCACCAACTTCCTCCACAAGATCGTGGCCCGTGCCAGGGAAGGGGGAGCGCTGCGCGTGGTGACGGACGAGGTTGGCTCGCCGACCTACGCCGATGATTTGGCCGATGCCATTTTGCGCCTGGTCGAGACGGGGCGCTACGGCACGTATCATCTGGTCAACGAGGGGGTCTGTTCGCGCTACGAGTTCGCGCAGGAGGCCCTGCGCGCGGCAGGGTTAGGTGAGACGCCCATCGAACCGATTACCGGCGACGCCTTCGAGCGCCCCTCCACGCCGCCGCCCTATTCGCCGCTCGCCAATACGCTGGGCGCGCTGGCGGGCGTGCGCTTGCGGCCCTGGCAGGAAGCGGTGGCCGATTTCGTGGAGAGTCACCTGCTGGGCGAGGCGGCCTCGTGAGCGACCAGCCACTCGTTTCCGTGGTCATTCCCAACTGGAACGGCGCGCCTTACCTGCCGGTCTGTCTGGATGCGCTGCGCGCCCAGACCTATGCGCGCGTCGAGGTGATTGTGGCCGACAATGCCTCGACGGATGGCTCTGTCGAGTTGCTGCGCGAGCGCTACCCGGAGGTGCGCGTGCTGGCCCTGAGCGAGAATCGCGGGTTCACGGGCGCGTGCAACGCGGGCATGGAGGCCGCACAGGGCGATATCGTGGCCTTGCTGAACAACGACACCGAGGCCGAGCCGGGCTGGCTGGAGGCCGTCGTGGCCGCCTTCGAACGGCACCCAGAAGCCGGGTTGGTCGCCAGCAAAATGCTGCTGTTTGACCGGCGGGATACCTTACACACGGCAGGTGACTTCTATCGCCTGGACGGGATTCCCGGCAACCGGGGAGTCTGGCAGCGCGACAACGGCACCTACAGCCGTGAGGAGCACGTCTTTAGCGCCTGTGGTGGCTCGGCGGCCTACCGGCGGGCGATGCTCGACCAGGTTGGCCTGCTGGACGACGATTTCTTCTTCTCGTGCGAGGATATGGACCTGGCCTGGCGCGCCCAGTTGGCCGGGTGGCGCTGTGTGTACACGCCGGAGGCTGTCGTCTATCACAAGCTGGCAGCTACGGGCGGCGGCCCGACGGCCAGTTACTACGACGGGCGCAACTTCCTGTACCTGATCGCCAAGAACTACCCCGGTCCCTTGCTGCGCAAGCACTGGCGGGCGGTGGTCGGCGCGCAAGCCCGCCTCGCGTGGGAGGCGTTGAAAGCGTGGCGCGGCGAGGCGGCCCGCGCGCGGCTGCGCGGCATGCTGGCCGGGTTGCTCACGCTGCCCAGGATGCTGCGCAAGCGCAAGGCTGTCCAGGCGGCGCGCCGCACGTCGCTGGACGAGATTGAAGGGATGCTCAGTCCGGTGCCGGTGGGAAAGCCAGACAAGCGATGAGCGCCGCAAATGACAGACCGCTGCTGTCCATCGTGATTCCGGCTTACAACGAGGAGGCGCGCCTGCCCGAAAGCCTGAAGGAGATTGATGACTTCGTGCAGGCGCAGAGCTACGGCGTCGAGGTTATCGTGGTGGACAACAACAGCACGGATGCCACGCAGGAGGTGGCGCGGGCCGCTGCCGCCGAGCGACCCTACGTCCGCGTGCTGTTCGAGCCAGTGCAGGGCAAGGGGGCGGCGGTCAAGACGGGCATGTTGGCAGCCGCTGGCGAGTACCTCTTCATCTGCGACGCCGACCTGAGCATGCCGATCGAGGAAGTGTCCAGGTTCGTGCCGCCCGCGCTCAACGGGCACGACGTGGCGATTGCCTCGCGCGAAGCGCCCGGCGCTCACCGCATCGGCGAGCCGGAATACCGTCACCTGATGGGACGCGTGTTCAACTTCATCGTGCGGACGCTGGCCCTGCCCAAGATTCAGGACTCGCAGTGCGGCTTCAAGGTCTTCCGGCGCGAGGTGGCGCGCGAGGTTTTCCCGCTGCAAACGATCAATGGCTGGGGCTTTGACGTGGAGGTCTTGTTCATCGCCCGGCAGCGGGGCTACGACCTCCTGGAGGTGCCGATCAACTGGTACTATCGCGAAAACAGCCGTATCAGCCCTATCCGGGATGCGATTAACATGTTCGTGGAGGTGCTGCGCGTGCGGCTGAATGGCTGGCGTGGGCGCTACCACGACACAGAAAGCTCAGCAGGCGATGGCGCGGCGTAAACCGATGTATATGCCCAAACCGAACGTCGAAAACAACCTGCGCAGGCAGGGTTTCAAACTGGTGGCCGGTCTGGACGAGGCCGGGCGGGGCGCGTGGGCCGGGCCGCTGTATGCGGCGGCGGTCATCTTGCCGCTGGACGACACCGAGGTCATCCAGCGCGTGTGGCGGGAGGGCGTGCGTGACGGCAAGCGAATCACGCCCAGGCGGCGCGAATCGTTGTACGAGAACGTCGTCAAGGAAGTCGCCGTTGGCTGCGAAGTCGGCTATGTCACGGCGGGGGAGGTGGATGGCATGGGCTTGACGGCAGCCACCCAACTGGCGATGGCGCGCGCGCTGGAAAAACTTGCTCAGCAGCCCGACTTTCTGCTGATTGACGGCGGCTACATGAAGATTCCCACCGTGCCCCTGCCGCAGGAGGGACTGGTCCGTGGGGAGCGGCAAGCGCGCTGCATCGCCGCCGCCTCCATCGCCGCCAAGGTGGAACGAGACCGGCGCATGCGTGAGCTCGATGAGCGGTATCCAGACTATGGCTTCGCTCAGCACAAGGGCTATGGCACGGAGGCGCATCGCCGCGCGCTCAAGCGCATTGGGCCGTGCCCCGAACACCGCGCCAGTTTCAAACCGATTGCCGCATTACGCAGCCGCGAGGCGGGGTCGCTGCGGTGAACGTCGCCCTGGTTCACGATTGGCTGATCCAGCGTGGCGGCGCGGAAAGCGTGCTCGAAGCGCTGGTAGCGCTCTATCCCGGCGCACCGGTCTACACGGCCACGTACGACTCGGAGACGATGCCGGAGACCTACCAGCGTTGGGACATCCGCACCACGTGGATGAATGGCCTGCCGGGCGTCTACGAGCACTTCCAGCACTATCTTCCCTTGTATCCCTTCGTTTTTGACCGGCTGAAGCTGAGCGGTTACGATCTCGTCATTTCCAATAAGAGCGGCTTCTGTCACGGTTTTCGGACTGACCCCGGCACCTGCCACATCTGCTACTGTCTGACGCCCGCCCGCTACCTGTGGAATTACGACGAATACATCGCCCGCGAGCAGATCAACCCGTTGTTAGCGCACTCGCTCAGGCCGGTCATCTTTGCCTTGCGTCAGTGGGATCGCTGGGTGTCCAGGCGGCGGGTCGATCATTTCATCGCCATTTCCACCGAAATCCAGCGCCGGATTAAGCGCGTTTACGGGCGCGACTCGACCATTATCTATCCCCCGGTGGACACGAAGCGCTATGCTCCCTCGTCCACCGTAGAGGACTATTGCCTGGTGGTTTCGCGACTGGTACCCTATAAGCGTGTGGACCTGGCCGTGCAGGCGTGTACCAAACTGGGCCTGCCGCTGCTGGTGGCGGGCGCTGGCCGTGACCGGGAGCGCCTCGAAAGGATGGCCGGGCCTACCGTCGAGTTCTTGGGGCGCGTGCCAGATCGGGACCTGCCGGACCTGATGGCCCGTTGCCGCGTCTTTTTATTCCCTGGCCGGGAGGATTTCGGGATCGCGCCGGTGGAGGCCCAGGCTGCCGGGCGTCCGGTCATCGCCTATCGCGGCGGCGGTGCGCTGGACACCGTCGTGGAGGGCAAAACAGGGTTGTTTTTCGACGGGCAGACCACGGGTTCGCTGTGCGAAACACTGACAGCGTTGGCCGACACCCGCTTTGATCAGCGTGTGATCCGGGCTAACGCCGAGCGCTTTGACGTGTCCGAATTCGTGCAGGGCATAACGCGCTACGTCGAGGCGTGCCTGGATACGCGCTCGTAGGCCCAAAATGGACGGTTGATATGCTGTTGGGATTGGCCGTACAAAACAACATTGGTTTGGTGGACAAAAGCGGCAAGCCCTGTCACTTTGTCGAAATGCCAATGAAGGCCCCCCGTCTGCTGATGTCGGATGCGCGGGCGCGCGGGCTGGGTGTTAGCTGGCGCGCGGGCTGGTCGCTCATGATGGCAGACCCGGCCTTCCTCGACAGCCTGGACTCGGTTACGCTGACCTCGTTGCAAGCACTGGCGCGTCGCTACAAGCCTCTCGCGCTGATTGTGTACATGGGGTATCTATTTGACGCGCCGCTGCCGGGCGACTGGAACGAGACACAGCAGATTATCATTGGGAATGTGTCTCGCCTGAACGAAGTATTCTCGGTACCGGTGCTGCTCGAAAACGCGCCAATAGGGCCTGGGGATGCTCCAAAGTGGTCGCTTGGGCCGGATTTCATGCAGCAAACGCTCAGTGGGGCTGGCTGCGGCATGGCGCTGAATCTGGCACACGTCCTTGTCAATGCTGAACAACTCTTGTTGCCCGCCGAGCAGTATCTCGATGAGCTGCCGATAGAGGCGGTAGTGCAGGTGCGGCTTTCCGGCGTGCGCTTCTCGCCCTCGCGCGATGCGTTGTACGACGCGCGGGATACGCTGACCGAGCGCGAACTTGGCTTGCTGTCGCACGTGCTCCAACGAGCCAAGCCAAAGGCCATCGTGCTCGACTACGGAGGCGGCGACCCGGTTGCGGTCGCGGCGCAGATGACCCTCATCCGCAAGGTGGCGGGACTACCGGCCAGGTCCGCAACCACCACCAACTTCTGAGCGATGAGCCAAAATCCCCTGGCAAGCAGCGCCGAGTTCTCAGGTAGGGGCACGGCACGCCGCGCCCGGCCAGATTTGTTCGCCAGGTCGACTCTCTTTCAGCCTAACGCTTAGGTCAGGGAACCCAACCATGGAATTGCATTTGCTCTGGAAGGTCATTCGACGCCGCTGGTGGTTGGTCGCCATCCCCAGCGTCACGGCGTTTGCCTACGCAGCGTTCGTCTTCATCCAGTCGCCGCCCTCCGGGGGCTATACCACGCAAATCCGGTTCTCGGCAGCGCCGCCGCCGGGCGTGGACAGTCCGAGCCTGGGCTATGAGGATTCGCGCTATTTCCCGTGGATGACCGGCGAATTTGTGATCGATGGCCTGACCAGTTGGGTGCCCTCGACCAGCTTTGCCGAAGAGGTGAGCGAGTTGGTGCAGGACCAGGGCTTCGACATCCCCGGATCGGCCATTTACGGCCACATCACGGCTGACAACGAGCGCAGCGTGATGACGGTCTATATCGATTGGAACAACCGGATCGAATTGGAAGCGATTGCCGTGTCGGCCATCGAGGTCATGCAGAACCGCCACGCTGCCTACTTCCCGCAGCTGGGCGCGCAGGGAGCCATCGTCGCCGCGCTGGACGAGGTGATTATCCGCCGCAAGCCGCCGTCGATTGGCGCGCGGCTGGACCCGATCATCCGTTTTGGGCTGGGGCTGGCGCTGGGGTTAGCGCTGGCGCTGGGCGTGGAGTACGTCGACCCGACGGTGCGTGACCGTCAGGAAGTGGAAGCGCTGGGGCTGACCGTTTTGGCCGAAATCCCCCGGCATCGAACACAATGACACCCCCGGATACTGGGCTAAATCGACCTTCTACGGCGCAGCGGCCATTGATTCCCTTGCCGGAAGCCTGCCGAAGCCGTGCCCGGCGAATAGGGAACGCCTGATTGGCGTCGTTTGCAATCGTGTGTTCTATGTTACAATAGCGCCCGCTTCGACAAGGAAAACTCCCTATGCAACTGCAACACTACTTGCGTATCTTATGGCGGCGCGGCTGGCTGATCGTGCTGCTGGCCCTCATCACGGCAGGCAGCGCGTTTGGCTTTAGCAAAATCCAGGAGCAGCGCAACCCGGTCTACAAATCGACCATCAAGGTGCTGATTCAGCCCGCGCGGCCCGACCTGGGCGCGACGGAAGCCTCGATTCGCCTGCTCAACAGCTACGTTTCCTGGCTGGACAGCAACTACCGCGCGCAGGAGGTCATCGACCAGTTGCAGCTCGACATGACGCCCTCCGAGCTGCGGGAAGGCCACGTGCGTATCGCCGGGGACACCCTGCGCTTCGTCATCCAGATAGACGTGGAGCACGAGATCGGCGACGTGGCCAACGACATCGCCCGCACCTGGGCCGAGTTGCTCGTGCAGTGGCGCAACGAGCAAAACGAGACCCAGCGCCGTGAGGACCGCATCGAAGCCATCATCATCGACGACCCGCGCTACGTGCTCGATAGCCCCAAGACCATGATAAACACGTTGGCGGGGGCTATTCTCGGCGCGCTGATCGGCGGGGGCATCGTCTTCACGCTCGAATACCTGGAGGCGGGCATCGTGCGCACCCCCGGCGACGTGGAGCGCTTCCTGGATTTAGCCGTGCTGGGCGCGATTCCGCCCGCCGATTCTTAACCCTGATAGAAATGAGGCTGGGTCATGTCTGAAGATACCCCCCGCTTGGTCACGCTGGTCGATCCGCGCTCCCCGGCGAGCGAGGCGTACCGCACCCTGCGCACCAATCTGATGTTCGCCAGTCTGGACGAGCCGTTGGAGACGCTGGTCGTCACCTCGGCGGCCCCCGAAGAGGGCAAGAGCACCACGCTGGCGAATCTGGCCGTCACGATGGCCCAGGCGGGCAAGGAAACGATCCTGGTGGACTGCGACCTGCGCCGCCCGGTGCAGCACGAGATATGGGGTCTGTCCAACGACAATGGCCTGACCTCTGTCATGCTCTCAGGGAGCAAGTCGCCCAAATTCCCCTTGCACGAGGTTGGCCTCGAAAACCTCAAGGTTCTCACCAGCGGCCCGGTGCCGCCCAACCCCGCCGATCTCGTCGGCTCGGCGCGGATGGATGCGCTCGTCGACAGGCTGAAAAAGCAGGCCGAAATCGTGCTCTTCGACGCGCCCCCCGTCACCGTGGTGACCGACGCGGCGCTGCTGGCCTCCAAGCTGGACGGCGTGCTGCTGGTCTTGCGGGCGGGCGGCACCCGCCGCGAGCACGCCGAGCAGGCCAAGGCGCTCTTGGAAAAGGGCCAGACGCGCCTCGTGGGGGCGGTCCTCAACGATGCGCCCAGAGATGCTACCCTGGGTAACTATTACTACAGCTATCAGCCGGACGAGCCCGACGACGAGGGTGAAGCGGCTGAAGACGAAAACGAAAGCTCCTGAACCGCCCTCGGTTCTCTTCTGATCTCAGGCAATCGGTTGGGAGGTCCTGTGAAAGGTCTGATTCTGAGCGGCGGCAAGGGCACGCGCCTGTACCCGCTGACGTATACTCGCGCCAAGCAGCTGATCCCGGTTGCCAACAAGCCGGTTCTCTTCCGCGTGATCGAGGCCATTCACGATGCGGGTATCGACGACATCGGCATCGTGGTCGGCGACACCGCCGACCAGATACGTGATGCTGTTGGGCGCGGCGGGCGCTGGGGTGTCGACGTTACCTACATCGAGCAGGAAGCCCCGCTTGGGCTGGCCCACGCGGTCAAAATCTCACGTGATTTTCTGGGCGATGACCGCTTTGTCATGTTCCTGGGCGACAACGTCATCGAGAGTGGCATCAGCAGTCTGGTTCGCGAGTTCGAGGGCAGCGATTGGAACAGCCAGATCGTGCTGACACGGGTAGATGAGCCGCAGCACTTTGGTGTGGCCGAGCTGGACGACGAAGGCCGCATCGTGCGCCTGATTGAGAAGCCGCCTGACCCCCCATCTGACCTGGCGCTGGTGGGCATTTACATGTTTGACCGGCACATCTTCGAGGCGGTCGAGCAGATCAAGCCGTCGGCGCGCGGCGAGTTGGAGATTACCGACGCGATCCAATGGCTGGTGGAGCACGATTATCGCGTCTACCCTTACATTCATCGCGGCTGGTGGATTGACACGGGCAAGCCCACCGATATGCTGGATGCCAACAGCCGCGTGTTAGAGGAGCTGGAGCCGGTCGTCGAGGGTTTTGTGGACCGGGACTCCGAGGTAGATGCGCGGGTGACGATCCAGAAGGACGCGGAAATCGTGAACAGCGTGGTGCGTGGCCCCACCATCATCGGCGAGGGCGCGCGCGTCGTCAACAGCTACGTGGGCCCGTTCACCAGCATCGACCACCACGTCACCGTCGAGAACAGCGAGCTTGAGCGCTGCATCGTGCTGGAAAACAGTCGCATCAGCAACATCGCGATGCGCATTCAGGACAGTCTGATTGGCCGCAACGCGGTCGTCGAAGAGTCGCCGTTGAAGCCCAAGGCCATCAAGATGAACCTGGGCGACCACTCTCACGTTGGCTTGCGGTAGCAAATCCAAAACTCAAAATCAAAAATCCGAAAGCCGAAAAGCGTGAAGCGGAAAACAAGTGACAAATTCAAGGAGGGTGGAGCATGGGGATTTGTCTGGAGAACCGCCATATGATTTGCGGGAGCGGACGCTGCGCTTTGCCGCGCTTGTGGTAGGATTTGTGAGGGAGCTGCCGCCGGATGTGGCCTCGCGCGAGTTGGGGAAGCAGTTGTTCCGTTCGGCGTCCTCGATTGGAGCCAACGTGGCCGAGGCGGATGCTTCGGAGTCGAGGAAGGATTTTGTGCACAAGATGAGCATCGCCCGCAAGGAGGCCGGTGAGACCATCTACTGGCTGCGGCTGGCGATGACCACCGGCGCAGACGGCAATGCCGCCGACTCCCTCCTGGACGAAGCTACACAGTTGGTCCGCATTCTGAGCGCCATCGTCAACAAATCGCGCGCTTCCCTCAAAGACTGACGTCCATTTTTTGGATTTTTGATTTCGGATTTTGGATTTTTGTCAATGGATTTAGGGCTATGAAAAATCTACTCGTCACGGGGGGCGCTGGCTTCATCGGCAGCGCATTCGTCCGCTACATACTTGGCAAATACCCCAATTACAGCGTGGTCGTTTACGACAAGCTGACCTACGCGGGCAACCTGGACAACTTGCTGCCTGTGCAGCACGACAGGCGCTACAAATTCCTTCGCGGCGACATCGCCCAGCGCGGCGATGTGCGGCGGGCGTTGGAGACCAACGAGGTCGATACCATCGTCAACTTCGCCGCCGAGTCGCACGTGGACCGCTCCATTCTCAATCCCGACGCCTTTATCCAGACCGACGTGGTCGGCACCTACGTGCTGCTGGACGAGGCCCGCCAGCACGGGGTCGAGCGCTTCTTGCAGGTCAGCACCGACGAGGTGTACGGCAGCATTCCTCAGGGATTCTTCGTCGAGGGCGATCCGCTCGAACCGAACAGCCCCTACGCGGCCAGCAAGGCGGGCGGCGAGATGATGGTCCGCGCCTACCACGTCACCTACGGCCTGAACACCGTGGTCACGCGCGGCAGCAACACCTTCGGCCCCTACCAGTACCCGGAAAAGGTCCTGCCCCTGTTCATCACCAACCTCATCGACGACGAGCCGCTGCCGGTCTACGGCGACGGCAAGCAGGTGCGCGACTGGCTGTACGTCGAGGACCATTGCGCTGGCATCGACGTGGCGCTGCACCAGGGCCAGCCCGGCGAGATATACAACCTGGGCGGCGACAACGAACGGCACAACATCGACGTGACCCGCCAACTGCTGCAAATCCTGGGCAAGCCGGAGACGCTGATCCGCCACGTCGAGGACCGGCCCGGCCATGACCGGCGCTACGCGCTCGACAGCAGCAAGCTGAAAGCGCTGGGTTGGCAGCCCGCTCACACCTTTGACCAGGCGCTGCAAGCGACGGTGTCGTGGTACGTGGACAACGAGTGGTGGTGGCGCAAGATCAAGAGCGGCGAGTACCGCGAATACTACCAGGCGCAATACGGCCACCGCCTGTCCGAGTGATGTCTGACCCCGGCGCCAGACCCAGTGGGCCATTCTCCCCGTGAGCAGCGATCCTTCACCGCCAACTCCAGAGCGAACGCTGCCTGCCTGGATCAAGGCCGGTCTGATGGCGCTGGCTCTGGTCCAGTGGGCTGTGCTTTTCAGCCTTTTGCCGCTGGCTCAGAATGCCTTAACCGGCAGCGCCTCGCTGGCCCTCTTCTACGTGGCGGCGGTTGGCTCCGCGCTGGCCCTGACCGCGCTGGCGCTCCTGGCCTGGCTATCGCCTGAAAACCGGTTTCTGCTCACGGGCTGTCGCCTCCTGCAAACGCTGCGCCAGCACCCGCTGTCCCTCGCGCCGTCTGTGTTGGTGGTCGCCGCCGGAGTCATTCTGTATCTGCGTGGCGACGTATATACCGTCGTCAGCGTCCAGCTTGGACTGTTGGCCTTGCTGCTCTACGCGGTCAAGCCTGCCGCCTGGGATGCGTGGGACGGGAAGGTTCTGGTCGTCGCCTCGGCGCTGGTCATCCTCCTGGGGCTGGGCCTGCGGCTGTGGCTCCTGCTCGTCGATTGGGTGTGGACCGACGAAGGGTTCCACCTCAGCGCTGCCGTCGGCATGTTGCAGGGCGGGGGGATTGCGCCTGCTATCATGCATTTCCCCGACGACATCCTGATCGGCCCCTGGCGCGGCTTTGCCTTTGGGGTATACGGTTTGTGGGCGCGCGTTTTTGGCGTGGGGCTGATGCAGGCCCGCGCTCTGGCCTATCTTTTTGGCGTCTTGGCGCTGCCCTTCATCTACGGTGCGTCCCGCCTGTGGTACGGGCGGCGCACCGCCTGGGTGACGACCAGCATCGCCACGTTGAGTATCCTGTTCATGCGCAGCACCAATGGCCGCACCGATTCGCTGCCGATGGCCGCCATCAGCGTGGTGATGTTCGCCCACGTTTACGCCTGTCACCGGCGCAAGCCGCTTCTCCACGCCCTGGTGGGGTTGCTCGCCGCGCTGGCCTTGGAGACGCATTTCGCCAACCTGCTGTTTTTCGTGCCCTGGGGCGGCGTCTATCTGGTCGACTACCTCGTCCAGGCGCGCCGGGAGGGCCGTTTGCTGCGGGCCGCGCCGCTGTGGTACTTCCTGGCCGGGGCAATTCCGGGGCTGCTGATTTACGCCTATCTGCACGTCCTCAGTCTGCCGTATCCGAGCGCCATGCTGGGCGCGGCAGATAGCTTTGTCGGCTCCAGGAGCGTCGTCGGCTGGCGCTTGCAAACTGCCTTGACCCGCTTCCAGGTCTACTGGGGCGCTTCTCCGGCTGAGAACCTGCTGATTGGAGCCGCGCTGGTCGCGGCGCTGGTGCGCCGTACCGAGGCCGACAGGCATTGGTTGCTGCTGTTTGCCTTTGCCCAGTTTGGCTACGTCGCGTTAGGGCCATATGCCAATCTCTCCCACGTGATCTATGGGTTGCCGGTGTTCGTGGGGGCGGTTGGGGCCTTGGTCACGTATGGATTCAGGCGGGAGGAACAAACCGGCACGCTGTGGGAGCGCGTGGTCTACGTGGCGATTGTCCTGGTGCTGGCGACGTTTACCGTTGCCACGATTCGCCAGCACAGCAAGGACAGGCTGGCGCTCGACGCCCGCCGCCGCCCCATCGTCGAGTACATCCGGCGCAACGTGCCCGCCGACGAGGCGATCATCGGCCCCTCCATCTTTTACGCCTATCTGGTTGAGTATCACCCCTACACCTACATGATCCGGGGCTACCCGGCGGGCCTGCGAGGCCCCGCCCTGGCGGGTGTGGAGCCAGAAGCCTACTGGCGGGACGTTCTGCTCGACACCTGGCCGGTGGCGCGCATTGACCCGTCCACGCCGTTCGACAAGATAGAGGTCTACGACTCGTATATGGCCGCCCGCCAGGCGCAAGAGGTGCTGCCGGATCTGTGGGTGGTGGCCGGCGATGCGCTGGTCACGGACGCGCCCTATGCCAGCGCGTACCGCGAAGCCACTCTGCAAATGGTCGCGCACGTGGGTCTGCCGTCATCCGTCGCGCCGGGAGCAGCGCTGCCGCTCGACACCATCTGGGTCGCGCGCGGTGAGGTGGGTGACGACTACGTGGCCACCCTGTCGCTGACCGGACCAGACGGGGCGAGCGTCGCACAGGCGGACCAGGAACTACTCAGTGGGGCAGCGGGAAGCCCCACCTCAGGCTGGTCCGCTGACCAATTCCACGATGTGGCGCTTGCGCTCGACGTGCCCCCGGACCTCCCCGGCGGGACGTACACCCTCCGGCTTGACCTGCACGCACCCTCCGCCGAAACCTCCGCCTGTGCCCCCGGCTGCCGCTTCGCCGTCGGCGAGATTCGCGTTTCCACTCCCTGATCCTGACCGCGAAGGCCGCTCAGGCGTAATTCCCTCACGATCTGTCTGTGATATATTTCACAAATAGGCGTAATTTACGCTTGCGGAAAGTGCCATCAAGCGCTATTCTGAGCGTATAGGCGAGGCGAGTGAGAGGAGAGGTTCATAAATCTGTTCGATTACTGTAGATCATACTACACCGTTTTTCGCAACAAGGAGACATGTGAGCTATGGCCGAGGAGTATATTGGCTACTGTGTGAAGGAACGAATGAAGCGTCCCATGAAGGACGTACAGATTGTGACCAACGAAAAGGGACGGCGTATGGCTAAGGGCGTATGCAGCTCTTGCGGGACGAAGATGACGCTGTTCCTCAAGTCCGAGAAGTAAGCCACCACATCCTCACTCTTGCCAATGCGAAGCCCCGTGTCAAGTGCGGGGCTTTTGCTTTGTAGGCGCGTGGCGTTTTCTTGAAGTCACGCCGCTCAGGACGTATACTTAGCCCTGCTGTCGCAGCGGATTTAGCAGCCCCGGTTCGGCGAAACCCCGCCCGCGACGGATCGTATAGGCAAACCCTATCGTGTGAGGCGAAGCCGTGTCCAGTGATTTGATTGGCCGCCAGTTTGGATCGTACAAGGTTGACGAACTAGTCGAACGAAGCGGCATGGTCGAGGTCTATCGCGCCCACCATGCCGAGATTGGCCGCAACGTAACCGTCAAGGTCATTGGCCGTCACCTCGAGAGCGATCCGCTGCTCAACGAACGGTTTCGGCGCGAGGCCAAGGCCATCATCCAGCTTCGCCATCCCAACATTGTCCAGCTCTACGATTTTGGCGAGACGGGTGGCGGCCACTACGCGGTCACGGAGTATGCTGGCGAGGGCGACCTCGATGATCTAATGCGAGACATCCTGACAGGAGAGCGTTACGTCGATCAGGATGACGTAAACTTCATTGTTCGCCAGATCGCCAGCGCGCTCGACTATGCCCACAACCGGAACATCGTCCATTTCGACGTTACGCCCGCTAACGTGCTGGTCAGGCCCAGTGGGCAGGTGCTCCTGTCCGACTTCGGGCTGGCGATGCTCAAGGCGCGCAGCTTTGGCGAGCCTTCTGGCAGCAGCGTGGTCCCCGGCACGCCAGAATACATGGCCCCCGAGCAGGCCCTCGATCCTGGTCGTGTCGGACCCAGGAGCGAGATCTACTCACTGGGCATCATCCTTTACCAACTGGTTACCGGTCAGCTGCCCTTCAGCGCCGAGACGCCCACCGACCTGGCCCTGAGACACCTCAACGAGCCGCCCCCAGACGCGCGCCAGCTCAACCCGACCCTGCCCTATGCGGTATCGCAGGTCATCTTTCGTGCCCTGAGCAAAGAACCTGGAGATCGGTTTGACACCGCTCTGGCCCTGGCCGACGCGCTCACGCAGGCCTGGCATATCGACGATGCGGACAGCATCGAGGTATTGAAGAATGGCGCGTTGCAGCGTGAAGGCGAAAGCGAGCCTATTCCCAGGCTCGCGCCTGCCCCAGACGTGCCGGAGGCGGAAGACGAGCAGGCTCCCGCAGCCACGGAACTCGACGACGCCCCGCGCGGCGTCCCGCGCAGAGGCGAGGCATCTGCTTCCCGTTTGCCGGTCCCGCCGGTGGTGTTGGTGGCGGTGGTCGCATCGCTGGCCGTGCTGGGCGGGGTGGTTGGGGGGCGGGCTTTGGGCCTGGACGTGGGCCAGTTGCTGCGTGGTGTGGTGGGGGGTGGGGGGCAGGCCCCCGAAGAACCGCTCATCGTCGCCACGCCTACGGGCGCGCCCACGCAGGAGGTCGTGCTCACGGCCACACCAAGCCCCACACCCGGTTTGGAGGACGCCGGCATCACGGCGACGCCGGTAGTCACCGTCGTGCCCGAATCCGCACCGCTTCCCACGCTGGAACCGGTCGACGTGGTGCCCCTGGAGGTAGGCGCCGAGGTCCTGCGCCTGCAAGACACCCAGGCGATGGTCTACGTGCCGGGGGGGCCTTTCCTGATGGGCACGACAGATCTCTCGCGCCCTGAGCGCGAGCGGCCCCAGCACGAGGTCATGCTCAGCGGATTCTGGATTGACAAGACCGAGGTCACCAACGCCCAATACCGGGCCTGTGTGGAACTGGGCGCGTGTCCGCTGCCGGTGAATACGCGCAGCTACGACGACCCGCGCTACAGCAATATCCCTGTCGCTTTCATCACCTGGGACGGGGCCAGCGCCTACTGCTTCTACATCGGCACCACGATGGGGTTGGAAGTGCGGCTGCCCACCGAAGCGCAGTGGGAGAAAGCCGCCTCTTGGGACCCGTTTGCCTTGACCAAGCGGACCTATCCCTGGGGCGAGGAAGCCCCCTCGCCGGAACTGTTGCGCTACAACCTGAGCTTCCCCGCGGTGTTAGAGGGGGAGGAGGTTGGCAGCTACCCGGCGGGTGCAAGCCCCTACGGCGTGCTGGACATGGCCGGGAACATGCTGGAGTTCGTCTTCGACTGGTCGTCGGACGACTACTACAGTTCGCCTGAGGCCACCGTCGACCCCCAGGGCCCTGCCCAGGGAAGCGGGCGGGTGGTGCGCGGCGGTAGCTGGGCGCGAGCCGATTCGTTTGCCCTGACCACGCGCCGCGTCGTGGTGGAAGAGGCCACCTATGGCAACGACATCGGCTTCCGCTGTGCGGCTAACGTCACCACCATTACCAGGGAGAACAACGTGGCCTTCACACCCCAGGAAGCGCTGGGAGGCGCGCAGGCGGCGGTAGCGCTGGCGCTGGCCCAGGCGGAAGAGGGGACCAGTCAGGTCATCCTCGGCGATTGGCAGGCCGCGCTGATCTCGTTGGACGGCCAGCTTGAGGCGGGCGACGACGCCGGGGTGCTGGCCGAGATCGACCTGCGCCTGGAGGCACTGGACGCCCTGGTCGAATCCGGCAATATTCCCCAGGAGACGGCTCTCAAACTGAGCAACACGCTCAGGTGGGTGAGCAGCCAGCTAAGTGTGGCTGAAGAGCCGGTCAGCGCTCCCCCTGAGGAGGGGAGCGCCGGAGAAGCTAGCGACGGCGGCGACGTCGCTTCGGAGTAAGCACCTGGAGGGCGATTAGCAAGAGAACCGCGCCGATGGTGGCGAAGATAATCCGGTCAAGTAACCCGCCCACCAGCCCGGACGGCAGGAAGATCGCTCCCACGAAACCACCAATGATCGACCCGACCAGACCGACCAGAATATCGGCCAGACAGCCCTGCTGCTTGTTCGTACCGACCACAATGCTGGCCAGATAACCTGCCGCAGCGCCGACGATTACCATACTGACAATCTCTAAAGGTCTCACTTTTTGACTCCTCCCTGGAAGAAAAGTGAACGCGATAATTCTACGCAATCTCTCAGTTGGGGCAAATACTCCCTGTGTGATCGGGCTACTCCACCGGCGACCAGAACGGCCAATCGAGGGGAACGCCCGCATCCAGCAGTAGAACAGCCTCGCTGCCTTGCGCGTCCATCAGGAACAAGTCGCCCTCACCCGCGCGGTCTGAGACGAACAGGATATAGCGCCCGTCAGGCGACCAGCTTCCCTGGCGATCCTCCGCCGGGTTATCTGTCAGGTTGGTCTGGTTTCCGCCTCCGGCGTCCATCACGTAAATCTCCTCGTCGCCGTCGCGGTTGCTGACGAACAGAATCCGCGACCCATCTGGCGAGTAGCCCGGATAGCGGTCTGTGCCGGGGCTGTCGGTCAGGTTTTGCGCCTGCCCCGATTCCAGGTCGATGCCCCAGATTTCAGGATTGGCCCCCCGGTCAGAGCGCAGCGCCAGCGCGTCGCCCTCCGGCGAGAGGTTGGGGTGCCAGTCCGGGCCGGGGTGGTCGGTGAGCGGCACGGCGTCGCCCTCGTCCAACGGCGTCAGCCAGATGTCGGGGTTGCCGCCCCGCGTGGACATGTGCACCACCTGCCCGTCGGCGCTCCAGTTGGGATACATATCGTTCGCGTCGGGGCTGTTCGTCAGGTTGCGCAGCTCGTCGTTACAGCCCAGGCTCGGCTCCTCGCAGGTGGGCCGCACCACGTAGATCTCCCAATCGCCGTCGCGGTCTGTCTGAAAGGCCAGCCACTCGCCATCCGGCGACCACGTGGCGTGGCTCTCGTTGAAAGGCGAGGGGGCCAGCGAGGTGAACTCGCCTGTCACGCGGTTCCACAAGGTCAGGTCGTCCCCGTTAGCGTCGTGCAGCGTCAGCACGATGCGCTCCGGCAGCGCGTCCAGGGCGTCGGCCAGCGCGGGGTCTTCGGATACGGTCTCAGCCTGCGGCACCTGCGTCGGCGGCGGCGAGATGGCGGCGGGGGTGGGCGGGTCCCCGGCGGGCACCGACCCGGCGCAGGCTGCAAAACTCAATACAGCCCCCGCCGGTGCCAGGAAGCGAATTACTCCACGTTTCTGGCGCATCGAAAGCCTATATCGTTTTCCACCAACGTCTGCTCGGCGTCCTGCCGGTCTGTTGCGCGCGGTATTTGCTTGTAGGCCCAACTCCCACCTCGCACGGCCCGCAGCCCCGGCCTGATCTCCTCCGGCGGCCCCGGGGGGTTCGTGTCAGGCGAGAAATAGTAATACTCGTCCGAGTACCAATCCTGCACCCATTCCCACACGTTGCCCAGCATGTTCTGAGCGCCCACCGGGCTGGCGCCCGCCTCGAATGCCTCGACAGGCGTGGTGTCGTTAATAACATCCTCGGCGTGGTAATTCAGCAAGTCCACGCTGGGCGGCTCCTCTCCCCAGGGATACCTTCTGCTTATCCCCGTGTCAGGCTCCCAACGGGCTGCCTTCTCCCACTGCGCTTCTGTGGGCAGATCGTCGCCCCGCCAGACGGCGCAATACGCCTTGGCCTGGAACCAACTGACGAAAATGACCGGGTAGTCGTCGAAGGCTTCGTTGCCGAAATACAGTTCGCGCCGGGCCGACGCAATACCTTGTGGAGGCGTGCAGACGCCCGCCTCGACGCACTCGGCGTATTGCCGGTTGGTCACTTCGTATTTGTCGAGGTAGAACGCGTCGAGGAAGACCGTGTGCACCGGCTTCTCGTTGAATGGGCCGTCCGGGGAACCCATCTCGAAGGGGCCGCTTTCGATCAGGATCATCTCGGCCCCGTCCGACGCCGTTTCGGTTGGCGGCAGGGTGGGGGTAACGATAGGCGCGGGCGTTGCGGTGGGAGAGGGTTCGGTGGTTGGGGAGGGTGGGAGCGACGTTGGCTCCCCCGGCGCGGACGGCGTCTCAACCGTCGCAGTTGGTTGAGAGGGCGGCGTTTCTGCTCTGAAGACACCGGCGTTGGACAGAATGTTCTCGACGATCAGGCCGATGATGGCCGCCGCGGCGGCCAGCGCAATCCATTGCGCGCCCTGAGAGGTAGGCCCCAGCAGGCGGCGCAGGCGGCCCGGTTCGCCCTTTTTCTCATCTTTCGGCGTCATGGAAGACCGTCCTTGCAATCGAGTCTTGGCTCTTGCTTCTGGCGCTTACTCGTGGAACAACTCCCCTACCGAGCGGCCCTCGTGCGCGCGCAGGATGACCTCGCTCAGCAACTCGGAGACCGAGAGAATCGTCATGTTGGACAGGCGATCCTCTGTCGCGAGCGGGATGGTATTGGTAAAGACGATCTCTTCCACGTCAGCCTTAGACAGCTTCTCCAGCGCGTCCTTCGAGAACACGCCGTGGGTGAAGGCCAAATGAATGCTCCTGGCCCCCGCACCACTCACGACCTCTATCGCGTTGCACAGCGTCCCGGCGGTGTCCACTTCGTCGTCCACGATGATGACGTTCTTGTCTCTCACGTCGCCGACCAGCTTCAGCGCTTTGGTAGTCGTGCCGGTGCGGCGCTTCTCGATGAAGGCCATCGGGGTGTCCAGCTTGTGAGCCCAGTTGCGCCCCTGCTTGGCAAAACCCAGATCGGCAGCGACGATCACCGCGTCCTCCAACTGTTTGTACAGGAAGTAATCGCTGAGCATGTGGAAGGCGGTGAGCACGTCGCCAGGAATGCTGAAAAACCCCTGGATTTGCCCGGCGTGCAAGTCAATCGTCATGTAGCGGTCTGCCCCCGCCACCTGAATCATGTCGGCTACCAGTCGAGCCGTGATGGGGACGCGGGGCAGGTCCTTCTTGTCACTCCGCCCGTAGCACAGGTAAGGCACCACGGCGGTGATGCGCCCCGCCGAATCGCGCTTCAGCGTGTCCAGCGTGATGAGCAGTTCCATCAAGTTGTCGTTGACAGGTCGCGAGGTGGTCTGAACGACGTACACGTCCTGTCCGCGCACGCTGCTGCCCAGGCGGACGAATATGTTGTCGTTGGCAAACTTGGAAATCTCGATGTCGGCCAACTGGATGTGGCTGCCGCGCTTGGCCGTCAGATAGTTCGCAATCTCCTCGGCCAGCTCCGGATGAGCGGTTCCGGCAATCAGTTCAATATGTCCGTATAAGACCGGCGTAGGCTGAGGCATGGCGGTCCAACCCTCCCTGGAAAAGTGTGCGTGCGCGGCGATCTGTGATGGGCGGCCTCGGCAGGTCGAGAGTCGCCGCGCAATTAGCCTCCTGCTAGTGGCCCAACCTTCTGAATGAGGTCCGCGACGGCAGTGTGCGGGTCCAGGCGGCGGGCCAACACTTCCTCAATAGTCTCCCCGAAAGCTTCTGGTCCAATCCTCTCAATAAGCTGCTCCAGCAGCACTTCGCGCAGGCGGGTTTCCAGGTCAGAGGCGACGCGGGCACGCTCGCGGGCGGCCAACGTCCCGGCCTCGATCTGGTAGGTCTGGTGCTGCTGAACCGTATCCAGCAGCGCTTCGATGCCGTCGCCCTCTGTAGCGATGGTCTTCAGGACCGGGACCTTCCAGTCTGGCTCCGCCGGGGTCGTCGCGCGCTCCTCCTGGCCGTCAGATGAGGCGGCCTGCGGGCCGTGGTGCCCGGTGTACGCGGGCCGACCCGAATTCATATCCAGCATAGCCCGCAGCGCCCGAAAGGTGTTGTCCGCGAAGGGGTGGTCAGCTTTGTTGATGACCAGCACGTCCGCGATCTCCAGGATGCCGGCTTTGATAGCCTGGATGTCGTCGCCCAGACCCGGCGCTTCGATGACGATGGTGGTGTGGGCCGTCTTGGCGATGTCCACTTCCGACTGACCGGCTCCCACCGTCTCGATCAGCACCATGTCGAAGCCCCCCGCGTCGAGCACCTCCACCACGTCCGAGGTAGCGCGCGCCAACCCCCCCAGGCTGCCGCGTGATGCCATGCTGCGGATGAAGACGCCGGGGTCGCCAGCCAGGTCTTGCATGCGGATGCGGTCCCCCAGGATGGCCCCTCCCGTGAAGGGGCTGGTGGGGTCCACGGCGACGATGCCGATGGTGAGGTCGCGTTGGCGGGCGGCGGCCGCCAGGGCATTGACCACGGTGCTCTTACCGCTGCCGGGCGGCCCGGTCACCCCCACCCGGTGGGCGTTGCCGGAGTGCGGGTAGAGTGTCGCCAGCGCTTCGGTGGCGGGTTGGCCTCCATTTTCGACCAGGCTGATCGTCCGGGCCAGGGCACGCCGTTCGCCTGCCAGCACTCGCTGCGCCAGAGAGATCTCGTCCATCAAGCTATCTCGACGACTTGGTGAATGTGGGCGATGATGTCCTCGGTGCTGGTGCCGGGCCCGAAGACGCCGGAAACCCCCAACTCCAGGAGTGTTGGCACGTCCTCGTCAGGGATGATACCGCCCAGGATGACCCGCACGTTAGACAGCTCCCTGTCCGCCAGCAGTTCCATCACGCGCGGCACCAGGGCCATGTGCGCCCCGGAGAGGATGCTCAGGCCAACCACGTCCACGTCTTCTTGTAGAGCAGCTTCGGTTATATATTCGGGGGTTTGGCGCAGGCCGGTGTAGATCACTTCCATCCCGGCGTCGCGCAAGGCGCGGGCGATCACCTTTGCACCGCGATCGTGCCCGTCGAGGCCCGGCTTGGCAATGAGAACGCGAATCTTACGATCTGCCAATGGTCACTCCTTGGAGTTCTGAGTCCTCATCAGGACAAATCATACCACATCATGCCAGCCATGACGCCATGTCAGGCCGCCAACTTTTCAAATACTTACCTTTTTATAACCTGGCAGTTGTGGGCAGACTTTGGCCTATGGTAGAATCGATGAGTTGGAGAAGTATCGTTTAGGTATGCCTGTGGAGTAAGCGGAATGTCGGTAGCGACAGCCCCCCACGCAGACGATGTGCAGCAGCCCGGTCAGGAAACCCTGAGCAAGCAATTGCGCGCCCGCCATGCCTTGCGCCAGTTTGGCCGCCTCTTCGTTATGGTCGCGCTGTTGGTCGTGGGTGTGGTGTATATTATCACCCCCTTCCTGGCATTCGGGCTTCCCTTTGTCTCGCAGGGTTGGTTGTACCGCCCCTTCGTGGGCACCTTTGTGGACCACTCGTTGCAGGTGAACGATGTCGAGCCGACGACCATGGTCCCGTTCACCGCACTGGAAGCTGGCCTCACGGACCAGGATCGCATCACGGCCATAGACGGCCAGCCGCTCACGACGGCGGACCAACTCTACGACTACCTGTCGCAATTGCAGGTAGGCGACAATGTGACCCTCCAGGTCCTCTCGAACGAGGGGATCATGCGCGACGTGGAAGTCGGGCTGATGCAGTTGCCCACGGGCGACGTGGTCAGCCGCTTCGTGATGCCCTATCTCACCGGTCTGGTTTACCTGGCGGTAGGGCTGCTCGTTTACCGCACGCGCCGTGACCGGGTGAGCGCGCGCGCGTTCCTGTTGATGTGCGCCAGCACCGCGCTGACCGTTGGACTGGTCTTTGACGCCTGGACCACGCAAGAATTCCGGCGCGTGTGGATAGCCTCGATTCCCCTGGCCGGGGCGGCAGCGGTTGAGTTGGGCATGGTCTTTCCCTACGAACTGCGCGTGGTATCGCGCAGGCCCATGGTGACGATGTGGCCCTACCTGGTGGCGTTGCCGGTTATCCTGTGGGGCCAGCTTTTCCTGGACGCTACCCCACAATCCTACGTGGACGTGCAAACCGTGGGATACTTCTTCGCGGCGTTCGCGGCGGTTATCCTGGTGCTGCTGATGTTCTATCGCAGTTCGCAGGCGGCGTCGCCAATTGCTCGCGAGCAGGCGCGGGCCGTGCTGATCGGCAGCGCGTTGGCCTTCATGCCTTTTGCCGTGTGGGTGTTTACCCCCTCCGGCACCGTGCCGCTCGAATGGGTGATCCTGGCTTTTGTCATCTTCCCACTGGCGATTGGCTACGCGATTTTGCGCACTCGCCTGCTGGACAGTGAGTTGGTGTTTAGCCACACCATCACCTATACCGTCATGGGCCTGCTGGTGATTGCAGGCCATGCCTTGTTGGTGGCCGGGACCAGTCTGGTGCTCGGCGCGGCAATCCCGGCCAACAATCCCGTCCTGATCGCCATTATGGTCTTCCTGACGTTGCTGGTTTTCAATCCGGTCCGCACCCGCCTGCAATCCTCCGTCGACAATCTGTTCTTCCGCACGCGGCAGGTTTACGAGGCGCACCTGCAAGATTTCGGCCAGAAGCTGACGCTGGCCGGTGAGTTGGAAGAAGTCGTGGGGGCGCTGCGCGAGCAGGTTCAGGGCACGCTTCACCCCACCCACGTGTACGTCTATCTGCCCAGCCAGGAAGGCGAAGAATACGTTGCTTTCGGAGGCGAAAATGGCCGTCCCGAAAGCGACATTCGTTTCGAGGCGGACGGTGCGCTGGCGAACGCGCTCATGGCCTCGCGCGAGGTGATGTACGTCGAGACCGGGCGTCCGGCGCCTCCAGAACTGCTGGCCGACCAGACCTCGCTGGCCGTGCTGCGCGCGCCAGTTCTGGCTCCTCTAAAGAGCCAGAACCGGCTGATTGGCTGGCTGGCCCTTGGTCCCAAGCGCTCAGGCGAAGCATACAGCATCAGCGATTTTCGCTTCGTCGAAGGGCTGACGCAGCAAGCGGGGCTGGCCGTGGAGCGTGCCCAGGTGGTCAACGACCTGCGGCGTCGCGTGCAGGAGCTTGACGTGCTCAGTCAGGTATCGCAGGCGGTCAGCTTCACCCTCAACTTTGAGGACCTGCTCGAACTGGTATATGCCCAGGTCAGCAAGGTGGTCGATACCACCAATTTCTACATCATCCTCTTCGACGAGCGCCGAAACATGCTGCGCTACGCCTTCTTCCTGGAAGACAACGAGAGACTGGAGGCGCAAGAGGGCGAAATGTGGTCGGCAGACGAGGGGCTGGCCGGGGAGGTCGTTCGCATCGGGCACCCCATTCGCACCGACAACTACGTGGACGAATGCACCAGACGGAACGTGGTGCCGCATAACCCGTACTTCCAGGCCTGGATGGGCGCGCCGCTCAATGTCGGGGTGAAAACCCACGGCGTCATCGCCGTCGCCAACTTCCGGCGCGGGCACCACTTTACCGACGAGCAGCAGAGGGTCTTCTGGGCCATCGCCGACCAGGCTGCCTCGGCGCTGGACAAGTCGCGGCTTTTCGCCGACGCCGAAGCCCGCGCTCGCCAACTGGCTACCCTGAACGAGATCAGCAAAACGTTATCATCCAAGCTGGAGGACCTGGAAGAACTGCTGGCGCTCATCATGAAGTCAGCCGTCGATATTCTGGTGGCGGAAGCGGGTTCTCTGCTGCTGACCGACCAAGAGACCGGCGAGCTGGTCTTCCGCGTCCTGGAAGGTGGCGCGACGGAGCTGGTAGGCCGTCGTTTGCCGCGCGGCGCAGGCATTGTGGGCACGGTGGCCGAAACCGGGGAGCCGGTCATCATCGACGATGCGGCCAACGACCCGCGCTGGGACCCGGCGGTGGACAAGGATACCGGCTTTGTCACCAAGACGATTGTGGCGGTTCCCCTGCAATTACAGGACGACGTGCTCGGCGTACTCGAACTGCTCAACAAACGCGATGGCACGTCCTTCACCGACGTAGACGCCACGCTGCTGGCCACTTTCGCCAGCCAGGCAGCCGTCGCCATCCAGAATGCCCGGCTCTACCAGGCCACCGACCAGGAGCTCTCCGAGCGCGTGGACGAACTCTCGATGCTGCAGCGTATCGACCGCGAGCTTAACACCACGCTGGAAGTCGACCGCGTGATTCAGATCACCCTCGACTGGGCGCTACGCGTTTCCGGCGCGGTGGCGGGTGCGGTGGGCATGGTCGATGACGAAAAGACCGGTCTGCAAATTCTGGTCAGCCAGGGGCACGACGAGGAATTCGAACAGCGGCGTCAGGAGATATTGCCGCTTCCGCCGGAGGGTGTCCTGACGCGTGTCGTCAACAACGGCAAACCCGAACTGGTGGAAGACATTACCCAGGACGCCTCGTACCAGCCCATCAACCGCCGGACGGTGGCGCAAATGACCGTGCCCATTCTGCGCGTCAACGATGTCATCGGCGTCCTGATCCTGGAGAGCCACATCGCCAACGTTCTGACCATCGAAGACTTGAGTTTCATCAACCGCCTGACCGAGCACGCCTCGGTTGCCATCTCCAACGCGCGGCTGTTCCAGGAGGTCGAAGCGGCCAACCTCGCCAAGACAGAATTCGTGTCGTTCGTCTCGCACGAACTCAAGACCCCGATGACCTCCATCCGGGGTTACACCGACCTGCTGTTGAGCGGGCAGGTGGGCGACGTGGACGACATGCAGGTCCAGTTCCTGAGCACCATTCGCTCGAACGTGGATCGCATGTCGCGTCTGGTCAGCGACCTCGCGGACGTTTCTCGTATGGAATCCGGCCACTTGCGGCTTGAGATGACGTCGGTGCCCATCGCGCTGGTGGTGGAGGAAACCCTGCGCAGCATGCAGGGTCAGATCGAGGAAAAGAGCCAGCACCTGACTGTCGACGTTCAAGACGACCTGCCCCCGGTGCTGGCCGACCAGACGCGCATGACGCAAGTCCTGACCAACCTGGTCTCGAACGCCTACAAATACACCCCGGAAAGCGGCGAAATCACCATCACGGTCGAGCAGACCGTCGATAGTGACGAAGACGGTACTTCCCAGGACGTGATACGAGTAGCGGTGACGGACACCGGCATCGGCATGTCACCTGAGGACCTGGAGCAACTGTTCAGCAAGTTCTTCCGCAGCAGCAGCGTCAAGGGGTCGGTGCCGGGCACCGGGCTGGGCCTCAACATCACCAAGAACCTGATTGAGCTGCACGGCGGGCGCATCTGGGTGGAGAGCGTCGAGGGCGAGGGCACCACCTTCACCTACACGATACCCGTTGCCGAGGAGACGGAAAGCGCCTCGGCGGACTGAGTTCGTTCGCCAATCCACACGGATACGGTCCAATGGGCACCGCCGTGGATGGGGACGCTCCCACGCGGCGGTGCTTTCTCGTTGTCAGGCTTGTGGAGTGAGCCGAACTGTGCACGAGACGTACACCATCGACCCTGAAGCGCTGCCTGCCGTCCGGCGGCGCTTGATTGTCGGCAAGGTTGTCAAGAACATCCTGATCCTAGTGGCGACGTACGGCGCGTTCGCACTGCCGGATCTCCTCTCAAATGAGCTGGGCCTCTTGACCGCCAGGCCGCCCCTCGTCGTCCCGCTGAGGGGGCCAGCCCCAGCCTCCCAGACAGGGCTTGAGTTGTTGCTGAAGGGCTTCAACGTCCTTCGCAGCGCCGCGATGAGCATCTTCTTCTGGGGGCCGTTGTATTGCCCGCTGAGTCCTTTCCTGGGTTTGCTGGTCGTGATGTTTTTCCTGAACGACTACCGCGACGTGAAGCGCCGCATGGAGACGCTGGCCTCAATTCAGGTGACGATAGAGGGCGGCACCGCCACCCGCGACGTGTTGGGCTACGATCAGATGCGCGTCGCGCGTGACGACGTGACCCACGTGCAGGACTTCAATGACGGCTTCGTGGTGATGACAGCCGACCCCGAACGGTGGCTGGGGGTGCCGGATTTGCTCTCTGGCTACCAGGAGGTGCGCGAATATCTGCTGGCCTGGGGGCCGCTAAAGCCGTACACGCTCCGGCTGATGCTGCAGCGCCGAGTCATCCCCCAAATCCCGATTTTCGCGGGGCTGGTCGTGTTCCTGCTGTTGATCGCCACGTACGTGCCCCTCCTGGTTGGGGTCAGTGGTCTGATCACGGTGCTTCTCTTGGGTCGGGGGTACTGGCTGAGCAGGAAGCAAGAACAGACGCTCGTCAGGCGGCTCTGGGACCTGGCGCCCATCGCTGGAGTGCTGGCCTTCACGGTTTACCGGCTGGTCCGGCTGACGCGCTGAACCCTCCGGTTCTGCAGCAAGAATCCCTGACAAAACCTCTCCGTAGGGGCACAGTAGGGGCACAGCGTGCTGTGCCCCCATCCAACGTGGGTTTTGCCAGGCGCTGTAAATCAAAAGGACGGCCTCTCCAGCCCGAAGCCATCCTTTTGTGATTCCGTTGATGTAACAGGCGCTAACGGTACAGGTCGATCATCTTCTCCGTCAGGACGCTGGTCAGGCCCATCGCCTCGCGCGCCTGGGCGAGGGTCTCCTTTGCGATAGGCCGGGCGCGCGCCACGCCGCTGCGCAGGATGTCCTCCAGGTCGTCGGGCCGGGCCTCCAGATAGGAGCGTCGCTCGCGGATGGGGTCCAGGAAGGCATTAAGCGCCGCCGCCAGCCGCTTCTTAACCTCCACGTCCCCCACCTTGCCATTTCGATAGCGATCCTTAAGCTCCGCCACCTCGTCCTTGTCGGGGTTGAACACGTCGTGATAGGTGAAGACCGGGTTACCTTCGACGTGGCCGGGGTCCGTGGCGCGCAGGCGGGTCGGGTCGGTGTACATGCTCATCACCGCTTTTTCGACGGTCTTGGCGTCGTCGGAAAGCATGATAGCGTTCCCCCGGCTCTTCGACATCTTGCCCTGGTTATCCGTCCCCACCAGCACTGGCGTCTCCTCTGGGAAAAGCCCCTCTGGTTCGGGGAAGACCTCCCCGAACGTGGCGTTAAAGCGCCGGGCCACCTCGCGTGTCACCTCGATGTGACTTTCCTGGTCCTTGCCGACCGGCACCAGGTTCCCCTTCACGATCAGGATGTCGGCGGCTTGCAGCACCGGATAATTCAGCAGGCCCGAAGACGGTTGCTCGATGTGCAGGTCGCGCATCACGTCCTTGAGCGTGGGCACGCGTTGCAGCCGTGGCACCGTCGTCAGCATCGAGAACAGCAGCGTCAACTCCGCCGTTTCGGGGATGTCGGATTGCACGTAAATCGTGGCCTTCTCCGGGTCGATGCCGACGCCGTAATAGTCCAGCACGATCTCGCGCAGGTTTTGTCGCGTCGCGATGATGTCGCTCTTGTCGGGATGAGTCGTCAGCGAGTGGTAATCAGCCAGCAGCAGGAACAGGTCATACTCGTCCTGGAGCTTGGCCCGGTTTGCCAGCGTGCCGACGTAGTGGCCGAGGTGCATTTTGCCCGTGGGCCGGTCGCCGGTCAGGATGCGGCCCTTCTTCTTATCTGCCATGAAAGCCTATTGCCTCCCAAAATAATCGCTCGTCCCCATGCCGGGACGAGCGTGATTCGCCCGTGGTGCCACCCTGCTTAACCCTGCGTGGTGTGCAGGATTCACTCGTATCGCCCTGGTAACGGTGGCGGCTCCGGCCAGCGCTAATGGCCCTCGGCCTTCGCCCTGGCGACTCCCCGGTCCATTCCGTGCCCGCGCGCGTACCGCCCTCTCAGCCTGCGGGCGGCTCTCTGAACGCCGCTCTGGCGCGTACTCCTCCGGTTCTCCGTCGATGGTCACAGTCTAGCAAGCGGGTGGGGGGTTGTCAAGGAATCGTCGGCCCGCAACGAAAAAAGCCGCGAGGGCGATCTTTCCTCACGGCACGGCGCAAGACAATCAGGTTTCGCCGATTAGCTCAGGTGCGGCAGCAGGCGCGCGACCAACTTATCCTTCGGCATGTAGCCGGTGATGCGCTCGACGGCCTCGCCGTCCTTGAACAAGATCAGCGTGGGGATGCCCATAATGCCATAGGCCATCATCGTGTTGACGTTCACGTCGGCGTCCAACTTGCCGACCTTCAGCGTGCCGTCATACTCGTTGGCCAACTCTTCGACGATGGGCGCGATCATCTTGCAAGGCCCGCACCACTCGGCCCAGAAATCGACCAACACCAACTCGTCTGCTTCGAGCACGTCTTGCTCAAACGTTGCGTCGGTTACCTCAAATGGTTTCGACATTTACGTCGTCCTCCTGAAAGAACAGGTTTTGTGCGCGTTGAAGTCTATCTATGAGTGAGCGCAGCTATGGTACTGTTGCAAGCTAGGCTTGTCAAGGATTTGCGGCCATCGGGCCTCAAACCCCGTAGATAGACGGCGTTTGACGCCAATTCCTTACCTGTACCTTTCGATTCTCTCCCAGCTTGGCGTCGCGCGATACCGACGAATATCACACCGATTGCATGACATCACACACTAACCCCGCCTCGAACCTACGATATTCTATAAATTGAATATCGTACGAGGATTTCGCGATGGATGGTTACGAGAAGCTGGCCGCGATGATGAAAGCCCTGGGACACCCTGTCCGCCTGCAAATTCTGGATGAACTGCGCCAGGAAGAAGCCTGCGTCTGTCACCTGGAAGCGCATCTGGGACAGCGCCAGGCGTACATCTCGCAGCAGTTGGCCCGGCTGCGCGAGGAGGGCTTGGTCGTGGACCGCCGCGACGGGATGAACGTCTACTACTCGCTGGCCGACGATGCTCTGGGCGCGGTTCTGGACGCCGCCCGCGAGGCGGTGCTTGCCCAGGCCCGGGCTGAGGGAAGCGATCTGGCCTTTCGCCCGCTGGCCCGCAACGCGTCCTGCCCCTGCCCGAAATGCCGGGCCCGGCAGGGTGTTGCCGTGGCCTGAGGCCACTTCAATAGTTGACTGAAGGAGCAACAATTCATGCTGACGATCAAAGTACTTGGCCCTGGCTGCCCAAACTGCCACAAGGTCGAAGAGCACACGCGGCAAGCCCTGGCGATGCTGAACCCCCAGGATGGCTATGACCTGGTCAAGGTCACAGACCCTGCGGAGATCAGCGCCTACATTCTCAAGACACCGGGCTTGGTCATCGAGGAGCAGGTCGTTTGCGAAGGTCGCGTGCCCAGCGCCGCCGAGGTCACGACCTGGTTGGCTAACGCGCTCGAAGCCGCAGGCTAGCGAGGCCATCCTATGCCACTGACGGTATCGATTGCCGACTTGCTGCAGGCCGGTTGGATCAGCCTGCTCGATTATCTCGCCGCGCACGTGCTGCTTTGCCTGGTGCCCGCCTTCGTCATCGCCGGGTACATGAGCGCGATGGTGCCCAGGGAGATCGTCACCCGCTATCTCGGCCCGAAAGCCTCCCGCTGGATCGCCTATCCGGCAGCCGCCGTCGGGGGCTTCGTGCTGGCGGTATGTTCCTGCACCATTCTGCCCTTGTTCGCGGGCATCTGGAAGCGAGGTGCCGGGCTGGGCGCGGCGGTCACGTTCCTGTTCGTCGGCCCGGCCATCAACATCCTTGCCATTGCCTACACCGGCGCGGCCATTGGCATGGACATCGCGTTGTCGCGCATTGTCCTTTCAATCGTGTTTGGCATCGGAATTGGCCTGATTATGGCCTGGCTGTTCCGCGCCGAGGAGGCCGAGCGCGCCGCCCAGATGGCCGGGAGCGGGATGTTCGACGGCGCGGCGACGGTCAAACCCGTCGTTTGGGTGGTTTTCTTGCTGCTCGTTGCCGTGCTGATCGTCGGCACCTTGCAGGTAAACCTCCTGACCGGGGCCTGGTTCACCGTTCGCCTGCCCGTCGAAGCGCCAACCGCCCTGCTGGCCGCCCTGGACAGCCTCAACCTGACGCTCCACGGCGCGCTGCTCATTCTGATGCTGGCCCTGATCGCGCCCTTGGCTTACCTGGGGTTTGAGTCCGTGCTGGAGCGCTTCAATCGCTGGACCCACGCCGCCGTGGCCCTGGTCGCTCTGACGCTGCTGGTGGCTGCTCCCAGCTTCTCGGAGGGCAGCGTGGTGATCGGCGTTACCGGGCGCTTCGTCGGCGAGGTGGTGTTGCTCGTCGCCATTGGCGTGGTAGCGGCGCGCGGCTTCGAGCGCCGCCAGATAGCCGAATGGCTGTGGGAATCGTGGCGATTCGTCAAACAGATATTCCCGCTGCTCCTGGTCGGCATTTTCGTGGCCGGGATGGGCAAAACCATCCTGCCTGAGCAGTGGGTGCGGACGCTCGCCGGGCGCAATACGCTGTGGGCCAACCTGATTGGCGTCTTGTTCGGCGTGTTCATGTACTTTCCCACGCTGGTCGAAGTCCCCATCGCGCGCATGTTCCTCGACCTGGGCATGCATCGCGGGCCGCTGCTGGCCTACCTGCTCGCCGATCCAGAACTATCGTTGCAAAGCATCCTCGTGACCGGCAAGATCATGGGCCGCCGCAAGATGGCCGTCTACGTGACGCTGGTGGCTGTCTTCAGCACGCTCGCCGGGTACATTTTTGGCGCGGCCATGCTCCTGCTGAGGTAGGGGACCCCACGCCAGGCGTCTGCGCGTGTTTCCATTGACAAACGTAAGGCCCAATTGTATAATCCACGCCGTTCTGTAAGCGGGGGAAACGCTGCGCTACTCAATCGCTGGGGTATATCCTGCACTCATTTTGTACCCAATGGCTTTATTGAAAGGCTAGCAAAAGGCGAGAGAGCCGCGTGGCAACACTTTAACGAGGCTGAGGCGATCCGTTGGCTGACTTCGTGAGAAACACGGTGCCCCAAACCTAATATGAGGGATGGGATGCACCGTTTTTTTATGTCGAATGCCCTCGATCTGACGCCTCGCCGGGAGGCATAACAGCCGTGGAAGACATGTCAATACCTGAGGAGAGCATGGAGTTCGCAGCGCTCTTGGAGGAAGCCTTGGCAATGGCCGATGTCAAGCGAGGCGAACTCCTGACCGCCACCGTCCTGTACGTCGATCAGCAGGGGGCCATCGTCGATGTTGGCCTGAAGCGCGACGGCGTCGTGCCGCGCGCCGACCTGGATCGCATGGGCAGTGACTATCTCTTGGAACCAGGCACCGAAGTGCCGGTGATGGTTGTCCGCCCAGAAGACCAGGACGGAAACCTCGTCCTGTCCGTTCACCAGGCCCGTCAGAGCGTCGATTGGGAGCGCGCGGAAGCGCTGCTCCAGAGCAGCGAGGTAGTCACCGCGCAAGTGGCGGCGGCCAATCGCGGCGGGCTGATCGTCCACTTTGGCGAGTTGCGTGGCTTTATCCCTGCCTCACACATCGCCAATTTGCCGCGCGGCCTGGACGAGACGGAGCGCCAGGATCGCCTGTCCGCCTACGTGGGCCGCGATATCGACCTGCAAATCATCGAGGTCAACCCGGTCCGCCGCCGTCTGGTGCTCTCTGAGCGGGAAGCCCAGCGTGCCAGCCGCGACCAGCGCAAGCAGCGCCTGTTAGAAGACCTGAACGAAGGCGACGTGTGCAAGGGTGTGGTCAGCGGGCTGCGCGACTTCGGCGCCTTCGTCGATTTGGGCGGCGCAGATGGCCTTATTCATATCTCCGAGTTAGCCTGGCACCGCGTGCGCTATCCCAGCGAGGTCGTCAGCGTGGGCGACGAGGTCGAAGTCTACATCTTGCGCCTGGACAGGGAGAAGAAGCGCATCGGCCTGAGCTTGAAACGGCTCCGGCCCAACCCGTGGACCGAGGTCGATAGCCTGTATGCTATCGGCCAGTTGGTTGAAGGAACCGTTTCACGTGTGGTATCATTCGGGGCGTTCATCGAATTGGATTCAGGCATCGAAGCGCTTCTGCATACCACGCAGATCAGTGATCCCCCGCCCAACGACCCCAGCCTCGCCGTGTTCGAGGGCGAGCGCTTGCTTCTCAGAGTGATCAGCATCGAGAGCGACCGGCAGCGCATGGGGCTGAGCCTGAAAGAGGTTGCTGACGACGAACTGGCAGAATTTCGGGCCAGGCGGGCTGCTGAGAAAGAAGCGGAAGCCAGCGACGAGGACGAACTCGAAGCAGAGGACGAAATGGCTGTCGCTGAGGCCGATGTTGCCGACGAGGACGAACTCGAATCAGAAGACGAAATGGCTGTCGCTGAGGCCGATGTTGCCGACGAGGACGAACTCGAATCAGAAGACCAAATGGCTGTCGCTGAGGCCGATGTTGCCGACGAGGACGAACTCGAATCAGAGGACGAAACGGCTGTCGCCGAGGCCGAAGTCGTCGATGATGAACAACAAGATGCCGATTGGGGAGATGACCTGGTCGAAGACGCCGAACAGGCGGTTGAGACAGAAGGCTGACCCCCGGTAGAGACTCTTTCGCAAAGGAGGTGTAAGAGGGTTGACAACAGTAAAGCTGCGTCCTAACGAGAGCCAGGAGCAGTTGCTCAAGCGCTTTCGTAAGAAAGTTACGAAAGACGAAGTGATGAGCACTGTGCGTCGCAAGCGCTGGCACGTCAGCAAGAGCGAACTGCGCCGGATCGAGAAGAAGAAGGCCATTCGCCGCGCCCGCCGACGCCAACGCAAGATTCAGGGAAGATAGCCCCTATCTGTGATAGCCATCACGGGCCAGCACAGACTTCCGTCCGGCGTACAGATGCCGGGCGAGGAGAAGAAGAGCGAGAATGCAGAGTAAAGACAAGATAGAAGTCGAAGGCGTTGTGGTCGAAGCGCTGCCCGGCACCCAGTTTCGGGTAGAGCTGGATAACGGCCACACTGTGCTGGCGTATCTCTCCGGCAAGATGCGCAAATATTACATCCGCATCCTTCTGGGTGACCGCGTTCGCGTCGAGCTTTCGCCTTACGATCCAGAGAGAGGGCGCATCACCTATCGCTTCAAGAAGGGGGCCCGCAGCAACTAAACCCGGCGGGCGCTCGACTGGCGCGATAGCCTGACAGACGACTATGCAAAACCGGCTTCATCTGGACGCCGGTTTTTTGCTTGTATGTGGCTATCACGCTGCCCTGGCCTACCCAGGGGCAGGGGGACGCCGCGCCACCAGCGCCACCCAATCGCCGGAGGGACGGCGCGCCTCCACCGGCAAGCCCGCCTTTTCCAACGCCCCGGCGACCTCGTCGGCCTGGTCCTCGATGATGCCCGCCGCTACCAGAGTGCCGCCGGGCTGTACGGTCTCTGCCAGTCCGTGGTGGCACATCTCCACGATCACCTTCGCCAGGATGTTCACCAGCACCAGGTCAAAACGTCGCCCCTCGCGCAGAGCGTCCTCCAGCGAACCCTGCCGCACCGTGACGCGCGCTCCCACGCCGTTGGCGCGGGCATTCTCGCGCGCCACCCGGACCGCCACTGGGTCCACGTCCAGCGCCAGCACCTCTCGCGCGCCCAGTCTGGCGGCGGCAATCGCCAGGATGCCGCTGCCGCATCCCAGGTCCAGAACGCGCTGCTGAGGGCCGACGAGGTCTTCTGCCGCCATCAGGCATAGCTGCGTGCTGGGATGCGTGCCGGTCCCGAAGGCCATGCCGGGGTCCAACTCGATCAGCACGTCCTCCGGCGCGACAGTCGCCTCTAGCCAGGCGGGCTTCACCAGCAGCCGCCGCCCGACCCGCACCGGCTGGTAGTTCGCCTTCCAGGCTTCGGCCCAATCCGCCTCGTCGATGACGGTAAAGGTCGGCTCCGGCAGCGGGTACAGCCTGCCCAGGTAATAAAGCGCCTCCTCGATCTTGCGTCGTTTCTGGGGCGCTTCGGCGTCGTCAGGCAGGTAGGCCCGCACCGTCAGCGGCCCTTCGGGCAGTGGCTCGCCCGGCAGCCCTTCGTCGTCGGCCAGACGCTGCTCGATCACCACGCCCTGGTGCCCGTAGCGGCGCAGCGTCTCGGCCACCGCCTCCGCCGCCTCGCCGTCCACCACCATCGAAAGTTCAACCCATTTCGACATGCAAGCCTGCCACTCGTGATGATATGCCCGCAACGCAATCGCCCTGACAGCGTGCGTTGGCGTCAGGGCGACCCGATTTCCGTGAGAGATAGCGGTCTTACTCGCCGCCCAACCAGTCCAGCACCTTATCCAGGAAGCCGCGCTGGTTCGCGGGCGGGATGACCGCCTCGCCCAGCGAGTCGGCCAGTTGCTCGAACAGCGCCGCCTGCTCGTAGGTCAGTTCTTTGGGGATGGACACCTGCACCACCACTTGCAGGTCCCCCGAACCGGCATGCCGCCCGTCGCGGCGCAGGCGCGGCACACCCGCGCCCTTGATCTGGAAAACCTGCCCCGACTGTGTGCCGGGCGGAATCTCCAATTCCACCTCGCCCTCGCCCGCTGGCTCCAAAACGGGCACCATCAGCGTGTGGCCGAGCGCCGCCTGGGCCACGTTGATGTGCAGCTCCAGGATGAGATCGTTGCCGCGTCGCCGGAAGTATTGATGCGGCTTCACCGAAACGAAGACGTACAGGTTGCCGGGTGGACCGCCGTGCAGGCCCGGTTCGCCCTCGCCGCTGAGGCGAATTTGCATGCCGTCGTTGATCCCTGCCGGGATGGTCACGTTGAGTGTGCGCTGGGCGCGCACCTGGCCTCGCCCATCGCAGGTGTGACAGGGCGTGGTCGGGACCTCACCCGCGCCCTTGCAGCGCGGGCAGGTGGTGATGTTGACCATCTGGCCCAGGAACGTGTTTTGCACCTGGCGCACCTCGCCGGTGCCGTTGCATTCGGGGCAGCGCACCGGCGTGGTGCCCGGCTCGGAGCGCGACCCGTGGCAGGTGCCGCACGTCTCCGTGCGCGTGATCTCGATCTCGCGTTCTGTTCCGAAGAGAGCCTCTTCAAACTCCAGCGTCAGGCGGTGCTGCAAGTCTGCCCCCCGGCGCGGCGCGGTGCGCGTGCGCGTGCCGAAACCGCCAAAACCACCGCCGAAGAACTCCTCGAAAATGTCGCCCAGGCCCGCCCCGCCGAAGCCGCTGGAGCCGCCAAAGCCGCCGCCGCTCACCCCGGCGTGCCCGAAGCGGTCGTAGGCCGCGCGCTTCTGCGGGTCGCCGAGCACCTCGTAGGCCTCGTTGACCTCCTTGAAGCGAGCTTCCGCATCGGAGCTATTGTTCACGTCGGGGTGGTACTGGCGAGCAAGCTGCCGGAACGCCTTCTTAACCTCGTCCGGGCTGGCGTTGCGCGGCACGCCCAGTACGTCGTAGTAATCGCGTTTGGATGCCATCAATAAAGAAATCCAGTCTCTCTGCGCCAATAGAGCCAGTTGCCGTGGTCTAGCATGTATCAAGCATTGTCGCCAGGAGTCTTCCTATCTCACGCAGGGCGTTCTCATTCTCGTCGTTCCACATCTGTGGAGCCTGTTCCGCTCGGCGGTGCCACCCCCTTCCCAGCCCTCCCCCGTTTCACGGGGGACGCGCAGCGGCCCGAAGGGCGGGTGGGGGTGAGTCTTCGCCAAGAACGAGCGGTCTTGAGAACGATAAGGCCCTGCTATCTCACGTACCGGGCGTTGGATTGAATGTCCTTGGAAAGCAGAGCCGAGTAGGGGCACGGCACGCCGTGCCCGGTTAGATTCGCTTGCCAAGTCATATCCTTTCAGCTTGTCGCTTAGTCTACCGCAAATCCGAAAGACCAGCACTCCAGAGATGAGGGGTGCTGGTCTTGTTCAGACGAAAGCGTATTCAGGAACCACTGCCGGGTCTAGGGTTCGACCACTTCGCCCTCGACCACGTCGTCGCCTGCCGGGGCCTCAGGGCCGCCCGGCCCCTGCGGGACTTCGCCCGCCTGTGCCTCGTACATCTGCGCGCCCAGCCCCTGAATGTGCAGGGCGAGCGCCTCGGTCTCCGTGCGGATGCGATCCAGGTCGCTGCCCTCCAGCGCCTCACGCAGCGACTCGGCCTTTGCCAAGGTGTCCTGCTTCACGTCGTCAGAAAGCTTCTCGCCGTACTCGCGCACGAAGCTCTCAGCCGAGTGGGCAGTGCTATCGGCAGCGTTACGCAGTTCAACCTCGTCCTTGCGCGCGCTGTCCTCGGCAGCATGCTTCTCGGCTTCGGCGACCATCTTCTCGATTTCTTCCTCGGCCAGACCGCTCGACGCCGTGATAGTGATCTTCTGCTCGCGCCCGGTGGCCTTGTCCTGGGCGCTCACGTTCATGATGCCGTCCGCGTCGATGTCGAACGCCACCTCGATTTGCGGAATGCCGCGTGGGGCAGGCGGGATGCCATCCAGGATGAACTTACCCAGGCTCTTGTTATCGGCGGCCATGGGGCGTTCGCCCTGCACGACGTGTACCTCGACCTGCGTCTGGCTATCCGCTGCCGTCGAGAAAATCTGGCTCTTGCTCACCGGGATGGTCGTGTTGCGCTCGATGAGCGGCGTCGCTACCCCACCCAGCGTCTCGATGCCCAGCGTCAGCGGGGTCACGTCCAGCAGCAGGATGTCCTTCACCTCACCGCCCAGCACGCCCGCCTGGATAGCCGCGCCAATGCCGACCACCTCGTCGGGGTTGACGCCCTGGTGTGGCGACCTACCAAAGAACCCTTCGACAGCCTTCTGGATGGCGGGCATGCGCGTCTGGCCGCCCACCAACACGATTTCCGAGATGTCGCTGGCCTTCAGCCCGGCGTCTTCCAGGGCCAGCTTGCACGGCCCCAGCGATTTCTCGATCAGGTCGCCGACCAGTTGCTCCAGCTTCGAGCGGCTCAGGGTCATCACCAGGTGCTTCGGGCCGGTGGCATCGGCGGTGATGTAAGGCAGGTTGATCTCCGTTTCCATCACCGTCGAGAGTTCGATCTTGGCCTGCTCGGCGCCTTCCTTCAGACGTTGCAGCGCCTGCTTGTCCTGCCGCAGGTCGATCCCTTCCTTCTGCTGAAACTCCTCGGCGATGTAGTCGATGATACGCTGGTCGAAGTCGTCGCCGCCCAGGAAGGTGTCGCCGTTCGTGGAGCGCACCTCGAACACGCCGTCGCCCACGTCCAGGATGGAAATGTCGAACGTGCCGCCGCCCAGGTCGTACACGGCGATGACCTCGTCCGTCTTCTTGTCCAGGCCATAGGCCAGCGAGGAAGCCGTCGGCTCGTTGATGATGCGTAGCACTTCCAAACCAGCAATTCGCCCGGCGTCCTTGGTCGCCTGGCGCTGGCTGTCGTTGAAGTAGGCCGGAACGGTGATGACCGCCTGCGTCACTTCCTGGCCCAGATAGGCTTCGGCGTCCGCCTTCAGCTTTTGCAGGATCATGGCCGAAATCTCAGGCGGCGAGTAATCCTTACCGTCCATCACTACCTGTGTGTCGCCGTTGGGGGCCTTAGTGATTTCGTAAGGGACCAGTTCTTGCGTCCGCTTCGTTTCCGCATCGCCAAACTTGCGCCCCATCAGGCGCTTGACCGAGTAGATCGTGTTCTCGCTGTTGGTCACCGCCTGACGCCGGGCCAGCCTGCCCACCAGACGTTGGCCCTTCTTGTCGATCGCCACCACCGACGGAACCAGGCGTTCGCCTTCCGCCGATGAGATCACCGTTGGCTCGCCGCCTTCCATGACGGCCACCACGGAGTTAGTTGTCCCCAGGTCAATTCCGATAATCTTACCCATTTAGATCAGTCTCCCTTCCTTCATTATCGCGTGAGAAATTGGATGAATGCTGAATAAGTGCTCGTCTCGCTATGCGGCCACCCGCACGCGGGGCGGACGGACCACCTGGTCGCCGAGTTTATACCCTTTTTGCACGACCTCGATGATCTCGCCCTCTTCGTGATTGTCGCTGGGCTCCTGGCTGATGGCCTCGTGGATGGCCGGGTCAAAGTGATCTCCAGCCTCAATTTCGGTCACGCCCTCGGCCTCCAACCATCCGGCGAACTTGCGTTGGACGTGCAGCAGGCCCTCGAACCAGCCATCGTCGTTCAGCGCCTCTGGCGCGTTTTCCATCGCGCGTTCGAAGTCGTCCAACACGTTCAAGAGACGGGCGATGACCGGAATGCGCGTCCTGTCGTACATCTCGCCCCGTTCGCGCTCCATCCGTTTCTTGACGTTCGCCAGTTCGGCGCGGGCGCGCTGCCAGCCGTCCAGGTACTCGTCGGCCTGCGCCCGTGCCTGGGCCAGCTGCTCCTCCAGCGAAAGCGGCGCTTCGGCCTCGCTCTCCGCGTCGGGGGCGGCCTCGGAAATTACGTCTTCGTGTTCTTCCGCGTTCTCGGCTCGTTCCTCGCTCACTGTTCGTCCTTCTGCCACCTCAAGTCAGAGCGACCATTCATCTCTAGTCGGTCGCACAGGGCAGATTGTACAAAGTTTCTATTGGAAAGGCGTTAGAATCCCTGAAAAACGTGTAGGAGACATATTAGAAGTCCCGGCGGCTACTCCTCGCCGGGGCCTTCGTATAGATTGAAAAGCAGCTCGCTCATGACCTGCGAGACAAAGCGCACCGCCGAAATCGCGCGCCCGTAGCGCATGCGCGTCGGTCCGAGAACGCCCAGCGCCCCGCTGGAGCGCCCGTCCACCCCGTAGCGTGACAGGATCATGCTGCAATGGCTCAACGTCTCCCAGCGCCCCTCTCCGGCGATCATCACCTGCACGTCGTCCATGTTGGGTGACAGCACCCCCTCCAGAACGTCGTCCAGCAGCGCCCGCTCTTCTAGCACGCGCAACGCCTGCCGCACGCCCTCCTGCTCGAACTCCGGCTCGTCGAGGATGTTAGCCATCCCATCGTGGATAATCATCGCGCGTTGCGTGTCGGCGCGCTGGATCAAGTCGCTGGCTTGCTGGCTGACCTCACGTTCCAATACGTCCAGCCGGGAGGCTTCGGCCAGCACCTCTTCGGCGGTGAGACCCTCGCAAATTCGATTAAGCTGTTCAGCCGTCTGGCTCAGGACCTCTTGCGAGATGGGTTCGGCTAACTCCAACAACTGTTGGTGCACGTCGCCGCTGTCCAGCACCAATACCATCAATACCAGGCGACCCTCCGTGGCGATGAGGGCCACGTGCTTGAAACGGTTGGAGACAGCCTGCAAAGAGGTAATCAACGACACCGTTTTCGCGGTGCGCGCCAGAATACCCGCCGCCAGGCGCATCCACTGGGCCAGGTCCAGAGGGGTCTGGTGAAACTGGTGGCGGATGGTCCGCCGCTCGGAGGAAGACAGCTCGGCTTCTCCGGCCAGATTCTCGACAAAGAGCCGGTACCCCGCGTCGGTGGGCACCCGGCCAGCCGAAGTGTGGGGTTGGGTCAGGAGGCCCATCTCCTCCAGCGCGGCCATGTCGTTGCGCACGGTAGCCGAACTGACGGTCAGGTCGTAGTTCTCGACCAACGCCTTCGAGCTTACCGGCGAGGGCGACACCACGTACTCGTGGATGACCAGCTTAAGAATCTGCTCTTGGCGTGGGGTCAGGGATGCCACAGGATTGAACACCTCCAATTAGCACTCTCGTGCCGAGAGTGCTAAGACAGCAAATCTCATTGTACTATGGGCGGGAAGCGCGTGCAAATGGCTTGCGGCAGTTGGCGTCAAAATCGGTCTGGAGGCGGTGGTGCTCCGGCGTCATTCCTCCTCCGCTGCACCCTCCTCGCCAGACTCCATTTCGGCTGCTGGCCCGTCCTCTGGCGGCTCTTCGTCGAGCGGGGGCGCGTCATCCGGCGTCTCGGACGGTGCGGCCTCGTCCTCCTCTTCGACCTCCACCTCGGCTGCTGGCCCGTCCTCTGGCGGCTCTTCGTCGAGCGGGGGCGCGTCGTCCGGCGTCTCGGACGGTGCGGCCTCGTCCTCCTCTTCGACCTCCACCTCGGCTGCAGGCCCGTCCTCTGGCAGCTCTTCGTCGGGCGGGGGCGCGTCATCCGGCGTCTCGGACGGTGCGGCCTCGTCCTCCTCTTCGACCTCCACCTCGGCTGCTGGCCCGTCCTCTGGCAGCTCTTCGTCGAGCGGGGGCGCGTCATCCGGCGTCTCGGACGGTGCGGCCTCGTCCTCCTCTTCGACCTCCACCTCGGCTTCGGGCGGCGCGTCTTCTGGCAGGTCGGATGCACTTACATCCAGGTCGTCGGCTTCTTCCTCGATCGGTTCCGCATCCAAATCGCGAGGCGCGTCGGTGGGACCCTCCAGGTACAGCCCCTGCTGGGTGAAGCCGATTCGCTTGCGACTAGGCTCGATGCGGGCCACCCGCACGCTCACCTTGTCGCCGCGCCGGATGTACGAATAAGGCTCCGTCAGCGTGCCGTCGGCCATTTCGCTGACGTGCAGCAGCCCCTCGATACCATCTTCCAGCACCACGAAAGCGCCGAAATCGACCACGTTGCTGACCGTCCCCTCCACCACCTCCCCAATCGCGTAGCGCTCCTCGACGGTGTTCCACGGATCGGCTTGCAGGCGGCGCAGGCTGAGCGCGATACGCTGCTTTTCGCGGTCCAGTTCGAGTACGTGCACCGTCAGTTCGTCGCCGACCTTCACCACGTCGCGCGGGTGCGGCACCCGGTGCCAGGCCAGCTCCGAGACGTGGATCAGACCGTCCGCGCCGCCCAGGTCCACGAAGACCCCGAAATCGCGGATGCCGGTCACCCGCCCCGTCACCACGTCGCCGATTTCCAACTCGTCGAGCAGGCGCTGTTTCTGCTGCGTGCGCCACTCGCGCTGTGCCTCGCGCTGGGAGAGGATCAACCGTCTGCGTCCCTGGTTGACCTCGATGACCTTCAGTCCTATGGACTGCCCAATCAGGTTGTCCATGGCCTCGCTGCGATCTGGCTCCGGCAAGCCGGGGTCCAATTCCAGGATGTGCGAGGCCGGGACGAATCCCTCCAGGCGGCCAAACCTCACCAGCAACCCACCCCGGTTGTAGCCGGTCACTTCGGACTCGACCAGATCGCCGCTTTCGAGCAACTGGTGCGCGCGGACCCAGTCCTGACCTTGCAGGCCAAGATTGATCGACACCAACATGTTGCCGTCGCGGTCGTTGGGATTCAGGATGTAGACAGGGACCTCTTCGCCGGCGTTCAGCGACTGGATGTAGTCTGGTGCCAGGCGGTCCAGATCTTCCTTGGGCACCACACCATCCCGTTTTCCTCCCAGATCGACGATGATTTCGGTTGGGCTTATCTGGAGAATCAGCGCCGGACGAATATCGCCCCTTCTTGGTTGGTCGAAGCTTTCCGACTCCTCCAGGAGATCCCCGAAGGAGGCGTTGTTGCCATCTTCCTCACTTTGGTTACTAATCACGTCACCCTACTTTGCAGAGAAATTACGCCATATCGCCCCCAGCCCTTGAACGTTCCAATTTCGTGGAGCACATGCTTCATCTGCCGTTTTGACTACATGATGACCCTAAGTCTCCTCTGGCGATTTGAGGTACTCAATCAGTTGCTGCACCACCTCCGCGTCGCGCATGGGCTGAATGGAATTGCCCCGGCTGGCTGGGGCGGGCACCTGGCCATCGCCCATGCTTCTCACGCTGGGCCTGCTCTGCCACCCGGCCTCTGGACGCCCCCTTCCGAAGTCGCGCACGAACACCACGATCTCGACAACGATGAAAAACCCGCTGACCAGGGCCAGCAGCGTCAGCGTGCTCCCCATGAAAACCAGAAACAAGTTATCAACGATCATGCACGATTCCCCTCACCCATAACCTGGGTGATCTGTCGGGATGCCTTTCAAGTCTCGGTCGACCTCCCACGGATACACGATGTAGGCGTCGGTGATGGCCCCATAGTAGTCTGGCCGGGCCTTGCCAAGGAGCGAGCGGTACGGGTTGTAGTGGAAGACACACGTTGCGGGCCGCCCGTTAGCTACCTCGATCCGCCCGGTCACGGCGGCAATCGTCCGCCCGCTGCCCCACACGTCGTCCACGACCAGCAACCGCCGCCCGCTCAACAATCCATCCTCTGGAAACTGCAGGAATTCCGGCCAGGCGGCCAGGGGCTCGGTACCTAATCCCGTTGGGAACCGGACCGCAGCCGTCAGCATGTTCTTGATGTCCAGCGCCTCGCCAAGCATTCCGCCCGGCACCACTCCGCCGCGCGTGATCATGATCATCGCGTCGAATGGTCCGGCTGGGCGCAACTGTCCCAGGAGCACGTCGATTAACTTCTCGACCTCCTCCCACGTGAGGAACTCTCGTCGTATTGGTTCTCTGCGTTGCCCTGATGCCACTAAACTTACCTGGGATTGCGAATGTAAGAACAGTTGTTACTTCTTATTGGAGCCTGGAAAATCCAAAGCAAGCCTCTTCATTCCCCGGCAGCTTGCCGGGGACTTAGAGGCCAGTCCAATAAGCCCGGCCTTTGCCGGGCAGGCGCACAGCCAACTTGCAACTCTGATTATAGAGAGGAGCCACAGGCATGTCAATTCCAAACCGAATTGCCGCGGACAAAGAGCACGGTCGTATGAGGACGCCGGGCTAAAGACGCTTTACGTTTTCTCACGGACACGTTCCAGTTTGGATTTCGAATTTCGGATTTAGCAATTATGAGGTAACTTTCGTGTATCCTACGTCAGGAGGTCATGCGCTTGAGTCTCGGAATTGTAAGTGTGTTTGGTGGGTCGTTGCCAGGGCCGGATTCCCCGGTCTACCGGGAAGCCTACACCCTTGGGCGCTTGCTGGCCGAAGCCGGCTACACCGTCGCCACCGGCGGGTATAGCGGCACGATGGAAGCGGCCAGTCGGGGGGCAGCAGAAGCGGGCGCGCACGTCATCGGCGTCACGACCAACCGCTTCGATAACTGGGGCGAGGGGGGCCTGGGTGTCAACCCCTGGGTGAAGGAGGAAATCAAGCTGCCCACGCTGCGCGAAAGGCTGTTCCATCTGGTGAATTTCTGTGATGCAGCGGTCAGCTTGCGCGGGGGCATCGGCACCCTCAGCGAAGTGACGTTCATGTGGAGCTTGCTGCAGACCCGCGAAATCGAGCAAAAACCCCTTGTGCTGTTGGGAAAAGAGTGGCAAGATGTATTGACGCGCTTCTACGGGGGTGGGGAGTACATTAAGCCGGTCCACATGCAACTGTGGCAATGCGTTCAGACGCCGGAAGAGGCCGTCGCCGCGCTGGACGGCGCAGCATGACCCGGCGGCGTGGCCTGTGCTGGGCGCTGGGCGGATTGCTGGTTGTGCTGGCGGCTGGCTGTGCAGCGGAAGTCGCCGCCCCGAGCGGCACGCCGGAACCGACCACGTTTGTCATCATCACCGCGACGCCGGGGCCAACGCTGACGCCCGCGCCGACGCCAGACCTGGAGGGCCTGGTCGCCAGCAGCATCGCCAGCGCCCAGGCGGGCGACCCCGCTACGGCGTTAGAGAACCTGGAGAGCCTGCAGGCGGTGGGCGCGACCAGCCAGGCCCAGGCTGCCTGGACCACCGCCGTCTCAGAGTTATACGCTGCCGGTGCCTACGAACAGGCTGCTGAGGTGGCGGCGGCAGGGCTGGCCCACTTTCCTGGCGACACCAACCTGCTCTTTCTGAGCGCGAACACGGCCTTGACGGTAGGCGATACCCGGGCGGCGATAGAGACCTTCGGCCAGCTTATCGAGGTAAATCCGCAAGACTACCGGGCTTGGCGTCTGCGGGGCGTTGCCTACTTGCTCGAAGATGATCTCCCGCAGGCCATCGCCGATCTGGAGCAGGCTGTCGCCCTCGGTGAGGAGGCCGGAGTGGTCGGGGGCGGCGACGCGCTGGAAGCCATAGCCGATCTCGGCAGCGCCCTGGCCGTGGAGGACCCGCAGCAGGGCTTGCTGTATCTGGCAGAAAAGCGCGGCTTCTACGTGAACAACTACAGCGTGCTGCCGGGGACGCTGCTGGCCGGGCAGGCGCGCGTCTATACCCAGACTGGGCAGACCGATGCTGCCTTGGAACTGTTAGGGCGCGCTATCCAACGCAACTATCTTGAGGGATACTATTACCGGGCGGCGGTGTGGCAGCAGATAGGCGAAACGGAGAAGGCCATCCGCGACCTGGAAACCTATCTCGAAGCCAGGCCAGCCGGGCTGGTGAGCGCCTGGGCGCAGGCCCTGCTGGACGAGCTTCAGGCGACGTGACACACACTATCTTGAGGAGGCTTTCGTTTCATGGCTAAAGGCGTAACGCCACGCAGTGAGGACTATTCCAAGTGGTACAACGAGGTCGTGCAGCGCGCGGACCTGGCCGACTATGCGCCGGTGCGCGGCTGCATGATCATCAAGCCCTATGGCTACGAACTGTGGGAGGGCGTCAAAGGGGGGCTTGACCGGCGCTTCAAGGAAACCGGCCACCAGAACGCCTACTTCCCGCTGTTCATCCCCATGAGCTTCGTTCAGAAGGAGAAGGAGCACGTCGAGGGCTTCGCCCCTGAGCTGGCTGTCGTCACCCACGGCGGCGGCCAGGAATTGGAAGAGCCGCTCGTCGTGCGCCCCACGTCCGAGACCGTCATTGGGGACTCGTTTGCCAAGTGGATTCAGAGCTACCGCGACCTGCCGCTGCTCATCAACCAGTGGGCCAACGTCGTCCGCTGGGAGCTGCGCACCCGCTTGTTCCTGCGCACCATGGAATTCTTGTGGCAAGAAGGGCACACCGCCCACGCCACCTACGAAGACGCCCAGGAAGAGACGCTTCGCATGCTGGACATCTACGAGGATTTCGCGGTCAGGGATGCCGCCATCCCGGTTATCTCAGGCCGCAAAAGCGAGAGCGAGAAGTTTGCCGGTGCCATGTACAGCTACGCCATCGAAGGCATGATGGGCGACAAGCGCGCCCTGCAAGCGGGCACCTCGCACAATCTCGGCCAGAACTTTGCCAAAGCGTTCGACATCAAGTATCTGGACCGCAACAACGAACTCCAGCATTGTTGGACGACCAGTTGGGGCGTCAGCACGCGCATGGTGGGCGCCATCATCATGGTGCACGGCGACGACAAAGGCTTGCGGCTGCCGCCCGTCCTCGCCCCCTATCAGGGGGTCGTGGTGCCCATCTACAAAGACGACGCCGAGAAAGGCCCGGTGATGAAAGCCGTCGGCAACGTCACCGACAATCTGCGCAGCGCGGGCTACCGCATACACGTCGACGACCGCGAAGACGTGAAGCCCGGCTTCAAATTCAACGATTGGGAGATGCGCGGCGTGCCGCTGCGCATCGAGATCGGCCCCAAGGATGTCGAGGCGAGTAACGTCGTCATGGCCCGGCGCGACAAACCGGGCAAGGATGGCAAGAGCACCCATCCACAAGAAGGGCTGATTGCCGCTTTTGCCAAACTGCAAAACAGCATCCAGCACAATTTGCTTCAGGAAGCCACCGAGTTCCGCGACGCCAACCTGCACGAGGCCAAGGACTACGATGCCTTCAGAGAAATCGTAGAAGATGGCTGGGCGCTGGCCTGGCATTGCGACGACAGGGACTGTGAGAACGAGATCAAGGCGGATACCAAAGCCACGTCGCGCGTCTTTCCACTCGACCAGGAGCCGGGCAAGGCCAAATGTGTGAAGTGCGGAGCGGAAGCGACGGAGAAGGCGTACTTCGCCAGGGCCTATTAGGAGCACGCAACAAAACCCACGTTGCACGGGTAGGGGCGCGGCATTCAGATCGACCACACCAGAGCAGGGGGAGCAAATGCACGAAATCAGCAGGCCGGTACACACGTATTCCATCGTCGCGTTCGAAAAAGAGACCGGACGTGTAGGCGTGGCGTGTCAAAGCCACTACTTCAGCGTCGGGTCTGTGGTGCCCTGGGTGCAGCAAGGCGTGGGCGCGGTGGCGACACAGGCAGACGTCGACGTGACCTACGGCCCGTCGGGCCTGGACCTGATGCGGGCCGGGAAGACGGCTGAGGAGGCGCTGAAAGCCTTGCTGGCTGTCGACGATGACCGCGACATCAGGCAGGTGGCGATGGTGGACGCGGCGGGCAGGGTAGCGGTGCATACCGGCTCCAAGTGTGTCCCTGAAGCCGGCCACCAGACCGGCGACGGTTTCAGCGCGCAGGCCAACCTGGCTGCCAGCGACAAGGTGCCAGACGCGGTGGCAAAAGCCTTTGAGCAAACCAAAGGTGACTTGCTCGAACGCCTGATGACTGCCCTGGAGGCGGGCCAGGAAGCGGGCGGCGATATCCGGGGGCGGCAGTCGGCAGCCATCCTGGTTGCGCGCGGGCCGGGCGAATCCCGGCCTGACGACGCGCACATGCTGGCCGACTTACGGGTTGACGACCAAAAACAGCCGCTGCTTGCACTGCGACGGCTGGTGACGGTCTATCGCGGTCGGCGCTGGGAAGCGGAAGCTACTGAGGCCGTCCGATCGGGGGATATGGACAGCGCCGCAGAACTCTACGAGAAGATGCGCGGTCTGGCCGTCGGCAATCGCGAGCCGATGTTCTGGTATGCCGTCATGCTGGTCAACGAAGGGCACGGTGACCGCGCGCTGCCCATCTTCGGTGAGGTCTTCGCCCACGACCAGGTGTGGATCGACGTGCTGGACCGTTTGGTCAAGGTGGACCGCTTTCCGAACGACGCCAAGCTGCTCAAACAGATCAAGGCGATGGCCGCACCCGCCAAAACGGGTTGAGTGGCGCTGCGGCGCGGCGCATTTGCACAAACAGAGGGGGGCTGCTATACTCCCGCCGACTTACGCGCCTGGTGTCTGTCCGGCGCGTTTAGTGACGAGTAAAGGTGGAAACGAGGAACATGCCGCTTACCAAGGCTGAAAAAGAAGAAGTCTTCAACGAATTCGGCACGCATCCCAACGACACAGGGTCGCCGCAGGTGCAGATCGCGCTGATGACCCGCCGGATTCGCCAGTTGACCGAGCATCTCAACGAACACAAACACGACAACCACTCGCGTCGAGGGCTGCTGAAGCTGGTTGGGCAGCGTCGGCGGCAGTTGCGCTACTTGCAGCGCACCGACCTGGAAGCTTATCGGGAAATCCTCGAACGCCTGGAGTTGCGGCGTTAGGTCCTTGGCGGTCCCCAATCCTAGTGGCCGCGTCGGCGAGTAGAAGGTCGGCAGTCAAGGCGGCCTCTACTCGTTTAGTTTTTTCGTGTTTAGATTACCTGAGCAACCGAGTGCTCAGGTGGAAGGTCCGGGGGCGCAGGTATTGAAAATTGCTTCAAATAAGATGAGCTTACGATCCCGTTTGGGTGAGGCCCGATTTGCAGCAGTCTTCAGTCCCTGAACCTCCGGGCGAGAATAGAACCGGAGGAAATAACTTCAATGAATCAGTCACACGTATTCAGTGCGACGATAGGTGGCCGTGAGATCACGCTCGAAACCGGGCATCTGGCCGAACAGGCCGGGGGCGCGGTCACTCTCCGCGAGGGCGACACTGTACTGCTCGCCACCGCGACGATGTCGAAGAAGCCCCGCGAGGGCATCGACTTTTTTCCCCTCAGCGTGGATTTCGAAGAGAAGCTCTACGCTGCCGGGCGCATTCCCGGCAACTGGTTCCGGCGCGAAGGAAGGCCGCCTGAGAGCGCCATCCTCATCGCCCGGCTGATCGACCGGCCTCTGCGCCCGCTGTTCCCCAAGGACATGCGCAACGAGGTACAGGTCATCCTATACCCCCTCTCGCACGACCAGGAGCACCAGCCTGACGTGATGGGCATCACCGCTGCCAGCATGGCCCTCACCATCTCAGACATTCCCTGGGATGGTCCGGTGGCCGGGGTGCGCATAGGCTTGATTGACGGCGAATTCGTCGTCAACCCCACGTACGCCCAGATGGAAGACAGCACCCTGAACCTGCGCATGGCCGGCACGGAAGACGCCATCCTGATGGTCGAATGTGGTGCCCAGGAAGTGCCCGAAGCGGTGATGGTCGAAGCCCTGCAACTGGGTCACGAAGCCATCCAGCCGCTCATCGCGCTCCAGCACGAGATGCGCGAGGCAGTTGGTAAGGATAAGCGTGAATACACGCCTGTAGGCGTCGACGACGCCTTCCGTCTGAGCGTCTCGGCGGAGGTGCAGGAGCGCATCCGCCAGATCGTCAGCCAGTACTATGATCGCGACGAGCGCGAGGCCGTCCTGGAAGACCTGCGCGAGCAGGTGGCCGCCGAGTACGAAGAGGACGAAGAGTACGACGAAATCGCGGTCAGCCAGATGCGCAAAGTCTTCTCCGACGTGGTGAAAGAGGAGACGCGCCGCCAGATTCTCGAAGAGGGAGTGCGGCCCGATGGGCGCGACTACACGACCATCCGCGAACTCTCTGCCGAGGTGGGCATTTCGCCCCGTGTGCATGGTTCTGGCCTGTTTCAGCGCGGCCAGACCCAGGTGCTCTCGCTGACGACGCTGGGCGTGCCCCGCGACGCCATCCGCCTGGACGGCCTGGACCCCTACGAGTCCAAGCGCTATATGCACCACTACAACTTCCCGCCCTTCTCGACGGGCGAAACCTGGTTCCTGCGCGGCCCCAAGCGCCGCGAAATTGGGCACGGGGCGCTCGCCGAAAACGCGCTGCGCGTCGTGCTGCCCGACAAAGACGAGTTCCCATACACGGTCCGCGTCGTGTCGGAGGTTCTGTCGTCTAATGGCTCGACCTCCATGGCGAGCGTCTGCGGCAGCACCCTGGCCCTGCTGCACGCCGGTGTGCCGCTCAAAGCGTCCGTGGGCGGTATCGCCATGGGCCTCGTCACCGACGGGGACCGCTACGCCATTCTGACCGACATCCAGGGCCTTGAGGACCACATCGGCGATATGGACTTCAAGGTCGCCGGGACCGCCGAGGGCATAACCGCCCTGCAAATGGACATCAAGATCAAGGGCCTATCGGGCGAAGTCATGGCCGAGGCGCTCGAACAGGCGCGCCAGGCCCGGCTGCAAATCCTGGACGTGATGAACGCGACCATCAGCGGCCCCGCCGAAATGAATCCCTACGCGCCCCGCCTGACCATCATCAAGATCGACCCGGAGAAAATCGGGGCCATCATCGGGCCGGGTGGCAAGACCGTGCGCAGCATCCAGGAAGAGACCGGCGTCACCATTGACATCGAGGAAGACGGCACCGTCTACATCGCCTCAGCGGATGGCGCAGGCGCGCAGCGCGCGCAAGAAATGGTCGAAGAGTTGGTAGAAGAGGCCGAAATCGGGCGCATCTACACCGGGCGGGTCACGCGCGTCGAGCCGTTTGGCGCGTTCGTGGAGATTCTGCCGGGCGTCGACGGCCTGATTCACATCTCGCAGCTCGACATCGGGCGCATTGACCGGGTCGAGGACGTGGTTCGCGTGGGCGACGAAGTGATGGCTATGGTCGTCCACATCGACGACGTCACCGGCAAGATTCGCCTCTCTCGCCAGGCTGTTCTGGAAGGCTGGACACCCGACGAGGTCAGCACCCGCTACCGCCACAGTGGTGGTGGCGGCTCCAGGGGGCGCGGCGGCAGCCGAGGGGGTCGCGGAGGCAGCCGTGGCGGCAGTCGCAGTGGCGGCAGCAGTCGCGGCGGCAGCAGTCGCGGCGGCAGCAGTCGCAGTGGCGGCAGTAGTCGCAGTGGCGGCAGTCGCAGTGGTGGCGGTGGCGGCAGCCGGGGAGGCGGCCAGAGTCAGAACTAGCAGCTGACCCGCACGAGATAACGTCAAGGGGGGTGCCTGACGATGGCATCCCCTTTTTTGAATTGGGGCTGCGCTTACGGTCAAAAGACCGTATGTTGGAAGGCCGTAGGCCGCAGGTTGCCGGGGGACTTGTACCGGACGCTCTGCTTGATTACAATCGCACGTAATCCAACAAGGATAGGAACCATGCTATGAGTGAAGCCTCCACACCAACCCCCGAGATGACCCGCCGCACCTGGTCTCAAAGGACCAAGCTCACCGTCGGCGTGGTGCTGCTCGTGATTATTGGCGTCACGTTGCGGTCTTTCCACGCCATCTTCGTACCGCTGATTATCGCCGGGATCATGGCCTACCTGCTGCATCCGGTAGTCGAGTCTGTAAGCCGCTGGACACGCATCCCACACAAGCTGGCGACGGGAGTCATTTACCTCCTTGTGCTGGCGGCAGTCATCCTGATGGCCGCTGCATTGACGTCGGTTGTGGTGGCACAGGTAAGTTTCCTGTTCGGTGAGCTTGAGAAGATTGTCGCCCGCGTTCTCAGCCTCTCCACCGAGTCTGTGACAGTGCTGAGCGTTGAAGTCCCTGTCCAGAGAATCATCGATCAGGTGGGCGCTTCACTTCAAGACACGCTGGGTTCGGTGGCTACCGACCCCAGAGATGTCGTGGGACTCGCCTTTGGTGTGGTAGAGACGGTGTTACTGACCATCTTCATCTTCCTGATGGCTTACTACCTGACCCGGGACGCCGACCAGATTCGGGCCTGGGTGAGGGGGATAGTCCCGCCTGGTTACAAGCACGACAGCGACATCTTGCTGGCCGAGCTTGACGAGGTGTGGACGGCATTCTTCCGGGGCCAGTTGATCTTGGCGATCGTCGTCGCGATCATCATCACCGTCGTGGCGACCATTATCGGCCTGCCGCAACCGTTGTTCTGGGGGCTTTTTGCCGGGCTGATGGAATTTCTGCCCAGCGTCGGCCACGCCATCTACTTCATCGTCGCCGCGCTGGTGGCGCTGATCGAAGGCTCGACCACGCTGCCCATCTCGAACATCGGCTTCGTCGTGGTGGTGGCGGTGGTGCACCTGGTGTTCACGCAGATAGACCTGAACGTCCTGATCCCGCGCATCATCGGCGCGCAGGTGCACCTGCACCCGATGGTAGTCATCATTGGCATCATCGTCGGGGCCAGCATTGGCGGGGTGCTGGGCGTGGCGCTGGCCGCCCCGGTCATCGCCTCGGCCCGGGTGATCGGGCGCTACATCTACGCCCAGTTATTTGGCCTGGAGCCTTTCCCTGAGGTCGAGGCCCCCGCCGAACCGGCGGCAGAACCGGCGGCCAGCGCGGGCGAGCCGTTGGTACCGGCCCAAGAGGAAATGGCCTGAACCTGTGTCGAACCGCGCCCCTTGGACGGGCTTGAAGTGGGTCAACTGATGGGAGTCAACTGTGAGCGACCAGGCTGATAGCGTTCCGTTGCGCGTAGAGGACCTGGCGGAAACGGACAGCTTCACCGCGTGGCGGGTGGAAGAGCCAGACGGCGAGATCACCTATCACATCGAGTTCGGCAGCGTCACGCTGCACTTCTTCCAGGAGGAATGGGACGAGGCCCTGGCCCTGTTCCGCATGCTGTTGGGCTAAGAAGACAAGAGACTCCAACGCTTGGTGTGGATTGATTCGCTGCCGTCCAGCCTACGTGAATTCTACCCTCCCCTTTCAAGGGGGAGGGTCCGCGAAGCGGGGGTGGGGGTGGGCCTGGGCAAAAACAAGCGCGTCGGACGGGTACAAACACCGTAACTCACACCAAACGTTTTGCCCCTTGTCAAAAGCTCGCAAAACACGTCTGGCGAGCAGAGATTCCAAAGAAAAAGACCCACGCCGCGATTGGCGTGGGCCTTAGCTTGTTGGCAGATCGAACCGTTCGCCGCCTACACGCCGCCCGTGACCGCGTTCAGAGCGTCGCAGGCGGGGCAGGAACCGTCCCCACGAATAATGGAGTACGCGCCCTGCGGGTCGCCGCCGCTGTTATCGCCGATGTCCACGTTCCAGACGATTATCAAGCGCACCTTGCCGCTGGTCGAAGCGATAGAGACGTTCTCGGCCAGCCATTGCGCCTGCTCCTCGACCGTGTTGCCGTTGGCCCACGAGAAAGCCTGTGGTAGGCCCGGACCCACGGCGTAGCCGAGCTCGGTGATACACAGATCGCGCGAGCCGCCAAACGCCCCGTAGTACACGTCCACCATCGGCTGGTAGTACCACGAGTAGTGATAAGAGCCGACGGGCGCGCCCGACGTGGCATAAGGAGAAGTGGTGCCCGCGTTGTAATGCATCCCGACGCAGTCCGAGACGCTGGCCGCCCCCGCCGCCGCCATCTGTCGCACGTAGGTATCGTCGTTGCAGCCGACCGCGCTGCCGATGTTCGCCCCGCAGTAGGGGAATGCGCCGGTGGGCGTCGGCGAGCCGGAGATGACCAGCGTTCCCGCGTTCGCACCCTTGATCGCGTTGTACGCTGGCCGCAGCATGTTATTGACGTAGTTGGCCCCGCTGATCTCGCCCGGCGGCCACTCGCGGTCAAAGTTCATCTCGTTCCAGATTTCGATGCCGTCCGCGCCCAGGGCAGCCAACCTGCCGACGTAGTTGGCATAAGAGCCGTAGTCTATCGAGGCGGGATGGTCGGGGCCGGTCACGCTGAACAAGACCTTGAAGCCCTGATTGTGCGCGCTGTTGATGCGGCTGGCCTCGCCATCCGCATTCGCGCCGGGCGCCCACTTGATCTGGTACTTGACCCAGTTCATACCCGCGCGCTTCATCTCGTTGGGGTGGGCCAGCGAGTGCGTCTGCCCGCCCAGCTCGAAGCCGCCGCCCAGCGCCGCCGAGGGCGGTGTTTCCGTGGTGTCCGTGGTGTCCGTGGTGTCTGTGGTGTCCGTGGGGGTTGTGTCGGCTGTCGTGGGGGCACCGGAGCCAAGCCTGAGCACCCAGCCCGTGTAGATCACGTTGGGATTCGTCCTCAGGCTGGGGTAGGTGGAGGCGTTCAGGTTGATCAGATCCGAGACCGAAGTGCCGGTGTTGCGCGCAATTCGTGCGAGATAGTCGCCCCGCTGGACGGTATACGTCGCGCCCGAATCACTGCCGACCGTCGCGCCTGAGGACAGCTTGAACACCCAGCCGGGGAAAATCAGATTAGGATTGCTGTAGAGGCTGGTGTAGGTGGGACCATTCAAGTTAATCAGGCTGGAGACCGACGTGCCGTTAGCTCTGGCAATACTGTTAAGCGTATCGCCCCTTTTGACGGTATAGGTGCCTCCCTGGTCTGCGGGCGCAGCGCTGGCCGGAAGGGCCAGCAGAGCCAGCAACAGCAGGACACTTATCGCCAGCGTTGCTGCGCGCGAAGGCGAACTCAATTGCCGGTAATGCATCTTATGATTCATGATTCTCTCACTCCCCATACCTGCGAACACTTCTGGGCGCTATCGGACCACGCGCCCACCGCCTGCTCACGCATTCAATCGTAGGCGGTCACAATTACCATCAATTGGGCTAATGGTACACGTATTGGCGGGCGGACGCCAGTAGGGGGTTGTCTGAGCGCTACGCCAGGTTCTTGCCCGTTTCAGGCTGTTGGTGCTAGGGGCAGTGGTTCCAGAACGTTCGCAATTTTCAACTGGTACACGGTGTGCCGCTCGCGCATACCCTTGAGCTGTACGTTTGGCCGGGCGGTGGCGCGCAGGCCGTTGTGGGCGGCGCATACGGCATCGTATATCTGCTGCGAGGTGACGATTTCTCCGTCTTTGGCGATTTCGACCAGGCGGTGGGTGAAGTTCACCACGTCGCCCATCACCGTATAGCGCATCAACTGCGAGCTGCCGATGTTCCCCAGCACCACCTCGCCCTGGTGCAGGCCGATCCCCAGCCCGACGGTAAGCCCCGCCCTGGCCCACTTGTGTTGCAAACCCCGGAAAAGCCATTGCATGTGTATCGCGCACTGGGCTGCCCGGTAGCCTGGGTTTGGCAGGTCGTAGGGGATGTTGAAGGTAGCCAGCAATTCGTCGCCGGTCAGGTCGAGCGCCGTGCCACCGTGGTCGTCGATGGTCGCCATCATCTCCTCGAAGAACTCGTCCAGCACGCGCAGCATCTCGTCTGGGGTCGTGCGCGAAACCAGGTGGCTGAAGCCACGCAAATCGGCAAAAAGCACCACCGCGTGGCGGAACTCACGACGGCCCAACACGCCGGGATCGACGCGGGCCTGCATGCGTAGCGCGCTCGCCATGTAGTTTGACAGGTTGCTGTCGGCCTGATCGGCTTCGTTCCTGAGATGCAGCAAGTTGCGGATGCGGGCCACCAGTTCTGCGGCTTCGTGTGGCTTGGCAACGAAGTCGTTAGCCCCTGCCTCCAGGCCGCGAATACGCATCTTGGGATCCCCGCCCAGCGCGCTTAGCATGATGATCGGCAGCGCGCTTGGCAGGTATTTCTCCCGGATTTTGCGGCAAACCTCGAAGCCATCCATGTCGGGCAACATCAAGTCTAGCAGAATCAGGTCGGGCCGGTTCTCTTCCAGCCACGCCAACGCGGCAAACCCGTCACCCTTGAAAATGGTTTCCAGGTCATTGGAGGTTAACTGCTGGCGCAGGATACTCTGCGTATCCGGGTCGTCCTCTACGACGAGAATGGTAGGCAGCTCTTTCACGTAGTTATCCGCTGCTATTCCGACGACAATCCCGTTCCGGGTTGGTGGGACAGCGCTGTGTTAATCGTCAAGCGCTTCTCAGTTTGAGTATAGGGCATTGTGGATGAAGACGGCGTGGAGAAAACGTTACAAAAGAGTGACAACAGTCCCGTGGGGCATGACCGCACTCGCCATAGCCTGTTCTCGAAAGAACGCTCGACCAGGGGTGGTGAAAGACCAGAACCCGACACAAACAGACGTGAGTCGGGTTCGCAGACATTCAATCGAATTCGTGTTCGCTCTAAAACCAATCCTAAGCGATGGTTGTCCTTGGCAGATCAGTCCTGACAGTCTCACGTATCAGCCCGCTCAAGCTGCTTACCGTGAATTCCCCTTTGCGGACGACCTCTGCGACCCCTGGCAGCTTGAGCATATTGAGGCGGTGGTGGTCCACTGCCGTCACCACGATGACCGGCACCCGGCGGGTGACCGGATTGCTGCGCAGCCACGCGAGGACGCTGAACCCATCCATGCCGGGCATCATCAAGTCTAGCACAATCACCGCTGGCGGGTTTTCGTAAGCCTGCTTCAGCATAGCCACAGCCTCCAGGCCATCTGTTGCAGTTTGTGCGGGGAGGCCAACGTGCACCATGATCCGTTCGAGGATATTCAATGCATCGGGGTCGTCGTCCACAATCAGCCCGTATGTTTGCGGTTCCCTGTTCTCACTCATTGTTTCTCAGTAGCAGGGCCTCATCTTGCACGTCCACAATCTAATTCTAAGGGAACTGAAAGGTCTTTTGGGTAAGGAAACCCTAAGAATATCTAAAAGGTGCTCAGAGCCTGCCTGGGAAAATGCAAGACGGGGTGTCCACCAAAGGGCACACCCCATCTCGTTATGATGGCGATGCGCGTCGCTTAGTAAAGCGTGATCTCCTGGTTCGCCAGCTTGCTGCGGATGCCGCTCAGGTCCGACAGGTGAGCGTCCAACACAGCTTGTACCTGTTCCCTGGCGCTGTCCGTCAGCGTGCCATTCTTTGCCCGCACGGTTGCCGTCGCCACCAACGGCTGGTCGAGCGGCATACCGATCTGGCTCAGCACGTACACGTGCGCTGCGCCGATATCCGAAACCTGTTCGATGATGTCTTGCGCGGCCAGCAGCGCCATCACGTTGTACACCTTGCCCACGTGGCTGATAGGATTCTTCCCGGCGGCGGCTTCCAGGCTGGCGCTGCGGAAGGGAGCAATCACCCCGTTCACCCGGTTCCCACGCCCGACCGAGCCGTCGTCGCCGTTCTCGGCGCTCGTGCCGGTCACCGTCAGGAAAGCGTCCCCCTTTTCGGCATTATCGGCGGTGTTCACGTACACGGTCACGCTGCGCTTATCCAGCCCGTCGGCGTACTTCTGCACGGCGGCCTGCACCGCGCTCTTCAGTTCCTCGTACTCGGTGTGATCCTTGAGCTCCGGCCCGATGAACGGCACCGCGCAGGTCAGCACGATCTCGTCGCCCGTGCGGCAGCCCATCACCTTCACGTCCTCGCCGATGGGAAACTGATCGAGCAAGTCGTAGTTGATGTGCTGCGCAGTCTGGTACACACAGTTCTCCAGCCCCGAAAGCGGCCAGTGACTCGCGCCGAAACTGGTATCGTTCGCGGTGATCTGGTCCACCACGCTGATAAGCTCGCCAGCGCCGCGTCCGGCGTAACATTCGATGATGCAATCTCTGTTGGGGTCCAGATACTTCATCGTCTCGCGGATGTGGGCCTTAGCCGCCTCGATGGCGATAGTGTCCATCGGCACTTTGCGGCCATCCGGCGTCTCCGGCGTCCCGCGCCCGGCAATCTGGATGCGGATCGGCTTGATGACCTGCCCGTGCCCGAAGCCCACGTCCACTTCACCGGCCACCAGCTGCACCTTGTCGAAGTTGTGGTGCAGCGCGCCCCCCAGATTCTCCTCACACCAGCGCGTATACTCCACCGAGACCCGCTCGGCGATACCGTCACACAAACTATCCGGGTGGCCGATCCCCTTACGTTCCACGATCTCCACCGGGCGATCTTCAATCGACGTGCCGGTCGCCTCGGCGACGACAATATTGCGGTTCATGATTTTACAAACCTCCCTGCTGAGCGCCGCGAACGGAAAACGCCTCAGTCCCTGATTTGAGAAGAGGCGCTTGCAAGTCCCAGCACTCCTCCCCTCATCTTCCAGAGTTCCAGTGCTCTGCCGGAATTGGCACCTTTCCCCACACGGGGCGGTTGCCGAGGCTTCACAGGGCCGGTCCCTCCACCTCTCTGGATAAGAGGACGTTTGCACGTCGCGTATTCACTTGTTAAATCCGGCGGGGAGTGTAACGCCTGCGTCTGGCCTTGTCAACCCCGACTCTGAAGGGGAGTCCGCGCCTGATGAGCGGCATCAAGCTGAGTGGCTGGCTGACCGCTGACTGCTGAAAGCTGACTGCCCCCTAATACGCGTGATTCTCGCGGCTCAACGCCTGGGCGATGGTGCGCACGATGATCTTCATATCCAGCCACAGCGACCAATTCTCGACGTACCACAGGTCGTACTTGGTCCGTTCCGCGATCGACGTATCGCCGCGCAGCCCGCTCACCTGCGCCCAACCGGTCATCCCGGCCTTCTCCCGGTGGCGCTCCATATAGCGCGGAATGCTCTGCCGGAAGCGCTGCACGTAGACCGGGCGCTCCGGGCGCGGCCCCACCAGGCTCATCTCGCCGACCAGCACGTTGATAAGCTGCGGTAGCTCGTCCATATTCTTGCTCCGCAGCCAGGCGCCCAGCCGCGTGCGGCGGGGGTCGTCCTTCGTCGTCCAGCCGGGGCCGCTGGCCTCGGCGTCGTTGCGCATCGAGCGGAACTTGATCATCTTGAAGGGTTTGCCGTCCAGGCCCATGCGCTCCTGGCAATAGAACGCCGAACCGGGCGACTCCAGCCGGATGACCACTGCCGTCAGCAGCATCAATGGGGATAGTATCACCAATCCCATCGACGCCCCCACGATGTCCATGGCCCGTTTCAGGCTCAACCGCCAGCCGCGTAACTGAATATCGCGCACGTTCAACAGCGGCAGGCCGCCCAGATCGTCGATAGTCACGCCCATGGTGATAAACTCAAACACGTCGGGGAAAATCTTGATGCTCACCTTGCCTCGCTGGCACATCGAGACCAGTTGGGCAATCTCCTGGCGGCGGCTGCCCTCCGGCATGGCGATTATTATTTCGTCCACCTCGTGCCGGTCGATCAAGTCCGGCAAGTCCTCTGCCCGGCCGATCGTTTGCGCCCCGACGACATCCTTAGCGTCGCCGTTCGGGCTGACCACGCCGATCAATTCGTAGCCGAGCTGGGACGAATAACGAATCTTCTGGACGATGACCTGTGCGATGTCCCCCGTCCCCACCACCATGACCCTATCGCGGCCAATGCCCCGCCGCCGCAGCGCGTTCCACGTCCGCCGGTGTAACTCGCGGCCCACCGTCACCAACCCGATGCCGATCAGCCAGGCGTACAAGATCATCGCGCGTGGGTAGTCAAGCTCGAAGATGCTGTTCTTCAGTGTCAGCGACGAAATCGCCACCGCCATCATCGTTCCCACCGACACCGCGCCGAAGATCGCGTAGAATTGGTCCACGCGCGAACCCGCGCGCCGCACGTGATACAGGCGGTTGAAGTAGAACACGATGACCACGGTCAGCACCTGCACCACCAACATCGGCAGGTAGACCACGAAACGCTGGACGTACAGGCCCTTAGACGGGAAAGGAACGGTGACGCGCAGCCAATAGCCGATGATGAATGCGGCCCCGGTCATCAGGCCGTCGATCAGCATCATCGACGCGGTATACAGCGCTTTGACGCGAGTCTCACTCATGGCTATTTCCTCGCAGCAATCCCATCCTGCGACGGCTTGTTATTCTCGTTTAGAAGCTCTGGCAGCAACTGCCAGCCGCCCTTGACCAGCAGTCCAAACATGATCAACAGGTGACTATACCACGGTGTGTGTGCCCGGTCATATTTACGATAGAAGAGCAGCATCGCCCGGTAGAACTCGATTTGCGCCCGCTCGCTCTGGCGGCTGGCCGCCCGTTTCACGTGCAGCACCTCGACTTTGGGATAGTAGAATACTTTCCAACCGTCAGCCTTCAAACGTCTGGCCCAGTCCAAATCCTCGCCGTACATGAAAAACTGCTCGTCCAGCAGGCCCACTCGCGCGATGGCTGCTCCGCGCACCAGCATGAACGCCCCCACGACGGAATCCACCTCGGCGGTTTCGTATTCGTCCAGGAAGGTTAGGTTATAGCGCGCAAAACGGCGGCTGTTCGGAAACGCCCTGGCCAGCCCCAACATGCGCGGAATCGCCACGTCCGGCGTCGGGAACGTGCGGCGGCAGGCCAGGTCCAGCGTGCCATCCTCCAGGTACAACCTCGGCCCGGCGGCCCCCGCTTCAGGGTGGGCTTCCATGAAAGCCACCATCTCGGCCAGCGCCTCCGGCGGCAGCACCGTATCTGGGTTCAGCAGCAGCGCATAGTCAGGTGGGGTAGGACCTTCTGCCCCGTAGCCCAGGGCCTGTAGGCCCTGGTTGTTGGCGCGCGGATAACCCGCGTTTTCCTCGTTGGCGATGAGCGTTGCCTGCGGAAACTCCGTCCGAACCATATCGGCGCTGCCGTCCGCAGAGGCGTTGTCCACCACGACCACCTCAAACGAGGAACGCTGGCTGGCATACACCGAGGCCAGGCAGCGGCGCAGAAAGTCGCACGTGTTCCAATTGACGATCACAATGCCCAGTTCGGTCATTGCCTCACCGGATAGAAGGGTTGCGGATGGGCGGCGGCGATTCTAGCACAGCATCCCGCCAATCAGCAACCGGGCAACTTCCAGGCAGCAACCCACAGACGACATCGGTTTCGCAGAAGCAGTACACCTTTGTGCCTTTCGTGTAATTCGTGGACTCTCACCATCCTCGCCGCAAGAAAGAGATGATCCCGCCTTCCGGTTTCGACTTGCCTCCTGGTGGTCAGGCTGGCTATACTCTGGCCTTGTTGAATCACACCCACTTCACGAGGAACGTAAACCCTCGCCCATGCATTTCCAGCTGCACAACCGTCACCTGCCATACAGTCTCATTGTGAGTGTAGCGTTGGCCGCTTGCGCCACGACCCAGAACGCTGCGCCAGCGCCGGTACCGACCGTCGCCATTACGCCGACAGTCGTCGCCACCGGCGAGGACGTGGATCCACCACCCACCCCGCAGCCACAACCAGAAGCCACCGCACTCCCCTCCGAAATCGTAGACGACCACGGCATTCGGATGCTCCTCGTGCCTGCGGGCGAGTTCATCATGGGCAGCGACCAGGGCTTTCACGACGAGCAGCCGGTTCACACCGTCTACCTCGACGCCTTCTACGTGGACATCTACGAGGTCACCAACGCCTCCTACGTCGCCTGTGTGGAAGCCGGGGCCTGCCAGCCGCCCCGTTTCACCGGCTCGCGCCAGCGCTACGACTACTTCTGGGAAGCGGAGTTCGCCAACTACCCGGCAGTCTACCTGTCCTGGTACGACGCCGACACCTACTGCACTTGGCGCGGTGCCCGCCTGCCCACCGAAGCCGAGTGGGAAAAGGCCGCCAGCGGCACGGATGGGCGGACCTATGCCTGGGGCAACGACAAACCCAACCCCACGCTGACCAACTACGCCGGAAGCAACACCTGGGACCCTGTCGAGGTGGGCAGCCATCCGGTGGGCGTCAGTCCCTATGGTCTGCATGACATGACCGGCAACGTCTACGAGTGGGTATCCGACTGGTACGGCGAGGACTACTACCACGTCTCGCCTGCCGCCAACCCCACCGGACCGGCTTCCGGCACCTGGCGCGTCACCAAAGGCGGCTCGTTCTGGAATTGGGACTATCGGCTGCGTATCGCCAACCGCAACAACACGTACCTGCCGCCCGATTCCGTCCATTGGGATGGCGGCGCGCGCTGTGCCCGCTCCCCATAAGAACAGCGCCCTATTTGCAAGAGCCGGGCAAGGGTGCCATACTGGGGGCAAGATACTTGGGCCTGAGCTTCAAAGATAGCCGACGTGCTTATTCCGTTGTCCCGACGCTAAACAGGGGCCGCATAGATGCGACGAAAGCGACACACTCATTCTCTCCTGGCCCACCCGGCGCGCGCTGCCGGTGGCTGGGTACTGGCAATAGCGATTGCCTTGTTAGTGCTGGTGGCCTGTGGCGGCGAGGTGCAGTCCGCCGAATCCACGCCGGAGGTGGAACCAACGGCCACGAAGGTGCCCTCAGCACCCACTGTCGTGCCGACGCCTACCTCGCCGACCACGACTAACACGATTCCCGCGCCCGACTACGGCGATATCCTGTCCATGCCCAGCGTGGCTGCCGACACGCCAGAAGGCACCTTCGAGTTGTATTTGCAGGACGCCATAGCCCAGCAGATCTCGATTCAGCGCGAGAAGCTGGATATGCGGATGCGCTACCAGCACCCGACCACGCTCCTGGAAGACGCAGGAGGACTCGTTCTGGACGTTGAGTTACTGGAGAACCGTTCGCGGCGGACCGTCCTGCGCGAAAAGGACGCCACCTTCGAAGTAGAAATCGACGTCCGTGTCACCTTTGCCGACGGCGATACCTCCACGCAATCCTGCGCCTGGACGGTCTCGCTCCAAAAAGACGACGACGAGTTGTGGTACGTGGTCAACCCCCGCGAGTTGCTGCTCTTCATCAACTGCGCCTGACTACCCAACACATCCTGATTTGCACAAAGGTGGACTGGGCAAGATGACGATGGTCGACTCCAAATCGGGAGGCATATATGCAGGAACTGGGCACGATTGAGCCCGTTCATCCGCGAGATGTTTGGCAAGACGAGGCCGAACACTTCACACCTTGGTTGGCCTCTCCACAAGGTCTCAGTCTCTTAAGTGAAACTCTGGGCTTGGATCTTGAGTTGGTGTCGGTTGAACGACGGGTGGGGTCTTTCAAGGCGGACATAGTAGCGCGGATGGTTGGCGAGGAAGACGACGAAGTCTATGTCGTAGTAGAGAATCAACTCGAGAGAACTAATCACGACCATCTGGGCAAGCTGATTACATACTCAGCAGGCCTGAATGCCACAACCATCGTTTGGGTTGCCGACGGCTTCACAGAGGAGCATCGTCAGGCACTGGACTGGTTAAATGAGAATACGCCGGGCCTGAACTTCTTTGGGTTGCAGGTTGAGGTAATACGAATAGGCAACTCTCCTCCCGCGCCTCAACTCCGAATTGTCAGCAGTCCCAACGAGTGGGCGAAGGCGATCAAAGCCGAGAAAGTGCGCGAGGTGTCCGCGACCAAGCTGGAACAACTAGGGTTCTGGGAGGAGTTAAGGGAGTATTCTCGTGGGCTGGAGCACGCACCTTTGCATCTAAGCCGTACCCCACGTCCCCAACACTGGTATGAGATCGCGATAGGCCGATCGGGCTTCAAGATTTCACTGACCGTCAACTCTCGCGAAAACTTGGTTGGCTGTGAAGTGTACATCAGCATGGATGACGCAACGAAGACGGCCTTTGATCTGCTCTATGAGCAGCGAGAAGCAGTTGAAGCAGAGCTTGGCAGCCAACTGGAGTGGCAACGCCTTGACGAGAAGATAGCCAGCAGGATTGTTCTTTACCGGAGTGGTGACTTCCTGCACCCTGAACAGCGAGGAGAATTGTTGGCTTGGCTCTATGACCAGGCAGTTGCCTTTGAACAGGTGTTTGGGCCTCGCATTCGCGACCTTGCGATATAGAGGATAGAGGACACAGTAGCGTTCCTGTTGCCGACTCAGTGCAATGAACAAAGAATCGCGCCTCAACCGTTCTGGCTGAGGCGCTTTGGCATCTCACTACTTTGCCGTCGGCAGTGTCCGCAGGGGCGAACCCCGCAGCGCGGCGCGCAGCGCATCCCGCTCGTCCCAATCGTATTCCACTGTGCCGAAGCACATCGACTGCTCGTGACCCTTGCCGCAGGCCAGCACGATGTCCTGAGGCCGGGCCATCTGCACCGCCCGGTACAGCGCCTCGCCCCGGTCCGGCACCCGCCAGAACGTCTCGCCCTCCACGCCGCCCTCGGCGCGGCAGGCATCGGCCATCTCGGCCAGGATGTCGTCCAGCGATTCCGTGCGCGGGTCCTCTGCCGTCAGGATGGTCAGGTCGGCCAGCCGCGCGGCGATACGGCCCATCATGCCCCGCTTGGCCGGGTCGCGCAGCCCGGCGCTGCCAAACACTACGATCACCCGGCCCCCTTCCGGGACGATGGTCTGGGCCACCTTGAGCACCCGCTCCAGCGAATTCGGCGTGTGGGCGAAATCGACGATTGCCAGGAACTCCTGTCCCGCGTCGATGCGTTCCATCCGGCCCGACACCCCTTCCAGCGCGGCCACCCCCTGCGCGATAGTCTCCGCCGGGATGCCCAGCCCGTGCGCCGCACCTGCCGCCGCCAGGATGTTCGCCACGTTATAGTCGCCGATCAACCGGCTCTCGATTCGCTGCTCGCCGAATGGCCCCACCAGCGCAAACCGTGTTTTATCGCTGTCGTAGGCCACGTCGCGCGCCCGCAGCTCCGCCTCTGGATTGCCGGAGGCACTGTAGCGCAGGTGAACGTCCGCCTTGTACGCCGCAAATGGCCTGCTGCCGGGGTCGTCGGCGTTAATCACGCTCACCTTGGGCACGCCCGGCTTGCGCGCGCCTGCCATCAAATCCTCAAACAGGCGGCCTTTCGCCTCCTGGTAAGCCTCCCACGAGCCGTGAAAATCCAGGTGCTCGTGCGTCACGTTCGTCACCGCCGCCACGTCGTACTCGCAGGCCGTCACCCGCCGCTGCGAAAGCCCGTGCGAGGTCGTCTCCAAAATGGCGTGCGTCAGCCCCGCCCGCCGCATCCGCGCCAGGTACCCCTGCACTTCCGGCGCAGTGGGCGTCGTGACGTGCAGCCCGGTGGGCGTTTCCTCGTCGCCCAGCACCGCGTTCACGCTGGTAATCATGCCCGCCCGCAGGCCAGCCGCCTTCAAGATGCGATAAAGCAGGTTGACCGTCGTCGTCTTGCCATCCGTGCCCGTCACCCCCAGCACCACCAGATCGCGCGCCGGGAAACCCTCGTAAGCCGCCGCCAGCCAGGCCAGCGCCACCGCGCTGTCGGCCACCTGCGCATACGGAATCGAGGCCTTCACCTCGCCGGGCGGGCGCTCGCCAACCGCCGCCGCCGCGCCCTGCGCCGCCGCCGCCTCGACGAAATCGTGCCCGTCAGCCCCGTCCGCCGTCCACGATGGCCGCGCCACGAACAGCCCGCCCGGCTCGATCTGGCGGCTGTCCTCGCACACCGGCCCGCTGATCTCCACGTCCGTCGCTGGTCGCGTCAGTACCGACGGCACCGCATCTAAAAGTGCGGAGAATTCTGGCATAGTTAGAATTGTACCTGAATTAATGAGTATATGTAGCAGGGATGGCCCAATTAGGTGTGTCTGGTAGACGGCGAACTCGAAACAGCTATTCGATCCCTATTGCAGGCAGCTTCTTGAACCGCTCTATCGCATTCGAAAATCGAATGCCCCACCTGACATGCAATGGTAAGTCTGTCCATATGAACTGCAAAGCTTCCGTAGCCCGGATCGAAACCTCGTTGACCGGGTCATCCATCAAACTCTGTATTGCTGGGAGCACGAGTTTGTAGTCGAACCATCCGTGAAGTGTGGGAAGAAGTCCGAGAAAAGTGACCGCCCACGTTCTGAGCCTATTGGATTGATGTGTTGTGAACTCGAGAAAGACGTTTTGTGCCCAGCGCGAGTCGGGTTCGTTATACGCAATCCAAACTAGCGTGATGTAGAGGATATCTTCGTTGTCAGAGGTCAGATTCGCCACTGCCTCTTCATGCGATTCAGGAGTAAACTCACGCCTGAGCCTGTCATGTTCCCTTGCAGATCGAATCATCTCCGCCCGCGTGCTCTCAGGCAGGGTGTCATCTTCCTCAAGAAACCGAACATAATCTGCTAGAGACCCGAATGTTCGCGAGCGAGTATTCTTAGGGGGCCGTTTGGACAATTCACCGTCCTTCCTTCTTGTTCCCCAGGCTGGCAGCTGACTGCTGAAAGCTCCCAGAATGGAAACGCCAGAGGTGGGCGTACACCCCTGGCGTCACTTCTCCTCCGATTATGCGACGGGACTACTGCAAGTGTGCCTGCAAGGCCCCCAGTTGGCCGCGCACGCTGCCGTCGACCACGCGGTCCCCGGCGCGCACGATGGCGCCGCCCAGGATCGACGGGTCCACCACAAATTCGACCTCGTCGGCCCCGACCTCCTGCTGAGCCTTCTTCTGCTCGGCGTCGGTCAGCGGCAGCGCGGTCGTCACGATCACGCTCTGCCCGCCCAGCCCCTTGGCCTCCGGGGGCAGCGAGCCGAAGAACTCGTCCACCAGGGCCTTCTGCTTCGCGCCGTCCAGGCCATCGCCGATGATTCGCTGCGCGGCGGCCAGCGACAGCTCCGCGATCTGGCCGCGCATGTCGGCCAGCAGCCGGTTGCGCTCCGCCTCGGCGTTCTCCTGCGCGTCCCGCAAGATGCGCTGTGCTTCCTCGCGCGCTTCCGCCTCGATGGCGGCGGCGGCCTCGTCGGCCCTACCTCTGGCCTCGCTCACGATCTGTTGAGCCTCGGCCCGTTTCTCGTCCAGGAGTTGCTGCGCTTCGGCCTCGGCGTTTGCCAGACGCTCCTCAGCCGCCCGCGCGTCCTCAAGCCCCTTCCTGATCCTCTCGCGACGCTGCTCAAGCATGTTCAACAATGGCTTGTAAGCTACAAAGTTGAGCAGGGCCAGGAGAATGATGAAGTTAATGATCTGGGATACCAGGAAACCCAGGTTAATCCCAAGAGCCGCTAATTGCTCCAAGTGCCGCCTCCTCGTGCACGCCTCATACAGTCCAAGCGTGATAACCAGCCTAACCGACGAACAAGATAATGAGTGCCACCACCAACGCGTAGATAGCAATGGCCTCGGCGAACGCGATAGCCAGAATCATGTTGGTCTGAATAGCTGGTGTCGCGTCAGGGTTGCGGCTGATTCCTGTCATTGCGGCTGCTGCCAAGAGACCAATACCGATACCCGGCCCGAAGGCCCCAATCATAGCCAGAGCAGCGCCTATCAACTTGGCCGCTTGGACGATATCACCGGTCATAAACGAATTCCTCCTGAGGGTTTGTGAGATCTGAGCAGTCGCGAAGGGCTATCCTTGGCGGCGGTGCACTTGGCCCCGCCTCAGTGCCCCTCGTCGTGATGCGAAATCATCGCCGTGTTGACAAACACGAGCGTGAGCATAGCAAATACAAACGCTTGAATGGCCCCTACGAACACTTCCAGTCCGAAGAACACCACTGGCAGCGCAAACGGGATCAGGAAGGCGATCACGAAAAGCAGCACCTGCCCCGCGAAGATATTGCCGAGGAGACGAAAGGCGAACGAAATGATCTTGGCAAACTCGGAGATCAACTCCAGTATGCTGACGCCAAAGTCAATCGTGCCCATCGGCCCTTTCTTAGCCGTGTCCATGGCCGATATGTTGAGAAACTTGGTGAAGTATCCTAACCCTAGGGCTCGGATGCCGTAATATTGGATGGCGATCACGCTGGCGATAGCCAGCCCCAGCGTCAGGTTCAGGTCGGTGGCGGCGGCGCGCACGAACGGGGTGACCACGTACAAATCTTCTCCGTGCCCTCCTTCGTGCTCGCCCTCCTCCTCGTGTCCACCCTCCTCCGCCTCAATGCCGGCCCGGTTCTGTGGATCCACGTCCAGGATGTAGACGTTGTTCGCCACTTCCCGCGCTGCGTGACCTTTGACGCCCGCCTCCGCGTGGTGCAAAATGCCGATGCTGTCCACGCCGGGGATCAACTCCATCCAGTTCGCCACCAGCAGCAGCAAGAAAATCGTCGCCATCAGCGGGAAGATCATCCGCGCCTTGCGCTCCGCCACCTGCTCGCAGAAGCCCAACAGCACTTCCAGCAGCCCCTCGACCGTGTTCTGCAGGCCCTGCGGCACCTCCCGCACCTTGCGGGTCGCCAGCAGAGCCAGCGCGATAAGTATCACGTCGGCGATAGCCGTCGCGATCAAGGTGTTCGTCAGGTAAATGTCGCTGTATTCGCCGGGAAAATCGAGCAGGGGTTCTGCGCTCAGCCGCTCCGCCGGAAGCTGGATGACCGGCAGCGCGGCGGGTGGGATGTTCAGGCCGCTGGTGAGAAGTTGGGGCAGGGCCACGCAAAAGAATCCTGCCACGACCAGCATGATAATGAGGGTTCGCAAACCTCTCAAGTGTTGTCCTCCTCGTGCTGGGAAAATGCTTGGTTGCCGCTTGGGCTTTGACTCGCTCTGGCTGCCGTCAGGACCGTGCGCACCATCAGAAACAGGCTCACCGGGACGCTGACCAGGGTACACGTCAGCAGCAAGATAGGCCCGGTGCCGAGCAGATTGTCCAACCAGCGTCCCACGAACAGCGCGCCGATAATCAGGATGGCGACGCCGAAACCGACCTGTCCGGCTGCGCCCAAAATCGCGAAGCTCCTTGAGCGCTGGTTATCTCCCCTGACATCCATCCAAAGACCCAACCGGGCACTCGACAAAGTTGTCTCCCCGTCGTTCCAAAGCACGGCGGGGCAGTTCCCGCGATTATACCAGGGGGCAAGCGCGCGTCAACCTCAGAGTCTGTCCGTCAATCTTGGACAAGTCAAGCCCCTTGTGAAAAGGCCGAAAAACACGTTCTTCTGATAGGTTCTTAATCTAACTTGTGCCCCGCGCTCAGTTCATCACGCCCGGCAAGCCCAACCCGCTGGCCGCCGTGACCGCCCACTCGAACCAGGGTACGCTGGGGATAGTGCCCATCAGCAGCACGCCCACCGATGTCACCACCAGCGTGAAAGCGTGCGCGCGCGGCACCTGGATCGGGCTGTCGTCGTCGCTGCTGTCCACGTACATGATCTTGATGACCGTCAGGTAATAATACAACGCCACGATAGCGTTCAGCACGCCCACGATCGCCAGCCACACCATGTTGGCCTGCACCGCCGCCGAGAACAGGTAAAACTTGCCCATAAACCCGGCCAGCGGCGGAATACCCGCCAGCGACAGCAGCGCCACCACCAGCGCCAGCGCCAGGTACGGCGAGCGGCGGCTCAACCCGGCGTAGTCGGCGATATCCTCGCTGCCCGTCGCCCGGCTGAACAACACGATCACCGTGAACGCGCCGATGTTCGTCAGCACGTACATGAACATGTAAAACGTCACCGCCGCCGCGCCCAGGTCCGAGATCGCCACCACGCCGATCAGCGCATAGCCCGCCTGCGCGATACTCGAATAAGCCAGCAGCCGCTTGATGTTCCGTTGCGGCAGCGCCAGCACGTTGCCCAGCGTCATCGTCGCCGCCGCCATCGCCGCCACCAGCGCCGTCCATTGCGGTTGCATCGCGCTGGGAAACACCGCCAGGAACACCCGCAGCAGCAGCGCGAAGCTGGCCGCCTTCGAGGCCGTCGAGATGAACGCGGTGATAGGCGTCGGTGCGCCCTGATAAACGTCCGGCGTCCAGAAGTGGAACGGCACCGCCGCCACCTTGAACCCGAAGCCGACTATGATCAACACCAGGCTCAAGATGAGCGCGAACGTCCCCTGCGCCCCCTCCGACAGCCGCTCGGCCAGCGGCCCCGCCAGCGCGTAAATGTTCGTCTGCCCGGCAAAACCGTACAGCAAACTCAGGCCGTACAGCATAATGCTGGAGGTAAACGCCCCGAACAGGAAGTACTTCAACCCCGATTCGGAGGAGCGCTCGTCGTCCCGGATAAATCCGGCCAGCACGTACAGCGAGATAGACGTGGTTTCCAGCCCCAGGTAAACCATAATCAGGTCGGCAGCCGCGCTCATCAGCGACATACCCAGCGTTGCCACCAGGATGATGACGTAATACTCACCCTGCCGCCCGACCTTCTCCAGGCCCACCGAGATCAGGCAGGTCAGCGCGCCGGCCAGCAGCACCATCGTCCTGAAGATCAGCGCCAGCGTATCGTGGCGCAGCATCCCGCCCAGCACCAACTGGCCCTCCAGGTCGCTGGCGCGTGGCCCACCCAACAGCAGGTTGGCGACCAGAATGACCGCCACGCCAACTGCCGCCACCAGACCGATGCCGCCCCGGCGTTCCTCCGGCGTGGTCATGTCGATGGTCAGGACGATGAGTGCCAGTATCGTCAGCCCGATTTCGGGCACAATTGCCAGCAATACGGACAGGCTGACGGGTTCGGTGAATTCCACTTATGCGCCTCCCAACACTTGCACGATGGGTGCCATGCCGCTTGCGACCATGGGGGCCATCAGTGCGGGGAATATGCCAATCAAAAACAAGAACGCCACCAGGATAGCCAGTGCGGTCTTATCCAGGGCGGTCACGTCTCCCACGTCGTGAAACTTGCTTTCGTCAAACTCGCCAAAGAACACGAGCTGCACGATTCGCAGCACGTAAGCCGCCGTCACCACGATACCCGTCGCTGCCAGGATGGCGATGACCGCGTAGTACGGCGCGATGGTCGAACCGGCCCGCCAAACGCCGATCAAAATCGGCAGTTCGGCCACGAACCCGCTCAGGCCGGGCATGCCCATACTCGTCAGGCCGCCCACGATAAACGCGAAAGCCACCGTCGGCATCTTCGTCCACATCCCGCCCAGGCTCGGTATATCGCGCGTGTGCGCCCGGTCGTAGACCATGCCCACCGACGCGAAGAACAGTGCCGTCATTACCCCGTGGCTGAACATCTGCATGCCCGCCCCGGTCATCCCCTGCAGGTTCTGCGTCGCGAACCCCATGCTCACCAGCCCCATGTGGCTCACCGACGAGAAGCCGATGACGTACTTGAAGTCGCGCTGCACCATCGCGATCATCGACCCGTACACCACGTTGATCAGCGTCAGGAACACCATCCAGGGCAGGTGGGTCGCCGCGCCCTGAGGCAGCATCTGCACGCCCACCCGCAGCGCCGCGTACGCGCCCATCTTCATCAGCACGCCCGCGTGGATCATCGACACGGCGGACGGCGCGGCCACGTGTCCGTCCGGCGACCAGTTATGGAACGGGAACACCCCCGCCAGCACGCCGAACCCCAGGAAGATGAACGGGAACCACGCCCGCGCGAACGTGACCGCGCCCATGACCGGCACGTCGAACGCGCCCGCGTCCCGCGCTTCCATCAAATCCACCACGTCGAACGACAGCTTCCCGATGGCCGGTTCCGCGACCAGCACCATCGCGATCACGCCGACCAGCGCGATCACGCTCCCGACCAGGATGTACAGCGTCAGCTTCATCGACGCGTACACCCGCGTCACCTTCCAGCCCCACGTCGCGATCAGCACGTACATGGGGAAGATAGCCAGCTCGTAGAAGAAAAACAGCAGGAACAGGTCCAGCGCCAGAAACACCCCGTACACGCCCGCCACCAGCAGCATGAAGAAGGCGAAGAACTCGCGCGGCCTGTCGTCGATGCCCCACGAAATCAGCACCCCGGTGAACGAGGCCAGCCCGGTCAGCAGCGCCATCGGCGCGCTGATGCCGTCCACCCCCAGGTGATAGCCCACGCCCAACTGCGGCACCCACGGCGCGAACTCCTCGAACTGAAAGCCCGCCGACGCCACGTCGTAGCTGACGTAGACGTAAATGCTGGCCGCCAGACTGATGCCCGTGGCGATAGCGCTCAACACCTTGATCGGCGTCGGCTGCTCGTTCTTCATGAACGCCAGCATGATGATAGCCGCCACCATCGGCGTGGCGAGAATAATCGTCATAAACGGAATCGTCATATCTTGCCTCTAGGACAGAACGCTGTTGTAGGGGCGGCTTCGCGAAGCATCCTTTAGGGCGCGAGCCGCCCCCTGGTTGTTTTGCCCGGACTCCTACCCCAGCAAATTCGTCACGGCCACGTTAATCACGTTCAAAATCCAGGCCGGATAAATGCCGATCACCAGCATCAGCACCATCAACGGGGCCACCGCCGCGATTTCGCGCCGGTTGATCTCCAGCGCGTGCTCCTTATCGTGCTCGGCCCATTCCTCGTTCAGAGGGCCGTGCAGCACGTTCAGTAGCGCTTTCAAGATATACGCGCCCGTGAACAGCAGCCCCAGCATCGACAGCGCGGTGATCAGCGTGAACACCGGCCACGAGCCGCGCACCACCAAAAACTCGCTCACGAAACCGTTCAGGCCCGGCAGGCCCAGGCTCGCCATCGACGAGAACATCAGGATACCGCCGTAGACCGGCGCGATAGCCCACAGCCCGCCGTAGCGCGTCAGGTCGCGCGTGTGGGTGCGGTCGTAGATCACCCCCACCAGCAAGAACATCGCCGCCGCGCTCAGACCGTGGTTGAACATCTGCAAAACCGCCCCGTTCGTCGCGATGATCGCGTCCTGCGCGCTGGCGTCTCCGTTGAACGAACGCGCCGCCACTGCGATAGCCAGCACCACGAAGCCCATGTGGTTCACCGAGCTATAGGCCACCAGCCGCTTGAAGTCGCTCTGCCCGAACGAAGCAAACGCCCCCATGATGATCGCCAGCATCGCCAGCACCGCCAGAACAGGCGCAAACTGAGCCGCCTGCATCGGGAACAACGGCAGCACCAGCCGCAAGAAACCGTACGCGCCCAGCTTGAGCAGCACCCCGGCCAGGATCATCGACCCGGCGGTTGGCGCTTCGGTGTGCGCGTCCGGCAGCCACGTGTGGAACGGCCACACCGGCACCTTGATCGCAAACGCAATCGTAAACAGCCAGAACCCCACCGCCTTGATCGTGCCGTTCGCCACCCCGAAAAGGTCGTCCGTGAACGTCGGCCACACCTGGAACAACTCCAGCATGTCGAACGTGCCCATCGTCAGCCCGATAAGCTGAATCGACAGCAGCAGCCCAATCGACCCGGCCATCGTGTAGATGAAGAACTTAAACGACGCGTACCGCCGGTTCGCGCTCCCCCAGATGTTGATCAGGAAATACATCGGCACCAGGCCGATTTCCCAAAAGATGAAGAAGATAATCAGGTCGAGCGAGACGAACACGCCCAGCATCCCGGTTTCCAGCATCAGGAACAGCGCCATGTACAGCTTGACCTGCTCCTCTATGCCGAACGAAATCAGGATCGCCAGCGGCGTCAGCAGCGTGGTCAGCAGCACCATCGACAGGCTGATGCCGTCCACGCCCAGGTGATACGACGAGTTCAGCAGTTGGAACCAGGGCGTCACTTCCTCGAACTGGAAGCCGCTCTCCTGCCAGGCGAAACTGCCCCACAGGACGACCGCCAGCACGAACGGCACCAGGCTGAAGGCAAAAGCCGTCCAACGCACCACGCCCTTGCTCTTGATCGGCAGCACCATCAGTACCGCCGAGCCGAGCAACGGGATGAATAAGATCAGGGTTAACAGGTGGTCAAGCACAAATTGCATCAGGCATCCTCAAGACACACTGTCCACCAAAAGTGTACGTACCGTCCCCACATTGTGACAACTTCTCCCTCCCCCTTCTAGGGGGAGGGTTGGGGTGGGGGTTGCGGGCAACTGCGTGCAACACTTGCACCGAACGTTCTGCCTCACAAGACACAATCGGCTTCTAGCGCAAGAAAATCAGCCACACGAACAGCAGCGCCAGCAGCACGATGCCGCCGCTTACCAGGGCCAGATATTGCTGCACCCGCCCGGATTGCAGCCGCCGGAACGAGCGCCCAAAACTGCCAATCCCGCCCGCCACCGAGTCGCCAGCCGCGTTGACGATGTACGTGTCGAAATCCTTGTTGCGGAACGACAGCCATTCCACCGTCCGCGCGATACTGTGCAGCGTCCCGTCGATCAGGCCCCGGTCCACCCACTGGTAAGCGAACGTCTCGGCCAGCCAGCGCGCGGGCCGGATGAACAGAAACTCGTACAGTTCGTCGATGTAGTACTTGTTCTCCAACAGCGTATAGATCGGCCCCAGGACCTTGCGCAGCGGGTCGGTTTGCCCTTCTTGCAGCGGGCTGAGCACGTAAACCAGCGCCCCGATCCCCAGCCCGCTCAACGCCGCGATGATCGAGATGAGTAGCGGCGTCCAGTCCAGCGGAATCGTCTCCGGGTGCTCCAGCAGCGTCTCGCCCACGAACTCGTGGAACGGGTTGCCCAGCGCCCCCAACACCGGGAACGACTCGTGCACCCCCACGTATCCCGTGATGACGGCGAACGCGGCCAGCACCACCAGCGGCGCGACCATCTTCCAGTCGCTCTCGCTGGCGTGCTCCGCCGCCGCCGTGCGCGCCTTCCCCGCGAAGGTCAGCCCGATCTGGCGCATCGTGTAAAACGCCGTCAGGAAAGCCGCAATCGCCAGCACCCAGAAAACCAGGCTGTTATTCGCCCAGGCATCCGCCAGGATTTCGTCCTTGCTCCAGAACCCCGCCGTGATGAACGGGAAACCGCTCAGCGCCAGCCCGCCGATCAGGAACGTCCACGCCGTGACCGGCATCTTGCGCCACAGGCCGCCCATGTTCAGCATGTCCTGCGCGTCGAAGTCATCCGGGAAGTGATGGCCCTCGTGGTGGGCGTGCTCCTCGCCGTGCTCCACCCCGTGAATAATCGAGCCGCTTCCCAGGAACAGCAGCGCCTTAAAGAAAGCGTGCGTGATCAGGTGGAACGTCGCCGCGATGTAGGCCCCGATCCCCAGCGCCGCCACCATGTAGCCCAACTGGCTGATCGTGCTGTAAGCCAGCACCCGCTTAACGTCGCTCTGCGCCACCGCAATCGTCGCCGCGAACAGCGCCGTGAACGCCCCGATTGCGCTCATCGCCACCATTGGCGCGCTCAGCGGCCCGCCGTGGTGCCAGCCCAGCGACATAATCGGGAACATGCGGATAGCCATATACACGCCCGCGCTCACCATGGCCGCCGCGTGAATCATCGCGCTGACCGGCGTCGGGCCTTCCATCGCGTCCGGCAGCCACACGTGCAGCGGGAACTGCGAGCTTTTGCCCATCGTCCCCGCGAACAACAGCAGCCCGATCATCTCGGCAGTCGTCAGCCCGGCGATGAACGACGGGGCCAGCAGCCCTTCCAGCACGTGCTCGTCGCGCATGATCGCCGCGAAGCTCAACGTCCCCGTCTGCGAGTACAGGTACACGATGCCCAGCAGCATCAGCATGTCGCCCACGCGCGTCGTCATGAACGCTCTCACGCCCGCCTTGAACGGCGTCATGCGGTCCGGCTCGCCGGGGTATTTCCGGTCGTACCAGAAACCGATCAGCAGGTACGAGCACAGGCCCATCACCTCCCAGCCCACGAACAGCAGCAGCAGGTTATCGGCCACCACCAGCGTCAGCATCGCCCCCGCGAACAGCGACAGGAACGCCATGAAGCGCGGCTTCATCCGGTCAGCGGCCACCTTCACGTAGCCCTTCTCCTCGTCGCCGCTCCAATATGCGCCGCCCACCATGTAGCCGGTGCTGTAGAAAATGATCAGCAAGCATACCAGCGACACGAAGAACAGCACCGCCGCGCCCAGCGGGTCGATCTGCACCCCCATCGCGAACACCGTGTCGCCCGTCGGCAGCCAACCCACGGTTGACCCGATAGGATGCTCGGCCAGGTGCGGCGTCGAGACCGCCCGGAAAAACACAATCAGGCTGAACACCCACGACAGCGCAATCGCACCCACGGCCAGCACGTCGCTCACCGGCTTGCTGCGCCGGGTGAACAGCATGATCACGAAGAAGGCCACCAGCGGCGGCACCGGAATCAGCCAGGTCAGAGTAGCAAAATCCATATAGAGTTTGCCTCAATCCTCAAATTCATCGTAGGGGCGAACGGCTGTTCGCCCCGCTTGTGGTAGGTCGACCTACCACTTCATCAAATCCACGTCTTCGGCGATGACCGTCTGCCGGTTGCGATAGATCGACAGGATCAGCGCCAGCCCCACAGCCGCCTCCGCAGCCGCCACCGCGAACACGAACACCGCGAAAGCCTGCCCGCTCAGCGACCCCGGGGTCAGATAGCGCCAGAAAGCCACCAGATTGATGTTTACGGCGTTGAGCATCAACTCGATGCTCATCAGGACCGCAATGGCGTTGCGCCGTGCCAGCACGCCGAACAACCCCGTGCAAAACAGCGCCGCGCTCACCAACAGATACCAGTTCAAAGGGATCATATCGCCAGCTACTCTCTCGCCACCACCACGGCCCCGATCAAGGCCGCCAGCAGCAGCACCGAGGCCACCTCGAACGGCAGCACGAACGCGTTCGGGCTGACCAATTGCCTGCCCAGCAATTCCACGCTGTCCTCTGGCACCGCACCCAGCGGCGCGTCAACCGTGCCAAACTGGTTCAGCAGCACAAAACCCAGCATCACCAGCAGCGCGATAGCCGTAATGACGGCCAGCAGCCACTGGTTCGTATGCGTCACCTGGTTGGTGCCCGCGACACTCCGCGTCAGCATCACCGCGAAGATCACCACCACTGCAATCGCGCCGATGTACACCAGCACCTGCACCGCCGCCAGGAACGGCGCTTCCAACAGCACCAGATAACCCGCCACCCCAAACAGCGCCACGATCAGAAAAAGCGCTGCGTGGATCAGGTTGCGGCTGGTCACTACGCCAAACCCGCCGCCCAGCGTGAGAACGCTGAACGCCGCGAAGGCAATGTGTAAAGGAGTGACTTCCATCTCGACTCCTGAAACGAATTCTTAGATATTCAGTCGCCAGCGCCGGCGGCGGCTGGTTCGGCTTCCAACCCGGCCTCGAAGGCTTCTCGCTGCCGTCGCGCCGCCTGGGCCAGGATCGCGAACACCACCAGCCCCAGCACCAGGTTGGTCACCAGCAGCACCCCCGCGCGCGGCAGGCTGACCCGGATACTTTCCAGCGCCGTCATGTTTTGCAGCGTCGCCAGGTCGGGCACGGTATAAATAGGCGCTCCCCCGATCCTGATTTCCCGCGCAATCTTGTCCACCAGCGGGATGACCACCATAGTCGCCAGCGACACCGGCACTAGGAACTTCCAGTTAAAAGCCATCAGCTGGTCGATACGAATGCGCGGCACCGTGAACCGCACCCACATCGTCACGAAGTAGATCAGGAACGTCTTCGCCATGAAGTAGACGAAGCCCAGCGTCGGGATGCTGGCTGCGCCGGGGCCGCGCCATCCCCCGAAGAACAACGTCGCCACCAGCGCCGAAATCGTGAACGAGTGCAGGAACTCCGACAGCATGAACATCCCGAACATCATGCCGGAGTACTCCACGTGGTAGCCCGCCACGATCTCCGATTCCGCTTCCAACAGGTCGAACGGCGTCCGTCCGGTCTCCGCCTGGTTGCTGATGAAGAAAACCAGCGCCGGGATGGGGGCCATCACCACGAACCAGATGCTCTGCGCCTGCACGATCTCGTTCATACGCATCGAACCGGCCAGCAGCACCGGCACCAGCAGCATCAAGATGAGCGGCACCTCGTAGCTGATCAACTGGGCCACCGCGCGGAACGCGCCCAACAGCGCGTACTTATTGTTGGACGACCACCCGGCCATGATGACCGCCAGCGTGCCCAACCCGCTCACCGCCACGAAATACAGTGCCCCGATGCTCAGGTCGGTGCCGATCGCCGTCCGGGCAAACGGCACCACCGCCCAGATCGCCAGCACCGCAATCACCGCCAGCAGCGGCGCGATGTTATAAACCACCACGTCGGCCCCATCTGGCGTGATCGTCTCTTTGGAGATCATCTTCAGCGCGTCGGCCACGCTCTGAAACAAGCCATACGGGCCAACCCGGTTCGGCCCAAAGCGGTCCTGCATCCGCCCGGCCACCTTGCGCTCGATCCATATCGTGAAGATGACCAGCACCAGCCCGAAGCCGGAAACCACCATCACACCCAGCAAGTTCTGGATGCCCAGCACCGCCGCCGGGGGCAAATTGAGCGCCTCGCTCAACAAAACGTCCAGCGCGCCGTTGATGCCCGTAAAAATGTCGCGTAGAAACTCAAGCATACGTTTCTCTCGGGTAGGGGCACGGCATGCCGTGCCCGGTATGATCTACTCCCCTTGTCTCAACACAAAAAAAGCCGCAAGGCTTTCGGACAACTCGTCTTAGCCTTGCGTCTGAAATCACACCCACTCAAGTGCGCCCTTGCGCCAGACGTAAATCAGAGCCACCGTCAGGATGAGGATGAAGATCACCCCCTCGACGACGGCGAACAGTGGCAGTTTATTGTACGCCACCGCCCACGGGAACAAAAACACCGTCTCGATGTCGAACACCACGAACACCAGCGCAAAGATGTAATACTGCACCTTGAACTGCACCCAGGCGTCGCCCACCGTCTCGACCCCGCATTCGTAAGTCGAATTCTTGATCGGGTTTGGCTTTTTCGGGCCGAGCAACTTGTTCAACAACACGGGAGCGCCGGGGAAAATCACCGCGACGGCGAAGAAAATCCCAACGAAGATCCACTCATTCAAGAGAGCTTTCTCCTTATAGACACGGCAGCGTTGAGGTCATTTGGGGTCTGGTTGGGTTTTTGTGAATAACGGCGCGTAGTATAACATCCAATTAACCCATCAGCAACCGCCCCAGAACGTCTGAGACCGCCCCAGAAAGCCGTCCGGCGGCGGTTCCCAGATAAGACAGTAGGGGCACGGCACTGCCGCCTGTCCTGAGCGGAGCGTGAGGGTGCCCCTGGGTAAGCATACTTCGCCAGTTCGAGCGCCTAATCCGATGCCGCCGCCCCTTTGGTCGCCACCGTCTCTGCGGGCGTCAGCGCCTCGTCGGCTGCCATCCTGAACCGCCGGTCAGAGCGCCGCACCGACCACACGATCAGGACGATAGAAACCACGATGATGATGACCACGCCGGGCGGGAACCCGCTGAACTCGACCACGATCGGAGCCATGATCAAGCCGACCAGGTTCATCACCTTGATCATCGGATTCAGCGCCGGTCCGGCTGTGTCCTTCAGCGGGTCGCCCACCAGGTCGCCCACCACGGCAGCGGCGTGGTTGTCGGTCCCCTTGCCGCCGTAATTGCCATCCTCGACGTACTTCTTCGCGTTGTCCCACGCCCCTCCGGCGTTAGCCATGAACACGGCCAGCAGCTGCCCGCTGACGATGATCCCCGCCAGAAAAGCCCCCAGCGACTGTTCCTTGAGCAGGAACCCGATCACGATCGGGCTTAACACCGCGATAGTGCCCAGCGGGACCAGCTCGGACTGGGCCGCCCGCGTGCTGATCATCACCGCCCGGCTGTAGTCGGGCTTCTGCGCCCCGGACAGAATCTCCGGGATGCGAAGCTGGCGGCGCACCTCCGAGATCATCTGGCCTGCCGCGCGATTCACCGCCTTGATCATCAACCCGCCAAAGAGCAGCGGCAGCATCCCGCCGACCAGCAGCCCGACGAAGACCGTCGGGTCGGTCAGGTTGACCACCTCTTCAAATGGGCCGCGCACGTCGGCGGGCCAAACCCGCCGGATGTCGGTGAAGAACGCGCCGTACAGCGACAGCGCCGCGATCACCGCCGAGCCGATAGCCACACCCTTGGTGATAGCCTTGGTCGTATTGCCCGCCGCGTCGAGCGCGGCCATGATCTCGCGCTGGTCGGCTTCCATCCCGGCCACCTCGCCGATACCGCTCGCGTTGTCGGCGATAGGTCCAAAGGTGTCCATCGACACGTTGTTGCCGGTATGCGAGAGCATCCCCACGCCGATCATCGACACCCCGAATAGAATGTAAGTGAACGCATCGTCAGAAACCGGCGTCATCGAGAACAGGTACAGGCCGCCGACCAGCCACCACATCACCCAGATCAGGCCGTGGATCCATTTGTGCCGGACAGCCCGTATCACCCCGCCGACCACGCCGATGACAACCGTTGCCACCAGCAGGTACAGGTCCCACGGTGCAGGGATGCCCGCCGTGTAGATCAGAATCGACAGGGCGACGGCCACCACGATCACGCCCGTGGCCCACACGCTGGAGAGGTACCCCAGGCTCAACCCTTCGAGGATGACCAGCGCCGGTCCGAAGACCGTCGAGCTGGCAATATTCTGGACGCGCTCGCTCTCCCAGCTTGTCGCGTAGGCTGTCAGCGGATTGAAGACCACCGCCAGCGCCACGCCCACGGCGTTCAACACGCCCATCCGCAGGTCCTGCGAGTAGAAGTAGCTGATCAGGAAGGCCGACGCGATGGTGATGGCGCTCGACAGTTCGTACGAGCTGAACATCGCTTCTTCTGCGTCCACGTCCTTCCACAGCGAAACGGCATACGTGCCGATGATCGAGCTGATCACCCCCACGCCGCGAATGAGCAACGGCACGATGATCCAGTGCAGGTTGCCGGTGATTTCGGCCAGCGCCAGCCCCAGGATCAACGAGGAAACCACCGTCACTTCGTAGCTCTCGAAGATATCGGCGGCCATCCCGGCGCAGTCGCCCACGTTATCGCCCACCAGGTCGGCGATAACGGCGGCGTTGCGCGGGTCGTCCTCTTCCATCCCCGCCTCGACCTTACCCACCAAGTCCGCGCCCACGTCGGCAGCCTTCGTGTAAATGCCGCCGCCCACGCGCATGAACAGCGCCAGCAGCGTGCCGCCGAACCCAAAGCCCAGCAGCACGTCCGGCGATGCCTTGCCGAAGATGATGAAAAGCACCGTCCCACCCAGCAGCCCCAGGCCGTCGGTCAGCATGCCCGTGATCGTTCCAGAGCGGTAAGCGATCTTGAGCGCCTCCCCGTAGCTGACCCGCGAGGCCGCCGCCACGCGCACGTTGCCTTGCACCGCCATGTTCATGCCGATGAAGCCGACGATCGCCGAAAACGTCGATCCCATCATGAACGCCCCGGCTCGCGCGAAGGCGATGATCGTGCGTGCCCGCTCCTCGCCGAACATCTCCCTGGCTTCGGGCGTAGGCCGCACCAGAAAGACGCTGAGAAACATCAGCACGGTCAGGACCACGATGAGCGCCGCCACGGTTCGTAGCTGCGTGCGCAAATAGGCATTGGCACCGTTCTTGATGTCTTGCCAGATGGCTTGCATCGCCTCGGTGCCTTTGTCGTAGCCCAGAATCTGCCGGGCCAACAGCGCGGCATAAATCAGTGCCAGGAAGGCCGTGCCTAAAACGGCCAGAACCATACCCCATTCAAAGGGTTGTACGTCCATTTGTGCCATTGTTAGATCAACCTTGTGTGGCAAGTGGTGGAATGAGTTCCATGATGTCAGCATGCGACAGTGGTTTGTGGAACATTTGCCGACTTTACCACAAAAACCTCTGTTCATAAAGACGGATTGAAATTGAGAAGGATGTCACATGTCCGCAGTTAGCCCATGCGCACCCTCGCCACCCAATTTGGCACCCCACCCAAACCATGCCACAATTGCCCCACACGCGGCCCTCAGTCTCTCCAGGAGGCTACCATGTCCCAGTCCACCCATCCCGTCACCCAACAGATCGAAGAACGATACCGCCAGCGCACCCCCCGCTCTGCCGAACACCACCGCGCCGCCCAGGCCAGCCTGCCCGGCGGCGACTCCCGGACCATCGTCTATTTCGGACCCCATCCCCTGTACGTCGACCAGGGCCAGGGCCAGCGCATGACCGATGTCGACGGCAACGTCTACCTCGACTTCCTTGGCAACTACACCTCGATCATCCACGGCCACGGCCACCCCGCCATCGCCAAAGTCATCGCCGAGCAATCGGCGCGCGGCACCGCCTTCGCCGCCAACACGCCCGTGCAAATCCAACTGGCCGACGAACTGGTCAGCCGCCTGCCCTATGTGGACCAGGTGCGCTTCTGCAACTCCGGCACCGAGGGCACCATGTATACCGTCCGTGCCGCGCGGGCCTTCACCGGGCGAAACAAAATCGTCAAGATGGAAGGTGGCTATCACGGCACCCACAACGCCGTTCAGGTCAGCATCCATCCCGCGCTCGATGCTGCCGGATCCGAGGAAGCTCCCGCCTCCGTGCCCGACCAACCCGGCATCCCCGGCCACGTCGTGCAGGACACCATCGTCGTGCCGCTCAACCATCCCGACGCCGTGAGGGAAGCATTCGCCCGCCACGGTGACGACGTAGCCGCCGTCATCGTCGAGCCGGTCATGGGCGCGACCGGCACCATCCCCGCCGACGAGAGCTACCTGCGCCTCCTGCGCGAGCTATGCGACCGGCACGGTGCCCTGCTCATCTTCGACGAGGTCATCACCTTCCGCCTCGACTATGGCGGCGCGCAGGCCATTTTCGGCGTCAGGCCCGACCTCACCGCCCTGGGCAAAATCATGGGCGGCGGTCTGGCCGTTGGAGCCTTCGGGGGCCGCGCCGACGTCATGGCCCTCTTCGCCCCGCCCGCGCCCAAGATGTCGATGTCCGGCACTTACAACGCCAACCCGGTCACAATGGCCGCCGGGCTGGCTGCCCTGCAGCTGCTCACCGCCGACGAGATTGCCCGCATCAACGACCTCGGCGCGCAGATGGCGACCGGCTTCCAGAACGCCTTCGACGAAATGCAAATCGCCGGGCAGGTCACCGGCATGGGGTCGCTGCAAACCATTCACTTCACCAACCAGCCGGTGGTCGACTACCGCAGCATGTGCACCAGCCATCCCGAATTGCAGCGCCTCACCCACCTCGCCATGCTTAACCGGGGCATCTTCACCGCCAAGCGCAACATGTTCGTCGTCAGCACCCCCATGACCGGGGAGGACGTCGACACCTGTGTCGCCGCCTTCGCCGAGACGCTGGACGAACTCCGTCCGTTCGTCGCCGACGAAGCCCCCCACCTCCTGACCTGACGCCGGGAGGTGAATGCTGTCAGCGCCTGAACAACAGAGGTCAGCCAACCCAGGGCGGATGGTCGGGCTGTCGTTGGTGCTACTGGCCTCCGCCCTCTTTGCCTCCGGCGGCATCTTCATCGCCAGGGTACTTGATGAAAGCCAGGTCTCCCCCCTGGGCTTGGCTTTCTGGCGCGACCTCGGCACCTTTGCCTGCCTGCTGATCGGGGTGGCCGCCCGGCGGCCCAGTTTGCTGCGGGTTGCCCCCCGCGATTTGCCCTACCTGGCCGGGATGGGCGCTATCGGCGTCGGCGCGGTCCACGTCGTGTGGATCGCCTCGGTGGGCATGAACGGCGTGTCCGTCGCCGCCGTCATCCAGCAGGCCAACACCCCCGTATTCGTGGCCGTGATGGCCTGGCTGTTCTGGCGCGAGCCGTTGTTCAAACGCAAGCTGCTCGCGATTGCCCTCGCCATTGCCGGGACGGTCCTCATCGCCCGTCTCGACAGGCTCGGTGCGATGCGCATCACCGTGCTCGGACTGGCGCTTGGCCTCGCCTCGGCGGTCACCTCCGGGTCGTTCAGCCTGTTTGGCAAAAAGCTATCCGGGGACTACAGTCCGTGGACCATCCTCTTCTACGGTTTCGGCGTCGGGACGCTCGTTCTGCTGCCCTTTCAGATCAGGGCCGCTTTTCCCTGGCCGCTCCCGTGGACCGTATTGGGGAATTACGCCGGGCTGGTCCTGCTTGGGACCTTCTTTGGCTACACACTCTACACGCTCGGCCTGAGCCGCCTGCAGGCCAGCGCCGCCTCGCTGGTCGCGACAGCCGAACTCCCCTTCACCGCCATCCTCTCCTACCTGCTGCTGCGCGAGCGGCTCGACCCCTGGCAGGTCGTCGGCGCGGCGCTGGTTCTGTTCGGCGTCATCCTGATTGCCCTGCCGCGACGCCTGCCTTGGGGACAGGCCGCGCAAAGCGAAACAGGCCCTCGCGTTTGAGGGCCTGTGTAGTGGTGGCTAGAAGGTTGGCGCAGGGCGCGCTCGCCTGCAAGTTGGGGAACAATCAGGCCAACGTCACCGGCCCCTGGGCCTCGTCCCCCTCGTACCACTCGATCTCGATTTCCAGGCTGCGCTGGGTCTTCCCCTTCTTGTCCTCCTCCTCGACCTTCAATTCGAGGACCACGTTGTTAGGCACGTCCACCTCGATCTCCTGCGCCCCTTGTCGCAGCACGACCTTGTTCCCCGCCAGCTTATCCGCCAGCTCGTGCAGGAACGCCGACACATTCTGGATGTCGCGCGGCTCCTCACTCTTGAAAAGTATAGTTTCCTTTCCCATATAGTGTTCCTTTCATCTCGTCATCAAATAGTCGATTGGCATAGTGTAACACGCAGGCACCCATCAACCAGATAGTGACCGAAATCTCGTCGCAGCCCACCCCAATTTGTGAGGGAAACTCAGAAAGCCCTCACACCGGGCCTTCCCTGTCACACGATCAACCGCCGCCGCATCAGCCACAACGCCACGTTCACCAGCACGAAGCTCGCCACCCCCAGCCACGCCACGTCGAGCAAATGCCCCCATTCCGGCGCGCCCAGCACCACCGCCCGCACCACCCGCACCAGATGCGTCAGCGGCGAGAACCACGCCGCGATCTGCACCGCCTGCGGCAGCCCTTCCAAGGGGAAAAAGATGCCCGAAATCAAGAACATCGGCGTGATCCCCAGCGCGAAGTAATAGTTAAACTGGTCGATGCTCTGGATCACGCTCGTCGCGAACATCGCCCCGGCGGCAAACGTCAGCCCCGCGTAGAGCGACATCGGCAGCACCAGCAGCGCCCACGGCGACTGCGTCAACCCGAAGGCCGTGATCACGATCAGCACCACCACCCCGCTCACCAAGCCTCGCGTCGCGCCCCACAGCATCTCGCCCATGATCACGTCCTCAATGTTCAAGGGCGTCGCCAGGATCGCGTCGTACGTCCGCTGGTACGTCATCCGCACGAACGACCCGAACATACACTCGAACGAAGACGAAAACATCACCGACGAGCAGATGAACCCCGGCGCGATGAACTGGATGTATGGCACGCCCTGTACGTCCTGTACGAAGCGCCCCAGCCCGATCCCCAGCGCCAGGATGTTCATGATCGGCTCCAAAAACGGCGGCAGCAGTTCCGTCTTCCACAGTGCCATCAGCACGTTGCCGTTTCGCTGCCAGACGTGAACCGTCCGGCTCGTTACCTTGGTCATTGCCAGGATGCTCATGCCTCACTCCACCAGCGCCCGCCCGGTCAACTTGAGGAACACGTCCTCCAGGTTGGCGGGCCGCGACAATTGTTGTATTTGCGGCGGCAGGTCGATTCCCTCGCCCACGTTCACCCCGTCGTGCGTGTAGACGTACAGCGTATCGCCCACGTCCTCCATCGCGTACGACCGTCTCTCCAGCGCCTCGGCCACGCGCCCCTTGCCCTCGCCGATCTCGCGCAGTTCGACCACGCGCGGCAGCACGTGCCGCTCGATCAGCGCCTGCGGCGCGTCCTCGTCCAATATCTTGCCCCGGTCCATGATGACCAGCCGGTCGCACAACTGCGCCGCCTCGTCCATGTAATGCGTCGTCAGCAGCATCGTCACGCCCTCTTTGCGCAACCGGCGCAGCTTCTGCCACACCAGGTGCCGCGCCTGCGGGTCCAATCCCGTCGTCGGCTCGTCCAGAATCATCAGCCGGGGCCGGTTGATCAGTGCCCTGGCGATCATCAAGCGCCGCTTCATCCCGCCCGAAAGCTCGTCCACCCGTGCGTCGCGCCGCTCCCAAAGCTGCATCAATTCCAGCGCCTCTTGCGCCCGCCGTCGCGCCACCGCCCGCTTGATGCGGAAGTAGCGCGCGTAGACCAGCAGGTTGAGCAGCACCGAGAAGTCCGGGTCCAGATTCACCTCTTGCGGCACCACCCCCAGCCGTTCCTTGATCTCGCGCAGCTGGTGCTTCACGTCCAGCCCGTCGACGATCATGCTCCCGGCGGTGATCGGCGTGAACCCATACACCATCCGCATCGTCGTCGTCTTACCCGCCCCGTTCGGCCCCAAAAAGCCGAACACCTTCCCGCTGGGCACCTCGAAGTCGATGCCGTCCACGGCCACGAAGTCCCCGTAATGCTTCGTCAGCCCGCGCGCCTGTACAATACTCTGCTCTACCATCCGTCCCCCGGATTTTGCAGCCAACCATTCTCTTGACCAGACGCGGATTATATCCGATATTCGGCCTGATCTGACGCGTCAAGTCTCGACGCAATTAGAACAGATATTCTAAATCCGTGCAATGGTCTGAAGGGGTTTGTGTAATTCGTGAAATTCGTGGACCGTCGCAATTTAGCCTGATAGACTAAGCGGTGCTGGCTCATTGCCGTCTCAATCAAAAACGCCCCTTCGCCTGAAGGGGTGTTTGGGTCAGCAGCGAGCGTCTGCCTCGCTGGAAGCATGCTCATTTGCATGCTATTCCCCCGTCGAGGGGGTGTCATTTCCCATATATATCTGGCCGTCACGCCCGGCAGGTCGTGACCGCCATGGATGTTGTCAGTTAATAATCGTCGTCAAAATCATCTGCCCAGCCATAACCCTCCGTACTTCTCCGCTCCACTTCGTCGAACTCTGCATCCTCGTAGTCCCACTGTCCGTCTTCGTCGTCCCAGTCATCCTCGTCGGTGTAATCCAGCTCTGGGGGATTCAGGGCGACCACCTGCAACTCGGTCATGCACTGACTGCAGGTGACGATGTCCCACCGCCGCACGTTGTTGTGCAGGGCCACGACAGACGAACAGTAGGGACATTTGGCCTGGAGTTTTTGCTTGGCTTCCATGGCGTTGCCAAAGCCTCCTTAGGGCTTATCGTTGAAACGCATATATCACACTTTTTGACCAAAGGTCAAGCCCTTTTGGTTAGAATTTCTCTGGTACTTTTATCCCAGCATCACCATTGGGCTGCTCATGATGGGGGGAGTGCGTGACCTGCGTGCGAGTATGTCCCGGCCACAATCTGGCCGGCGTGACACCGCTCATCCGGTTCATACTGGCGCGAGGACCCCACAGGCTCCATAATGGATGAAAGGACGCGAGGAGCAAGACAATGTATCTCGTGCAGCCCACGACAGAATTCCAGGCCGCATTTACACGCATGTGGAATATCATCACCGAGCCTGCTCAGGAGGTTCCTGAAGGACCGGAACGACGGCGGGCCCGCCTCCTGGCAAGTGTGCTGCTGCCCATCATTATCTTGTGGCTGGTGAGTATTCCGGCCACGGATGTGCCCGCTGTACGGATCGAATCTGCTGTCGAGGTGCTATTCTTCCTGGTGGCCTATGTTCTGAGCCGGACCCCCTTCCATCGCCTTGGCGCGTTTATCCTGGTGGCAACCATGCTTGCCTCGACGTATCTGGCGCTGGCCCTGGCGGGCGACTCCCAGGTCGAGTTAGCCGGTGATATACTCAGCATTCCCTGGCTGGTTGTGATCCTGGCAGCAAGTCTGTTCTCCACTTCGGTCACTTTTCTGATCGGCCTTGTCGGCCTGGGTTTGATTGCTGCCAGCCCGCACGTCTTCCCGGTGCTGACGCCCGAAATCGTAAATCCGTTGACCGGTCTTCATCTCGCAATGTCAGCCCTGGCGGTTGCCACCTCGGCCAGCAGCACGGCCAATATAAGACAGATTGAGCGCTAGTCGGCTGAGTTGGAGCAGACGGTCGCCAAACTCAGCAAAGCAAACCGGGAATTGGAGCAAGCGCGCGACGAAGCCGAGGAGGCCAACCGTCTCAAGAGCCAATTCCTGGCTATGGTCTCGCACGAGTTGCGCACGCCATTGCACGCCATAAATGGCTACGTCCAGATAATGCAGGCAGGTATAGTAGGCGAACTGAATGAAACCCAGCGGGAAAGTCTCGAACGCATGCTGATCAACGGCCAGCACTTACTGGCCCTGATCAGTGACATCCTCGATCTGTCCGGGATGGAGATCGGAAACATCTCACTTAGCAACAAACCTTTCGCCGTTCGCCTCTGGATAGACGAAGTGCTTGAGCGGGGCCGGGCCATCGCGCGTGAAAAGGGACTGCGATTAGAGGCGGTGATAGACGAGCGGATGCCGGACACCATCGTAGGCGACCGCGCCCGCCTCACCCAGATCGCCCACAATTTGCTGGGGAACGCCCTGAAATTCACCCACGAAGGCGAAGTCAGGCTCGAAATCCGGCGCCAGGGAGCAGAGCGATGGGAGCTGGCAGTCGTCGACAGCGGGATCGGCATTGCCGAAGATGCCCAGGAGTTCATCTTCGACGAATTTCGCCAGGTCGATGGCTCCACACGGCGCGTGCACGGCGGCGTTGGCCTGGGACTGGCAATCGTGCGCGAGCTGGTCTCCCTCATGGAGGGCACGGTGCAGGTCGAGAGCAAACCGGACCACGGAAGCACGTTCACCGTCTCGCTCCCCCTCGTCACCGGAGAATCAGACCTTGACCACACCTGAAAGCACCCGGCAAATCCATGATTGACATCGATGGCTCGCAAGGCGAAGGCGGCGGCCAGGTACTCCGCACCGCGCTCGCCCTATCCATGCTCACCGGCCAGCCCGTCCACCTGACCAGGGTTCGCGCCGGACGCCGCACGCCCGGCCTCGCGCCCCAGCACCTCGCCGGGGTCCGGGCCGCCGCCCAAATCTGCGGCGCGCGCGTCGAGGGCGCGCACCTCCGCTCAACTGATGTCACTTTCCGGCCCGGCGGCCCCGTCCGGCCCGGCGGCTACACCTTCGACGTCAGCCAGCTCGCCGAAACCCCCAGCGCTGGCTCGGTCACGCTTCTCCTCCAGACCGTCCTGCTGCCCCTGGCCCTCGCCGACGGCCCCTCCCACCTCGACCTGCGCGGCGGCACGCACGTCGCCTGGAGTCCCCCCGCCCACTACCTTGAGTGGGTCCTGCTGCCCACCCTGGCCCTGCTGGGATTGCGCGCCTCGCTGAAACTCGTCACCTGGGGCTGGTATCCACAGGGTGGGGGGCGGCTGGAAGTCGATATTGAGGGTGACGCGCAGTTGGTCGGCGCGGACCTGGCCGCGCGCGGCGACACCGCCGACCTGCAAGGGCTGGCCGCCGTCTGCAACCTGCCCTCCCACATCCCCCACCGCATCGCCTCCCGTGCCAACAACCTCCTTCGCGACGCCGGATTGCCCCCGCAAGTCCAACCCTTGCGCGCCCGGGGTCCCTCCACCGGCGCAGGCATCTTTATGGCCCTGGCTGACCAGAACGGCATCCGCGCCGGATTCAGCGCCCTCGGTGCCAAAGGCAAACCCTCCGAAGCCGTCGCCGAAGAAGCCATCCTCGATTTGCTGGCTTACCACGCGCAAGGCAGCGCGCTCGACCGCTACCTGCCCGACCAGCTCCTCCCCGCCCTCGCCCTCGCCGCCGGACCCTCAACCCTCACCACTGTCGAGATCACCCGCCACACCCTCACCAACGTCGCCGTCGTCCGCCGCTTCGTCCGGCGCGAAATCACCGTCGAGGGCGCGGAGGGCCAGCCGGGCCGCATCCGCGTCCAGGGCGACGCGCCCCAATCTGAAGCCAGTACGAGCCTCTAAGCGAGGGGTCCGAACGTCCCTGGGACGTAGGGGCACGGCAGCGCGAAGCCTCCTTTTCAGGTGCGCCGCCTCCCTTCCCAGTAGGGGCACGGCAGCGCGAAGCCTCCTGAGCGTAGCGTGAGGATGCCGTGCCCCGGCAAGGGTGCCCGGTTAGTCAACTCCGCTTGCGGGGTCAAAACTCTCCAGTCTATCGTTTAGCAGCCCACAAATTACACAAATTTTACAATCCCGGCCTTCCTGCATCACGAATCGTTTACAAATGACAGGTATCGTCCTCCACAGTGAGTTTCGGAACACCCTATCATGTGGAGGTAAATCGGAAATGTTGAAGAGTTGGATGAGTAAGAGTATAGGTGTAGTGGTGCTGGTCGGCATCCTGGCGGCGCTCGTCGCCGGGACCGCCCTGGCGCAGGAAGAAGCCCCCCAGGGGCCAATGGGTCGCGGGCACGGGCCGCGCGGGCACGTCCAGCAGATCGCCGAGGCCACCGGCCTGACGGTGGAAGAAGTCGTCGCCGAACTGCAAAGCGGCAAGACCCCCGCCGAGGTGCTGGCCGAGAACGGCGTCGATGTCGATACCTTCGTCGCTGACGCCCTGGCCGGTCTCGAAGCCAGGCTGGACGACGCCGTCGCCAACGGGCTCATGGATCAGGCCCGCGCCGACGAAATCCTGGCCAACGCTTCGGAGCACCTGCCGGAGAAGCTGAACGAAGTGTTCGAGCCGCGCGGCGATGGGCAAGGCCCTCCTGCCGGTGACGGCCCCAAGGGCGGGCAGCGCCCCTTCGGGCCTGGCCTCTCCACCCAGAACGCCTAGTAAACGGAAGTAGGGGCACGGCGGCGCGAAGCCTCCTGAGCGTAGCGTGAGGATGCCGTGCCCCCGTGACCACAATCCAGTTGGACGCGTAGGTGGCAGGAGCAGCATGGGATGTGCTGCTCCTCGCGCTCTGGAGTGGAGTCTGGACGGCCCTCAGGCGACACTCGCTCGCAGAACCAATTTGTGTAATCTGCGAAATCTGTGGACTCTCACCACCCCTACCGGAAGAAGAAGCCAGGCCAATCCACAAACCGCACGGGTTTAGCAAAACCAGTTTGTGCCTTTCGTGCCATTCGTGGACTCTCCCCCGTGTTATAATCACCGCAACACCAGGAGAAACCCTTGACCCACACCGCCATCACCCCCACTGACCCACAGTGGGACGCCTTCGTCGAGCGTGCAAACGGCCACCTGCTCCAGACCACCGCCTGGGGCGCGCTCAAGAGCGCCTTCGGCTGGCGTGCCGAGCGTGTCGCCCTCGCTGACGCTTCAGGCCAGATCGAATGCGGCGCGCAGGTCCTCTACCGCCCGTTACCCTTGCGCCTGGGCACCATCGCCTACGTTCCGCGCGGCCCCGTCGGCCCCTGGTCCGAACCGCTCCTGACCGCCCTCGACCGGCGTGCCAGAGCCAACCGCGCCGCCCTGCTCAAGCTCGAACCCGACGAACACGACACGCCCCAGGCAGCCGCCCGGCTCGGCGACCTCAGACTGCGCCCCAGCCCGCACGCCGTCCAGCCCCGCCGCACCCTGCTCGTCGATCTCCGCCCGGACGAGGACGCCATCCTGGCCGCCATGGCCCAGAAGACCCGCTACAACGTCCGTCTGGCAGGCCGCAAAGACGTCGTCGTGCGCCAGGGCACCGCCGCCGACCTCGACAGCTTCACCCACCTGACCGCCCTCACTGGCCAGCGTGACCAATTCGGCGTCCATGCCCCCGCCTACTACCGCACAGCCTACGACCTCTTCGCCGCGGCGGGCAAAGTGGCCTTACTCGTGGCTTCCTACCAGGGCCGCGACCTCGCCGGGCTGATGGTCTTTGCGGCGGGCCAGCGCGCCACCTATCTCTACGGCGCATCCTCCGGCGAGGAGCGCAACCGCATGCCCACCTACCTGCTGCAATGGGAGGCCATCCGCTGGGCAAAAGCGCGCGGCTGCACCACCTACGATCTCTGGGGCGTGCCCGACGCCGACGAAGACACGCTCGAAGCCAATTTCACCGAACGCAGCGATGGCCTGTGGGGCGTTTACCGCTTCAAACGCGGCTTCGGCGGCCAGCTATCGCGCACCATTGGCCCCTGGGACCGGGTCTACAACCCGCCCCTCTACGCCCTCTACAAGCTGGCCGCCCCCGGCGGAGACTAGAGCCTATGCAAATGCGAGCTGTCGCCGAAGCAGGCGAGTGGAACGAGCGCCTGAGCGCTATGCCCTACGCCCACGTCCTACAATCCTGGCAGTGGGGCGAGTTCAAGCGAGAGACCACCGGCTGGACACCCACCCGCCTCGCCTTCGAGCGCGGCGGCGAAACGCTGGCCCTGGCCCAGGTCCTCACCCGGCGCGAAGGCCCCTTCGCCGTCAGCTACGTGCCCAAAGGTCCCGCTCTAGACTATGCCGACGCGGCGCTGCGCCAGGGCGTGTTGTCTCAGTTACTCGCCTTCGCCCGTGAGCGAGGAGCCATATTCCTCAAGATCGACCCGGACGTGGTGTCGGGAGCCGCCGATGTAGGGCAGGCGTTTGTCGATGAGCTAGGGGCAGGGGGCTGGCGCTTCTCTTCTGAGCAAATCCAGTTCCGCAACACTGCCCAGATCGACCTCACCCACAGCGAGGACGACCTGCTGGCCGCCATGAAGCAGAAGACCCGCTACAACGTCCGTCTGGCCTCCCGCAAAGGCGTCACCGTTCGCCAGGGAACGCTCGCCGACCTGGGCCTGCTCTACGACCTCTACGCCCTCACCGCCCGCCGCGACGCCTTCGTCATCCGCCCCCTCGACTACTACCGGCAGGCCTGGGGCGCGTTCATCCAGGCCGGGCTGGCCCAGCCCCTGATCGCCGAATACGAAGGCCGGGCGCTGGCCCACGTCGTCATCTTCCGTTTTGGTCCGCGTGCCTGGTATTTCTACGGAGCCTCCTCCAACGAAGAGCGCAACCGCATGCCCACCTACCTGCTGCAATGGGAAGCCATCCGCTGGGCCAAAGCCCAGGGCTGCACCGTCTACGATTTCTGGGGGGCCCCCGACGACTTCGACGACCCGGACGACCCGCTGGCGGGCGTCTGGCGCTTCAAGGAAGGCTTCGGCGGCCAGATCGTGCGCCACGTCGGTGCCTGGGACCATCCACTCAAACCCGCCGCCTATTGGGCCTACACGCGCGCCATGCCCGTCGCCCTCGGCCTCATGCGTGCCGCCTCCAGGCTGCGCCCCTCGCCCTCGTCCAGCGCGCGCCAGAATCCCGCCCCCTGAGCCGCCGGTAACTTACCAGGTTGCTTTGAATTGGACTAAAAACAAGAGGCTTAAGCCCCTTGTGGAAAGGACCAAATACATCTATGGATGGCTTCTAAGACGTCGGTTGGTCGGCAATCGGCAGCGTAATGACGAAAGTGCTCCCCTCGCCGGGAGTCGAATCGACCTCGACGGTGCCCTCGTGCAGTTCGATCACACTCTTCACCAGGCTCAGCCCCAGCCCGGTGCCCAACACGTCCTCCGTGCCCGGCTGGCGAACGCGGTAGAAACGCTCGAACAACCGCTCCATCGCCTCTTCGGGGATGCCAATCCCATCATCCTGGATGGCTATCCTGACCCGGTCCCCGATCGACTCGGCCCTCAGCGCAATCCGCCCGCCTGACGGCGTGTACTTGAAAGCGTTGTCTACCAGGTTACACAGCGCGCGGTGCATCTGCACCGTGTCCACGTCGATGTCCGGCAAGCCGTCCGGGATGTTCACGCTGAACGTTTGCCGCCGACTGGAAGCAAGCGGTTCCATCTCGGCGACCACCTCCTCCAGGACGCGATTGGCGCTTATGATCTGGCGCTTAAGGAGCGTCCCGGCCTCCAGGCGCTCCAGGTCCAGCAAGTCTCTCAGCAGCGAACTCATGCGCTCGTGGCCCATCCGCACGTTGTCCACCAATTCCTGGTCGAGCGCCCCAAGTCCAAGCGGCTCTATATCCTCTATCAACAACTCAAACGCACCCATCGCCTGGCCAAGCGGATTCAGCAAGTCGTGCGATGCCATCCGCAGCACCTGCGATTTCTGCTCGCTCAAAGTCTGGATCTCGGTCACGTCGGCCATGTCGATCACGTAGCCCGCGATCTCGCCGTCGGCGGCACGCACCGGCCCAACACGGGTCAGCAGCACCCGGCCATCGCTCAGGACAATGTCCGTTCCCTCGATCTCCTCGATCGTACCCGCAAGCATCCGCTCGGCCATTTCCTCGAACGCATCTTGAGCCAGCACCTCGCTGAAGGGGCGGCCAGACGCCTCATCCTCGCTGACCCCGAAAAACGCCTCCGCAGTCGCGTTGAACACCACCACCTTGGCTCGTCGCGAGGTCAGCACCACGGCGTCGGTCGTACTCGCCAGGATGGCCTGCAACCGCTCGCGCTCGGCGGTGATATCCTCGAACAAACGCCGCGAAGTGATGTTCTGCGAGAACGAGGCAGAAAGCGTGAGCAAGAAGTCATCCTCACGTTCGCCGGGCAAACTCTCAGGAGCGAAGGCCGTTATGACCAGTAACGCCAGCTCGTCGTCGACGTACACACCCATCCCGCCCAGCGGGTCCAGGCTTTGCAGCGACAACGCCTGCGCCAGGGGCGTGGTAGTGTCTGCTTCCCAAACCGCCGGGAGGGTCACCGGTTCATCGCGGTTGAGCACCGACTCGACCTCTGAGAGCTGGACAATCGAGGGAGCGGAAGCTTTCGCGGCGTCGTCCGGCAGCCCAAAACTCGCCTCCAGCCCCAGCGTATCCTGGCCCGGAGCGCGACCGTAAACCAGGATCGTGTGTACGCCGTGCAGGGCCAGCGATAGCCTCTGTGCGAATTCCTCCAGTGTCCCTTCACTCAGCGCTGGCGAGGTAATCGCGCGCGAGAGCCAGTTGAGGACGGACAGCTGAGCCGCGTGCTCGCGCTCCAGGAAATACAGCCGCGCGCGCTGCAAAGCCGCCCCTGCCTGTTGGGCCAATGCCTGTGCCAGATTGATCTCGGCTGCCTGAAAACGGCGCGGCTGTCTGCTGAAAAGCTCTACCAGGCCAACCGATTCGCCCTTGTCAATCAACGGCAGCATCAGCAGGCCCTGATGTCCCAGCTCTTCCAACATCGCGTGTTCAGCCGCGTCGGCTGACTCGTCGTCGGCGTAAACCGTCACCGGTTTCTGGCTTTCCAGGACCTCCCGGGTGGCCGGAAACTCGTCCAGCTTAAAGATTCTCTGAGGCGCCCACTCCCAATCCTGAGGGCCACTCTCGACCTGGGTGATGACCATGTCGCGCCCTTGGTCCCAATCGGAAAGGGCGCAAACGGCTACGTCGAGAACCTCCCGCAGCAGGCTCGCTATCCGGACCAGCACCTCACTGGGTTCCAGGTCGGCGTTGAGCGATGCGGTGGCTTCGTACAGCGTCGTTTGAACGCGGTTCTGTTCCTCGTACAGGGTCAGCAGCCGCGCGTTATCCAGCACCGCCGCCACCTGTCCGGCCATGGCCAGCGCCAGTTCCTCGTCATCGCGCGACAGCGTCCGCCCGGACGGTGCCATGGCGACCAACCCGATGCTGCGACCCTGTACCAGCAAAGGTATGGTGGTCATAGCCTCGACGCCAGCCCGGCGGAGCATCTGGAGCAGATCGGCGTCCAGAACCTCTTCCCCATCAACCTCGAAGTGCGTCACCTGCCCTTCGATCATCGCCCGGTTCAGCGCCGGGACGCTCGTCACCGGCCAGAGCGTCCCCACCATGGTGGGAGCGTTCGCCTGCGTCGGGTAACTCCCCACGGCGCGCAGCAGCTCGCCGCTGGGTCCCTCTGGCAAAAGAACCACGGTGCGATCCACACCCAAAGCGTGCGCAAACGTCCTCGCCACCTGCTCAACCATCTGTCCAATGTCGGTGCTGCTCTGGACGGCAACCTGTGCCGCCTGCAGGAGCAACTGTCGGCGGTGCGCCGCAGAAAGCGCCTTGCGCTCGCTCTCGGCTCCCAGAAGTTGGATGCCCGTCAGCACGACCAGATAGGAGACCACCTTGGACGTGTGAGCCGCCATGTAGGGTGCGTCGTAAAGCGCCCTCGAACTGGCCGCCCACATCTGGCCGAAAACGCCGATGACCAGCGCGACAATCACCCCTTGCCACAAGCGGCTGCGCTGTTGTCTGTTGACCCTGAAGTACAAAGGAAGGGCAATTAGGTATGGAATGCCGACGATCAACTGTCCCAGGCTCAGAGAGCGGACCAGCGGGAGAGCCAGCCAGGGTAGCCTGACCAGCAGCGCGGCGATGAGGGTCAGTCCGGCGACGACCAGCACCAGAACACCGCCCATCAGCAACTCAAGCACCGCATTGCGAGCCATGGGAGCATACCGCTCCAGTGCCAGCCCGGACAACAGAAGGAGGACCAGCGTTGCCCGCCCGGCAGCCCAGACGTCGAAAATGACGTTGGTCCCAAGCTCCAGCCCGACGTCTACCACCGCTGTTGCCAGCAAGACGTGCAAAGCGTCGATCAGGCTGGCTCCCAGAAAGCTGAGTGCCAGGAAGAGAGACAGGCGTGTGCGGTGCAGGCTGTAGCGCAGCAGACCGCCCACCACGATACCCAAAGCCGCAAACACCGAGGTGATATCCGCCAGCAGATCAATCAGTGGCCCGCCGGTCCAATTGCTCGTCTGTACGAAAACAGAAAGACCGCCGAGCAGCAGCACAGGCACGAGCCACACCAGGTGATCTGATTCTCCGGGGTTTTCAGAGGTGTCCTTGGAAGCTGCCATCAGTCCCTATTGTCAAGCGAATTGCGCCTGGATTGGTCCCACCCGCCATGGTCACAGTATAAGCCAATGGCGCGCTTTGGGCCATCTTTACAGTATTTGGTCAGAGCCCAGGTAATAACTGTTTGGCAACTATTTCCTAACCTGATCTAAACTTTTCCGCGTCACGCGGGTTGTCAAGACAGGCAGTGGAACAAATCCAGGTGCTCTTTGCTCAAGAAGGCAACCGGCGTCTCGCCTTCTATCGACATGTTCAGCGGTGAAATAGAACACACCTTGGCATTCGATGCCGGGAAAAACGGTCCAGGGGACACGTGGAAGATATCGTCGGTTCTTGTTTCTGCCCCTGTGTGGAAGCGACCGCTGACCGCGTACGTGTTGGTATACACGACGAGGTGTTCGGTGCGCGGCAGCAGGCGCATTTCCTCGGCCCGCAATTCGTCTACCAAAACAATCTGCACCTCTTGCCTGGGCACCACGACCTCTGACTTGGTGAACTCCCCGATCCGGTAACCGGGTTGCAAAGGCGTCACCTGAGCCTGTTCGACGGTTAACACGTGACGCTGGGGGTCGTTCAAGAACGAAATCAGTTCGCCTACCAGTCTAAGCTGCCCGATAATCCTGAACCACCGCGTCAACAACTCCGTCGAGTACACGTTCTGTTCTAGCAGGGGGAGGTCCATGTATAAACCCTTGATTGTGACCTGTTACACTATTGCGCTCATCATATCACAACCCGCGTCCCCAGCAGCCAGTTGATAGACTTTTGTTACTTTTGTTATTGCCCCGCAATCCCCCGCTCTCAAAACCCCTCGGAATCCTTGAGTAGGGTCACGGCACCGCTGCCCGTCCTGACTTAAGTCCAGCTATGCTGGGGCGAAGCGTGATTTTAATCCAGCGCTAGCTGTGACTACAGTCCAGCGCTAGCTGGAGGGTGCCCGGCAGCGACTCACACTGATCGGCGGTCCATATCTTAAGCACACCTTCCGAACGAAGCACCTAAACCTCAGGAAAAACCACCTCTTCCTTCCCGGCCAACTTCTCATTGATCCGGGCGATAATGATCCCGATGTGCTGCTCGTTATTGACGAAATTCAAATCGTCCGCCGGGATCGTCAGCACCGGGCACAGGTCGAAACCGGCCAGCCAATCCTGGTAATAGCTGTCCAGCAGGCCCAGATAATCGGCGGTAATCCCGCCTTCCATGTCCCGCCCGCGCCCGTAGATGCGCTCCATCAGCGTCTCCACCGACGCGTCCAGAAACAGCAGCAAATCCGGTGTGGGCAGTTCGCCGACCACGATGTCGAAAAGCTGGCGATAAGCCAGGTACTCCCGCTCGGTGATATTGCCCAGGTGGTGAGCCGCCCGCGCGAAGATGTGCGCGTCCTCGTAGATGCTCCGGTCGATAATGGCCGAGCGCGGGCTGGCGGACATCTTCAAATGCTGCGCCGCCCGGTCTCCCAGGAAGTAGACCTGTAGATGAAACGCCCACTTACGCATGTCGTCGTAGAAGTCGCTCAGAAAGGGGTTATTCTCCACGTTCTCATAGGCCCCATCCCATCCCAGGCGCGTCGCCAGCCGGTCTGTCAGCGTCGTCTTACCCGCGCCGATGTTGCCAGCCACCAGCAAGAATCGTTTGGTCATTGCCCTTCCTCCTGGCCTTATTATGGCTGACAACCCCACAAAACGGAAAGGTGGGCCATTCGCCCACCTTCACTCATTTGTTATCTATGCTACCAGGACGACGAAGCAATTGGCCCAGTGACCTTAGAAGGCGCAAACGACTAGGGGCACGGCGTGCCGTGCCCCTTTCAGCCGCTCATTTAGCACTCGCTGAACCCGCAGGCGTGGCAGCGGCTGCACCCCTCCTCTTTCACGAAGGCCGCCTCGCCGCACTCCGGGCACAGGTCGCCGATCTTAAAGAGAACCATCTGCCCGGGACTTGGCCCCTCCTCTTCTTCGATCTCCTCGCCCAACTCGGCGGCCAGCGCACGCGCCACCCCGTCGGGCAGCGACAGCACCCGGTTCGGGCCGAGGCCCAGTGGCCGCCCCCCGCCGATGCCCTCCAACTGGCGCACGATCTCCCGCAGTCGTTCGGTGGGCCGGACCGGCGACGCCAGCCGCAGCACGTACGAGATCAATCTACCCAGCGCCTCCGAAACTGCGTTCGTCTCGCTGCCCGCTTTCGCCGTCTGGATGAACACCTCGAACGGCTCGTCGCTGCCGTTGCGATTGACCGTCACGTAAGCCGTTCCGGCGGGCGTGCCGATGCGATGCGTCACGCCCGGCAGCGAACTCGGTCGCGGCTTCTTGCTCTCGTTGAACATCGGGATCGGCTGGGCCGTTTCCTCCTTGGCCTTGGCCGTCTCCGCCGTCTCCAGCACCACCTTCTCCCGCGAGCCGGTCACGTACACCGTCAGGCCCTTGCAGCCCAACTCCCACGCCGTCTGGTAAGCAGCGGCCACATCTTCCGGCGTGGCCTCGGCGGGGAAGTTGCACGTCTTCGAGATCGAGTTATCCACGAACGCCTGCAGCGCGGCCTGCGTGCGAACGTGCTCTTCCGGGCTGATGTCCGCCGACACCACGAACGTGTCCCGGACGTGCTCCGGCAGCGCCGCCACGTCCTGGCAGCTGCCCTTCAGCATCACTTCCTCCACGATCGCCTGCCGCTCCTTCTCGTCCAGCCCCGACGCGATCAACGCCTGCTCGAACAGCGGGCTCGTGTACTGCAACCTCACGTCGTGCCCGTTGTCGTTGAAGTGCCGCGTGTAGGCCAGCGCGAACACCGGCTCACAGCCGTACCCCTCGCACCCGGCCACGGTAGCAATCGTGCCCGTCGGCGCGATAGTCGTCTGCGCCCCATTGCGGATGCCGTGCTTCTGGATACCCTTGCTGATTGCCCCCCAATCCAACGCCGGGCGGCCCCAATCGCGGCTGTAAGCGAACAACGGTTCCGGCGGCGTCCACTTCAGGTCCTTCGGATCGAAAATACTGCCCTCGATAGCTGTGAACGGCCCGCGCGCCTTCGATAGCTCCACGCTCGTCTGCATTGCGTGATAGCGCACGAACTCCATCACCTGCATCGCGAATTCCTGCGCCGCCTCGCTGCCGTAGCGGATACCCAGCTGATACATCAGGTCGCCCAGCCCCATGATCCCCAGCCCGATGCGCCGCACCCGGAGCGCCGCCACCTCCAGTTGAGGCACGGCGGGCACGTACGCGTTCGCATTCACCACGTTGTCCAGAAAGCGCGTCGAAAGCGCCACGCTCTCCCGCAGCTTGGCCCAATCCACCCGGCCATCCTCGGTCACGTGCTCCGCCAGATTAATCGACCCCAGGCAGCAATTTTCAAAACTCCCTAAAAACTGCTCGCCGCACGGATTCGTCGCCTCCAACTCATACAGGTGCGGCACCGGATTCGAGCGGTTAGCCGCGTCGATAAACAGCATCCCCGGCTCGCCGTTGTGGTGCGCCTGCTTCACGATCATGTCGAAAAGGTCGCGCGCCCGCACCGTCTCCCACACCTCGTCATTCTGCGGGCTGACCATCTCGAAATCCGCGTCTTTCTTGACCGCCTCCATGAACGCGTCGGTGACCGCCACCGAAATGTTGAAATTCGTGATCTGGTTCTCGTCCGTCTTGCACGTGACAAATTCCCGCACGTCGGGATGGTCGACGCGCAGCACCGCCATATTCGCGCCCCGGCGCGTGTTGTGCGAGGTCAGCCCGTTCGCCAGATAAGTGTGATTATCCTCGACCTCCAGGTCCAGCGTCAGCGCCTCACCCGCCTCCTCGACCGCCGCCACCGTGACGAACCACTCGTCCGCAATCGTCCGCGCGTGCTCGGCAAATTCGGCGTGACCCTTCACCACCACGCGGGAATCCTTACCCTGTCCGCGCCCTCTTCTATCGATTTGAGGCAGCTGAGTCGCCTCCAAAACCGGCCCGACCCAATAATCGGGGTAGGGCAGCACGTAAGCCTTTTCGCGAGCGTAATCCGGCTCGAAGTCGGCGCAAACCGCAAACCGCGAGCGAGGGTCGCACCCAATAGCCGCCTTCCACGCCGCCAACCCCATGTGCGAGGTGATCTTCACCGCCCACAGCGGTTCGCGCCCGTACCGGTTCCTGTCTGCTGCTAGCTTGCGCATCCGAACCGGGCACCCCAGCCCGATCAACAGCGTCGCCACCTCGCGCGCCAGCCCCTCAGACGACGTGAGCAGCTCCGGGTAGCCGTGTGCCAGCGCCCCATCCGCCTCAAACAGACCCCGCAAGAACGCGCCCACCACCTCCGGCGGGCTTTGCCGCACCAGTCGCGGCACGCGAACGCGGCTGCTCCTCGCCTTTGACAGCCCGTTCAATGCCAGGAAATCCTTGACGCCGCGATTGTCGATGACGTACGTCACCGACGCGTCGCCGTCCTTTTGCAGCGTGTGGACGGTCACGTGCGCCCCAAAAAGCTCCTGCATCAGGACCGGCATATCGTCCAGCAGATAGCTGTCGTGGGCCACCGAAACGCCCACGCGATAATCCGCCTCGCCCGACGCCACGAACCCGTCGCCCGCCATATACCCCAGGAAGAACGCCAGCGCCTCGTCCAGCGCCGTCGGCCAGTCGGGCATCACCTGATTGCCGTGCTGCCGTTTGGGATGTCGTAAGGTCTGGGGCTGTCCCCGCTGTTGCCCCAGCTTCACCAGAATAGCATCGCCCGGCGCGATCTCCTGCAGCTCTCGCCAGGCCAGGCCCTCAGCCGTCATCACCTTGAACTTGTGATTCGGCGTCCCCGTGACCGTGATGCCCTCTTCCGTGGTCAGGCGCAGCACGCCAACCACCCCGTTGTTATAACTTTGCGGCGAGAACCGTGGCCCCTCGTCAGTAGCCACGACCAGATCGTGCTCGTACCATCCGGGCCGGGCGTGAGGGATGATCTCGTCCAGGCGCAGCAGGCCATCCTCGGTGAAAACCAGCGTATCCGGTGTTAGGCAGCCCCCCTGCGCCACCTCCCCGAACGCCTGGTCGTACACCCGCAAGAACCCCACCGGCCCGGTAGCCTGCCCCCCGCTGCTCTTGACGATAGCCCCCTTAGGCCGCAGGCGCGAAAACGAAAACCCGTTCCCACCCCCCGTCTGCTGAATCAGCGCCGCGTCGCGCAAGGTCTGGAAAATACCCGTTTCCTCGCGGCCCATATCGTCCGAGATCTCCAACACAAAACAGGCCGCCAACTGGCCCAACGGGGTTCCCGCCCCCGTGAAGGTCGGCGAGTTAGGGAAAAAGCGCCTGGCTGTCAGCAAATCGTAGAATTGCTCGGCAGTGGCCTGAGCATCGCCGCCCCAGTCACTTTCCACGGCGGCCACGTGGCTGGCGACCCGCCAGAACATCTCCTCGACGCCCTCGGCGGGCTGGCCGTTGCCATCTCTGCGCAAATAACGGCGTTTTAGCACCGTCAGCGCGTTGTCGCTCAATTGGATCTCGCGTCCCAGCTCCGGCGGACGCCCGTTGATGCTGCCCGAAGTCGTCGTCTTAGCACGCTCTACCATAACACACTCTCTCCATCACTTGCTGTTACGTCACTTCAGTGCCAGGGCGGTTACGTTCTTGCTGGATACAAAACGAAAACGACTACTCCATCTTAGGCCTGGGCGGTCCACAGACCACGCCCATTCTACGAAATCAATTTGTGTAATCTGTAAAATCTGTGGGCTCCCGCTCCGGGCGGGTGACCACTACACAGGCACCTCTTCGTTGCTCAACAACCGGTCAATCTCATTCCGTACCGACGTCAAATCGTCCAATCCCAGGTACACGATCGCATAGCGGATGTAGGCGATGTGATCCAGCTCGCGCAGCCCATCCATCACCATGTCGCCCACCACGCGGCTCGGCACCTCGTCCAGACACATCTCCTGCAGGCGCGATTCCACGTCTGCCAGCAATTGGTCGATGGCTGCCTGCGAGATCGGGCGCTTGGCGCACGCCACCCGGATACCGTGCCGCAGCTTCTCAGGGTCAAAATCCTCGCGCCGTCCCGGCTGCCCGTCGTGGCTGCACTTGACGATCAACGGCGTCGCCAGCCGCGCCCGCTCGTAGCTGGTGAAGCGGCGTCCGCAGCTACTGCAGTCCCGCCGCCGCCGGATTTCGTCCTTCGCCATATCCTGCGTGGTATCCACCACACGCGACTTATCAGCACCGCAGTATGGACAGCGCATATAGCCTCACTTGGCACCAAGCCCGCCCGTGCCCGGTTGAGAAAGAGATAATCTATTGTTAATGGTAAAACTGGCTGAACCCCTGCACTCACCCTCAGGAAGTGACGGCGCGCATTATAGCATCGGCCCAAAATAGCCCGCAAGCGAAAACAGCCCTCTAACCTTAAAATTTCCAGCTAGAACGAAAGTTTTAAGGTTTTAGTACGGGATACATACCGGCGACTCACGGATTTCTAACTGGCGGGGCAGGACAACGCGGCGACGGCTTGCTCTTCAGAGGAGGGAAGAAGCAAGCCGTCGCCGGAGCAGTTATCAGTTTGGACCCGCGACTGCCGATCTGGCGGCAGTCCCAGGCAGGATTACTTATAGTGCTTGCGCATGAAGGCCGGGATATCCAGGTCGTCCGAGCGGCCCTTCACGTCGTCCGTCACCTCGATGCGCCTCGGCTTCTGCAACTGAGAGGGCTGCGGCGCGGTGCGCGTCGATGGCATCGGCTGGTCGAAACCCGTCGCGATGACCGTGATGCGCAGCTCGTCGTCCATCTTCTCGTCGACCACCGCGCCGAAGATCAGGTTCACCTCGGGGTGCGAGGTCTCTCGGATGATGTCCGCGGCGGCGGTCACTTCGTGCAGGCTCATATTCGAGCCACCCGTCACGTTGAACAGAATGCCGCGCGCGCCGTCGATCGTCACGTCCAACAACTCGCTGCTGATCGCCTGCCGGGCCGCCTTGATCGCCCGGTCCTCGCCGTTCGCCTTCCCCACGGCCAGCAGCGCCGCGCCGCCCTCGCGCATGATCGTGCGCACGTCGGCAAAGTCGAGATTGATCAAGCCGGGCACCGTAATCAACTCGGAAATACCCTGGATGCCCTGGCGCAGCACGTCGTCGGCCACGCTGAAAGCTTCCTGAAGCCCCACCCGCTTGTCCACGATTTGCAGCAGCCGGTCGTTGTGAATCACGATCAGCGTGTCTACCTGGCTCTTTAGGTTATCGATACCCGCCTCGGCGGCCTGGATGCGTCGCGCGCCCTCAAAAGTGAAGGGTCGGGTCACCACCCCGATCGTCAGCGCGCCAAGCTCCCTGGCAATCTGCGCGATGATCGGCGACGCCCCGGTGCCCGTCCCACCGCCAATTCCGGCGGTGATGAACACCATATCCGCGCCCTTGATCTCCTTGTACAGCGTCTCCGACGACTCCTCGGCGGCCTCGCGCCCCACCTGGGGATCGCCGCCCGCGCCCAGGCCGCGCGTCTTCTGGTCGCCAATGCGAATCTTGGACTTGGCCTCGGACGTCTTTAGCGCCTGGGCGTCGGTGTTGATCGCCACGAAATCGACACCGGCCAATCCCTCCTGGATCATGCGATTGACGGCGTTACAGCCGCCGCCGCCCACGCCAAGCACTTTTATGATGGCATATCGGTCGTCATCCCAGGTAGCGTCCTTCCTGGGGACGGGTGCAGGTGATGCAGGTGCAGCAGATTTTCTGGTTGGTGTTCCGCGTTTATCCATGTCCTTATCAGACATGTCGTCCTCCTCGCCACGGCAGAGCCGGGCCTCCTCTCGAGGTGCAATATTCTAACCTGACACAATGCGGTTATTATGGACAATTTGGAAAAATAAGGCAACCGTGCTATTCAGGCAGGAAACGCCCGAATATGCCCCCCAGGGCGCGGCCCAGGTTAAAACCGTTGGCGCGGGCGCGCGGACCGCCCAGAATGTCGGTCCGCAAGGCAAAACGCAGCAAGCCGACGCTCGTCGAGAACTCCGGCCCGTCCAGCTTATCCGCCAGCCCGATCAGCCCCCCCGGTTGGGCCACGCGCGCCGACATATTCATCACCCGGCTGGCCGTCTGGCGGATGCCCGGCAGCGCCGCCGTGCCCCCGGTCAGCACCACCCCGGCGGGCAGCAGCCCGTCGTACCCGGAGCGCTTGATCTCCTGCAACACCAGGCTGAACATCTCCTCGGTGCGGGCCTCGACGATATACGCCAGGTCGCGGCGGCTGTACAGCGCGGGTTCATCCTCGCCAAACGGCTGCACCTCGAACGCCTCCGACGGGTCGATGTCGCCGGGGTTCGAACCCGCGAACCGCAGCTTCACCTCCTCCGCCTTGTCGAACGGCAGCCGCAGCGCGTGCGCGATGTCGTTCGTGACGTGGTTCCCACCCACGCTGATTACCGCCGTGTGCCACACTGTGCCCTCGATGAAAATCGCCAGGTCGGTCGTGCCGCCGCCGCTGTCGATCACCGCCACGCCCATCTGGTTCTCGGTCTCAGACAGCACCGCCTCGGCGGAGGCCAGCGGATTCAGCACGAAGCGGTCCACGCCCACACCCGCCCCCGCCACACATTTCTCCAGGTTTTGCACCGACGAACTCGCGGCGGTGATGATGTGCGCCTCCACTTCCAGCCGGAAACCGTGCATGCCCAACGGGCTGCGCACCCCCTCCTGGCCGTCCAGCGTGTAAGTGCGCGGCACCACGTGCAGCACCTCGCGGTTATGGGGAATGGCGATAGCCTGCGCCGACTCCATCGCCCGCTCGATGTCGTCGTCGTTCACCCCGCGCTTGGCGTTGATGCCCGCCACGCCCCGGCTGTTCACCGACGACACGTGCCCCCCGGCGATACTGACGAACGCCCGGCCAATCTCAAAGCCGGACGTGGCCTCTGCCTGCAATTTCGCCGCCAGGATGGCCTGCGTGGCCTCGCCCACGTCGTTGACCATCCCCTTGTGCATCCCCGCGGAGGGCACCAGACCCAGACCCATCACGCGCACGTTGCCGTCGGCCTCCACCTGGCCCACGAGCACGCACACCTTCGTTGTTCCAACGTCTATTCCGACGACAATCTGTTCGTTTGCCACGCTATCAAACTCTAACCTACTGAGGACTCATGAAAGAACACTTGGTGAGGAGGAATGGGTTTGAAACACACCCAACTCCTCGTCCCCCCTTTAAGGGGGCTATAGTCCAGCATAGCTGGGGACCGCTCCGGCAGGCCGGAGCGAGGGGGGTGGGAGTCCCAAACACGCTCAACCAAGCTTCCAGCGACACGAGACAATGACAATGATAAGACCCTGATTCTAACCGCTGACCACAGGCAATCCATACACAGGCGCGTCAGGATTGCTCACGTCGAGATAAGTGGGCCGCAACTCTCGCGCCTGCAGGTTCGCCACGATAGCCTCGTAGATCAGCATCTTCTGGCGCATATCCGTGCCCACGCCAAAATACGCTCGCCAGCCGCCGTCCTCCTCAAAACTCAGCCCGCTTTCCGCGTCGTAATACAGCACCTCGATGTCGGCCCGCAGCGTCTTCAGTTGCAGCGCGCCCTCAATCACGTCCTGCTCGATAGAGACGCGGCCCGAAATATCCCCGCCCGGACAGTCGGTGCCGGGACAGCCCACCGGCACTGCCGGGCTTTCGCTCAAGATGCGGATCAGGTTCGGCAAATCCTGGCGCTGCGCCATCAAATTGCCGCGCACGTCCACCCAGTAACGCTTACCTTCCTGCTCCCACACCAGCGCCGGTTCGCGCTCGTTCACCTGCACCACCACCCGTGCGGGCCAGTAAACGCGCGCGTTGGCCGTGGCGATGCTCGGCGAGCTGGCTACCGCCTCCGCCACCTTATCCGCGTCAATCCAAAAGATGTGATAGCCCGCCACGCCGCTCACGGCGAACACCTCTTCGGCAGGCATCGTCCGCAACCCGCCCACTTCGATCTGGTTCACGTAGAATTGCTCGGCGGTCAGCACGATCGCCAGCGTAATACCGATGGCGAGGCTCAGGCCGCCGCTCGCCCAGCGCCAGCCACGGCGCATCATCTCCGGTCTGGGTCGCGCGATCTTGATGCGCAGCCCATACCGCGAGCGCCGCCGTACCACCGGCTGCTGCCGGGCCTGGGCCACAGTCCGGTCGTAAGTGACCGTCGAGTCCCGTCTGGGTGTGCGGACGCGGTTCGACATCATCCCCTCCTACAAACCTCATCCCTCTCCAGGATCGTAGGAAGTCGCCGAGCGACGTTTCTCGGCATCTCGTTCCAGGGCCAGTTGAATCAGCCGGTGAATCAACTCTGGATAGCTGATCCCGCTGGCCTCCCACAACTTCGGATACATGCTGATGTGTGTGAAGCCGGGAATCGTGTTCAACTCGTTGATGTACAGCGTCTCGTCTTCCTTGTCCAGCAAAAAATCGGCGCGCGCCAGCCCGGCGCAGTCGATAGCCTTGTAAGCCCGCACCGCCAGATCGCGAACCTGCTCGGCCAGCTCCTCCGAGATAGGCGCAGGAATAAGCAACTCCGAAGCATCGTTCAAATACTTGCTGGCGTAGCTGTAAAACGCCTCGTCCGGGATAATCTCCCCCGGCACGGACGCGATAGGCTCGTCGTTACCCAGCACGCTCACCTCGATCTCGCGCGCGTTGATACCCTTCTCCACCAGCAGCCGCCGGTCATACTTGGCCGCGTCGGCCAGGCCCGCCGCCAACTCCTCGCGGTTCGTCACCTTGGACACCCCGACGCTGCTGCCCATATTCACCGGCTTGGTGAACATCGGGTAGCTCAATGCCGCCTCCACCGCGTCCATCACGCCTTCCGGGTCGCGATCCCATTCCGAGCGCAGCACCACGCGGTACGGCAGCACCGGCAGGCTCAGCGATTCCATCACCGCCTTGAAAATGCCCTTGTCCATGCCCACCGCCGAGCCGACCACCCCCGCGCCGACGTAAGGGATTTCGGCCAGTTCCAGCAAACCCTGCACCGTGCCATCCTCCCCGAAGGGACCGTGCAGCACCGGGAAAACCACCTCCAGTTCGGCCAGTTCGTGCGCCGCCAGCGCGTGATCCCCGTCGCCGTCGTTCAGCGCCATCAATGCGCGGTGGCCCGGTTCGCCCAGCAGCGCGGCGCGTGTCGCCCTCAAATCGGCGGTAGCAGCCTCGCCCGCCTCGCTGGTGAGGTATCCCATCACGTCCTCACCCACCAGCCAGCGCCCATCTTTCGAGATACCAATGGATACCACCTCGTACAGTTCGCGATCAATCGCGTTCATCACCGAGCGGGCCGACATCAGCGAGACCTCGTGCTCGCCGCTTCGGCCTCCAAACAAGATACCCACCCTGGTCTTATGCTCGCTCATCAACCCCCCGGCTTTCCTCACTCGATCCCCATGTGGTTCCGTCGGGGCACGGCACGCCGCCTGTCCTGACTATAGTCCAGCTACGCTGGGGCGCAGCGTGAGGGTGCCCGGCCTTGTCTGAACCGTGTTTGCTCTACTCCCACTCCCCCACCAATTGAATCTCCAATTCCAGCCGCACCCCAAACTGCGCCAGCACCGCCTCGCGGGCCTCCTCGATCAGCGCCCGCACGTCGGCGGCGCGTGCCTCGCCCAGGTTCACGAAGAAATTGGCGTGCACCGGCGAAATCTGCGCGTTCCCGACGCGCCTGCCCTTCAGCCCCGCGGCGTCGATCAGGCGACCCGCATAATCTCCGGGCGGATTCTTGAACATGCTGCCCATACTTGCGCCGGGCGGCTGGGTGGCCTTCCGGTGCCTGTTGTAGGCGTCGGCTCGCGCCTGGATAGCCTCCACAGGCTCGTTTGTTAAGGTAAACGTCGCATCCAGTATAACACTTTTTAGAGTGCCGCGTTTGATGGCCGACGTGCGATAATCAAACGCCAATTCGGCGTTCTCCCATTCCCGCTCGACGCCGTCATCCTGTAAAATCCGCGCGCTTTCCAGGTTAGCCGCCACGTCTCCGCCGTGCGCGCCTGCGTTGCCAACCACCGCCCCGCCCACCGTGCCCGGCACGCCGATGGCCCATTCCAGCCCGGCCAGCCCCCGTTCGATGCACCGTCGCGCCAGCGTGCTCAGGTTAGCCCCCGATTCGGCCCGAACCCGCGTCCCCTCGATCGAAACCTCCCGTGCCCGGTTCGACACCACCAGCCCGCGCACTCCCGCGTCTGCCACCAGGATGTTCGACCCCCCGCCCAGGATAAAAAGCGGCAGCGCCTCCCCCCAGGCGATACGGGCGGCAGCGCGCAGGTCGTCCGCCGTCTCCGCCACCACGAACAACTCGGCAGGACCACCGGTCCGCGCCGATGTGTGGCGCGCCAGCATCTCCCCCTGGCGCAGCCGTGCCCCAAAGACGGTTTTCAATTCCTCGAGGGCTGAAGGGCTAATTGCTGGGGGCTTTTCCATCGGGAGCGGCTTCCTCCCTGCGCAGGTACGTCAGCAGCCGCTTCACGATGCCGGAGGTGGCGGCGGCATCCTCGTACAGGTCTTGCCCTGGTGATCTGGCGGCCTCTTCGAGAGGTGCGCCACCTTCGAACCGTTCGGCCAGCGCGTCGAGCAAGTCGTCGCCGATGCGGGTGGCGTCGCCCGCGCTCATCGTAATCACCACGTCGCCCGGCTCGACAGCGCGCGCCAGGAAGTCGACCACGGCATCCAGCTTCCCGATGTGGCGCGCATCCGGGTGCTTCATCGCCTTCACCAGCGCCTTGCTGCTGACGCCCAGGTCATCCGTCTCGCGTGCGCGGTAAATGTCGGTCACGATGACGTGTTCCGCCTCTCCGAAAGCGGTGGAAAACTCGTTGAGCAGCGCCTTCGTGCGCGTGAACGTATGCGGTTGGAACACCGCCCACAGCGGGCTGCTGCCGTAGCGCCTGCGCGCCGAATCGAGCGTGGCCCGGACGGCTGTCGGGTGGTGCGCGTAGTCGTCGACCGCGATCACGCCCCCGATCTCCCCCTTCACCTCGAAGCGCCGCTCTGTTCCCTCAAACTCGCTGATGACCGCCGCCGTCAGCTCGAACTGCACGCCCAGGTGCTCGGCCAGGATCAGCACCGCCAGGCAATTCTGCACGTTATGCGCGCCCGGCAATCGCAGGCGGACCAGCCCCCTCAACATCAAGCCCTGCTTGACGATAAAGTCGGAGCCGCCCTGCGTGTTCGGCATCAACTCCAGGGCGCGCAGGTCCGCCCCGTGCGACAGGCCGTACGTCACCACCGGCAGTCTGGCCCTGCGCCGCTTCTCGGCCAGCAACCGCGCCTGCGGGTCGTCGTAGCAGGCGATCAGCAAGCCGTCGTCGGGCAGCAACCCCACGAAATCCTCAAAGGCGGCGGTTACGTCGTGCAGACTGGGGAACTTGTCGGGGTGATCGTGCTCGATGCTCGTCACCACCGCCACGCTGGGCCGCAGGCCCATGAACATCCGGTCGTACTCGTCGGCCTCCACCACGAACGGCTTGCCCCGCCCCGCGTGCGCGTTCGTGCCCGTGTTGAGAATCACCCCGCCGACGATATACGTGGGCTCCAGGCCCGCCTGCATCAGCACGTAAGCCGTCATCGCCGTGGTCGTCGTCTTACCGTGCGTCCCCGCGATAGCCACGCCGATCCGGCCCGACATCAGTTCGCCCAACACGTCCGCGCGCTTGTACACGGGGATGTTCGCTGCGCGCGCCGCTTCCAGTTCCGGGTTGTCGTCCGGCACCGCCGACGAGACGACCAGCGCATCTGGCCGGTCCAGACCATTTGTCGGATCGATGTGAGCCGGGTCGTGCCCCACGCTGACCTGTACGCCCCGCATTCGCAGCTGCCTCGCCAGCGGCGATTCGTCCAGATCGCAGCCGGAGACACGATATCCTTCCTCAAGCATCACCTTGGCGATAGCCGACAGCCCGAAGCCGCCGATACCGACGAAATGGACGTGCGCGCCAGGTTCCAGGGACATGACGAACCCTTAAATAACCGCGATAATCACGAACAAGAAAAACACCACGACCAGCACCGTCAGCACCGGCCCTTGCGACATCCACTGCATGGGCAAGAAACGCAGATACTCCAGGCTCAACGTCCCCGTCAGCGGAGCCGTGACCCAACGGAACGGATAATTGTGGATTTGCAGGTAATACCACAACGTTCCCACCACCAGATAGCCGTTGACCCCGCCGATCATCAAGCCCAGCAGACCCTCTTGCAGCGACTCGCCCGGCCTGGGCTTGACCCGCCCGCGTGTGGCGAAGTGCACCATCGTCGGACCCTGGTAGCCGAAGAACGTCACGATCAACAGCACCGATGCGCGCAGCATCACCAGCCGCCGCAGCGGCGCGTTCGGATCGGTCGCGATCTGGGCCGGGTCGGTCGTGCGGACCATCACGTCGAAAATGTACGTACCGAGCTCCTCCATGATGAATAGCGCCAGGATGATGCTGGCCGTGACCAGGATTTCCTTGGTCCAACCTCGCATCAAACCGATGATGCCGAACATCATGACGAAGATCCAGAAGACGGCTGCCAGTTCGATCACGGATTCCCTCGGCTTTCGAGCACAAGTCTTCGCAGTTCAGCAGCAATCCGCCCGGCGGCGTCGGGCACGGCCAGCGCCCGCGAGCGTTCCGCCATCGCCTCCCGCCTCTCGGCGTCCTGCAGGAGCCCCCTCACGGCGGGCAGCAAGTCGGTCCCCAGCGCCGCGTCGTCCAGCCGCAGCGCCGCCCCCCGCTCCACCAGATAATCGGCGTTGACCTTCTGGTAGCGCCAGGCGTGCGGGTAAGGCACCAGGATGGCTGGCAAGCCGAACAACGGAAACTCCCCCAGCGTGCCCGCCCCCGCGCGCGAAACCACCAGATCGGCGGCGGCCAGGGCCAGACCCATATCCTCGTGCAGATACGCGTGCAAATGATAGCGCTTCGCCGCGTTCTCCGGTAGTGTCGTTGCCGCCTCGCCGACCCATTCCCAATCTAACCTACCACTAATATGGATAACTTGGCAATGTGACAGAAGTTCCGGCAAGATGCCCGTCAGCGTCTTGTTAATGCTCCGCGCGCCGTGGCTGCCGCCGAACACCAGCACCGTCGGCAGCGACGAGTCCAGGCCGAAGTACGCCACAGCCTCCTGCCGCTGGCCCACCGCCCGCGCCAGTTCGGGCCGCACCGGGTAGCCGGTGTTGACCGCCTGCCCGCGCCGGAAAAACCGCTCCGAATCCGGCGTCGAGATCGCCACCCGCGTCACCAGCTTGCTCGTCGCCCGGATGGTCGCCCCCGGTTCGATGTCCGGCGTGAAGATCAGGCTCGGCACCCTGCGCAGCCACCCCGCCAGCGCCACTGGGAACGTCACCCATCCCCCGGTCATCATCAGCGCGTCGGGCCGGAAGTCGCGCATCAGCGCCAGCGCCGCGAAAACGCCGCGCCCGATCCGCAGCAAACTGCCCGCCGCCCGGATCGGATTCACGCCGTGCAGTGGCCCGCTCGGCACCGCCCGAAAGTCGAGACCCTGCCGCGCCACCAGTTCCCGCTCCACGCCCTGCGGGCTGCCCGCGTAGCACAGGCTGACCGGCTCCTGGCTGTCCTTAAGCGCCTCGGCGACGGCCAACGCGGGATATACGCCCCCCCCGGTCCCGCCGCCCGACAGTATAATCCGCACGTGTCCTCCGTGGTGCCTGGTAAACGCGTGTCCGCGAGACGTTTATCAGCAGCCCGACGCCCGCCAGCGCCGTGACCAGCGACGACCCCCCATAACTGATAAATGGTAGTGGTACGCCCGAAAAAGGCAAGACGGCGGTCATCACCGCCACGTTCAAAATCGCCTCGGTGGCGATCCACAACGTGATTCCCGACGCCAGCAGCGCGCCATACGGGTCGGCGGCCTTGCGCACGATGGTAATGCCCCGGTACACGAAAGCCACGTACAGGGCGATGACCACCAGCGTCCCAAACAGCCCCAACTCCTCGCCGATGACCGCGAAAATGCTGTCGGTGTGCGGGGCAGGCAGAAAGCCGAACTTCTGGCTGCTCTGGCCCAGCCCCACCCCGAACCAGTTTGGCTTGTCGGGGTTCAGCGGGTCGCGTCCCGGCGCGGTAAAAGCGATCACCGCCTGCTGCACGTGCCAGCTGGCCGTGGTCAGGTCGTTCACCGCCTGCCAGTGCAGCGCCAGCCGTTCGCGCGCGTAGCTGAAGTTCAACATCAGCACGAAGCCCACCCCGCTCGCCAGCCCCGCGCTGACCAACAACTGGAAAATGTCCGCCCCGGCCAGGAAGAACAGCGTCCAGGCGGTGGCAAAGATGATCGCCGCCGTGCTCAGGTCCGGCTCCAACACGATCAACCCGCACACCGCCCCCACCAGCGCCGAGAACGGCAGCAAGCCGTACGTGATCTTTCGGATGTTCCGCCCGCGCGCCGCCAGCCACGCCGCCAGATAGATCACCACTGCCAGCTTGGCCGCCTCGCCCGGCTGGATCGAGCCCTTGAAGAACGACCGCCGCGCGCCGAACGCCTCCGTGTTAGGCAGCGCCAGCAGCACCACCAGCGCCACCACCGTCAGCGCGATGATCGGCACCGCCAGCCGCCGCGTCAGGTGATAGTCGATCCGCGCTAGCACCACCAGCGCCACCACCCCCACCGCCAGCGAGCGCAGCTGTCTCAGGAAAATCTTGGTCGGACTGCCGAAGACCTGGTAGCTCCAGTCGAACGTCGTGCTGAAGACCATCATCAGGCCCAGCGCCAGCAGCGCCGCCACCGCCAGGACCAGATACACGTCAAACTCGAACGTAAAAGGCCGCGTAGCCGGTAACTCCACCCGGTCCGGCGGCGTCCCCGCCGTCTTCTCAGTCCGTGCAGGATGGCTGACAGTCATACACAATCCATTTCAGTCTTGCAACTAGCTCGTCCCCCCGTTTAACGGGGGGACAGCGCGCGAACTACAGTCCAGCTCTGCTGGGGCGCGCAGGGGGGTGTAGCTTCCGACTCGTCTACTGCCAACAACCTGCGAGGACTGCGGTACCCCCGAACCCGATTCCCTCACACGAGAGTCGCCACCAACGCCCGAAAATGCTCCCCCCGCGCCTCAAAATCCGCGTAAGCGTCAAAACTCGTCCCCCCCGGCGACAGCAACACCACGTCGCCGGGCGCGGCCAATTCGGCGGCCAGCCGGACCGCGCTCTCCAGGTCCGGTCGCGTCTCCAGGATACCCCATTCCAGCTCGTGCAGCGCCCGCCGCGCCATGTGCGCCTCGTGCGCGACCATCTCCCCCGCCTCCCCAAACGTGATGATCGCCTTGCAGCGCCGCACCGCCAGGTCCATCAACTCGCGCCAGGGCAGGTCCTTGTCACGCCCGCCCAGCAGCAGCACCAGTGGTTCGCCCCGGTCGTACGCTTTCAGCCCCGCCATCGCCTCCTGCGGAGCCGTCGCCTTCGAATCGTTCACGTACGTCACCCCGCCGATTTCGGCCACCACCTCCAGCCGGTGCGCCACCCCCGTGAAAGCCGCGATACCCGCGCGCATCGCCTCCACCGGCACCCCCGCCGCCCCGGTGATCGCGCAGGCCGCCAGCGTGTTCAGGACATTATGATACCCTCGAAGCCGGATGTCTCCTAATCCGCACACCCTCTGTCCGGGGCCGTCGCCCAGCCGCAGCTTCAGGTCCTCGCCCGCCAGCCACGCCCCCGCCTCCACCTCCCGCTCCCCGCTGAACCACACCACCCGCCCGCGCGCGGCATCGGCCAGCGCCGCCGCCCCCGCGTCGTCCGCCCCCAGCACCGCCACCCCCTCGCTCGGCTGGTAGCGCAGCAGGTTAGCCTTCGCCGCGGTATACGCTTCCATCGTCTTGTGCCGGTCCAGGTGATTCGGTGCCACGTTCAGCACCGCCCCCACCTGTGTGCCCAGCGTCATCACCTCAAGCTGGAAGCTCGACAGCTCCATCACCACCCGGTCCTCAGGCCGGATGTCCCCCAGATCCGCGATCAGCGGGTTGCCGATGTTCCCGCCCACCCACGTCGCGCCGGGTGCGGTCGCGTCCGCCCGGCAGATTTCCCCGGCCAGCGCCGTCGTCGTCGTCTTCCCCGCCGACCCGGTGATGCCCATGATCGGCGCGGGACACCGCTCCACGAAAAGCTGCGCCTCGTTCGTCAAGGGGAGTCCCCGCCGCCGCGCCTCCGCCGCCAATGGCACGTCGAACGGCACCCCCGCGCTCAACGCCAGCGCGTCCGCCCCCTCCAACAGCGAGTCCGGGTGCTCGCCCAGCACGAACTCAATCGGCAGCCCCGCCAACACCCCCAACGGCTCCGCCAGCGCCCCCGCCTCCCGCAGGTCGCTCACCACCACCTCCGCCCCGATCCCCACCAGAAAACGCGCCAGCGCCGTCCCCTGCCGCGCCAGCCCCAAAACCACCACCCGCTCGCCGCTCAATCGGTCACTCATTGAGGCAATCTCGCCAATTCTTAGAAGCTCCAGATCGTGTCTACTCTTCCTTCTCCGCATCCACGACGATGCCCAGCCGCGCCAACCGTTCCTCCGCGATACGCAGCACTTCCTCAATGCCCATCAGGTAGATACGGGCGTTGAAATCGTTGTCGGCAGTCGCCACCCATACACCATCGGGGCTGAACGTGGCGTCGATCGCCCCCTCCAATTCGGCCACCAGCGCGCCCGTTTCCGCGTCCCAAACACGCGTCACGCTGTCCCAGGCTGAAGTCACGATGAGGTTGCCGTCGGGGCTGAAGCGAGCCGTATTGACCCGCTCTGTGTGCCCTGGCAGGATCAGCAATTCCTCTCCCGACGCAGCGTCCCACATCCTCGCTGTCCCGTCGTCGCTCGCCGTGACCACGCGCGACCCGTCTGGGCTGAAATTCGCGTCGTTGACGAATTCGGTGTGCCCGACCAGTGTCTGGCGCAGGCTGCCAGAGTCCGCGTCCCATATGCGCACCTGCTCGTCATAGCTGCTGGTCACGATACGTTTCCCGTCGGGGCTGAAGCTGGCCTGCGTCACGAGCGAGGCCGGATTGACCTCCACCTCGTCGACCAGTCTGCCTGAGTTAGCATCCCACACCCGGTAGCTCCCATCGTCGCTGCCTGTCAGAATGAGTTCACCATCAGGGCTGAACTCGGCGGACATGACCGCCCCGGTGTGGCCCTCCAGGCGCAGCAGTTCCTCGCCGGTATGAGCATCCCACACGCGCGCTGTATAGTCGCAAGAGTCATCTTCGCACACCCCCGGCTCTCCAGCAGCCGTGACCACGCGCCCGCCATCCGGGCTGAAATGGGCGTCGTGAACGGCAGTGGTGTGCCCTTCCAGCACGAGCAATTGCTCCCCGGTGGTCGCATCCCACACGCGCGCCGTGTAATCGCACTCGTCGATGCAATCCGTGCCGCCGCCGCTGGCTGTCACCACTCGCGATCCCTCCGGGCTGTAGGCGACACTGTTGGCCCACTCGCTGTGGCCGCTCAGCAGCAGTGGACCGCTCTGTGCGTCGAGACTCCATATCCAGGCCGTGCCGTCTGCACTGGCTGTCACCACCTGCTCGCCACTTGGGCTGAAGTTGGCCGCGTAGGCCTGTCTGATATGCCCCTCGAACGTGTGCAGAATGCGGCTGTCTCCTTGCTCATCCTCCACCGACCACACACGCACCATTCCATCGTTCGCAGCCGTGACCACGCGCTCACCTTCGGCATCAAACGCAGCCCACCAGATGATACTAGGAGAAGTAGAAGGCTCCAGGATTCGGATGAGCTCGCCGCTTTCCGCATCCCACACACGAGTGCTCCCGTCGCCCCCGCTGGTCACGATGCGGGACCCGTCCGAACTGAAGGAGGCGGACCAGACTGCGAGTTCGTGACCCTCCAGCACCAGCAATTCCGCGCCCGTGTCCACGTCCCACACGCGGGCGGTTGCGTCCTGTCCGCCCGTGACCAACCGCGACCCGTCCGGACTGAAAGATGCGTGTTCCACGCCTTCGTCCTGGCCCCGGATGACCTGCACTTCTCTGCCGCTGTCCACATTCAGGATGCGAGCTGTACCCGGCTGGAGCCCGCTGGAATGCGAAGTGACGACGAGCCTCCCGCTGGGATCGATGTTGGCGGAGGCGACGTACCCGCCATCTGGCTTATAGCTTCCGATCCCGATGGGTGCCGGTTCTGTTGCCCAGGCGCACACGTCACCGCCGCCGCCTGCTATCAGCCGGGTGCCGCCCAAGTCGTAGGCAACGGAGTTCAGAATCCACGCGCCATCGCAGGCCAATTGGTGTTGCTGTATTCCGCTGTCCGCAGCCCACAGCCGAATCGTCGTGTCGTATCCGACCGTCGCAATCATTTCGCCATCAGGACTGAACACAGCCGAAGTAACCGGCCCGTCGTGGCCGCGCAGGATTAGCACCGGCAGTGGGTGTTCGACCACAGCGCGCAGGACGCGTTCACTTTCCACTGTCGGGCGCTTGAGGTAGGCCTGCACGGCAAACTGGTAGGCATTCAGGACGTCGCCGATGGTCAGCGCGTTCGTGGCACGCGCAGCCAGTTCGCGCGAGCGGGCGATGGCTGCTTCCTCTTCGGCGATGGCCTGCTGGGTGAGGGCGATAGCCTCTTGTGTGGCGCGATTGTCGGCCTCCTCTTCGGCGATGGCCCGCTGGGTGAGGGCGATTGCCTCTTGTGTGGCGCGATTGTCGGCCTCCTCTTCCGCAACCCGCCGCTGCTGCTGGGCAATCTGGGACTGCGTGAAGGCCAGTATGGCCAGTACAATCGCCACGACCAATCCTGCGGACACTGCGCCGAGCGTGATCCTGCCACGCCGGGTGGCCGCCTGGCGGCTGGCTAGAATGTACGCGCTGTGCAAGATGGTCGGCTTTGGCTCTTTGTTCGCGGCCTGTGTTAGCCATTCCTCGGCATCCTGCAAATCCTCACCGCGGAGCGTGAAGGAATCGGACCGATTCTTGCTATCCCACTCTCTGGCGCGCACCAGCAGGCGAGTGTGGGCACGCACCCGCTCCAGGTCGGTGTCCAGCGCCTCTGTAAGCTTCTGAAACGCAGCGCCGAAGTCATCGCTCTCGCGAAAAAATAGCCAGTTGAGCGCCCGCAGCTCATCCGGCACCAATTCATCTTTCACCTCACGATGGACAATCGGGACGAGCCGCTTGTTGTGGGCAGCGGCGTGGGCAACCTCTTGTTGGCATACGTCCGAGACCACCGAGTCCGGGCTGATGACCGACACGAACGTATCCGCCCCCTCAATGGCCGCCCGGATCTCGGCCATCCACTCCGCCGTCGGCGGGATCGCCTCCCAGTCCACCCAGGCCTCCCGGCCATCGGCTATCAGCGCCGACGATAGTTTCTCGACAAACTCACGGTCGTTGCGCGAATAGGAAACAAACACGTCCGCCATGATGTGCTCCTGAGGGTTGGGGCTGACGTTTAGACTGTTCGGTGTAGGGGTGCAGCGGCGCCAAGCCTCCAGATTTTAATCCTGACTATAGTCCTGAGCGTAGCCGAAGGGGCGTAGCATGACTACAGCCCAGCGCTGGCTGGGGGGTGCCCGGCAGTGGTCCCTTTCTGATCGTTGGTCAATTTCCTGCCTTCGTCGAGATTGTGTCAAAACCTGTCAAAAACCGGCCAAAACGACGGTTTGCGACAAAAGGGGTTTCACTGGCCCGCCAAAATCGTGCCAAAACGTGCCAAAAACGCGCCAAAAACCGCAAAAAAACGACAGTTTGTGACACCAAAGTGTCAAGTTTTCCGGCCACCCCATCGCCCTAAATCAACGCTAATGCAATCCCCACCATCGCGCTCAAGATGCCCACCAGCCAGAAACGCTGCACCACCTGCGTCTCGCTCCACCCGCCCAACTCGAAGTGGTGGTGCAGCGGCGTCAGCCGGAAGATGCGCCGCTCGTTGCCCTCGCCGTACATCCGCTTGGTGATCTGCACCGAGGCCACCTGCAGCAGCACCGACAGCGACTCCGCCACCGGAATGAACGCGATGACCGGCAGGATCAACCACTGCCCGGTCATCAGCGCCACCGTGCCCAGCGCCGCGCCCAGCGCCAGCGACCCCGTGTCGCCCATGAACAGTTGGGCCGGGTGGGCGTTGAACCACAGGAAGGCGAAGCACGCCCCCACCACCGTGAAGCAGAAGCGCACCAGGAAGACCTGCCCCTGCAAGAGCGCCACCACCCCGTAGGCCGCGAACGCGCTGGCCGTGATGATGCCTGCCAGCCCATCCAGGCCGTCGGTCAGGTTGATGCTGTTCGACGTGCTCACAATGATGAAGGTGGCGATGAGCAGGTAGGGATAGCCCAGGTCAATCTTGACCGGGATGCCTGGGATGGCGACGCTGTGAATGTCGAGGGCGAACATCAGCACGGCAGCCGTCCCGAAGGCGATCACCACCTGCAATATCAGCTTGAACGTGGCCGACAGCCCCAGCCCCTTCCCGCGCGAACTGCGAATACCCTCCCAGTCGTCCAGCATACCCAACCCGCCGTAGAGGATCAGCACGCTGAGCGGAATCAGGATGGAGCGCCCGATGACCGTCCGCCCCAACACGTTGACCAGATTCAGCCCGGCAGTAATCACGATGACCGGGAGTAGAATCAACAAACCGCCCATCGTCGGCGTGCCGGTTTTGCTCTGGTGGCGCATGCCGTGCGCGCCGGTCAACTCCACGCGGATGCGCTTGCCGATGCCCAACCGGCGCAGCACCTCCACGAAGGGGTCGCCCCAGATCACCGTCATGATGAACGTAAAGCCGCCAATCGACAGGGCAAAAGCGATCTCTCTCATGCGCCCTCCACCGCCCGGCTTAACGCCGTGACAATCTGCTCCATCTGCAGCCCACGCGAGCCCTTGACTAACACCACGTCGCCCTCGCGCACCTCGCCTTTTAGATACGCGATGGCCTCCTCGTTATCGGCCATGACGTGGACGCGCGCCTTCGGCATCCCGCCCTGGATGGCCGCCTGCCCGATGGTCGCTCCCAGCTCGCCCACCGTCACCAGCACGTCGGCCACCTCGCGCGCCCGCAGCCCGACCAGCCGGTGCCCCTGCGCCTCGTACGCGCCCAGTTCCAGCATGTCGCCCAACACGGCCACGCGTCGCCCATCTAACTCGTTGAGCAAGTTTAGCGCGGCGTTGACGGACTCAGGGCTGGCGTTGTAGGTATCATCCAGCAGCACCGAGCCGTTGGGGCCGTCCACGGCGGCCAGCCGCAGTTGCGCGCTGGTGGTTTGCAGCCCGCGCAGTATCTCGTGCCACGAGAGGCCCTCCGCCAGGCCTACCGCCGCCGCGCGCAGCGAGGTGTGCACGCTGTGGCGGCCCAACAGCGGCACGCGCACTTTCATCGAGCGGCCCTTGTAGTGCAGCCAGAAGCGAATACCGTCCAGCCCCAGCCCCTGCAGGCGGTCCGCCCACAGGTCGGCCTTGGGCGTCAGCCCGTAGGTGAATACGTCGGCCTGCGTGTGCTCGGCCATGCTCATCACGCGCTCGTCGTCCATGTTCAAGATGGCGACGCCTTCCGGGCCGGGCGGCAGGGCTTCCACCAATTCCTGCTTGGCCTTGACGATACGTTCGATGCTGCCCGCCCGCTCCAGATGTACCGGGCCTACGATGGTCAGGACGCCTACGTGGGGCAGGGCCATCTCGCACAATTCCCAGATTTCGCCCACGTCGTACATGCCCATCTCCAGCACCACCCGGCGGTGCCGTTTGCGCAGTTTCAGCAAAGTCAGGGGCAGGCCGATCTCGTTGTTGTAGCTGCCCTCGCTGCTCAACGTCGGAGAGCGGACGCTCAGCACCTCGGCGACCAGTTCCTTCGTGGTCGTCTTGCCCACGCTGCCGGTGATCCCGATCACGCGCAGGTTATCGAACTGCTTGCGCCACGAGGTCGCTGCTTGCTGGAGCGCGCTCAACGAGTCGTCCACCCGGAGCAGCACCGGCAGCCTCAGCCCCTGCACCTGCTCGTCGGTGAGAGGCTGGCGCAGATCGAGCATGTAGGGGGTGGCGTCACCCTCGACGTGTACGTCCTGGTCGGCCAGCGCGGCTACCGCTCCACGGCGAAACGCATCGCCGATGAATTCGTGACCGTCCGCCTGCTCGCCGGGCAGCGCGACAAATAACGCGCCGGGTGTGGCGCGCCGTGAGTCGATGACCACCTCGCTGATGGTCTGGCGGCTGCCCAGTGGACGTCCGGCCAGGCTTTCAAAGATATGATTGAGCGTCAACATGGCTTTTCCATCACAGTGACAAAAGCACCGAACACGAGACTAGCCACCAACCTGCTGGCTGAAGGCGATGTTCTGTCGCAGGTCGTCGGGCGGAATTTCCATCAGCACCACCAACCGCTGCACGAAGCCGCTGAACACCGGAGCCGCCGTCTCCGATCCCCAGCGTGAGGTCTTGGGGATGTCCAGCTTGATGAGAATCACGAATTGTGGGTCGTCAACCGGGCCAAAGCCGACAAACGTGGCGATGGTCTGCTCCGGGTGGTATCCGCCGGGGACGGGTATCTCTGCGGTGCCGGTCTTGCCTGCAATGCGATAGCCGGGCACCAGCGCGGGGGAGGCTTCGCGCTCCACGGCCTGGGCCATCATCTCCGACAGGTTTTCCGCCGTCTGCACTGAAATCGCCCGTCCTAACGCGCTCGGTTGGGCGGCTACCATCTCGCCTTCTTCGTTGGATCGCTGGTAGACGACGTGGGGCTGCATCATCAAGCCCCGGTTGGCGATGGCGCTGATGGAGACCGCCATTTGCAGGGGCGTCACCGCGACCCCTTGTCCAAACGAATTCGTCGCCAGGTCGGAGTCGTGCCATTCCGGATCGCCGGGCCGCCGCAGTTGTCCCGGCGCTTCACCTTGCAGATCGACGCCCGTCGGGTGGCCGATGCCAAAGGCTTCCAATCCGGCGTAGAAGCGTGTCGGGCCGGCGGTCACACTCAGCGTGGCTGCCCCTACGTTGAGCGACTTGCCGAGCAGGTCGGTCATCGTCGTCACCCCGTGTGAGGCCCGGTCCCAGTTGTAGATTTCGCGGCCACCCACCTCCAGCACCCCGTTGTCGACGTAGGTGCTGTCCGGCGCGACCACCCCCTGGTCGAGCGCAATCGCCATCGTCAGCGCCTTGAAAATCGAGCCGGGTTCAAACTGGTCGCTGACGGCGGGGTTGCCCAGAATGCTGTCGGGCGCGTCGTAGAACTGGTTGGGGTCGAAGGTGGGCAGGCTGGCCATCGCCAGGATGTCTCCCGTCTTCGGATCTATCACCAGGATGGTGCCGCCCTCGGCTCCTGTGGATGCCACGGCGTCGGCCAGGGTTTGCTCGGTGAGATACTGAATCTCGCTGTCGATGGTCAGCACCAGGTCGGTGCTGGAGAGAGGCGCGGACCGCTGGCCCACGTCAAACGGGATGCGGCTTTCGTCGTCCATGCTGGCTTCGCCGCGCAGCTCTGAGTCGTAGAACCCCTCGATGCCGTAATAGCCCAGCCCATCGTAACCCACGAAGCCGACTACCTGTGCGGCCAGCGTGCCGTGCGGGTAGAAGCGGCGCTCGATAGGCACCACGCTCACCCCGTCGAGGTTGGCCGCCAGCAATTGCTGCCCGGTCTCCGGCGGGGCAGGGCGCTGCACCAGCACGTAGGGCGAACTGGGGCTGGAGACGGTTTGCAGCAACTCGTCGCGCGGCAGCTTGGTCGCGGCGGCCAAGGCGTCAGCCGTGCCTTCCCGGTCGACGATGAAGACCGGCGAGACGCCGATCTCGTATTCCAGGCGGGTGGTCGCCAGCAGCACGCCGTTGCGGTCGTAGATGTGGCCGCGCGGCGGGAAAACCTCGCGCGGGGTGCTGTGCTCAGATTCCGCCAGCCGGGCGAAATAGTCGGTGTCCACGCCAAACTGCAGCGACACCAGCCGCACGACCAGCGTCCCGGTCAGCATAATCAGGACCACGATGGCGACGTAGATGCGCTTGCGTATGGTCTCAAGCATCTTCGTTTGCCTGCACGAAATTACTGAACTCGCTGACCAGCTTCGACCACTGCGTGCGCAGCCAGCCGCTCAACGTTTCGTCGTACACCGGCAGCTCTGGCGGGACGGTTTCCGGCTGCGGGGCGGCAACGCGCGGCAATCCCTCCACCGGCAGGTACTCAATCTCGCCGGCGTTGGCCGGGCGAAAGCCCAATTCCAGCGCGCGCTGGGTGAGGCGCGGCACGGAGCGCAGGGCCGCGATCTCCACCTCGATTTGCGCGTTCTGCTGCTCCAATTCCTGGCGGCGCGCTTCCAGGGCTTGCAGGTCGCGCCCGGTGGTGGCGGTGCTGGTCGCCTGGGCCAGATAGAGCGCCCCGATCACCAGCACCACGATCACCGACAGCGCGACGACCGACGTGGCCTGGGTCTGCTTGCGCCAGGGAGCCTCCTGCAACGCGTGGCTCAGCCAATTGTCTCGCCGTCCCTCGGATGCCATCTCGTCTACATTCCTATACGCTCGGCCACGCGCAGTTTGGCGCTGCGGCTGCGTGGGTTGCGTTCGGTTTCGGCCTGTCCCGCCTGGATGGGCCTGCGCGTGATGGCGCGCAGCGTCGCCCGGTGCCCGCAGGTGCAGACGGGCTGCCGGGGCGGGCAGATGCAATCCTGTGACTCACGCCGCACGAACTGTTTCACGATGCGGTCTTCCAGAGAATGGAAGCTGACGACGGCCAGCCGCCCGCCCGGATTCAGGAGCGTTACGGCTTGCGGCAACGCCCGCTCCAGCGCGCCCAACTCGTCGTTGACGGCGATCCGCAACGCCTGAAAGGTGCGCGTCGCCGGGTGGATGCGCTCTCTTGAGCGGGGCAGGGCCGACGCTACCACGTCCGCCAGCCTTCGTGTGTCGCGCAGTGGGCGCGCCTGCACGATGGCCCGCGCCACCCGCCGCGCGTATCGTTCCTCGCCGTAGGCGGCAATCAGATCGGCCAGCGCCCGCTCGTCGAGCGTGTTGACGAGATCGGCGGCTGTCGTGTCGGCCTGTGGATCGAAGCGCATGTCTAACGGGCCGTCCGCCCGGAAGGAGAACCCACGCCCCGCGTCGGACACCTGCATGGACGAGAGGCCCAGGTCCAGCAGCACACCGTCTACCCTGCCGAAGCCCAGCGCAGGCGCGCGTTCGGCCATCGTCTCGAACGAGGCGTGGCACAGCACGACACGCTCACCGTACGCCGCCAGCCGCTCGCCTGCGAGGGCCAGGGCCGCCGGGTCGCGGTCGAAGCCCAGCAAGCGGCCATCCGGCGCGCTCGCCTCCAGGATCGCCGCCGCGTGGCCGCCCGCGCCCACCGTTCCGTCGATGACCAGCCCGCCGGGGCGCACGGCCAAACCCTCGATCACCTCGTCGAGGAGGACAGGCGTATGTTGATTCTGCGCTACGTGTTGCATCGGCGTTGCAACCCATCCCTCACGCTTGATACCGCCATCTTACACTAATCGCAGGGGGCCTGCAATGCGTACAGGGATTCTTTCAGCGAGGATGGTGAAAGTACACGAATGACACGAATAGCACAAATGGATTCTGTGAAGCCGACGTGGTTTGCGGACTGCTCAGACTCTAAAGGGGGTAGTTCTTCAGGATTGTATATGAAACGAGAGCGCCCCCTGCACCTTGGAGGGTTGTGCAAGGGGCGCGAGTCCCGTGTCGCCACAGCGGTTAGACAGCTTGTGGACCTGACGTCATCCCACGGCCACACTCATCCAATGTTCCAATAAACGCTCGCCTGCAGCCCATCGGTCCAACTCAGCGACAATCATAGTATAGCATCTCCTGGGCGGGGTACCTGTCGCCGGGCTGACGGTTGGCCCGCAAACGGCTGACGGTTGCCTGTCTGCCTGACAACGGTTGCCCTACGCCCCCTGTCCTCACCTGAAACGACGCAGCACTAGCCCGCCAGTCGCCCTGCTGCGGTGGCAAAAAGAAGAAAATACCCGCCCTTCCGTGTCTCACTCCCCTCGCAGCACGTGCTGGCCGGGTTCGTAGTCGCGCAAGATCGAGCCGCCGGTGAATTCGCGCAGGATGGAGTTGTCCGGCACGAGGTCGGGTTCGAGGGGGCGCACCCAACCCAGGAAGGCCAGCAGCCGCTTGGCCTCTATGTAACGCTGCGTGCCCGCGTCCACCTGCCGCAGCAGCGGTTCGGCCAGCGGCCTGAGCACGGCGAGTTCGTAAGGCAGCGCCGAGTTGAACATCACGTCGGCGTTCTCCTGGAAGGGGAAGATCCAGGCCTTTTCGCCGCGCCGCACGCTCTCCCAGCGGCCCAGCGTGTCCATCGCCGAGTAGCCCCGGTAGGTCGCGTCGCGGACCAGCCGCCGCAGCAACCGCACATCGGTGGTGGGCACCCGGTTGTAGCGGTCGATGTTGAGCTGGGTCAGCGCGGAGGCGTAGATGCGGAAGGCTCTTCCTGGCGGCAACTCTTTGACGAGGTCGGGGTTCATGCCGTGGATGCCCTCGGTGATGATGACGTGTTCCGGGGACAGGCGGACCAACTCACCGTCTTCGCGCTTGCCGGTGTGGAAGTTGTAGCGGGGAAGCCGGACCTCTTTGCCTTCCAACAAAGCCAGCAGGTCGTGGTTGAAGCGGTCGAGGTCTATCGCCGCCAGGTGCTCGAAGTCGTACTCCCCGAACTCGTCCAACGGTGTGTATTCGCGATCAATGAAGAAATTGTCCAGCCCCAGCGTGAAGGGCTTCAGGCCATGGGCCATCAACTGGATCGCCAGCCGCTTCGAAAACGTGGTCTTGCCGGACGACGACGGCCCGGCGATCAGCACCAGACGCGCGTCGGGCTGGCGGTTGACGATTTCGTCGGCCACGTCCGCGATACGCCCCTCGTGGAGCGCCTCGGCCACCAGGATCAGTTCTCGAACGCGGTCCTCATGGATAGTCTGGTTCAGGCGGCCAATGTCCTCGACGCCCATCAAATCCAGCCATTTGGCCTGCTGCACGTAGACCTGCTGGATCTTCCCCAGGTTGGCCTCCGCCTGGAGCACGTTGGGTTCGTGGCGGCGCGGGTAGCGCAGTAAGAAGCCGCCCTCGGCAGGCTGGACGTCCCACACCGTCAGGTAGCCGGTGGAGGGGACCATGTAGCCGTAGAAATAGTCCTGGACATCCCGCAAGGCGTAGACGACGAGGTAATCTTTGGAGCGGCTCTCCATCAGGCGCAGTTTGTCGTCGTCATCCCGCTTCTCGAACATGGCGATGGCGTCTCGTAGCGGAATCGCCCCGCGCGAGATGGGCGAATCCTCGTCGACGAGGCTTTGCATGGCCTGCTTGAGTTGGTCGATTTGTTTGCTCATCAGCGGCGGGCCATCCACCACCTTGCAGTAGAATCCGCCGAAGGGCAGCGCGTGGTCTACCGTCAGTTTGATTTCGGGGAAAAGCTCGTAGGCGGCCACGCGCAAGGCAAAGGCCAACGAGCGCCGGTAGATGCGCATGCCGTCACCCTCGGACATGACGACGGGACGGACGTGCATATCGCCCAGAATGGGGTAGGTGAGTTCGCGCAGTTCTTTGTTGCACACCGCCGCTACGGCAGTTTTCTCGTCGGAGTCACCGGGCTGCCGCGCGGGCGGAATGAGGGCGCGTTGGGCCGCCACGAAATAGTCCTCCAGCGACGTGCCGAGCGGCGCGCTGTACACGCTTCCGTCCGCGAACGTCACGCGGGCATCTTTCCGCGCCCCCGCCGGTTTCACCGGTTTGCGTTGTTTCTGAGGCATCACTGCCTCCTATCCTTGGGTACGGTTCGACAAGTCACCTGATTCTAGCATATCCGGGTCCCCTCACAACCGGCGCTCAACGAGGGGTTGGCGCAGGCGAGACGCGCGGCTACAATCAACCTCGCGACGACTGGCCCGGTGCCTGAATTGCGATCACGAATCATGCGAAAACGGTCTGCGTCTGTCCTCATAGTGCTTTTGCTGGCGGCCCTGGCTTCGGGCTGCGGCCCAACCGGCGGGCAGGGAACACCGCCAGCGCCGCCGTCCCTTCCGCCGCCTACGTCTGTGCCGGAAACCGAGCCGTCCGCGTCCGCGACGCCCACGCTGCCTGCGGGGGAGCATCCTGCCAGCCTGATCGACGAATTTAGCGCGGAGATGGCCCTCGTTCCAGAGGGTATCTTCTTGATGGGCAGCGACGGCGAGTCCGCCGACGCTCACGAGGGGCCGCCCCACGAGGTCTACACCGACGCGGTGTACATGGACGTGTACGAGACCACCAACGACCTCTATCAAGCCTGTGTGGAGGCGGGGGCCTGCCAGCCGCCGCCGCTCACGTCCGGCTATCAAGACGACCCCGAATTCGCCAACTACCCGGCGGTGAATATCACGTGGACGATGGCGAACGAGTACTGCGCGTGGCGGGGTGGTCGCCTGCCTACGGAGGCCGAATGGGAGAAGGCCGCCCGGTGGGACCCGCTCACGGGGAGCGTGCGAACCTATCCCTGGGGCGACGAGCCGCCCGACGCCCGCTATGCCAACACCGCCAGCGCGGATATCGGTGGCACGATGCCCGTCGGCAGCTACGAGCGGGGTAAGAGCGCGGTGGGGCTGTACGACATGGCGGGCAACGTCTGGGAGTGGGTGTCCGACAGCTACGCGTTTGGCTATTATGTCGACTCGCCGGGGATCAATCCCAGCGGCCCGGCAGAGGATACGGGTCAGCGGGTGCTGCGCGGCGGCAGCTTCGGGGACGACGACAGCTATGCGCGCACCACGGCCCGCGCAGGCGTCGGGCCGGAGTGGGCGGGTGCCTCCGGGGTACGCTGCGCCAGAGAGCCGTGAGCGGCTTCAATAGGTCAGCGGGGGGCGGCGTAGGCGAGCACCACCAGGGCGGCGAAAGCCAGCGCCAGCCCCATCTCGCCGAAGCCGAAGCGGCGCACGTCGGTCAGCGGCGGCGTGCGCCACGCCACCCACACCGCCCGCGCCAACAGCAGCCCAAAGGGGAGCGCCAGCGACCAGGGCAGCGTTCCCGCAAGTCCCCCGGCCACGCCCCCGGCAAATACCACTACATGTGACATCACCACCACGGCCCGCATGCGCTGTGAGGCGCGGTCGTGGCGCGCGGCGATTCGCCAGCGCACGTACAGGATGCTGACGAGGCTGTGGGCGGCGCTGATGCTCCAGGCGACGAGCGCCAACCCGTCTAACGTGCCGGTCATAGCCGCTAATGCGCCGGGCGCGGCCAAAGCCAATCCCAGGCTGCCGACGATTTCCAGCGCAAGGCCGCGCGGCCCGGCCAGCGCTGAAATCGCCAGCGATGCGGCCAGGGTTATCAGGGCCGGGATGGCCAGCGGCAACAGCGCGCCCCGGCCTGAGGCCAGCAGCCCCGCCCCGCAGCCTATTGCCAGCAGCCCCAGCCCCAACGCCCACAGCCCCGCCAGCGGCAAGCCAGCCCGCCGCGCGCGCCCGCGCTGGATGCGTAGCAGCGTGCCCACCGGCTGCCGGGCCAGGAAGACCGCCAGCGCCAGAACGGTGAAGAGGGCCAATGGCAAGGGCGCTCCATTCGACGGGCGAACCACGGCGGCCAGCCCAACGCCGATCAGGTATGGCGTCAGCAGCAGCGACCACGAGCCGTGCTCGGCGGGCTTGAGTTGATTCCAGTGGTGGGAGATGGCGCTTATGTGAGCCTCCGCTTTTCCAGGCAGGCATCCGACTCGCACAGGTTCCGGGCGCGGTTGGCCGCCACCCAACGGTAAATGCGGTTCCCGGCCCAGGAGACGCCGGGCAAGTAGAGAAAGGGCGCAAGGGGCCATAGAGGTGGCAGCGCCCAGGCCAGTCGCCGGAAGCCGCCGTAACCGGCCCGGTAGCGCCCGTTGGCATTCGTCACGTGCATCTCGTGCAGCAGGTTCTCTGTCGGCAACGCCGGAAACGCCTCCCGCACGCGCTCAAGATTGGTGGCATCGAGGTAAGCCAACCGGCCCAGCCAGTCCAGGCGGCGCAGCACGGCTACCGAGCGGGTGCATAGCCCGCATTGCCCGTCGTAGATGACGTGGAGCGAAGCTGCCATCAAGCGCCGAAGAAACGGGCCAGCTTGCCCAGCACGTAACGCACGGTGGCCGGGTCGGTGGCCGAGCAGGTGTAGAGCGGGATGCTGATGGGCACGCGCAGCGCCTCGCGGATTTCGTCCACCGAGCGCGCCGACGGCAAGTCCGACTTGGAGCCTGCCACCACGAAGGGGGTGTTGCCGCTGACCAGCACCTCCAGTTGGCCCGCCGCCTCGGCGTCTGTGTCCGCTGTGCTGGCATCCACCAGGAACACGAATGCCTCGAACTGGTACAGCATGGCCCGCGAGAGCGTCACCGAGCCGGTTTGCCCGTACAGGTCGCATACTCCGAGCGGCGCGGGCAAGCTCACCCGCGCGTAGTCCAGCATGGCACGGATGTCGCCGTAGGCTTGCGCTAACTCCACTGCCACGCTGGAAACGGGTGCCAGCGCGGCGATGAAGCTGGTTTTGCCCGCCTTGTATGCTCCTGAGATGCAGATGCTCAGTGGGCTGGTTTCGTCCACAACTCGCCGTCTCCTGATAAGCTTCGACAAATCAGGGTCGTCTAATTCTTTTGGGTGGATGCTGAGAGTCCACAGATTGCACAGATTTCACAAATTAATACTGCGAAATTAGTGTCGTCTGTGAGCCACCCAGATTCCACTTTTCGTCCGGCATCAAGAATGAGACAGCCCTGCCGACACATACTGTCAGGCGGACATTATAGCCTACGGTGCTATAATTCCCCTCTCGTTCGTTCAACCCCCTGCTAAAGGACGTTGCCGGATGCTTCCCGATAGTGCCCTCGAATTCATGGACTGGACGTGGCCCCAGATCGAACCCCATTACGAAGAACTGGCCTCGCGCCCGCTGACCGCCGACAACGTGGCGGAGTGGCTGGCCGACTGGACGCGCCTGAGCCGCCTCGTCAGCGAGACCTACGCCCGGCACCACGTCGCCATCACGCGCGACACCACCGACCAGGAAGCCGAGCGGCGCTACCACACTTTTCTGGACGACATCTACCCGCCGGTCCAGGAAGCCGAGCAGGCGCTCAGGCAGAAGTTCCTGGACAGCGGTCTGGCTGTGCCGGATTTCGAGGTGCAGACGCGGAACATGCGCGCCCAGGTGGAACTGTTTCGCGAGGAGAATCTGCCGCTGCTGACGCAGGAGCGCAAGCTGTCTGCCGAGTACGACAAGATCGCCGGGGCGCAAACCGTCGAGTGGGAAGGCGAGGAGCGCACCATCCAGGCCCTGCAGCCGGTTTACCAGGACCAGGACCGGGACCGGCGCGAACGGGCCTGGCGGCTGGCCGCCGAACGCCAATTGGCGGACCGGGAGGCCCTGAATGACCTGTGGGGTAAGTTCCTGGAGGTGCGCCAACAACTGGCGGCCAATGCGGACTGCTCTGACTTCCGCGAGTTCCGCTGGCGGCAAATGCTGCGCTTCGACTACACGCCGGAGGACTGCCTCAGCTTTCACCGGGCCATCGAGGAGGTGGTCGTCCCGGCAGCCAGCCGTATCTACGCCCGCCGCCAGGAGCGCCTGGGTCTGGAGTCGCTGCGCCCCTGGGACCTGAGGGTCGATCCGAAGAGCCGTCCTTCCTTGCGTCCGTTCGAGAGCGTCGAGCAGCTAGAGGGCGTGGCGGGGGACATCTTCCGGCGCACCGACCCGCAATTGGGCGACTACTTCGATACGCTGCGCGGCGAGGGCCTGCTCGACCTGGATAATCGCAAGGGCAAGGCTCCCGGCGGCTACTGCACGACCTTTCACGTGGAAAAACGCCCGTTCATTTTCATGAACGCCGTCGGCTTGCACCAAGACGTGCAAACGCTGCTGCACGAGGCCGGGCACGCCTTTCACGTTTTCGAGAGCGGCCATCTGCCCTACCACCAGCAGTGGACCGTCGGCATGGAGTTCGCCGAGGTGGCCTCGATGGCGATGGAGTTGCTGGCCGCGCCCTACCTGGCTGCCGGGCAAGGGGGTTTTTACGCCGACCCGGACGCCGCCCGCGCCCGCGCCGAGCATCTGGAAGACGCCCTCCGCTTCTGGCCCTACATGGCGGTGGTGGATGCCTTCCAACACTGGGTTTACACCCATCCTGAAAGTGCTGCCGACCCCGCCAAGTGTGACGAAATGTGGACCGGGTTGTGGGCGCGCTTCATGCCTGACGTGGATTGGAGCGGGCTGGAAGAGGAGATGGTGACCGGCTGGCAGCGGAAGCTGCACATCTTCAAGTACCCGTTCTACTACGTCGAATACGGGCTGGCCCAACTGGGCGCGGTGCAGGTCTGGCGCAACGCGCTGCAAAACCAGGCGGAGGCGGTGGCCCGCTACCGGCAGGCGCTCGCGCTCGGCGGGACGGTCCCGCTGCCCGATCTGTTCGCCGCCGCCGGGGCTAAACTGGCCTTCGACGCGGATACGTTGGGCGAGGCTGGGGCCCTGATAGAGCGCACGCTGGCCGAACTCGATTCCTCCTGACGGCTTCGCCGTTTTTCGTCAGGTTTTGCCTGAGATAGCGCGCACCCGATTGTGCACGTGTCATGAATGTCGGCGCGGCGGTGTTTCCTATTATGGGTACGGTACGGGAAACAGGGAGCAAAATGGCAGGACGAGTCAGCCAAATTCTGACCAATCGACGGTTGCAGGTTCGGGGCCTTGGCGCGGCGGTCCTGCTGGCGGGTGTCGGTGCTGCCCTGATCGGCCCCGTCGAGGTGTCGGCTTTCTATTTGTTTGTGGAGGGCGGGCGCTTTCACTACGAAGGTTTCCGGTTTGGGTCCTTCATGTTCGCCTATATCGCCCTCCAGGTGGCGGGCTATTACGGGATCGCGGTGGTCGGCACGGTGTTGGGATATGGCCTCGTCCGGCTGCGCCGGTGGTCGCACGCCGTGGTGGACACCCTGCTGTGGTTCTGGCTCATCTGGGGCTTTCCTCTGACGGTGGTCATGATCGTCATGCTGGTCGTGTCGAAGGAGCCAACACCGGGCTTCCTGATCGCCGTCGTGCCGCTGGCTTTGATCGCGTATCCGGTTGGGCCGGTGCTGCTGGTGCGCGCCCTCAGAAGCCCAGGGGTGGTAGCCGCTTTCGAGGCTCGCGGCCCCGGACCGTCTCCCCTGGAGGCGATCCCGCTGACCGTGCGTCTGGCAGGCGTGCACCTGGTGGGCTTCATTCTGGGGCTGCACTTCCTGCTCCTGCTGAACAGCATCTTGCCCTGGTTTGGCACGTTTCTATCCGGCCCAGGGGGTGCTCTGGCGATCGGCGTGTTGGTCGTCGCGCTGGTGTGGCTCACCGGGGGATTGCTCCTGATGAAACGATGGGCGTGGTGGGCCGGGATGAGCACGCTGGGCCTGATAACCGTGTCCTCGGCGATGACGTTCGCACGCCATACCCTGGCCGACGTGATCGACGTGGTGGGCTTTCCGGCGGCGGAAATGGTGTGGTTCGAGGGCGTTCCCTTCCTGCGTATGCCTTACGTCGCGTTGGCGCTCGTCGTGCCGGTTCTCGTCGCGCTGGGGCTTCTGCTGGTGTCCAGACGGCACTATGCTGCCTGACAGCCCCTAAGCCACCTACCGCCCGGTGTCCTTGAACAGGGGAGTCGTCGCCAGAGTGTATCACGAATCAGGCCAAACCGGGTTCGCTAAGGCAACGCAGGGGCGCACTACGCGCGCCCAGGGCGAATGGCCATTCGCCCCTACGCGAGGACGGGCACCTTACCCCTACCGCGGGATACACTCCCGTTGCTACCCGTTTCGCTGAAATGGACAAAACTCCTGTATACTGATAACGGAAGACCCGTTGGCCGGGGACGTTTTCAGTTTAAAAGGAGACGTGCATGTCAGATTCTCATCTGCAAACGATGGGACAGCAGGCTGGCCGCCGTTCGTGGGCGGAACCCTGGAAGATCAAGATGGTGGAGCCTATCGCGTTGAAAAGTCACGAGGAGCGCGAACAGGCTGCCAGGGAGGCCGGGTATAACACATTCTTGATGCGCTCGGAGGATGTCTACATTGATCTGCTGACCGACAGCGGCACCAGCGCCATGAGCGACCGCCAGTGGGCTGGCATGATGCTCGGCGACGAAGCTTACGCAGGCAGCCGTAACTTCTACCACCTGGACGAGGCGATGCAGACGGTCTACGGTTACAAGTATCTGGTGCCCACGCACCAGGGCAGGGGAGCCGAGCACCTCATCAGCCAAGCCACGATTCAACCGGGCAACAAAGTGCCCGGCAATATGTACTTCACCACCACGCGGCTGCACCAGGAGTTGGCCGGTGGCACCTTCGTGGACGTTATCATTCCCGAAGCGCACGATCCCTACGATCCCCATCCTTTCAAGGGCAACGTGGACCTGGGCAAGCTCCAGGCGCTCATCGACGAAGAGGGTGCCGACAACATTCCCTACGTCAGTCTGGCCGGAACGGTCAACATGGCCGGGGGCCAGCCGGTCAGCATGGAGAACGTGCGCGCCCTGCGCGAGCTGTGCGACAAGTATGGCATCTCCATCTATCTGGACGCGACCCGCATGGCCGAGAATGCCTACTTCATCCAGGAGCGCGAGGAGGGCTACGCGGATAAGTCGATTGCCGAGATCGTCAAGGAGTTTTGCAGCTACACCGACGGCGCGACGATGAGCGCCAAGAAGGACCACCTGGTCAACATCGGTGGCTGGCTGGCCGTCAACGACGCCGAGCTATTCGACCGGCTGCGCAATCTGGTGGTGGTTTACGAGGGACTGCATACTTACGGCGGCATGGCCGGGCGCGACATGGAAGCGCTGGCGATTGGCATCTACGAGTCGGTGGAAGACGCTCACATCCACGCCCGCGTGGGGCAGGTGCGCTACCTGGGCAAGCTGCTCACCAACTGGGAGATTCCCATCGTGCTGCCGGTGGGCGGGCACGCCATTTTCCTCGACGCCAAGGGTTTTTACCCCGACATGCCCCAGGACCATTTCCCGTCTCAAACGCTGGCTGCCGAGTTGTACCTGGATTCGGGCGTGCGCTCGATGGAGCGCGGCATCGTCAGCGCGGGCCGCGACCCCGAAACCGGCGACCACCGCCGCCCGGCCCTGGAGATGACCCGGCTGGCGATTCCCCGCCGGGTTTACACGCAGGCTCACATGGACGTCGTCGCCGAGGCGGTCAAGGCGGTCTACGAGGCGCGTGACCAAGCGCGCGGCCTGAAGATGGTTTACGAGCCGAAGCACCTGCGCTTTTTCCAGGCGCGCTTTGAACCGCTATAGATTGTGCTCGTCATTTGAATGCAGAATGTGAGGGGGCGGCTATGAGCCGCCCCCTCCGGGCTGGCTAACTGAGCGCGCTGATGAAGTCGTCAATGGGGATGGCCGCCAGCGTGGTGATCTTGACGCTGCCGCGCGCGCCCATTTCCGCCGAGACGCGCGCGACGGTGGCGTTGTCCGCCGCCTCGACCACGTTCACGAAGTCGTACGGCCCTAACGTCGCGTACTGAGCCACAACCTTAACGCCGAGCTTCTCCAATTCGGTGTTGACCTCTTTGATGCGGCTGGGGTTCTCCTTGATCGTCGCCGCGCCGTTGTCGGTCAGGTTGCTGAGCATGATATAGGTAGCCATTGGCCTTCTCCTTTTGCCAGATGCGCATCGAGTGCGGTTGGTCCCGCTATCTCATTGTAGCATACGGAGATGGCTTTTTTGCGGGCGCTACGGCGAAACGCTGAGGGGCGTGGTCAGGGGTATCGCGTCGTTGGGATAGCGCGTGCCGTCGGGAGCGACCGCCACCTGACGAGGGAAGGCCGGGTCGTCGGCGTCGTAGAAGCCGACGAGGAGGTCGTAGTCGCCTGCTGGCAGATCGCCGGGCACGGTCAGCGTGTGGGGGTCGCGCACGTCCACGCCGGGCTGCCAGGCTGTGGTCGGGTAGTTGCCCTCGACTGGCGGCGAGTCTGCCTGTGTAACTACCTCACCTGCCTCATTTGCCAGATGCACGAAGACGGTCAGATCGCTGGCGGAAGCGCCCAGGCCGCGCCAGTACAGGTCGACCCGGACGGTTTGGCCCGGCGCGACGTTTGCCGCGCTGAGTTCGTAGCCGGTGAGACGGGCCAGGCCGCCAATCTCGGCTTGCTGGGCGATGGGGGGTTCCAGCGTGACCGGCTCAGGGGGGACGATGCTGCCCGCCTGCAGGATGACGCTCTCGAGGGGGCTTCCGTCAGGCCCGGTGATCGGCAGCCGCTCCTCGGTGGGATAGTCCCACACCCCGACCAGCACGCGCGCGCCGGTTGGCGTTTCGAGGGTGCGGTCGAGGGGGATGCGATAGTCGTCCTGTATGACCGTCCCTGGCTCCAGCAGCGTGGCCGCCAGCCGACCCCCGCCTGGATAGGCATCTACCTTGCCGACTTCCTGCGCGTCTCGGCCAAGGGCGTGGACGAAGACGCTGTAATCCCGGTCGATGGGCTGGTTGGCGCGCCAGTAGAGGGTCACGGGCAGGTAGCCGCCCGGCTTGACGACGGCGTCGTAGGTTTGCACGGCCACCAGTTCGAGTGACTGGCCGTAGGTTGCGTTGACCGGGGTCGCGTCCGGGGGGACTGTGTCAACCGTTGGCAGGAGCGCGTACACGGGCAGGATCGTGCGCCAGGGCAGGATAACGGCGATGAGCAGCATGGGCGCACCCACCGCCCAGGCTCCGAGGTGATGCCGCCCGCGTGGCAGCAGGGTCACCCAGCCCAGGGCCAGCAACGCGCTGATGGCCGCCAGCACCGGAAACATCAGGCGGCCCTGCGAGGCCAGCGTCAGCATGGTCCAACGGACCAGTCCGGCGAAGATGACCAGGATTTGCAGGAGCAGTAGGCCGGGCAGCGTGAGGGCCTGCCAGTCTCTACTCTGCGCGGCCCGCCACACCCAGACGGCCAATCCGGCCAGACCCACGGCCAATATGACGCTGTAGACCCCGTACACGGCCCGGTCTGCCAGGACGTTGAACGCGCCGAACACGCCCCAATAGCTCAGCCAGAAGCCCCGCCACTCGTCGCGCAGCGCCCACAGCGTGACCGCCTGCTCGCGCGGACCGGCCACGGCGACCATCGTGCGCAGGCCGGTCAGCTCGCCGTAGAGCCGGAGGTTGCGCAGGTACCACCAACCGGCAATGGCTGCTATCGCCAGCGCCACGCCGAGGCCGGTCAGCACGCTGGCCCGCCAGTCGCCGCTGCGCCGGACGTGGATGAGCAGGGCCAGTCCGGCGATGGGCAGCAACGTCAGCCCGCTCAACTTGGTCAGCGCCCCCAGTGCCAGCAGGATCGCCAGCCAGACGGCCCGGCGGCGGGTCAGGCCGTCGTTCAGGAGCCGCGCCACGAGCCACAAGGTGGCCGTCGAGAGCAGGACCATCAGGTTGTCGTTGTTGACCGAGGCGCTGATGAAGAGGAACATCGGGTTGAAGGCCATCAAGGCGGCGGCCAGCGTGGCGAGAGGTTTGTCACGCGGTTCGATCTCCAGCGCCAGGGCGTAGCCTAACACGACGCTGCCCGCTCCCATCAGCACGCTGACCATCCGAATCAGGTGGACGGCCAGCACGCTCCCGCGCCAGGGCCAGCGCTCGGCTTCGGTGTGGACGACCATGTTCTTGTTGTCGGCGTCGAGGGGGACGCCCAGCTTGGCGTGCGGGTTGATCCACAGGCGCTCGTCGAGGTCGTTGGTGTCAATCCACACGGTCAGCGCAGCGGACAGCGCATAGTAGAGCGGGGGCTGGCTGCCTTCCTGCACCCAGGCTGTGTCCTCGCCCACGACCTGCACCGGCAGTTGCCCGGTGGTGGCGATGTGCTGCACGACCGGGTAGTGGAAGATTTCGTCGGAAGCCTCAAAGACAGGTGTTGCAAGACTGTATATCCACCCCAGGGCGACAAACAGGACGACGATTAGCGTCGCGGCCCTGTGTTCGGTCATCGTTCTTTTTCGCAGTAAGGCGCTCAAGTTATTGTCGTCCATCCCACCGGGTAGGCGTATAGTATACTGGAGTATCGCCGTTTCTTCCCAAAAAGGTCAGGCTGCGGGGTGCCGTCTGCGGTTTGGCTGGCAGACGCGAATAGCTCTCCCTGAGGAGAGCTATTGAGTGGTAGGTTGAGTCCGGTTCCTGCTGGGGGATCAACTCGTGGGTGCCGGGGTCGAGTGGGTCGGATTCGGTACCCTACATCTATTCCTATGCTGGTGCTGGCCACTCCGGCTTGGGATATACAGGATCGGCGGTACGCTTTTCTCCAGGGTCAATGACTTCAAACACGTCACCTTGCCACTGACCAATCTGCCCGGCGTAGCAGTCAACCGCCAGCAGCCCGCCCTCATACCAGGTCGGTCCCAGAGCCGTCTCGAATGTTTCCGAAGCCATGACATCCCTTATCACTGCCTGGTCAAGGGTGCCAGCCTCCTCGATGGCCTGCTCGAAGAACTGCAGACTGCCGTAGTAGGGCAGGTGACCCCACCAGTCCAGGATTTCTTCACCCCAGCGCGCGGTGAACTTCTCGTAGAACTCCGCGGCTGCGGGGGAACTCTTCTGGTTCCAGGCACCATAACCCATTATCCCTTCTGCTGCGGGGCCAAAGGTGTCTTTACAAAGAGCGAAATTGGCCCCAGGGCCGGTCAGGAAGATCTTCGGGTTAAAGCCCATCTCCATCGACTGCCCGATGGCCAGGAAGTTCTGGGGAGGATAGCAACAAGTCAGGAAGGCATCGACGTTGAGCGCCTGAGCCTCGTGCAAGATTGACGATACGTCCTCAACGTCAAGCGGAACACTCTTGATCAACTTGACGTCAATTCCTCTCTTCCCCAGTTCTGTGGTCGCCACACCGGAGTACTCGATGCCGTGGAGGTCCTGGAGGAACATGATCGCCACCGTCTTCACGCCCACTTCCTCAAAGATGTCAGCCATAACTGGCATCTGGTTATGGTCGGAGAAATTCAGGGTGCCAAAGAGGTAAGGTAGACTGGGCAGAAGGTCTCTGATGGTCGTCGCGCCACCCTCGGCCCCTAACAATACATACCCGTGCTTATTGAATATCGGAGCGGCAGCAAAAAGGAAAGCGGTGCTGGCGGGGGGCAAGACGAAGTCAACCTTGTCTTCCACCATCAGTTTTTCCACCAGCCTCACCATCGTGTCCAGATCACTCTCGTCGTCGTAGATGATGGGCTCGGCTATAGGTAGTTGTTTGTCGTACTCTTCGACGTATATCCCGCCTTTTTCATTGACCTCCTCAATCCACATCTTGTAGATGGGTCCGAATGCCGATTCTTCATAAACCGCATTTGGCCCTGAGAGAGGCCTTGCCCCTCCAATGACGATTGTGTTTTTGTTGGCGGGCGCCTTTTTCCCCGTGGGCAATGAGCTGCATGCAGCTGCAACCAGCCCAGCGCCAGCTATTGCTGAGCCGCGAACGAACCCACGCCGGGTCAAGCCTTTGGTACGCATCGTTACCCTCTTTTCAAACTCCGAATACGCCGTTTTGCTGGCTACTACATCTCGTCAATAACGTCTGCACCTTGGGATCCCGAAACCTCCAGTCAAGCCACGCTCTCAGTGTCCAACAGTCGCTCTAGCTCACGGATGAATGTCGTGTCGTCGATGGGTTTGGGGAAATAAAGATCAATTCCGGCTTCTACCGCCTGCTTCTTGACCTGGGACGAGTGATAGGCAGTGATCATCACGCACGGCATGTCCGCCGTCGCCGGGTCCGACCGGATTCTTGCCAGGAGCTCAAGTCCATCCATCCCCGGTAGCGCAAGATCGATGATGGCAGCCGTATAGGCTTGCCCGGCCATCATATCCAGCGCTTCTTCCGCCGTCCCTGCCACTTCAGCGTGGATGCCCATATAGCGCAGGATCTTGCTGACCACCTGCTGGCCGTCATATTCGTCTTCGATAACAAGGAATAGCCAGTTTTTCATGGGAACATGCTCCTCGCGCTACAAAGCAAGATGGGGTGCTGTCTGAGGGATTTCTTTCAACATCTCAACAAGCTGCGGAATGAACTGCGGAACGTCTATAGGCTTGGCGAAATAGTGAGCAAATCCCGCTGCCAAAACACGTTGCCGGTCACCTGCCATTGCATGGGCCGTGAGCGCTACCACAGGGATATCTTTAAGGATCGGATCTTCCTTCATGTGATGCAGCATCTCCCATCCCGTCATGACCGGCATCGAGAGATCAGCGAAGATCACATCCGGTTTCCTGTTCCGTGCAAGGTCTAACCCTTGCTGGCCATCCTCAGCCGAAAACGCTTCTGCCCCCAGCATCGTAAGCAGTTTGACGATAACGTTGACATTGTCAGGCTCGTCGTCCACGATCAGAATAGTCATGCCACTTAACACAGACTGCGATACCAGGGAGCTCATCTGGCCAACCTTTCCTTTATTGTGATAGGCTGCAACGGCAGCTTCACGGTGAACGTACTGCCCCTTCCAACATCACTCTCTACGGTGACAGTCCCGCCCATGAGCTGGCACAACTGCTGAACGATGGTCAGCCCAAGGCCAGAACCACCATGTTTCCGGGTGCTTGAGCTATCCACCTGACGGAAGCGCTCGAAGATGATCTCGTGCATGTACGTCGGGATGCCAACGCCGGTGTCACTCACCGAAATGGTCATCTTGCCGTTCTCGGCGGCCATTCTCAGGTTGACTGACCCTTCCTCCGTAAACTTGAAGGCATTGGTCAGCAAGTTGACAAGGATCTTGGTAATGGCGTCTTCGTCGGCAAAGACAGTGGCGGGCATGGATTTGTCAAGTGACACATTGAATGCTAGGTTCTTCTCGGTGGCCAGCACTTCCAACTGCGACCGCACCTGATCGACTATATCTTGAACGTTCACCTCGACAGGCGTGATCTCCATACGGCCTGCCTCAATCCGGCTGATGTCCAGGACATCGTTGATCAGACTCAGCAAACGCCGTGCATTGGCCTGCGTGCGCTGCACCATTTCCGTGGCTTCGTCGTCCAGCCCGCCAATCAACTCGAGGAGTCCCTGGTACCCCATAATGGCATTGAGCGGGGTGCGCAACTCATGGCTCATTACCGATAGAAACTCGTCCTTGAGGCGAGTGGCCTCACGCGCCAGGGCAGTGGCGGCATTTGCTTCTTTGACGCTCTGCTCGAGCGCGATGATATTGTCGTTCAATTGAGCCGACATTTCGTTAAAGGCGCGGCCAAGCTGGCCAATCTCGTCCTGGCTTTTGACCTCGACGCGACGGTTGAGATTGCCCTCGCGCATACTGTTGGCCACATCCACCAGTTGTAGAATGGGGTCAACGATGCGCCGCACGCTGACGATCCCGGCCACTGTCGCGGCAAGGAGAGCCGCTACGATCACGCCGGTAGTAATCGCAACGGTGTTGATGGCCAGCGCCAGGGCTTGCCGCGCCGGACGTTCGGTAACGACGCGAAGTTCTTGCTCCCCCAGCCGGATGTGGTACGTGGCCAGTACAGCCTGTGTGTCCTCAAGCCCGGAGAAGATGCCATCCTCCACCGGTGGCTCGAAGGTGGCGCCACTCAGGACGAACGAGGGGTTGTTATGGGCGATCACCCGGTTGGCGCCATCGACAATGTAGACCATCTGCCCTTCGCTTATGTCCAGGCCTGCGATTAGCGCCCACACAGGTTTGATACGGATATCGGCTACCAACACACCCTGGGGTGTACCGGAGGGATCATCAACGAGGGGCAGGCTGACGGTGATGAGCGGCTCCTGAACCAACGGCTCAAACCAAACCGGGGAATAGTAGGGCTTGCCTGTCGAGATGGGAGTGGTGAACTCGGGATCAGTGGATCGATCGCGCAAGTCGGACTCTGTGAAAGTTCGCACACGTGAGACCCCCGCCAGTTCCTGTCCATTCGGATCGAGCAGAGCCAGTGTCTCGTAGTCATCACCGTACGTCTGAAGTTCGAACAAGATGCTCGTCTGTTCTTCTCTTGGCAGCGTTGTCAATCCCTGCGTGCTGCTGACAACTTCAAGCTCTCTCTCGCGCTGGCTGAAGAAAAGCGCTTCCTGCGCAGCGACGCGCTGGGCAAGCTCTCGTTGTAGTGCTACTGCCTGCTCCTGCTGAGTCGAGAAGCTCAGGCGAGCCAGAACAACGCCGACTATAAGCAAAGGGATAGTAGCCAAGCCTACGAACACGAGAGTGAGGCGACGCCCAATGCTTTTTCTCATCTGTCACGTCCCGAAATCCGATGCAGCTTTCCGCCGCGCGATCGCATGTGAATTCGATCCCCTGGTCTCACGCCCCCGCTGCCAGGCACCCCACCGATAAGTGCGCCGAGGCTTTCCACGGTAAGCGGTCCCTGCGAGCAACTTCAGCCGACCCCAGCAACCTGAGCGAGCCAAGGCGCAAAGCCGGTAGCTGCGATGTGGTGATGCTCGACTCTTTGGGCTTCATGTGCACACTGTTGGCCGAGTAAGGTCAAGAGTATCTGCGATGAGTCGGATGAAACCTGGAACAGTGAATTCCCCCTTCTGTACCACTTCTTTCACACCCGGCAGCCTGAGCATATCAATCTGGTACGGGCTACAAGCTGTCACTACAATCACGGGTATCTCGCGGGTGGTCGGGCTGCTGACAAGCTTGGACAACACACCATACCCGTCCATGCCGGGCATCATCAGGTCGAGCAGCACTAGGGCCGGCAGTTCGCTGTTGAGCTGCCTCAACATCTTCACCGCTTCGAGACCGTCGTTTGCGGTCCGTGTATGGAGACCCAGGGAGTGCACAATACGGCTCAAGATATCCAGCGCATCTGGGTCGTCGTCGACAATCAGGCAGTAGTCGTCTGCGGACAACATCTCAGGTAGCTCCAGCTTAATTGACCGCCGAGTAAGCCCTGATTTCATTGTACGCAGAATGGCTTGCAGTTAGGTTAAGAAAGGATAATTATTCGTTACAAAAGCGTAACAACCTGATTAGGCGTGCGTACGTCTTGGCACGAGTTTTTGGCTCAAGCGGCTTTTGGGTGGCTGAAACTGAGGATGCACTTCGTAAGGTCCCAGTGCGCAGGCGCGCGGCGCCACGAACGAGGACGCCCTGGCATCGCCAGGGCGTTGTGTGTGTCCAAGCCAGCCTGTAAGCCGCGTTCTGTACCCCGTGGGGTGGCGGTTATCTATCTGGGACGGCAGTTGCCTGCCGCCTCAAGCAGCCTACCCGAGACTGGTAGCGGCGCGAGCCACGCCTCGTCTCTGCTTGGCCTTGCTCCCGGTGGGGTTTGCCTGGCCGCGCGTGTCGCCACGCGCGCCGGTAAGCTCTTACCTTACCGTTTCACCCTCGCCTCACGCAGAGCGTGGGGCAATCTGCCTCTCTGTTGCACTGTTCCGTCGGGTCACCCCGCCTGGCCGTTAGCCAGCACCGTGCTCTGTGGAGCGCGGACTTTCCTCATCCCAGGCGGCGATGCCGCCGGGACGCAACCGCCCGGCCAACTTGGACGCTGCTCCAGTATACCACGCGCGCCTCGTGATAGGGCTAATTGAGCCGTACTAAGTCTTGCCCACTTTTCGGCTGTTTCACGCCCACCAATGTGCATCACTTCCTTCGGCTTAATTAGTAGCCGAAGGTGTCCACGATCGCGCCGCCGGGGTCGCGCAGGAAGGCGGTGTCGCCGTCGTCGTTCCAGACGGTTTCGTCCAGGCTCCAGTAGAGGGTGTCGGTCGTGTTGATCCCTGAGCCGGTGTAGACGCGTATGCTCGCCCCGGAGACCAGGATCATCTGGGGGAAGGTGAAGATGTGGTTGGCTTCGTCCTTCAGCGTGAACCCGGTGATGTCCACGATGTCCGCGCCCTCGTTGGTGATCTCGACCCACTCTTCGCCCGCCGGGTTCAGCGCGGTGATGTTGAGTGGGAAGGCGCTCGGCGTCCACAGCCCGCGCGAGGCGTTGCGGGCGTCGCGCTCCGCGTCTACGAACGCCTGGCTGTAGACGCTGTTCGGCTGGACGGTGTAGGCGTTGGCAAAGCCCGCCTTCACGATTTCGAGGTTGACGAACAGGTCGCCCAAGTAGACGTAGGCCAGCGTCCGCCCGAACTGGTCGGTGCGCTGCACGTCGTAGGCCAGCGAGACGACCTTGCCTTCCACCAGACTGGCGGTGAACTGGCTGGCTTCGGCGTAAAAGGGCTGGCCGATTTCCGGCGTGTTCATGCCGATCAGGCGGACGTTCCGCCCGTCCTCCAGTTCAATCGTGTCTCCGTCCACGACCCTGGTGACGAGAGCGTCCTCCTCGGTGGGCGCTTTGGGGGGTTGGGTGGGCAGCGGGGTGGCCGCAACCCCGCCCTCAGGGGGCGGACTCTGCCCGGTGTCCGGCTGCAAGGTGGGGTAGTTGCCACCGGCCTGTACGGTGGGGACCGTTTCGGTCAGGTAGCGGGCCACCTGGGTTTCGGGGTTGTCGCCGTAGGCGCTGGGTTCGCAGCCTGCCAGTACCGTCACAGCAATCAGGCCGCCGAGTATCAACATGCGAGTCTGGGGTTTTGGTCTCATGCCGGTTCCGCCTGTCGGGCCTTCAGGTTCATGGCATCTGCACGGAAGCCAGTATAGCACAACCGGGCGCAATGCCTAATCCCCTTCTTTACCCAGAGGCGGCGGGGCGTGTTATGCCAACTGCCCTAGACAAGGCCCGTCACGCATGCTACAATTGCGCCCGCCGTACCGCTAGAGTGATTGAGGAGTATGGGGTTGGCTAACACGCAATCCGCTAAGAAACAGGCGCGTAGTTCGCTGCGCAAACACGATCGTAACCGGACCCGCCGCTCGACGGCGCGCACCAAGATCAAGAAGGCCCGCCTGCAAATCGAGGGTGGCGACCTGGAGGCCGCTATCGCCGCGACCCGGCAGGCGGTTAGCTCGTTGGACCGCGCTGCTGCCAAGGGGGCGATTCATCGCAATAACGCCTCCCGCCGCAAGTCTCGCCTGATGAAGCGGCTGGCCGCGCTGGAGGCGCAGCAGGCGGCGGAATAGATTCCACTGCGCGTCATTTCCAAGACCAAGCATCGAGGCGGCATCCTCAGAGATGCCGCCTCTTTCTGTTCGCTGGTTGGGAATTCTAAATTGGCCTTGACAACTTAGAACTTATGTTCTATAATGGGGTTGTGTACCCTCCTCTGGAACACCCGGCGCTGGACAAAGCTAGTGGTGTAAGCAACCGGGGTGTGTGATTGGAAGTTTGTTGTCCAGCGCCGGGGTCCATTTTTTCACGAGACAATCACTTTTTCGTCGTCGTCTTCTTTTTCGCCGCCGTGCTACGAGTGGTCTTGCTTTTACCCTTTTTCTTGGCAGGAGGTGGCTTTGGCTCAAACCGGTAGCCGATGCCCCGCACGGTGACGATGTGCGTGGGTTTGGCCGGTTTGTGTTCGATGGCCTCACGCAGCCAGCGCACGTGTACGTCGAGCGTCCGCGTGTCGCCGACGTAGTCGGTATCCCACACTTTCTTCATCAGAAAGCTGCGGTCGAGCGTTTCGCCGGGGTGGCGCATGAATTGCTCCAGCAGACCGGCGCATTTGGGGGTCAGGCGTTTCTCTCTACCATGCGCCCGTACCAACCGGTGGCGCATATCGTATTTGATGGGGCCCTGGACGAGTTCCTGACCGGATTCGTCCGACAGCAGTCGTTCGACGCGGTTGATCAGCTTGCGCGGGGTGAAGGGCATGTCCAGGCTGATGTCGCCGGGACCCGCCTTCTCGTCGCCCACACGGTGTACTTCAGACCGGACGTGGATGACGGGCACACCGTTCAGCGAGGTGCGCATGTGAGAGCATATCCGGTCCCCGGTAGTTCCCAGAGAAGCAGCGTCCAGCACTATCAGGTCAGGTTTCTTCTTCTTGGCAAGCAAGAGGGTCTGCTTGCCAGAAGGTGTGGTGAATACCTCAAAACCTTTCCGTTCAAGGGCGGGGACAAAAGTGTGCTTGTTCTTCCCAGGACGCTCGATGACGATAATAGTTGGCATCGTAATGCAATCCTATGACCCGAAAACGCGTCTGGTGTGCGGCAGGCTTCCCAAGAACCTGTGGATGTGATGGGGGACATCCAAAGACGCGCTGTCTCTGATTATAGTCAACCTTGACGTTTATACAAATCGTGCTGACGAAGAGATGCCTGGGTCTGTCCGGCGGGCTATTTGTGTTACACTGGATTTGTCACTGAGAAGCTTCTTTGTCCGGCGTCACTCGCCAAGGGACTCGTGCTCTGATGACCACTGCACGCAAACTGGTCGCCGAATTGGCCGCGCAGGCTGCTATCCAGGAAGCGTTGGCAGCAGCGAAGGCGCTGGCCCCGTCGGTCATCAACGAAGCGGTGCTGCTCCAGCAGATCCCGGCCCCGACGTTCGACGAGGCCCGCCGGGCCAGCTACGTGCGCCAGCGTTTCGAGGATGGCGGGCTGAGCGACGTTTTGACAGATGACCTGCACGTGGTTTACGCTCGGCTGCCGGGCAGCGACCCGGACGCGCCCGCCGTGATGGTCAGCGCCCACCTGGACACGGTGTTTCCCCTCGACACCGTTTTGAACGTGCGGCGGCGCGGGAAGCGGCTTTTCGGGCCGGGCCTGGGGGACAACAGCGTGAGCGTGGCGGCCATGCTCGCGCTGCCGCCGCTATTGCAGATCGACGGCTTTCAACCGCCTGCCGATATCTGGTTGGTGGGCACGGTGGGCGAGGAGGGGTTGGGCGACCTGTGCGGCATGCAGCGCGCGGTGGAGCGGTTGGCGGACCGGGTGGGGCTGGTGGTGGTGGTCGAAGGGATGGCGCTGGGACACATCTTCCACCACGGGCTTGGCGTGCGCCGCCTGAAGGTCGAGGTGAACGGCCCCGGGGGCCATTCGTGGCTGAATCATGGCCGTCCGAGCGCGGTCCACGCGCTGTTGAAGTTGGGCGCGGTGCTGACCGACATCCCGGTGCCGTCCGGCGCGCCTTCCAGCCTGAACATCGGCCTGATCGAGGGTGGCCTGTCCATCAACACCATCGCGCCGCACGCCAGCCTGTCCATCGACCTGCGCTCGGAGGATGCTGCCGCGCTGGATAAGCTTGAAGGCAGGGTAATGGCAGCCATCGAGAGGTTCGACTTCCCGGCGGAGATCACCTGCGGGGTCGAGGTGATCGGCAACCGGCCCGCCGGTAAATTGCCTCGCGCGCATCCCCTGGTAGCTGCCAGCGAGGCCGTGCTGAGGACGGTCGGCGTCTCCCCGGTCGCCTACAGAGCGGCCAGCACCGACGCTAACGTTCCGCTGTCGAGAAATCTGGCGGCAGTTTGCATCGGCATCACCACCGGCGGCAACGCCCACCGCCTCGACGAGTACATCGACACCGAACCGGTGGGGACCGGCTTGCAGCAATTGCTGCTGCTGTCGCTGGCGGCGGCCCACCACTCGCGCGAGTGGGCCGCGTGGGATAATGTGGGATAAGGGTGGGATTTAGCCGGAGGTTAGCGTGTCAGGGTTTGAGTTTGGTTTGATTGCGGTGTGGATGGCCTAGAGCGGCTCCAACTCTCGCTGGAAGATGGTCTGGTAGCGGCGATGCAGTTCGGCAAAGACCGGCCCCGGCAGGCCATCGCCCAGCGGCGTGCCGTCGATCTCCACAATGGGCACCACACCCCGTGAGGCGCTGGAAAGCATCGCCTCGCCGATGTTGGACAGGTCGTCCTTGCTGACCGGCTCTCGCAGCAGCGGCAGCGGAGGCTCCTGGGCGCAGGCGTCGAGCACGATGCTGCGCGCCACGCCGATCAGCATCCCCTCTTGCGCGGTGTGCAACTGGCCGTCGAGCACGGCGTAGAAATTCGAACTGGCTCCCTCCAACAGCGCGCCATCCGGGCCGCACAGGATGGCTTCGTAGATGCCTTCCGGCAGTTTCTCGAACAACGCCGTTCGCGGCCCGATGAAGTGCGTGCTCTTGGCGCGGGGGTTGTCGCGCTGCGCGTTCACCGTGGCGACCCGCACGCCGCGCTCGTAGAGTTCAGGGCCGTAGGGCTGCCAGGGTTCCACCGAAACGTAAGCGACGCCCGGCTCACGTTTGGGGAGGGTCAGGCGCAGACGCGCGGAGTCGAGAGCGGTCTGCTTGATGCAGGCGCGCATCAGGTGGCGCGTCTGGGCGTGGTCGAAGTGTGCCTCGATGCCCAGCCGGGCCAGGGTGTCATCCATGCGCGCCAGGTGCCGGTCCAGCCGCACGATGCGGCGTCCAGGGAAGACCGGCAGGACGGTGTAGGCTCCAGCGGGGATTTGCAGCGAAGCCTCGTCCAGGGTGGCGGCTTCTAGCGGCGTTTTCTCGATGCTGCTCAGGGCGGCCCGAAAGGTGACGACACGGCTCAAGGGGGTCAGTCCTCGTCGTCGGCGTCTTCTTGTTCTTCGCGGGCGCGCTTGGAGGCCAGCAGGCGCGAGGCCAGCGACCCTTCGGCGGCGTCGGCGGGCGCTTCTTCCGTCGCTTCCGCCGGGGTGGGCGGCCTGGCGGGGGGTGCGGACGTGGGACGGCTCTCCACGCGCGGGGGCGCGCCGATTTCCTCTGGAGGGCGGCGTGGCGGGGGCGACGCGATGCCCTTTTGCGCCCGTTCCTTGGCTTCGAACAGGTGGCCGACGCGGCTGCTCCGCGCTGCCGGAGCGGGGGCCTCCCTGGCAAAGCGTTGAGCCAGTCCCAGCCATTTCCAGGCGCGCGCCCAATCGGCGCGAGTGATGACCAGCCGCCGGATGGCGATGTCGAAGGGCAGCAGCAGCACGGCGGCCAGCAGCAGCCAGGGCCAGATCGGCTGCGTGGCGCTGTCGAACGACAGGTCGTGGGCGAAGATGTCGGTGGGGTCGCCGACCAACTCGCCGCCGGTCAGCCGCGCCAGGTAGCTGAGGTAGGAGGGGTCGCTCTCCTGGGCGCTGTATTCCGGCGAATAGGCCAGCACCCAGCCGGTCGTCTGGGCCAGCGAGGTGCGGGCGTCGCCTTCGCTCGCGTCGCCCTCCTCCGAACCGGCCACGCGCACGAAATAGGCCCCGGCCTCCTCCGGCTCGAAGCGGCCCTCGTAGCGGCCCGGCGCGACCTGCCGCAACACAAGCGGCTGCGAGCCGAGGCCCGGCGTGACCAGGGCGGCGTCGAGTTCCAGGCCGTTGAGGTAGTTGCCGTCCGCGTCCAGCGCGTCAACGGTCACCACGGCGCTTTCGCCCTCGGGCACGACGTTGACCTCGACATTCTGGTTGACGCCCTCGGTGATGGTCCAGCGGACTGCCTGCGACCAGAATCGCGGGAAGTTCTCCCAGCCCACCCAATCCACGGCCCAGCGCCCGGTGGCGTCGCTGGTCCAGGCCACCGCGCGCCCCAACCCGAAGCGCCACGCGGCCAGCAGGGGGTCGCCCTGCCCGGTGGCGAGCACCTGCTGGGCAGCCGGTTTGATACTGGTGCCGACATAACCGTACAGGCTGGGCGTGCTGCTCAGGCCGTCGAGAATCGGATTGACGGCGGTGACGGTGGGCGTGAACGGCTCCTCGATGATGTAGGCGCGGGTCGCCAGCACGGTTTCCTCGGTGAAAATCTCGGGGATGGTGCTGGGGTCGAAGGCGAAGTGGAAGCGCCCCTCGGCCAGCGCGGGCAGTTCTTCGAGGAAGGGGGCGTAGCCATCACCAATGGCGATGGCCGACAAGGTGATGCCGTGGTCGTCGTGCATCTCGCGGACCAATGTCGGGATTTGCGAGGGGTCCGCGCCGCCGTCGGTGAGCAGGACGACGTGCTTCAACGTGGAGGGGTCGTCGGGCAGCACGCGCGACATCGCCAGCAGGCCGTCGTAGATGTCGGTGCCGCCGTCGGCGCGGATGGTGCCGACCTGATTGATCACGGCGTCCGGGTCGTCCATTTCCTGGAGGTCCACCACCCAGGTGGCCTGATCATCGAAGGCGATGACGCCCACCCGGTCCAACGGGCCGAGCAACTGCACCGAGCGGATGATGGCCTCTTTGGCGAGGTCAACTTTGGAGATACCGCCGGGCGCGACGCTGCTCATGCTGCCGGATTTGTCGATCACGTAGACGATGGCAAGCTGCGGGATGCGCTCTTGCTCTTTGAGCTGCATCTCGATGGGCAGCGTTTCCTCCAACGGCGTGCGGAAATAGCCGCCCACGCCGTAGGCGCGCTCGCCGCCGACGGTCACCAGACCGCCGCCCAGGTCCCGGACGTAGGTTTGCAGGGCGGTCATCTTGCGCGGCGTGAGCGCGGAGGCGGGCACGTTGACCAGCACCACGCTGGAATAGGCGCTCAACGAGGCCAGTTCGAACGGCAGGCCGACAGCCGTGGTCTGCTCCACCAGCAGGCCGCTCTCGGTCAGCGCGTCGACCAGATGCTCGGAATCGGCCTCGTCCGTGTGGACGACCAGCACGCGCGGCGGGCCGGTCACCTGGCTGAAGGCGGCCAACTCGTTGTTCTGGTAGAACTTGTCGTCTCCGGTGGGCGTGACCTGCACGCGGAAAGAGGTGAGGCCGGATTGGCCCGCCGTGATGGGCAATACGAAGCGGTTTGCGCCCGCGCGCAACGAGACGGTTTCCTGGTGCAGCAGTTGCCCCGATCCCAGGATGCGTAGTTCGGCTTCGGTGTCGACGGTGCTCTCGACGGTGACGCTCAGGTCGAAGGTCTGGCCTTCGTCCAGGCGGGTGGGCGCGCCGACGCTGGTGACGAGCACCTCCGGCCCCAGCACCGCGCCGAACGGCACCGCCACAATCTCGACGCCGCTGGCGGCGGCCAGCCGGGCGGCCTGCTCGGCGTCGCCGGTGGTGGATAGGCCGTCGCTGAGGATGACCATGCGGCGGGCGCTGCCCTGCGGATACAAGGCCAGCCCCAGCCGGATGGCTTCGGCCAGATCGGTGTTCAGGGGCAGGGGGGCCGAGGCGATGGGGCTGAGTTCTCGCACGGGCGACATGGGCCGCTCGACGAGGGCGTCGGCTCCGAAGACGATGACGGCGGCCTCGTCCTCCGGCCCCATTCGGCCCATCACGTCTGCGACGTACCCCGCGCTGGCCTGGCGCGCGGTCTCGTCCATGCTGTCGGAGGCGTCGATCAGGAAGACCACGCCCAGCTTGTCGGCGGCCTTGACCACCTGCATGCCCGCCAGCCCCAGCACCAGCAATATCACGATCAGGACGCGAAGCAGCAACGAGGCGGTCTCGCGGTTCCGGCTGAAGGTGCCGCGCGGCCTGCCCAGCCAGATCAGGTAGGGGACGGCAAGCAGGCCGAGCAGGGCCAGAGGGAAGGAGAATTTCATGCCTGTCCTTCCTGGCCCCTTCGGGGGAAGGGGAATCGCCGCTCACGTGACGAGGGCAGGGTCAGGCCGCGATGGTAAACGTACCATTCGAGCAGTAGCACCAGCAGCCCAACCAGCGCCAGCCACGGCCAGAATTCGCGCTGGCCGACGGCTTCTTCCTCGACTGTCGCGCCGATGGCAGTCTCGCCCAGGGTGATGGTATCGCTGGGCGCGATGCGGCTTTCCTCCGGCGCGAACAGGTTCACGGCGAACACGCCGCCGCCTTGCAGAGCGTCGTCGCCTTCCAGCGTGACGCGGTACAGGCCCAGGGTTTCCGTGTCGGCGTAGACCAACGGGGCCGCCGTCGCCTCGAAGCTTTGCGTCTCACCATCCGGTCTCTCGACCACGATGGCGCTCGTGTCGGCCAGTGGGCGGATGCTCAACGGCTGGCCGGGCGAGAGGCCGTCTCCGGCGTCGAATATCTGTGAGGGGGCGTACCAACTCATCAGGTTGGACATCAACACCGGGAAGGCGACCTGAAGCGGAAAGTCGGAGCGGTGCAGGTCGAAGGCCAGCACGGCGACGCGCCGGTTGGCCTGCTCGCCCGCGATGAGCAGCGGCCCGCCTTCGGCCTCGATCAGGGTGGTGGCCCAGGGGGGGGTCTCGACGCGCTGCGCGTCGAAAACGTTGAGGTTGTCCACGTCCACGAAGGCCATCAGGGGGTCGGTCTCTGACACGCGCGTGATCTGAGTGTCCTCGAAAGTGCCCCCCACCGTGAAGAGGTTGGTATCGGCGGGCGGGTTGAGGATGAGCAGGTTGCCCTGTTCGGGCAGTTGGTCGGGCAGCATGCCGTCGAAGACGTACAGGTCGAAGGGCGTCTCCGGCAGCGAGCCGTCTTCGGGCGGGAGGAAGGCTTCCACGTTGGGCAGCGCGACCAGCATTTGCTCCAGGAAGAGGTTGCCGGGTGACATGAACAGCGTCTGCACGGTGCCGGGCGGTGTGTAGACCGCCCAGGCGCGGTCGTCGAGCGGCAGGTCGTCTTGCGCGTCCGACCCGGCGGGGATCGTCAGTCCGGCGCGGATGGCCCCTGCGTTCGCCGGTAGATTGGTGACGGTCAGGTCGTGCGTGTCCCCGGCGGGCACGGTGATCTCTTGCGCGCTGAACAGCACCCCGTCGACCTCCAGGTCAAAAATGACCGCCGCTTCCCGGTCGCCGTAGTTGGTGATGGCCGCGAAAAGCTGCAGGCCGTCGAGCGCGGGGCGGGCCGCCAGTGCGGAAATCGCCAGGTTGTCTGCCGAGGTGCCTACCGGGATGAAGCGGATCTCGCCGGGCAGCGTGGGCAGGTCAGGAGGCAGGCCGCCGTCGCCAATGACCACAATCGAGAAGTTCTCGCTGCCCTGTCCCCCGGCGGCTGCCAGGGCGAAGGCGGCTTCCCAGTCGGCGCTGGCCTGTTCGGGTGCGGCCTCGTTGATGGCGGCGCGCAGGGCGGCTTTGTCGCTCGTGAGGGGGGACAGGACGCGCGGGGTCACGCCGACGGAGATGACGGTCATGGTTTCGTCGGCGGCCAGATCGCCGACGGCCCGCAGCGCTGCCGCCTGCGCCTCGGCAAAGCGGGTGCTGGCGGTGCCGGTGCCGTCGGTGGCGTGCATGCTGGCCGAGGCGTCGAGCAGGAGCGCGACGTTGCCGGAGGCCACTGCCGGGACCTCTACGAAGGGCCGCCCCAGCGCGACGACCAGCATGGCGAGGATCAGCAGCTGGAGCAGCAGGAGCAGGTTGCGGCGCAAGCGCTGCCAGGGGGCGTTGGCCTCGCGGTCACGGAGCACCTGACGCCATAGCAGCGTGCTGCTGACCGGCACCTCGCGGCGGCGCAGGCGCAGCATGTAGAGCAGGATGATGGGCACGGCCAGGGCGGCGAGTGCTAGGAAGGTCGGCGTTAGGAAGTTCATTGGTCCACAGATTGCACAGATTTCACTGATCTTTATCTATCAGAGAATGATTCTCCTGGTTTGTAGGCTTGGCTGGCCGAAGTTGAACAAGAGACCCAACCGAAGGCCACTTGCTTTCAAGTAGGCCAGCACTTGTGCCTCGTGGACCGGAGCCAATTCGCCAAGCGCTTTCAACTCGACGTCGATCTTTTCGTCAACCACCAGATCAAGATAGTACTCGGCAACCACAGCGCCCTTGTACTTTACCGGAACGTGAGCCTGACTGGTGAATGGTATCTTGCGCAAATCGAGTTCTCGCTCTAGAGATGCCTGATACACTGCCTCTGGAAAGCCCGGTCCAAGTTCCCGGTGGACCTCCATCGCCGCGCCGATGATCTCATAGGACAATTCTTTGTACAGGTACTTGCTCATCAGAAATCCGCAGAACAGAATCTGTGCAATCTTGTGTAATCTGTGGACTTCCCTATTTCACCATGCCCGCGCGGCGTAGCTCGTAAAGGATGACCTGCTCCCAGGGGGTGCTGGTCTCGACGGCCAGGTAGTGCGCGTCGCGCCCGGCGCAGGTGGCGGCGATGTCGTCGCGCCAGGCCAGCAGCCGCCGCCGGAACAGGTCGCGCATGCCGCCGTCGACCGTCACGTCCTGCGGGTCGCCGGTTTCCACGTCGATCAGCCGCAAGTCCCCGGCCAACGGCGGCTCGATCTCCTCCGGGGCGAGCACGTGCAGCAGGCCGACCTCGTTGCCGCGCCCCTGGAGCGCGCTCAGGCCGTCGCGGTAGCCGGAGGGCGAGAGCATGTCCGAGATCACCAGCGTCAGGCCGGGCCGCCCGCCGCGCCGCGCGTAGTCGGTCAGTGAGGCGTCCAGGTCGGTCTCGCCGCCTGACGCCTGTTCTTCTAACCAGACCAACAGGCCGAGCGTCTGGCCGCGCCCGCGGGCCGGTCCCCACCGCTCGGCGATGGCCCCGCCGCGCAGCACCGTGACCGCTACCTGATCGCCGGTAACCAGGCCGATGTGGGCCAGCGCCCCGGCCAGACGAAGCGCGTAGCGAAACTTGTGGTGCGACTCGTCCACGTCTTCGCCGTCTTTGGGCCAGTCCATCGAGTCGCTGCCGTCGACCAGGACGTGGACGGCCAAATCCTCCTCTTCCTCGAACAGCTTGAGGAAGGGGCGCTCCAGGCGCGCGTACAGGTTCCAGTCCACGCGGCGCAAATCGTCGCCGCGCGTGTAGTCGCGGTAGTCGGCGAACTCCAGGGAGGTGCCGCGCCGCAGGCTGCGCCGCTCGCCTTTGATGGCTCCGGTGCGAACTTTCTTCGCCACCAGCGCCAGGCGTTCCAGCTTCTGGAGGGTGGATTCGTCGAACAGGCGGTCAGTCATGGGCAGCTACCGGCAGTCAGCAATCAGCCGTCAGCCACTAGGCTTTGACCTGCTGAGGGACGGCGGTCAGCAGTTGGGCGATGATGTCGTCGGGGTGAATCCCTTCCGCCAACCCCTCGAAGTTGAGCACTAACCGGTGCCGCAGCGCTGCCGGAGCGATGGCTTCTATATCGTCAAAGGCCACGTTGTGACGCCCGTCCATCAAGGCCAGCACTTTCGAGCCGAGGATGAGCGCCTGCCCGGCGCGCGGGCTGGCCCCGTAGCGGACGTAGCGGCGGACCAGTTCCGGCGCGGTGTCGTTCTCAGGATGGCTGGCGACCACGACCCGCGCCACGTAGTCGCTGACGTGGGTGGCGATGGGTACTTTGCGCGCCAGATCGCGCATGCGGGTGATGCGCTCGCCGCCGGTGATCTTGCCTGCTTTGGGATCGGCCACGCCGGTGGTGCGGTCCAGCACTTCGACCAGTTCTTCCGGCGTCGGGAAATAGACATCGACCTTGAACATGAAGCGGTCCAGCTGCGCTTCCGGCAGGGGGTAGGTGCCCTCCATTTCGATTGGGTTCTGGGTCGCCAGCACGAAAAAGGGCGGCTCCAGCACGTAGCGCCGGTTGGCAACGGTGACCGTCTGCTCCTGCATGGCCTCCAATAGGGCCGACTGGGTTTTAGGCGTGGCGCGGTTGATCTCGTCGGCCAGCAGCAGGTTGGTGAAGACCGGTCCCTGTTGGAAGCGGAACTCGCGCCTGCCGTCCTCGGTTTCTTCGAGGATGTCGGTGCCGATGATGTCGGCGGGCATCAGGTCGGGGGTGAACTGGATGCGCGCGAATTTGAGGTCGAGCACGTCGGCCAGGGTGCGGACCAGCATGGTCTTGCCCAGGCCCGGCACGCCCTCCAGCAGGGCGTGACCGCCCGACAGGATGCAGACCAGCACGTGCTGTACCACGCTGCTTTGGCCGACGATGACCTTGCCTACTTCGTCCTCGATGGCCTCGGCGGTGTCGCGAAATTCGGCGGCTGAGAGTTCAGCAACAGGGGTAGCAGTCATAGGATTCCTCAGATTATCTGCAATATACTGCGAGCAACATATCGCATGATGCGCACTGCGAAGCAGGTTGCCACGGACGAATAGTTAGGCTTTCTTGAGTTCATGATGGCTGCGAAGAGCATCCACAAACTCGTCGTAGTCCCCACTGGTGACAGACTCTTTTGGAATCACGATTCCCATTACGGAGCCTGTATATATGAACGTATAGCTATCGGTGGACTCGATTTTCTCAATCCCTGCCCACTTGGTCCATGTTTCCTGATACTCAGTGATTTCGACCAGAACGTCATCCTCAATTCGCAGTCGTTGTTTCCCCAAGCTAGATCGGTTACTGTCTTCACGATACAGTTTTGTGGCGCTGTTGCGATGGCTTCGCTTCCTAAGACTTGGCCATAGGACTATGAAGAGAATACCGATAAGGAAGGCCACAGCAGCCCAAAAAACCTCTCGCGACAGCAATTGCAGGGTACCAATCCCCAGCCATACCAGTCCAACTATGAGTTGTGCAACCCGCTGCTGCCGTCTGAGGCTGGGAGAACGATTCGTATGGTAGACTGAGAAGGCCACCAAGTCATGTTCACCAACATAGTACTCGATTTCCACGGAGATCCGTCCTTTCCAAGTGCTGAGACTCAATCACTGGGCTGGCTCCAGTAGAGCCTCCGACTGGAAGTGATCCACGCAATCTACGGTGTCCTACTGTTCGGGGTCGAGCGAACTGAAATAATCGCGGACGAGGTCGCGCATGCCGAGCGGCACGTACTCGCTTTCGAGGGCCTCGTTGGCCGCGTCGGCGTAATCGGCGTAGACCTCGCTGTAGGGCACCTGCGCTTCGCCCGCCGGGTTCTCGACAAAATCGCCTTCAATCCCTGGGTCACCGCCGGGATCTCCCTCGCCAGAGAGGTCCACCACCGGGCCACCCTCGCCGCCGGGGCGCTCCGGCGCGAACACCGGCTCGTAGTCGCGCTCTTCGTCGCGCTCCGGGTCGTTATTGGTGGGCATCTGGCCGCTGATTGGCCCGCCGATGGCCTCGCCCGTTCCCGCGCCTTCTCCCGCACCGCCCCCGGCTTGCTCGCCGGGTTGGCTGCCCGTTCCCCGGCCTGGAGCGGGCTGGCCTGGCTGACCGGGCTGCTGGCCCGGCCCTGGTGTTTGGCCTTGCCCCGGCTGCTGCGCCCGCCCGGCCTGGGCCACCGACTGCTGGCCTTGCCCGGCCCGCGAGGCGGCACTCTGCGCGGCCTGGCTGGCGGCCTGAGCCTGGCCGATCTGCTGCCCCCCCTCCGAGAGTTGGGCGCTGGCTCGCGAGAGAGATTGCTGGGCCCCAGCCTGGTTCCCTTGCGCTATGGCTTCTGATGCCTCGCGCAAATCTTCAGCCATTTCCGGGTTGGTCTCGTCGAGTTGGTCGGCGGCTTCGGCCAACTCCTGGGACAGGGCAGCCTGCTCCTCCGGCGTGAGCGGCACGCCGTCCGGGTCGAGCAAATTTTCCAGCAGGTCAGAGGCGAGTTCAAAGTTGCCTTGCTCAAGCGCCTGGCCCAGTGCGTCGGTCAGGCCCTCCGTCGAGAAGCTCTGCCCGGCGGTTCGCAACGGCTGAGAACTGGCGTTGGCCCGCTCCTGGGCGCGCTCCGCGATCTCGCGCAGCCGTTCCTCGGCGGCGGATAGCTCGGCCACGGCCTCCTCGCGCGAGACGCCGGGCTGCTCTAACGACTGGATGCTCTCGGAGAGCGCTTCGGCAATAGCCGCGCGTTCCTCCTCGGTCAGCGTCGTGTCCTCGGCGATCTCTTCGCGCAGGGCTTCCAGTTGCTCGACTTGCTCTTCGACCGCTTCCTTGACCTCGCGGCGTTCCTGCAAGATCGCGCTCTGCGGGTTGGGCAGCACGAGCGCTGCCACCAAGGCGGCCAACAGCACGCCCACCATCAGCCAGTCGCGGTGCTCAAGCTGCAAGGGGATACCGTCGGCGGCGTTCACGTGTCCGGCGGCCTCCAGCGCGTCGCCGAGTTGCAGCCGCGCCAGCGCGTCAGACTGGACCGGCAAGCGGCCCTCGCTCAACTCGACGGCGGTGCTCATGCGCTCGCGCAGGCCGAATAGCTGGTCGAAGCGGCGGGCCATCTTCAGGGGCGGGCGCGGCCAGACCCACACGCCCAGCAGCGCTACCAGCAGGCTAATCAGGGCTGCTGCGCCGCTGACGATCCACAGCGTCGGTTGGTCGAGCAATGGAAACAGGCGGGCGGCCAGCGCGGCCAGCAAGGATACGCCCAGCCCTATCGCCAGGCCGCGCGGTGCCCAGACCAGGCTTTGCTGGGTCCGCAGCCGGTTGTCCCATCCGGCCATCACCTCCGACATGCGCAGGTAGCTGTTCTTGAACATGGCTATTTTTCCGGTTTCTTCACAAGCCGAACACTACTTGCCAGCATCACCACGGTCAGGATGACGTAGAAGAGCACGTAGACGATCCAGGGTGAGACGAGCGGGATGCTGCCGCTGGAGGAACTCAGGTTCACGTCAAAGAAGAGGATGGTGTTCTCTTCTTGCAGCACAATCTCGGTGAAGATGACGGTCAGGATGGGGTTGGTGGTGACCAGGAAGCCGCCCGCGTAGATGAGGATGGCCTCCAGCACTGGCGAGTTGATGTCGTAGAAGCTCATTTCCAATACGGGGATGAAAATGAGCGCCAGCAGGGGCAGGCCGATCGTGGCGACCAGAGCAAAGCTGTAGGTCAGCACGCTGGCGACCAACGTGCGCCGGGTGAGGCTGGAGAAGAACACCCCCGCCGTGCTGAACGTGATGGCCGTGACCAGCAGCATAATCAGCGAAAGCGCAACTTCCTCGATGACGACGCCGCCCATCAGGAAGGCGAGGCTTTGTAGCGGCACGGCGGCGATCAGCAGTAGGAGGATGTAGGACAACGCCGAGCCGAGCTTGCCCATCACCACCGAGCGGGCGGGCAGCAGGGTCGTGCGCAGCAGGTCAAAGGTCTGGCGCTCGCGCTCGCCACTGATGGACCCGGCGGTGAACGATGGCGCGATGAACGTCACCAGGAATAGCTGGAAGCCGAGCACGCCCCCGAAGATGATCTTGCCGATGACGCTGCCGCTCGAAGAAGCGACCAGCCCGGTGGAGGTGCTGTAGGTGAGGTAGAGCAGGGAGGTGAAGCCGCTTATCAGCACCACGTAGAGCGTGAGCACCACGAAGGCGCGCGCGCCGCGCATGCGACCGCGCAGTTCTTTCAGGGTGACGGGGTTGCTGCGCAACCGCTCGGCGAGCGTGCGGCGGGGGGCGTGGGTGGCCTCGCTCACGAGACGATCCCTTTCGTAGCGCGCATGAAGATTTCCTCCAGGTCACGCTCCTCTTCGGTGAAGTTCACGACCGGCAGCCCGCGCTCGACCAACGCAGACAGCAACCTGCTGACGGCCTCGTCGCCGCCGGTCAGGCTGATGCGCAGCCGGTGGCGGCTGTTCTCGGCGGGCAGTTCCTCGAATTCGCTTATGTTTTCCATGTTGAGCAGCACGTCCTTCGTTTCTTCCAACTTGCCCAACAGGGTGATGAAAATGGTGCGGTGCGGGATGAGGAGCCGTTGCATCTCCTCGATGTTGCCCTGCGTCACCATCTCGCCCGCCTCGATGATGCCGATGTCGGTGCAGATTTCGGCCACGTCGGCCAGGATGTGCGAGGAGAAAAAGATCGTCTTGCCCAGCTTGCTCAGTTCGACCAGCAGCTCGCGGATCTCGATGCGGGCGCGCGGGTCCAGGCCGGAGGCAGGCTCGTCCAGGATGAGGATTTGGGGGTCGTGGGCCAGTGTCCGTGCCAGGCAGAGACGCTGCTTCATCCCGCGCGAGAGCGAATCCACCATGTCTTCGTGCCGGTGCGAGAGGTCCACCAGGGCCAATAAGTCGGTGATGAGCGCCGGGCGTTCTCTCTCCGGTATGTCGTAACAGGCGGCGAAGAAGTCGAGGTACTCCCAAACCTTCATGTCTTCGTACACGCCGAAGAAGTCGGGCATGTAGCCGATGGCCCGGCGGACCGCGCGCGGTTCCTTGGCGACCGAGTGCCCGGCTATCCAGGCCTCGCCGCTCGTCGGCGTCAGCAGCGTGGTGAGGATGCGCATGGTGCTGGTCTTTCCGGCCCCGTTCGGGCCGACGAAACCGTAGATGGCGCCCTCTTCCACCTGCAACGTCAGGTCTTTGACGGCGGTTAGCTGGCCGTAGCGCTTGGTCAGGTTCTTCGTTTCAATGATGACGCTCATTGCTCTAATCCAAAGGGGGCAACGCTAAATCCGATTATGTGTGTTTCCTGCTGCCGGTCACGCCATCACGAGGAAGGCGTGCCTTCCAGGGTCACGTCCACCCGGCTGAGTGAAAGACTCTGGGGCATGCTTCCGGTTACGAGGCTGAGATGCACGGCCCCGGTGTCGCTGACGAATCGTTCGGGTTGCGAGATGGCGGTATCGCCCCAGTTGGCGGGAACAGCTTCCCAATCCCCGTCCGACCAGTTCCACAATTCAATCGCGGGCGGCGGCAGGTTGGCGGTGTCGTAGCCTTCCACGTGGATCGTCAGGGCGGTCACGGTGTCGAGTGATAGGGATGGCAGCGGCTCGTAGCGGAACATGATGGGGGCCTGGTTCGGCGAGCCAACGTAAATGTCGTAGGGGGAGTAGCTGTAACCCTGGCCGGAGTCGAGCAGCGTCCAGGTCATCAGGCTGGGCGGAATGGTCATGTTCTGGCCGGACTGTTCGATCTTGACCGGCAAGGCGAAGAAGTAGACGGCGGTGTCCACGTAGGTCGAGCTTGGCCCCGGAACGCTTACGTCCAGCGGTGCGTCGTCGGCCCAGCCCACCAGGTACACGCCCGCCCCGCGCCCGCCACTTCCGCCGTACTGGTCGATGGCTGCTTGCAGCAGGTTGCAGCGGCGTTCGGTCTCGGGATTGCCAAAGCAGTAGCTCGTTCCCAGGATGTCGTCGATGGTGGTGTCGTATCCGCCGTAGCCCGACGAGTTGACGGTACCGGTGCCGGGTACGAGTTGGATGCCCCCGCTGGGCGCGGGGGTCGATTGGCCGCTCAGCAGTGAGACGTTGACCCTGGTCTGGCCGCCGTCGGCCAGCGACCCTAATTGCTGCGCGGCTCCAGCGGCTAACAATACCGCGTCGTCCAGGTCGATGCCGCTGGTGTTGCGCACCTCGCCCTGCACGCTCAGGCTCCCGCCTGCGTCGAACGACATCACCAGGTCGCCCTCGACGTGGCGGGCCGGGGCGTAGCCTTCTACGACGAAGGATTGCACGGCCCCCACGTCCACGCGCACGTCGCGCAGCACGGTGCCTTCGCCTTGTTCTACGACGTGGTCGGAAATGACGCTGAAGCTGCCGCCGTAGTTGCCGGGGAGGGGTTGGGCCAGGAAGCTCTCGCCGACCAGCACGTCGTACGTGGCGCGGCGCGGCGACCACAGGCCAACCATGCCGTCCACCCGCGCGACTTCGCTGTCCGGCCACGACTGTACCATCGCCACACGGTGGATGATGGCCCGCGACCCCCGAAGCTGGAAGCCGGTGACGTAAGCGCACCCGCTGAAAAACAGCACGATGCTGGGGATGGTAATCCAGGCCAATTCGGTGCGCTTCATCCGCCGGAGCACCAGATAGTTGAGCGGGCCGACGATGACCGCGTACAGAGATAGAAAGCCGCACAGTTGCAGCGCCGAGGGCAGGCTGACGCCTGGAATCGAGGCCACGGCCTGCCCGGCGTAATAGTAATTCGTGTTGAAGCCGTCGCTCCAGCTTGGCGCGAAAGCGCCTTCGGCCAGGATGGTGCGCCACAGCATCTCGATCTGGGAGGCGGAGCGCAGCGGTTCGAGGGCGGGGTCGGCGGCCAGAAAGTCCACGCGACCCAACCCGATGTCGTGCGAGACCCACAACGGCAGGCCATCCTGCGCGACGCTGACCTGCGCCCCTGGGCGCGGCTGTCCGGCACTGACCAGCGTCTCGCCCTGGAAGTCGCCGAATGTCACGCCCATCGCTTTCGGCAGCGCGCTCAAGTCGTTCAGATTGGCGCTGCCGGTCACGTCCACCGGGACCACAGCATCCAATCCTGCCGCCGTGCGCCCCCAGCCTGGCCCACCGGTGACGATGATCCGCCCGCCAGACGTGACCCAGGCATGCAGGGCCTCGCGTTGGTCGGCGCTCAGTTGGCCGGTGTCCACGTCGCTAAAGACGATCACGTCCAGTCCGCGCCAGGCTTCCGCCGCCGTCGGCAGGTCCTCCACCTCTAGGATGGCGACTTGCGCGTTGGCGTTTTCCGGCGTCACCAGCCCCAGTTCGCTAAAAGCAGACGGGTTGTCGCTCACCACGCCATAGAGCATGTCGGCCAGGCCAAGCTGGCTCAGGTTGATAGATTCCCGTGCCAGCCGCCGGTTGCCGACCACGAAATCGACGTCGAGCGTGCTCAGGTAGCCGCTGGGGGCAAAATAGAGGAATATTTCTTTGCGCGATCCGCTGGGGAGGTCGAGGGGGTGGGTGAAGATAACTTCGCCCCCGCTGAAAGAGAATTCGTCCACGGCGCGTAGGTCGCCGCTGACGTCAGGCCCGGTGTTGCTGACCACTATTCGCAGCGGTACCCACTGGCCTTCTTTGTAGTAGCTGTCAAAGCCAGCCTGCACGTCGAGCGTCAGACCGCTCGATTGTGCGTGGGGGGCGGCCAGAGCGGTTGCTACGGGCAGCAGCGCCACCACCAGCAGCACGGCCCACCGGGCAAGGAATCGTCTCACGCTGTCTCTCCCAGAAACTCGTTCAACCGATACGCCCATACCGATAACACCGCCGGGTCCGCCGATTGTCACATGCGGGCGGTGCCTCACTTGGTAGACGACGCCCGCAGCGCGCCGGTTCCCTTCTGGGACTCCACGCTCTGGAAGACGTGGTTATCCGGCGCGCCGCATTCTAACACGCTTGAGGTCTGGGAGCGAATTGGCTAGAGGGTCTTTAGACGCCGACTTCCTTCTTGGGAACGACCAGCCACAAGATCGCGTAGGGGATCAACCCCGGCGCGCCACCCGGCAACGCCAGCACGACGAACAGCAGCCGGAACCATACCGCGTCGATGCCAAAAAAGTCGCTCAGGCCGCCGCATACCCCGGCGATAACCCGATCGTCCTGCGAGCGCCGCAGCGGTAGCGCTTTTTCATCAGTCATCTCTTACACTTCCTTCATATTTCCAAAAGTATCGGTCGAAGTACCTTGCGCCACCCTCGGTCTGGATGTCTCGACGGGTGCGCTCATGGTATGTATACGCGACTCGGTGGGAGAAGTTGCACGAAACGAAACCCACCCACAATCTGGGCAGAGAGATGGCGGCCTACTGGTATGTTCTGGCGCAAACGCCATAGCGCCTTGGAAATGACCAGCCACAAATGAGAGTTGTCGCGACGGGGTGTGCGACGCGGACGCGGGCACGTGATTGCCTCGTGGCCCCATCATGGGACAAGCTTCTCTTTAAATATCTTCCTCAACGCGGGCCACACTGCAGCGCCCTTGACCGGAGTCTTACGCGAATAGTAGAGGGTTCCCGAGTCTGCGTCGACAATGACCGGATATTCATTGCTGTCCCAAGACGCCCCTGGGGGTGGTGGCTTCTGGAGGACTTTGGATGGTGAGGAGGCGGTGCTGGTCACCAGGGCGACAGGAAATACTGCGTGGGCACGGGTTGTCCGTTGGGGCTTCGCATACTTAGTGCAGGCCTGGGTAAAAAGCTTCAGAGAAGCGGCCGTGATGGAGGAGAACTCGGCAAATATGAAGAATCTGTCGTGGGTCGTTCCCGGGATGCCACGAAGTTTTCCTACACCGTGTGCTACCAATCTGAATGCCCAGCTCCCGAAGGCGACGTGCTCCGTCAGATGATAATCTGCGAAGCGTGGCTTGATGATCGAGAGATACTTCTCCGTTGCAGGTGACGTGACAGTAGCTGAAGGCGCCTCTCGCACCGCTTCTGCGCGGGGAGCACCTGCAATACCCAGTGTCTTTTTCAGTACCTCAACCAACAGACCGACGTCGTACTCAAAACGCTTCTCACTGATTTCGAGCGCGTTGCGCCGTGCGAGGGAAGACAAACCCGGCGGCAAGTCTTCGGCGTGTGGCATTTGCGCGCCATCGATCAAGGTCGGGATTACAAGGATATTTCGCGACAGTGCGCTGGCGATTTCGAGTCGAACGAAGTCGTTGGGATTGTCCAGGCGACGTCTTCCATGCTCGTCAGTCATGGTCAGCCACTGTTTGCCAATAGTAGCAATCAGGGCATCGCACGAACCAACCGCTGCCTCGATGACGCTGACGAAATCCTGGCCCGGGCCGATGGTATCGATGTCCATGAAAATCTGGTTTTCATCGAAATCGGCACACAGCCGATTGTAGATTGCTGTGGTAGCCCACTTGCTATCACCACGCCGATAGCTTATGAAGATGCCTGCCACGTGATGCGCTCCCTTTCCCCAGACCGCTGCTTGAGCCATTATAGATTCTTCTTGAGAGGAGGAAAAGCTAGCACGGGCTCCTGGGCGCAATCGGCCTCCGTGGTTGATTAGGTATCTCGACGAGTGCGCTCGTTGTATCCGTGCCCGCCCCGGCGCAAGAAGTTGCACGAAATGAAACCCGGCTTAAAATCGGGGTAGAGAGAGTGAGAGGTGGCCGACATGCTCTGGCACAAACGTTATATCACCTCGTATACCCTGCTGCTGGCCGTGATCGTATCTGGCGGTTTAGCACTTGGCCTGTCCGCCTGTACCTCGCCAGAGCAGCCCGCCGTGAGTCCAGAGGTGCCTCCGAGCGCGATTCTCAGCCCTCTGCGGCAGTTGGTGGAGTTGCAGCCCGCCGGGGAAGAGGACTGGCAGGAGGTCCGGGGCACGGTCTCCATCGGCGCTGGAGATTCGATCCGAACGAGCGTGGGCGGTGTCGCGCTGCTGGTGTTTCCCGACGGCACCAACGCCGAGATTCATCCCGGTACCATCCTGGAAATCGAAGATTACCAGCCGGACGAGCGGATACTCGTCGTCGAGCTGCGCTTGCTGTCCGGCCAGATTCTCAGCCGGGTCGAGCCTCTCAGCCACCCCGACGCGCGCTACGTGCTCCACACGCCCCCCGCCACCGTCGAGGTGCAGGGTACGGTGTATTGGAGCTGGGTGGAGAAAAGCGAAGCGGCCAAATTCCAGGCCACCGACGGGACCATTGACCTGACGCTGGGCGGCGGGGACGAAGTGTCGTTGGAGGCGGGCCAGTGCCTGGAAGTGGAGGCGGATGGCAGCCGGGGGGTGGATTGCAGCGGCGAGCCCGCTCCTGACCCGCTCACAGCGGGCGGGCCGTTCTTACGAGCCTCTTTGTTTGGTAGCCCGGTGGATCTCTCGAACTGCGGGGATGGCATCTGCGACGAGTCTGTAGCAGAGAATCGCTTCAACTGCCGTCCTGACTGCAACAAAGCAAGCTGTGGCAATTCGATCTGCGAACCGAACGAGACGGCCACGAACTGTGATATCGACTGCGTGGGGCTGGGCGGGGCGGTGTGCGGCGATGGCACCTGCCAGCCGGGCAGCGGCGAGGATTACATCACCTGTCAGGCCGACTGCGAGCCTCCGCCCCTGTTCTGTGGCGATGGCATTTGCAGCGACCGCATCGGCGAGGACATCGGCAGTTGCATTGTGGACTGCGCGCCGCAAGGCTTCTGTGGCGACGGTACGTGCAGCGCCGCAACCGGCGAAAACAAGAACACCTGTCCGGTAGACTGCGGGCTTCCTGGCTTCTGCGGCGATGGCGATTGCGACAAGTCGCTCGACGAGAGTGTTTTCACCTGTCCTGAGGATTGCCCGGTCAGCAGCCGCTGTGGCAACGGCAGGTGCGAGCGCATCTTAGGCGAGCACAAGACCTGCCCGCGCGACTGTGACGAGGATGACGAGCCAAAGACCTGCGGCGATGGGGTGTGCGACCCGGAGGCAGGTGAGGACGAGGAGACCTGCGCGGCAGACTGCGGCTCGGAGCCCCCGCCGGAGGAAGGCTGCGGGGATGGGGTATGCGACCCAGAGGCAGGGGAGGACGAGGAGACCTGCGCGGCGGACTGCGGCTCGGAGCCCCCGCCAGAAGAAGGCTGCGGGGACGGGGTGTGCGACCCGGAGGCGGGGGAGGACGAGGAGACCTGCGCGGCAGACTGCGGCTCGGAGCCACCGCCGGAGGAGGGCTGCGGGGACGGGGTGTGCGACCCGGAGGCGGGGGAGGACGAGGAGACCTGCGCGGCCGATTGCGGCTCGGAGCCACCGCCGGAGGAAGGCTGCGGGGACGGGGTGTGCGACCCGGAGGCGGGGGAGGACGAGGAGACCTGCGCGGCCGATTGCGGCTCTGAGCCACCGCCGGAGGAAGGCTGCGGGGACGGGGTGTGCGACCCGGAGGCGGGGGAGGACGAGGAGACCTGCGCGGCCGATTGTGGTTCAACACCGCCGGAGGACCCCCCACCCGACGACCCTCCACCAGATGACCCTCCACCAGACGAGACGGGCGAACCGGTTGCCAATCTGGTCGATGGGGACATCGTGCTGGCCTGTGTAGAACCAGACGTCGAACCTGTCTGTCGCGCACCTGCGCGAATCGCGCGGCCTTACGCCCACGTCACGATGGCGCTGCTCAGTCTGATAGGTGTTGGCGGGGCCTAGAGGGTGCTGCGCTTCAGGTCGAGGGGGCAGCGAGGTCTTCACCAGCCGGCAGGAAACTGAAGTTGGGCGGTGCCTGCCAGGGGTTGAACGCCAACAGGCAGGTTAGCTTTGACGCTTCCAACCAGCGGTCTGTCTCGCCGGGTTGAAGCCGGTACCAGAGGACATCGCCGGCGACGGCTTGCGCGGTGGGCCAGTAGGTTTCGCCCAGCACCAGCCGGGGATCGGCTGGTTGGAAATTCTCTCCTGGCCCGGTGCGGGCGCGCTGCTCGCGGGAGACGATGCAATTCAGTTGTTGGAATGTGAGCGTGGCCGGGGGGCTGACCGTCTGGGCGCTGTTGCGGACGCCGACGCGCAGCGAGTAGGCGAGGGGTTCGCCGTCCTGGTAGATGCTCACCAGCCACTCTGATCCCAGCAGGACGGTCAGGTCCACTTCCCCTTCAAGTTGCGCCACCGTGAAGTTTGCCAGCCGGGCTTGATTGGTTTCGTCGTAGAGTTCGAGCGCCAGCTCTTCTGCGCTGGTGCCAGGCTCAACCTCTACCACGTAGCGCAGCAAGATATGCTCATCCTGGTAGCGGATCACGCTGACCGGATCAAAAGCGACCGTCACGCTGGACGGCTGTGGAAACGGGCTGGGGGTCGGCTGGTCTGGCGAGGGTTGCGTGCTGACCGCTGTTGGGGGGGCTTGGGCAGCCTCGACAGGTTCGGGAGGGGCGCGGATCAGCCCCAGGAGGTTGTCTCGAAAAAAAAAGACCGCTGCTCCCAGCGTGACGATCAACGCGGCTGCACCCAGCATGACGACCATCACGAGCGGAGCCAGCAGCATTCCGCCACCATTCCTATTGTCTTCTGCGCTGCCGGTGTATTCGACCAGAACCGGCGCCCGGTAGGCGCTGGCCTCCAGCGAGCGGGCCACGACGGCAAAGGTTGATGGTGCGGGGTGTTTGTCTCCCCGGAGCCGCACTTGCAGCGCTACTTGCTCTGCCGAACCGGGTGAGAGCGCCAAACGGGTCTTGGCGAACTCGTATTTGAGCACCTTCTGTTGTTGCCAGCCCTCTAATTGGATCATGGCCGGGACGTTGCCCTGGTTTTCGATATACACCATGAATCGTCCGGGTTGGTTCTCTGGATCGACGTACAGGCTGAGGCCGTGATAGCCGACTACTTCGATGGTGCGCGTGTACTGAACGGCCTCTCCTGTTCCACCGTGCAGGGTCACGGTGACGGTCAGATCGTAATGGCCGGGAGGGGTCGTGAACGCGCGCGGCGGGCGTACCAGGATGAGAACGTCGGTTTTCTCGTGTGGCTCCAGTTGCACTTCGTGCCGGTTGGCCCGCGCCCATTTGTGGTCCATCCCAGAAAGTTCGACGTCGCAAGCGCGTGGGGTGCTCGTCACGTTCTCGATGGATAGAATCAACTGCAACTGCGCACCAGGGGCGACGGATTGGTGCGGTTCGTCAAGGATCACGATCAAATCGCTGAGTTTTGCCGAGGCGTGCACCGTCTGGGCCGCCGCCAGCTCCGCCGCATCTGTGGACATGGCCTCGGCGGAGTGGTAGACAAGCCGGACGTCGCCGATGCGGATTTCCTCGTCGCCCACCAGATGGTAGCTGGCATCCTGCTCCAACAGGTTGTCGTTGACGAAGGTGCCGTTGACCGTGCCCAGGTCAATCAGCGTCACCACTCCGTCCGAATCGACAGTGACGTGCGCGTGATAACGAGATGCCGACGATGTTTGCAGGACAATGTCGTTTCCGGGCGCGCGGCCAAGGGAGATGGTGCCTTCCTCGAGGACGTGTGTCTCGACGGTGCCGTCCGCCCAATAGATGATTAGTTCGCCGTACGTCATCTATGACCCCCTAAGAGTGCGGGTAACAGCTTGCAGTCTAGCACGAGGCTCACAATGTCACAAGCGCACCGCCACCGGGTATTCGGCGTGCGCGGTGCCGGGTTTTAGGGTAGACTGCTTCCGGCAACGAGACACCATTCAGCGCGCTATGAACGACGATACTTCCCAATCTGCTGTCAATCCAACCGTGCCACGGACGTACGAGGAGGCACTGCGCTACCTGTGCCATCCCGTGAGCAAAGCTGCCTATCCGCCCGACCCGGCACCGATGAAGTCGCTGCTGGCACGCCTGGACCATCCCGAAAGGCGGTTTCGCTCGGTCATCGTGACGGGCAGCGTGGGCAAGGGTACGGTGGCTCACCTGCTGGCCGCTACACTGCGAGAGGCGGGTATCCGTGCCGGGTTGTTCACCGGGCCGCACCTGCACTATTTCAGAGAGCGCATGGCGATAGACGGCGAGCCTATCAGCGTACCGGCTCTCGTCGAGCAGGTCGGGCGTATCGGTCTCCACGCCGAGCAGGAGCCGGGGCGGTTGAGCACGTTTGAGTTGACGACGGCGCTGGCCTTCGACTGGTTCGCCGGTCGGGGCGTGGAGGTGGCCGTCCTGGAAGTCGGCATTGGCGGGCGCTTCGATGCGGTGAACTTCGCTCCCGCCGAGAGCGCTGTCATCATGCCCATCGAGTTGGAACATACCACGATGCTGGGAGATTCGCTGGCCGCAATTGCCTATCATAAGGCCGGGGTGATACCTGAAAACGGCTTTGCGGTGGTCGCGCCACAGTCCCCCGAGGTCCTCGAAGTCATCGTGACGACGTGCCAGGAGCGCGGTGCCACCCTGGTCGAGACGGCCAGAGGGGGCAGGTGGAACGACCCGGCGCACGGTGCGTATCACGTCTCGTATGGTGGGGCCAGCCTCCGGGGACAGACACCCCTGTTGGGCCGCCACAACATGCTCAACATCGCTATCGCGCTGGCCTGGGTGACGCAGGCCAAGGCACGGGGTTACGCCGTCGCTCCGGCTCACGTGGCGCAGGCTGCGCGTCACCTGCGCATGCCGGGCCGGGTGGAGATGGTGAGCGGGGATGGGGTGTCGTTTCTGATCGATGGCGCGCATACGCCCACCGCGGCGATGGCCCTGGCCGGTACGCTGGAATCGCTCTCGCCGCCCGGCCCCCTGACCTACCTGATCGGGATGAGCCGCGACAAGAACGCGCCCGGTTTTCTGCGGGCGTTGCGGGTGCCTGAGCGGGCCGGTGTGGTGCTGACGACCTTCAGCGGCCACCGGGCGATGGCCCTGGACGACCTGTCGCATCTGGCTGCCGAGGTCGGCCTGAAGGCGCAGCCTATTCCCGACCTGGGTCAGGCCATCAGCGAGGTCGTGGCGCGTCACCAGGGCAAGGGCCTGGTGGTGGCGACAGGCTCGCTGCACATGGCAGCCCAAACCCGCGAGCGACTCGGCCTGTTGAGCGACGAACTGCTGGCCGAAACGCTGCTGAACCGCTCGATCTTTAGCGGGCCGGAATACCTGGCGTTGGTCGATAGCGACCCGTCCCCCGACAAAGTCTCGCGGCTGCCCTCGCGCTAGACTGCCTGTGGGCAAATCCGACTTGCCTTCCACAACACCTCGTTTCCCCGACGACGAAGCTGCGGCCTCGTTCCTGTTCCAATCGTTGCAGCGGGCGATGGCCGCCGGGGAACTGCACGGCCCTGACTCGGAAATCCGCGACATATCGCCTACCCGCGAACTGCTGGACAGACTGGGTAAGCCGGGCGTCTCCGGCGGCTACTTGCTGCTGACCGGCAGCAAAGGCAAAGGCTCGACGGCGGTCATCGCCGCCAGGGTTCTGGAGGCGCTGGGTTACCGGGTGGGCCTGCTGACCAGCCCGTCGCTGGTCAACTTCCGAGAGCGGATACGGGTCGATGGGCGCGCGATTCCGGCTGAGGAGTGGATCCGGCGGGTCGAAGAAATCGCGCCGCACGTCGAGGAGATCGACGCGGGGCTGCCGCCAGGGCGCTATTTCAGCCCGATGGGCATGGTGCTGGCGGTGGCGCTGGGACACTTTGCGGCCAGTGGCGTGCAAATCGGCGTGATCGAGGCCGGGCGGGGCGGGCGTTTCGACGACACACGGCTGGTGCCCAACGTCGTTTCTGCGCTGACGCCCATCATGCTGGAGCACACGCCCGAGTTGGGCGACACGCTGACCGACATCGCCTGGCACAAGGCGGGCATCATCAAGGCCGGGAGCATCGTGGTTTCGGCCGCGCAGGAATCTGAGGCGCTGGCGATCATCGAACGCGAGGCCGCCCGGCAGGGTGCCGAGATACGCCTGTCGGGCCGCGATTTCGAGGCCGCGTTCGTCGAGGGCGGCGACCTGGAGCGGCCCGGCCTGGAGATGACACTGCAAACGCCCGCGCGCGATTACGGCCAGGTGTGGCTGTCGTTGCTGGGGCGCTATCAAGTCGAGAATACGGCGGTGGCAGTTTCGGTGGTGGAGGCGCTGCTGGAGCGACTTGGCGAGACACACGGCGACGAAACGTATCGCCGTGCGGTGCAAGAGGGCCTGGGGCAGGTGGTCTGGCCGGGGCGCTGCCAGGTGTTACGGCGCTCGCCACTCGTTTTTCTAGATGGCGCGATCAACGACGAGTCGGCACGGCTGTTTGGCGAGAGCGTGGCCGGTCTGGTGCGCCCGCCGGTCTCGGCGGTGGTGTCTGTGCCCAGCACCAAGGATTACACGGGCGTCTACCGGCAGGTGGCCCGGCTGGCCTCGTCCGTGGTCATCACGCGCTTCGACAGCCCCTACCTGACGTTTCCCGACGATGAGGAGGCGCTGGGCGTGGCGCGCGGGTTTTTCGGCACGGCGCTGGCCCGCCCGGACTTCGCCAGCGCGTACGGAGCAGCGCGGGAGTTGGCCGGTGACGAGGGGACGGTGTTGATCGTCGGCACGCAGACGCTGTCGAAGGCGGCATTGCGGCATTGGGAGTTTGATCTGGAGGTGCTGTAGCGATGGCCGGGGACGGCGAGGAGTCCAGAAGTCGAGCGGGAGTGCCGGGCGTTGCGCTGATAGTTGGCGCTGTGATGTGGACGGCGGCGTGCAGCACCGCGCCAACCCCCACCAGTCCGGCTACGAGCACGCACGAACCCAGCATGACACCGCCTCCACCCTCCCCAACTCCTATTCCAACGGCCACCGAAAGACTGTCCCCGACGCCCTATCCAACGCTGGTCTGGGCCGATGGGCTGGAGGGACTGACGGCTATCGGTGACTACTACGGGGAGTGGTCGCCCACAGCTAACGAGTTGCTGCTAACCGATGTAGCATACGAGAGCGTAACCCTTCTCGTGGCTGACGCCCCTGACTTTGCCGCAGCGGTTATCAACGCGGAAGATGCCAGGTACCCTCGCGTTGGACTCTTTGCTCAGGTGGCAACCTGGACGCCTGATGGGCAGAGCGTCGTTTTTAGTGGTATCCCTGCCGATGACTCCGGTGTATTTATATATAGCGACGTCTGGCTGATGGACAAGAACGGGCTGAATCCGTACCCGGTAAATCCTGGCGAGACTGCCAGCCGCGATCTGGATTTCGTCGGCTGGATGGATGACCAGACCCTGGTTTATGAAAGCTATCATGGGGGCGGAAGCCGCAGTGTGAGGGTGCTGGACATCTACACCGGTGAGAACCTTGCTGAGGCAGGGACAAATGGCTATTTTCATCACCCCACTGCCAACTACTTTGTCGGCACCAACTCTTGGTCGGGCGGATATACGTTTGTCGTTTCGAGATGGCGACAGCCAACGGAGCGTCCTGTGACGTTAAGCCCGTACGTCGTCTCCAGACCACCGTATGAGTTTGGGGTCGAGTATCCCGGGTCCGCCTTTCAGGATTGGCTGCCTGGGACGAACAAGTTACTCTTGCAGATGTTCTCGTATGACATTCACGGTCGTGAGTACGCGCCTGTAAGCGAGCTGCTGTTATGGGATTTGGACGCTGGCACGCTGAGTTTGCTTGTGCCCGATGGCCTGAGGGGGCAATTCTCTCCGGATGGTCGTTACCTGGCCTACCTCACGCTCGGCCCTCCTCGACTCGATGCTGAAGACCGGCCCGTCTCAACGCGCAGCGAACCCAAGGACCCGCTGCTGCCTCGTCACTTGCAGCTACTTGATATGCAGAGCGGGCAGGTCGTACTGTCACTGTCCATCAGCGATGATGAAAGAGCATACAAAGACGGACCCTTTGTCTACCGGCCACACATAGCATTTTCGCCGGACAGCCGCTATCTGGCCTTCGTGACGCCCGGTCAGGTCCGACTGGACGCGGACGGGTGGCCCGTTGGCGTCGATAGCGATGTGGAGGGTCAGGCCTATCTCAATGTGCTCGACCTGGCATCTGGAGAAGTCAACCTTTTGGCTCCTGGTGGCGCTACGACACCTGACTGGTCGCCAACCAGCGACAAGCTGGTTTACAGTGACCCGCAAGGACACCTTGCTTTCCTCAACGTCGAAGACGGGCATTCAACCCCAATAACGCAGAGCGGCGAAGAGCGTCTTCTTGACCTGCAATGGTCGTTTGACGGGCAGTACATCAGTTTGAACTTCCGAGAAGATGAGATTTGGCGCTCTCAGCTTTTCGTCCTGCGAGTGCCTTGAGGGGCAGTAAGCGCTCAGAGTGCGTATCTCCCCTCCAGTCTGAACTACCGCCATCACACGCTTCGGGGTAAAGTAGAGCGAATGGGTCGAGATAGAAGCTCGGTCCTCTGCCAAAGGAAATCAGTCTAATATGAGCACGGAAACGAATAAGAAACGGCGCATTCCGCCAGTTGTCATTGGCCTGGGAGTGGTCGCGCTGGTGATGGCCTGGGGTTGTCTTCTGGTGTTTGTGTTTTCGTCGTTGGGGGCCTCACGGCGAGGCGGCCCCTCCATGCCGACTGAAGGAATGGGGCTGGCTGTCTTCATAGTGGGGTTGACTTGCGCGGTTACAGTTATTGCCGTGGGGCTTGGAGTGCTGTTGACTCGGTTCCGATCCCGCGCCGTCACGACGAAAATGGAACCGGTCTTTGAGCCACTCTTCGGATAGCTTGGCCTGTCCGCTCAGCCGGGAACCGGCACGGCGAAATACGATGGCACGATGGAAGGGCGCAAGGTACGGGTGCGCTACGGACGACGCTACACCACGTCTGGTGGCACCTCAAGGTCACGCTACATCGGGTCTACTGTGGAAGCCTACGTCGAGGCCCCGGCGCTGAAGACGCGCACTGGCATCGCGCCCGCGACCGGCCTGGGTCAGGCGGTGGGCCGGTTCTCCAAGCTGCGACCCGTCGAGGTTGACGACATGGATTACAGCGGGCTGATGGTCCACTCCCGCGACCCGGATTGGACGCGGGGCTTGCTGGCCGACGAGCGGGCTAAAACCTTGATTCTCAAGCTCATGGACCCCGACCTGCCGGGCGGAACCCCCCAGATCTTGGTGACGCCCGGTTCGATCTACGTCACGATCAACCGCGTGCCGGAGGGTGAAATCACGGCGGATTTGATGCGGGCCTGGCTGGAGGACGCTATCGCGCTGGCGGAGGCCGCCGAGGCCCAACCCGCGCCAGCCGAACCCCTGGAGGTCAAACCCTTCGAGCGGCGAGCGCGCGGCTGGTAACCCCTGCCTGCCGGGCAGTGCGGCACGACGGCACCCTCAAACAGGATTGTTGTTACGCTTTCGTAACGTCGTACTTTCGCGTTGGTTTCGGAACAATGTGATAGGATAGGTGTAACTTATCCAGGGTGTCTGGATTGCCGACGCTGTGACGGATGAAACGATAGTTGCCGGGAACTGGCGTATGGGAAGCGACGTGCGTACGAGACCGATAGTGGTTGCGGGGGTGGCTGTGCTGCTGTTGGCAACTGCCACCATCTTGCCGCTTGCGGGAACCGCAGAGTCTAAAGTGAATCTCCTGGGTGCGCAAAGCCCATTTCCCGATTCCGGCGGTTTTGTCGCCACGCTCGTGGTGACAGAAGGGCAGGCGGTGACTGTGCGCCCGGCAGTGGGGATGTCGTTTCCCGCTGCTCACGGACAACTGACGCTCCTGGCAGGGGACGTGACGGCTGTGGAGGCTGGCACGTCCATATGGGTTGGGCAAAACTCGGCTGCTGAACTTACATTTCTGGATGGCAGCAGCGCTGAACTTCATGCTGGAACCATGATGACCGTCGTCGAACTCCAGACGCCAGACGACGGACCCTTCCAGGTGCGCCTCGATCAGGTGGCTGGCCGAACATTTCACCGGGTCCAACGACTGCTGGGCGTGGGCGACGCTTACGTGGTGTCAACGCCTTCCTCCACGGCATCGGTGCGGGGGACGGCCTTCGGCGTCGAGGTGGTCGGCCCTGGCACGACCTACGTCCATACCGACGAGGGCGTGGTCGGCGTGAGCCAGGACGGCCAGGACGTGGACGTGGGCGCGGGCGATGCGGTGTTGACCACGGACGAAGAGCCGCCGGAAGTGCATCCCCACGGAGAGGTATTGGCCGACGAACTGGGCGTGCCATACGAGGAGGTCATGGGGCACTTCGACGACGGGTTCGGCTTCGGCCAGATCAAGCAGGTCTATCCCCTCAGCGCGGGGTTGGGCATTTCGCCTGACCAGGTGTTAGAGGAACTTGACGGCGGGATGGGCATGGGAGTCCTCAAGCAAGCCACCGACCTGCGCACCCAATACGGCCTGTCGTTCGACGAATTCAAGCAGAAGCTCGACGCCGGTACGAGCCTGGGCCAGATCAAGCAGGAATCCAAGGATGAGGCCGACAAAGTCACCGGCCAGGACAAGGAAGAGGCTGACAAGGTCACCGGCCAGGACAAGGACAAGCCTGACCTGGTAAGCGGCCAGGACAAGGACAAGGGCGACAAAGTCACCGACCAGGACAAAGAGAAGAAAGAGAAGGAAGACAAGAAGGACAAGAAGGACAAGAAAGAAAAGAAGGACAAGAAATAACGATAACCCAAGAGCAGCACCTACTCGTGGGGTGCTGCTCTTCTTGCGAGTTCAAAGGACGAGGGGGGACCCTCCTGACACTCATGAACCACAACGATACCCGACGATTCCTGACGATTCCTGCCGCAGCGCAAGAAGCGGGGGTGGCCGAGAACCTCGTGAAATCGTGGGTCCTCCATAGGGACCTGGAGGTTTATCCCAATCCTAACCCTGGCAACCCCCGGGTGCTCGTCGATGCCTTCGAGCTTCAAGCCTTGGTATCGAGAACTCAGCCCCCTGCAAGTCAGTAGGACGCTGTCAGACAATCGATCCCTCTACATTCAGATTACTCACGCCACGATTTCCACCACCACTCCCTCTTCGGCCCACTGGTAAAGCGTCTCGGCGTCGTCTAAATCGAGGATGATGCAGCCATACGAGGCCGGTTTGCCCAACACGTCCGCCCACAAAATCTGCCCGTTGGAGAGCGTGGGCAGCCCGTGAAAACCGTTCATGAAGCCGGGCCACGCCTCGTAAATCCCCAGGAAGTTGGGCATCGTCAGGTCCCACAACCCGGCATAAGCCGAGGGTTCGTGGGTCTGCACTTGGAAGATGCCGGGTTGGGTGGGCGAGCGGTCAATGCCGGTGCTGATGACGTACTCGTAGACCAGTTCCCCGTCTTCGTAGGCCCACAAGCGCTGCTGGTCGATGCTGACGACGATGCGTTTCTCGATCACGACCGGCAGGGGCAGCAGCACATCTTTCGAGGGGATATTCAGAACCTGCCCCACCGAGAGCGAATTGGCTGACAGGCCGGGGTTGGCTTCCAGGATGTGCCAGGAGGGGAAGCCCAGCTCCCAGGCGATGCCAATCAGCGAGTCGCCCGGCTGGACGGTGTAAAGCGTGGTCGCGTGCTTGACGATGAGTCCGGCGGCAGGGGCGTCGTCGTGCAGGGCATCCGCGACGGTTTCCAGGCTTTGCTCGGCGTCCAGGTGGCGTCCCTGGCCTAACTGATCGCTCAATTCGCCGAGATAATCTTCCAACCGCTCCTCGTCTATGGCGATAGACGTTTCATCGGTGACGGTCAGCCACGAGGCGATTTGCTCTCGCGACGCCGTCCACTGAACGTGTTCGTCGGTGATCGGGTCGTAAGCCTGGATGGCGAGGTCGTCGTCCAGCAATCTCTCGGCCTCGGCTAAGGCCGCACTCGCGTCGAGGTTGCGTGGGGCGACGGTGACCATCTCCACGTTCAGGGTGTTGTCGGCCAGCGCCGCACCTGGATCGGCGATCAGGGGTTGGAGCGTCCGCTCTACGTCGAGCGCTTTTCCAGGCTCGCCCGGCACGGCGACGACTTTTCCGCCGACGATGTCGATGGTGGCGTCCTGGGCCGGTCGGTCGATCGTTTCGCTCCACGCCTCCAGCCACTCACGGGCGGCGACGATATCCACCGCCACGACCGGCTCGACGGCGGTGCCGTGGAGCGTGCTGTCGACGAGGGCCAGAATCTCGCCGGGGACGTCCTGTCCGCGCCCCACGTCGTGGGCGCGGTGGGCCGTCGCCCTGGCGTTGAAGGTGATGCCGAGCGCTTCCGGCGACGTGGACCACCACCTCTCGCCGTCGGTGAGGAAGACACTCTGCGACGAGACCCATCGCCGGTCCAGCTTTCGCTCTGCCTCCGTAAGGGTCAGGTTGCCCAGCTCGACGTTCCCCAGGCGAACGCCCGGCACGATCAGCCCGGACAACTGGTAGTACGCGTACCCGCCGCCGACGAGCGCCCCGCCCAGCAGCAGCACGAAGGCGACCAGCCCGGCCACCATGCCGGTCAGCAACCCGCGCAGGGTGCGCCACCTGCGGCGGCGCTTCTTCGGCATGGGCGCTTCCGGGGGCAGGGGGACGGATGGTTGTGTGTCTGGCAGCAATGGTTTTCTCACTCCCTGAAACTGTTGGCGAAGCTTTTCTACGATTTTAACGCCGTTTCAGTTCAGATGGTTTCATTGGGATGCTGGAGCAGCAGACGCCGTATACTATCCTACGTAGCGGCGCAGGATGCTATCGACGGAGCCGCCGTAGCTTTCCCCAAATAGATTCAAGTGCGTCAGCAAATGGTATAGCTGGTAGAGGGACACCCGCTCCTCGTGGCCGGGCAGGAGAGGGTAGGCGGCCTGGTAGGCGGCGTAGAAATCGGACGAGAAGCCGCCAAAGAGGCGGGTCATCGCCAGTTCGATCTCCCGGTCGCCGTAGTACACCGCCGGGTCGATGAGGACCGGCTCGCCGTTGGGGCCGAGCATGTAGTTGCCGCCCCACAGGTCGCCGTGCAGCAGCGACGGTTGTACGGCGTCGTCGTCAATCCAACTGTTCAGCGTGCCCATCAGTTTGTCGAGCCGCCGGGCGCGCTCCGGGGGCAGGCGGCCCTTCTGGGCGGCCTGGTCGCGCTGGGCACCCAGGCGCGAATCGCGGTAGAAGGCGATCCACGACGGGTCCGGGGTGTTGGGCTGGGGCAGGCTGCCGATGTAGTTGTCGATCTCCAGGCCGAACTGCGCCTGGGTGTGGCGGTGTTGGGCCGCCAGTCCCTCGCCCAGTTCGCGGCCCACGCCCCGCTTGCCGCCTCTAGGGCTCTCCAGCCATTCCAGAATCAGGAAGGCGGGGCGGCGTCCCCCGGCGGCGCGCTGGCCGATCACCCCCGGCACGCGCAAGGTGCTGGCCGCGCACGGCATCCAGTACGAC
>Ga0180437_10000057_pt1 | contig 242371 bp, 260 predicted proteins | sample SS_ome_4_FD_132410 | JGI IMG/M metagenome (GOLD analysis project Ga0180437, IMG submission 132410) | Hypersaline lake sediment archaeal communities from the Salton Sea, California, USA - SS_3_D_1 metaG | ecosystem: Environmental > Aquatic > Non-marine Saline and Alkaline > Hypersaline >...
AGCACCAGTGGCACCGGTGAGACCGTTAGGTCCTGTAGCACCAGTGGCACCGGTGAGACCGTTAGGTCCTGTAGCACCAGTGGCACCGGTGAGACCGTTAGGTCCTGTAGCACCAGTGGCACCAGTGGCACCAGTGGCACCATCAGGTCCAGTTAAACCAGTAGCACCCGTTGGTCCTGTAATACCACCAGCAGGTCCCATCGGACCGGTTGCTCCTGTGGGACCTGTAACTCCGTCAGCACCTGTTGGTCCACCAGGAGGACCTGTTGCTCCTACAGGCCCTGTAGCTCCATCTGGACCGGTCATACCATCTGGACCGGTTATACCATCAGGGCCTGTTCCACCCAGAGGACCAGTTCCACCGGTCAGACCATCAGGACCTGTCACACCAGCTGGTCCCTGTACACCAGTGGGACCCGTTCCACCTGTTGGTCCTTGTGCGCCTACAGGTCCTGTTCCACCCAGAGGGCCGGTAGCACCAGTCAGACCATCGGGACCTGTTACACCCGTTGGTCCTTGTACACCAGGAGGACCTTGTACACCGATAGGTCCTTGTGGTCCTGTTAGACCGATCGGTCCGGTGACACCGGTTGAACCTGTCGCACCAACAGGACCAGCAGGACCAGAGGGTCCAAGAGGCCCAGTTAAACCTGTCGCACCGGTAACTCCTGTGGGACCAGTTGAACCACCACCAGGTCCCATAGGACCGGTTGGTCCAGATGGTCCTGTGGTTCCGGTAGCGCCCTGTGTCCCTGATGGACCTGTAGGTCCTGTTCCACCCAGTATAGGTGTGTAGTTAAACGTAGTTTCTGGTTGTCCAGGTCCTACATTTGTGATAGCAGCCGATACAGTGATGCTATCCATAATAAAGTACCTATAATGTATTAAACTATAAACTTCTAGAGAAAATCTCCCTAGCTTTTCACCTAGTGTAAGATATACGGGTGCGCTACTCTGAAAATAAAATATGTCAGTTAACCTTGACCTATTTAACAAGCCACCAAAGTCCGTAGCAAGAGCTAAGGGACCGTCAGGTTCTACGAAGGAGATCCCTCCACAAATGATGATAGGTGCTACCTTAGCAGTGGCCGTCCTTCTGGTTCTTGTAGCGATGAAAAACTTCTGGATTTTCCTTGTTATGTTCCTTCTTGTGGACGGATTTCTTCTTTACGACAAACAGTATCTGTTCGCCCTTGTTCTCTTCGCTCTAGCAGCCGCTATCACATCATGGCAGTTCTACATAGGTCCATGGTTGGGTGGTGATCCATGTGCTTCCGAGGAAGGCGAAGCTCCGAAATGTCCTGCGAACGCCACTACACCATTAGTGCCCCTTCGCCCGGCTTGTGTAGAAGGATTTTACACTTTGTTCACACCTTTTCATCGTGAGGCGGAGTGGGTACCAAAACATGTAGACACAACTGCTCTCTCATCTGAGGCGTCAAAGCTATGGAGAGCTCGAAAAAAAAAACTCACGTTCGGTGGGTATGACGCCGACAAGGTTTACGTCGATATGGTGAGTACGTTGTTACTCTCGCGCGCACGTATCCTTAATATCGAACAGATTTGGGAGAGTGTTCCTGAGAAATTGGTAAAGAGGGTCGCCTCCGAGCAGTTAGACATGGCTCTTGTACCCGCGCCTGTTGTTGACAGAGCAAGACGAGGCGGTCTTGACGGCGATAAACCAGGAAAGAAGAGAGATAATCTGAGATTCCTGGCGAATGTGACACATTACTACATGTTCTGTATCTCCACGATCGTCTCAGGTGTTCAGAACATTCACCAGTTAGAGAGAAAGCGTGTCGGTATTCCTAACAGGCTAAGATCAGTCTGGAAGGATATCGAACGTTCTATCTTCCCAGCTGGTCACAGAGGTACTGTTATTTACGGAACAGACGCTCAGTTATTCAGAGAGCTTCGTGATTACCAGATCGACGCTTTCTTCTGGGCTGGTGGGTTCCCGAACAAGTTCATCGACGGTGTTGTTCTGTCCGAGATCACACACAAGTACCAGTTGGTGCCTGTGATGTTCCAGGACGAGAAGGCGTTCATGCGCACACATGTACAGTACTTCCCGACTGTTCTTGATCTTACACATAAGTTCATGCCGTCAAGATACCTGCCAACAGGTCTTGGCAGAGTCTGGATGCGTAACTACTCAGCGTCTTACTGGACATTCGGGTTTGATCTCGCTCTAATCTGTAACGACACAATGGACAACTTCACAGGTTACGAGATCGCGAAAACGATCTTCTCTGGACGTGATCTTATCGCCAGACACATGAACACCGGAAGGCAGACAGATATTCGTATTAATAATTACGACCAAACCTGGCATAACGAGTATGACAAGTTGTCACCAGCTGATATCACACGTCCTTCTCTGCCAAAGGTTCCGGTTCAGGAAGGCGCGAAACTGTTCTACGTGAAGAAAGGAATGATATCGTACTGCAAAGAGCCAGGGTGTATGCTCACTATTGGTGTAGAACGTTGTAAACTCTGTGACAACCTTATCCGTAAGACAGAGATGCAATGGCGTGATCAGTTAATGAAAGAGAAAGCTATTCCGAAAGAGTTCGTCGCTATTCCTTTCGAGAAAGTATGGAGAGACAATCAGTAAAATGGCATAAAAGGAATCGAAAAGATCGATATACACTTAAAGTATCGTTTATGCCCCACGGCGCAACTAAGATTGATCAGTTAGTTCCTGATCGAATTATTACTGTTGATCCCGTACTCAACAAGGGAGAGTGTGCGAGGCTTATCGGCGAGGCAGAGAGCGCAGGATTTAAGCCGTCAGCACCGTCCGGTGGTGGACACGGACAACATCCCACAACAGGTGCTCGCACCTCTCAGTTTCACGTTCGTGAGGACGAGAAACTAGCAGATCTACTTTGGCAAAAGGTGAGAGAAGCAGTTCCAGGTTCTTTACACGCGATCAAGTACGTCCCGTACATGCACAGCGAGAGCAAAGGTGATGAGTTTGACGCTGTTGGTGTGAGCCCACATATGCGCTTCTACCGTTACAACCCTGGTGATTACGTTCTCAAACATGATGATTACCGCATGGAGCGCTTTCGCTATGACAAGGAAACAGATAAGTACTACCAGCAGATGACCTTTCTAACTCTGCTTGTCTACCTCAATGACGAGTTCGAGGACGGTTGTACCGCCTTCTGGACAAAGTACGCACAGGTCGGAACTTCCGGACACTGTCGCTTTCTTCGTACCAGCAATGACAACGACTTTAACAAGGGAAACCCTGAGGCGGATCTTCGTGTGAAACCTGTGACAGGTAAGGCGCTTATCAATGATCACATGGTTCAGCACGAGGGTGAGGCTCCTCTAAAGGGCAGGAAGTACGTGATGCGCACCGACATTCTTCATGAGAAGGAGGTGCCCAAGGACAGAGTCAACCTGAAGTTCTCCAAGAATGCGAATGTGACAGAGTGGCGCAAGCATTACGAGCCATCCTGCCTGAATTACACCGAATAATTCAACAAAATTACTTAAAGAAAGTTACCATTGAAAGTATCGATGGAACTTGATTCAAATGATCCTAAATCTTTAGGAAGACGTAAGCGTCGCTTCCTAAAGAGATCAGGAAAAACACAAAGAAGATACAAATCTCCTTGTGGTGAGATATCTAAGCACTCTAAAAAGGTGGAATCATGGTCATGTCATCCGAAAGTAGGAGCTCGTATTCAGAGAATGATTAACGCAAAAAGGGAGATTAAGAGAAACTTGAAAATCATAGACAGTTCACACAATGCTCTGAGTATCAGAGGCAGTTCACACAATGCTGTTGATGCTGATTACGATCAGGAAAGAAAGACGCAAAAGTCCCGTAACCCGTCTTGTTCGGCAAGTAGTGCACCGGTTTCCTCTGTCGAGTCTGGAACCAGTACGGTAATGAGTTATCGTAGTGGTACGCAGGTTTAAACGAACGTTGCTTTCGCATCTGTTCCTGGTGTAACTGCCTCGCTTTGTCCCAACTTAGTAACTCTGACTCTCTGGCCTGTAACGGGTGTAAAGGTCTTCCTGAGTTCTGTAGCCTAGTCTGCCCTTTGTCAGTAGTGATATGTTTGTCGTAACCAGGTGGTAGAACTAACTTATCAGTTGTGGTCACACCTACGTATCTCGTCTGTCCCAGAACTAATCTGTCGGTGTTCGGGTCGTAGTAGGCGTAGAACTCGAACTCTCTGGCCTGACCAGCTGTTCCACGAGACACAGAGTTGATAATAGTGTAGCGTAGCCATCCTGTCTGTGATGAGCGCATGATACGCACCAACCTTGTCTTTCCTGTGTGAAACAGGTTGTTAGTGACACGTAAATGATAAAAAGCCTGGTTGAAATGCTTTGTGAACTCACGAGACGCACGAAAAGCGATCTGTTTTAGATGCGGAACGCGTTTGGGGTGCTTTGGGTGTTTGGAGATCGTGTAGTTGTTCTCCGGGTAGTAATCCTTCCAGGCGGATCCCCAATAGATATTGTCGTAAGCTAGCTTGGCGATCTGATTGTAATTGGACTGATCAAAAGGTCCGTACTTCTCCTCTCCGTCAGATATCGCGTGAACCTGATTGTAGTAACGAATCGCGTTCTCGAAATCATGAAATGTCAGAGCCTGATCTCCGAATATCGAGAACACTTGATTAGTAGCGAACGTAGGAAAGTCGTCCGCGTAAGGGTTGTTATGAGAGACAACACGATTCGCGTTGATACGATCGTGATGTAAACGACGTTTGTCACACGAGTGTTCGTAAGTCACACCTGTCGGATCGGAACCCCTATTATAGTAACGATTATGAGGGTAGTTTCCTTTGTGAGATAGTGCGTTCTTACCGTGCTCCCAGACCGCGTGGTCCTTCCATAACTCGTCCTGATGAGTCCAACAGAGATAAAAAGGGTCTTGATCTCTAGACTCTGGTTTCCCGAATTGCTCACCTTTATCGGACATAGCACGAGTTCCTTAACATATGAAAGGTTTTGTTTTACTGTCCCTCACCAAGAACGTCTGGCTCGTGTACAGGATCCCACGCCTCTGTCATTGTGTACTCGTTGAAACCATCACCAGCTGTCTCTGTTCCCTGAGGGAGTTGTCCGTACTCTGTACCGATATCCATGATCTCCTCACCCTCTTTCAGAATCGGGTTATCATAAACCTCTTCCTCCACTTCTTCGTTAACCTCATCCTCCTCGATCGCGTCCTGTACGAACGACTGGATGGCCTGCTCTGTCGCGTCATCACCAAGTTCTTCTTTCGCCTTTGACTCTAAGTAAGAGTCGCGGTCAGCTTTATTAACCTCCTTCTCGAACGCGTCGTCATCAACAGTCAACATCTCCTGTTTCTTCGGAGCGAACGGATCCTCGTAAACATCCTCGGTGAATCTTCTGTAAGGTGCGTTAAACAGAAGAGCGTCCTCCTCACGAATAGCGTCGTAGTAACGCGCCCACATCAGAACTCTCTCCTCTGTTCTTGTGTCCTCCCACCTTGTCATCTCCTTCTTCGGAACGTTCAGAACCTGACGATCCTTCTCAATATTATCAAAGATTTTCGTTATAAACTCAGCGAAGATAGGCTCTCCGGCTCCAGCTATGTCAAGGAAAAGTGAGATCTGAATCACGAAGTAATGTTTCAGAACCTTAATCGCGTCAGACGGAGAGAACAGAGACGGTCTAAGAATCCATTTCCACTCAGGGCCGTAAACATCAGTAACTCCGTAGATATTAGTCACCTCTTTTGCTGTGTAATCGAACTTGAAGTTTCCGAACATTTTACGATTAGATTTTGTCAGGAACGGCTCTAACCATAACTTTTTGTCCAGTAACCTCTGTTGCCATCTCTCTAACTCTTTACCACTCAACCAAGGAAGATCGGCAACTTTTGGTTTGTACCCATGAGCAACTCTAGAGATATCCTTACGTAGAAAGTTATTAATGTACTCTTTCATCTTCTGTTGTGCGAAGTACGCACGTTTATTCATCGCTTCTACAACGATCTTATCACCTTTATCCTTCGACTCATCAGGCATGTACATGCTGAACTTGTCCATGTTCATTAGGAAAGTCTCGATTCGTTTCGTGGTAGCGCTCTCACTCTCCTCTTTTCCTGACTTCACAAGAACTCTGGCAAGACGTGATGCTAGACGACGCGAGTCGTTCTGAAGGTTCTTGGACGCCTCCCTTTTCATGGAGACAAGTCTCGGATTCTTTTGGATCTCCTCGAATGCTGGTAAAGAGACCAGAGTGTTCTTGAACACGTCGTTAATAAGAGTCGCGAACTGCTCTCTTGAGAACTCGGACTTCTCCAACTTGTTCTTAAACCATCCACATTTAACACATCTCGTGATATCCTCGAACTCTGTGTTCTGGAAGTTGTGATACTCACCCTTAGAGACACCGTCGTGACAGTACGCCATGAACATATCCTTGATGAACGACTCAGGGTAGTCAAGAACCTTTATCGGGTAAAGGTTGAGATTACGTATTGGTGGCTGTACAGATCGAATAGCGAATTGAGTTCCTAGCTGTCTCATCTTTAACAAGTTCATCTGGTTCTGTAAAACAGCTAACTCTTTAGCGATCTTAGGAACATCTGGTTTGAACTCTTCGTAGAACTCGACAAAGTCCAAGTTCTTCTTGTTCTTCTGCTCACAACATGTCGTCTCCACGTACTGAGGTTTGTCATCCGTGCCAACCTCTTTCAGAACCTCTTCTAGGTCTGTGCGGAACGTGAAAGCAAGATGTTTTGTGCGTCGGTTAATCGAGTCAAAGAAGTTATTCACAGCCACACCATCTCCAGCTTTCCATGCTTTGTAAAGATCTGAGACAAAACTTTCCGGAATTGGCCCAGCGTTCTCGTCCGTCCAGTCGTACTCCTCCTCCTCGCGGTCTTGACGACGGCTTCCACGTAACTTTCTGAATCTCTCTAGATCAGCTTCTAAAGTCATACGACGTTTCAGCGCGTTCTTGTAATTATTTCCAAGAGTGCGCATCCAGTAACGGAAATGCTCCTCGATGTCACGCCTCTTAACAGGTTTGTCGATCTTACGACCATGAATACTCAGTTTGGCGCGAATCGTTTTCATCTCCTGTAGAATACACATCATGTACTCGAACCCCGCCTCTCCCTCAAACCCGAAGAACGCACAAGATGTTGCTGCCTTGGATCCAGGAGATGGTGGTGGGAACGCTGTACGGAAGTGCCAGAGAAGATGAGAGAGAACCAGTGTACCAAAACGAGCGATGAAGTGCGCAGCGTACGAGATAGCCACCATCTCCTCGAATCTCTCGTTTCTCTCCAAGCGTGCGACATCTCTGTCACTCAATCTCTTCTTCAGTTTCACCTCTCTGATCTTCTCACGTTGGAAAGACAAGTAATCAGCGATCATTTTGCTGTCCTGTACAGAAACAAGGATGATACCAAGAAACTGTTTCGGTGTCAGGTAGATATCAGTCTTCGCCAGAAAACGATCTAGAATCTCACAGGCTTGTACAGCTCTCTGCGTGTCCTGAGCCTCCTTTAGACCTCTTGACATGATCTCAGACTTAAGAAGAGCGCCACGACAGAGTTTCACACTCATCGAGATAGTGTCTTCCACGTGTGCCTCTTGTGAGTGTAGATAACGGACGTGTCTCTGCTCAGCTACGTAAGCCTCGCGACGTCTGTCAGAGAGACCGTACTGATCAAAGTGTAAGGGCTCAAAGAACGATGTGCGATCTAGGTACGCGCCACAGACCATACAGTTGTAACTTCCTTCCTTACGGTTGTCAGAGCCGAAGATCGAGAGTAACTGCCTCACCCACTGCTCACGCTCTTTCTGTGCGACCGCACGATCCGCTAACATCGCGTAGTACCAATGACCGCAGAACATAGGTGTGCGGAATCGAACAGAGTAGATGAACTTATCGATCATCATCCCGTCTTGCTCAATAATGCTGTAAATCGTCTCGTTCTTCTCCTGGACAGTGTCCAACTTATTGATCTGTTGTAACAACGAGTCAATAACAGGTTCTGTCTCCAGAAGTGGGGCGAACTTTGGTTTCGAGTTCTCCTCATCTAACTCCTTATTCCTGTTACGTTGCTCTTTCTCAAACATAATACGACCTAATTCGGCCTCAGATATCTCACCCTTCTTGATCATCGCGGCGGTATCACCCATCTTGTAAAGGAACAGACGACCAGCCTTACGAAAGACTGACTTGTCCAGAATAGCTTTCTGATCTTTCAACTTCTTTTGCGCCTCAATCACACTCTCGATCATCTTCTCTAACTCTGGTAGTTGTTTGCGTGCCTCCAACGTTTTCCTCGGAACTGCCATCAGTTTCTTGAAAGCGTCACGAGCCTTTACCAGATTAAAAGATCCGTTCTCCTCTTTTGGGAACTCGATAACAGAACTGGCGTTACCACGAGCATTTCTGCTTAGTTCCTTCTGTTTCGCCACGAACTGTTTCTGAATACGAGCGAGACGTTCCAACTCTTTCTTCTGCGACGGACGTTTCTGATGAAGGAATGAGTACGTGTAGAAGAAAGAGCCGTTATCTACCGTGTTGTACAAACGTGCGACACGATGTTGTACACAGTCAGGCCCGCGGTAATCTCTGGTTAGATCATCAGTGTATCCCAAAGCATCGTACGTACTTCTCATAAACTTCTTACGATAGACGTCGTTTCTCACTAAGTAGTCCTCTCCTGTAACATCACATTTACGAGACATCGCCTTCAGAGGGATTCCGGTGATTGACTTGGGAACATCCTCTTGCGCTGTTTTCGCGATCGCATCTCTGGCTTTCTGCCAGGAAGATGACAGAATATCACCAACTTCCATTCCCCAGTGTTTCACCTCCTCTGCTACAGATGCGTTGTCAGGCTCTGTCAGATCACGTAGAGCGTACTCCACAACCTGTTCAGATGTAGGAGCGAGTTTTCGCAGAAGTTCGGAGTACTCACGAACAGAGATCTCATGATCTTGTTCTGTTCCGGACTCGAACAGAAGCAGTTGTGGCTCGTTAGGATCAACCTGCTTGACAGAGTTCATGTTCTTAATCACTGTCTCCCTCTCCAAAGCCTTCTTTATCATATCGTCTACTTGTTCCGGGGTAGGTCTTGGTGGCAGTGGTAGAACAAGAAAACCTCCAATCTGTACCTCCTCACCAGCCGCCGCGGACATCACTTTGCGCTCTGTCTGTACCTTCTCGATCAGACTCTCTGCCTTCTTCCGTTTCTCAGGAACGTAGATATTGATAGTCCAAGGGGCACGACCAACACGAACCTTCGGCTTCTTCTTCAGATTAACGAATCTGACCAACTGTTCGAAAGAACGAAGACGAAGCTTACGAGCTTTTGGCATCGGTAACGGCGCTTCCGCCCAAGAGTTAGAACGCATCGGCTGATAAGGAGCTAGCGCTTTTGTGCTACCAGATGCGTAACTAACATAGTTAATATCACCCTCGTACAACTTCTTCAATAACGTCTGTACCTCCTTCATCTGCGCGATCTGGTTCTCCATCTTGTCACCAAACTGTACCTCACCGGTGAACTCCTCCTCATTCTCATCATCGTTATTCTCGTTCTCCTCCTTCTTCGCACTCTTCTGGCAACGAAGAGCGTAGATATTATGAATATCAAGAACGACAGGGAAGACCCATGGTGCCAGATGAAAGTATCCTTGGTCAAGACTGTCCACTAAAGGACGATAGTCAACCTCACCAGCCTTCTTCTGTGCTAGAACCCGGTCTGACTTCTCTTTCAGTCTCCACAGATCGTCCGCCTGCTTACGAATGCGCTCTTGTACACCGATGTTATTCTGTAACGCGACAGGAACATCTCTCAACATATCCTCCTCCATGACTCGCATAAATATCTCCTTGTCAACCTCCCGTTCGCTCTCAGGAACAGCCTCGATGTCATCAACTTCCACGATCTCTCCAAACTCGTCATTGGTCTCGACGTTAGAGATGTTATTTACTGACGCGTTAACATTCGTGTTCTCATTAGTTACAACTTCAGAATCAGCACCAGTGATCTCCACCTCCTCAGTATTCTTCTCAGGATCAACGATTGTAACCTCAGGGAGGTTGTCCTCGGGTTCGGTAGTCTGATCGGCTACCTCTGTATCAGTAAGATCAGTATCAGGATCAACAATCGTAACGTCCGGCTCGGAATCACTCATAACTATCAATCCGACCACGGATTATGATATATAGGGACAAAACTTTGCCAGTCGTTTAAGCTCACTACAACAATCGTAATTTTTTTCTTCGTGTTAAGGGCAAAAACCTACTTAAAGGCACGAGTGTATAGGAGTATCCACAACCGAAATCATGTCTAGCATTGCTTCATTCTTGATGAAATCCACCACGACCTCCACCGAGGCGAGTTCCTCGGACAGTAAGACCGAGGAGAAACCCACATCTCCTATTCAACAGACTCCTGAGCCCACTACCGTTGTTCAGGAGACAGTTGCCCCCGAGCAGACCACTGAACCCGTGACTGCTGAGCAGAAACCAGAGCCGGTACCGGCGTCTGATCTTGCCACAGAACTTCCTGTTACCACTGAGACTACAGAGCCACAACCCGAGTTGCCTACTGTGGAGGTTGACCCAACTGCTGAGGTTAAGGTTGGAGACAGTGTTGATGATATCAAGCATGATGTCGACCCTACGAATGGCCTTGATGTTGAGGAAGAGGAAGATGGCGAAGAGTTCGTTGATGACCAGGACGTTCCTGAGATTACATTGGGATCAGTGAAGGATCTTCCTGCGTTCTTGGGTACTATGCCTTACGAGGACGTGCGTAAGGGTCTGTATCATCGCTACGGTCTGCTTGTTCGTGACGAACAGAGTATTCCTGGTGTGTACATGATCTCTTACAACAAGTCTGAACGTGATACTGTTCATAAGCGTTCTAACTGTCCAGAGCTCACTGATGATGAGAAAGCACTTGTCCATCAGTATCGTGGTGTGATCGTGGAGAAGGACACGAATCGTCCTCTCTGTTACACCTTTGACAAGATGAGTAGGCACGTCCCTGATGAGTGGGATCTAAAGGACTGTCGTGTCACAGAGTCTACGGACGGGTCTCAGATCAAGGTGTTTTACTACGACAAGGCGGGCTACTGGGTTGTCTCCACAACTCGTCGCATCGACGCCTCTCGTTGTTACTTCTTCTCTAACAAGTCCTTCATGGAGATGTTCTCTGAGGCGGCGCAGAACCTGAACTGGGATCGTTTGAACAAGAGCTGTTGCTACTCGTTTGTGATGGCTCACCCGGACAATCGTGTGGTCGCTCGACATGACAAGCCCTCTCTGACCCACGTGCTTACTCGTGACATGACCACACTCAAGCTGGTTGAGGACGATGTAGGTATTCCTAAGTCCTCACCTGTAGGGTTTGACACCAAGGCTGATATGTGGCGTGCTGTCAAGCGTCTTCCTCACTGGAAGGAGGGTTTTGTCGTTTACCACAAGCCTTCCAGCACGTACGTGAAGGTTATTAACAAGAAGTACCAGGAGGTGAAGAACCTGCGTGGAAGCTCCAGCTCTCTTCTGTTCCACTTCTTTGATCTTCGTCGTCGCAACAAGGTAGGACTGTTCCTGAAGTACTACTCTGAGTTCCAGGACACCTTCCGTTATTTTGAGGACTGCTACAACAACCTCTGCTTGCTTGCGTACAACGAGTACGTTCTCTTCCGAGTGCGCCGTGTTCTTCAGCGATCAGATGTGCTCCGCTTCCTCAACCCGGTGTTGTACCGTATCCACGGTATTCACCTGTCCAAGCGTATTCGCATCCGTCTTGCTGATGTACGCGAGCACCTGAACAACTATCCACCACACGTGCTTCGTCGTCTGGTGGATACTGCGAACGGTCTTCCTTACTCCTTCATCTGAGTACTCAGATGAGATAGAAGCGAAGACATAAAACAAAGATCGAGGGGATAGTATCTGAGATACAATGTCCTCTGAAACAAATAATTTTACCGAGTGGCTAGCGTATCTACGTACCAAACCATGGGCGTGGGCGCTTGGTGGTATTCTGATTATGTATATATTCTTTCATGTTGCCCAAGGACTGATAGTCGTTGTTGGAGGATCTGCTCTTGGTCTCTATCTTTACAATCTGTATGGTAGAGATGGTGATGTTCCTCATACTCCCTCAGGAATGAGGGTAGTAAGAGGAGCATGGTCAGCGGTTCGACATGTAGGTGACTCTGTATTAGGAGAACCTACAGAGCGAGAACGCCGTGAACGTGAGAACTTTGAGAACTTTGATAATTACCGTAGAGCCCGGTTTGACCCAAGAAGATGGTCAATTGGTGATATGCTATGGAGGTCAACACGTCGTTAACCTACTTCATTCTCTCGCGTCGAAGCCTGTCTGTCTCTGCGTTGTAATCCTTCACAGAGACCTCTCTGACATTGACTTTCTTCCAATCAGCGAGAAGTTCTTTCAGATACTCCTCAATTCTAGCCAGTTGTTCTAAGAACGTGCGCACGGTCTCCATGCGCTGTTCTCTCTCCTTTTGCTTACCCAAAGAGGTGATGGATCTCTCCACGACCTCTTCGAGATCATTAGAAGAGATTTTTTCCTGAAGGACTGCGGGAATAAACTTACGAAGTCCGTAGTCGACAATGATGCCTTTGCGGTCTCTTGTCTGTCTGTAACCAGCCATTGACATAGGGTCATGACGGTTGATCCACTTCTCGATTAGGTTACCGGCGGTGTGATCCTCATCTGAGAAGACGAAATCGTACCGGAAATACCTGTTGATCTGTAGATAAAACTTATCAGTTTTCTCATTTTTGATAGCTTCTTGTAAGTTCTGAAAAGTGGTGATGAGATTCTCCATGCCTATCTGTACAAGTTCCTTAGGACCAATTCCTGTCTGTACACATACAGAGAACAGAATCTCAGCAGGGTCTGCGTCAGGCTCTTTCTCATCATCCTTGTAGTCGATCCCACCAGATCCAGACTGGTGTCTGGCGATATCAGCACCACCTTTTCTCTCTGCGTCAGCCTTGCTCATCTTCTCCACCGAGCATGTCAGATAGAGGTTCTCACCGGGGCCTAGCTTGATCAGAGGCTGTTGTGGATACACAAGAACCTTATCGATAGGGATCTTCTCGTTCGTCTCCTTGTTACGAAGCTCGAACTCTCCGGCGAACACCCATCGGTACGCTTTCTCCTCGTTCTGGACATTGAGAACCATCTCCATCATGTTCAGGTCAGCCTTGTCAAGAAAGTCAGGAATGAACTTCATGTAGATAATCTGGTGATTCACCATCTCAGGATCCCAACACGAGGTGTTGTTCTCATAGCGGATGGTATCTGGAGCCACCGAGTAGGTAGGTACCAGACGACACATCGCTCTACGAATGGAGTTCGCCACCGGTCGCCCTAGTGCGAGCTTAAGTGCTCGAAAACGAAACTCGTCCGGTGGCCCCAAATGAGGGGGTCTCATCATTAACTCGATATCAGTAAAGTACTTCGCCATGGTTTCGGTGAAACCTCAGTGTGTTTAAGCCGAAACGTATATCCTTTGTGTCTTTTTTCTTTCAGTAAGCAGTTATCGTCTATCAATTTTTGAAGGTTTACTCCTGTTTTCACGTTACGTTAAGGGGATTTTCCCGGGCACGTCTAGCTGTTTCCGGGACGTTAAACGCGTTCTTGAGGGGTAAAAAGAGAAGTTGAGAAAAGTATCGAGACGATGTCCTATCAGGAGCAACGTGTACCTTCCCATCTTTCGCCTCACCATCCTATGTTTCAGAGCCAGTACCGACAACCTATGAATCAACAAGCCCAACAATCTCAACCTCGTCAACCTCCTATGCGGGCAATGGCTCGACCAATGACTCAGGGACAGGCCATGCAAAGAATGGGAGCCCCTCAACAAAGACATCAGCAACAGCACCCTAGTGGCCTTCAGTACAGACCTAGAAACGTTCCACAGATGCAGTACAATCGGGAACAACCACCTGTAGAAGCCCGTCCTTACACTCAACAACAACGACCTCAGCACAGTCAACAGTACCCCCAAAGACAGTACCAGATGCCACGATCCACAGCTCAGAGAATGCCTCAGGCTCCACAGTACCAACAGAGAGCTCCTCCAATAGCCCAGCAAAGAATGCCAGGGATTATGCCACAAGCTACCAGGTCAGGTAGCTCTCAATCATCTGGTAATCAATCAGGAAACTATGACGGTCTCCCTATGCGCCCTGGATCAGAAGGTCAATACATCCTTTACCACAGCAACTACTGCGTGAACTCGAAGGAGTTTATGAATATTCTGTGTAAGACTCCTTACTATCAGAAGTTCACGAAAATCAACATAACCGCCCCGAACTCACCAAGACCAGGATTCCTGAAATACACTCCTACGATCGTGGTACCAGGTGTGGACAGACCTTTAGAGGGTGATGAGGTTTTCTCATGGCTAGAAACACAGGCTGAACAGAAGGCAAAAAAAGAGCCTGTAGGAATCCAGCCTTATCAGCCGATGGAGATGGGAAGTTCCATGACTGACTCTTACTCCTATCTAGATGTTGATCCCGCGGCTCAACCAATGGAACACTCCTTCTCTTTTATCGGAAAACCGTTAGAGAAGATTAACACGCCAAAAGAAGAGGAGTTTGCGGACACGAATCTGAAAGCTGTAAGGGGAGAGGTTAATATGTCGAACAGGCCTCCTCTGCCTCAAGCTATGCAACAATCTCAGGGAATGCCACACGTTCCACCTGGGATGGCGAAACCAAGTATCCCTCAAAGTAGTGGAAACAGGGGTGAGGACAAAGAGTCTCTTGACAAAGCCTATCAAGACCTTCTCAACAGAAGAAAGATGGATGCGATCCCACCTCCTCGTCAGGGATAACTGATTTAAGGCGTCTAAACTCATTATTATATCTTTCCGCTGAAAACATAACATAGAAATCAGAATGTCAAGCGCAGCAGCAACACGATTTAACAAACAAGTCTCCAACTTTCTGGGAGCGTTACACAAGATCCTTCCATCGCAGAAGGATATCGCCGTATTCCAGACGCAACTGGAGACAATCCAGATGATGAACAAGAAACTACTACTGGAGAGTTTCATCCAGTATGTTTACCCTTTTAAGGATCAGATCATGAACAAAGACGAGGATTTCTTCCTACAAGGTGATAACGTGGGTGTCGATCAGGACTACATGTCTCACGCGATTCATCTGAAAGATCTCTGGCAGACAAAACTTAGACCTGAGAACAAAGAGGTTGTCTGGAAGTACTTCCAGGTGATGATCGTTCTCGCGGAGAAGGCTGTCGTAGAGATGACAGGTGGTGTGGCACAAGAGTCTAAGGTGAAGTGTTAGAATCACGCGGTTAAATCATCCGAACAATATAAGGCCGAAGTGTATCTTGTAGAACAATGGAAAGATTCGAATCCAATCTTGTTCGCTTTTACGAAGACGTCAAAACAATTGTCCCTGAGTTATTTCAAGAGAGCTCCCCGAGTCAAGAGAAAAGTGAGAACAAAGACGACTCTATGTGCTTGGAGGTGACTCTCCCTGAGACATCTGAAGGACGTCTGTTTTTCTTCGTGGACAACTGGTACCCTCATATGGAAGCTGTCTCTTCCGCCAATCTTGAACACTTCGTGACAAAAGAGATCGACCCCGATCTTTTCCCATCTCTTCCTTTCCTGAAGGTGATGTCTGGTGTGAACGCGAGAAACCGTGATATCATCTGGGAGTATCTACACACTCTTTTCGCGCTCTCTATCTCCACCAAGGAGGTGAAGAGCAAGTACGGAAAGATAGAGAAGGACGAGAAAGAGGATGATGAGGCTTTCGCTACTCGCAAGGCTCACTATGAGACTGTACAGAAGACAGTGGAGAACTTCCCTGCTCTTGTCGCGAACATGGTCTCTTGGAAGAGAGAGCGTGGTGATCAGAAAGAACAGGAGCCTTCTCAGGAGGTTCCGCCAGTTGATGAGAAGTTCCTAGAGAACTCCTCTCTGACGAAGCTGGCACAAGAGATCTCTCAGGAGATCAACGCTGACGAGATTCTCAATCTGGAGAGTGGAATTGAGGATCCGTCATCTTTGTTTAAGGCTTTGTTAAGTGGCGATGAGAGCTCTGGTATTGGTAAGCTTATGCGCACCGTCACGGACAAGTTGAAGACGAAGATGGACTCTGGTGAGGTGAACCAGGATGATCTTTTCCGTGATGCGAACGTTCTTCTACAGAACATGGGTCGACAGGCTCAGTCCGCGACTGGTCAGACAGGTGGTGCCTCTGGAGGTGGTGCCCCTCTGCCTAACCTTGGCAATTTCATGAGTATGGCTCAGAATCTCGCCGCTATGGGAGATCTGTTTGGTGGTGCTGGTTTTGGCGGACTTGGTGGTATGGGAGCTGGTGGCTCTCGCGGTGGTCATGGCAGGCGATCTAAGAAGAAGATGAAGAAGCGAATGAAGAAGATGGCTGAGAAGCGTGAGCGCGAGCGCGAGTCAAAGCGCCATGAAGAGTCTCGTGAACAAACTACTAGTGATCATCGTCGAAGAAAGAATAAGAATCGTCATCGACGTGTGAAAAAGAAGGAGCCGGTCTCCAAAGCGGAGTGAACTTCAAACTAGTCCACCATTTCTTAAACACTAGAACACTATGTGCAAGTGATCTTCCAATATCCTTTAACTCCTCCTCATTAAAATGAGCTGAACCCATCTGTTACTACGTATTGACGTTATACAAAGATAACGCGAATACCTTAAGTACACCCTTTTCTCGGATCACCAGTAAAAAGAAATCTGGTGAGAACATATACGCAAACGTAGCGTGTGGTCTAGCTAATGTCTGAGCTATCCGGAAAACCAAGTACATTCGCTAGAAATAGGGACGCACCCTTTGCTTACCGTAACCCAATTCTGACGTCAAAGCTTAACGGTTCGTTGTTCTGGGGGAGTAACCCTAGTGTTCTCTTACAGAGGAACCGTCTCACCTACTTCTTCCCCACATCAAGGTTGTCAATGGCGGAGAATCTGAACTCTGTCGTTCGTCTTCTCATCTATTTAGCAGTGGTTCTTGTTCTTTATACACAGAACGCGCAGTACATTCTTCTGCCGTTAGGTGGTCTCATCGTTACTTACGTGATTTACTATCTGTACCCACACAAGAGAGAACTATTCAGAACACCATCTTGCTCTCCTTGTACTTCATCGGAGGCTCTACAACACAAAAGAGACGCGAAGAAGGAGTATGATGACCAGCTACAGAAGACATGTATCTTGCCAACTGTTGACAACCCCTTCATGAACTTTAACTACATCACTGATGATTATCACAGGGATCCTGCGTGTAAGGCGTTTCTGTACGATGATGAGCAGTCACAAGATGTAAGAGAGGATGTGACAGAGTCTTTTAACCACAATCTTTACAGAGATGTCGGAGATCTATACAGCAAAAATAACTCACAAAGACAATTTTACACAATTGCGTACAACGGAGTTCCAGACCAGACATCATTTGCCAAGTGGTTGTTCCGTACCGGACCTACATGTAAGGAGCTTGGCAACAAGTGTGCTCCTTACTGGAACCCATCTGCCTCTTACTCTGTTCTTGAGAACTGATCTACGAAAATAATCTAAGAGCTATTATATAGCTTATTAATCAGAATGAGCCGTACTTGTGGTCCGCCTTCGAACTGTCCTCCGAGATTCCTTAACAAACAGACAAATCTTAGAGACGACTGTTGTGAGAAAACCTGGCGTGATCGTTCCAACGAGATCATCGCCAACTACTGGCTAGACTGCCCTGCCAAGTGCGAGATCAACCCTGGCTACTTGTGCGAGCCCGGTCTTTACGACCAGCGTCCTCCTCTGCTTTGTGACAAAGCTTGTGAGGGTTCCGAGCTTCGTAACGGTTGCCTTGGTAACGTGATCACGCACACTGGCGCGCGTCAGCAGTTAACAGCCCGTCCCTACAGGACAGTCCCTTACATGGGTAACTGCCGGGCTCCACTAATGAACCCCGACACTTACTCTATTCTTCTGAGCGGTGAAGCTACACGTACAGGCAGAGGTTGTGACTCTCTGTCAGGTGTCACCATCGACCGTTTCGAGCCTCTGGTTCCCTGCCTGAAGTACAACATTCAGAACCCTGAGCACTACATTCCTAAGTACTGGGTGCGTGGTGGTATGGACACTCGTGCTTATATTCGTAACACCGACTACCTGCGTGCTTGCGGTATCAAAAAGTGTGTGACCCCGTGCCAGAAGAACTTCTGTGCTCTTAAAGACTTGCCTCCTGAGATGGCTCTACAGAAGGGTCAGACAGCCAATCTGCCATGCATGCCTAACGCCTGTATGATCAATAGCAGATGTTAATAACTAAGCAGGACACAGCCCGAGCTTAGTACAGATCTCGTTAGTCGGAACGGTACCGTTCACAATCCAGTTGAAGATCTCCTGGATGTCGTCAAGAACTGTCTTACAAGCAGGCTCGACAATCGGGTCGATCACCTTACACAAAAGATCAACGAACTCCTCTATGACATGAAGTGTCTCATTAGCAGACTTGACGTCATGGTCAATCAACTCAACGATAATCTCACAGAACTCACAGCTGGCGTTCCTTGGCACTGTCACGGGGGACTGTTCCCAGGTGACCACCCAGAGTTGGCACGTGTTGTTCTGACATGTTCCGACAGTTGTCAACCCGTTCTCATAAGATGGGGAGTTCTTTGGTGGTTCCGTGGAAGTGTAGGAGGCGTTACAGGACGCCAGTAGTGTGAGAAACAAAAGGAGAGCTACGCGGGTGTTCATGGCAAGTTCTGGACAAGTTCTGAATACCCTGACACTCAGTTCTGTTTATTCCGGGTCTTCCAGGGACATAAGCTTTTAGGAGCGTTTAAATCATAAAAAATCTCTCGAGTGAAGATCATACTTCGAAATGTCGTTGAACCAAAATCTTCTATTCGGTGAACTCAAGAGAAGGCTGAATGTCCTAGAGGTTCAGCATAACACTCTCACATCCATCTGTACCGTTCTTGCTAAACAGATGAAGATCATGCAAAGCAAACTGCGCGATGCTGGTATTGATAGTGGCGATTCCAAGTCTAGGCGACGCACGACTGCGCCTCAGGCGACTGGTGCCTCCAAGACTATGCAGTCTCTTCTACAGGAGAAGATGGCCGAGCGCCAGGCGGAGTACAAAGAGATTGACCTTGAGCGCCGTGTCGCCAAGGCCATGAAGTCAAGGTCTAAGCCCAAGCCTAAGAAGGCAAAGAAGAAAACGACTCGAAAGTCTTCCAAGAAGACCTCGAGTCGCACTAAAAAAAAGATTGAGCCTGAACCTGAGCCAGAGTCCTCATCGGAAGAAGAATCTGAGGTAACATCAGAGGAGGAAGATGAGCCTGAATCCAGACATGTTGAGGAGGAGAGCGAAAGTGATGGAGACAGTGACGAGGAAGAGAGCGGAAGCGATGATGACAGCGACAGCGAGGAGGAGAGTAGTGATGAAGAGGATAGCAGTGATGAGGAGAAGGAGAGCGCTCCCGCGCCCAAGCGTCGTGCCACTACAAGCAAGAAGACCCCGGCAAAGACCACTGCTAAGACCACCGCCAAGACCACCACGCGTAAGACCCCAGCTCGTAAGACCCCCGCGAAGTCCACAAAGACCACCGCCAATAAGGCAAAGACACCAGCAAAGAAGCCAGCAACCACAAGGAGACGTAAGAATGATAACACGAAGGCTAAGTCCGGAGCGCGATCGACGACCACCAACGCCTCCAAGGGAGTTGAGGCCGTAGAGATTGTTGAGTCTATGCGGTCGTAATTACTATGAAATCGTGATTACCTAGAAGAAATCCGTAATCGTTCGATTACCAGACCTCCGGTTATTGTCACGAACCAGTAGTTTCTTCAGCAGGTTCTTACCCTGTGTCTCCTCGATCAGATCGAAGATCTGTTGAACGGGTTTCATCACCTGATGGTCGAGATAGTACCGATAATCGATACGAAGTCCCATCTCCTCGATATAACTCGGAGTCTCCACCAGGTCACCCTGAATAGCCTTCTCTTGGATATTAGAACACTTGTGTTTTCCACGGTGTTTGTTACAGTAGGAACCACCGCATACACCACACTCCGCGATCTTATCGCGTTTCCAACACATCCTACATCGAGGTACGCATTCGTGCGCACGTCGATGTAGATGAGACGCACAATACAGATACATACATGTCTTACATTTGCATCTCTTCACGTTCACTCGCTTGTTACACACCTTACACTTCAACTCCTTCTCGTCGATGAAGACGTACGGAATGCGCTCGTTAGACGCTGGTGCGTTACCAGGATCACGATCGGCGATCTTCTCCGCCAGCACCTTGTGTGTGATCTGAGTCGGGTTCTTGTAAGTCGCCTTCAGCGTCTTTGTCACCACCAGATCAGACATCGGAACGTTGCCATGAAGCAGATCTCGAACAGCTTTCTGATAGAACGCGACAGCCTTCTGAACGTTGCGCTCATCAAACAGAATGTCAATGATCTTCTGAAAGACCACCTTCACGATCGGCGCGTTGTCACGTCGCTTGGTCACAAGACCCATCGATGTGAACTTGAACTTGTTCGGGTCGAACTCATACTTGTGTCCTGCGTACCTCTTCTTCGTGATAATGAGGAACGGCCAGAACGTCTTCTCGTACTCCAGCTCCTGCGGATATCGTAGTTGGGCTGTGATAGCCTCCGCGATGATCTTGCCAAGCTGTATCGTCGCCTCAAGAGCTTCACGACCCTCCTTGCCTTTCACGCTCGGATGACCGGAACAGTTGATGAAGATTGAATCAGTGTTGTGTACAATCATCTGTCCGACACCAGCATGAAAATGATGGTTATCGGTTGTCAGATCATAAACCTCATCACACCAGGTTTCAGGCAACTCGTAGATCTTCTTGATTTTTGTAGAAGACCTCCTCTGAGTGGCTTTCGTGGCGGTCAGTCGAACAATATTCAACTTATCCTTTCTTTCGTTCATACTCACGTTGTACCCAAGTCGACGAAGTAGGAAGAACATTCCCATGGCTCCGACATGACCCTTGATGTCACAACGTGTGTATCCGTTTTCATCATGATCACCGTCTCCGTGATAGTAGCCATCCCAGAAAGCCTGAACAATCTCCAAAGGAGCGTTCAGAATATCCTCAGGAATCCTCTTGTTTCGATGTTCGTCGTAAAACATAGGACGATACTTCTCAATGAGTGGTTTAATCTTACCAACAGGAACAAGCTTGTAAACACGAGAAGATTCCATACAGTCAAGCACTTTTGTCTCGACTCCGTCTTCTTTCAGAACGTTCTGACAGTAGTACAGTACTGACGGATCCTGATGAACAAGTCCCCAGGAGTATTTCGTTCCGTATTTCTCGTTCGGGTAAGCACCACATGTGCCTTCCGCGAAGAAGAACCCGTAAACGAAAGCCATATCTGTTGTCAGATCAGACTTTGTCACAGGAAACTCACTCGGAAACGAATGAAGTAGAGATGTTCCGACAGTCACCTGATTAGGAGTGATCTCCTTGCCGTCATCGCGCAACAGAGAATGATCCTCTGTCACATCGACAAGACCTGTATGAGTCAGAACACGAAACATGCGCTTCTGAACACGATGCTTCATCACGTTCCGAACTCTAGTCCATCCAGACTCTGTCCAAACCTCAAGAGGTTCATCAGGAGATCCATGATACTTTCCCGAAGAATCTGTTACTCCCCACTCAGTGACAAGTGAGTCGATCGTTCTCACAATCGTGCTTCCATCACTCCTACGGAGAAGTAAAGGGGTTCTTGGAGCCACGGAATCACCGTACACTACCTTGACACCCTCGTACTTCTCAGCCTCTTCCTCCGCGAAATGCAATCTTAGTCGACCGGCAGCGGTCGTGGAAGCAGCCAGCAACTGCCAGCGCAGATCAGAGAACTTCGCGCCGAAATACCCGTAAACAGAGTTACAGGTGATCTTGTACGCTAACTGAAGACCGTCATAGACGGACTCCATGAACGTCCCCTTCGCCTTCTTCTTCAGCTTCTTCGCGTGAGAACGCGCAGCCAGAAGATCAATCAGCAGTCGAGGAATGATTCCCTTACATAACGCAGGGTTCTTCTCCTCTTCCGGAGTCCTGGGAAGACGCTCGGCGAAGATCTCGGTGTGTTCACCGATCTTCTCACCCTTGTCGTTCCTGATATCGTAAGTGATGTCGTTGTAACGATACCCAGGAAGGTTCATGTGCTTCTCATCTGTCGGATCCACACGCATCTCATGAGAGATGTTGAACTCGATCTCAGAGGACGGGTACAGAGACTTGTAATCCAGAACCGCTACAGGGTCGAAGTACAGACCTGGAGACGGATCGAAAACGATCGCTCCCTCGTACCCGACACCCACATCCGCTCCGAAAGCAAGACGCTTCAGAGTCGGAAAGCGATGATTCGCCTTACGACACGTCTTGGAGATCAGAGAGAAAACCTTGATCCCTTGTCCTCGCAGGAACAACAGAGACATCGGCACGAAACAGACGTTGGACATACCAACGGCGTTCGCGAAGATGTTCAACTTGTCAAAGAGGTCGTTCACCAGAACACAATCCTGAAGACAGTACTCCGCGATAACACGAATGTCCGCAGGGCTACCTGTCTTGTACCTCTTGAAGATCTGATCAGGAGGTAGGTCGTTCTTGCGAAGATTCAGAAACTTCTTTGCGACGTTGTCCAACTTGTAGCTGGTCAGGTTGTGTTCTCGCTGAACGACCTTGAGAAGATCGATCTGAACACGACCTTTCATGTCCGGATAGTGTAGAAAGTTCTGACCCATCGCGGAGGAGCTGAGTTGCTTGTTTATCAAACGACATTCGGATCCAGTCATACGACCAAGACGCGAGAACTGAGGTAAGCACCTCAACATCTCAGCACGATCATACAGATACTTCCAGTCAAAACCAAAGATGTTGTACCCGATCATGACATCAGGATCAAGTAGCTGGATGTGTTTCGTCCATGCTAGCAGAACCTGACGCTCTGTCGGGTACGACTCAGTGATGACTAACTCGTCACCCTCCTCCTTATGCTCAATATTAGGCAGAGGATCGCACTTCTTCAGACAGACAATGTGTCGTATCTGACAGTACTTCGTACCGAAAGTCCGAGTTGTGGTACCGATCTGTATCACCTCGTCAGAGCGACGCTTCGCCTGAGGGAAAGACCCATCACAGCTAGTACACTCAATATCATAGGATGACACGCGAAACGGGGCGATCTCCTCCTTGTCAACAGCTTGGATAGCCTCCCATCTCGCGGAGTAGCTGAGCTCACACTGAGTCTTGTCCTTAGCAGGACGCAACGCTTTGCGCTCAACCTCAATCCACCCAGTCGGCTTAATGCCAGACACATCGATGAATCGAATGACAGAGTCGACACTCGCCTCGTAGAAAGGGAACCGGTATCGGGCCCCTCCCATCAATCTGAGTTCCTTGGTCATCGCGGGTCTCACATCTGTCGGATCGTCCGTTTGGTTGAACTCCTCGTCATCGAGAGCCTTCCTCATGTCCCATCGTGCTCCGTCTGTCTTGAAGGATATACGCAGGAATGCGTGATCCTCAAAGTCGTCAAAGCCGTAGAAGTCCTTGTGAATGGAAGCTGTCTTGTCAAAGACCACCTCATTCTTCCGATAGAACGGAAGCTCAGACTTCAGCTTCTGACTGAGCATGCGAATCTGGGAAGGGCCCCAAGTCTTTGGGATCTTCAGAAAGAAATAAGGTCGAAACCCGTCAATCTCCAAAGAGACCGACTGACCGTCCTCAGTCACACCGAAAGTGCGAATAAGAAAGCTCTTCTGTCTCGACTTTCTCTGTCTTGGAGCTGAGTGATGATCTTGATCATCCTCGAACGCGGAGTAGTCATACTCCATCTCCTCAGACTCTTCCCCATCTTCCTGAGCTCTGTCCTCTTTCTCCCAGGCCAACGCCTGAAATCGTAAATGGGTCTCTTTCGAGGCCAGCCTTTTGACTTGCCCGCCTCGATAGAGAGCACGTAATCCAGATGGATCTTTCGATTCTGCCATTGTTTTTACAATACTTTTCACAGTACGCTACCGGCTTTAAGCTATTCTGGCAGTCAGAAAAGGGTGTAATTCTGAGCAATTTTTTCATTTTGTCCTTGAATTTTCACACGGTACGTCACCTGTTTCTTACCATTTGACTCCTCCGTAGGATCCTCTAGGGCAACACTTACGGGCGTTCTTCTCAATGATCTTGATCTTCTCGAAAAGCAGGTGAAAACCGGTACCGGCTGTGGAAAGTAGGTGACAGTAGTAGGAAGCCATAGAGCACCAGGAGACCACTAGGGCTCCTTCGGGCATAGCCCAGGGGACTCTGTAGTTATTCCAACAGGAACCCTTCTGTTTCGCCCGATAAGCCCTGTGGGACTGTACGTAGAGCTCTAGGGCTTGGCGGCGAAAAGCCACTGCTAACGCAATATTTCCCTCCAGGATAGCACACTGTTGAGCTGTAGTGAGGCCACGTAGGAAGGTAGGGACAAGTCGAGCGTCCAGCTGGGCGTTAGTAAGTCTTTGTGGAGCGGACATTTCGCTATATTTCTCTGTATTTCTCTATACTTTTCTCTCTCATTTTTTCTAGCATGTACAGTTGGAGCAGTCAGCAAACCCGTTCTGCTGGTTGATCTTACACTTTCTCTGGCGCCTTAGGAATGTGAGAACACATCTAGCGATATAGGCAAAGCCAGCGTTTGAGGTGACCATAAGGTCGTAGTAGTTAGCCAGAGATCTCTGGTTGATAATCAAAGGTGAAGTTGATGTTGTCCAGGGAACACGGTAAGGGCATGTGAAACGTCTTTTTGACAGCTGTCTCTTCGCGTTGGCAGCTTTTCCGATGAAAGTGACAATCTGGTTACGTAAGGTGGTGGCACGTGAGTTACTCATCTCGACATAGGCACATCTTTGTGCCGCTGACATGGACTGAAGATTAGTAGGAACAAGAAGGTTGTTCAGGCTTTGTGCCGATAGGTCAGGTGCGCATGGGTTGGTACAATTAGGAAGTGTGTCACAAATTGACATATTAATACCTCCGAGAGATTCTGCTCTATATACTTATTGCACAACTAGAAAAATTTAGATAAGTGATCTCGGAACTGGAAACGGTCGTTTTGTCATAGGAAACGGAATGAACAACTTTTTCGATCTACGATGCCACGCCTTGAATCCTGATCGATACGCTGTTCTATCCTGTGAGCCGTTCCTGGAGACACCGGATGCTGTCAGAGAGTTAGGCCTGTAAAGAGCGTAGTACATAACCTTACGAATCGTAGCCACTCTGGAGTTTCCGTACATTCTCTTAACACGATCCATAAACTCTGTGTCCGCCCCGAATCTGACAGAGTCGTAGTACCCTATCTCCTTAAGAATAGATCGTCTGAACATAATAGTACTCTCACCGATGTTCTGAACCAAAAGCCTTCTTGACTTGTAATGATACCTTTGATACTCACAGAAAGTAGCGACAAGTTTCGGGTTGTTAATTAACCTCATAGCCTGTACCTCGATCTTATCCGGTGAGAACCTATCATCAGCTCCCAATATCGTGATGAACTCACCCTGACTCTTCATGATTCCGATGTTAATGGAGATGTAAGTTCCCAGATTACGCTTGTTCCTAAAAAGTCGTATCATATCACTCTCTTTAGCAAGTTCCTTGGCGACATTCAGAGTCTTATCACGTGATGCGTCATCCACTAAGATAATCTCGACCGATGGGTATGTCTGTGACAATAAAGAATGAACAGAGTTCTTCACGTACTTGTTCACGTTGTACATTGGGATAATAACAGAGACAAGAGGTACCTTATCCTTGGGAACATCCATCTTCTTACTCAGTTTCTCCAGAGAGAGTCCAAGACGTGGTAACGGAGGCGCTAAAGGTTCACCCATCATGAGATCTCCCTTAGGAGAGAGAGTGGGGTCTGGCTTAGCACCTCTCTGCTTCTGAATGGGTTTCTTAATCTCAGATATTGGTTTCGGGACAGGTTTAGGTGGTATCACCACAGAGGTTTTCATGATCTCAGCTGGTGGAACAACAAGGACATTAGATTTCTCGGGTTGTTTGGGTTTCTCTGTAGGTTTGGGAACTGGGTTGTTCACCTTTTTCTTAGTTCTAGGGCTGTCATGTTTTGTCAGAAGATCATTAATAATAGGGCTTGGATCACTGTTGATGTTTCCTGTGATTAGAGGAATTCTTGACTGACTCGTCATTCCACTGCTCGCACCCATACGGAAAGTAGATGAGTAACCACGATTTACCCTGACATTTGACTCTGGTTGTGACTCCTTTCTTCGAAGTGTTCGTGCTCGTGCTTGAATCGCCATCTCCCTCTGACTCGTTATCTTGGCTTTCAGCTCTTTTGCTTTTCTCTCTCTTTCTCTCTTGTTAAACTCAAGTTGATTCTGATAGATTTCGTCAAAGCGTGATCTCCTTTTAGTCACACCCATCTTCATGAACTCCATGTACAGCCGTTTGTATCTATCCTTACTACTGACAGCGGTGGATTGTTCAGATAGGGCAGAATTTTCTGACTTTACCTCATTTACTATACTATCTTTGTTTCTCGCTTGTGTAACAACTGGTGATATCGAGGGCGGTGCCGTCTCTTGTTTCTTCAGTGTAGGTGGTAAACTAGGATCAGGGGAGTGAGCCTCTTTCATCTCTGTAGTTCTAAGTTGTGTGATGAGATCTTTCGCCTTAGTAACATCTCTTGGTGTGCTTTGTGTGCTTTGTGTGCTTTGTGTGCTTTGAGTGCTCTGCGTAGGTGTTAAGGCTGGTGTCGGATTTGGCGATGGTTTCTTTGTAGAGGGTTTAAAGTAAGTGGTATCTGCCATCTGAAAACCGACAGGTGCGTCCATTGCTCGTTCACCTGGAAGAAAATTAGTAAATGACTTGGATCTTTGAATAGGGTTGTGTTTGGGAACCTTGGGAATATTAGGAGGTTTTAAAGAGTTATAACTTCTGTGTAAGTACGGAAGATTACGAGGTTTATCACGAGTGTGATGTCTTTTCAATTTGGCTCCTCTTGACAGATAATTACGACTGCTTTGTCTTGTTGGAGTCTGTACAGGCATTTGTCTTGGTAGAGAGTTCGGTTTAGAGGTGTTTTGTTGAGAAGGTTGGGTCAAAGGTGATTGTGCTACTGAATCTGGCATTGATGTGTCTGCTTTGAAAGAGTCAAGTCTTATCGGCCTGGTATCTTGAGGAGTAACCTTTGTATCTGATCGATCTACCTTCTCTACTGTCTTGGGGGGATGAGAAGCTTTAGAGACATTTGGTTTATGTAAGCTCTTAGCTCTTGTAACCCCCTGTTTGGAGTAGATCTCGTAGTGGGGGTGAACGTTATTAAAGGTTTTGGCGTTACTACGAGGGTTATACCGAAAGGATGATCGCTTCCGCTTATCGTACCTATTCATCTCGACTTATCGCAGACAAACATTTTTAACTTTCTAACTTCCCGCGTTTTTTGGTAAGATATAACAATTCTCGAATAACATATTCAAAATGAGCGAGAGCGTTTGTGTATGTGGTCTCGGGGTTGTGGGTTCCGCTGTCTTTGAGACGTTTCAAGACAGAAAGGTTAATGTGTTGGGGTACGATAAGTACAAGAACGGTGGTATTGGGAATCCTGGAGATATGTTGGACTGTGATATTGTCTTTCTCTGTCTCCCCACCCCTTACGTATCTGAGTTGAAAGAGTATGACAAGACATCCTTACATGATGTCTGCTCATTTCTATCAACCTCTAATTACGACGGAGTTGTTGTACTGAAGAGCACCGTGGAACCAGGTGTTTCTGCTGGTGTTGCCGATAAGTACGGACTAACAGTTGTTCACAACCCCGAGTTTCTGACAGCAAAGACCGCGAAACAAGACTTTGAGAACCAGACTCATGTTGTGATCGGAGGAGTGAGTAAGGACGCTCCAGAGGTCTTACTTGTTTCCGAGTTCTACAAGAGACACTGGCCTGAAGCGGAACAAAGTCTTTGCGTCCGCGAGGAGTCAGAGATGATGAAACTCGGTGTGAACTGTTTCTACGCGACCAAGATTCAGTTCTTTAACGAGCTTTACGCGTTATCGCAGAAAGTCGGCGCGGAATACCCGAGAGTGATGGAGATGATGCTGAAGAACGGATGGATCGCTCCTCATCACACAGCAGTTCCTGGAACAGACGGCCAGATGTCTTACGGAGGGATGTGTTTCCCGAAAGATACTAACGCCCTATGTCAGGCTATGAAGAAGCAGGGGTCTCCTTGTAAGGTACTAGAGGCTGTTATTGAGGAGAGGAATGAGATGAGGGATGATTGAGGGATGACTGAGGGATGACTGAGTAAGGCTAACATCGTGTATTTACTCATTTTTTTGTCACCTTCTATATAGTGATCAGCAACTATGCTCTCATTTCTTCTCGGAGGAGCTCCCAAAAAGAGGCGCAAGCGTAGAAAAACGCATAGCGTTTCACGGAGGCTAAGTGCGTCTAAATCGCGCAAGACACACAAGACACACAAGACACACAAGACACACAAGTCAAAGAAGCGATCCAAGTCGCACAGATCTCATTCAAGATCCCGCTCTCGTTCCCGCAGAACTAAGCGCAAAGGCGGTCGCGCTTGTCCCCCTGGCGAGATTCTGAGATCCGCTTACCATCGTAAGGGATACCGTAAGGCCAACGGTAAATACGTAAAGGGGATGACAGTAAAGGCGTCATGTATCAAGGATCAAGGCAAACCTGGGAAAGGCCCGAAGATACTTCCACCTATTAAGCACCCCGGATCTCTCAAGAAGTTCGGTTACCGCCTCAACAAGACAGCCAAGGAGCGTGAGAAGGCTCTCCTCAAGGCTGCCAAGGCTGATGGCGCCGATAAGATCATCGATAAGCTCAACTACATTCGTATTCTGAGCAAGTCTCGTCCTGCAGCGCACAAGAAGTACACACGCGACATGAAGTACGTACAGAAACTCTCAAAAGAAGGAAAGGTCGCGAAGAAGGGTGGGGCGCGCAAGAAGCGTAAACGTGTTCTCAAGAGAAAGAGAAAGACCTCCCGTTCTCGTAAGCCCTCGGTCAGTCGCAAAAGAAAGACTAAACGTAAGCGCTCCGTGAGCCGTAAGCGCAAGTCTAAGCTCAAGTCTAAGCGCGGTGGAGCGACAAAGCGTAAATCTCGTTCCAAGCCACGCTCCAAGAGCCGTAAGCGTACCGTGAAGCGCACAGTGCGTCGTAAAACTCGTGCGCGGTCTCGTTCAAGAAGCCGTCGTCGCCTGAAGTCGGCTCTACGCAAGCCTCGTCGTAAGAGACGCAGAATGCGCGGTGGTAAACGCGTTACATTCCGTTTGTAAGCGTTCCTAAATAAGTAAAACTCTCTGAGTTATTGTAAGTTTGTACTTGTCATGCACAATATAGTTGTTCCCGAGGTTTGGGTAACCGCTGTCACAAATCGTGGTCTAGCCTATCTACCTAACGTCGTAAGAAACTTTACAAGACAGAAATATCCGTTGAAAAAGCTCTGTATTATCATCAACTCCGTTGTGAATAAGAGTAAGATCAGAGAGTATGTGGAAAATCAAGGAGTTAATGCTACAATTGTCTTCATGCCTACATCTAGTTTGGGCGAGTGTCTGAATCGGTCTGTTGATCTAATGTTTGAGGAGAAATCTGCTTACGTTTTCTCAAAAATGGACGATGATGATTACTACGGAGAGAACTATCTTTTACACAATGTCGCAGATATGATGAGAATACATGCTGACATTGTCGGTCGCCGTGATCTACAGATCTTTGTTCCTGAAAGAAGACGACTGTACTTTATGAAGAATGGTGGTCATCGTAAGTTTGTTAACTGGGTTCAAGGAAGCTCACTAACTATCAGAAGGGACGTTTTCGCACATGTGAGATTCCCTAATAGAAACACAGGTGAGGACACTCGATTTCAACAAGATGCTAAAAAGAAAGGATTCAGAATTTTCGCGTCTTGTATCTCTGATTACGTAGTTATCAGGCATGTTGACAAAGGAAAACACACATGGAAGATAGAGTTACAATCTCTTCTTAAGAGATGTGTGGATCTGGGATCTAAAAAATCAGCAGAGTTTGAGAAAGAGGATCATTTATGCGATGTGCTTCAAGGACAGAACGTCGACCCATTCCTTCGTCTAAAACCTTATTTATCAGGATCCACAAAGTAATTCGTTTTACACTCTCGGCTATTTGAGGAAAATACCCGAGAAGGTTTAATAATTATTGATAAAAAATAGTACTAACTAGCTGACTTAGCAACTGAGGATAGTCCAGGTGACACAGCTCGGAATAACAGAGCTGATAACCAGAGGAGTATCGTCATCAGAACCTGAGACACGCACCCATCCGTCGAACGGAGGCACTGAGGAGTCAGTGCTGTTGGCGAAGTAAATCACACCAACACCAGCAGTTGTGGATGTACGAAGCTCCCAGCGAGATGAAGCCATGTTGTAACCTAGAATGACCGCACTGTCGATCACACGAGTGTAATCGGGGCAGTTCATCGGGTTCACACATGTCAGGCAGTACGCACCGTTCACAGAAGGAGCACGCACAACGATGTAGTGATCGGAGGTACCGGTGGCCATGCGTGTGGTACCCTCAAAGAGAGACCATGTGCTGGCACCGTTGTCGAAGTAACGGATGCTGTTCGCGGTTCCCGGCTCGAAGTACTCCAGAGGAGTCACCTGAGGGGCGTCACCAGGGGAGCTAGCACAGACCTTCTGCCAATCACAGCAAGGAATACAACTTCCACAGGCGGAGCTACCAGTGGACTGTACGGAAGGAGACTTGTACAGAACGGCAGGAGATCCACCGCTGGCAGCAGCAGACTCATCCTGAATCTGCCAGAAAGCATCAGCAGTTGTCTGGTCGATTGTGTACACCAGGAAGAGCTGAGGGCCATCATCGCTGTTACGAACGTTGGCAAATCGGTTGTTAGCAGCGTCCTTGTAGTAAAGACCGTTGACCTCATCAATTCCACCACAGTTCACCAGGATAAGGTTAGAGGAGCTACCCTCAAAAGGAACACACGCCTTAAGATTCAGATCCACATTGGAGCGACCACAGCGCACGTTACGAAGACTTCCACCGTAAGGAGCCCAATCGTTGAGAGGAACCTCATCAGCCTGTCCTGAGCTCACCTGCTGGAAGAAGATAAGGTTGGAAGGAACACCGTTCGAGATCGTCTGCTTGATGTACCAGCGAGACTGGGGTGCGTAGAAGAAGATGATATACTTGTTTCCGTTAGAGAACTTCTCGTAGATCACGGTGTCAGCCTGGATTACACGACGAGAGTAGAACCCGGCCAGGTCGGCAGAGACGTTGGAACCGGGAGGAAGATACAGACCGTTGCTGGAGTAGATGCTGAGAGTGTCCTGGCCACAGGAAAGGGCGTAAAAGCCCTCAAGACTGCCAGCACCACACACAAGCATGTTAGCGGTACCCTCAACCTCAAGTGTGTTAGAACCGTTTTGTAGAGCGGGCTGGATCTGAGTAAGATCAACAGCAAACTGGTACACACCCTCCTCAATCTTAACCTTGTCGACACGGGAGAGGTTGTTCATCTCGATACCCTGAACCTTCACGATGTAAGTGTTCTTCACCGGAATCTTCTCAGGACACTCCTCCTTCAGCACGAAGCGAAGAATGTTGTTGGTTGAGAGAGAGGCATGTCCGATGCTGATTCGGAAGTCGTTCGGGTTCACGTTTTGCACGGAGTTAATACACGACATACTTTGTCCTAGACGCTATATATTACAACAGAATTTTTCCTAATGTCAGAGCTGTAGAATTTTTTTCGCCATTATTTGGGACGCCTTACCTTCTCCCATGTCCGCCTTAAGAACAGTAAGATCTTCCTTTCTTTTTCCTATCTTATCTGTTATTTCCACCTTCATCTTTTGGAATAAGTTTTTCTCGCCAGGAGATATAATCATGTTCCAGCCCTTGGACACAGTTATTGGTCTTTCTGTCTCTCGGCGAAGTGTTATCGTGGGTACTCCGAGATAAGCAGCCTCCTCTTGTAACCCACCTGAGTCTGTGACAAGTATACCACAGTTGTAAACAAGGTTCATCATCTGTAAGTAACCTTGTGGAGGACACAGTTTTACTCCGAAAGTCTTCAGCCCGTGTCTTTTCATCGCGTTCCTTGTTCTTGGGTGAACTGAGAATAGTATTTTTACTCGTAATTCTGTCGCTAATCTGTCTATACATGTCAGAACTTTACGAAGAAGATGAGGTGAGTCTACGTTCTCTTGACGATGAAACGTGAAGAGAACGTATTTTCCTGGTTTCATTCCTTTTTTCGCAAACTCATTCATCTTCTTGATTCTCGGAAGTGATCTAACAAGTGTGTCAATCATCGTGTTCCCACAATGAACAGCCTTTCCCACTAATCCTTCCCGCATAAGATTGTGTAATGCTCCTTTCTCTGTCACTAAAAGCAAGTGTGACAGAGAGTCTGTGATAACTCTGTTACGTTCCTCGGGCATTAATCTGTTAAATGATCGTAACCCTGCCTCAACATGAACAAGTTGTAGATGTAAGAACGATGCCGCCATAGCACCTGCTAACGTTGAGTTCACATCACCAAACACAACTACTTTCTCAATCTTGTTTCTTGTAAACCACTCTGAAAGTTGAAGGAATATCCAAGAGAATCTTTCCTGAGGAGATCCCGCTTTTGGATATCCCTCGAGAAAACTTATTTGATCTCTAGGAACCTCGAACTGCTCAAGAAATATATCAGATAACTCTCTGCTATAGTGTTGACCTGTGTGTACCAGAAGACAGTACTTATCAGGAGTGTCTGTTAACGCTCCTAACTGTTCGCGAATCTCTCTCCAGACAGGAATCGCCTTCACGAAATTAGGTCTCGTGCCGACAACGAGTGCGACTCTTTTCAGATTCGTTTTTAACTCTTCCATTTTCTCTTACTTGCCCTCGGAAATAAAGCTGAAAGAATCAACGGAGAATGATTTTATCTTTACAGGACTCACATTCTCTCCCAAAGAACCTCTTGCGTGTATAAGAGTGTTCGCACGTTCTCTAAGATCACCTTTCAAGGAGTAGATAAGTGTGTGTGGATGTAAGTTTGTTGTAAAAGCTTGTTCGTTCTCAGGATGAAGCTTTTGTAGACTACTTCTAGCTCTAGTGATCACACTGCCTTTCCCGATGACACGAACATCTGGCAGATACAGATAAGACATCACGGAGTCAAGAATGTAATCCTGTCCGTATCTGTTCCTGGGGTAAACAAAGGCGACAAACCCTAAATTATCAAGAACTCTTCCGTCAATTTTCCTACGAAGAAAAAGATCTTTCAAAGTTTTCAGTACGTTTTCTTCCTCAGTTATCAGTAAAGGGATGTTCGCCAGGATGTGTGGATACGTCTGACCTCTCATCTCTTTGTACAGTTTCGCGTTCTCAGAGTCCGTCATCTCATTAACCTCGTGAATTACACGTAAAATAGCGACACCCTCTCTTCTTTCAGGAATAGGAATCTCTAACATTCTACACATCTGTTGTACTCGGTGAAAGTAAGTATGTCTCTGCCATACTTTTCTTCGAAGGTTATGGTTAATTCTCTCACGTGTCTCTTTGTTACGTATCAGAGATACCACGGTCTGTGTTGTCTCCTCTCTTGATCTCACAAAATGTACACCGTTAAACAAGGATTGTAAGGAGATACTCGGCGAGCTTATAATGGATATTCCACAGGCTATACCCTCAGGAACTCTACGAGAGAACATTGTTGGTGATCCTTTAACAGAGTTCGCGTTAAGCATGATTGGGTATCTTTTGTACTTCTCCACCATCTCTGGATAAGTGATACCTTTTCTAACTCTTGGGAGAAACTTACGTGGGAATATTGACTTCTGTTTCCCTCGATAAGCACGATCATAAATATGTAACCTGATCTGTCTAGGAAGATCTAGTAACTCCTCTAACTCTTTCTTTCTCTCTGGGAAGTTGTACCATCGGCCAGCAAAGAAGATATCTCCTTGATATTTCTCTTTTACTCTTATAGGATTATGCATCAGGGGTTGTGCAGCGAAGATCATCACGTCAATCTTCTTCGCTAACGGACAATCTCTTTGATAATCACGTAAAGTTCTCACATCTGTTGTCAGTACGTAGTCAAACAGTCTCGCGAAGCGTAAGAACTTAGAGTAGTGGACATTGTCCTCCTTGTTCCAGAATATCGTGGGTAAACCTATCGAACGCATGAAGCGAAGAAGAACTTTCATCTCTTGATAACGTCTCTCCTTCTCTTTCTTCACGACATCACCAATATTATACCCTGATCCGTAAGCTCGCCATACTGACTCACAAAGGAAAAAGTCGAACTTCTCCGCTTTAAGAACATCAAACCAACTTTTCGGGCGTAGCGGAACAAGATCTGAGAACTCTGGCTGGAAACAATAGTAGGAGAACTCGTCCAAGAGACAACACGCCTTCGGCTTCTTTATAATTTCCTCCATTCCTCAGTGTATTGTTATCAAGATAAGCGTAACGCTAAATAACCGAGAAATCGGGGAAATTGGGTTTTGTTTTTCTTAGAATGATGCCATCAGATCTTTCAGCTCTCTGTTCACACCTGATGGATAAGAGCATCCGAGAAAGTTAATGTTTGCCCAGACCATGGAAAGCCTGACCGCGTCTAGGTACTTCTTCTGTGTTCTTGGAGACGCTTTCGTAAGAAACTTACGCCTCGCGTAGTACACCTGGTCTGTCTCGTAGGGAAGACGAGGAAACAGATAGATCTTAGACCCGATCTGGATCACCTCTCTGCGTTCTGATTGTGACTCTGCCATCTTGACGCACTACCTTAAGACGTTATACTGTTTAAGTCTAAATTAGTTCGGGTCTAAGTACGATCCTCCGTAAAGTGCGCATCGCTTTCTCTGGTGACAAGGAGAACACTTACATCGGTTCAGCTCGCAAGGGCATGTTGGTGCCAGTCCGTAAAGGTCGAATCGTGGTGTGGGACATGTCCAGAACGGTTGGTTAGGTGGAACAGGTGGACGGTTCCATGGGTAGTACTTAGACTGAACTTGTCCAGTACATTGGTTGTAACTTGTACGTACAATGTTACCAGCACGAGAGTTAAACCAGGTAAAATCCTGGGCTCTCACAGTTCTCGGGTTAGGCATCCCTACTTTTGAAGGATGCATCGGTGCGAAAGGCGCCGGTTGATTCGGTGCTTGACTTGTCATCGTCCTTATATACTATCAGACAATTATTTGTATCTCATACAATGACTACAAGTCTACGAACCACCAGATAGTAAAAAGCGATAGAGACAACAACTTTTGCTAGAGTGTCCGAGAAGGGAGTGTTGAAGACAGAACCGATAAGTCCTGTCGATCTCTGTCCTGACAAAAGAACGTGAAGACAGAGAAGAATAGACAAGGTCGCCAGCAATGTTTGGGCGAAATCCCTGTACTCTGGCGAGACCTTAATTGTGTAGATCGCGTCACTGGAAGACTTCATATTAGACTCCTTATAACATCCTAAACGAATTATTTCTAAGAGCTCCCGCGTTCTCTTGTAAGTAAAGAAAGATACGAAAAATCATACTGATATACCGTTAGAATCATTATGCTCGGATGGATCTCTCAGTTCACGCAAGAAAGTGAGAATCATGAGTTATCTTTAGAAGATCAGGTCGAGTTATGGCAGAGGAACGACATGTCCGCGGACAAACTTGATCAGATTCTGTTCTCTGATCTCACTCCCAGACACGCGTTGGCGACCGTTCCAGCACATGTTTACTCTGATCTCGAGTACTTCCAACCAAATGACGAGAAAGGACGTTCGATCTTACAGTCTATCACGAAAACTCAGACTCCTTACGGAGAGGCTGTTCTTCGCCGTCTTATGCGATCACCTCTGATCTCGCCAGATGCTATCCAGGAGAGACAGTGGATGATTCGTAAACTGATGGACACACCTAATCTGTCTGATCAGTTAGGAGAGATCTGGAAATCTTTTCAGAATCCTCAAGATCTTCTCTGGTTCTGGCGTGAGGAGGACGAGAACTCACAAACCCTGTATGATCTCGTTTATTATCAGACACCGTTAATCGCTCATTACATGAACAGCTCAGAGTCTTTCTTAATGGCGACAAGTATCTATCGAATCTTTGTCTCACCAGGGTTTGCTGTGCTAACTCCGTTACTATGTTTTATCGTCCCGTACGTGATGTTACGGTACATGGGACTTCCTGTCTCTTTCACAGATATCTTCCATCTTCTGAAAGGTCAGGTTTTCTCTGTTAGTTTCCTGTCAAACAAGACGGTTACCATGGCTGTTGTCTCTGCTGTTGTCTGGGCTCTGTTGTACGGGTACAACGTGTACACCATTTATCAGTACGCAGCTCTGACAAACAGAGTCTCTAACATTATTCATACGAAGTTACAGGTGGCCGCCGGTGCTGTACAAGCCTCCCGAGATATTCTGAAACTGACATCGCACTACCCTAAGAACATTCAGGCTCTACTTACTCTACCTAATTGTGATCTCAACACAGAGATTCTGCTTCTAAGACCGACTATTTTCGCTAACCCGTCAGTGTTTCGGAACAAAGGATGTATTCTCTCCACTTTCTGGAAGATCAAGTCATATCTTCCTGATATAGCGAAGAGAGCGAGGTTTATTGGTTATGTTGACGCGTTTCACACGATATCCGGGTATCTACGGTCTGCTGAGCACGCAGGTTTACGATGGTGTTACGCTCTTTACGACGAGAGTGTTAAAACAAGAAAGACAGAGAAGTTATGGCACCCTATTCTTTTCAATGATGACGAGAAGAAAGGGAAGAAGAGAAAGCCTCAGCCAAACTCTCTGAAACTTCGTAAGAAGGTTAGAACAATAGTTCTAACAGGACCTAACGCCGCCGGCAAGTCCACGTTTGTACGTACTTTCTTAGTGAACGCTCTTCTGGCACAGTCTTTAGGAGTCGCTCTCGCTAAATCCTGGAAGATGAAAAACACGTTCTTGTTCCTGGACACGTACCTGAATGTTCCTGATGTGGAAGGTCACGCGTCCTTATTCCAGGCGGAGATGTACCGATGTCTAGAGTTCTTGAAGACGTTAGAGATGATGAAGAAGAAAAGAGGTGGTGAGAGCAGAGCTATTCTGGCGTTAGACGAGGTGTTCTCCTCTACTAATTTCAAAGAGGGTTACTCGGCGGCGTACGCGATTGTTCAGTATCTCTCAACACACTTCCCGTCTTTACTATGCTTTGTCACCACACACTTTCACGGACTAGCAGAGCTTGAGCTAAAGACGAAAGGAAAGGTGAGGAACTACTGTCTGGATGTCTACCGTGATAAGAACGGGAAGATAGCAGGGTACCCTTTTAAGATTCGGAAAGGAGTCTCCAAAGATCACATCGCTCTGGATCTTCTGGAGAAGAACGGATTCTCACACTCTATTCTACAAACCGCTCGTAAGATATACTCTCAACTTGACTAAGATACCGCGTTTTTTCTGATAAGCAAATACCATACCGTAGGTCATATCAGAACGACGCTATGCTTGGTATCTTTCGTTCTAACATGCAGACCGGTATCTTGGTACTCGCGGTTATCCTTCTGATTATCGTGAGTCTTGCTCTGTTCTTCACTCACAAAGAGGTTCGTGATATGCGTATGGCTGTGATCAAGAATCGTCATGACATCCAGGCCGTACAAGGCATTCTGGGAGAGGCAGGAATGGCTGTTCTTGGACCTCCTATGGGAGGTCCTCTAATGGGAGCAGGAGTTGTCGAGTCCCGTAATCGTCCTCCTATCTCAAGACCACCTCCAGGATTACACCCTATCCCGGAGGAGGACTTGCCTCAACCCAATCCTCTTCCTTCGCGCGATCCCGTAATGGCAGAACCAACTCTGGATAGCCAACCTGCCCCAGTGAAGGATGACGAACCGATCGATGTTGTTCCCGTTGAGGATATCGATACCGTTGGACAGACAGGAACCGAGGAGAGCGGACTCGTTGACGATAAGAAGGATGTAGAGAATGTGGATCCAGTAAAGAACACGGAGAAAGTGGCACAACCGGACGGTGCGACAGGTGCTACAGGTGCGGTACAACAGACCGAGCCCGTGAAGAAGGAGGTGGCAGATGTGGAGAACGAGAGCGAGGACGAGAGCAGTAGTGAGGAGGAGACATCTGATGAGGAGTCTGAAAGTGACGAGGAGTAAGTGAAATCCCGTGAGAAAAATCTGGGAGTATAACATAAGGACTCTGACAACAATGTCCCTTTCACCACAGTCTGCACCCACCCCGCAAGGATACGATGTTCAACTGAACGCTCTTGCTGAGTACGCTCCGGCACCTCCTCAGCTTTCTAAGCAGGAGCCTCTGTCATGGGACGAGATGGGAGTTTGCTACAAAGCTAGCAACAACAAATACCCTGACTGTCCAGCTCTGATGGACGATGGTCGCGCATTCACTGATTACAGACCTGCCTGCTACATTAACGACGTGATTCGCGTGATGAATGGTCTTCATTCTTCTTACTCGTACCGTCAGTTCCTACAACACAACGCGACTCAATTGATGGACACTATTCGCTTGTACAACCTGAAGAAGAACGGATGCTCCCCATGTAACGCCACACCTGTTCAGTGCGAGACTCTGTGCTCTGTTGACAACCACGCTGTCTCTTGCGCGCCTTATGACTGTGCTCGTGGAATAGGGCGTTGCCATCAGTTTAACCCATCACCTCAACTTCCTAACCCGAACAACATGTCAGTGAACAAGTCGTGGTGCGATCTCAAAGCCTTTGGTAATTGTTGATCGCAGAGATCTTGATCGACGACCTAGTAGCCTTTGGCAACTGTTAAACCTGCCGGAGGTACAGAAACTTTTTTTTTAATCTTTCGTTATCGCTTGTTCTAATCGCTAACGAAAAATAAACAGATTAAGTATAAGTACGTAGATGTCGGCTCCGAAGAAGTTCGGGACGTTGAGACCTGAGAACACAGGATGCCGTGTACAAGTATGTTGCCGATTTAGGCCGTTAAATAAGAAAGAGAAGGGTGTAAAAGCGGAGATATCTAATCCTTCTCCTATGAACTTTGTTGATGAAGGATCTCTTAAGATTTTCAATCCTCACCGTATTGACACACAGAAAGACAAGGATGCTATTAAGAAGGTTTTAGCCAAGGCGAAGCAGGCTCGTTACAACTTTGATCGCGCATTCCCACCAGAGGCAGATCAGAAAGAGGTTTACAATTACGTAGGAAAGCCGATGATCAAGGAGTTAATGGCGGGTTACAACTGCACTATTTTCGCGTATGGTCAGACATCATGTCTTGATCCTGATCAAGAAGTACTAATGTACGATGGCACTACGAAGAAAGCTAAGAATGTAGTTCTAGGAGACCAACTCATGGGTGATGATTCTACACCACGTAATGTTCTGGAGTTATTCTCAGGTGAAGATGAGATGTACGAGATTGTACCTAAGAAGGGAGATAGTTACATTGTTAATCAGAATCACCTTCTAACATTACGATACTCACCACACTCTTTCGTACAATGGTGTGATAGTATGAGTAGGTACAAAGTTCATTACTGTGAAAACGGGAGATATCGGTGTAAAACGTTCATGGTTCACGGAGAAAATCCTCCGAAAAGAGGGAACAGTGTTAACAAAACAAGAGAAGAAGCCAAGAAAAGAGCTTACGAGTTTCTTGCTAATTTGAAAGAAGAGGACAAGTTGATTGATATTCCGGTACGAGAGTATCTAAAAAAATCAAAAACATGGAAACGATTACACAAAGGAGTAAGAACAGGTGTTGATTTTACGAAGAAAGATGTGAAAATCGATCCTTATCTTTTAGGCTTATGGCTTGGCGATGGTTCAAAATCATCTACAAATATCACGAATGTAGATCAAGAGGTAGTTGAGTATGTAAAATCAATGACAGAATCTCTCGGATGTAGATTTGTACACAAGGATAACAATCTTCGTATCTCTGCCTATTCTCCCTTCTCTCCCTACAAGAGAGAAAACTCAAATCCTTTTCACACATTTCTTAAAACATCAGATCTTTACAATAATAAGCACATTCCTCGTAACTATCTTATTAACTCACGAGAAGTACGTCTGGCTATTTTAGCAGGACTTCTTGATAGTGATGGCTATTATGACAAGAGGAAAAACTCATTCGAAATTACCCAAAAACGAGAGAATTTGCTTGATGATATCATCTTTCTGTCAAGATCTCTTGGCTTTTCATCTTACAAGAAGAAAGTATCAAAAAGTTGTGTTTACAAAGGAGAGAGAAAAACAGGAGTTTATTACAGGTGTTTTATCTCTGGTGAGAATCTTGGTGATATTCCGACTCTTATACCACGAAAAAGAGCTAAGAATTCTTCTTGTTTTAAGTCTACAACATCTGTCGGAATAACAGTAAGAAGTATCGGAAGAGGTAAGTTTAACGGGTTTATGCTTGATGGAAATCATAGATTCTTGCTTAATAGTTTTGATATTACACACAACTCGGGTAAGTCACACTCCATGTTCGGTTTTGACGTGGAGTCTGGTGAGACCGGTGTGTGGAAAGAGGAGAAAGGAATGGGTATCATTCCTCGGGCAATTAACGACATCTTTCGACATATTGAGGAGTCTACTGACGACATCGAGTACACAATTCAAGTCTCGTTCTTGGAAATTTACCTAGAGAAAGTTCGTGATCTTTTGTCACCAAAACATGTCAACATGAAGATTCGCGAGACCAAAGACCATGATATCTACGTGGAAGGTCTCAAGGAGATCTACGTCGGATCCTTTGAGGAGATTCTGGCTCTGATTCGCAAAGGTCAGAAGTACCGTGCTGTTGCGGAGACGAAGATGAATCAGTACTCCTCACGATCACACTCGTTACTACAGATGAAGATCACTCAGAACAACCTGACTAAACACACGAAAACAAAATCAAAGCTTATCATGATCGATCTTGCCGGTTCTGAACGTGTTGGTAAGTCTGGTGCTCAAGGCCTGACACTGGTACAAGTTCAGCATATCAACAAGTCTCTTCTGATGCTTGGTAACGTCATTCACGCGATCACGGAGAAGGATCCACATATTCCGTACCGTGACTCCAAACTGACCAGGTTACTCCAGGACTCACTTGGTGGTAACTCTAAGACATGTTTGCTCATCACGTGCTCACCGTCATGGAACAACCTTAGCGAGACTGTATCGACTCTTAACTTCGGTGCCCGTGCCAAGAGAATCGAGAACAAGCCTCGCGTGAACAAGGAGTTAACCATGGCGGATTACAGAAGAATGATGGATCAGGCCAATCGGAAGATCAACGAACAGGCGGAGAGAATCAAGGTTCTGGAGGCAGAGATCGCGGAGTTACTGGTAAAGGTAAAGGATGGTGGCGACGGAGAGGTGAAACTGGAGGTTGACACTGATTTGATAGAGCAGTTGCGCAGTAAGGTGAACGAGCTTGACAACTTGTTACTGGAGAGCAAGAACACCGAGAATGAGCTCAAGGATCAGATTCAACAACAGAGAGATGATCTTGAGCTGAAAGTGGACGAGATCTCTCGCATGGCTATGCAGTTGGCAGAGTCTGAGATTGAGGTACAAAAGAAAGATCAGAACATTCTGAAAATCAATGAACAGATGAATCAGGCTCTTATGGAGAAAAAGAAGAAAGAGCTGGAGCTGTTCGAGCAGAACTTACAGATTGACGAGTTGAAAAACGAGAGATCGAAGCTAGAGGACGAGAATAAGGAGTTACAAGAGACCTTAGAGGAACTAAAGCATCGTGTGGAGGATCTGGAGACAGAGGATGATCCAGAGCCATCTGAACTACCATCTGCGAACGAGGTGTCACAACCTATCACTATTATTCAAGAGGTGGAGTCTCCGTTTGTCACACCCCAGTTACCGACTCGTTCTGTAGCGCAACCACATCACGCGATTATACAGGAACTTGAGGAGCCTAGTGATTCGCTCGCCGTTGTTATCTCTGGTGAGGACGAGAGAAAGGTGAAAGAGAAAGTGCGCGAGGAGTGTCGTCAGGAGTGTCGTCAGGAGTTTGCCGAAAAAGTGAGAAAGGTACAGGCTGACACCAAGGAGACTATCGGAAAGTATGAGAAAAAGTTCGAGGTTCTGCGCACACGCTACAACGACTTTAGCAAGCAGTATGAGAAGTTGAAGGACAACCTCAAGATCAAGATGGAGGAGAACATGGGGTTACAGACAGAGAAGGAACAGTTGGAGCTTAAGTTACAAGAGAGACAGTTAGAGCACAAGGAGTCTCTTGAGGAGCTACTGACGGAGAAGGCAAGAGAGACGAAGAAAGATGAGGAGATTGTCAGGTTGAAGAAGCAGTTGAAGAGAAAGTCTGACGAGGCTATGCGCGTTAAGATTGACGCGGAGGACACACAGCAACAGTACGAACAAGCCTTAGAAGAACATAAGCATCTAGAGCGTCAGATTCGTCGTTTACGCCTCAAGAACGTGAAACTACTAAAGAAACTTGGTCATCGTGTCTCAGAGAAACCTATCTCTGACGGTGATCTCTCGGAGGCGTCCTCAATGGAGCCACGTGTGGAGAGACAGTTTAACGCTCTTCGTAAGAACCTGAAGAAGATGAGAGAGTACAATCTTTACATTCGTGGTCGTGAGCGTTACTATCTGACTATGATCGAGAACAGAAGACAGCATATTGAGGCTTTGGAGGAGTCTCTGAAAGAGGCCTCACGTATTCTGCTCATGCGCGAGCAGGAACATATGACAACTATAGGCGCGTTACGTGATGATGTTTCACGTTACTGCGCGATTCTGAAAGAGTTGGGTGTACCTGAGGACATCCTAGGTAGTGCCGGACGTCGAAAGGTCGTTGTCCCCCTGAGGAGCGGTGGTGCTCGCTCCTGAGTCATGTATCTCAGGACCTACAACCTCCTCTAAGAGTTTTTTCGCCTCCAACTTCTTCAGTTTTGACTGCAGAAGAAGGGTGAACGCATCGAAGAGCTTTGTCAGGTTCTCCTCAGATAGTTTAGGTCTGTCTGACTTCGCCTCTTCGTAGTTCAATCTTGCATCCAAGAGAATGAAGAAGATGGTTTTTTCAAACATCTCCAAGTTCAGTCCGATCTTGCCGTCGGGACCTCTGGGATGGTAGTGATTGACAGCCTGCATGAAGCACTCATTGGCTACATTCAACTCCGCCACACTCCCTGTACGTTTTCTCTCCATTGCCACAGGTTGATTCTCGAAATGGTTCTCAAACGGGGGAATCTAGTTTTTAGTTACTTATTTACGGAAACCCTGAGAAAATCGCTTCTATTTTTCGCCCGTTGACGCAACGACATTTAAGCCGTTCCGTGAACGAGACCATAACACTATGGATCCTGTACGCAAGGTACACCCCGAGACGTTGGCAGAGATTTACAAGCTGATGCGACAGCAGAAGCCTCCTAGTCTGGACGAGTTACAAAAGCGCTACTCTGTGGACACCTCTGCGTATCAAGGTAAAATCATGGTGCGTCTCTTCTATATCTTCGAGGAAGGTGGTGTTTTTGTTAGTAACGAAGTTCTTCCTGTCTCCAAATTTCGTGATCTGGACTGGGAGGAGAAGTTAGAGCTAGGCTCTGTCAACGGTCCCAACACCGCTGTTAGATTGAGCCTGAACGAGATGGTCGTTGATATTTTCGAGGATCCTTTCAAGATCTACACTTTCGTCGAGACGCATGGCGATCTCGTAGTTGAAGGATGTGGCTATCTTGACAAGGTTCTGAGAGAGAAAGAGAAGGTGACAGCGAAACAAGATGAGGAAGGCTCAGAGGAGGAATCAGGGTCTGACAGTAATACAAGCTCTTCTGGGTCTGAGAGTGACTCTAACACTAGTTCTGAAAGTGATTCCGGTAGTGAGGCAGAGAGTGACTAAGTGACTAAGTGACTAAGTGACTAAGTGACTAAGTGACTAAGTGACTAAGTGACTAAGTGACTAAGTGACTAAGTGACTAAGTGACTAAGTGATTCTCCCTTCATAATTATGATTTTTACCTGAGTACTCAGGTTCTAATGCTTGCGGTTTCCAAAACGCCTGCCACGCTTACCAAAGCGTCGGCGCCTCTTGGGAACTCGCTCCTTCTTGACGACTGTCTGCCAGCCATCATTATCGGGCTCGGTCAGCCCGATTCTGTTGCTTGTCTGTACCTTGCGAGGAGATAGAACATCTGTTTTGGTAGTGGTAGGATCAGAATCTGTGAAATCAGCGTCTAGATCTGCCCAGTTAGTGGCGATGTCGAAGCACTTCAACTTCTCACCAGTAGCTGCGGTCACCTCTGTGACAACAGGCTTTGTCTTCACTAGATCAGAGCCCGAGCTCGCCACATAGTGAAACAACTTTTCGCGAATGGCCTTTTCCATTCCGTCAAGCTCTTTGGAGCCTTCTTTTACCGAGGCGTCAGCCGAATACTCAACCATAGGTCGAGTATTCGGCCGACTCCCGTCCTCCTTTGTAGTTTCCTTTGGGTCTGTACTCTGTTCGGGCTCACAGTAGTTGCTGTCACTGCCTTCGTCAGATGAGGAAGGCGTTTCGTCTGTCTCCTGATCCTCCACCTCCAGGAACTCAATCGGGAACATAGTTGTGCTCGACATCTTGCTCTGAAAGGGTGTGTAGCTTAAGTCGTTTCAACAAACGTCTTGGTTATTTCTCCTTGATAGTAATGGTATGTGAGGAAACCACATCTGACACTATCAATTTTTCTTGAGATTTTTCCGGGAACGTTACTTGAATACATTAAGTAAAAGCTTAAAGCTTTTCCTGGTTTTTTTTAAGCTGATAAGGAAGATGGAGCGTATATCCTATCTTGTAGACAGCGATTCTGAGCATTCTCGGGGGACTCTCAAGCAAAAGACAGGAAAAAAGCAGGATATACCGATTAGCAGACGTTTAGTTATCGCTCTTCGCAATTACGATCTCAATGAGCTAAGGGAGATTCTACCTAAATGTGAGTCAATACATATCGCGGATCTCATTCGTTATCTTAACTTCTATAAGTTACCGATACTAAGAAAGAAGTTGATATGGGATCTCGTTCTTCAGAAGTGCGGTCATGTCAAACTGGAGTTTATACTTTCATCCTTTGATGAGGATCTTTTCCTACTGGTGGAGTCGTCTCTGCTCAATTACGACCTCACAGCACATCCACTTCTTCTGAGAAGCATTGATTATCACAAACCTAGGTTCGTCCTCCTGGCTTTACAACATGGGGCGAATCCGAACGAACCCTTAGGACTGAAGAACCCTCTTGTGATGGCTTTCATGAATAATAACCCGTTGATCACTCACATACTTCTAGATCACGGTGCGGATCCGTTACAGGTTAGAGAGTCGGTATGGTCTGCAGGATTCTCACAATCTCAAGAGTTGGGTAGGAGACGTCCGAGCGCAGAGATTGTGCGTGCCCTTATGGAGCACGGTTGGTGGTGTTTACCGTTAAGAGAGGATTACTCGATAGTTTTCGATGAGTTTAAGAAAGATGTTAGAAAGAAGGTCGAGCCTACGTCGGACATACCCAGTGACTGTTGGGATGTCATTTTTACATTCGTATAAAAACTGGCTTAAACATTCTGGGGTGTAACATATATCTGTAAGTATGAACGACCAAAAAGAAGAAATTAGCACTCAAAACCACTCCCCGGATCCGAGTCAGGATGTTGACTCGGCACCCTCCTCGACGGAGGAATCATCCTACACCGTGGAGGAGGTTGACTCATTTGATGAAATGAAGCTGAACGAGGCTCTCTTACGAGGAGTCTACGCCTTCGGTTTCGAGAAACCATCTCGTATCCAACAGCGGGCGATCGTGCCGATATCCCAAGGACACGACGTGATTGGCCAGTCTCAGTCCGGAACCGGAAAGACTGGTGCCTTCACAATCGGAACTCTACAACGAGTTAATCCGAAAGATCAGTTTACCCAAGCCCTCATTCTGGCTCCCACGCGAGAACTCGCTGACCAGATCCACAAGGTGATCTCCGCTTTCGCGGGAAACATTACTGGTCTTGAGATCGAGTTAGCCATTGGTGGAGTCCGTTCCAAGTCCTTTAACCGTTGGGAGAAGGCGAAGCCGTCCCATGTTGTCATCGGCACACCAGGTCGAGTACTCGACAATCTGAATCGTAAGCGTCTTGATGTCTCTCGTCTGAAGATCATGGTCATGGATGAGGCTGATGAGATGTTGTCTCGTGGATTTCTTGACCAGGTCTACGAGATCTTCAAGTTTGTCCCTCCTGAGGCACAGGTCGCTCTGTTTAGCGCGACTATCCCTCCTGAGGTTTTGGACATCACTAAGAAGTTCATGAAGACCCCGCTTCGCATTCTTGTGAAGCAAGAGGATCTGACACTGGACGGTATCAAGCAGTTTTACGTCGCTCTTGAGAGACGTAATCACAAGATGGAGTGTCTGTTCGATCTGTTCGAGATGATCTCGATCACCCAGACCATTATCTACGTGAACACGAAGAGAATGGCTGAGGAACTACACTACAATCTCTCACGAGAGGGGTTCTCTGTGGGTATCATCACAGGAAACATGCAACAGGACGAGCGTAACGGTGTCATGCAGGACTTCCGTGGTGGTAAGACACGTGTTCTTATCTCCACAGACATGTTAGCTCGTGGTATTGACGTACAACAAGTCTCTCTGGTTTTGAACTACGACCTTCCTCGTGAGAAGGAGACCTATATCCACCGTATTGGCCGTTCAGGCCGATTCGGTCGAAAGGGTGTGGCGATTAACCTAATCACCGCCGAGGAGTACGAGGGGTTACAACAACTTGAGAGGTTTTACAACACTGTTGTGGAGGAGATGCCTGCGGATATCTCGGAGTTTCTGTAAGGAAACTACGAGTCGCCACGGAGTTTCTGTAAGGAAACTACGAGTCGCCACGGAGTTTCTGTAAGGAAACTTACTCGTCACGTTCACCAGGTTTACCTTTCGCGTAAACAAGTAGCTCAGGCCACAGCTTAACAATCTCACCAATAATATTCTCAATTACTTTCTTACAATGTTCTTTCTGAATAGCGGATGTCCTTGCTCCAACAAGGAACCCGTCCTTATTTATTCTGACGGTTACTCCGTCTCTTAAAGAGAAGAAGTAGAGAACGTCTTTCCATTGTGTCTTCCAATCTTTCGGAAGACGGCGAGAGGCACTGTTTAGTTCTTTCTCTGTAAGGTTCTTATTGTCAGGTAGTCCCAGAATAAAACTCAGAACCTTCTTTTTCAGATTGTCAGAGTGATGAAGTTCTAATAAAAAGGCGAAGTCCCAACTATCACGATTAACATTCTTCTTGTACAAAGGAGGTTGTTTTCGATAATTCGCGTTAATTTTCTCTCCAGGTTCACCGGAAAACTTCTCTGGTAACATCTCACGAACAAACATACCGTCGTGATTTCGCTTATGAAGAGTTCTAAGGAACACACCCCAAAACACCTCTGCCATTCTTGGTTTGCTGGGAAACTTCAGGTCTAACGCCTTCTCCAGTTTTCTTATGTAACCAGCAGGTAACTCCGCGCGCCATCCTAACTTCATTACAGCATGCATAGCGCCTATCCAGTCTTTGTCTTGATACACAAACATCTTGTTAGGAGTTCGCCTCGCGTTCTCCGCGATAAAGATAAGAATACGCAACATAGACGGCATGTATCTAGCTGGGAAGTAATCAAGGATTCTCATCTCGACACCGAACAACTTGTCTGGTGGCAAGTCACGAGATCCCCAAATCTCCTCTGTAGTAAGTTTCAGAATCTTCCCGACAAATCTCCACTGGTCGTCTCTGGTCTCCATCTCATTCAGTTCTTCCAGCTCTCCCTTAGTCAGTTTCTTAAGATACTCTTTAGGGATTGGTCTGGTGATAGGTGTACGAAAGTCGGCACCCATGTCATAAACATTACGTCGGGGATCGACGTACTTTAACGGGTACTTTCTTTTAGGATCCGCACAAGCTCTCTCTAACTTATTCTGTCCAAGAAAGTTAAGACCTTTTCTCCAGTACAGCTCAATATTCGCCTTACGATTAAGACCCTCTTCGAACTTTCTCACGTCTGACCCACCTGGATTACCCCATCCGACTAGCATGATACGATAAGATGCCCGTGGGTATCTTTTTGTCGATCCGACAGCGCGCATATCACCTGTTGAGTACATCGCTAGAATCAGAGGCTCTATCCACTGGAATTGATTGATATATCTCTTGTACTGTTCAAGATACTGTGGGATGGATGTACGTGAGTAAGAGAACGGAAGTGTTAGGGTGATATGGTAAGATCCTGTGTAGTTAGTCTTTGGAGTCTCACGTTTTCTGTTCTTGAGAACGATATCAGCGTTAAGCATTCGATTTGTCATGGCGAACGGGTAAGGAACAATAGAGAAGTATTTCTTCTTCTTTTTCCACAGAGTCTCCTCGTTGTAGAACTGATTTAAATCTCTAATAAGATTCTGTTGTAGATCAGCGATACGGATCGCGTACCAGAGAATGTCAGAAGCACGTCTTAACGGACGAAAAACCTGGTAAGGTGTCTGTGTCGCGATCTCAAACATAGAGTTTCTAGGATCCGGATCAACAACAGTGATACCGGCACATGCTCTGCCAGAAGCCTCCGCCTCAATCAACATAGGGTACTTCTCCGACTTACTGTACCCTTTCTTCTCGATATGATCGATGATATCGTCAGAGTTAGGCACGTAGAACTGCTTGAACGAGTTGTTCCAAGATACAGTTGTGTCCAGAGGGTTAAGAACGTATGTAGCCTCCATCTCGATACCTGCCGCCCACGTGACATCATGTGTCGCAGATCGGAAAGGTCCTGTCTCCGTAGTAAGAGACTTAAACCTCTTGTCCAAAGTGGACTCAACTTTGCGAATGAGAGATAACGGAGCGTCCATCTTCTTATCATTGACTAGATTAGTTTCTGTACACGGAAACTAGGCTTGTTCTTCTGCCTAAAATCTCCCTCCTCGTCATCATTGTCCCTTCTTGGTGGATATCTTGCCGCCATCTGCCAGAAGACAGGTGCGCCTAACCGGAAGTTCTCATGTGGGCTTGCCTTGTACCAGTAAACAATATCCTCAATCTTGTTGGACTTTACAGTGTTATCAATAACAAGACATTCATAGTTCTCAGTACATTGTTCAAGTACTGAACAGAAAGTCTTGAAGTCAGGAAACATACCTGCCCAGTGCTCGTAGATACGTTTTCTGTTAGAGTGTAGGTTGTCTCTCAGTAAGAACACGAAGTCTACGTTTGTTCGCAGAACAGGTGGAATACCAAGGGGGAATTGCATAGTGATAAGAAACAACATCTTGTAATGACGACCGTTCATGAAAAGAAGACGCACGTTTTTGTCCGACTTCCACGAGTTATCGAACATACAATCATCGAAAACAAGAAAGGATCTAGGATCTAAAGACTTGTCCTTCTGCCAAGCCTTGACCGCTTTCTTCTGTCGTTTCACGACACGGTCTACCAATCCAGGTGAGTACTCATCATGAATAAAAAACTTAGGGGCCAAGGGTGTGAAGAACTGATTCGCCTCTTCTGACGGTGAGATGATAGTTCCTAACGGAATATTTTTATGGTGATAAAGAATGTCTCTCACCAAGAAACTCTTACCAGTGTTTCGTTTGCCCATAAGCACGACAACACTGTCGTAACGTAACCTTTTCATATCAAACTTTTTGAGTCTTAGCGCCATTTCGACGGTACACCACTAATTAAGTGTATATCCCTCGAAAAGGAAAGAAAAGACTACAGAAAACGCGAGCAAAGTGTATTAATGTCTGCGTGAATGGCGAGACGATCGATACTTTTTCCCAGAATGCCTGGATGAACGATGACTGGATTTTCGGCCTTTACCACTATGTCTTGCTGAGCTAACACGACTCACAGACATTGAGACCTGTGGTGGCTCCGTGAATAAAGAAGGAGCAGGCATCTCTGGCGCACCAGCCATTGTCGCAGAGGGTTCCAGAGACGACATCATCTCCTGTAAGTTCTCCGCGGGTCCGCGCAGATTAGGTTGGAAAGGTTCTGAGGTCTCGAACCCACCATGACGACGTGGCATCATTGATCCACGTAACTCGGTCTCGTAAGTCTGATTCAGGAACTCATCTGTCTTTGTGAACTCCTCGCCAACAAGATACACAACTGTCGCCATGATAAGAGCGGATACAATACCTAACTTCCAGTATGTATCTTTCTCTCTTTTAACATCGCGAAGTTTGGCGTCAAGATAAGCGAGAAACGCGACCAGAAGACCAGCAAGAGGCCCAGCAATAAGAGGATTGGTAAGTGCTGAACGTAATGTTCCCCACATTGATATTTTACGCAGAATACCTTCGGACAGTTTTTCTTACGCTGTTTTGAACGCTCATTCTAATGTTCTAATCACTCTTCGTCAGACTCAAGATCCTCGACATCGTTCTCCTCAGAAGGGTTCATTCTGTCAACTGCGTCATCAATCTCATCGTCATAAGAATCCTTGGCTTTTGCCTTGGATTTACTCTTTGACTTTGAACCACGTGAGGTCTTTTTGGATGTTTCCTTCTCGCTTCGTGACACTGTCTTTTCATCATCCACGTTCTCCTCATCCTGTCCATCATCAACTTCGTCCTCGGCTCCACCAAGGTAACGACGCGCCTCTCTTTGTAGGACGTTCCAGAAACTGTCGTTGTCGCCATCCTCCTCACGATCATCGGCGTCATCATAATCGGAGTTCTCATCGGTATCTCCATCTCCACCGTAATCATCCTCCTCAGTGTCAGTATCACCTCCGTACTTCTCTTGTTTATCCTTATGGTTAATCTCATCTCGCAAAGATCTCCAGTATTCGTCCTCTTCAAGACCATCAGGGTCTAACTCATCCGCGTCACGTTCATCCTCGTAATCAGTGTCAAAACCCTCTGTGTACTCAGCCTCGTCAACAACTTCAATCTCTTTGTTCTCCTCATTCTGGCTATCTGTCTTTATCTCTGACTCTAATTCCGGTTCTTCTTTCTCCACCTTCACAACTTTCCTTTCGACAGGATCTTTCTTACGAGATCTTTGAGATTTACGTGGACTTTTCGCGACCTTGGAAGATCTAGACTTAGTGGAACTACGTGTTTTGTTACTCTTGTGCGCTTCGCTCAAATCTCCGACCAGGTGCGATGCCCCTGTCATCTTCTTATTGTAAACAAGCTCAGGGACATCGGAATCTTCAGATTCACTCTTGTGGCGCCTACGGGATTTCTTGGAGGATTTTGATTTCTGAGATTTACGTGATTTGCGCGGGTGTTCGTACTCACTGTACTCAGACTCAGTCTCTGTCTGGTCATCATAGTACTCGGGCTCATCGGGCTCATCGGGCTCATCCGACTCGCTGTAATCAGAGTACTCGGGCTCGTCCGACTCGCTGTAATCACTCTCGGACTCCTCATAACGAGATCGAGGTTTGGAACGAGATCGAGGTTTGGAACGAGATCGAGGTTTGGAACGAGATCGAGGTTTAGAACGAGATTGACGTTTGGAACGACTTTTTGTCTCTTTCTTTCCTCTCTTTGTGTTCTTAGATCCACCAGCCTTTGATCTCTTCCTATTGGATGTCAGGTCTGCCAAACTGGGAAGAACTGGTATGGGTTCGTCCTCCTCAGACTCCTCTTCTTGATAGTCTCTCTTCCGGCGAAGTTTAGGAGCCTTGGACTTTTTACCACCCTTCTTCTTCTCACGTGGAGACGGTTCGTTATCCTCCTTCTCAACTTTCACCAGATCACTCTTGGAGGATTTTGAGTTGTTATCCTCCACATCGACATCATTAAGTTCTTTCTCACCGATCTCGCTCTCTGACATCAGTTCAACTTCCGGTTCTGGATCAGGATCTGCCTTCTTCGCCTTCTTCGCCTTCTTCGCCTTCTTCTTGGACTTATTAGACTTTTCCTTCTCAACTGTGACGTCTTCATCTTCATCTTCATCTTCATCTTCATCTTCATCTTCAACATTCTCTTCAACATGCTCTTCTTCCTCAGATTCCGAGAGTTCGGACTCAGAGTCATTATACTTGCCACCTTGTACGTAGTTGATCGCGGTCTGAATCAGGTAATTCGCGTTGTTACGGTTGTACATCTCCTCAGAGATCGCCTGATTGATAATCTCACGTGCCTCCTTCTTGTTCTTGTTCTTCTTGCGTGTAGACAGTGAGGATCTGTTGTCAAACAGATACGGATGAGGGTAAATCTCCATCACAGCACGACAACAGCACCAATGTAAAAAGTCCTCTGTAGAAGGAATAGATCGAGATAGAGAGATTGCTTGTAGAACTCTATCACGGTCACGACGAGTCACACCCTTCGTTCGTGACACCCAGAGATAACGGAGTTGTGCGACACCAACAATGGAGGAACGCACAAGATTGTTAAGATCACGAAGTGACTTGCGCGCCTTCCTCGCGAAAAGCTTTCTGGTTTTAGAGTCCCAGTCCTTATAATCTTTCAAAAGTCCCTGGAAAGTGGAGAACAGATTAGTCGGATGGTCTTTTGAGATCTCTGAGGAGAGCTCGTACGTCTCTGCCATCTTCTTGTACACGTGTTCGGTAAGAACACGCGATATGTCAGAGATATCGGCAGAGACAGCCTGCCCAAGATCAGATGAGTCAAAGATCTGCTCAAGTTCGTCAGCCTCCTCATGAGTGTTCAACTCAGCATACTCCCAACCAAGATTACGAAGACTTTGCGAGCGACGCGAGCGACGAGAGCGCACACGAGATGTCGCTTTGGATTTTCCACCTTTTGCGTTTCTCGTGTTCTTTCTCTTAGATTTGTTCTTTCGAGATACCGACGTAGACATTATGTTACAGCCAGTCGTTCGCTATGACCATGGAAGCTAGTTTTTTAGTTTGTAGGAAACGCGCCCCTCTTTTTACTTCTGTTAAGGTATACGGACAAGATGAGTGTCATAACATTTGCTGTTGTACTTACTATCTTCACAGTTCTTCTGCTTTTGTTCGGGTTTAGCAGAGTAGACCCGAAGATCGGCGTATGGATGGTTATCATATTCCTGTTCGCTTGGGTGCTATCCGCCTCAACAACATCATCCGCACATTGGCAACCTCCCCGAACACATCCCTCTTACGTTCTTGCTCAGTACACTCCACACTCAGGCAGAGTCTGAGTGAGTCAAACACACTCCACACTCAGGCAGGATTTAAGGAAAGATCTAAGCAAAAGTAATCAGAACAGCTTCTCTAATGTCATTATCAACAGTTGTATCTTTTGTTTTCTACTTTCTAGCAGGCGCTGAGATCTTCATTAACCTTCCTATAAATCTGAAAGCACCGATCGGTAAGGACACTGTTGTTACTTACGGTAGTCTCCTTACAGTTGCTTTCGCTGTTTTAATGACTTGGATGTACACCCTTCCGATGTGGAAGGCTTTATCTGTTATCCTAATTTATTTCGTTGTTCTCTCTTACGTTATCCCATCTAGTTAAACACGTACGCCTGTAAAGTCTGTGTGTACGGGTTGCTCTTGAATGCGTCCAGGATTCTTCCGTCGAGACGGTTGCGTAGAGGATCGTTAGGAACGGTCTTCTTAATCTTGGTCTCACCACATCTGTTAGCCTGTGGCAACGAGTTGTACACCTTTGTGGACATTCTTGGTCGTTGCGAGAGAGCTAAGTTGTAAAGATCACCAGCACGTTTCGTTGTCGCGGTGACCATTGACGGATCGACATGATCCTTCGGACCCTCACGCGCGGGCACACGACCACGAGACAAAGTCTCACGATACGAATGAGTTGTTACGTTACTCATCATACATTGGGTTTCTCGAGGTTTTGTGTTCTCAGAATTTCCTGCTCCACCAGTATAGTCATGGACGGAAGTGTACTGCCTGTTAGTAGCACGGGGATCGATGCTACGAATCTGGTAAGCACCCTCGTCGTCGCCTACCGCGTTGCCAAAGTGCTCGTTAAGGGATGTAAACTGCCTGTTCGTGTTGCGAGCATCATAGCAGTTAGCCTCACGTCTGCTCTCGGTGGGCATGTAAGCGTCGCCGGCATAATCCGTCATAGTGGTCTCCTTATTCGTTGTGCGTGGGACATCGGAGGGGTCGTAAGTGCGTGGCCTGAGATTGTCGCCTGCATGTGCGCCGCCCAGTACGCCACTAGAAAGGGTGGTCTCCTTGACCGTGGTACGAGGGATATCGTTAGGATCGTAGACTCTCTGGTTAGGAGGTCTCTGGATTCCGACGTTAGCAGCGGGGGCGGACTGGAGCGTTGTCTCCTTGACGGTGGTTCTTGGAATGTCATTGGGATCCCAGACCACACCTCTGTTATGAGGTCCCTCGACATTACCACCCCAGCGGGGGTTACCGACGACGTTCTGTCTTCTGGATGGACGGAGGTCTTGAGTGATGGGAATGTAATTGGCCTTGTCAATACCAGTGAGGTTGATAGCGGGGAGACATGAAGTGTCCTCCCGGTTATTAGGCTTCTGGGACCATCCTGACCTACCGTAATCATGAAGAGAGTTACAAGGATTTAATCTTCGATCCATATAAGGATTAACTTTAGACTCAGGATCTGTCAAAGCGTTAATCTGCGGGTAGTTCTCTTGCCCTGGGCAAGGTTTCATAGGAACGTAGTTCTGCATTGGTTCCTCGCAGTTCTCAGGAATTGTCCACTGACCAGCACCGTCAACGTTACGAGGGCCACCTGGTGTGTACTGACACTTCTCAGAGATACGAATATTAGCACGAATACCTTCCTTAGACTCACCAGCGGGACCAGCAGGACCCATGGCTCTACGAACGTCTGTTGTCGCACGATTCGAGTGCTTGAGAACGATCTCTGCGCGTTGTTTCGGCTTAACACGATCACCTGTCGTGATAAAGTAACGATCAGGTGTCCAGACAGCGAATGTGTCAGGACGATTCTTCTGTACAACACCGATCTTAGGTGTTCCTGTGTTCGGATGTGATCCAGGAATGACAGGTAGGTAGTAAGTGACCTTCGGGTTTGTCTTCACACGAAGCTCGTCGACGGTCTTAGGTAGAATATAGTCACGTGTGTTCGCCTGCTGGAAACCTCCAGAAGGTTGAGCAGTGTAACCCTTATTCAGACCAGGTCCTACGTACACACGTTCCAACGGAGACTCGTTGTTACGTTTGTTAGAGACTATGTATCGATCCTTACCAAGAGCAAGTGTCAGAGGCGCGGAACCGTTAGGAAGATCGACATTTGCTTGAGGATCAAACAAGTTAGGGATCTCGTCCTTCTTCCTACAGAACTTAGATGTTCCTGTGAAGGTCTCTACAATAGCAACATTCTGTACATCGTCCACGTTCTGACGAACATGAGATCCGAAGAACGGAACCATATTATTATGAGCGAAGTTACGAGGATCAATTGGCCTTCCCGCTAGATCAACACCTTGATGACCACCTGCGACCGGTTTGCTCGCAGGATGTGCCATACCATGGTACTTTCTGGAGGCGAAATTGGATGAAGCAGGCTCAATATGTACGTTGTTAGACGTGTTCGGGTCTGGTGTGAACTCAACAGGTAATGTGTTATCTGCGTAATCCACCTTCTTGTAATAAGTCTCCCAAGGACCTGGAATAATTAGGTTTGATTTGGAGTCGTTCAGAGCCCTGTGGTAACGGTCGTCAGAGATCGACTGTTCCTGTAAGCGAATATCCTGGACACGATTCGAGTCGAAGATATTATCACCGTTCGGCTTGGACTTACCAGGAATGGAGGCTACAGGAAGAGAACGATCCTTCTGTTTCTTGTCAGACATCAGGTATCCTAACCCGATAATCGCGGAGGCAATGTAAAACTCCATGACCTCTATATGTAACCACAACAAAACAAAACGAGCAGATGCGCGTTCAATATCTGTAACGAACTCTACGAACCTCTGGCGCACCCAAAGGAGTGTCCACGTTCTCCAGAACTAAACGACCACGATGATCACGTCTGTATCTACCTTGTGGATGAGAAGCTATGATAACAAGAAGAAAGACTATCAGAATGATCACCAGAACTAAAGGAAGTAGAAGGACAACCCAAGCAGCGGTGTACTGACAGCTTGAGCACAACCACCAGAGAACACCAGTCCAGATAAGTCCCATGATCAGGTGAACAAGAAAGATCTCCGCCTTGTTCATTCCTCCTGCGAATCTCTGGTCGAACTTATCAGATGTAAACAAAGAGAAAAGAGTTCCTGCTACAGCGAACCCGATATAGATAATGGTTGGGGCACACCATCCAGAGCATTTTCTAGATGTATTCACACGATTAGTCATTTTAATTATCAGTATAAATACCGTGAGAAATTCATTTTCTTTTATTAAGATATATTAAGATAGTATCTTAGAGTGATGAACACTAAAATAATCTTATGTATTGTTATTCTTGTAGGTGTTATTATTCTAGGAACAACTGAGAACTTTATTGTAGGAAACTCTCCTTACAAAGTTGTGTTAACACCAGATAAGGTTCCGATTACTCCTTCTGATCTTGGAAAGAAATGGTACATACCTGGATATCAAATTCATTTTGAGAAAGATCAACCAATTACACCACCCACACCACCCACACCACCTACACCTCCTGAAAATCAGTGTGGTACCCCTTCTCAGGACTGTCAAAATAGGAAAGCCTGGGTGAAACAACATCTTGATCTTTACAAACAGTTCGGACTAACATCCTCAGATGATGCTATGGTTCAACAGTATCTTTACTGTTGTGAGAAAAACTGCGTCTGTGATAACAAATATGATAAGAACTGTTCAATGTTTAACTGTGGTGGAAGTAAACCTGTTAATCCCACTGGAGGTTACACATTAAGACATAGTTGGAGTGGGAATAAGTTTACAGAAAGTGGAGACTGGGTATTTTACAAGAATCCTGTCTGTAATAACGGAAAAGGATGTAGATGGACAACAGCTGGGCCTAACTGTGGTGATCTTTGGGAAAATCGAGTTGATAACTCAGGATCAACTGTTTGCTGTGCGGAACCTACCGGTGGATCAGTCTGTTACGGACAGTGGAATAATCTTATCACTTACCCACAGAACAACATTCGTATTGATGTAGGAAAGTATCAGTCTCCGACAGGTAACAGAGATTCTATTCGATTAGAGACAGAAACTCTTCGGTTTAACGGTGGTCTTTTCATATTAGATGTTGAGCACATGCCTACTGGTATGGGTACATGGCCGTCTATTTGGTTAGTTGGTGATGACTGGCCAAATAACGGTGAGATTGATATCATAGAAGGTGTTAATCAGAACACACAAAACACAACAACATTACATACAAAAGCGGGATGTGTACAGAATATTCCTAATATTCTAGAGCCTAACTGTAACGCAGGAAATAACGGAACAACCGGATGCGGAATCAAAGGTCCTACTAATAGTTTCGGGGCACCTTTTAACAGTAATGGAGGTGGTGTTTTTGTTTGTGAATGGGTTTTAAACGGCTCTATTAAGGTATGGTTTTTTCCACGTAACAGTATACCTACAGATATTTTATCAGGAACACCTAACCCTTCTTCTTGGTCATCTCCGTACGTTAGTTTTAATCCATGTCCGAACTACTTTAATAACTTAAAAATTATCATAAACACAACACTGTGTGGTCAATGGGCAGGTGCTGTCTTCCCAGGTGGTATTTCCGCTTGTATTAACTCACTAAAAAATCCTAATAATAATCTTGATGAGGCTTACTGGTTAATAAGATCTGTAAAAGTGTATCAGAAAAACTAGATTAAGAACAATTTCCGTACCACAACTGCCCTTTTCTTTCTCTTTCTCTTGGTTGTTGAGAATACGTAGTAGCATGAGGTGGCTTTAACGGCGCACCTGATGGATAACCTTGCCAAGGATACTGATCAACTACCTCGCTCTCTCTGTTCCGGTTAGGATCTAACTCCGTATCAGACGCGACAGGATTCAGATGAGAGATAACGACCATTGGCTCACGCATTTGCGCACGTTCTGGTTGGTAACGTCTCTCAAACTCGTTCACAAAAATGATAACCAGAAAGGCGAGGAGTAGACATGAAATAATAAATCCGATACGCGCCCTGTTCTTCATCTTACCGTATACAATCATAAGGATATTAACCAATTAACCAATTAACCAATTATCCTCTGTCCAACAGCACGACCAACACCAAGCTCTGTGTAATCGGTGACAGGCATAGAGTTAATACTCGCTCTTTCCCACGGGAACGTGTCCTCGTATCCCTGGATTTTAGACCAAGGATCTCTCTGTGAGAACATCTTTCCGAAGATGGAGAGAACAGGAGTGGGCACGTTCTGTTCTTGTTCGAACGTACGTGGCACGTATCTGAACTCAACGCGTGGTGGTGGACACTTATTCGCTGATTTCATGTATCCTATAATCACGAGAACCAACCCCGCGAACAGAAGAAAGAACGCGATTGACTTAATCGAGCTCCAACCACTTCCGTTACCTCCGCTAACGGGGAAGGCAGGAACGGGTGTTAACATAATACCTGACATCTTGAAGAGCACGCGTTCGCGTATACTTTTACTGTCGGAAAAGTATAGGAGGTCTTTAACGGAAATGCCTCGTACAAGAAAGAGATCCAAGAGATCCAAGAGATCCAAGAGAACTCGAGGAAAAAACAAGGATAAGATTGTTCTTTGGGGTGTTGGTATTGAGGCCGAGTTCGCGTTATTTCATGATCCTCGCGTCTCACTAAACCCTAAGAAACCTCGTTTTCTTTTCTTCGATCCTCAGAAGAGTTTTGATAAACCGATGCAGAGATTTTACTATTACTTCTACACAAGACCTCCTCCACGTGATAAGAAACTTGTGTTTTTCCCACCAAGAGTACAGAATGCTCTGACAAAGTCACAGAACATAGATGTAGAGCACGCAGGAAAACTCTGTAAAGGAAAAGTTGTCGTTGGGCAGAACTATGATTACGTTTACTACTTGTTAGAAGCACGTACAGACACACCATTCTCTGGTAAGGATTACGGCCCTAAATATTTGGAGAACTACGTCGGACAGTTACAGAAAAATGTGAATGATTTCGTTACTGCGTACAAACGTTTCAGGCCTGAGTATCAAAAGAAAGAGAACAAAACAAGAGGACCTCCCACTATTTACCCTTACGGAATGTCATCTCGAATTAATCTTCGTAACTTGAACACCAACAAGTTCTCAAACGGACCTGTTATCGAGAATTACACAGGATCTTATCACTTCACTTTCACCCTTCCTCATACTTACCCCGGTTCTTGCGAGGTTCTCTCAAAGAATCATAGATACTTCGCCAATCTTATTCAGTGGGTCGAGCCTTTGATAGCGACCGCGTTTCACTCATGTGACGACAGATCAATCGGTCAGTCTGATCGTTACACTAAGGGGTCTTTCCGTGTTGTTATGGCTGCTTGGGGTGATTTCGGAGGATCTGATGTCAGACGTATTCGCTGTGTCAAAGGAAGAAAACGCAAAGGCCCTGTACCAGAGGCTGAGAAAGAGTCATTAGCGTTATCACGTTACGCCACACACAAGGTGAGATGGAGAGATGATTTACCATTTAAGAATATCGAGTTGTTAGATCCTTGTCGAGAGGAGAAACATCTGAAAGACGCGCAGAACTCACTAGGCGCGGACTTTCGAACTCCTTACATGCGTTATCAGGAGAAACGTAAGGAGTACGACTTACAAGCTCTTGAGGTTCGTATCTTTGATTGGTTTCACCCGAAACATCTGACTGTTTTGTCAAGATTGTTAGTTATGTTGGCTGAAAGGTCGAGAACACATAGAGAGCGTAAGTATGTTTATCGTAATAAGTACTGGAACGACTCCGTCCGTCAAGTGATGATTCACGGATGGAACGCTAAGTTAACACAGAAGTACGTAGACGAGTTAGAGAAGGTGTTCGGGTTTGAGATTAACCCGAGAAATCTACAGGCTTACTCGGTTCTACAGGCTTTTGTCAAGGCTCTGTTCAAGAGTACAAAATCCGGGGAGTGGACTAAGATGTTACTAAAGAAGCGTTACAAAACAGCCCCGACAATGCCTAAGGTTAATCGCAGAAGTTGGGAGTACGGATACGCCACGTATCTTCTGGAGAATAGAGATGCTCTTTCTAAATTAAGACGTTTTGCCAGAGAGATTTGTAAGAAGAAAGAATGGCAACACGCGGAACTTCGTAAGTTATACAGGAGGATTATTGGTGGGTCAAACTGGGCAGATAACTTCGTTGATGTTCTGGGATTCCTACAGACACATAAAATTATCTCTTGGAAGTTTAACTACGAAGGAGATCTTGAGTCTGTTCGTTCTTATCCTGTTAAACTTCGAAAATTAACGAACATGCGTAAGCTATGGCTTTACTACATGTCTGGTTGATCTAATTATTTCTTTTTCTTTTTCTCCTTCTTACTCTGCTCCGCTTTTCGTTGGAGCCAGGGATCCGGAGCGTTAAACACGTTCCGAATCTCCTCGGTTCTTTCCTGATCGTTGTCCTCATCCTGAGTGTGTGATGCTGCCACGGCAGCTGTACTCACCTCAGACTTCTTGGGCTTTCCCTTCTTCCTTCCCTTTCTTTTTCCTGATTTCTTAGCCTTGACAGAACTTAGCAACTCCTCGTCTTCAGCTACCAACTTCTGATCGTCATTCTTACTCTTACTGGCTTTCTCTTTCTCTTTCTGCTTTTGCATAATCTTGTTCTTCTCCTGTACGATATGACGAACACGTTCCAGATCCTCCATGGTCTGCTTTCGATCAGGAACAGGAGCAACCTTGACCTCCTCGCCATCACCGTTTTCGGCACTCGCTACCGCCGCCTCTCTCTCCTCCTTCTTCTTTCTGTTACGCTCGATAGCTTCACGCAACTTCTCCTGCTTACGCTCCTCGTAGAAGCGATCTCTGTATGACAGGTTCTCCTCGTACTTCTTCATCAACATGTTCAACTGCTTGTTCTGGTACTCCTGTTCAGGAACCTCTGCAGGGTTAGGATCCCAGGGAAGCCAGTAACCGACCTGACCGATGTACACGTGATGGTTCTTGTCGATCTCTGCCAATCTGTCGGACTGGTGCTTGGCCTCTTGGTAGGTCGCGTAAGACCCACGGATCTTCAGACCACGAACAGATGTGCGCCCTCCGGACTCTTCCTCGTACACCTGGCTCAGTTTCTCGTTGTTCATCTCCAGGAAGGTCTCCCACGCGTCCTTGACCTTCGCGTAACTGACATCTCCCTTAAGCAACTCGTCAAACTTAGACTTGGGGACGTCAAAGTCTGGTGACATATTCTCAGGAACATCAAGCTTCTGCGTGATCGTCTTCAGGAACTTCTCAAAGTAGAAAAGATGGCGTTGTTTGATGAACTCCTCGGGGGAGACGAATGATAGACATACCCATGTCTGTCCTGGGATGGTGCGGTCAACTCCCAGGAAGTCCACATCCTTAAAATCCTCGGCATCCTCCTCAAACTTTCTTTTCGCCTCAGCGCTAACATCTGTCGGGGTCATTCTGTTTGCGACGCTCATTTTTCTGTATTTACCTAATACTTTCTGATCTTATTTCGTTTTCGCGATTTGGGCGCGTTAAACTGATCCGATGCTAAGTAACCCAGAGAAAACTCCCCAAGATCAGGGATCCAATTTTTTTCTGGGGGAGTATATATTACCTTCTGGTCTCAGAAAAGATGTACGACAACGGACTTGATCTTATGGAAATCCTGCGCCGCGCGGCAAAATATCTTGTGGAGGGTGGCGCTGTCGCCCTTGCCGCTCACCTTGTCCCTCAAGGACACAAGCTGAAGCTTGGCGAGATCGTTATGATCGCTGTGACCGCTGCCGCCACATTTGCCATCTTGGAGATGTACTCCCCCGCTATCGGTGCCTCCGCTAAGACGGGCGCAGGTTTGGGCGTTGGCTTTAATCTCATTGGTTTTCCAAACTAATTCTAGTGTAAATCCCGACTATTTTTAGATAAAACGTTTATTTATTATTTTTATAGAAATGCTTAAAGAATAGCCGATATTGGAAAAATACCGAGTATTCTTCATGGAAGATATTCTAAAAAATTGGGACTATCAAGAGAATAAAATTGATCCTAAATCCGTTTCACATGGATCACATAAATTAATTCATTGGATCTGTAACGAGTCAAAATGTGGACATACACATAAATGGATTACACAAATGAATGATAGATTTAAAAGTAAATCAGGATGTCCTTACTGTTCTAGGTATAAAGTCTGTCCATGTGAATCCTTTGCTAATATTATTCCTGGGTTTGTCAAATATTGGGACTGGGAAAAAAATAAGAAAATTAATCCTTGGACTATTTCTCCGAAAAGTGATAAACAAATTCACTTAATTTGTAAAGAATCAAAATGCGAACATGTACATCGATGGAAAACAAGAGTATTTCACTTCACCAAAAAACCGATCTGCCCCTACTGTACTTCTGGCTTTAAGGTCTGTCCCTGTAACTCTTTCGCGGCGAGGCATCCGATACTGTTAAAGCAGTGGGATTTCGAACGTAACAAGATATCTCCCTGGGAGATTACAGAGAGAAGCTCATCCAGAGTTTTCTGGGTGTGTCCTGAGAGGAACTGTGAGCACCCTGAGCATATTCATAAGTGGGATGCCACAGTGACGTCAAGAGTACAAGGTCTTCTAAAAAATGGTAATTACACAGGGTGTCCTTGGTGTACAGGAAAAGGGATGGCGTTACAGTTCTGTGAGTGTAACTCTGTTGCTAAGCTTTACCCTGATCTAATAAAAGAGTGGAATCCTGATAACAAAGAAGATCCTATAAACATTCCACCGTTTTCAGATACAAAAGTAAGTTGGATATGCTCAGATCTTACTTGTAAGAAGAAGTGGAAAGCGAGAGTCTCTCATCGTACTCGAAATCAGACAGGATGTCCTAAATGCTCTGCCTCCAAAGGTGAGAAAGAGGTTAGACGAGTGCTTGATAAGATCTATGATGAGAAGTACATTGAGCAGAAGAGTGGGTTTAAGACTCTTGGGAACTGTTCTTTTGATTTCTACCTGATTAACAAGAGCATAGAGTGCGTTATCGAGTATGATGGAGAACAACATTTCATGCCTATCGAAGGTTGGGGTGGTAAAGCTAAGTTCCTGAGAACATTCAAAAGTGATCAAAGGAAGAATGATTTCTGTATTAAGAACGGAATTAGAGTTTTACGAATTCCGTACACAATGAAAAATCAGACAGAGGAATTAATTACTGACTTTCTCAGTAAAAAACAACCAGGTGTTACTTACGGAGATGAGGATATGTACAAAACAGTTAAGAAGCGATATGATCGCTTAAAGGCTTAACCTACATATTTCTTACTAAAGTAGTCCACTACGAGAACTATGTAGAAGGCTGGGTAGATCAATGAAAGATGTGAGAAGTATGAGGCGATAAGAGCGACAACAGCGCTATGGATAGACGATCGTCGAATAGGATCATCCTGTCTTAGCCCCCAAATAGTTATGATAAGTGTTATTATTAACATTCCCCAGAATACAGGGTCATGTAGGTCTCTCTTTATCTGTGAAAGGACATTCGTCTTTTTTGTAGTGTAAAGAAGGACTAGAAAGAAGATAATAATTCCTATGATAGCTAGAACTTCGTCAGTAAACACAGAGTCTTTACTCACTGGGTCTTTCATTTCAGTATTACTGTATGATATTACAGAAGAAATTACCATCTTGTGAAAATGACTTAAAAGGAGACATGAATACTATTGGGTAGGAGCTAGTGTAACGGAAACATTCCTGATCGGTAAAACAGGAGATGAGGGTTCGACTCCCTCGCTCCACCCAAGAATCACTCCAATGAACGATTGTATTGAGTCGTTGATTGGAGGGGTGTCGTGTAGCGAAAAGTGGTTAAGGCGGCGATAATTCAGAATCCTAACCGGGGGCACAGTTCACGAAGGTTCGAATCCTTCACCTCCCACCTCAGATGTGATTACGATTACATGTGAGATGAGTAAAAATTATTTGGAATGATAACAGGTTGTGTTAATGATAATAGATGCGGTGATCAAAGGTATCGATACACCCAAAATTAGCCCTACCATACCGTATGTTCCCGAGCTACCATGTGACTCTCCGTACATGTACCCACCCCCTCCTCCGAGAAGAGCCCCCAATGCCAGAGGAAGCCATAACCAGAGCCATGTGTGATCGTCGCACCATGCTGGTGGGTAGTGTTTCTTCTTCTTTTTCTTTTTCGGGTGATCCTCACTGTAATCATGATGTTCGCATCGAAAAGTCTGTACTAACGCCGTGATAAGACCTAGGATAGATCCTACAAGAGCCCCGTACATGAGAATAGTAGTGGCTTTCACTGTTCTAGTGCTTCCTGCTAGCCATGCGACCAAAGTGGAGAAGAACGCGACAGATGTTGTAGCCATAAATATTATGAGCATGGAACCACCAAATCCTGGCTTCTTACATGTATCTTTACGATCAACGCCCATGTCTAATACTGTATGAAAGGTAATTTATTACGGGTATTCACACACTTAAAAGAAAGGAGTTTTCTGTATATTCTTTACAGAGGGATAATGCTACCAGCATACAAATATCTTCAAGCGATTGAGCTCACACAGGTAGTCTCTATCGATCTTATCTGTAAGGATCAGCAAGGAAGAGTTCTGGTGGGAAAGCGTAAGAACGAGCCTGCTCGAGGAACCTGGTTCGTGCCAGGTGGCAGAGTTTATAAAGGTGAGACCCCAATTGAGGCGATCCCGAGGCTATCTATGAACGAGATCGGCTTTCTTATTTACAAGTCTGAATGTAAGTTCATCGGAGTGAATGATCATATCTACAACACTAACTTTCAGGAAGAGGTGGATGAGCACAAATCTCTAATTCCGACTCATTACGTCTGTCTGGCGTATGAGGTGACAGTAGACCCAGAAAAACTAAACCTACAACAGTTTGATATTCAACATGACGGTATGAGGTGGATGACCCATGAAGAGATAATGGATCACCCTAAAGTTCATCCTTACACTCGCAAGTACTTCACAGGAGAGTTTAACTGGGCTCAGTAATAGGTGATTGACTTACTCTATTAAAAATAATCGGTGGAGAGAAAGGAAATCACATGTATTGATAGTATCAAATAAAAAATAGAACTACTAACACTAGGCTCTTCAGAAACAAGGCAATTTAAGCAATATGGGACGACGTGGTGGTAAAAAAGACGCGCGTAAGCGCAACCAACGAAGATCCCGACGACGTCGTGAGAGACGTGAGGAAATCCTGAAGAAAACAAGGGAGATTCTCTCTCAGAAACTGGTGAACAGACCCGGGTCGCCACACACGCCGACGCCTGGTGATATCACGCCGGTAGAGAAGAAAGCCAGAGAACTCTCTGTTTTTCTGGAACCCATCAGTGGAAACATCCCGACGTCTGCTGATGTACTCCTGCAGGAGTTCCAACATGAGGAGGAGATGAGACAACGACTTTCTCCGAAAAAGGGAGCATCGGATCAGACATCAGAGATTCTTAAACAGCTCTCCGATCCCGAGTATCACGATGTTCTCCAGGCCTGGTTCGTCTGGGTGGAGGATCAAAAAGGGGATCGTTACCCTATCGAGGTAGACCCAGAAGAGTACTACCCGGAAGACTACTGGATCTGAATGAATCCTACATAGTAAATAGTTAAAGAGCTCTTAGAGTATAGCAAAGGATGGCTGAGGAGAAAAAAGAGAGTATCAAGGCACAGGAAGATCGTATTCGTGCGCTTCTACAGAAGCACGTCCATCGTGTTATCCCAAGAGACCATGAGGCTTTTGTCGACCTGTTGGAGATCATGATGGCTCAGCCTCAGTGGCTAGATAAGTTGGACACTATTCATGCGTTCAAGATCACACGATCTAGATTGAATAAGGCTCTTATTCTTCAGGTTCGTGTAGGTACGAGAACAAGGTATAACACAGTCTCCTGGCGCAAAGGTGGTACTCGTACTCGCAAGGAACAAGATCCTTTACAGTCGGCTTTCCGTCAGGCTGTGTATCGTCAGATCATGGCTTGGAAGAAGGCGAACGCCTGGGGCGCTCACTGCGCGGAGTGTGAGGACACCCCTCATCTTCACAAGAAGTTACAAGCAGATCACAAGAACCCTCAGTTTTTGGAGATCACGCAGAACTTTCTGGCTATTCCGATGAACTCGAACCCTCCTACAGAGTTCGAGTTTCATTACAAGACAAAAGGCAAGAAGTTTCGTAAACAGGACAATAGGTACAAGATTCGCTGGCAGAACTACCATCGCAAACATGCTGTGCTTCAATGGCTCTGTAGGGACTGTAATCTCAAGAAGAAGAAGACGAAGAGGGTCGGCGCAAGCGCCTCGACGTCGCGAAGCTCCGGAGCAAGTCACAAGAAGAAAACGACTTGAAAGGAAGGCTGATATTTAGCACGGAGGAACCATGGCTGAGGTCAAGACGATATCTCAGTTCACTGAACATGAGTTCAAAAAGGGTGATTTCACTGAACGTGAGTTCACTTACAGACACGAGGGGTACACCATCACCGCGACTGTCTGGAACGAGGCGTCTGCCCCTGACCCTCGTGTACTCTTTGATTTTAACAACATTGACGTCAGGAAATCAAGATTCCCATCAGGAAATCTTAATTGACGTCAGGAAATCAAGATTCTGATAAAGTAAAACGGCTTAAAAAGAACAGGGTATCAGGTTGCCTGTATACCCCGAGTGGTCAGTAGAACACAGTTCTACGTGTCTCCTACAGGCATTAAAGAAAGCTGTACCCATTAATGCGCATTAATTAAAACTTCCTCGCGAGAGAGTTGGTCTAAGCTTTCACACAGCATAACATAATAAAGAATATTAAAAAGTCCCGACCCCTTTAGGGGAAGGGCGAGTGATCCTCACAAGGGATCGCTGAGATAATAGCCATTGTAAACGAAGTTTGTAATGTCTACTGTCGCTAAAATTGAGAATTACCGACAATATTTCTTAGTTACTAAGATTTATTACTCGGAAATCTTTTCACAGCAACACAAACAACAACTAAGCAGTAATTGTTATCATAAGAAGGTTGTGATTCTCAATTTTAGGGACAGTAGCTCAGTTGGTTGACCCAACGAGTAAATTTTACTCGTTGAGCCAAGCATTGGCTCTAAAGCACAAGTGTAACCGTATGGGTTTGATTCCCACCGGGTCTGATCACTATGATGATAAAACTCAACGGAGTTTTATGATTGTTTGTGCCATTCCAACATGTAGAAGATGATCGGGAACAATGTCAGTTCACACGTGTCCCAGAGAAGCTCGTAGCCTATCTGTGTGAGAGTGAGCTGAAAACGAGTCTCGGTATCTCCTGTCCAGTACACGTCCTTCATGTACATGTATCCGAAGAGACATGTCACATTTAATAAGTTAGCCCACCATTGGCACGTGATGTCCGTGCTCACGATCATGATCCATTTCTGCCATGTGCGAATATCCTTTAGCTTCTTGTTGTGAAGAGCTCTGTCCAGCATGATCATTAGACACATGGTCAGCGTGATCTCCAACCACACGATAGCTGTCTCGTTAACCGTCTCGGAACAAAGAATCTCTCCTGGTTCCAGGTTAAGAGACCCACCATGCGAGGTGGTGATCGGAAGCAGAAAGTAAAATGAACACATGCTGGCGAAAAAGTATCGAAAAAACATTGGAATTTTAAGCTTCGTGTCCAAGCCGTTCTTTGTGTTTGCTTTTCACACCTTTTCGAGAATTGTGCCAGAACGTATTGACATCTCAAGTATTTCGATCGATTTTTCTCGAGTATATTGTGTAGTATGCTATGCCGAGTCCTTCGATCTCCTAGCCTGGCTTTCCGCTTTTTTAGGGAGGTCGGTGCCGACATAGGGGTGACTAGGGGTGACTAGGGCTCGAGATAGGATAGTACTTCAGAAGGGAAGCTATTTCAAGATTATGTAGACGATACTGCCTGATTACTCCGTTAGCTCAATATACAGCTGATAGAGAGCCTCGATTTGTCCTCTAGCTGTCTCAGCGATCACCTCGTGAGTGTTCGTCTCATGAGATAAGGTCTCTGTCATCGGGTAAGTGAGAGACGCCATACGCTTGTGAATACGGTCTGCAGACTGTTTTGCTGACTCTGTGTTAAGATCATCAACAAGAAACTCCAAGACGATATCCACGTGGACGTCAGCCATTAAAAACGGTAACATCTGATTTCTCGGTGTCATCATCTTGAGATCTCTCATTCTCTTCAGAGCTGGTAACAGCACACGTTGAAAGAATCTGTCACCATTGTACTGAAAAAGCTCGTCCGGATCCGGACGAGTTGGTACAAAATACTTGTCAAATCGGGCACGTAGGGGGGTTACCCATTTAGCCTCGTCGGGACTGACATGTTTAGATTCCGCCTTGCGTTCCATCGAAATATAGTGATCATAACAGAACCCGTTTATTAAAAAATGATCAATTTCTTCAATAAATAGTCTGTAGAAGGAAGCAACAAATCAAAGCATTCAAAGACAGACGAACACACCAGACGTTCCAGAAATGGAAACCAAGAATAACCTAGCACCCAACAAGGTGATCAGTGTGTTCGCGAGCATCGCGGACAACTCGCAGGAGCTCTGGAAGAAAGGAGGGTTCAAGTATAACGTGTACCACGTGATTTACCGAGACACGATCGCGTACAACCTTCTGACCAACGAGGCTACTAAGGCGCGCTTCAAACAAGCATGTGCTGAGGCAAAGGTCAACCATGACGTGGTGGACGTGCGCGGACTCAATCGGTACGACTTCCTTGACTTCCTGGATAAGCTGGATCGTAAGAAGTTCGGTTTGACAAGTCTGTACAACTTAGCGTTTAACTGTCGTCCGCACCAGGGTCTCTGGGGAGGTGAGAACATATGGTCAGCCTTGCGTTACTCTTTGACCAAGGACAAAGGCTGGCTTCACCGTGACATGCGCTACGACCTGTTCACGGAGACAGCTGTACGAGAGGCAAATGTCTAGGCGGCTGACTGGGACAGTGAGTTCTGGAAGCCACAAACTTCAGCATCTCGCTAAGCTTACAAGCTTACAAGCTTACATAGTATCTTAAATAATTATGATGTAGAGTAATTACTCTTTACTCCAGAGGGAAACTCTCACGCAACATGCGCAGAAAGTAACCCTCCATTGTCGCCTCACCCTGGGAGAACACCTCAAGCAAGCTCGAGCTGTACCCTGAGATCACATAGATCCCTTCCGCCAAGTCCTTGGGGCGCCTTATGAGAATCTTGTTCTCATCGGATGCCAGGTTGAGGACAACCACGACACACTTTGAGTTACGTGCCTCACGCACACGATCAATCCTGTTGAGCTCCCACTGGGAGACACGGAGATCCGTGAGCACGAAGAACGTGTGCAGTTCCGGATCAGCGTCCAGCGCCTTTGAGAGCGCGTCCGCGATCGGAAGACCAGGTGGTGAGCGCACGTTGAGCAGATGGCGAACCTTCTGCTCCAGTGTCTCACCCTTCACCTCTACCCACTCGTTTCCTGTGGTGAGGAAGCGGTCATTACCCAGCAGAAGCTGAATGTAGATCGCTGTCACCAGAGGCATCGGCTCACCTAGCACCATAGATCCTGAAAGATCCACCATGAACTGAGTGTTCCGCAGTTGCTTGCTCTGCTTCCTGAAGTGATCAACCCATTGGGCCTCCACAACAGCAGCCTCAAGCTCCTGTACTTCATCCTCATGTACCTTCTGGCGAAGCACGTGCTCAACAAAGTGAGCAACCATGCTTGTGCCAGACAGTGTGGTCGCCTTGATGGCACCTTTCTTGGTGACACGCTCGACCTCGGACGGGATGTGACGAGAAAACGCCTTCTTGTACTTCTGAGTCGCCCCAGAGGTCACCTTCTCTAGGTTGATCAGCTCCCACTGGCGCGCGCACATCAGGTTCTCCACAGGGGGAGCCGCCTGACGACGCAACCATGAGAGCATGAGACGATACAGTTGCATCGCCTTCTTGTTAGTACGTGGCTTCTTGGCCACGAACTCCATCGCCAAAGCGGTCACATCGCCTCCTGCGGACATGGCGTCCGAGACAGACTCATGTGTTCTCGCGTCACGGAAGTCGATGAAGATCAACTTCGCGATCTGGCGAGCGTACGCGTCGTACTTGGACTTCTCCCTTGGAGCCCACTTCGCGAGGAAGTAGGGCGGGACGTCCATGTATGTCCTCTCACTGACCTGACGAATCAGGTTGGGATCAATACAGTTGCGCACGGTAGCGTGTCCACGATCCTTACACTCTGGGAGTGCCAGGTACGCCTTCGCCAGAGAACCGGCGAGGTACTTGAGCGCGAACGGAGTCTTCTGCTTGTTCTCAGCCACTTCAACGTCTGCGAAATGGAGAAGATCCATAACACACCCAGCGTCACGCACGTAAGTGTTCAGATGACGGAAAGACTGTTGATCCTTCGCCATCAACCACTGCCACGCACGTCGACCGAGGTTCTTTCTCTTGATAGTTCCGTCGCGCTTGCGCACGAAAAGAACTAGCCGAACGGTGTCGACAGGGGAGGCTACCCAGCACTTCTCCAGAACTGGAGTCAGCACATCCATGGTCGTGTTCTCGTTGATCACTGAGATCGCCGTTGTGAACGGACCCGACTCGGTCTCCAGAAGGTACTTCTTCTCGTCCTCCTCGGAGACAGCCATGGTCTTGCCCAGAAGAGCGTCGACCTGATCCGTGATCATGAAGGCTGCTTTCCAGGAGTCACACGAAAGCAACATCTGACCATGGCAGGTCAGACAGTACTTGGTGAACGCCTCCATTGTGGTCGTCAGATCGTCACGGACGTGAAGCCCGAAGATCTGTACCTTCATATCCGCGAGGGTTCCGAGAACCGTCTTCGGGATCGGACCGCCCTTCACAACTGGGTAGTCCGGGTAACTGTCGCCGTAGCGGGATGCGCCGAACTCAGCGCCGTGGGGCGGAGCGTCGGCGATCCAGACGATCACCTTGCGAGCGTTCGGACGCCAGTCCAGTCGAGAAATCTCGTCCAGGGCGCCTATCACGTCCTCAGGAGCGTCTCCACCACCCGAGGCGTAAATCGTCTTCGTGAACTCGGCCGCGACCTTCGAGTCGGTGGTGAATCCAGAGGATCCGTACCATCGAGGACGGTCGCACACGTCGCGGTACCAGGTCACACAGAGACGGACGTCTCCGTGATGCTGGAACATCTCGATTAGGGATCGAGTGTAGTTCTTCGCGTGTTCGATCTCCGAACCCATGGATGCTGTAGCGTCCATCGCGATGACGAGATCAAGGATCTCACCAACTTCGTTGACCGTCTCGGACATGTTGTGTTGTTTCTGCTCGCTTGCCATGTTGTTTTCTTGATGGAAACAGTGAGCGTTCTGGTGTGTTTGCTTTTTATTCTTTATGTCATTGAGGCGACGCTATTCTATCAATTTTTTCTAGGTGTACTGTGTGGGTTGGTTGAAAAAAAATTGATTGCCGGTTTTGGGAGACCCACAACAATAAGTATTGAATTATGATGATACCAGGTTAACATTTCTGTCCTGAGGAGGACGTTAATCTACCTCTTAATCTGTTATCAATTTAATTTTAACCTTGGTGGACTGTAGGTCAAACCACCAAATAGGTGTACGCACAGCAAACTCTGATTTTATCTTGAGAAACTTGTACACCGTCGGCTGATATCCCGAACTATCAAAGACCCCTTACCGCGAGGTTCGCGGGAATCGTACGCCCTTTCGGGTAACGTTCTGGAAAACCCCAGAGACCTTAAGGAGGTTATTAGACGGTGAAACCTCCCCCAACCAAAGAAAAGAAGGAGACGTCAACTAAGGTACCCTTAGATCTCCTGGGATAAACAGCATCCTGTCGTAGCGTGTGACCGCTCAAGGATGCGAACAGCAACTTGAATATGATTAGCTGATGAGGTTGGTCTCTACTCTCCAATTGAGACCTCAGGCTGGTGGTATCCCCGCCCCGTCAGGCTGGTATCCCCGCCCTGAAAGGGAAGGGGCTATATCCAGAAGGATTCGAACAGCAATCCGATTTCTGAATTAGAATGCTTGTCCTCATGGGCAAATCCTGAATCCTGTAGCGCTTAGGCGCCCTGATAGTATGTTTTTCAAGCGGAAGCTGAATGTAAATAGTGTAAATAGTGTAAATTAGAAATTGAAGTGGAAATAAAGAAAGTTTTGAACTCATAGTATTAATCGCAGAATGACGAATTTCGACGGCTCAATTGAGCTCATCACAGGGTGTATGTTCAGTGGTAAGTCGAGTTACCTGATCTCTCGTATCGAGAGGTACCTCTTAGCAAAGAAGCGAGTGATCGCACTCAAGTGGAAAGGAGACACGAGATACACCAAGGAGCCCCTTATCAAGACCCATAACGGGCTGACATGTGAGTGTGTGGTGGCGGACAATGACGACCTCAAAGAGGTTTACGAGACGAAATTGAGTTCGCATGATGTCATCTGTATTGACGAAGGTTCGTTCTTCCGCAAGATTGTCCAGTTCTGCGAGATGTTAGCGAACAATGGACATCGAGTCATCGTCGCCTCTCTGGTCGGTAATTACAATCGAGAGGGTTTTAACGATATTCTCAATCTGATTCCGAAGGCAGAGAAGGTGACGATGCTGACCGCCGTCTGTATGAGTTGTCACGAAGACGGAGCGACATTTACCAAGCTGATAAGAAATGATGTCACCCCGGACGGCACAGAACTGGTTGGTGGAAAAGAGTCATACATGGCAGTATGTCGAAAATGTTATTTTAAGATGTAGGCTTAAAGGTAACAACATAGTTAAGTACTATTAACTTCATCATGGTACAGTTAGTGCGCTTCTCCAAGGGCAAGAAGCGATTTGAGGTCATGACCAAAGATGGGTCAGTCCGCAAGTTCAGAAACGGAAAACTCGGTTGGGGCAACGTATTAGTTGCTGACCAGATATTCACGGATTCCAAGAAAGGCAATGTGGCAAAGTCCAAGGATCTTCACGAGGTCTTTGGCACCGATGATCTACAAACATGTCTTAGGACAATAGTTACCGATGGTGACCTCCAAATCAGCGCTGAGGAGCGTAAGGAGGATTTCGCAGCTCATCGCCGGAAGGTGATCGCGTACATCCACAAGACGTACGTTGATGGGGGTAACCTCCCTCATCCGATCTCTCGCTTGGAAGCTGTCATAGACGAAGCTAAGGTTCGTCTAGACCCCCGAGAAAACCCTGAGAAACATGGTGAGGACATCGTGTCGAAACTCCGAGGTACCTTGGTGTTTAAGAAGAACACGGTGGAGTACACTATCATAGTCGGTCACGCGTACGCGAAGAAGGCTCAAGGTGTTGTGTACAAGCTTGCGGATGTCCGTAAAGAGTCATGGGATGCGGAGGGTTGTACGTGGATTTTAAACGTGCCGAACTCTCAGTTTGACGGTTTTCTGTCAGCTTTGAATAAGTTAACACAAGGGGATTTCACCCTGTTAGCTGACGGTCAGAAACCACCAAGTAAACAAGAGAAAGACGTTGACGGAGAGAAAGCGCGTCAACGCAAGAAAGATAGACGCAAAAAGAAAAGAGAACGGCTAAATCGATCCTAAGCGCCGTTCAATCGCGAAGCTAAAGAGAACGGCTAAATCGATCCTAAGCGCCGTTCAATCGCGAAGCTAAAGAGAACGGCTAAATCGATCCTAAGCGCCGTTCAATCGCGAAGCTAAAGAGAAAAACGGGAGCGTCGTAAGATGTAAATTATGATTGACTGTTTTGTTTTTGTTAGTAGATATCAATACTCCTCCACGCCTTGTTGGTGGGTCCTCGTGATGTGGTAGCCATATTAGGTTCAACTCTTTCAACTCTTTCAACTCTTTCAACTCTTTCAACTCTTTCACCTGTGAGATCCGCTCGGATCTTCCACTCACCATGGCCTCTGTAGCCCCTAGGAACCCAGACGTACTTCTCATTCCATTTGCTCTCCAGTCGTCTCAGCCAAACAAAGAGAGCGGTGATCAAAAACAGACACGTCGGGATAAAAAGATTCATCTTAGTAAACCTGTTTATTCTGATTAATACTCTGATAATGGGTTCCCTAGTAAAATCGTATCAATTTTTGACAATACTCGATGGACGTACCGTGAAAAATCCCTTCAATAGTATGTCCGACAAACAGTATGTAGAACTAGAGCCTGGATCTCCTCAGAAAAAGACGGGGAGTAGGCTGTTTCCCTGTGGCTGTAAGCTCACTTTTGAGTTCCTTATTAACGATGACGGGAGGCGATTTAACGAGGCGACAAACAAGCAGTACTGCTACTGGCACAAAAGAGAGAAGTTGAAGAGCAGAATAGAGGTTCTACAGAAGAAACTGAGAGATGAGAAAAGAAAACTAGCCGATCTGGATGCTGTTCAGAAGATATCCGCGATTATTCATGGACAGGTAGAACCGATTGGTGATCAATAGGTAAATGACTTTAGGTATCGTCGTTTCCAATGGAAACTGAAACGACTTAAAGCAAACAAGGATACATAACGGGGATGTGTTCAGGTGAACAAATGGTGACGATGGTTGGACTCCATCCAGGTCTTTCTGAACTTGCGTGTAGCACAATGCCATAAAGGGCAGCTTGAGTTGTCCAAGCGCTGCCCGCTCGCGAAGCTCATCGGTGCGGTTCGATTCCCACCATCTCCATTTAACTCATGCTCGTCGCTTTGGTGTAAATAGACTTTTCCCCAGCCTTATGGTATGGGACGATGCCGTTGGGAGCATACCCGTCTGATTAACGGGGGATCTAGGTTCAAGTCCTAGGGGCGACGCGGATGAGTTATCACTCAAAACGTTCTCTGAATAGAGAACGTTTTTGGCGGAAGCCGATGAGTTAACAATATCCCTTAACAGGCTTCGCCTGTTAAGACGGGGCTAAACCCGTCATGTGTCACACTATAGCTCAATGGATCCGAGTAATAGGTGAGTGAGCAAAAGCCACGGTATTTTGTTCTCTGATCTACGGAGTAGAGCACCCGCTTTTTCATTACGGGAGACATGTGGTTCGATTCCCATTAGTGTGACAGATGACGGGGCTAAACCCGTCATGCCGGGGCTATGTGAGGGCGTATAGCATAATTGGAAGTGCGTCGGTTTTCTAAACCGGATTGTCTGGGATCGTGACCCAGTACGCCCTCAGATAGCCTATGTGAGGGACTGTAGCTCAGCTGGAAGAGCGCAACACTCTTAATGTTGTGGCCGAGAGATCAAAACTCTCCAGTCCCTCAGATAGGTTATCAAGGTAAATCATACAATGTGAGGAGCTGTAGCTTACTTAAAATGGCTTAAAGGGAACAGGAAAATATATTGACAGCGTGGCAGAATGGTTATTGCGCCGGTGTGCTACACCGTGTGGGCTTTGTCCCTTGCAGGTTCGAGTCCTGTCGCTGTCGTTCGTAAACTCACGACTCCGATACAAGTGTCGCTGTCGTTAAAACATGATTGAACTCATGAGAGCCTTCGTAGCATAATGGTAGTGCACGGCTGTCTTTGGGGGACGTATACCGGGGTACCTGTTCAACTCAGGTCGAGGGCTCTGATGAGTTTGATCATAAAAGGTTCCGTAGGGTTTTCTACGGTCGCGTTAATGGGTTTACCATTAACGGGGTCGTAGTGTCAATGGTTTTAACATTACGTGCTGTCTCCACGTAGCTCCCGGTTCGAGTCCGGGCGATCCCGCAGAATGGCTTACGAGCGATTGTGCGGGGGTGTGGTCTAGTGGTAAGACGCCAGGCTGTTAACCTGTGAGGTCACTCGTTCGAATCAAGTCATCCCCGCCATTATCAAAATTTATTGTTTTGATAATGGCTTAAAGAATTGACCTAACGATTATAGGATAACATGATATGTAAATTTTGTAATAAGTTTTCTAAAGGACAATACTGTTCAAGAAGCTGTAGATTAAAACAGAGAAATATCGAAAAGGCTCGGAAGAATCTACTTGACGAAATTAATACCATATTAGGATTGTCCCCAGCTGAAATTGTTACTTACAATGAAACTACAATTCAATGTTCCGTCTGTTCAAAGATTTTATCAATTAGAAATTTTTACTATGCAAAAAGAAACAATGGGCGTTATAGGCGAAGAACAGAATGCAAAAACTGTTCAAAAAATTCTGTCCAGCATACGTACCATAGTATTGACCATTACATTATTAATCTATTGCAATCAGCAAAACAATCAGCAAATGGAAGAAAAAACCGAGGCAGGATAGATTGTGGGGAGTTTTCCTTAACTAAAAAAGACATTTTAGATCTAAAAAAGAACCAAAATAATAAATGCTGTTTGTCGGGAATGAATCTATTATGGTATACTAACGCTGGTTGGCAAAAAGCTTCAATAGATAGAATTGATAATTCAAAAGGGTACACCAGAGATAATATTCAACTAGTGGCATGGTGTATTAATCAAGCGAGAAGCGATATGATAATTAAGGATTTTTTGACGATGTGCCGTATGGTTGTGGATAAAAACAATGTACCTATTGGTCAAATACTACCTGAACGAAAACCCCCAATGCGCAAACTACGTAAATGTCCTAAATGCAATATGTTCATGGAACCATATAAAAGGAAATGCACTACATGCGTCCCTCAAAAACACTGTCCGATATGTGATAAACCAATACAACAAGAATCAACAAAATGCATTAAATGTGCTGCTATTGAATTCGGAAAAACTAAACGTAAGGTTGAACGTCCTACAGTGCAATCACTTATTGAAGATATTCGAGCAACAGGTTATGTACAAACAGGTAAAAAATACGGTGTTCGTGATAATACCATTCGCAAGTGGATAAAATCTTACGGTATTGATTATAAAACAATTAGAAAACTCAAAAAAACAACAAGTTAAAAAAAACGTTTACCAAGCATTTTTCAGTCTCGGGTTAGTGAGACGTATTGTTGCGATGAAACCTTTCTGACCTTTGTACAGTCGAATTCTGGTTATCTTAGTCTGCTTGATGATGGCAGCCGCCTTGGTGATGATATCAAGTGTCTTACAAAGAGATGTCTCGTCCGTACCAACAGCTTTACCACAGTCATGAACACCTAGCATGTACAGAGCCTTACCAGCCCCTTCACGCATACGAAAGCTCAGTTGTGTGGCAAGTTTCTCACACTTCCACTTGTGCTCATCGGGTGTTCTCGGAGTGATTCTCCACTTGTACTCACGGTTTCCCTCGTCATCTTCTGGTGGTTGATCAGGCATAATCATCTCTGTGTGAAAAACTTCAACATCAATGTTGACGTTCTCCAGAAAAGACAGAACTTTGTTCGCAACAGTCATAAACTTGCAGGATATACTATCTCTATAATGAAATTGTAACCTAGTAGATTTAAGCCGTTAAATGAAAACTATGATTTTCTGGGTTCTCTCAGTCAAGATTCAACTGAGAATTGACCCATTGGCGCCCATCATAGGTCATCCTGAACTCGTTCGCAGAGTCAGGGATAAACTCGTCCCAATTCAGACAGATCTCGTCTGTGTACGTCACGATGACCAAGACTTTTGAGTCCTCGTACGGCACCCTCTTCAGTAACGTCTTCAGAGTCAGGTAGACCTCGTTGTCGAACTCGTAAGTGTGATCCACCATGTTCCCTCTCGAGATCTTTCTCACCTTCAGAGGAACGTCCACATCGTCAAGAATGATGATGCTTCTAGGTGATCTGTACGCGTTCTCGAACGTCTCTCGCAGAGTGCGAACGATTCCGTGCGTAGAGGATCCCATAAACTCGTAAGCCTCCAGGAACTTCACGAAAGGAACCTTGGCTTCTAACGCGAAATGTGATGCCAGAGCGGTCTTGCCATATCCTTCGTTTCCCACCACTTTCAGAACGGAGATGTCAGATGTGGCTTTCGACTCGAAGAACTTAGTGATGTTTTGCTGAGTAGCCGTCAGAGTCTGAGTGAAATCCTCTGTGAAGTGATGAATACCCCAAGTGAGGTTACTCCTTAATTTCTCCTCATCAGAACCGAAAACAGGTTTAATCTCCTCGATAGCCTCCTGGAAATGCCTCTGACAGACCACGATCTCTTTCGACTTCTCCATCTTCAGATCACCTTGATCAACTCTCAAAAAGTCTGACGCTGCGTAAGACTGTGCCGATCGCACAAGACCTGCTATCTCAGCCCCTGAGTAATTAGTGGTCTCGTGTGCTATCGCGACAAGATCCACGTCGTCTGCGAGTCTTTTGTTCTCCGCCATAGTCTTCGTATGAATCTGAAGAATGTCATGACGCCCCGCCTCTGTAGGTAGAGGGATAAACATCTGAATCTCCAACCTACCCGGTCTTAAAAGAGCAGGGTCGATGATGTCCTTGCGATTAGTCGTACCGATGATAAGAATATTAGGTAAGTCCTCTACACCGTCGATCTTTGACAAAAGCTGGTTCACAGCCGTGTTCTTCACGTTCGTGCCCGCGCTACTGCCTCCTGATCTCGCAGGTGCGATGGAGTCGATCTCGTCAAAGATGATGACATGTGTCTTCGCACGGTCACCGTTCTTTCTGTAATCCGCCTCAGCGTCCGCGAAGATATCACGAATCGCCTCTTCTGTCGCACCAACGTACCTGTTCAGTAACTCGGGTCCTGAGACAATCTTAGGCTTCTGAATGTCTGACAGCAGAGAGTTTATCGCACGAGCAATCGTGGTCTTTCCCACTCCTGGTGGACCATACAGAAGCAGACCACGAATGTGAGTGATACCCATCTTTCTCTGCTCTCGCAAAGGTAGTAGGCGTGAGGAGAAAGCACGTCGAAAGATCGTGGCAAACTCCTCGTTCAGACCACCCACACCCATAGAGACACCGTCCCATGTCTGTGCCAGTAACTTCTTACGAAAGTGTGAGTGACCCTTCTTGATGATCACGTCCTTGCTGGAGATGTTGAACAGAGTCTCTCTGCTGACTACACCTTGATCCTGTACAGCTACCACCCTGAACATGTAGCGCTTGCCAGAGACCATAAGAACGAACTTGTCCTGAGGATGTAAAAACTGCCCCTCCATCGCTGTCTGAAGAATCTCGAAGAGATCATCCTCCAGAAACTCCTCGATCTTAATCTTTGGTTTTATGGAGAACAGTTGGGATCGTGATGAGCGCTTGTCCTCAGACTTTCTCTCACGTGGATCACACATGATCAGAGTACAAGCGGTCATCTTGTTATCAACCTTGACGAACTTCTCTATCTTGAGGACACCACCTTCGTCGGGAAGTCTCAGAAGCTCTCTGGTGGGACGTCCTGCGTAGAACTCATTCATCTGTACGTCTTTTGAGCCCGTCAGTTTAACGATACGTCCGTTGATCTCTCCGTGAGTCGCTTGTGTCAGGTGGAATCCTGAGACAACGACCTGAATCCCGTCCAGGAACTCCTGGGGGACAGTAGTGAGGGTCTGAAAACGTAAAGATGTCATATTTCACTTGTACGTCTCCTGGTTTTTCTTATATTGATTTAACACTTAATCTCTCTTCAAATCTATTTTTCCAACAGTGACTTCCAGTCCACGACATAATGATGCTTCGCATTATCACCCTCTTCTGTCACTGTGTACCCTCTCTCCCGTAGCAGACCCTGATACTTCTTGGAGAGACCATCGCAGGTGACACATGAGAAACCCTGTTTGTTCGCCTTGCGAATTCTGTCGCAGCAGATAATAGCTTGCACATACCCCCTCTCAAACTGAAAATCCTCCGTCAGCTCTTCCGAGTCAGGTATAAGCTGGTTTATCGCTTGTTTCTTAAGGTAATCCATTACTATATCATAGAGTTTGGCTTATGTCAACTATCACTCAAGTTGTTGAGGAGAAATTAGAAGAAGTTGTAACGATGATTCTAAGACTACGTGTTCAAAAACGAGTGAGCTGGTCACCTGACACGATAGACAACGAGCACATGAATAAGAAGAAATCAAAGTGCTGTTGCATCTACGTGCCACCCGACAAGAGATTAGACGCAAGTGACTCAGAAAGTGACATAAGCGATGACGAGATAAGTAATTAGGCCACTCGTGGTGTAGGTACAACACACGTCCATAACACGGACGAGATCCTGGGGGTAGTTCCCAGGCGGGGGCAACGATCCTGTCCTTCATTCCTATGGTGATAGTGGTTAACATACTTGCCTTTTACGCAATAGACCCGGGTTCGAATCCCGGTAGGAGTACCATTGGGGACATTGTGACACTTTGTGTTGGCCGGCACGAAGCGTTGCTATGGGATCAACAAATGGATTTGTTTTTCATTTGCTGATTACATAGAAATGCCTATTCATCGTGGTAAAGACAAGAAAGGTCCGTATTACCAGTACGGATCTCAGAAGAAGTACTATTATAAGTCAGGATCAAAGCGATCCCGTGAGGCAGCCTACAAGAAGGCACACGCGCAGAAAGTGGCTATTCTGGCGACAGGATGGCGTGAACCCCATGGGGGAGGCGCCACCCGTGCGCCAGGATGGCGTGAACCCCATGGGGGAGGTAGGCGTAAAAAGAGAAGGTAACAATATACAGGATGTCAAAAAGAAACAAAACACCTAAGCTCCCCAAAGGTTGGTACCCTGGTGATTACGACACTCATGAGTACGTGATCTACAAGTGCGGATGCTCGTTCCACAAAGTGACTAGTGACGGAGACGGTACAGCCAGACTGAAGTGGGGACATTGTAAAGTCCACAAACAGAGACTTGATGAGGCGAAAAAGGCTATGGATCAAGTATGGAATGATCTCATGAAAGAGACAGTCGTGAAATCATTTCGTAAAAGATCGGAGCAAACTGAAGTGAAAACAAATGGAAACGGTACACCCAGATTACCATCAATAACTGAACAAAAAACGGCTTAAAGGGAATAACGTTATAGATTGCCCGCGTAGTGCAATGGATAGCATGGGAGTTTACGAAACTTTCGATCCAGGTTCAAATCCTGGCGTGGGCTTAAGAACATGATTCACATCATGAGTGTCGGTATGGGGTAAGTGGTAGCCTACCGAGCTCTCACCTCGGAGGCAGTCTGATCGTTACGGATCACCTCCATTTAACATAATAGATGTGTGCACGTGTAACTCAACGGTAGAGTTTCCGTCTTATCAACGGAAGGCAATTGGTTCGACTCCAATCATGTGCACAGATCTGTTAAACTCTTCCTTCCCATTTTGCCTCATCATCTAACCTTCGTCGTCCATTTGTCTAACACGTTCGCGTTCTTATGTATTGATTCTTTACCCACCTGAGAGTAACAATGGAGAAATTACGAAAGATTAGAGAGGATCTCAAAGACAGTAAGATCGGAGTGGTGTTCTCCTGCTTTGACCTTCTACACGCAGGGCATATTCTCATGTTGGAGGACGCTAAGAATCAGTGTGATTTCCTAATGGTTGGTTTACAGACAGATCCCACGGTAGACAGACCGGAAAAGAACCAACCAGTTCTTGACTACAAGGAGAGATTCATCGCTCTTAGTGCTGTGCGCTACGTGGACGGCATACTGAGGTACACAACTGAGGAGCAACTACTGGAGATCCTTGATAACCTGAAACCTGATGTACGCATTCTTGGTAACGACTACATCGACAAGGACTTCACTGGGAAGGACAGGAACATACCCATTCATTACCATGACCGCTCAGTACATAACTTCAGCACAACATCTATCAGGGAGAGAGTTGCTGAAGCGGAGGCTAAACGTGTCGAGTAAATCAATAGGTAAACGACTTAAACAAAACACAATGATAATACGGGGATGTAGCATAATGGTTAATGCATTCGATTGCAGATCGAACGATTCCTGGTTCAAGTCCAGGCGTCCCCTTTAGTAATTATGAGAGGTCCTATGGTGTAATTGGTGAGCACGTGGCACTATACCGAGACCCCCGTTCAAATCGGGGTAGGACCTCTGATAGTTACAAACTCACCTCGTGATGAACGTGAATATCGCTCCCCCAAATATCGCTCCCCCAGAACGCAGGAGCGTTGTCAGCGACAGCTGCCGCGAACTTGTCTCGGGAGAACACAGTAATCTCTCTCAAGTTAGGATACTCTGATGGCATGGTCATGATGTCCATCGCCATGTAGATATCACACCCGTCGGCTCGAGTACAAGGCGACACACGTTTGATCACGTGTCTTTTGTACTTTGTCCGTGCGAGATGATGATGCTTTGAGAAGTAGACAATCAGTTGTACACCCTCAGTGGGTCGAATCTCGTGTACAAGTGTTTGTAGATTCTCACCGTCTATCATCATCACGTGGGTTATGCTCTCTACATCCTGCTGGTCTACATCCTCTCTCTTCAGCTCTTGCTCTTCCGAGTCGTATTCGGGATCACTGATCTCGTTCGAAGAAAGGTAGGACGCGCCAAAAGCGCTGTCCATGTACTCGAACATCCTTTTGGCGGCGTTCTGCTCAGACTCCTTCTTGCTTCCACCTGTCTCCTTGAAGACACACCCGTAGAACTTCAGTTCTGTCCGAAAGACAGGGCGATGATCCTCACCATCGACTCTTGATGTGATGTACTTTGGCAGTTGCCAGCCTCTTTGCTGACCGAACTCTTGAAGCTTTCCTTTCCAATTCTTAGCCATTGTGATTCTGCCTATACATCTCACTCGTTCTTTCCTTTAATCGATTTTTTCCAGGAGAGTAACAATCATGGATCAGGAAATCGCTCAGGAAGGTGGAAAAACACTAGACGGATTGGCTAGACGTATGTGGCAGTACAAGGCTGTTCGTTACGTAGTTTACTTTCTATTACTGGCGATAGCAGTACTCTTTTTCGGAAGAGAGTACGCCGCTAACATTCTGATGTTTCACCCTGTCAAAGGTGGTTCTCTCAACTTCGCTCAAGAAGTCAGATTCAACGGTCTCCACGGGTACTACGTGAAATGTAATGATGAACTCAAGGAAAACCCGAAGACTCTTCTGTACTTTCACGGCAACGCCGGCAACGCCTCCTTTAGGGAACACCCTCTGAAGATGTTGAGGCCACATTTCAACGTGTTAATATTTGACTACTCAGGTTACGGACACTCTGGTGGCAAGCCGACAGAGGCTCAGTTGTACCAGGACGGTCAAAACGCTTACGACTTTCTGCGCAAGACGACTAAGCCTGAGGACATTATTCTTTACGGTGTCTCACTAGGTGGAGGTGTCGCCTCACATGTAGCGACAAAGAACGAGTGCTCTGGACTTATTCTTCAGTCAACATTCTCAGGTGTTGACGACTTTGTTCCTAGTTTACTCAAGCCTTTCGCCCCTTGGTTTCCCAACAGGTCAAATCTTGAGAAAGTAAACTGTCCTGTGCTTATCATGCACGGGCGCCAGGACGAGATCATACCTTACAGATCCGCTCGCCTGTTACACGCTCACAAGCCTACCGCAGAGTTCTTTGATCTTCAGGGTGGTCATAACAATACGTATTACTCAGAGAAGATGATTAATACTATGGTAAGATTCGCTTATGATGGCGAATCAAGTGGCAGTGATGCCTAGAGCCAATCCGAAGAGGAACCCTCCGCGTCCTCGTGGGCGGGATCTCAGCTCTTCTAGGTTGCGCTTAACAGCTGCGTGATACTCAGGTTTATTCACTCTACCGAACCACATGTCAAACCCATCTGGTCGACAGCATCCACACACCCCACACATGTCGATCATGATCATGAAATAGTTGAACAGAAATCCCGCGAGAGCGATCGCCCATTGGGCGGTGAAAGGCATGTCGTCAGGATTAGAGTGCCCCCAGTAGTAAATACAAGGGAAGAGCGCACAGTAGAAGCGCAGGTAGCAGTTGTACCAAATTGGCCCCAACTCGGTGTGCCACCAGCGGTGTTTCTCCTCATACTTTTGATAAACAGTAGAAGCTATCAAAAGATAGAGAACTGTCTCCCAGATAGGGAAGACGAAGACCACGAAGGGTAGCCATGGGTTGTAGAACATCACCATAATACCCACAATCAGGTATGCTGTCCAAAACGGCAGGTAGAATCTGAGGAAATACCCCAGTTTCTCCTGCCAGGAAGGATCCTCATAAGATTCATCAGTCACCACAATTTCTGGCGTCGGGAGAGTCACAGAGATTTCCTGATCAGACGAGTTACCAGAGGACGTCTGTGGTATCTCAATGTTCACACTGCCGGGCAGGGAATCCATTGAAATCTTGGTGATTTAGCTTACGTGCCCCGAATTGTTCTAATCTATTTTTAGAGATCTCGGGAAACGGGATCGATTTTTAAGTGACGGAATGTTCCGTCACTGATTAGTTGGAGTTCTTCTGAAGCGCTTGCTGGATTTCGGCTGTCGTTGAGGCTAACCACGCCTGGTACGCCTCCTCGTCACCATCAGGACGCTCCAGATCCTTCTCTGTCAGAATATTTCGCCCGTGATCCCATGGTGAGAACTGTGTTACCAGGAATCTCTCTTTTCCGTCCTTAATAACTTGCTCAAAACGCTTTCTATCAGGAGATCCCCAGGCTAAACGTCGTATCTCATCCGACAAATACATTCGAATGTCCTCCAGCCGTGGCTTGTTAAACGCGATAGCCCTCTCGTTCAACTCCTTCTGTAGGATCGCGGGAGACTTTTGGCCTAGGTCTGTCACCGCCCATCCGACACCTGGTCGCACAGCCAGAGTGTCCTTCACCTGTTCCACACCAAGAAACCCTCCGACGAACTTCATCCTATAATCAGTTTTGTAATAGTGCCAGATGAACGGTGCTGCCGAGAGTCCTGCCGGCATATCATCAATATTGGCACCACCTCCACCCCATCCTGAGTTGTCCTTCCAGTTCACAGACGCGTTGTAAGGACGATCGGACAAGTACGGGAAGAACGTGTTGATCCATCCGTTAATGAAAGGACCACCGGATCCACCACCAAGCTTGAAGAAGGAACGCCAGTGTTCCAGATCAGGCTTTCCATGCGCAGAGTCAACAAGTTTCTGAGTGATCTCTGACAAAGAGTTCGTCCACCCGGTGAAATGTTGGTCTTGGGGGTCCAGTTTCCTCAGTCTCTGTACACGTGCGTGTAGTTCCTCCCAGTCCTGTACAGTCCCCTCCATGTAGATCTTGGGAAAACCACAACATGTGCGACATGAGTACTCGAAGTAATCCTTCATCGCGTCCATCAGAGTGATCTCCAGACAGGCCTTCTCCACAGCAGAAGTAGTGCTGTACGTGTTCACGATATCACTCACGTAAGGTCCTGGCTTCACTAGTTTCTGAATACACGAAGAAAACTCATCGAAAGCACCTGGCCAGTCGTTATCAGGGGATCCCTTCACAAACTCATCACGGCGAATCTCGATCTTTTCACGGCCTTGATGTGAGACGAACGTGTCACGAAGGCGTTCCGCGTTCAGCTCGATATGCTTAGCAACCCCTTGTGCGATTAGCAACCAGAAATGTGATGGTGCCAAACTCAGAGGGTAATGCTTGTCAAAAGCCATGCCGACAGCGGCGATGAACCCGTGTTGCTTTCTCAGGCTCACAATAGGGTTATCACCGAAGCCTGTCGCCTCAACAACCTCGTTGTTGATACGCAGACGAGTCGCGTTAAGCGCGTTAACTGGTTCCAGTTTCGTCGCTTTGTTCTCAACATTATCGACAACAAAAGGTACAATCATTGATCCCTTGCTTTCTGGTTCTGTTGCCTTTGACTTTACTGGAGATGTGGGAGATGTGGGAGATGTGGGAATCTTAGACTCCCCACCAAGGAAGCTTGCCATAGAGTAGGTTTGAAAATCGGTCATTGTTATTGATACTATATTTGATTTTGTGCTTATACCGACACAAAATTCTGTGAGCGCTTGTTGGTTTATCTTAAATGTACCCTCGTCTACAAGTTTCTGACGTGATTCATTTCAATTTTCTATGATGAGGGTACCCCCTCAGTAGCCACACTGCCCACAGTATCCACAATCGGTTCCACAAGCAGTGTATTCCAGACCCTCGTCTCCGTCGTCCCACTGAGACCAGCGAGTTCGTCGGGATTTCTGCCTTTCTCGGCGCACCCCCACGTTGTAGCAGGTGATACACTGAGCCTTGGTGTACTGCTGTTCTCTGAGCTCGTCAAAACAGTGATGAACCCAACGGCACTTTTTGCCGCAATAGCTGTGGTCTGTGTGCTTTTTCTTACACGTTGGACACCCGTTCGCGATTAGATCACGAACCAGATCGGCGTCGTAGCAGGTAGGGCACTGAACGTACTCTGTGTATTCGTGTTCTGACTTTTGATCGGGTCGGTAGTGAAGCCACTGGCAGTCTCCCCCACACTTCTCACAGGAGTGCTTCGTCAGGCAGTCGGGACACGTCAGCTGTCTGGGTACGTGTACCCATTTCTCCTCCCGAATATCGGCTGTTTTCGCCATCTTTGTTGGTGCTCTCTATAGAGAGAACAAGTAGATTCTGATCGATTTTTACGGCTTACGCGATAAGCCCAATCTGTAGTTCAGTGTCGTGTTCGTCCCTGCCAGAATATGAGCGACTATACCGATAGGAATAAACAGCGCTAAAGCTGCCCAGGCGAAGTTCTGCCAGGGAATCTGCGGGAAGTGATAACGCCGAGCCATCTCGAAGATTATCAGAGTGCCTAGAAAAGCGGTGATAAGGTCAAACCAGGCTAGTCCCCCGATGCGAAAGCTACGAAGGTACTTGAGGGACATACTATGTAATACTGAGCAAAACTCAGTGTGACTCAGTGTGACTCAGGGCATCATACCCAGAGTCAATCTCTGGTATGCCTGTGTGTGTTCCAACCACTGTTCTGGTGTACAGTAGCAGTGGTGTGGCGTGTTTTTCTGATCAGTCTTGGCGATGATTGATCCAACCTCCAACTGAGTGTTGAGCCACGATCCAATGCTCGTCATAGGAGGAGCGATTGTCCACTTTTCTAAGGTGACCCCTTGATCACAAGAATAAGTGTGAATCAGCTTGGCGTGTTTCACTCCTGTGACTTTCCGCACAACTGAGAAGAAACCAGACTGTTTCGCCTTGAAATCAACCTTGAGTTCGACAAGGACACCTTCGTGCTCAGGCTTGGGAAAGGACTGTAAAAGAGCCTTCCCTTCACCAGCACGAAGTAACAACTCCGACGCAGTCTGGTCTTTCTTCCCGAAGTTCTTCATGTTGAACTGCGTGAGTTTCGTCGAGATCTCCATGTCCATTGTTTGCTGTTGGAACTTCCTCTCACGTTCCTCGGCTTTCGCCTTCTTCGTAGCACAGTTTCCCATCAGAACGGCTTGGACAATTCAGTGCCGTTCGCTCGCGAAGCTTTTCAGATCGTCGGATTGAATGATAAAGGAAATTACAGTCACGACCTTTGATTTTGCTAATATGTCTGGAAAGGAGAATATATCTAATCAATTTTTGTTTATTGACAACGTCGTCGGAAAATAGCTAAAAGCTTACGATAAAACGAAAATCGATCAGAAATCCTAAGAAACAAGATTTTTATGGGTATTCTATCAACATTCTGTTAGATCGACAAACGTACCGACGAAAAATCTAAGTTCGTTCACGTTCCTCGTGGCGTAAGCCCGAAAACCTCACTTACCACTACAATCACCTTGCTAACATGGCTTCCGAAGGAAAATCCGGTCTGACCCGCCTAAGAAACTTAGGCGTGTCGAGCTCTGCGAGCCTCGACTGTCTGACGAAAGAGAAGAGAATCGAGAAAGCGATCGACACCCTGGCGGTAGATCAGGCGATCGAGCTGATGTTCGCCATGATGAGGAAGGACATTCTCCGTCAGATGAAGGAGAAGGAGACGAAAGACTGGGAGGGCAAGTTGTGGTCCACTGAGGACGATCTCGCCATTACCGAGGAGACAAAGAAAATCACAGCTCTTCTACCTTCCGGTGTCACCGAGGAGGATATGTGGGGGCAGAAACAATATCTTTTCTCCAAGGTTCCTGAAGAAGCTATGGACGAGGATCAAGCAGAGGCTGCTCTTCGTCCGATCATGGAGAAGTACCACCCGATGGTGCGACTGGCTCTCGCTTTAGAGAAAGGATTCATCACAGAATACGCCGCTCAAGGCATCGCCCTGTCGTTGAACGCGAACGCCATGTTGTTTTGAAGGAAGTACGTGAAAAAACGTAGATTATCATAGCTTAAAAAATATCTCACTCCAAATCAGCAATGAGTTCCGTTGCCCATCCTTTCACCCCCAAACAACCACTTCCTAAAACCCTCTCTGAAGAGGAGTTCAGGAAACTGTCCCTTGATCATGCCCTCAAGAGTGACTCACATCTTTATGACTGGTTAAAAACACCCCAGGTGTCAGACATGAATCTTGACAACTTCGGTGAGATAGAGTTCAAGAGGGTGAAAGAATACACGGATCTCTACGATTGCGAACGCAATCTCGAGGCCAATTCTACGTCATTGGACATCATTGTCCGGAACAAGGCGAAACATCCAGAGTACCACCTTAAACGAATTATGTTCTCATCACCGAATGATGAATACCAGAGTTTCTTTCATGTAACCCCTGCGAACTCGTACATGTTCGGACTGGGGTGGCACAACGAGAGGATAGAGGTTGTAGCAGAGGTTGTCTCTAAGAAGCCAGAGTTGTTGGATCTTGAGTTGAGTAAGACTTACGTTTTGTCGTAAATACCTATCTCGCGGAGAGCACTGTGAAAGTTCTCTTCCTCGAGAATACCAACCATCTCCTGATCAATAGGATACCCTATTCTCTTCCATTTCTTGAGTATCCTCTCTATCTGCCAACGACATCCTGTTCCTGAGCATCCCAGAGAGATGTTCTCGTGCTTGTTCCAGTGACGAAAGACAGACTTGATGAGATCCCCTTCCTTGAACGGGTTCATCTGGTAAATAACGAATGTCATCATGTCTTGCCCGTCAGAGTACCGCATCTTACACTTCTCCAAAAACGCTGCTTTCCCAAGTTCACCGTACAAAGGAAGAACGCCGAACATGTGCCAGTCGATGTAGCTAGTCCCTAAATCTCTCCCCTTCTTCGTACAGTGATCACAGTTGTTATCACCGAATCTACCACACTGTAAGCATCGCGTACTCAGCCTTTTCAGCTCCTGTTTAACAGAGTAGATCGCCTCGAAGAGCAGATTGTGTGGGTAAGCTTTCGGCTTGTCCTGATACTTGATATGCCCGTACTTAGGCCATAGCAGGTAAATTAGCTTGGCTGTGTCATCGAACAGACCGGAGAAACTCGTTTTCTGATTGACAAAGAACCCTATCGCTCTAATCTGCTCTGCGAGTGGCAGATGCTGAAGAATACATGTGTCAAGCTCCCAGTACTCCTCGTCTTTCAGCTCTTGTATCTTGATGGCTACAAAATGGTCTAACTTGTTATCCTCATCTGTCCAGTCATCTCGTGGCCATCCTTTGTATGGAGGAGCCTTCCACTCTTGGAACTCTGTGGATAAATCCATAATAGCATGGGACGTTTTCCGATAATGTTTATGTTGAGATTATGACGAGTTATTGTTAGAGGAATCATTTTTTGAGTTAAGGTAGGGTTGGTAAGACCAATAATGGATAAGTGGGTTATTCTTGATTATGAGTCCTTTGTGGACGAGGACGACTTTAACGTGATCAACATCACTTTGAAAGATGATAGTAATGACGAGTTCAAGTACCTTGAGTCGGTGCGATCTTTTCTTTACGGTATACGACAGTCATACCCTGACTCTGAGTGTGTGGAGAAACAAGCAAGTGTAGACATCCCACGGCAGTTATGTTTCATTAATAACCAGGAGGTGAGCTCTTACTCAGAGTTCATCAAGAACATCGGGTACACCGATCTTCTTAAGGAGGCTTTGCTTCTTAGTACACAAGCGTCTATGTTCCCTGTAACGGCTAAACTGTTTGAACAGTATCACGATCATGAAGAGGGTGTTCACGTCTCTGATTTTACGGATGACAATCCTCTAACTTTTCGCTTTTGGGTTCTTGATAAAAGTAAGTTGAAAGTGGAGATATCAAAACAGTTTCGTGTTATTAAGGTTGATAAACATGCAGAAAAGAAGATACTGAAGACGCTAAGAGTGAACATAGTTCTCGAGGTTTCTGACACAGAAAACGATGTAATGTACTCAGTTGTGAACACGTATAAATAACATAAGTGTAGCAATAAACAGTGATATAATGACAGCTCCTACGACAAAACTCGTCCTTTGCATCTGCAAAGACCTTAAGATGTCCAAGGGAAAGGTTCTCGCACAGTGCACACACGCCTCTCTTGGTGCTACCAGGAGCGCGAGAACCGAGTTACAACTTCAGAGATTAAAGGAGTGGGAGTCTAACCCAGCTCGTAGAGTTGTCTCTCTTAAAGTGGAGCAGAAGGAGCTTCTGAAGATTGAGGAGATTCTTGCTTCTAAAGACATCAATTTCTACACACAAGTAGATCTTGGTCTGACACAGGTTCCTCCTAACACAAAAACAGTTTTGGCGATAGGTCCTGATCAAGACGAAATCCTGCAACCGATTATCGGACACTTAAAACTGTACTAGAATCTAAGAAAGATCTCTGCTAAAGAAAAGCATGGCGGAACCAGCATCGACTGAAAAGCTGGTAATTACTGTATCTCACGACGAAGACAGTGTGGTAGATGAGATGGAGCAGTCTGTCTCAGACGCAGACTTCGCGCCGACAGAGGAGGAGCTGAAGGTGATGCAGGAGGAGGCTGACAGATTACGCAAAAAGTTTATCTGTCTGGCGGATATCAAGAGGTTTACCGAACATATCCGAGAGATAGAGCAATGGCTAAAAGAGAACGGAAAATCTGTGCCTACGGACGAGGAGATTGAGGCGTTACAGCATCAAGCTCACCAGCTCACCAGGAAGTTCTCGCAGTTACATGAGATTAAGAAACACACGAACTTCCTCTCCAATATCGAGGAGTATGACGAACTTGGGGATGTTGAGGATGTTGAGGAGGTGAATGAGATAGATGAGGTGGATGAGACAGATGTAGAAAATACAAAAGGACGCTTTGCGTCTCGCAAAACCCTAGATAAAGAGAGTGAGGTGTTGTGATATTGTGCGAACAATGATGCGAACAGCTAACCTCATTTGTGAGATTCTTTTTTACAACAGCGTAGCCTTCATGACCTTTCTTCTCCTGAACCTTACATTGGAGAAGGAGGTTGAGATGGTCATACAGAACACGAAGATTTTATCAGTTATCATTTTCCCGATACTGACAGGAAGTATTGTCATGTATCGGGAAATGTTGAGACCAAGACCGATTCTGTTAGGGTTACGACGACCTGGATCCGATGTTGGTGAGTGGAACGGTGCGTGGGTAGGTATCGTTGACAAAACAGGGAAAGTTACGGGAGCATTTTTCGAAGAGTGTAAAGATTATATCGGTCACCCCACGGACTGGGTTGATCTGATTCGAGTATACCACGTTCTAAAGACCTTAAAGTGGCGGGAAATGTCTGTAGAGGATGTTCAGAAAACTGCTGGGGTGTCGGGAGCTGACTTAGGACAAAGCCCAGGATCAGCCCCGATAGTTTCCAGTATAGATCCGTCAGCTTTTGGTATCCCAGACCGTAAGACAGAAGAAATTGCCAGAGAATTTCTCCGATCAGCAAGTAATGTAGGTAAGCGGGGGCAGACCACCCGATCAGAACACGAGACCAAAACGATATCCACTCAAACTTCGTCATCCCCCAGTAAACGACCTTGTCTAAACCATGGTGACGATACTGACCGTAACGAAGGATCAGGAGGAGAACGAACGTAGCTGTGTAAATAATACCAGCATTAGCCCATTGAGGTGTTTTATCTATCATGTTAACCACTTATATAATACCACTTATCTTATCCTCTCAACTTCTGTAGGGGATAACATAAGCGAAAAAAAATAACTATTCATGTCAACCATGGGAAACACATGTATGAACACTCGCCAAGAACTGGCGCCACAAGTAACTGCTGTACGTACTACGTGTCACCATCGGCCACCACCTTCTCAGACAAAATCTCCCAGGAAAAAACCAAAGAGTAAAAAACAAAGAAAACCAATACCTTCCCCACCAAGAGTACTCTCAGAGGAGCAGAAAAATATGGAACGAGTGCGAGCATTTATAGAGAACAACAATGAGTGGCCAGAGTGTAATCAGACCATTCTGGAGACTTTACGCAAAGGAAGTACTCCATCTCCTTCGTTAAATCCACCTGTTGATGAAGTTTCAATAACTACGAACGACACGTAGGTACTCCACGAGAGACATGTTGAATAACAGCCTGATATCGCCTATCAAGGTCATTAAAGTCAGGATCCTTTTTCATCATCTCGTTCATGATATCCTTTAGCTCTCTGTGAACACGAGTGTTTTTGTGGACAGCACGCCTTGTCACGCAGTCCAGAGCCTTCCGAATGTCGTAATGACGTTTCATCATCACGTAAACAATCTCTTTCTGTCTCTGAATCTCGTCCCAATGAGTTTTTAGGTGTACCACTAGAGCTTCCACCTCTTGGTCGTTCTTACGTTTGCTCATACGACCGTTGTACTTTGACGCAGATCCTCCGATTATCTGTCGTAAATAACAAGAGAACCCGTTATCCAGTACTTTCGATGATCCAGAACGTAAACGTTTCCTTGTGTTACTCTCTGCTGTTGGTGGGAAAAGGTAACGAGCCATGTGATAGAACGAGTTAAGAAGATCGGTCTTCCACCCGTGAAGTTGGTACATGAACAGCTTATCATAGGAGACAGCCTCGATGAGCGACTGATCTCCTGTCACGAAAACAGGCTCCTCGGATGTCTTGATACAGTACTTCATCACTTGGTGTGGAAGATAGTCGAAGAAAACGAACGATATCTTTCTGCCTTCGTACTCAAAAGAGAACTCATCAGTAAGACCCATAATACTCTCTTTTTTAAACTCGTCATTCATGTAGTCCCATCCTTCCGACCTCGCAATATGCTCATCGTTAAAAGAATCATCACTATCTTCTGATGTTACTGTGTCGTCACTGTCAGTCTCAGTCTCAGTCTCAGTACTTTCCTCTTTTATTTTTCTTCTTTTCCTTGGCAACATTCTGTGACCTAATAAAGCCTCCTTGATACCCATATGTTTGAAAGCAGTGAAACGAACACCAAGAAGAACGAAACGAATCGGATTGTCATTGCTTTCGTTCATCTTGATAATTGTCAGGATGTACCTGCGTAGATGCTCAAAGGTTGACTGATTTGGATTGTCAACCATCAGACCTTTGTCAGAGTCCGAGTTGTACGCGAAGTACACCTTTTGAGAGTACCCCCTGTGTTCCCTCCAATACTCAGAAGGCATGACAAAATGCTCGATCAGCCAGTCTGGACACACGAAGTCCATCTCTTTCTCTGTCAGAAAGTGAAACCCACACGCAGGAAAAAGATGTCCGTTCAGACCTGCTCCTCCTGTCATAAGGATAAGACTCTGATGAAGTTTACGATTCATAGACTTCTTACACGCCTCACACTGACATCCTTTCTTCTCCTTCTCTAACTTCGCCAACTGCTTCTTCGTCATAGGTCTTGTACGAAACCTTGACCCGTTGTACTCATCGATACAGACGTACGTCGATCGTTTAATGTACATCCTCTGATCAGGTATCGCGATCTGAAATACGATAGGCTCATCACTTTTCTTAGTTCCGAAAATAACTTCTTCACGTGGGTAAACACGATCTGACTCCCCGAACTGCTCGCCAATCTCCTTGATGTATTCAACGTCTCTATCAGCAGATATGATAAGATTTGGGTGCTTCTCTCTGAGGATCTTCGCTGTCTTGAACGCGTTCATTATGTCTCCGAACCCTTGTGAATGGAATAGTTCGATGACAATTTTGTGTCTCTCATGATCGATCGGGAACTTCTCCATCAGGTAGAAGAAGAAATGATCCAGAAACTCCTCTGGAGTGTACTTTTTCGACCATGATCTGATGTAGTTCCACTTGAACTTCAGCTCCTCCGCGAGCTCTCGTAAAAAGCGAATGTACATGGTTAACGTACAAGTTACCTAGATAACCTCCTTTTCTTTATTCCAACCTTGTCCTATGTAGTGCTGTTTAGTCTTCATAACAGGCATATCGGGATCCATCCCCCAGTTTACCTCAAGAGATCGCACTTGTTTGGCGTCCCAAGTGTAGTAGATCAGAGCGCCACCCATGATGAACGCTGCGAACCATATGTCAAGATGACCAAAATAAGCCGCGATAGCTGTCAGAAGAGCGTGCTTGTTCGCCTCCTGTGAACGAATCGGGTTATCATCCTTGGTCATGAACATAAGAACCAGAGTCATACCAAGAGTCGCGTAAAACATTGGGTTTCTAAAGTCCTCCTTAATCAGCTTGAACTTCCCTGACTTGTAAATCACCACGAACAACCATACTACACCGAGAAGAACAGCCAGCCACATAGGGATCAGCTGAAACATCGTGTTAAACTTGATGTCATCTGGTGCGTAATGAAAAAAGTTTGAGCTCATGATGAACCTTTACTATGAAATGGGATAGATATTCGAGCCGAAGGCTCGAATAGTCCGTTAAGGGATAAATCAATAACAACATACGCAGTCATTTCCGATAAACGCGAAGTACGGCTCTCCAGCGTGTTCTCCGAAGAACCGTTTTAACTCGTTCTTCACCATCTGCTTGTCGAACCTCTCATCCACAGACTTTCCGAAAATACCAAGTTCCTCTGTCACCCCAATGACCTGCCCGATAAAGTGACCATCATGTTCCCCTTCCACACAATCGTGTGGAATATTAAGAATATTAAGTTTTCCTAACCTTTTCCCGCGAATGGAATACATGAACTCCCATATATTGTCAGAGAACATCTCTTCGAAATCCTCAGGTGTCTCACCGAAAGAACGAATAAGAGAGCACATGTCTGAGGAGAAATGCGACTCTAACGGGATTAGTTTCGGAAAGTAAACTCCCATCGCCCAGCCTTTCATTCCTCCTTTCTCACGCATCCAGTCCCCCGCGGGACCAGATATACAAGTCTTAATATCCCTCTCATCTCCTTGCTTACGACAGAAAGAACATGACTCAGATCTTCCTCTCATCACAGGAGCGAGATCATTAATGTTGATCTTGAGCTCCTCGTCGATAAGAAGTATGTGCTTGAAGCATATCGCTACTCCGAACCCTAATTTAAGGGTGTAATCAGAAGCGTACTTTACCATCGAGATTGGTGATTAAAGAACCAGGAAAACGTTAGCTTATCTGTCGATTTTTCATAAAATCGAGGCTTCGCTGTCGATTTTTCATAAAATCGAGGCTTCGCTGTCGATTTTCACCCTTGGTAATCGGAAAGCGTTATGTAAAACGTGTAATAAAGGGAAGACCATCTTACAGTAAATGGAGGTTGGTGCCGCTATTTTCCTTTGGGCGTTTATCGCCCTCGCTATCGGAGTTATGTTCTGGTTAACGTGGTACGCCTGCTCGGGTATCTGCGAGCATTGCTGGCGTAGTTGTTGGGGACGTAGGCAGGATAGACAAGCTCGTCGACATCGTCCACTTTTACATGTTGATGATCAAGAAGATCTAGAGAATCCTGTGATAGCTGAGACGTCAGCTGGTGATGAGCAAGGTTGATCAAAAACTAAAGAAAATTGATCTGATTGGCTGAGGAGCCATGAAGGATCCGTCAGCTCATGGCAAGTATGGAGGAAACCCCAAACTTACGCACAATGTCCAAACGACAAAAGCAATCAACGCGACGTAGCCCGAAGACTTACTGTGCACTTACCCGGCGAGGCCGGCGTAGGATGAACAGTAGCGCAAGGGGATACCTACGAAATCGCTGCTCTAACTTGAGCAAACACTTTCAGTTCATGGTGCCCGAGAAGTACCCTGCGCTTGACATCCACGACGAGGAACTTGAATGGGAACTCTTTCTTCGGAGAGAAGAGGAGGAAGAGGAAGAAGAGAAGCGAAAGTACGAGGCAGAGATGGAGCGACAGATAGACTGCTTGTACGACTATGATCCGTTCGGGTGGGACTATCCCTCCTCGTATGGTGGCTCACATTCGACCTACTACGATGAGAAGGAGGAGTACCCTCTTAAGAAGGTACTTGGAATACCTGAGGTAGTCGATGTCGAATGGCGCTCACTAAATGATCGGTGGATCTTTCTGCCCCATGATGTCCTTGGTCTGGTGGCTGATTTTCAGCCAGGATTTACCCTGCACAACAATGCATATCCCGACGCGGTGGAGGAAGGAGTTTATTCTCCCGACCTCTCCGAACTAGTGTCAGGGTACTTCCTAGGCCAGAAACGGGTTCAGGAGGCGAAGACCGCTTACATCATTCACGTTTCTGTCTCAAACTACAGCCTCAACAAGAAGAAGCAACAGTACGAGGGCATCTTGAGAATCATCGTGATCACCCATCAAGGGTTGCGCCAGTTCAACATGCCGTACTCTTTCTGGTTCGAGAGAAACAAACAGACCAAGAATCTCTTGTTCAAGAGAGGCAAGCCGAAGAGAAGACTTCCCAATGTTGTCCTTGACAGCACCTTTCAGAGGTTGCTGAGGATCACGAACTAACGCCATGACAGGAGCCAATGGCTCCACCATAGTAAATCAATGTAAAAACGACTTAAAGCGAGAAAGGAGATATATTGCGGGCGTAGTGTAATGGATTATCATCCTGGTTAGCCATGTCAGGGATCCTGGTTCGATTCCAGGCGTTCGCATTGAAAGTATGATACCATTAGTGCGGGTATAGTGTAGTGGTTAGCATCTGTGATTTCCAATCATAGGACCCCAGTTCGATTCTGGGTACTCGCACTAATGGTATCAGTGACGCTATGTCACGCTTGAATGACAAAGCTCCGAACAGCAAGACACTTACAAATGACTGTTAATCATTTAACGTAATGGAGGTTGTTAAATCATTCAAGGGTGGTTTAGTGTAATGGAAGCATGACTCGTTGTGGGCGAGTCGGTCCCGGTTCGGCTCCGGGAGTCACCCCTAAATTACCATGTTAACTCATGTGTGGGATCGTAGTGTAACGCGAGCACGCTGTACTGAAAATGCAATAGTCCCTGTTGAAGTCAGGGCGATCCCATAGCCCAGTGCCATGCTGGGCTCAACGGACATCGTCCGTTGGGTCCCACAGATGGGTTAATAGGAAAACGGCTTATCCTTTAAAACCCTGATCAGGGCTTTAAGGGATAAGCTCCGCGACCGCCGTTTCCTGGCGGATCATCGAGAAATGGCTTAAAGGGAACGATGAAAGTATCATGAGGCAGTAGTTCAAAAGTAGAATGTGAGATTCCAACCCTCAAGACACCGGAGCATTACCGGTCTGCCTCCTTCAAAAAACCCGACTTACATAGTCTCTGAGAGCTTTAAGAAGTTCTGAGAGCCTATGTAACTCAGTGGTAGAGTAACGGTAACGGAAGGTTTGATTCCTTCCTCGCCCGTTGTAAATCTCGTGCGACTTACAAGGGAGCGGTGTTGGTACATCGCCGTCAGCGTTGGTTCGACTCCAGCCATAGGCATTAAACGCTCCGCAAGGGGTCAGATGTACTTATGAGTTTATGAGTTCATGTGATCCCCTGTGTAGCTCACCGGTAGAGCAGTTCGCTGTAGACGAATGTGTAGAGTGTTCGACTCACTTCCGGGGGACTCTTTAGATTCGCTGTGTCAGCGTATGTAAAGTGTTATTAAGGGATACACAGAGTGTAATTTATTTTTGGGTAATTTGACGCTACTTCAGCCGAGTGGGAGATTTTCGTGTTTCCAGAACGCCTAACGTAAAGTTAAACTGATCTAAAAGAGTCAAAATAGAAACGTTTTACACCCAATAACCCGATACATAGAGTGTGTTTACACAATGTCTGACCGTGCTAGTTTTTCCGCTTTTATTCTCATGATCTGCTGGATAGCGTTTAACGACGATTCATCAAGCTTTGAGATTAACTGGACTCTTCCTCTTCAGGCGCTGTTCTGGGCAGTAATGGTCTATGTGAAAATGCTTCTTTGCATATGTGGACTTACTATCTTCTGTGCAGTTTTGGTTACCATCTACTACTACAAAGACACTGTAAAGGAGAAGGTGGTTGAGGGCATATCTCGTTGCTTTCCACGGAAGAATAAGACGACTTTTGCGGATGTTGTCTTTACCGTCATGATGCATAAGAGGCTCGGAAAGTAGAGTGTTTAGAGATGGAAGAATGAATGGACATAAAAAACAAAAAAAACAAAAAATAGTTAGTCAAAGGACAATAGCAAAAGAATGCGTACAACGTTATCTGAAGTAAACCAAGTAATACTAAAGAAGAGATGCCGTTTTTACTGAGTTACATTCTGTCAGCTCTATTCATCGTAACGTGCGTCTTTTTGTGGTTCTGGAACAACAATCCTGGTGAGATTCTGGAGATTGCTCAGAAAGCAGAGACGAAGTATCCAGATAAGTTTTCAGACTGGAGGAATAGATGCGAGAGACTGTACGAGATTTCAGGAATTCCCCTACCTTTACGCGTTGAGGCGAGTAACAAGATAGGAAAAGACAAGCAGAACACACATCGTTACAGCGTGTACCTACCGAAAATCCTGAAATCTTCCATACCAGAGGCTCTACAACTTATGCAGGTTCCTGAGTCTGCCAGAGAGGAGATCCGGAAGGATATCGAGGAGCATAATTTGGAGATCATCTACGGTGTTGATCTGTCTTGCCCATGTGGACGTATCTACCTTAATCGCTCCTCGGAGGAGGTGCTGGCGTGGGAATGGTTGGATAAGAAAGTAGCACAGAAGAAGTACTTAGTGGTCACACCAAGTATAGCCACGGAGAAACTGAACTCAATGTTCTCGAAAGAGATCGTGACGAGGTTTTTAGAGGTGATCCCTGAGTCTCAGTGGGAGCACTGTTGTGTTAAGTATGACACAAGAGAGAGACAGGATGTGCCATGTGCTCTCTACTTCTCACCGTTACACGCGCCGTCCCTGGAACAGATCTTTTCTAAGCTCACTCTGCTGATTAAGGAGATTGGGAATCAAGATGATCTTGACTCATGGCTCAATCAGTACAGGAGCTGTTCTGTGAGTTGGTTTGTCCTGACGAACAAAAAAGGGGCTGTGGAGTTATCCGTGTATTTCAACACGAACGGTCGTCTGGTGGATCTGATAGAGAGGAGATTGTACGCATACACGTGTTAGCGTACGCGCCCTAATCATCCCCGAACAAATCCATGAAACCATCATCAGGATCCGAGTCCGGATCGTCAGGAGGGTCAGGAACCTCGATGACCTTCTTAGGTTTGTTCACGGATTTCGCCTGGCTGAGGCGACCCTGAATAAAGTTCTGCCACATATGTTCCTGAATTCTTGAGAACAAGGACTGAAAACCGGGATTGACGATCCAACGAACTTGGTCGTCCTCCGAGTAAGTGGCAAGTCGAGCACGCGCTACGGAGCTCAAGACTTTACCTCGCTTTTTCAGTTCTGCTTCGGCAGCAGGACATATTTTCACTTCAGTCATCGTTAATCACGATACATCGATTAACCTGTTCCCTTTATCTCGTTTACACCACTACACAAAACTGTGATTGTGCCTCTTGGTCTTCCCGCCAGGCGGAGTACCTCTCAACGGCTTGACGGTACCCATCACGAATCTCCTGAGTGGGTCCATGAACCGCGATGTAAGCACAGTTACCGACAGCTGTAGTGTTCCAGACATGAAACTTCTCTTTTCCCTCCACAGGCATCTGTTGTTTACAGAACTCCTCGTTTGTGGCGTTCTGCTTACAGACACCGTCAGCGAAAAGAGCTTGTTGTTCGAGAGGCAGTTTGTGTACGTACGCACGAGCCTCCACAAGCCTGTCCAGAGGTACGGACAGACCGTAATTAGGTAGGTTGGTAGCAGGGTGTTGTTTGGTATCCTCCATGGTTACACAGTTTCACTGCTTATTTTATACCGATAACATGTCAACACCAGCGATGTTTATCTGCAAAAGATGCAGAGGTGTACGCAAGAGAATCCCTTTTTACTTATTAGCTCGTAAGGAAGACCGAGATAGTTTCGGGCATGAGAAACACGAGTACTGTTTCTCATGTAACTCAGGAAAGCATCACAGGAAGATATTCGTCAGCGCCGCTCAAGGCATACTAGCGATGAGAGAGATTCCTAAAAAGGAGAGGAAGGAGCACAAGTTGTTTTTCATGTTCTCTGACACTTGTGTCTTCGAGTGTCTGTGTCAGAATGAGGAGAAAATCAGAAGTCCATCCTCAAAATCATCAGACTCCAACAAGGGATGTTGTCTCTGACCTCTCGTTTTTACTTTCAGAATCAGATCATGGATCTTTTATGGAGCGTTTTCAGATTAAACCACTAAGTGAAGGCGACTTTAGACGCGGTTATCCTGAGGTGATCGCACAACTGTCCGACTTAGAAAATGTCACAGAGATCAAGTTCTGGAATCTCTGTCATTATCTCTCATGTACTGTTTATCATGACATATACGTCATCATAGACAGTAAAAACAGAAAAGTTGTCGGAGCAGGAACCATTCTTGTTGAGCCGAAATTCTCTCATGGGTGTTCTTACCTGGCTCATCTGGAGGATATTGTTATTGACAAGAAGTATCGTAAGTTAGGTTTAGGGTCTATGATGCTCAACCATCTGATTAACGAGGCGATGAAACGAAGGTGTTACAAGGTTCGTCTCATCTCTAAACCAGAGGCTGAAGGTTTCTATGGGAGACACGGTTTTACGTGCGACCAACAGGGGTTCTCACTCTGTCTTTGATCGGTGTCTGTACTGACGGAGCCATCGGAGTTTTCGCACTGTTAGCACTGTCTTCCTCACTGTATGAAGCTATTCGCTTCAGTGGAGGGGGTCGTGGTTTTGTGTAGCGCTCGTCCAAGATGTGGAGAGCGACCATCGAGGCTGCTCGATTTCGTCGGGGTTTCAGATACTTGGGAAACCAAGGCTTCTTTCCTTGGTATCTCGAGTCTACTTCGTCAATAACAAGATTGCTGACGAAGTTGATACTGTTGGAATCGAACAGTTTTCGTGTTGGTAACGGCTCCGACAACGAAGACGCTCCATGCGTCGAATGTCGAAAAGGAGCGGAGTATGTGTTCCTTCGTCGATTTCGTAATCGTCTCTTTGCCAACAGAAAGGTGGAGTTTGGCGACACTCTCTTTTTACTCACTTCTTTCTCACCTATCTTTCCTTCTCCTTCCTTCTTCTCTTGGAGAATAGGAGAATCGTGAGATTTACTGTCAGTCATCTCCTCGATTGTCAAAGGTATTTCTAAATGATCCATATATCCTAGCCTGAGGGAATCATTTTTGTTTTAACGGCACGTCTATTGAATAACTATTTATCTTTTTGAATCACCTGACCGTTTGGCGAGAGAGATAGAATCTTACGGTGGCCGATTTTTCGAATCACTCAGATCCCATAAAGAGAATTCGGAAGATTCTGGCTGTTCTTGGTCTTAGCTCACCGACACATTTGTTCATATTAGAGACAGAACAAGGCTTATTAATCCTGTTCTCATCAAGCGCTTTCTTAATTGATTTAAGGGTGATGTGTTGCGCCTCAGATGTCTCAATGTACGACTTAGGAGCACCGCGTCTGAGCAGAGCATTATGTGCCTCACGCATGCGTCGTGTGTTAAACAGATCGGTGCTGTAGTTATCCCCTACATCGAAGACGAACACACGGTACACCTTGTTTCCTCGGTGTCCGTAAGTATCCAGAATAATAGCAGGATGATCTGTCAGATCTAGCCTCTCGTTCAGAATGAGATGACCGTCCTTAGTCACGCCTATTTTCAGAGTAGTCGCACTCTCCTCGTACACTTCGTCTTGTAGAACCTCGATGGAGTTCTTGTGATGAGGGTCGTATCTTCCTCCCATATCCGCGAGTTTACCAGTATCAGCCTCTCTTATCATGAAGGTGACAACAGGCTTGTTCCTGCCAGGTGGTGATCCGAGAAAGATCGCGCCTACACCGTCAAGAATCTGACCGCGCCTCAGAAGAGTGTTACGACCGCCTTTCAGTAACTTACGCACTAACGCAGGAGTAAGTACGTAGTAGTCTGCCTTCAGTCCTGACATATCTAGGATCATAAATGCGTCTGTTACTCTAGAGGAGATAGTTTATCCTTTAAAACCCTGTTCAGGGTTTTAAAGATGGAGCATCGCTCCATTCGGAGCTTAGGGCTTAAGGGATACCCTTTCTGTGTGTCCACCAGAACTTTCCTCGCGTTTACGTCTAGGGATGCCCTTAACGTTCCCACTTTTTTCGTCACCCGAACCTGTATCCTCAAGGAGGTGAATTTTGAGGATCTTGTCCTGGGTGTGACCGGAAAAACACTTGTATATTCCACGGACGTGTACGTGATCGCCTACCAGACCCTCGTACGTCTCAGTTAGTTTAGCCTTGAACGTACACTTGTTACACGGTATCTTCTTCTTAGGCTTACCGTCCAGCACAAACTTGAATCCTCCCTTTGCTGCCATTGTATATTCTTCCCCTGTTTTTTCCATAACGTAACCCGATTCTTCCTTGGAGCGCACAGGAAAAATCGCTTTTCCACAACTTCTATCTTGGATCCCCTCGGCAACAGTCTGTATTTTGACCAATTTAAGGGTTAAAGGGACGACCGTCTCTAATTATCTTGGCAATCGTAAGTACTGATCATGAGTACACATCAATGCGTTGCAGCCCCACAAACATCGATTCGTCGATGTCGAAACAAAGCAAAGCACGGGCTTTACTGTGGTGTCCACGGAAAGCTCAACAAGAAAGGAACGACTAGTATCCGTCATTATGACGGATCAGTCGTTCGTTACGAGAACGGAGACATTCACAATCCTCGTACAGTCGTGAAGACGATTTCTTACTGGGTCGAGCTGAATAAGCTGTACGGGAAGAAAAAGAAGATAAGTGAGGAGGTGAAGAAGATCACCAGAATCGTTCGTGCTGGTACTGTAGGACAGGTGACAGAGGCTTTTGTCTCTGAAAAGTTCTTTCTCAGCGATGAGGCAGTCTGCCAGTTCTTCACAGGACGTGGAGACACCACTCATTTCTACGGTGAGGTCTTGGTAAAAGCACGTGCCTTTCTCGGAGTCTGTCTAACTTTGAAACGGAGAGCTGATATCATTACTCGCCTACAGGCGATCGCGCGAGGAACTCTCTCACGTCGTGAGACAGGTGTGACGCCGGAACTGATTAAGATCCGTGTTCGCTACAACAAACACACAAAGAAAATCACGAAGATTCAACGTTGGTGGCGACACTGGAACTGGCTGAAAAACCTTCCTGTCTCTCCGAAGGAGATGGTGAAAAGGTACATTCCGAACACTCACAAGATCGTCTTCCTACAAAACTTCATGAGTTACTACATCAAGCGTAAGATTCACAGGTCTCATGGATGTCCTTACTCAGGAGAGAACTACTGGGACATTCCGAAAGAAGATCGCATGGTTTACTGCTACAAGGCAGGAAATGCGACTCACTGGCGTTATTACGATATTCAGTGGCTTCATGAGGACTTTCTTCATCAGACACGCGATAAGCGTTTCGTAGTGGAGCCTACCACAAAGGAGGAGCTTCCTGAGGAGTTCGTTGTCGAGGTGGCTCGTGCCGCCTGGAGGCGCACTCGTCTGGACAACTGTTATTTACACAAGGAGGAGATTGAGGCGAAAGAAGTGAAAGAGGCGAAAGAGGCGAAAGAGGCGAAAGAAGGTGAGGAGAAAGCTGAGATCATGTACAATCGGTACCGTGACTGGGACTCTCAGTTCGCGCGTAGATCTTTGTACTGTTTCTCGCTCATGCTCTTCGACATCGCTGACAAGTTCGATATTCCTATCGATGAGGTGGATCCACTGGCTTGGCGTTCACCTGACATGCGTAAGAAGTTCCAATGGTTCTACCTTGAAAACTCGAACATCCTCTTTCAGATGGCACGTAGTTCAGGGATGTTTGATCTTGAGAACGACATCTTCTATCGCACTGGAGAGATTCTCTCCATGCCGATGGTTCTCGTCGAAGAGGACAATATGGACATTCTGTCTGGTGAGGCCGTGTTCGGCGCTCACATCTTCATGCTTCGTTCTAAGAATATGAATGAGGACGCACGTGATGTCTTCCTGAGTATCATCAAGAATGGATTTAAGGAGATGTTCCCTTGAATGGTGTAAACACCCTATTTAAGGCACATAGTGTATTAAGTTACTCAGAAACATATAAACATATAATCATGGGTTGTTGTAACTCCAAAGCTATTGATCTTCCTGATCATCAGGTGAAAGCGCTACGCGACTGTGATGATGAGAAAGTACCTGACTTTTCTCTGGATGGAGTTAACACGTGGGCGAAAGTGGTGGACGTTTATGACGGTGACACATTTAGACTATCCTTCTTTCTTGACAAAAAGGACACGAAACCCGTTAAGTTTAAGATACGTGGAGACGGGTACAACGCACCAGAGATGTACCCTCCGAAGGCACATCTTGACAGAGAGACTGAGATGAGCAAGGCGATCCTGTCCAGGAATCGCTTTATTCAGTTAGCGACAGACTGTGACGTCGAGATTGGCGCTCGATACTCACGTAAGGACGTGAAAGCTATCCTACAAAGAAACAAGAAATTAATATATGTGCGTTTTCACGGTTTCGAGAAGTTCGGAAGAGTCCTGGCTCATGTGTACCAGGACTCAGACTCAAAAAAATCGATCAACCAGATACTGATAGACGAAGGTCATGCTGTTGAATATCACGGTGAACGAAGAGACAAAAACGCGTTAACGGTAGCCGAAAAATGAAGGATATCGAGTCTTTCTTCTGTCTGATTATCGCTTTTGCTGTAATTCTGACGATTTCTCTCGCGATGTCACGTCGTTATGCCAGTAGGAAAAGAAAGAGGGAGGCTATAGAGCCTGAACCTTCCAAACCGAACATGACAAACAATCTGACAAGCAAGTACCTCGTTTTTGACACCGAGACAACGAACGTGATCAAGAACATGCACGCCCATCCCTCCTGTGGACCTGCCTATCCACACATCGTACAGTTAGCGTGGAAGATTCAAGATGAGTCCGGGTGGATGGTGCGCAATCATATCGTGAAACCGGATGGTTTCGTCATACCCGATGAGAGCGTGGAGTTTCACGGCATCACTCAGGAGATAGCCGAGTCTATGGGTTCTCCTATGAAGGAGATTCTGGAGGAGTTTCGAAAGGATGTCGAGAGTGTTGACTATCTGGTCGCTCATAACGCAGAGTTTGACGCTCGTATGGTCGCGTCAGAGTGTTACCGTTATGGTATACCCGACTTTCTTCTGGGAAAGACAATGTACTGTACGATGAAGTCGACCACACAAATATGCAAGCTTCCTGGTCAGTACGGGTACAAGTATCCTCAGTTAAAAGAGCTGTATTTTCATCTCTTCAGGAAGCAACCTACAGGAAAGCTTCATGACGCCTCGGTGGATATAGAGGTGACAGACAAGTGCTGGCGTAAGCTCCAACGTCGTCACCCAGATCTTTCCTGGGTGCTCTCCTACCAAAGGCCAAAAGTGAAAATCCCACACCGGGTAAAAACTGGCGGGTCAAAAGTCCCGCGCGGGACTCACCAGTTAAAAACTGGCGGGTTAAAAGTCGGTTTAAAACCACCCAGGAAGAAGTTTAGAGCTGTGAAAACGCAAAAGAAAGTCAAGTGATGGAGAAAGAAACGAGAAACGTTCTTTTGGTGATTTATTTCATCTACATAATCGGAATGTCCATAGTTGCTATCACCGTTCCAGAAAAGGTGGATACAAAAGGCGGTTGGATAGGCATTGGTGTGATTTTAGGAATCACGTTAGTTGTTCTCATCGTGGATGCTTGTGTCGGACGACATAGGCGTCATGAGACAATTTACGACTCAGAAGAGCCGTTTCTGCGTGTTTAATAACTAAATGAATTGATTAGATAAATATCCTTAAAAAATGTCCAGTCATTCTGAAAGAGTCAAGATCTTTATCAAAGGGAACACAGAGTACAACGTCTTCACGAAACAGTTGTATATTTACAACGGTCTCGTGACCACGCCAGTTGTCAGAAAGATGATGTTGGGTAACTACCAAGTATCAAAGACACAGTCTGGATCCATTTACGTGACTGTTCCTCCTACAAGCATTCTACTTAAATCCGATGTGTCAAAGGATAGATGTAATTAATAAAGAATAGTCCTGCGATAACAGATCCGTATTTCTTTTTCACTTTGAGAGACTGTACAATAAAGTGAGTTGTTGTAAAATATCTTTTGGAATCCTTGGATTTCACCTTTTTCTTCCACGCTAGTTTGACAGTACCGTATCCACGTCTTTTGATCATGTTCTGAGAGTCCTCAAAAAGAGCCTGCTTGGCATCATCCGCAGAACCCTCACCCATGTATTCAGTACAAAATGAACCGACTATTTTTCCTTTTTGGTCATGCATACGTGTAATCATAAGAGCTGCTGTGATTCTCTGTCCTTTGACACCGTTCATTGAGGCGTAAATACCTTCCATAACAGACCCGAACTCAGCACGTTTTAGAGCGGCTGTTCTCGAGATCTCCTTGGCTTGTTTAGGAAGAATAGAGCTGTATTTCATCATATTAAAGTCTTCAACACCTGCCATGGCTAAAGCAGCGTCGTAAGACGAGGCTTCCCATGGATCTGAACCACCACCAGCGTCAGACTGACCGTGTCCTTTTGAGAGAAAGTACTGAAAAGGAATGCGATTACCTGTTACAAACGCGGAAGGAACGTTCTCAATAGATGCCATATTATGATGCTGATATACTATGTGTTAGGTAAAACCTAACGAGCTCAGGTGCGCTTAGGCGCGTCCGGCATCTGCCAGCACAACTCATACCACTGCTTCGCCCGCGGATCCTTCTTTGCGTGAGCCATCACGTAGATCTCTGTACAGAGAGCGAAGTTGTCCACTAGCACAGTCCCCTTGATCGGGTGTTGGTAGTAGACCTCTGGTAACGCCTTCTTGCGCTCCAGAACGTCACGTTGCTTGGCAAGTTCCTCCTTTCTCTCCTGAGTGTCATCCTTCATCTCCTCCTCTGTGAGAGAGATCGGATGGTTGTAGTCCAGGATCATGACACACCGTTTGTACTTACGGCACTCGTCACGAAGACGTTGTACATGGTACGTGAACACACGCATGTCAGGAGTCCAACCATCCATCTTCTTCTCTGTCATCTTACCGTCCATATCTTGAGTCTCCCAAGTCTCTTCCGGAATCTCGGGGGTGAACCCTTCGCCCATGAGAAGCTCCAGAAGATCCGAGAGTTTCTCAGCCAGAACATCCGTGCTCTGCCCGGCGATGTCCGGCAGGTACATGTACTCCGTGAACTTGCGTCCACAGAGCGACTTGTTGGAGAAGTTGTAGCTGAGATAGCTCGTTGCTAAAGCATCTTCTTGAAGATCTGAGTACGTGTCGGTCGCGTCGTACCCGTCTTGCTCCTCCACGGTCTTCAGCTTGTTGCGCACGATGCCCAGAGGCACGTAGATGATGCCGTAACCCATGATGTAACGTGTTGTTAGATACTAAACTCTGTTTAACCCATGGCGAATCGATTTTTTTACTTTTCTAGAAAGGGCCAATGCCCGAAAAATACAGGAAAAGTGACCCCACACACCACAGGGCGATAGACGCCATAATAGCCCATAACGTCCCGTTTTTCATACTCTGAAAGTAAGGCATCTGGACGAAATACGCTAACGATACGACAAAAACCATCAGATTAATCAGTGCGTAAACAGTCTGGTAGGAGAATGTGGCGATTTTCTTGGACGGAAGACGCTCATGCCACATAAAGAACAAAGTGGGCAGAAGCGTGATAGGGGCTGACCACAGAATCGCTGCCAGAGCCGTACTCACACTACTCGCCAGAGACGCGGTAGTAGCCACGACAAAGCCTCCAACAAGAAAACGGAACCAGTACTGGTCAAAGAAAGGTTGCTCTTTCTTTTTAGCACCACCAGATGACATGACTGTATACCATTACTGATAAAAACTAACTATGTGCTCATGAATGAGCAGGTTGAAGAGTCTAGCTCCTCTTTTGCGCCTTGCGACGCCCCTCCAGAGCCGTCTTGCGACGGATGTAACGCTTGACCGCCCAGTCGTAGTCCCGAAGGAACCGCTCGACCTGGTGGAACGCGTTGTATCCGATCGCGGTGTTCTTGCGATGCTGGAAGTTCCAGTAGTTGACGCTCTTCTGCTTCCTCTTCTGCTTCCAGTGCTCGAGCTCTTCCAGCGCGCGCTGAACCTCCTCGAAAGCCAGAATCGCCTCGTTGGCACGCTCCAGCGCCCAGACCTTGTCGGCGATGATGTCGTCGAGAGAGTTGGCAGCGTCCTGGAGATCCATGTGGACGCGCGCCTCCGGTGTGATCATCTTGCGGATCTGTGCCTTGGCGGCCATCATCTTGGTGATGTTGGTCGCGATCGGGTCATCCTTCTCGGACGTGACACCGATCGGCTGTGCGGGCACCGCCTTGGTGTCAACAGACACAGCCTTGGTGTCCCCCGTCTCGAGAACGACCAGAGCGGCTTCCACCGCGACGACCTCCGCCAGAGCCTTCTCCTCTCGAGCCTCCTGCTTCTGGCGACGGCGCGTCTTCTTGTCGACCACCGGAACCCACTTCTCGCTGTCCTCTACCACCGCAGTGGCAGAAGTGTCGGGAACGTCAGACGGATCCTCGATCTGGTCGAGGATGGCGAAGCGGTTCTGGCTGGCCATCGTGTTGTTGCTTGGGAAGACTGGGACGTTGGTTGTTTTTGTTGCTTTTACTACTCATTATAGTAACAGACTTAAAAGAAAAGATCAGTTTTTCATCTGTTAACGTCTAGGAAGAAGAATGAAAAGCATGGAAAAATCGATATAAATACAGCTTCTATAGAGATTACGTATTAACTATCATCAAGATGTCGAGACGTGGTAAGGCCAAGACGTATCCTGGTTTCGACCAGGTGCCTTGTGTGGAGTACAAGGATGATTTTCTGCCACCCGAGATTCATGAGGGAGCGATGGAGAGATTGCTCTCAGAAGTACAGTTCTGTACAGATGAGGAGTCCGCGATCATGATGATGGGCAAACGTGTAAACGTGCCTCGCAAGCAGGTTGGTTACGGTGACATAGACACTGCTTACAGGTTCACCGGAGTCGATGTGGAGGCGAAAGACTGGTCAGAAGAGAAGACCCCAACTCTTCACGCGATTAAGGAGTTCGTTGTGAAGACTTTAGGTTTTCCTGTTAGTTACGTCCTGCTGAACTTGTACAGGGACGGATCTGACTACATCGGGTGGCACTCGGATGACGAGAAAGATCTCGATCCGAAGTTCCCCATTATCTCTCTAACACTGGGTGCGGCAAGACCTTTTAGGTTCCGTCATAAGGTGTCAGGACAGGTTTACGAGGGGATTCTGAAGGACAACTCTCTGGTACTCATGAACCCTCCTTGTCAGAGAATGTACAAGCACTCTCTGCCAAAAAAGGACGGCAAGACGAACGGTGTGAAAAAGCCAAGGCTGAATCTGACATTTAGAGTGATGAGATAGATGTGTAACGAAGTGAGAGTGACCTTTTTAACCATAGTTAATGTATAATCCCATAATTACATTTTCTCATGAATCAGGTGTTGAAAGCTAGGGAACTTGCGAAGAAAAAAAGGGCTCATTTACTTGCTACCGTGTTAAAAAAGAAAACTGTCGCCAAAAAAGTTGTTGTAAGAAAGCCCGTGAAGAAAACATCTAAGAAAACAGCTACGAAAACAGTAAAATTGAGAGAACAAGTTAGAAAGAGTTTGATTAAGAAGAGTGTTGTGAAGGCAAAAAGAAAGAGAAAGAGGAGAGGGAAGAAAAAGACTGGGTTACCCAGTCCGACAAAAACCATCAGTATGGTGATTTTCCCGGATCATACCTTTCCTAAATACGTGAAAGGAAGCGATTATCTCCTCGCTTACGATCGGATAGGTGATCGTCCCTACCAGAAGCTTCCGGAGCAGATGATGGAGAAAGAGCCACCGTTTGACATGATTCCAATCAGATATCTCAATATCAAGACTCTTAGAAAGTACAAAGTTGTTTGCCTGGAAATGGTCTCCAAAAACTACATCTCAGACGCCTCTTTTAAGGAGCTCATGGGGTACTGTAAGGCTGCTGGGTGTTCTACTATTTTATCTCTTTGTGATTTACATGAATCTACTTTTACAACCAGGGTGCCTCGACGTCGTGAGCGTAAATACAAGTATCGTCCTCCTAAAAAAGCAGGTATTGGTTGTAAAATATTTCTTGATTACTTGAAAGAAGGTTCTTGTAAGTATCTCATATCTTTCTGTGAGTGTCCGGAGTTTAACACTCTTAAAGCTTATTGTAAGTCATATATCAAGGATTCATTCGTCATCCCATTTCACGTAAGTCCTTCACTGTTTAAGGATTATGGTCTTGAAAAAGAGTATGATGTCTGTCTTACCGGAAAAATAACAATAAGGTATCGATTTCGAAAGAGACTGTACCAGATTGTTAGGAAAATGAAGGAGACACACGGACTTCGCGTACTCGAAGGACCTTTTCCCTACGGTGAGAAACTCTCACAAGCTTACAATAAGTCCTGGTTATCCGTGGCGACATTATCAAACTACTCTTATCTTGTCAGAAAGTATCCTGAAATAGCAGCATCAGGTAGTGTTATCCTTGGGAATATCAATGATCAAGGAAGAAGAATATGGGAGGATAATCTAGTTGAGTTAAACAACAGTATGACAGATGAGGAAATTCAGAATGCCATTATGGCAGCTCTTGAGAACAAGGATAGATTAAAAGAGATGAGCCGTAGGATGACAGAAAAGCTTCATCGAGATTACAACATTGAGATGTACAACAGAAAATTACACAGTATTATACAAAGGGTAGCTATCGAGCAAAATATCTAGCTAATTAGTAACGCTACTTGAGAATGTCGAATGACATGTTTAAACAAAGGATCGCTACTAAAGAAGCGAGAAGGAAGATCATAGCAAAAAATCTTCCTAAACCGCGAGTTATTCGCAAAGCAGTTAAGGTGAATCAACCGAATCCAAAATCAAAACAAAAACCTGTTCTATCAATTCGAAGAATCGCAAGAGCAAATGCTAAAAAAATAACTACTCCTGTACCGAAAAGAAGAGCGTCTAAGAAGAGGGGAGTGAGATCCAGAAGTGGAAGGCTGTACCCTGTTTATAAGAAAGGCAGTAAGTACGCGTATGTCTACCACTCTGTAAAAGCACGTGCTTCTACACAGGGTCCATTTCAGATGGTCAAAACAAATCCTGATTTCGATATTATTCCCTTGAAAGATTTCACTGTAGAAGTAGCAAAGAACTACGATGTAGTCTGTATATACATGCTTATCCAAACAGAACTTCTGAATAGGGAGTTTAACAAACTATTGAGAGATCTTAAAGGTGTGACAAACATAGTTCTACATCTTCATGACATTCATGATTACACTTTCGTGGATAAAACATCCAAATACAACACATCCCCTCTTAAAGAGGCGTCTGTAGGTTTTAGGAACTTTAGACAGTATCTTCTCTCCGGTGGTGTGAAACATATATTCTCTCATTGTGAGTGTCCAGAGTACTCTTTACTAAGGAAATACTGTAGCCCTCTTCTGAGTACCACAAGAGTTATCCCATTCCATGTTGACACAACTATTTTCCGCGATTACAAACAGCCGAAAAGGTACGATGTCGGATTTTTCGGAGCCGCAAGCGCGGCTTACAGATTTCGAAAAAGGATGTTGAAAATCTTGATCGCGATGGGCAGAACAAGAAAGATACGTTTTAAACATATCAAGACTCCATACGGTATACCTCTTGCGAAAGAGATAAATAGCTGTTGGATGTGTATCGCTACAACATCTAACTTCGACTATCTTGTCAAGAAGTACTTCGAGATCTCAGCATCAAAAACAGTTGTATTAGGAAACATGAACAGACAAGGTGCCCCTATCTGGGGATCGAACTATGTTCATATTGATAACAGTATGAAAGACGGTGTGATCATGAATAAGATCCTTACAGCTCTTAAGGACAAGAAATTGTTAGCTAAGAAAGCGAGTGTTATGTACGATAAGATAAGTACAGATTACTCTAATACTAAGTATGTTGAGAAACTCAACAATTACTTTAAGGAGATTGATCATCAAGAAAATGATAAAAAGGCTGAAATTATCGAAGTTACGGAGGAGAAATCAAAAAATGATCTTTAAATCTTTCTCTTTTATGTCAGAGAAAAACAGAATACAGACACCAATAAAGATGAACACAACACCAATTATGTCTTGAGGAGGGATCTTCTCATTAAAAAGAACAATTCCCACGGATATCATAGTGATAATGCTAAGAGCAGACCACATTGAGTTAGCTATACCCATTCCTGTCCTACGATAGGTGACAACAAGAAAGACACATACCATCGCGTACCCGAAAACTCCTGACATGAAGTAAAGAGGGTTGTCTGTTTCATGAAAATACTTTAGTGATATCTGCGCCACTGCCTCTGACAGAATAATAAGGAACACAATAGGAATAATCTTAAGACGACTACCACTTTCTGCCATAAGGTTCTATCTTGATACCTTAGGGGAGAAAAGAGTAATAATGGCTTCCGTTAAGGGATGTACACGTTAATACCATTGTTTTTTTTAAGTTTGTATATTAACAACGTTGGACGTGCTGATGAGCTCCAATATTACTGACAAACGGAAAGCACTCTTAGAAAGGAGGAGAGTTTTAATGGAACAACGAAAAAAGAACTTTTCTAAAAGTCAAAAACAGAAAAAGAATATTCGATCTGCGCCTGTAAAAGCTGGTGTCGTAGCGTCAAAGCCTGTTATGCCTTCTCCTGCTTCCTCTACTTCTGCTCGATATCAGAGGAGATTTCCTAGAGAGAATCTTCAAGGAACAACAAAAGATTTTAGTAGCACTAGTGTTAAACAAGTCTATGTGAGTTCAGCTTTGCGTTATTTCAGGGAGAAGTTCAGAAAAACATATAATCTGAAAAATTACCACAATCATTACGCACCGTGTTTCTTCCTTGGTATTTACAACACAAATGATATTAGTATAATCAAGAATCACCGTGGGTATAAGATTGTATGTTTTGGTGGATCAGATATTTTGAAGTTTTCACAGAAGCAGTTGGACATACGAGAACTAACGAGATGTAAAAATATTACTTTCGTAGCAGAGTCTAATTACATAGCTAAACACCTAAAAAAGATGAAAGTTCCTTACACATTCATTCCTATCTCTCCCGCTATCACAAACCCAAATACATTTAAAGCTGTTGAGAAGGGCCCGAATGTCTGTATCTACAGTGGAATCGTCTCTCCTGACTTCTATAATATTAAATTATGTATGCAGATTATCTCACGAATCGAAGGACTAAATGCCATAGTTGTGACGAATCCACAAAGATACAAATACATCCAGAACAACAAAAGAGTGAAACTCGACTATCCCCGCAATAAGGTCAAGTCGTATAATACATTGGGAGAACTAATTAAAAACTGTTACTCTAAGTCCTTCTTATGTTTAAGGCTGACAAAGAACGACGGAAACTCCGCGACAGTTAACGAGCTCGGTCTTCTAGGAATTCGCACTGTTCACAACGGCTCACAACCAAGTGCGATATCGTACAAAAACGCTGCCGATGTAGAGCGAATCATCCGTGAGGAGATGAAAACAATAGGAACTACCGATACTGAGTTATCAGACAAGATGAAAGAGTTCAACACACCGAAAAAAGAGTGGTTTACAACCTCATATTACAACTTTCTAAATCATACAAAAACACCTACGCATTCACAAGAACGAAATTACGGTTCTAGGAGATTCTACAACAGAAGAAATTTTTAATCAACGGAATACATACAACAAACATGGTCGAGCCAATTTTAATTATATTGTCATGTGTTTCTTTGTTCACTGTTATCCTTGGTATCGGTGTTAACTATCAATGCTCGCAGAATCAAGAACGACATCTGCGAGACATTGCTACGTTACAACGTCAAGGTGGAATGAGAAATCTGATGGAAGGACTTTCTGACGCCAAGGGCGGGGGCGATTGGGAGTCGGGGGATGAGATGGAGCCAGGGTGGATCAATCCACAAGCTGAAGGAACTCCTCATAATTCGGGGAATATTCCAGTTGCTATCTGGTAAGTGTAAATTATGATATTGTATGCTTTCAACTCTTTTGATTCCTCAAAACGGAGGAGTAACTTGGACAGGTAATTGTTAACACCTTCAGTTGACTCTCGAGTCCCTCGATTCTTCCTTCTAGGTAAACATTCTCAGGATGACCCTCATATACTCTCCTGTATGATAGTAAAAGGTTGTACGTCTTCTTGTAAATGGCAGAGGCGTGTGGTGGCATCAAGGGAATTGTCATATTCTTTATTGCTGATCGAGTACTAAAACACAGATCTGGTGGTTTGTTCTTCACTTTGTCTGTGCGAAGAACCCATTCACAACAATTGACAAGAAATGTAACGATAAGTTTCCCCTCTTGGGAAAACTCGTCAATGTCTTCGTAATAGCCTCTACTTTTCTTTTCTATCTCGGGTCTTGAGCGAAGCGAACACATTCCGTCGATTTTTTCTAGTTTTGACTGAATCTTTCTTTTCGGGAGAAAGCTGTACTCAATCGGGTCAACTTTCATCATCCATGAAACCAGTTGAATTCCGTGAGATAAGCAACTTTTCGTAGGATAGTCTTCACATTCCAAGTGATACGCATCATCCATAGCCAGTTTGTAGAGGCGAATCAAGAAGGAGTAAACAGATGTAACCTCTTGAAGATCTCCTTTCTTCAAAACCTTCACAATACATCTCTCACCTGGTTCTATCATGGTGTTTGACTCGTCGGAGATTGTGTCATCATTTTCAGAGCACGACTCTGTGTCAGACTCACTAGAGCTGGTCTCGCTTTCAGAGTCTGATTCGCTGTCAGACTCCTCAGAGTCGGAATCACTTTCCGACTCATCTGAGCTCGAGCTGACGACTTTCTGTCGTTTTTGTTCACGGTCAATCTCTTCCGCTTTTGCCAAGACCTTACATTTCGTACACAAACTCTTCGAGTACTTCGTCCTCACCTTTGGGAAAAGCTCTGACTTTCGAGCACGAACAGTCAGTGGGTTCGTCTTTTTGCCACATAGAGGAAAACTCCCTTTCACCAAATGACCAACCTTTCCGGATTTCGTGAAATAGACTTTGTAACCTCGATGTAGGTACTCCATGATAAACGTACTTGATGTGCGAAAAACATCTATCTGAGACAATCAATTTCTAAAGCAAAAATGGATTAAGGAGTGCTCCGAAAGGAGGTATTCAGCAACAGATAATCGGAGAACGTTCTCACTATGGAGTGGTACGGTCTTCATCTCAACAAAGGAAGTCTGAAGAAGGGAGTGTTACAAGACACACCCCTGAACGCTCTCGCGTTTTTCCTGGGCGGGCCCCAGGCTTGGCGTACACGGAAGTGCTCTGACAAAGAAGCGGCTCTTTTTCGGAGCACGTTAGCGACATGTAAGACACTCTCACCTGAGCAAGTAGTGGTTCACGGGTGTTACCTGATGAACCCTGCCTCAGAACGTGAGGATGTCGTGCTCAAGACAGGTCCTATGTTCCTCAACGAGCTCGCTGTCTGTGAGAAGATGGGTGTGGGCAAGTATGTCTTTCACCCTGGATGCTCCAAGAAGACCCAAGAAGGGTTACAGTGTACTGTTGATCTTATCAAGGCTGGTCTTCAAGAGACCAAAAACGTACAGATCCTGGTGGAGAACATGACACAGACCAATCGGTTGTGTCAGACCTGGGAGGAGTGCCGTTGGGTGTTAGACCATGTGAACGACCCCAGACTGGGTTTCTGTATGGACACCGCTCACTGTTGGGGCGCAGGTCCCAAAAAGCGAATGTTCATGGACACCCTACTAGACGACTTCGATCGTGTGGTCGGGATAGAGCATCTTGGTGCTATTCACCTGAACGACTCCAAGGTCGCTTACGGTTCTAACAAGGATCGCCATGAGGACATCCTGGTTGGGCAGATCCCACACAGCTTCTGGAATAAGTTCGTGTTTGACGAACGTGTCAGACGCATTCCTGCGATTCTTGAGACTCCGACGAACTGTATGGACACACTCAAGATGATCATTGAGAACGGTGGTGTTCCGAACACAGAACCAAAAGAGCCTGTCACGGTGACCATCGTGGAGAAAGAGTCTAAGCAGACTTCATTGGATGCCTTCTTCGTTCCTCATATGGGCGGAAAGAGAAGTGCCGATGACAGAACGGCAACTATGGAGGAGAACAATCAGCAAGCGCAGAGAAAGCTGGACAAGGTTGCCTTAAGATCAGAACAGGTCTCACAAGCTCTTGAACAAGACATTAAGGAAGAGGTGATGGGGTTCCTCTCACCCCTTGAGAAACTTGAGGAGCTCATGTCTCTTGAATGGCAGGAAGTTCTGGCACCTGAGTTCGAGAAGAAGTACTTTCTACAGCTCAAGGAGAAGTTGCTGGAGGAAGAGAAAGCTGGGAAAACAATCTTTCCGCCAACCAAGCGGATCTTTCGTGCTCTTAACTGCTGTAAACCCAGCGAGGTTAAAGTAATTTTGTGTGGGCAAGATTGTTACATCAGGAAAGGACAGGCAGAAGGGTTGAGTTTCTCAGTGCCAAAGGGGATGAAAGTACCTCCTTCACTAAAGAGAATTTACAAAGAGCTGGAGACTGATATCCCTGGTTTCAAGGCACCCTACCATGGACACTTGGGAAAATGGGCGGAACAAGGAGTTCTTCTGTTGAATGCTAGCCTAACAGTGAGAGAAGGCAAATCAAACTCTCATGCTGGTTTTGGATGGCAGGAGTTCACAGACGCTGTTCTTCGTTACATCAACGACAACTGCCAAAATGTTGTTTTTATTTTGATGGGCAAGTTCGCCCAAAGGAAGTGTGATTTCATTAACACACGTCGCCACTATGTTGTTAAAACAGCGCACCCCTCTCCAATGGCAGGAAATGCTTTTTTCGGATCAAAACCCTTCTCGAAATGTAATGAGTTTTTGCGATCAAAAGGAATCAATGAGATTGATTGGCGCAATTACTAGGGCTTTATCCTACATAGTTTTCTTGAGCGCTATGCTTTTCGATCCTCGGGGCACAGCCTCGTACGTGCCATGAAGTCTATCAAGAACGTTCCACGTGCCAAAGTTCACGTTGAACTTCTCGTGGTGGAGATCATGCTCCTCGGAGCCCCACCCCAGAAAACCTGAGTGAGCTTTCACCAGGTTCAAAGTGGCAAGAACTAGCCACAGAGAGATCTGCGAGTCGTTCATGCGCATGAGAATCGGCGGAAGCAAACCTGCCGTCATGTTCGTCATGTAGTACTCCACAGGATGACAGTAGAACGCTCGTACGGCGACTGGCATAGTCCACTCATGGTGTATCTTATGTACGTGGCCGTACCACCATGACCTGTGAAGAAACATATGAGTGTAAAAGAAGATCAGCTCGTTAAGTGCGAAGGTTCCGAGCATCTGGTACGTGTACTCGTACCAACCAGGATTCTCCACCACACCTAAGTACCCTCTTAGAGGTGAGAAGGAGTACCAAGCCAACGGAGAGATAAAGATCTGGTTCGCTAGCACGACACGAATCGCGTGATGGTACTTCTTCCAGTCGATGCCTCCTTGTCTCTCTAAACGTTCTCCCTGAATCTTAAACGCTTTGTGTATTTTCAGCATGTCAACCAACCAGTCACAGACGTAGTAGAATATGGAGAGTGACCAGTATGCCAACATGTGCCAGAAGAAAAGAGTGTTAACGTTACCAAGCATGGTGTGATACAATACTATGATATTTGCGTACTAGGTCTGTCTTAAACCTAGTTACCTCGCCCAGGCGCTGTCTGGGTCGCCTGCGATAACTTGGTCAACAATGGGAGCAACGCTCCCATCATCTGAGTCATCATCGCTGTGATGTCCTTAGTTTGTTGAGGTGGTTGAGGTTGTGCCACCGATGGTGGTGTCTCTGTAGGCTTTGGTGCCACAGGCTCCTTCTTACTGTCAGCCCTCTGAATATTCAGAGAGACTGACGCCTTTTTGGGCGACACCTTGGAATCCTCCTTAGGTTCCAGATCCTCCTTGGACACAACAACAGTGTCATCCACAGATCGAACAGACTCTGTCTCCTCCTTATCCGAGGAGACACCATCCTCCTGGTCACCCTTCTGGTCACGGTCACTCTCCTTGACAGGAACAATAGTACCAGCGGCGATGACCTTCATAGGAATACCTCCCATGTTGATGATATCACCTTTCTTCGCCTTGTTGACATCCTCCTGTAAAGGGATCTTGGGTAGCTTATCAGCCACTTTCTCAAAATATTGAGATCCTGCGTCGATATTGGCGGGAGGTGCTCGCAGAGCCTGGCGCTGTACACGCAGTGACTGCTCGACCTTGGCGATCAGAGGCTCCATCATAGCCAGAATCTCATCCCTGTAAGGAATCGGCTGATCACATTGTGCCATCCCTCCCGCGTGAGCGTTGAGATGGTGTAAAAGTCCGTTCATCGCTTTGAAGTTCGCTTTCTGTTCGCGCTTCTGGTCTTGCTTTTTACGTTCTTGTCGAATGTCAGTGATCATCTTGGTTAACTTGGTTAACTTGGTAATGAAACAGGTTAAGCAAGATAGTTAGATGATAGTAAACTAAAGAGGAATTGACGTAGAGATCAATTTTTATTATGAATATTGGGTGACGTTGTTCTAATCACAACAGAATAGCAGAACAATCAGCAGAAAACCTGCCAGAGTCACTCCGACAGCCCCGAAAAATAAGAGAGCGATACCCGACGCCTCGTTACAGTCTCTTTCAGCATCAGTACATATCTGGCAAGAGTCACACCTCGTCGGGGTAATTGCTACTGTACAGTTATTGGTTTGGTGGATCTCACAGACCTGGCAGAAAAGCTCGGTACGTCCCTTGTTACACTCACTTCTCGCTTTATCACAAGGACTGTCGATATACGCTATCAGACACGGAATGCCGACAGCGGCAGCGCAAAGAAAGGCGATGAAGAGCCATATTTTATTACACTGGTCTCTACTTGATCTAGCCATTGGAAATAATGCCCTTATCGCTAATTAGGTGAAAATAGGATCAATTTTTCAAGCTTAAACAGAACGTGGTCGGTTATTAACTCCTAAATTATGATTGGTAGATTCCTTCGTCAACCTTCTAGACTACCTAAGCACTCTCTACATCGGAAAAACGTTCGTTACTACACCAACCACCGTTTCATTCGAAGAGACGGAGTTGACCGGTATTATGGTTTTCGCCAGGTGCTACCGAAAGCTATCTGCTCACACGTTCGCAGAGTGAAAGGTGTTGTCTTTGATCTGGCAGGAACCCTGGTTGATCCAGGTGTGAAGGCGCCGACACGAGTCTTTCGCGATGTCTTTGCGAATGCTGGTGTTGTTATCTCCGAGGAGGAGGCTCGTGTTCCCATGGGTTCTGACAAAAGAGATCATATCAAGGAGATTGGAGAGATGAATCGTGTGAAAGCAGAGTGGCGAAGAGTTCATGGACGTGAGTTCGCTTTAGAAGATGTTGAGCATCTTTACTCAGAGTTCATTCCTGCTCAGTTGGAGGTCATTCCCCAGCATTCTTACCTGGTACCAGGTGCTTTGAACACAGTGCGTTACAGCAGGGAGTTCTTTGATCTTGTACTTGGGTGTACATCCGGGTACAACCGTGATATGATCAACCTGGTCACACAACAGATGACTGACGCTGGTCTTGAACTCGATGTCACTGTCGCCTCGAACGAGGTGAAACGTCCTAGACCTTACAAGGACGGGTGTTACGCGAACATGGACATGATGAACATTCATGATCCGTCAGAGATGGTCAAAGTGGGTGACACTCCGATCGATGTAGCCGAGGGGAAAGACGCGAGAATGTGGACTGTCGCTATTCTGAAGTACTCGAATGAGGTAGGTCTTGATCCTAATGAGATCGAGTACTTGGAGAAGGAGGATGTCTCGCGCTTGTGGCAGAAATACGAGAAAGCAGCGGATAAACTTTTTAAGGTAGAACCTGATTATCTCGCTTTTGATATCAACTCTCTCCCTTTTGTTATTCATGACATCAACATGAGACTGGGACATGGAGACTCTCCAAGAGTATTTCTTGAGAAGAACAAGAGTAAAACCAAATCGGAGGATATAATCCTACCGGGTGATTATCAGCATAAAGACCTTTTTCTACTGTGATTATACTTACATTCATTTATCATGGGTCGCAAAGCGTTAGAGAAAATAGCGAGAGACCTCGCACCTGTTGTATTTCTTCATCCCGAAGAGAGTTATTTCCCGTGTACAGTTGAGTACTACGTGAGAAACTGTTCCCTTTGGGATGGAAAAAAAGAGATGGTACCTGAAGGAAGAATGTCTGTACGCAAACTTCCTACTAATCCACAAGACACATCCTGGACTCTGAACGTTCCACCAGAGTACCGTGAGGGAGAGAGCACGGATATTAACGACGTACCTTTCTACGTGAATATCGTGGAGAAGGAGGATGTGTATCAGATCTTTTACATATTCATGTACGCGTACAACGGTCCGTTCTGGCTTTGTGGTATTCCTGAGAAATGTAAGTGCTGCTCTGTGGGTGCTCATCAGGCTGATATTGAGCACATCACTGTTGAGGTGAAGAAGGATATGACCTGTCACTCAGATGAAGAGAGAAAGATAAGCGATTACGTGACAAGAGTCTACTTCGCCGCGCACGGTTCACATGACGGCCAGTGGATCGCTGCGAAAGACCTGAAGTGGAAACACGGAAAGATCTTGGTATACTCTGCTAAACACTCCCACGCATCTTACCAGATTCATGGGACTATCTGTCGTTGTCTTGGTTGTATCTCCGATCACACCGGAGAGGGTTACGTGTGGAACCCGAAGAACATAGCTATTATTGATGACACAACAAGATGGAATCAGTATGTGGGTCATCTAGGAGCACCAGATCACGTGCCTACCCCTAAGTATCACTCATGGTGGGGTAATGAGTCAGAGACTAGCACGAACTGGTTCTGTCGGTTCTTCTGCGCTTGCTATTAAAGCAGGCGTACGTAGTATACTTGTTATTAAGACGCGGAGACAGTCGGGTTGTTGGCGTCCTGATCTTTCACCCATATCATACCGTACATCGCTCTTAACTGTTGACCCCATCCTGCGTGAGGTGCGTCTGTTCTCTGTTTCTTCACCCGAAAGTTACAGGGTGATGTCTGCTGAATACTCGCAGAGAAGTTATCAGGCCATTCTGGGGCGTTGTTCTGGTAGAAGGCTTGTGTGAACACGAACGGTGAGAGGTTTTTAGCGCAGTTCGTGTTACTAGTGTTGTGATCATGATAGTATGTTCCTCTTCCGTTAAACGTGAGCTCTCCGGAACTACCCAACTGGATCGTTCCTAATTCCATGTCCGATATAGGAGGCATATCTTGGTACCCCTCACGTACCTTGGTTTTCTCCAAGTTTCTCTTACAGTGAGTCATCACAAGAAGAAGCCAGAAGACCAGAAGGATCAGAAGGATGTTCTGTGTACGGCAAGCCATCGGTATCTGTCTGCCCTATGTATTATCCAGGATTTTTAGCTTTTACGCTCTTGTTGGTGTCACGGTGGCGTTGATCGCTTGGTAAGGAGTTCCCTCCTGTATTGAGATAGCCGCGTACATCATCTTCAGGTTCTGACCCCAAGAGGTTTTAGGAAGGTCGACTCTTTGGAGGTTGAATCTACATGATGAAGGTGAGGTGAACTGAATCGTTGTCTGAAAGACATCAGTCCATGTCACGTTTGATCCGTACAAAGGAGAGAAGAACACGAACGGCGCTCTGGAAAATCCCTTTTGAAAGTTGAAAGACTTAGTCATGTTTGGCCCTCCGGGACCTATATGAATAGTTCCTAACTCAACCTTATCCACAATCGGAGTGAACGCCTCACGAACGTGTTTAGGCGCTGTCCATGCGATAACGATGTACAGAACTAGAAGAGCTAAAAAGAATGTCTGACAGTTGTCCATTCTGCCTTCGTATAAACTAACGGAGGGTTTTTTACGTACTTGACTTTGAAGGATCTTCCATCGCGATGTACTGAATAAGGAACTGTTTGTCCAAAGGCGCGTTAAACTGACCCTCATCCACACGATTGACACGTAGCTCGCATCCTGACGTTGTCACTCTCTTCACAGCGATACTGTAAATATTCTTCCCGAACATGTCTTGTTCACCGTTCATCGCCTCAAGTTTTATGAACGGGTTTCTCGTAAATCTTCCGCGAAAGTTGAACTTCACGTCGTTCGCTCCTCTGCCGGCAGGGCGAACACGCACAGTTCCGATCTCCACATCGGGCGCGGCGGAAGGATCGAACCCTTCTGTTGTGTTCGGACATGGTCGAAACAGGGCGTACGCCAGATAGAGCACTAACAGACCAAGAAGAAGTGTGTTGATCTGGTTCATCTCGACAGTTTAACCACCGATCTTATACATTAGGATATCAAAAAACGAGATCTGGAAGAAAATCTGAAGATCAGACTGTTTTTCATCTTAGAGATTTCAAAATCAAAGTTTCCGACTTTGATTTTATCCCTTACCATAAACACAGTTGTATTATCAGGATATTTGTTAAGAAGATAAGAGTTATAGTAAGAAAAACGGTTTAAACACATCTGAGATTACAGATATCACAAACACAATGTCTCGTCGCTCAACCGCTGTTGCCGCTACATCTTCCAACAACGTCAGCCTTGCGCTGACAAAGGCTCTTCAGGGAGTCACCAAGGCTGAGGAGGGCTTTAACAAGTCCGTGGGCAAACTGTCCGAACTCCTCACCGAGACTTTCTCCGATCTTGAGACTCGTATTGAGTCGAAGCAGAAGGAACTTGATGACCTGAAGCTTCGTTTTGAGCAAGAGGAGAAAAACCGAAAGATCGAGGTTGATCAGAACGTCCGAGAGTACGCGTACGACGCTGCCAAGAAGATCCTTGCTGATCGCAAGGAGGTGGCTGTACGCGAGGAGGACTATGAGCAACTTCGTGAGGATTACTCCGAGCTACGAGCTACCAAGGAGCAAGAGATTCGTGACGCTGTATCGGCTGAGCGCAAGCGCAACGACCAGCACAACGACGCTCTCAAGCGTACCCTTGAGCTACAGAAGCAGGCGGAGGTCGCACAGGTCGAGGCCAAGTTGGAGACTCAAATTCAACATATCGATGTTCTGAAGAGTACGATAGAGGCTCTGAAGTCTGATCTGGATGAACAGCGTAAGCTGACCAAGGATGTCGCACAGGCTGCTGCCAAGCAGATGCCTGTGTACATGCCTCAGCAGTCAGGTCGTGCGTAAACCTGTCTATCACTAACCTCCCGGACGTACGTCCTTAATAAACACAAAATAAAGCTCTCAATAAGGCTTGATTACCAAGCTTGTTAAAAGGAAAACTTCCTAACACCAAAACGGTTACAACATAATCTTTTTGGTGTTAGTTAAGTAAATCAACGAATAACGTAGTCATCAAGGTCATCACATGTGTCCCATGTGCCAAAATCATCACGAATAGCGACCTTAATATTAGCAAGTGCTCCGACCATCCCTAACGGCACAAGTTTTACCATCTCAATGTCTGCCTTGGTGGAATCCGACTTAACCCAGTTGTCAAAGGTCTCTTTTCCCATAGAGTAAAGCTCTCTTCCACCTACGTACAGAACCATTCCTAAGCCTACAGTGTAGTAAACCACGATAGAGCCTATCATAATTGACTTTAACATCCTGCCTGATGATTCCTAAATTGTCTTGCTCTATACCTTAAAAACCTAAAGTTTTTAATTTGTTGTTTGTACAAACGACAAAGATGTTCGACCCTTGTCAACCTAAGTCGAAACAGGTTCAGAGTCTATCTCCAGGTAATCTGAGAGCTCGGCAGGGATCTCCACAGCAGGGATGTTCATGGTCACACCTCTCACGTTTGGTAGTTTTTCCACCTCAACCAACTCGGGTTCATTGGAGACCGCTGATGTAGATCCGTATGGCGGCACATGAGGGTTAGGACCTAGGGAGACACCTTGGTACATGAACGGCTTCTTGTACGGTTTCACAGGACGATTGGCCGCGTAATGAGAAGCGTCTGGCTCTGCCGGCATGGTCGGACGACGAGGCTTGTCCTTGGTTAGCCCTCTGTCAAACTTGCGTTTATCCTCAAGGTACTTCGACATTAGCCTCTCGTAGTTCCTGTAGTGGTTCAGGTATCGCTCCCATGCGGACGCCTCCTCGTAGAAGCCGTACGTCTTGCCAAGAAGGTTGATAATACGGGGGATCTCATGAATCGCGTAACGCGGTTCGTGATGTTTATTGCTAAAATCACCACCACCCTTCGTGTTGGCGGTGTTGTTACGATCATTGCGCGGGCGGAACCCGAACTTCTTTCTTTTCTCAGCAACGGAGTCACCGTTACGGCTTTGCTCTTGGTTTTGCGTCTTGGACTTGAAAACGTAAGACATACTGGAGGTTTGTTGAGTACTAAGTCGTGTGTACGATGTATGTAGTGTATACACGCTTGTTTTAAGTCTCAGTTAGACTGCTGTAGGATTTTTCTGACTCGAAATAACATAGAGAGATGACGTCATACGGAGTAAACTGTAAGAAGTGTTGCTTTCCATGTTTCTCCTCTTGTGAGAATGACCACGAAGAATCACACCAACCATTGCCTCCTCCCCTGGCAACACCGCCTCATTCCAACCAAAGAGCTCTCATTATCGGGATAAATTACGTTGGTCAGATGGGTGAGCTACAAGGATGTGTAAACGACGCAAAACACATGCGTTCATATCTCAAGAATCACCATGGTTTCAAAGACGAGGAGATTCTAATGCTTATCGACGAGGATCTTGATCCGAAAGCTCTCACTATTCTGGACAAGGCACGATTCATGAAGAATCGTCAGCTTAGTTCCAAGAAAAATCGTCTGCCCACAACGGAGAACATTCTGGCAGGTATCGCTTGGTTAGTAGACAACGTGAAAAGCAACTCGCATCTCTTCCTTCATTACTCAGGACACGGAAGCTATCTTACAGATCATACCGGTGACGAGGTAGATCGTAAGGACGAGACTATTATCCCGATGGATTACGAGCAGAAGGGTCAGATTAAGGATGACTATCTACGTGCTGTTCTGGTTGATGTTCTTCCGAAAAACGCCACCCTTTTCTGTATCTTCGACTGTTGTCACTCTGGAACTATGTTGGATCTTAGATATCGTTACAAGATTAATCAAGATGAGAAAAGAGATGATGATTATGATGTACACGTGAAGAACATTCATGGATCTACTCAGGCTAACGTAGCTATGATCTCAGGGTGTCGTGACGACCAAGTTTCCATGGATGCTTTTGAGGCTGGAAAGAATCAAGGTGCGATGACCTACGCGTTCTTGGAGACTGTGAAGATACAAGAGGCTTTGACATCACAACCAAAAGGTGCGCGAGTGAAGAAGAACTTTAGTTATTGGAATCTTATGACATATCTTTTACAGTTTCTTAAGGAGAAAGGATATCGACAAGTTCCACAGTTAACCACTGGTAAACTCATAGATTTAGAAGAAAAATGGGGCATATAAGTATAAAGAAAGCAAAGCGTGACGATGGGAAAACGAAAAGCTTTAATCATCGGTATTAACTACATTGGTACGCCTAACGCGTTAGCAGGATGTATCTACGACGCTGAGAATATTCTCAAACTTCTTCGCGGTCTTTACGGTGATACTTTTGAGGTTCATTTTCTGAAAGAGACGGATAAAAACAGAGCGAATCACCCTACTCGTGCGAACATCCTTCGTGAGATCGACTGGTTGGTCTCCGGTAACACAGCGGGTGACTCTTTGTTTATCCATTACTCTGGACATGGTGGAAGCATCCCGGATGATGATCACAACGAGGAGGCAGATCGTAAGGATGAGACTATCTTCCCGTTAGATGGTCATATTCGTGATGACGACTTAAGAGCGCGTCTGATTGATAAGGTACAACCTGGTGTGAAGCTGATGTGCCTTTTTGACTGTTGTCACTCTGGAACAATTCTTGACCTGAAGTACGGTTACAAGCAACCTCAGACAGGAAAACTCCAAGATTTCACGAATAACGTACCAGAGACGAAAACCGACGTTGTTCTCTTCTCAGGGTGTAAGGATAACCAGTACAGCTGGGAGGTCTATGACGAGAGACAGATTCAAGGTGCCATGACGAACTCGTTAGTAAAGGCTTTTGCCATACTATCTAAATCTTCCACGAAAAGAGGCCCTTCTAAGAAGACACCTAATCCCGCTAGAGCGAAAGTCGGAGCGACTATTAGAAATCTACAAAGGCAGATAGCCACACAATCAAAAATAATCAGAAAGAACAAGAGTAATCCTCGTCTTGTCGCTATCTGTAAACGAAAAATAATGAAAATCAAAGAGAGTCTACAGAGTTATCAGAAAAAACAGAAGGCCATCCCACCGTTTCTCATCTCGAAAGGGCGCGCCATCACAGTACCTGCGTCCAAACCCACGTATGCCACCCTTATGAGAACTCTCTTATCTCTTCTACAAAAGGGTGGAAATCGCCAAGACCCTCAGATATCCTCCGGGAAAGTCCTCGATCTTAACTCAGAGTTCTCCTTTTTTTAATCAGTGATCGTACCGTGAAAATACGACTTAAAAAATGATCAATAACAGTAGATATAGTGGCAGTCCGAGAAGGAAAACAATGGACTCCCAGTACATCTCAGGGGTCTCACTACATCCGTCGACCTGGCTGAAGCAGTATGAGGGGATGCCGGGGTATCCCGAAAGACTACTCCCGGTAGTGGTCATTAGGAGAAAAAATCACCCCGGATCTACTCTTCAGTATTATGACACGGAGATGATTCAGCTTCTCAACACTGCTTTACCTCATCACAGAGACACGTTCGAGCTCACTTTCAAACTCCCTTTTCTAAGCTCTTTACACTCACTCAAGCTATTCCGAACAGATGTTGAAAGAGAGTTTGTGAAGGAGCGTGCGAGAATGATGGATGAAAGAATGCCGTTCTCTGAGGACGTGAGAAGTGTTATCGCGGAGTTCCAGAAAGAGGATGAAAGAAGGAAGATTCAGTGGGGAATAGCTCCTGGTGTAAATTATCAAGAGATGAATTGCTCTGGCTACATGAGCTACAAGATTCATGTTTTCGATGAGACAAAAGAGCCAAAAAGAGAGATGAAAGTTGTTGAGTCACGAGAGAGGTTTCGACGTCTTATTTTCGGGTTCTTCAAGAACGGTGTTTTACAGAAAGACCCCTCATTGGAAGGAGACTGGTCAGGTTTCTTTCAGCACCCTGTCGACTGGTCAGGTTTCTTTCAGCGCCCTGTCGAGTGTTCAAGGGGTGTTTACACCGTCTGGTACAATCGTGATCCGTTGAGACCCTCAGACTTCCCTCAGCGGAGATACTTAAAGCCGTACCCTGAGTACATTCCCATTCCTTACAAAACAGGGATGAAAACCGTTCTTCTGGAGGAGGTTCCTCAGAGATATATTTCTACTTATCAAAATCCGATGTTTAGTAGAGAAACATCTGAGAGAAACGAGTATGAACATGACATCATGCGAGAGGAGCAAGATGGTATTCATCTAGGTTACGCTTAAGGTGAGTAAGTAAGTAGGTCAGAATCGTTAACATAGTTGTAAATAAAGATCTGATGTTCTCTGGATTTTCACGCTCAAGAGTATGGGAGAGTGAGAGACCCGTACCGTACGAGATAGGTGCGTCCATGAGTGAAAACACACGAGTTTACACATCTGATAGCTACATGATGAAGAAGAGAGACACGTTATCATTATGTCTGCCCGACTACGTAATAAGACCTTGTAGTGTCACCCTACAGTTTAACGACCCTGCCATTCGATGGGCTCTCACACACAAACTATTAAGAGGGATATCCCGTCCATTCTCACCTAGTATTAGTAACATTGAGATCAGTAACATCTACTCAAGACTGAAAGCAGATGTGCGTCTGATGGAAAACGGATGTATTCGACTTCTGTCGTCAGAAGGGTACGAACCACCTATTCCTCCACAGCGTTTTCAACCGTTATACACTCTAAGACACGACCTTAACGAACATCATGGACACGCCGGATATGTTCAGATAGATCCTGTCCAAAGACATGTAAATCGTGGATTTAACAGGTTTCCCAGAATCAACTCGTTTAATTATCACGTGGTACCACGAGTTAAAGTCGAGATTGATATGACAACCGTGCTAGATGATATCAACCAACTTCACCAGAAAGCTATAGATAGACCTAATTTCCCAAAGGAGTTAAACGAGTTTATCACTGAGTTCTCCCCTGATATCTCCTCGAAGGAGTACTACTTTGTATCGGCTATCGTTCTCCATAAACCTGCTCCTCAAGAGGAAAAAACTGATTATCACAGGAATCTTTACGGAGGATTCAGGCATTTAGATGGTCAGAATGGTATCAGGCCAACTAGAGGATTTCCCTTCAGAGATTTCTGAGTTGATCGGCGGTTTTATCGACGATTACTGGTTGAAGGTGAGAGCCAGAGACTGGTGGAACATACCTTTTAAAAAGGGGTATTCAGTTGCTGTAGTGTGCCACTCGAAGGAGTATATTGAGTGGTTACGTGAACGCGGAGTCCCTTGGAACAAAGAGGTTCTGTGGTGCGCGGCAGTCAGAAACCCTGAGATTCTCTGGTGGCTTTTGGCACGAGATGACTCTCCGAGAGCTGTAAAAACTCTGGCTGGCCCTCTGGCATTTGCGAATCGCATCGACTGTTTAGAGAGACTATCCTCCGACGAGTTCGGATACTACTGGTTCGAACCTTCTGCTTATGGGTGGGCTATTGAGGGGAAAGCTATTGATGCGATTCGATGGCTTTATGATCCTAAAACAGGGTTAAAACACGGTGGTGCGCCACAAACAGGAAGCGGAAGAGTTCCTATTCCGAGAAATCTAGACACCCTTCTCGGAATATGGGCGACTCCTGAGATCTTTCGAGTTTTCTACGACGAGTTCGACATGAAGTTCATATCAGTGATGAAGGTGATATTGGCTGCTAAACGTTTTCGTGGCAATAGGGATGTTCTAATCAAGTATCTTGAGGAGCGCTTCGAGATGAATTGTACTCCTCACGAAGAACCTCGTTACACACCACGTACCGAGAAGACTATGGAGGAGCAGTACGAGGAACTACGAAAAGAGAACAAGGTAAACCACTTCTTCTTCTGGAAGTGTCTCACAAATAACGAGCTACGTCTCGCCCAAAGAGTTCACAAGGATTTTAAAGGAAACCCACCTGGATGGTCATCACACTGTTACGGACACGCCAGAATAAATGATTGCGTGGACGTATTCCGATGGCTAGAAAAAGAGGGGTGTCCAAGATCAAGTATTTAACGGGACGCCCCTACATAGAAAAATTGATCGCTTTTCGCGTGAACTTATCATTAAGACCAGCATACCGACATCCTGTAATTTTGAGTGACAAGCAAACAAGCAACAACAAACAAGATGTCAAACAACAAGACGGGAGCTGAGAGCAAGGTGTACATCGCCTACAACAATCTCTACAAGCGATACAACGGCGAGGCTGGCTCCACATTCCCGACGGATCTTCAGGCGTTTTTCGCCAAGGTCAACTACGGAACCAACCGTGGCAAGCTGATCACCTTCAAGGAGGTGATCACCCTGGTTCGTGCAATCGTGTCCCACATCAAGAGTCCTTCACAGGCTCTTGGATTCGTACACTACGTGTACACCAAGGTGGACTGGCTGTTCACTCCTGTGGACAAGGCGCACGAGAGGCACCGAGACTTCCAGGAGGGTCAGCTGAACGCGCGTGACGTTCTCATGACGCAGTTGATGCGCGAGTTCCGTCCGTTCCTCATGGACATGGATGAGCTCAAGCACAACGACAAGGTGCGACTCTTGAGAGTGACTCAGTCATTCTTCCGCAAGTTCGCCAAGGCGTTCAACACCCGCGAGAGCCAAGTCTGGTTCATCGACGAGATGGTGACGCGAGCGAGCAACTTCGCTGAGGCGATGCGAACATGCCGTGTCGAGTACATCGCATCGTTCTTCAAGTGGTGGGGAAGCAAGACCATACAACATTTCACTGAGGTGAAGGTGGGCGGCTTGACGGAGTTCCCTATCGACCTGGTACACTCTACTACGTGTAACAACAGTCGCAAGAACTACTTCACGCGTGCTTTGGCTAGAGGCATTGAGGCGCGCAGACGCTTCCAGGAGGATCTGCCGATTATGTCGGCCGTTTTCCTTCCTCTTACACTGAAAATGCTGATGGTGCTACAAGTACCGAACCAGCTGATCGTGGAGAGCGCTGAAGGCGCGAGCAACGGGGAGTTTACCATCATGTCCATGACCATGCGCTACTCCCACGAGATGGCGCAAGAGATGTTGGACGAGATCAAGAAGATGATCACGTTCCCACCTATCGAGGTGACACGCGAGTGCGTGAGAATGGGCATCACAACATGCCAGGGCTAAACGCCTACCAGGGTCTTTGACCCACTATCCCTTAAAGCCCTAAGTACGATATATCGTACAGGTGATGGTTGAAAAGTCTGTAGACTTTTCAACCATCATCCCATAGATATTCGAACTTTTAGGGCTTTAAGATGAGTCCGTAAAAACCCTGTTCAGGGTTTTAAAGGATAGTTTTTAAAGTTAAGGTATAGGACATAACTAAGATGTCACGTCGTAATGCGAAGAAAACGTACTGGATTCTCGCTCTTGATGGGGGTGGTATCCGTGGTCTATTCACATCAATGATTCTTACGAAGATTCAAGGACTTATGGGAAAACCTTTACACAGACAGTTTGATATGTTCGTCGGAACAAGTATTGGTGGTCTTATCTCTTTGACACTCGCGCAAGCTCATCGCAAGGATGTAAAACAGAATCTGATATCTCTGTTCTCTCAGAAGAACATGCATCGCATTTTTGACGTCTCACTTTGGGACGAGATTATGCCTGTCCAGTTTAAACCGAAGTATGACGGAAAAGGAAAAAGAGAGGTAATAGGAGAACATTTGTACGTGGAGACACTTGGAGAGCTATGCGGAAAAACTGCGGTGGTGACATACAACATAGAGAAAGAGAAGACAAGAGTGTTCCGATCTTGGGCGGATGAGGACAGTAAAGTAAACTTACTTTCCGTGGGGGATGCGACCAGCGCGGCTCCGATCTATTTCCCCGCTGTTAATGTTAGCGGGGAGTGGTACATAGACGGAGGTATAGCTGCGAATAACCCTTGTTTAGTGGCGTTACGAGAGGGAATGAAACTTTGGGGTCATGATGCTGATATTCGTGTTCTCTCCATAGGTACAGGTCAGGCGGGTGTGAAGAGAATTGGTAAGGAAGCCAAGGACTGGGGCGCTGTCGAGTGGGTTTTGAAAGGTCAGATCATTGATAAAGCTATGGACGCTCCTCGAGACGTAATGTGGAAGTGTTGTCGTGATATTCTACCAGAAGGTCGTTTTCTTCGCGTGAACGGGATAGTTCCAGAGGAAGCAATGGATGATACTACTCCTGAGTTTAGAGATGCTCTAGAAAAATGTGCGCGACGTGTATTTGAGGAGAATAAGCACACGATTCAGATGTTCCTGAACGGAAACACCAGAACGTCTCCTGTTTGTCCACAACGTAGTATCACTCCGAGGGCTGATGAGCCACTTGTGGAGGATACATCGGTCACAAAAGACGTGGCAAAACAAAGAACGTCTAGATGTATTATCACGTAAAAAATCGATCTTGTTGATAAACGGGTTCTCTTATCACAATTACATAACATTTCGACAACAATCGAAAATGGCTGAGGAGAAGACAGTGACAAACCGCAAGCGTAAACGAGATTTTGATCCCGTTGACGAGAGTTTCCAGGAAGATTCAGACAGGCATGACAAACGTGCGCGTACGAGTAGTCCTAAAATGGCGACCTTTCACGACTTGACAGCCGACAACGTAGACGACATGTCTGAGTTAGATGAGGAATCAGAGGACTCTGAGGACTCTGAGGACTCTGATTCAGAATACGAGCCAAGTGAAGACGAGGAAGAGGAACACGAGGCCTGTAAGCCTCATGTTCCTGTTCACCGTATTCACAACCTGACCGATGACGAGGTCTGGGCGTACCTTCTTGGGGCTTACCAGACCATGCGTGTGCGTATGCGAGCCTTGGCTCGTCTGCGTCAACGCACCATCAATCAGGAGAAAGAGTTCCAGAGAGGCATGGGTGTCGCGGAAGCGTACAGTTACCTCTGGAAGACAAAGGAGCGCACTCGCTCTCCGCGTCATCCGAACGGTATTCTGATGCCCTCGATTACATTCGAGCAGAAGGGAACGTATCATCGCTCTTTACCGACCAAGGGTGACATCATGATCCGCTGGCTACAAGAGTTTTCTCTTTTTGCCAGCAACTCCCGACGGTTCACCCTTCGAGACCGCGCTATCTGTGCCGGTAAGATGCATGGGTACTGGTGGTTTCTCTCGCAGATCTACGACAGACACGCACGAGAGAACGTGATGCCGATACTCACACGAGAACGCGTCTGTGTTATACCGTGGAAATTGGTCAAGAGAGAGATTCGCGAACGTGGACTACAGTACATCGGTAGTTCTAGAGAGATGATCCACTTCCGTGATCAGGTTCTGAGACCCGTTTACAAGGCGGTGTACATGTACATACATGCCAATCGTGTCATTCCGGCTCCAGTGACCACACGGCTTAGCAACACATTGGCCTTTTTGGGAGCACGTCGCGTACAGCGTAGTTAGTGGGATAATATCATTCCTACTAAAAATCATAGTTACAGTAAGATTAGTAAAATATTTAAAGGTGCGTTTGTATTTTGCTAATGATCGAGATGGATCTTGACTCGCAACAAGCCGAGTGTATAGCCCGTCAGATAACGAGCATGAAGTTCAACTCCAAGCAGGCGACGATGGTGTTACAACATCTCATGTCAAGACTGAAAATCACGGAAGGACCCAAACTATCCGTAAGTAAATCAAGTAATCCAAGAAAACCACAGAAAGCTCGTACGGTACGTAAGTCGGTACCTAAGTCTCTCAAAGACCTTTTATGGGACACAAGTTTCGGACCCGAGGTTGGACAAGCGAACTGCTACGTCTGTGGCACGATTATCAACTCGAAGAAGTTCGAGGCTGGTCATGTCGTAGCTGTGGCGAAAGGTGGGAGAACTATTCTGTCTAACTTACGATGTATCTGTGGAACTTGTAACAAATCTATGGGAACAGAGAACCTTGATGAGTTCAAGGCAAAGTACTTTGGTAATCATGACATTACACTTCCTGATCCTGATCCTGATTCTGATCCTGATCCTAATCCTGATCTTCCACCAGAAGAGTCTGATATGGAGGTCGAGATGGATCCTCCTATACACATTATTGAGCCTTGTTGGCTATGTCATGAGGAGACTATGATGGAGTTTATCCATAATAAGAAGTACATTGATTGTCCTGATAATCCAAAGCTCGTCTGTCATTACGAGTGTTGGAAAGAGTATCTAAAAGTCGCGACACAACGTCTCGGTCGTCGCGCGACATTTATGAGAACAACTGACTGTCCTCATTGCTTGGACAAAGAATGGTGTATCATCAGCTCATTTACAACATAATACACGATTGAGCGTGTGTCGGTGGAGTGTCTCCGGTAGGCTCCAACCAGAACTCACCCTCATCGGCAGGTCCCTCTGTACGGTACGTGCCGGCGATCCTTGTTGGTGTGAATGAGGTGACTGTGTACTTAATAGACTGTACTGACGAGACAGAGCCTGCTTTGAAGTTCACGATAGGAGCGAGTTGTGCGCCATGACCTGAGCTTGAGATCTCACCATCAGGCAAGGAGAGAAAGACGTCCAGAATAAAGTCAGAGACCTGTCCGTATCTGTAAAGACCATCATATCGAAGGTAGACTCTTGTCTTGTACTGATAGTCATTTTGTGCCTCCTGGAGCATCAGAAGGAATGGTTGTAGAGCAACCCACATTCCACCATGAACAATACCTTGCGATGTGGAGCGGAATCCACCCGACCAGTTCACAGTGTTAATCTCGGGAAAATCTCCAGAGTCTGTCCGATGAATCAATAGCTTCTCCTCGTTGGTCAAGTGAGACTCTCTTTGTTTATCTGATAGTTCTGTTGCCATGATTGAATACTATGTAATTTGTCAGTCTTTATGTAGATGATTTTAGCGCTTAATCGAACCAAGAGGTTCCTGAGTCATCTGTCTCAGATCCTGATGATCGAACTTGTTTGGCGCGTTTTATCATTCCACCTTTCGCTGAGTAGGTGTACTTCGGGCCGTCACCATCCTGAATCATGAACGTGAAGTTCGCGTCAGTCTTCTTGATTTTGGTCTTTCTCAGAATACCGTTGAAGGCTGATTCAGCGGCTTCCATCGGGGAGTTCTTGTTCTTGTACTTGGACGAGGGATACTGAAGATTCCCACTCACCCAGATGATTTTGTACCCGGATGACCCACTGGAACTGCCGGATTTTGTCTTCACCTTCGCCTTCTTGCCATTACTGGACTTCTTCGTGCCAGGAGAACTGGACTTGGCCTTTCTTATTTTCGCCACTTTCTTCTCATCTCCTGCGTCGAACACACCTGGAAAGTACTTTGAGAAAGCAGTTTCCACCTGTGACTTGGAGGTAGCTCCACAGACCTGCTTGAACAGGTTCTTTACACGTCGCTCGGTTAGCTCAAAAGTAGCCATTTTCTCTTGGGGTTCTCTTGGGGTTCTCTTGGATTTAGTAAAAGACTTTAGAATACTGTTAGCTTCTAACGGTTCCGGATTAGTAATCAATTTTGTCCTTCAAAAACACCAAGACGTTCCCTGATATAATCCTGAAAAATTGACTTAGGGGATATGATGAGATGAAAGATAAGTAATTGTTAACGATGAGCGATCCTGTGATGTTTACCCGCGAGTACTGGCGAGAAATGCGTAGACGTCTAGGGGATCAATTCTCTGAGGATGTCGTCGAGGAGGGGATTTTACCTTTCTTCTACTTCTCACTGGATGAGTACAGGTGGAAAACACATCAACACGTTATGGGATGTTTCCGCAAAAGCGCACGTCAGCGGACGAAATACTACTTGGAACTTGTGGAGAGAGTATGGCACCCTCTTGTTCTTCATAACATGAAGAATGAAGGCCAGGTCAGACTCGCCTTGTTCGACAATCGGTCATCACCTGCGAAAAGTGTGGCTTACTGGTCAAAGATTATCGATAAATGGGTGAGTCTCCTCACGTTGGAGGAGATGGAGATGGTGATGAACGAGCCTTTGGTATCCCCTGCTCCGTTGTATATCCTACATTTCTTTGCTTGGAAACATATGAAGTTCGTCTCAGGTAAGCACCCTTTCCCTGTGATCCGGTACCCACTGGATCAAGACACGAGCAAACTCAAAGAGACTTGGGGAGCTGAGGAGACATCTTTCGAGAAGGTTGGTCTACTGACAGATGTCGTCATGACCTACTCAGACGGGAAGAACCAATGCGTTGTTCCTGACTGTAAGATCGTCTTCTCTGACGGGAAGTTTCCTGGACAGGCGCGTTCTATGCTACTGGTTCGGTACAAGAACCTTTTACGCACGTACATGTTAGACAAACTACCACCTGATCTACGTGTGTTCATCAAGCCAGAAGTAGACCGTTCTACTGAGTCTTTCGAGTGTGAGTGGGAGGAGAACCAAGTGAGTTTCAATCTGAAACAACACAATCAACACGCTCATCGCTGTTTCCCATGGGATACAGAAGTGATGGATCTCATTCTGATGACATATCGTGATCCAGACAAGCAGTACAACACGAGAAACATACGAGTTTTTCGACTTCTTAGCAAGGAGAATGAGATCTGGAGGGTGAGGAACCCTGATCACAAAGAGGAAAACATCAATATCTATGACTACGTTCACCCGACTTTCTACAAGGTGGATGTACAGTCTCTAGAGGATCAAAAGAACGAGTTTCTCAAGTTAACATGTACTGCTATTCCTGGTAGAAACGAGTCTGCGCAGTTTATTCATCAGTTTGAGATCGAGATGGATATACCGATGGAGAAACTGCTGATGCCAAAACTAATTGAATGCTCACAGATGGGATGGTTAGGAAGAGATCTCATCTGTGACCATGGAAAAGTCAGTATTTTTTCCTTTCAGATTCCTATCGAGGGGAGAAGGAGGTTGATTCGAAGAATCGCTTTGAAACTATCGTCTTTGGTTCCACCTGGTTTCGGCGTGTCGTCACGTGATGAAGGTCATGCCAAGACAGTTCTGATCGTGAAATCTTTAGGGTAGGTTGGATGTCTTACAGCTTACCATTATCCATAGCTAATCTAACAGAGAACATTGACGACTGATGAACAAGAGGTGTCACCAGAAAGAGGGCGTCCACTAGCTCTCCGAAGTTTCTCTGAATCGTGTAGTCGATAACAGGGTCTTTGAAAGAGTTCACCGCGTTGATCATGTTTCTCAATGAGGAGATGCGTACCACGTAGCCCCAGAAACCACAGTTTGTGTTAACCTCTGGTTCTTTCTTGCTAGGTGGTCTTAGAAGTAAAGGAGTGATTCTTGTTCCGGAGAGTTTAGGAGAGTGTCCGATATACAGAATATCGAACTCAGCCTCTTCTAAATCTTGCATCACTCTCTCCAGGTTTTGTACACCGTACGGATCAAACCTGGCGTCATCCTCCAAAATAAGAGCGAACTCCTCGTTCTCTTGACGCGTGTTACTCAGATAGTCCCATGCCATCATATGCGAGAGATATGACCCTGTTGAACCAGGGGCTCTCGCACGTGCTGATATGACACGCTCTGCCATCTCCTCATCATCTGGCAGAAGAGTGGCGATAGCCCCGTCAACCTCACTAGGACTTCTACCATCAACTCCCATGAACTTCAGACAGTCATACCCTTGTAAGAAAGGAAGAGTATGTTTCTGAAAGCTTGACCATCGTGACTTGGCACCAGCCTTTAAAGTTAGGACTAAAACTCTCTGAATAAACCTCTTGAAACGAGACTGTGACCTCATCACAGTAGATACAGACGCCTCTGGTTGTACGAGACTACAGTTCGGACAGTCTCCTTTCGAGCTTACTGGGGTGTACTTACAGTACTTACAACTTGTTATCATCGAGTAGTTCGCTTGTAACTGTGTTGGGAGAATGGGTGGGTACTGTTGTTGTGGACTAGAAGGGTTTGATGAAAAAACAAAGGCACTTGGTGCTCTCTGAACTTTCTTCTGATTTCTCTTCTTAAACGAGGACATCCTTAAGTTGTCATTAGGAGCTTAGTTTTTTACTTGAACTAACGCACAAGCTACAAATACTCAACAGTCATATCGACAATCTCCTTAGGAAAGTCTGATTTCTTGTATATTCGTGATCTGATAGATCTTTTATGAGACGCACAGACAGTTCTACCTTTTATGGGGTAGTTCAGACACGGATATCCACTCTTTGTTAGCGAACAACATCTATCACATATATCCTCATCACCATATACTCCGTAATCCCAGGGACATAGAAACTCACAACATGATTGTACTATCCCCATCTATCTCTTACTTTATCTTTTACTCTATCCCTTAATCTTTCCTTGAGTATGCTTAAGCTAACCATACTCAATACGCAAGTGATAAAATGACGTCAATGCGTGATTTGTATTTCCCCACAAGATGGGTCAAGCGCGTTATCGTTGAATCGCCTTACGCCTCACATATCGAGAGAACTACAGAGGAACACAAAAAGTACGCGATCGAGTGTATGAGCGACTGTTTTCTTCGTAACGAGGCGCCCTTCGCCTCACATGTCTTGTACCCACAGGTTCTGAACAAGATGACAAAGGTGGCTCGATCAGCAGGCATTTTAGCAGGGATATCATGGGGTAGATACGCACATGCGCGTGTTATTTACACGGATCTGGGTATCACCCAAGGAATGAAAAACGGTATTCAAGACTCTCTGATAAACGGAATACCTATTATTTACAGGTCTCTGAAGAAAGGAGACTACTGGATGTCAGGTGGTTGGATAAAGAACGTAAGACCCTCAACTCAGTTCCTGATGATGCAAAGATTAGCTTAGTTGGCTCAGTTACTCTCAATGTTGTCAACAGGATTACCGTTGATTTGATCAATATCCATATCCTGTGATGGTTGTGGATTTTCACCGGCTTGCCCCTCGTATTGATCCTCAAACATCAGATTGTTCATCATACATGTAACACGATTAATCGTGTTTGGTTGCTGAATACGATCAAGGTAGCTTCTGTAGGTCTCGTAGATTGAGCCTTGGTACAAAACGATGTCCGTGATCGGCAGGGCGACAGGACGTGAGATCAGAGTTTGACGAAGACGTGATGTCATATACCCGCACTCCATCGTGAGAAAACTCTGTGAGTTAATCATGTTCTGAAGTCCTGTTGGGTCAAGAACCAACTCGATAACAAGGTTGTACCCACGAAGAGAGACGAGAGGAAACGCCTCGTTCTCAAAGATAACAGACATCCCTGGTGCGTTAGCAACTCCGAAAATATGCTGTGTCTCAATCTCTTGACTTTCACCTGTCTCCGAGTCCTGAAGATACACACGAACTCGTGTGACACCAACAGGAGCGTTCACCCTGATATTACGAACAACATCACAGTCATTATCGATGACGTACAGAGCTCGCGCGTACTCTGCCTGATTCGCTACTGCTCCAGCTGACTGTTGTCTATTGGTGTTCAAAAGGATATGAGACCCTTGTCTCTCCTGGCGATACATCGCGATAATATCATCGTTCTTGTCCTCAGCCTCTGCCACCAGTCCGAAAGCGGACTTCTGATCGCCCTGAAAGTTGACATCAACTTTGTTGAAGAAACTGTTGATCTGAAGAGGAGGTTCTGTTGGTGATAACACGTTGCCCATAGTTATGCGCTTTCGTGCTTCTCTCTTTATGTCACAAAATATTCCTCTAGAAATATTCCTGTTGAATGTATAGTACGATGGTTGATCAGATCACGTTTCAAAGACTCAAGAAGTTACGGGAGGCTCGCGCGGCAGCCCTGGTGAAAAGACGACAACTTGCTAACGCCTCAAGAAAGACGACACATGTCAAATCAGGAGGATCTCACTACTCACGCCGTGTATTCACAGTTAAGAACCTTCATGCCAGACTAAGTAGAACTGTTTTACCCAGGAACTTTCCTGGATATTACCGTCTACACAACAAATCAAGAGGTGGATGTAAATCTTGCGGAAAGAAGATCAAGTAATTTTAAACGCGTTTTCGTTTTGTTTCGAGAAAAACGAAAAATCGTTACAAGTTATTAAAATGTCGTTAACTATCGTCGCCTACTTCGAGATCGAGAGCGAGCGCGACGTTTGACCTTACGCTTTGTCTTGCGCTTGCGTGTAGTCTTGCGCTTCACCTTGCGAGGCTTACCAGCGTCCGAACGGCGCTTGCGCCTGCGTCGACGCTTCGGTTTTTCCGTACTCATAGCTCCACCCATGTTGACTGATCGATTATGTATTACCCAAGATTTTTCCTCAAGTTCCTCAAGTTCTCCAAGACTGCGCTCTGCGCCTCTTACAAACAGAACAAAGATGTCCAAACTCAGGTTTCAGACGCACTCTCCTTCTTACTTTCCTGGAGTGATCCCTGCTTAAACGAAAGGAATATCCGGTTGTCGTCTCAAATACTCCCTCCGCAACACCCTTCTTCAGAGCATCTCGAAGAGATCGCTGAAAAGCTTTCTGATTAAGCGTGTAGTTCCCCTGTAACCATCGAGCAATAGCCACTCTGGACAAACCTTTGCGACCACGTTTCATCGATTTGATAGCCTCAACCACCATCTCCTGATAAGTCGGCATCTTGGCACCGATGTGATAATGTTTCAGCTGTGTTTATCCCTAATCTATTTTTGTAACAGAACACTTAAACGCCAGACGTTCACTGGTTAGTTAGCTATCTTGTCGAGTTGATGGGTGTGGTACAAAGCGAGCAAGTACAAGATACGTCTGTGGAGGAGAAGGAGAGCTACACTAGGATCCTACGTGTACGCCTACAAGACCTGGAACGTCTCCATATTTTCTTCGAGAAACACGGAACCAGAGTGAGCGCAGAGGACAGATATCTCTGGTTCTTCTTCTTGTGTCAGTCTCCAGACGCGACCAACGTGGAGATTGAGAACTTTCAGATCACGCAAGTAGTTCAGGAAAAGCTGGAATCTCCGTATCGATTCGTCAACTACATGTATGATATCGGTTGGGCTGAGAGTTTTGACCAGGAAAGCACAGAGAACGCGAAAGATTTCGTTCGTTTCTGGATAACAGGTGAGCTCTGTGATGTCTGGGAGGCTTTGAAGAAGATTGTGCCTTGATCTTAAAAATGCTGACGACATTTAGGCATTAGTTTCTTTCTTATTTTTCTGTACTCTTGTGCTATCATATGTGGATCCTCACCATCATATCTTTTTTTCTGTAATTTTCTACACTCTTCCGCAAGGTCACCTAATATATCTCTATACTCTCCTTTTTTATCAAGTGTACAGGCCTCCTCTGCTAAAGCCTCTAGAGTTAATTCATGCTTAGAACAGCAATCGAGACATAATTTCCTTGGATGTGTCAGATGATCTTCAAGTAAAACACACTGTTTACACCATTCTCGTGCGTTGTACAGAGGATCCATCACAGGCAGTAATCTACCTTTTTCGTCATGTGTCATTCCATTATCCGAGGAACATGACTGACATTTACCATCTTCGAACCCTTCACGAAGGAAGGACGGTTGCCAGATAAGACCTAGCAGAACAACAAGTAGAAACGCGCAGATAAGCCAGTTGTTCCACGAGCTTCTTACTTTTACTCTTCGAGCCATCGCTCTTCTAATATGTTAAGCCTACATTTTTCTCTCTGACAAGGCCTTCGCCTTGATAGCGTAGTTTAGAGCTTCCCTGTCTGCCTTGATGGAGTTAGGGGTGTACCTTAATAAGTACACCCCACGAATGGTACGCACTCGTGATAACGCCACGTACGCCTGTGAGTCCGCGAACACCTTCGGTCCCAGATCCATCACTGCCTTAGAAAGTGTCGCTCCTTGTACGCGATGAATAGTGGTCGCCCATGAGAGCATCAGAGGGAGCTGGAAACGAGTGTAGAACTTGCGACCTGCTAAAATATAGTGTGGAGCGTAACATATCTTCATCATTCTGCCAGGTTGAGACGCGAACTCGATAACTGCGTGATCATCCTGTAGATCTCTCACAATACCTTGTGAGCCGTTCGCAAGCCCATCATCCGGCATGTTCTGTGTCAACATAACAGTCGCCCCTATCTTGAGCCTCAACTTACGCCCACACTCCTTGTCCAGACGCTTTCTAACGGCGTCCTGTTTCTTCTGGTCGAACTGAAGCTCTATCGCGTTAATCTTAAGAAAGTAGGGAGCGGGGTTGTAGTACCTCGTGATAGACATCCCTGCCTGTTTCACGAACGCGGTGTCATGACACTCATAAAGCCTCGCCTCACCCTTTAACTTTGCCATCTCCTTGTCGTTATGTTTCTGCGCCTGCCAGCGTAGAGGGTACATTCGTGGTGGCATCACCAGAGGGTTTTCCGCCTTGATATCCTCCTCTGTCATCACACGCTCTGCCAAAGCCTTATGGTCATCCTCGTCGGGAACAGCGTAGCGAATACGCATGAGCATACGATGCCACGCCCTGTCAGGATGGCGAAACGCCTTGTTCAACTCGACGAATCGCATGGTAGGCACCAACTTCTCCCAGACAGACGCCTTGAAGAAGTAATCAGTAGGGTCATCCAACTCCTTCTCAGGTTCCACCGGAGGCAACTGAAGAACATCTCCGGAAAAGATCATCTGCTTTCCCCCGAAAGGCTTGTTAATGCGCAACAAGCACCGAAAGATCTCATCAATCTTATCAAGAAGTACTCCGTGAAGCATGGATACCTCATCAATGACCACGATCGGGTGAGATCGTAGACGCTCGATCAGAGAGTTCTTGTACACACGACCCATCCGTCGCACGATCTCTCTCCCAGAGTTCTTCCCGTATCCAAGTCCTGACCACGAATGGATTGTTACACCACCTATATTAATCGCGGAGACACCAGTAGTGCTTGTCAGAGCGACCTCAACGCCGTCGCGCTCTGCCAACTTCTTGATGAACTTGATTCTCGTACTCTTGCCGGTACCGGCAAAGCCGTGAAAGAAAACATGACGCTTGTACTTGAAAATATCATCAAGAATCGGTTTGATTCCTTCAGGATATTCCAATGCTCCATCTTCTTGTCTCTTTTGTTCCATTCTCTGGGCGATCTCTTTTGACTCTTCGGTTCTCTTTACCCAGTGAATCATCATATTTCTTGGTGCGCTCATGATGTGTGTAGCAAGAAAGGTAAATGAGTCACAATCTCTTAGTACACCCTGGTTATTTTAAGTCAGTTATCCCTGAAAACACGAGAATTGAGACGCGATTTCTACTTAAACCGCACGAAATTTAAGAGCAATGGAGTCTGTTGACGATCCTTTGAGTCAAGAGAGGGAGTCTCTGGAGATCGCAGTAGGTACAGATCCAGGAAGAATTGTCTGTGGCTTCCTCAGCGATTACTACCACGATATTCTTTACGAGAGATTGGATCACGTTCCTTTTGTCTTTCTTCTGAAGTTCGCTCTAGATAAAAGGTTTTTCAAGATGGTTGAGAACGTTTGGTTCACCTGTTTCTCAGATGATGAGAGAGCAGGAAATCTGGGAAAAGCGGCGATGGTTCACTGCGCGCATGAGGGGAACTTCCTAGCTGTGCGTTGGTTACTTATACACGGAGCCTCCTGGGATCCTCGTGTATTTCGTATTTTTCAGATGAAAGATGACTTCTTGGCACTACACTGGTTCTCTATAAACGGGTATGTACCTAGGACGGGGTCAAGTCCTCCCACCACTATGAACTACCAGATACCGTCTTGGAGGAAAAAACGGAAACGTTAGTTGATTATCTCCGCCAGATTAAGGAGAAAATTGATGAACTTTTGGGGGTATAACGACTTCGCTCCTATGGACATTGACGTACAACCTCTTTTCCAGAGACGTATCAGAAAAAATAAGTCAAGCAAGCTTAGAAACAGGCAAGGAAAACTAATGCAGAAGTACGGCCGTTCAAGCTCCGAAGGGAAATGGCACTGTCTGACTGATGATGGGAGATCAAGATGTTCCACAGCAATCACCATACGTCAACGTCAAAACATGCTAGCGCCTCCGAAGAATCTGTGTGAGCGTTGCGCTCTACAGAAGAAAGCGTCAGTATCTGTTGATCCCAATCCTGATGGACTGGGTCTCGGTTTTCTGTACAGAGGGACTCCTTCTCAGACAAACAAGTCTGAATCCCTGAAGACGAAAGAGGGGAATATGCGCAGGGAGCTTTGGCTTCGCTACTACTACACTCTGTCGGCGATAGGCGTCTGCTACGTCTGTCACAAGGGCATCAAGTACGCGGAGTATAAGCCTGGAAAGGTTTGGGCTGACGGAGTGAACTCTTTCACCAACAACCGACCACTCTGTACTCGTTGTCATTCAGCCATGGGCAAGACTCCTATGGATGAGTTTAAGGAGAAAAACCACCCGCACTTGTTATCAGCATGTCCTTGTCCGATCGCTGTCGAGTGGGATAATGACTATATCATCCGCGACGCCGGTGTACAACTTTACGCCAGACGAACAACTGCTACATCCAAATGGGACAGTGTAAGACTTTCCGACCCACTGTTTTAACAGTGAGATAAAGAGTCAGACTTTCTGAATCATAGTAACAATGTCCGCCATGGAGTCTGTCTGTTACGGATGTCAAGAGTCTTGGAACGGTAAATCATGTTTGTTTTGTATCACACCGGAGACGGTTCGGTTATTTTGGGCTTCTACTGTTCTCTCTGTTCTCTTCTGTTGTACTCTCATTGTGGCCATGAATGTCGTACGTCAGTTCTACTACTGCTGTAATCAGACAACGACCTGGACATCCGGAGTTCTCACTCGGGTTCTTTGTCCTTGTTGTAAGAAAAAACCGATCCGCAGACGGGGAAGACAACAAGGGCAAAATATAAGACACTACGAGTACGTGGTTATGCGCCCACCCCCTTCACAGGGACAACAGAGATAGCGTTTTTTCACTCAAAGAAATTGAGATCATACAGTAATCCCATGGACTTGAAACTTCAGAAACTTCCCGACGCACCAGTTGGTGAGATGGCTGTTATTTACGACAAAGCCTTTGAGGATTTCGTCTCAAAGTGTTACGCCAACAAGAGACCACTGGGAGCTTACAACTTGTTCTCACAAGTTATTTACCCCGCCATGGTGGCAAGACAGTGTAAGGAGAAAGAGTTCGTACGACGCCAACGAGAGTACTTTCAGAAGCGTTGTGACGAAGGATACTCCAGTATAAAAGACAGAGATGCCTGGAACGTCATATCTGACTTCTGTCCCGAAGATCTCTGTTTCACAGACGAGTACTTCTCGAAAAGCCTGGCGGAGACGTTAGAGTGCTACCGAGACATGTTCGAGCAGGATTTCGCCATTTACCTTTGGAATAGACTCGCGAGTTACATGAAGGCGGACTCACTGCGTGATTTACAGTGTGACATCGTGGAGATAACACCACTTATTAACAGAGTTTATCTAAACACCTTTCCCAGAGAGAAGAAGGAGGAAACTTGGTCATTCTGACTTTTTTTACTTCTTACATCATAGTGAACATGTTAGTGAGAGTTCTTCTTGTCCTCATCGCTCTGGGACTTCTCTGGCTTGTCCTGGGTCCTAAGCCCCATCACAAGAAAGTGATGTTGCCACATGATCAGTTACAACAGCATACTGGTATTGCCGGTGTTTATGATGACGGTCAACTTTACAACGCTGGTAAGTTGGGACCTCCTCCTGGAAACAAGCTTCCTATCTCCCATACAGGACAGGCTAACCTGCCTCCTGATGTTCCCTCAACGGAGATGCAACTGCTTTTACAACCTTCCCCACCAGCTCTGAGGGTGGGTGCGTAGGTGCTTAAGCGCAGAAATGTGTAATAAATAATAGACTAAGGCTAAGTAACAATGACCACCTTTGCCAGGAACTTGTACCTAAACTTTGACCCAGGAGTTATGGAGCTACTTTGTAGCTTCGTTCGCCCGACTTACTGTGACTACATGTTTCGCAGATGGGAAAAACTCAAAATTGAGGAATGCCTGTTCTACGCTGATGAGTACGGTGATACAGAGATTCTTCGTTATGTTTGGAACAAGATGAAATCTAATGTACGATACATTCCTTATCTCATGGATAAATGGAATGAGTTCATTATTATCGGTGTTTATCAAAGAAGAATGGAACTTCTAGAGTTTCTTATGTCTGTTCACAACGAGACGTTTCAAAAAACAAAATACTCAACAGGACTTACTAACGCGATAGAGTTATCTCGGGATATAAAGTTTAGAGAAGCCGAGGTGTTTCTTAAGAAGTACCATCTCCTTATTGTGAAACAAGAGTCATCTTTCTCAGTATGGAGGAAAAATAATAGGAAAAAAGAGAAAGCTAGGCGTGTTCTGTTCCGTCGATGACAGTGAGACAAAATCTACGCTATGGTAAGTGACACGTAGTGACAGTTTAGTCTTAGGCTAAATGGCTAATGTGTTTATTCTGACTAAGTCCAGCAGGTACCTTCCTGAAAGAGTCATGCGAAAGATAGGATATTGTGCTATCGACCATGAGTTCTTATGGATAGGAGGAAACAGGATAGGAAAGTATCAGATTGATCAGTATCGTGGAGCAAAATCGAGAAAACGTGCTTTCGTGAAATCGTTACAGAAAACTCTGAAACACTCTCACGAAAGAGGTCACGGGGTACGAGCGTTCTCGATACTTCCTGGAAAAGAGACAGATCCACCAGGAGAGAACGAGTTAATGGTTCATTCTGAGTTACGTCCACCGTCCTCGTTACCAAAGAAACATTACAAAACAAAATTAAGAACAAAATTAGACATGAGAAAATCTAGTCTCTTCGGCTCTCTGAAGAAGACAAAGAACGGCTTGTACTTGCCGTTACTTCTAAACACGATGAAAGGAGACCATCCGACTAAGAAGTTCGGGTTTGTCTATCTTCTTGTTGAGAAAAGCCAGATCACGCTACTCTCAGGGCAGAAGAGATTCTCGCATTCGTGTACTTTGTGGCTCAGAAGGTTGTTAAAACTTTACGCTCTCACGTAGGTATTCGTTGCCAGTAACCACCTGAGTGAAAGTCACATGCCACACATCTGTACTCCCACTTCGGAATACAGAAAGATGGACAAGACTCACATTTCACTGGGGCTAATCTCTTCTTTCTATGATGTTTCGGACATTCTGGAGCGCATAGATTTCCCATCACTAGAACACAGACTTAATAGGTACGTATAATTTAAGTCAGTCAGAAAAACTCGATGTCTAAACCCACCTACTCACCAGAACTGACAAAAGGAAAGCTTGAGTTGTCCAAGCGCTGTCCTAACGCAGAGCTTAAAGATTTTGTCTGGAAAAACTTTTGTGAGTGTCAGTCCGCTTATTTACGATGTAAACAGAGATCAAAAGAGAAAGGGTATGATAGAATTGACGCTAACTACAATATGTGTGGACGATGGTTGGGCCAGTGTATGGTAAGAATGGGAGACCTCATTCAAGCACAGTCTGAAAAAACACTTAAACCTACGGAAAAGAAAGAGTAAAGGAGTAAAGGAGCAATAGTGTAACACTCATGTCTAACACTAATACAATGTTAAGAAGTCTGAGAGGTCAAGGAGGTTATACTACCTCAATGTCATTTGACCCGATCGCCGACGATCTGTTCGGGGTACCGCCATATGCGAGACCTCAAAGGCCTAGACCTCAAGTGCCTAGATCGACAACTGCCCTCACCGTGAACGAGGCTTACATTAATAGATCTCATGATGATTCTGGCATAGATCATAATCTTGTTCTCGCGGAGAATGAAGGTGACCATGTGGTTGATGTCTATCAGAGTTTACTTCAGTTAAGTAGGAAGGTGACAGATCTGGAGAAGTACGTTAACACTCATATTCTGAAGAAACAGTTCTCCAGTGATGTCACGTCAGAAATCACAAAGTTTCTTTGATCTTAAGCTTAAAGCGACAGACTTTCCAGTACATTGACAATGTTCGACACCTTACTAGCCTTTGTGGAGAAGAACTACGCAGCTCTTCTCGATATCTACGTGAAAGAGTTACAGAAACAAGTGGAGGAGGAGAAGGAGGAAAAAGCGGGGATTCTCACTATCATGAAATCTCGTAACTCTGCTGATGTCAGATTCTACAAACCAGAGGACCTGCCGTACGACGATCTGAAAGAGGAGTACATCACTAAGAAGCTCTGGTTAGAGGAGAGTAAGCAGACATCGATTCTGATGAAGGACAAATGGATCGTGAACATGCCCTTATTAGACAAGGAGATTCTACAAGAGATCGGCGACACACCTGCTTTGTACATCATTCTAGACGCAGGTGACAAACAGGTTCTTTTTGTCGGTGTTCCACAGAAGGTGAACGAGGATGATGTACAGTACGTTCTTGTCGCGGAAAGCAAGGAGATTCTGGTTTCCAAACACTTCTGGTGTGACGAGACGACAACACTAGGGCAGAAATACATGGGAACTTGTCAGGCAGCCTCTAAGTTTCAGCTTAACTACCTAGTTTTCCGATCAGACCGTAAGTTCTGTGATATGATCTGTAAAGGAGACAGACAGTACGGAGAGAACGTACTTCGTAAGTTACAGATGGAGAACTCAGCCTTTCTCGCTCATCTTCCGAAAGTCAGAATGATAGACTGTGTCGGAGCGCCGGTCACTCATGATTACAAATTAGGTCGGTTCTCCGTGGAGACTCTGAGACACATGCGTACAGCACATCTTGCGAAGCAGAACTTTGGTAAGCTGAAAGGCTGGAGAGTTTGTGAGCTCGGTGGCTCTTATGGCGCTCTCTGTTACCTGATGAACCTTGTCGCTAATCTCGAGAGTTACGACTTCATTGAGATCTCTTACTGTGTAGACCTGGCGATGAACGTTCTCAAGGAGCTGAAGAAGGACAACAAGGTCAGATTTATCGACACGATGAACCTGATCGAACCAGATGAGAAGTCTGATGATAAAAATGCTGTAACTATCGAGAGAATCGATCTTTTTATCTCAGAGTACGCTCTCGAAGGTCTGACAGAGGACGGAATCAGAAAGTATGACTGGTTACTGAGGTCTGCTAAGAACGGTCTTCTTGTCACGAAGTTAGAGCACGAGCAGGATATGTCGGAAAGACTAAGAAATTACTTCACAGATGTGATAACCGAGAAAGACCCGATGTTTCCTAACGAAATTGTTCTAATATGTCGTGATATTAGCACGCTTAAAGAGAACAATGAAAACTAAAAGATAACTAAAAGATAACTAAAAGATAACTGTAAAAAATCATCATGCCGGATGATCTTGAGAGAGCCGGAGCTCTTATTGTTAACAAGTCAATGAGTCACTGTCTAATGGTACACCAGAAGAGGTCACAACTGTGGGGTGTTCCTAAAGGCCGAAAGGACTTTAAGGAGGAGACATTTGAAGATTGTATGCGTCGTGAGATTAAGGAAGAGGTAGATCTAAAAATAAATGAGATACCTCATGACGTCCTGGATGTAATGTCTATTTACTCCAAGACAAAAATATATCTTATACAGCTAAAGTCAGATGATCTTTTCGAGTGTCACGCTCCTTTGGAGGACGGAAAGGAGAATCATGAGATCGATGTTGTAGAGTGGGTACCAGTAGAAGAGGCTCTGGCACGTAAAACAAACTCTATCACGAAACGGTCACTAAGGCGTCTTGCTCGTAGATTAGGTATGAACATAGTGAATATGCCAAGGATTAACCATCCTAGTTATGATGATCAGATGAAGAACTACGATGATATTCTCAAGCATGCTTACGCAACCGAGAGTGGAGAGTCGGAGACCGAGTAACTACCAGATAGCTGGTCTGTCCTTAACAGGAGTGAACATAGGATCACCTGGTCTAATACAGTACGCGCGGTGAAAGGGCTCGAACTGTTTCAGAACGACGTTCACACGAACGAACTCTGGCGAGTGATTATCAGTCGCGAGAGATCTGAGAAGTGCCTTCGGGCGATACTTCTGTCTTTTCGATCGAGCGTACGCCAGGAAGAACTCCTGATCCGGTGAGAGAGAACCTTGTTTCTCAGCAGGGTTTCTACCAGGGAACTGTCTACAGAACGTTCTTAGAAACGCCATCCAGGCTAGTTTAATTCCTCCCAGGTCTGCGATGTTCTCACCCATTGTTAACTGTGTGTTTAGAGGACTGCCATTGATTTTCATGTCGTACAGTCTGGTGACAGCTCTGGTGCGAGAACGGAAACGTCTCTCATCGGACTTTGACCACCACTCTCTTAGTTTTCCGTTAGCGTCAAACTTTCTTCCTTGATCATCAAACCCGTGCGTGAGTTCATGTCCAATCATTCTGCCTAACGCTCCGTAGTTTCTGGCTAAATTAACAAATGTCTTCTTGTCGCCAAAGTAGAAAGGTTTCTGTAGGATACCAGCAGGAATAGTTATAACATTTAGGAAAGGTTCGTAGAAACCATTCACCGTGAAACACGCGCCGTCCCACTCTTTTCTGTTCACTTTCTTGCCAAGCTTCCTTATCTGGCGGAAGTAGAGAAAACGATTCACGTTCACTAAGTTAAGTAAGAAGGAGTGTTCTGGATGAAGTCCTGGTACTGAGTTAATCAGATCCCATTTGTCAGGATAAGCGACACGAAAGATAACTTTGTTTAGTTTGTGTAGACAAGCTTTTTTTGTTCTCTCGGACATCCAAGTCACGTTCTCTCTGAGATTCACACGAAAAGCCTCTCTGATACTCTCCGCCATCTGTTGTACGTCCTTCTTGTAACGTCTTTTGAAGTACTTTCTGATGTACGCCTTCCCAACGTTATCACGAAACGCCGATGAGATCATTTTCACGAGAGACTTCCACTCAGGAACTTGTTTCTTCACACCGTTCAGATAGTTTGAGTAGAACCTCCATTTCTCTCTGCGAATCTTCTCAGAACAGTACTTCCCGTAAGAGTTGATCGCTCTCCAAGAGAGATACGCCTTAAGATCCTCAAGAGGAGCCTGTCGAATAAGAGTGCCAACGTGGTTGTAATATGACGGAGAGTCAAGAACGACCTTCTTCACTCTTGGTATCTGCTCCCAGTAAACTCTCCAAGGAAATCTTGATCTTTGTAACTGCTTTCTTGTCATCACGTTGTTGATCTTACACGGATCACGTCTTTTCTCTAACGAGAGTGCCTTACGAGCCAGACCTCTTTCTAAACGAAAGACGCGTTTCGCGATGATATCGCTGTCTGTTTTAGATTCACCAATATTCTGAAACTGCCTGGAAACGTACTTTAAGTACTGTTTCCTTATTCTGGCATGTTCCCTTTTAATATAGAGATCGCGTGTCATACCAAGACCAGCGATGTCTATATGCATAACCTCTTCCTCCGGTTTTTTCGGGTTAGAGTAGACCGTTGTTGTAAAGAAAGGTGTGACAGATTTCGTGTGATAGGAGAAACAAAGGCGGACAATATCATCACGTGATCCAACACTATTCACACTGTTCAGAAACTCACAACGTAAAGGCGTGATCCCGTCTTTACGTCGTAGAGACTTGTTCATAGCAGACTCATACAGAATATGTTGTGGAGAGTCTTTGGGAGAGGAGTTAAGTAACACTTTTAATCTCTCCATGACTTCCAATCGAAGGCATGTCACAGAGCTCCATATGGGAAGGTTCTTCGGAATAGGATTCTTTGCGTACCACTCCTCATTCGCGATCTGGTCGAAGTTTTTCCTCTCCATGTCCGATCTTATACTTTCTCTCAGGTTAATCACACTGGCATACCGCGTTCACACCAGAAATGCTGATAATAGTTGGCGGAGTTGTAGAACACTCGTTTACAGACATCACACCTTTTACCTTCCGAATAGTCAATATCTGATGAGCTGGTAGGAGTCTCCTTATGACCTTTCGGACTGGGAGGTGTGTTCACTTTATCTATCTTGACCTTGCCTTTCCGAGGAACCTTGATACGTAGGCTCTTTACTTTTGAGACTTTTTTCTCAGGCTCCGTTTGTACGGAGGCCTGATTTATCTCAACTCTTCGGACAGGAGAGGGCTCTCTTTCCCTAAAACGAATATTATGGCGAACTTGCGGTAGACGACGATAGGTGTAGGCCGTGTGTGTTTCATGAGCACTACGGATGTCACGGGTGGTTTTCGCACGTCTGAAGAAGTACTCCATTACAGAAGCTTCGGGAATTGTTTAAGCAGAATCCCCGCTCAAGTTCTAAACAAATGTTCCCTGAAGTAAGGCTAAGATCCTTCTTTTTTTTGTAGGTTTCATTATTACTCTAGTCCATTATTATGACCGATCATAAAAGAGCTGAAGAGTTAACTGAGATCGCTCGAACCAATATCGAGAAGGCACAGCAGGAGATTAAGGAGTACACCCTTAATCTACTGGAGGATCACTGGTACGATAATCTAGCATCTCTCATTGAAAACGCCACATCTCGTGGATACGTCGCTGCCGAATGGATAGACTTCTGGGGTGTAGGCTCCGTCGATCCCCAGACAACTACACGGTGGGCTTACGACGTTATTCAAAACCAAGGACTAAAAGGAGTGATTGAGCCCTATTACAACAACGTCAATCACAGATTAGGTATCGTGCTTAATCGTACCATTCTTGAAGAAAGGAACATGTTACAGCCCGGATGTTTCCTCACTTTACCGATGGAGCTGAAAGCCAAGAAGTAAATCGCTTAAAGAAATTTGTTGATAACATCATAACTACCAACAACTTGAACAACTTAGTTTTCTCCTCGGCTTCTGGCATCCCGAGCATCGCTGACGTTGATAACACTTTCGATCAAGTGGTGTCACTCTGCCATATTCGCGTTCAACAGCGTAAAAAGCGGAAGTACATCACTATTATTGAGTCACTCCCTGACGACCTTGATCTGAAAAGAGTTCTGAAGGCTCTCAAGAAGACCTTACAGTGTAACGGTCATTTAAGAGAGGATAAAGACGGTCTTACTGTGATATGTCTACAGGGAGATCAGCGCGAAAAATCGAAGGATTTTTTGATCAAATATAATATCTTCACCAACGAGGAGATAAAGGTACACGGGTTCTGAATTAGGATGATGAGTATTAAGACACTTCACCTTCAAAACACCTCACGTGGAGCCCAACTGATCTACGGACAGTCCCAGACAGGCATGTGGCATATTCTGCGAGACGGTGTCTGTTTCTGTGGTTCCCCGAAGCTGATGAGGTGGACTTTCGAGCCGCCTAAGCAGACGAATATCTGGACTACTACATGTTACCCGTGCTTTCGTGCGATCTACAACATGACACCGATGGTGGGTTGGGGCGAGCCTTACACATCACTCCCGGAGAATCAACAAGGTGGATACATTCCACACCTGAACTGCCACACGGTGGTACGTAAGGGGAAAAAGAGGAAACGTTGCGGGAACTCTGTGGACGACCCTCAGGAGAGAGACTGTAAGTTACATCGAAGAAACTGGGTGAACAAGCAGTTTCGTCATTTTTCGGAGGACGTGGCGCGGTTAATCTACCGTTTTAACGCCGAAAATTGATCGTTTTTCGTAAAACATAGTTAATCTCAGTAACACGCTACTTGTTATGGAGAAGAAATACTACCCAGACGAATCAGATCTTGATATCTGGTACACTATCACAGAGACAGGGAACATCTGCCATGTGTCTGTGAACGGTGTGACTTGCGCTACAGGTTGTCATGCCTTTCGCTGGTCAAAAGGCAATCCGGTGTACAAAGGAAGAAGTGAAAGAATTTTGCCACGATGGATAGTTTTGCCACGATGGATGGTGCGAGGGCAAGATCACTACGATCTCGAGGGTAGAGCTTGTGAGATGTGTTATACATGTCGCTCTATTCTCTCTCAAATATTGGGAACCATGCATTGTTGGATAAAGCTCTACGAGACACAGTTTCGCTGTTGTCAGTTCATTGAGTACGGGAAGAAGTCCAGAAAAACAGGAAAGCGTAAGACCCGACGGTGTAAGCACAGTACAGGAGACCCTGACTACCCCTGGTGCTCTATTCACAGAAAGAAAAACGTGGAGAGATTGGAGAACGCCGGTTTCTGCGGAGACGTCGCCCGACATATCTGTGGATTTCAAGGCGTATCTTTCTGAAAAATCGATCGGAAAACCAACATAGTTTTAACATATCATTATCATTCACCCACCATGGCTCTTTCTAGTGACGACAGACCGATGGTTATCCAACCATGGACAAAACTAGAGGCTGAGGGAAGGGGTCCCTGCTACCTCATACCGAAGGATGGGTTAATATGGAATGTCCATCTGTGCGTAGACGAGGAGACCCCTTGTTATCAAGCAAGAACACCGTGGCAGTTCACCAACCAGATGGATCTGAGAGACGAGATAGAACTCTGGAAAAGCGCCGATAGCGAGAGAAATAACAGAGTTCAGATTTGCTCTCACTGTCTTGCCTGGTTTTGCAGAAAGGCATGTTTACCACTCCCCGATGGACTTCGGAGTCATGGCTGGAATAAAACATCTAAAACACACCCTGTGCTTTTTAGCTGTAGAGAGAAAGTGACTCGGGAGTACACAGAGCCTCTGAGCTCTGGGTACCTGGGAAGCAAGATGAAGGTTCTGCGTGAGACGAGTTTCTGTAAACGTCCCACGATGAATCACCGCTCACACCGCTGTGAACTTCATCGACAGGCTTGGGAGAAGACAGCCACTATGTTCTCAAAGAACGTCGCAGATATTGTTGTTGCGTTTAAGAGTTAAACGTCTGTGGAATTACATAGTCAATAGTAAAAAAATCGATCATTGTCAGGGACTATCAGTAATAGTCCACCATAACGTGCTATTTAGCGATGTCTTTCAGTGTGGAAAACGTCATACACGCGAACGACAGAGCGATAGCACAAGGAAAAGATGTCTATCTTCTTCATCCGAAAAGGATCACTCGAACATCGGTGACACACTACTCGATTGACGGTGTCGCAGCATGTAAGTCTGCTATGACCCCGTACTACTGGACAAAATATCCTAGAATCTCGAACAAGATTTACGGAAGATCCAATCATCTGTGTTTTAAGTGTGTTCATTACCTGTTTCAGGTGACGAACACACCTCTTCCCGCCGGTGTTCGTGAGAGAAAAATCGCCAAGACTCACCCTGTTCTCTGGACGTGCGTTCATCACGTCGTCGAGACAACAGAGGAGAAGGTGAAATCACAAGGGTACTACAAAAACCCCCACGAGATCACGACGTACTATCACATGGTGATTCGACCATGTGGTCTTCCTGCTCTCTCACCAGAGGATCACTACTGTGTGAAACACCGAGAAATCTGGAAGATGATTTACAAGTACCTTGGTAAGAAGAAAGAGCTGAAGTGCTTAGTGGAGCAGTACCTGGGGTTTCACACCCCAAGGCAGTTAATCGAAGCATAAAGGCTGTCACACACATTCATAGGACCCAAATGAGTAAGTAAAAGCGATCTTAATGACGTTAAACAGAACACCAGCACACGTGCTACATGCGTTACGTGTGAAGAATCTGAGCTCTTATCTTCTGTTCACGAAGACCGGGAGCAACATTCACGTGTCTATTCGAGGAAAGACTGTCTGTAAACCAGCGGAGACCCCTCACTACTGGACAGATGATATCAACTGTAAGTACTTGAAGTGGAGTGTTGGCACAACATACAACAGGTATCAGTACACGATATGTGAGCGATGTTTTCACTACGCTTGTAAGATTCTGGAGACAGTGCCAAATATAGACCGCCCTTGGTCGACTCCGAAAACCCTGAATACTCGTGAAGTACGTTGGGGGTGTGTCTTTCTGATCACGGAGCACAAGATCGAGCGTGGGGAAGGGGTGGGATCCATGACAAAGGTCGTCACATCGGTCACCAAAAGATGTGGAAAACCCACGTTGGATCCGAAAGGCTTCTGTAAAGGACATAACAAGATGGTTCAGAGAATAATCAAGGTTCTGGATCCGGACTCCGCCAGACTGGTGGTGACGTTTCTGGATTCGATGTGAGATTCCGCGTCAAACCAAAAAATTCTGGGGGTCAATGAATTTTTCTCGGCAGGCTCAAAAAATTCTAAGGGGTCAAAGAATCTTTCTCGGCAGGCTCAAAAAATTCTTTTGCTATTCTATAGAGACATACTCCGCAGGATGAAGAAATACACCGCATACTGCGTTTCAAAACGAAAGAAGGTCACTATCAAGAAGATCAAGCAGGTGTGGAAGGCGAAGAGCCGTAACCACTACCTGTATCTTCTGGAGGGCGAGGCCCCTGGTTGTGATACCAGCGTGTGGCGCGCCGTCGGTGAGGACGAGGCTCACAAGGTCGCCAAGCATATCGGCAAGCCCATCAAGTTGAGGAAGTCAAGTGGCAAGAAGAAGAGGGCTGCCTCTAAGAAGCGCAAGAGCACTCGCAAGGGTATGGTTCGTAAGACCGCTCGCCGTGCCTACATGGGTCTGAAGAAAAAGAAGAAGAAGAGGGCGACTTCCAAGTCTCGCAAGCGCAAGGCTCCTAAGCGCAAGAAGAGCCGTGCTCGCTCCAAATCCCGTCGTCGTCGTTAAGCTACAACGATTTAACAACTTTTATCCTAACAATTATTACACAATCACGAAATCGGATTACTATTTCGTGTTTGTGTTAATCATTTAGTAAGGTGGAGGAGGTACTGCTTCTGGCCATGTGTACCCGTAACCACGTTTGTCGTAGCTGGTGTACCAGTAAGGCGTACCCTCGTTCCATGGGTACGCCCCTTGTAAATAGTTCCAGGTGGTCTGTGCTCCACCCCTATGGTAAAGGTTAGAGCTAAATGGGTTACCAGGACCCATATATGGTGCTCCGTACGCGTAACCTGCGTAGGACTCCCCCACCTCATTCATCGCGAGCTGGCTCAGGAGCCCCAGTAGGACCAGTCCCACCAGTAGCACCAGTAGACTTGTCATCCTTCTCTATACTATCTTCCTTGGTTTTTCTAGTCTTTTGCGCCTTGGCGGCCTTTCTGTTTTTCCTTAACATTTTCATCATGATCTCGTCTATTCTTCGGTCTTGAGCTTTTTTAGCATCCACTTTGCTGACCTCATCTTGTGTGATCTCGTTAGTGATCTTGGCGCCTTTGAGCATCAGGTACGCCCCCAGGATACTCGCGAAAAGCTTCGGAATGAGAAGTAACCAGGCTCTCCCAATGCTTCCTGTCGTTCCCAACTTGTAAAGAGTGTACACCCAAGGAATGACAGAGACACCTGTGATGAAGACCATCAACATCGCATTCTCCAAGTTGTCCTGTTTTATGAACATCCACATGTCGTAAATTAGGAGAGCAAGGTAGACGAACGTGGGATAAAGACCAGCCTTTCCCACACCGCTTTTTATCTGAACTTCGACGTTCATAGACTCTGTGAAACGCTTTGCGTTTTTGTATTAGGATCGATTCCTCCTGTAGGATCTGAGCGCACTTCAGTTATCTCGTCTGTACCTGTCGGCCCGGTAACCCCCGTGGGGGCGGTCACAGTTATTTCTAAAGGAGGAGGTTGATCATCAGGCTCTGGTTGTGGCTCCGCGCTAGGAGTGACCGGTGCTGATTCCTTATTCTTAGGAGCCAGGTTCATAGTTTTTAGCTGGTGCTCTAAGTTGATGATCTGCTCCCACAACTCGACAGCTCTTGTGTCCTTCCCTTCTTCCTGACATCGATACGCCTCCTCACGCATCTCGTAGATTCTCTTTCTGATATCCGAGTTTCTGAACTTCTTACACTCGTACATCACGTCCGTGCGCATAATGTACTTCTCCGCCTTGTAAACATTGTCATCCACGTTACGAATCTCCTCACCGTCGTGAAGCAGATCATCTGTTAGGAAAACAACAGCATTTCCTGCTCTGGGACGCACGTACATACCGTATCCCAAGAACCTTGTCGAACCTCCGATCTCGTCATCAACATTATTAAGATAGATCATCAGAGTGGCGAAAGACCGGCGTCGATATGATGACTGCCAGTACCCGTCACAGTGAGCCTTGAAATCGTCACCTTTTCCGTAAGAACAGAAGCGGAATCTCTCGTTTAGCCCAGAGAGATGCCAGATGTCACCAAAATCATCCCTAACCTCACGAAATGGGATATGAGGCTCAACTCTTTTCCATACAGCTTCTGCCAACTCACCAGAGTCGATAACTATGCGTCTGGTTTTCCGTAGAGGGAACTGTGAGCGCAGAGGTTTCATACCCATACGTTCGACAGAGTGAATAACCTTCTCACACTCCTCCTCAGAGAGAACCTTGCGCATCACTGCGAGATCTTTCAAGGTGGATATCTCTGAGGCGTCACGTTCCTGAAAAGCGCTCAGAAGCTCACATGTTGCCGTTGGTTCCTCAACTTTTTCATCTGGTTTTGTTGATCCAGTTGCTCCGGTTTCTCCGGTTGTACCGGCGTCAGTTTTACGAAGGTCTTTTGATGATGCCATGATGCCTGTAGATTCAAACGCAGTACCCTTTAAGCTAAACTAAATAAAAACACCTGTTCGGAGGTAAACACCGAGAATAAAGCCCAAAGCGGACGCCACGGAGAACATGATGAGGTGCTCCCCTGACGCTATCTTTTTCATGAAGAGATACTCACCCACATCAAGAGCCAGAATCAGAGTGAGAAAGAAAGGAAAGTCGTTTGGATACAAGTAACCTAACATCATAGAAACCACAAATGTGATAGCTGTCCATCTGTCAATTGGTTCCCAAGGTTTCTTCCCGTCTTTCCCCACAATCTTCTCAGAGAACGCTAGTTCTGCAAGTCTCTGAGAGACTTTCACAGTGAAAATCACCACTTTGGGAAGAATAGCTGTGTGAGAGTACCACAATCTACCCATTGTATAAAATCACCAACATAGTATACCGGGACAAGCTAAGAATGTCAACTCAGATTAATCTCGTACGAAAGATGTTTGGGAGACCCGTTGTTCAGCCCGACAACGGAAGCTTCTACTCCCATCTCACCTTTGTCTTTCTCACCGCGTTAACTTTGTACATCCCCGCGTACATATCAATATGGACACAACCGTTTCCGATCACCCTGATTATCCTTGCCGCAGCCACATGGTCATCTCTGTATCACTACCATCGAGAGTTGGAGTTCCAAGAGATGGACGTGATCTGGGCGAACTTAACATCTCTTTTCATCGGTCTCATGCTGATTCTCGTCTCCATGCAGTACGGGTTCTTCTCTCAGCAAGTTATCTGGCCTCTTATTATCGCTATTGTGGCGATGATTATTTATATTAACAAGGCTTCTGTACGTCCAGGAGAGTCTGTAAGCACCGTTCCCAACTACGATTACTGGCACGGTCTCTGGCATCTTCTGACATCTCTCACAGCTTTCTTGCTGGTGAACCACAGAACGAACTACAAATACATTCTGAAGCCTTTCATCTACTTATTCCGAGAACGTATGAAGGTTCCTTGGGGGAAGTTGAACCCAAAGGCGTTCGTGAGAGACTGAGATTACTGACTTAAAAAATCGATAGTACTATCATATCCAACAACAAACAACAAAAGAATTACATCAAGATGCCCCGATCTAAGACCCCTAACACAAAGCGAAAGACCAAGAAGGGAAAGCGCAAGGATAAGCAGGCTCGCACCGGTAAGTTCAGCTCGAAGACTATTCGCCGTTACCTCGCTCGCACCGGCGCTTTTCCGATCAGCTCTCCCTCTGAGGACACGGTACGTAGACATTACGCGTGTTTTTTACCTGGGCAACAAGAGTGGTGGGAAAAACGAGATTTATCCCATTGAGTGGCGTGGGCTCCGAGGTTTCAAGTCATGGAGTACACACGCAGAGATGAGGGCGCTCGCCCTTTATCTTTCACGCACCAAGCAGAACCGTGGTCGGCGAAAGAGGCATGGGCGCAAACCTTTTGACGGCAAGGTACCTCGTACGATGTACGTTGTCTCGATGTACAAGAACAAGTGGCGAAACTCTCGTCCTTGTGACGACTGTATTCGTCTTTTGCGGTATTACGGAGTGAAGAGAGTGGTGTACACAACGGGGTCGGACGATCCGTCCCAGTTCTACTGTTGTGAGAGAGTGAACGAGATGGAGCTACACGGACGATCCTCCGGGAACCGCCGTCTGAATGAGGGATGTGTGATTACTTGACGTTAAACTCTGTCACCAAGAACGCTCCAAGCCTGCCTATTTTAGGAACAAGATTCTCCATGAGCATATCCTGTGATATCGCTACATAGTCTATGAAAACTCGATGTGTGACACCTTGAATACACGTCCCACCGATCCAGTCTAAGGTCTCCTTGAAATGCTTTCTTCCATCTTCTGAGCCTTTGATAAGCTTCCAAAGCTCTAGTAACATCACGGCTGTGTTAAGACCAGGAAGCTGTGGGTCTTGAATAAACCCGTTACGAAAAACACGACGCATGTTCATTATTGCCTTGTGGTTTCCGTAATGGTGATGAAGTTGGGCAACTAGCCCCTCCCACTCTGTCAGCTCTAACTTCTCCTTGACTAGTTTCTGGAGATAATGAGGGAGCAAAGAGTGAATCTGCCTGGTGTACGCATGAACGTTGTTTCCATGATAGATCGACATTCGCTTCTGGGTTAATCTAGAAGAGAAATAAGGAGATCAGTTTATACCAGCAGTAGTATCTCAAAACTTAAAGCTGAGTTTTATGTCCGATAAAAGTGAGTACGGAACAGTGAGTTACAGAGATCATAGTGGTGTTATTCTTGATGATGGACGATCTATCAAGGATGATTGTACAGGAATGATATACGAATCACCTTTGTTCTGGGTGTACTTCTGGGATATTGAGGAAGGAAGAAAGCCTCCTAATCTACATTTTGAGGTTCCAGTAGCACGACCTGTACAGATAAGAGCAATGACACCACCTCCTCTTGTCTCTCTTTTTGACGAAGGGAATGATGAAATTGATGAAAATATGAGTTTACTACCTCCTTTATTTCCACCACAACCATCCAGACAACACCGTCGCCAAAGATCTATCTCTATAAGGGATGATGATGAGGACGATGTCATATTTCAGTTGGATCTTAATGAGAACGAGGTTACAGAAGAGAGAAACTTCATTCTTGAGACTCCTATCGACGATCTTCTGACAGAGATGGATAGTCAGATGAAGGCTCTTAAGGTGATCTCCAAGTCACCATCTATGGATAAGTTCCCGGTCACTTTACACTAACTAGTACAAGCGAACACCACCCAGTCCTGGGTACTGTGGATAGTAGTAATTGTTAAGTAGTGACCAACGCAGGGGATCCCAACGACCACGTCCTAACGCTGCTCTACGCATGTAACGGTAGTCAGGACCAGGTACGAATCTCCCTCCACGCAAGCGGTACCCACCTCCCCAACCTGATCCTACAGGATAGTAAGCAGGGTTCACGCTCGCACGGCCGAAAGAGTCCACCAGTAACCTGCCACCATCTCTCACCTTGAGTTTCATAGCGTCCGCCCACCAAGGATTACCCTTGAGGCGGTAATGTTCAATAACGTCAGGGTTTCTGTAGTTCTCATGAGGTATTTCAGGGAACCCGTACTTGTCGTATCCATCATAATCTTCATAATCATCAAATCCCTCATGATGCGAATGATGTTTTCTGTACCACAGCCTCGCGAACCAGACAAAGACCGCGGCTAAAATCGCATAAAGGAGAAACGGGTGATTCATATCCGTATAAACTTCCCTCGGTTTTTTCCTTAGCTACTACACAATGGAACTTGGATCAGGAGCATCAGAAGACGTGGGAGCTGGAGTAAACGAGGGATACATGTTCTCAAACATGGGTATCGAGGCTAAACAGATGAGTCATACAGTAAAGACTGTTTATCGGTATGGTGAGAAGAAACATCTAGTTGAGATGTTAATCAGAGATCAGGCGTACTGGGTGGTTGTTAACTTGAAGAAACAACTGGTTGATGTTCTGGAGGTGGAGTCAGACTCCACTAATAAGAAAAACACCTGTCGGAAGATCAAGTTCACGAACAAGAAGGTTCTAAGAATCCCTTACCCGGATCCTGACAATCAGAAACCACAAGAGATGCCGTCTTACGCCAAGAAGCCTCTGAATATAGAGTTCGCTTTTGACGCAAGATCACAGATAGAGGCTCTTCTAGCGAACGCCTTAAAGGCATAAAGGATACATGTCGCGTAGCTATCAACATGCCGAGCGGATACTGTGTTAAGTGTAAAGCAAAAAGGGAGTTCGACGACGGAGTGGAGAAAACCACGAAGAATGGTCGTCGTATGCTCCAAGGTCACTGTAGTCAGTGCGGGACGAAGGTGAACGTCTTCCTGAAGGGGGACGGCTCTAGCTCTAAGACAACGTCTTCTAAGAAGAAAGCGACAAGTCGTAAACCGAGAACAAAAAAGTCCAGTTCCGACGAGTCGTCGAGTTCGTCCCGTAGAGTCGCAACTCCTTCCGCCCGTAAGGCGCGCGCGAGCAAGAAGACGACTGGAGGCGCTAAGAAATCAGCTACGCGCAAGAAAGCCCCTGCCAAGAAGCCGGCGAGCAAGGCTCCCACACGTCGTAAGAAGAAGCAGCAGGAGAGTGAGTCAGAGTATTCTGACGATCCTGACTCTGATGCGATGTCTCGTGCTGAAATGTCAGAGTACTCCTCGTATGATGAGGAAGAGAGCTCAGAATGAGCGCATCAAACGACGTGAGCGGAAGCCCGTCGTTCTTATCCCTTAAAGCCCTAAGTTAGATTTATCTTATAGGTGATGGATCGAAAGTCGAATGACTTTTCAACCATCATCCCATAGATATTCGAACTTTTAGGGCTTTTCGGAAGCCACGGGCTTCCCGTCGGCTGACGCCTTCGCGGAGTCCGTAAAAACCCTGTTCAGGGTTTTAAAGGATAGCTCGGAGTAGAACTCCAAACGATCGCCCGGCTTGGATGGATCCTGCCGGTCTTAAAGCTCAGAGTAATATGTACACGTTCCCTGATATTGAAAATTGATCTAATTACACTTGTTTTTGGTAATTTAAGGCAATTACCAAAAACAACTGACGTCAACACTAAATAAAGGACATTTTGACTATGGCTACTCAAGAGAATAAATGTGGACACTGTGAGAGTACCTTCCCGGTGATCTACGTGGACGAGAAGTCCGGGGAGAATTACTTTTTTCATTCCGACGTGTGCCGAGTGGCCTTCTTGGAAGGAAAGGAACCGGCAAGAAAAGCTCCGAAGGGGTACAGGCATTTTACTCCTCTGTGTCACCAGTGTAAGACCCCGATGGACCTCACTCAGTTTAACAAGAAGTTCTGCTCTCTGAAGTGCCTGAGGGTGATAAGAGAGGAGGTTCGGGCGATCCAGAGGGAGTACGAGAAGGAACAAAGCAGGAAAATGTCCCAGAGTGGCGGAAGCTACAACAGTGGAGCGGGTAACTGCCATTAGGCACATAAAAGGGATTTACTCCCTAAACCATAGTTACGATGAGCGGGTACGCTGATTACGACAATATCGATCTTGATACAGAGAAGGTGATTAACCTGCCGTTGGTTATCGCCACAGAGGAAAGCTTAGCAGGTCTAGGACGCTTAGTGCCTAACTTCGAGGATGAGGAGGTGGATCTGGTACAGTGGCCGAAAAAGGGGTTTCGTGACCTTGAGAGAAAAACAGGGTTCACTCCTATCACTGAGGGGACTTTTCGAACTTGGTGGGACGGCCAAATGGCACACGCGGAGAACCACTCTGTAGAAAGCGGGAAGTACAACGTCGCGATCGACATCTCCACGGAGAACGCGAATGAACAGCTGTCTCTTCTCACAAGAGAGATGAACTATCATCCTGACGGAGGCCAGGTCATCTTTCCTAAAGAAAAGAAACCGTTTCTCGTCTTTCTAGGTGTTCCTGGTGATATGATTCAGATAGGAAAGAAGGTTGAGGGGTACATGTGTGTGAAGTTCGCTGCTTTCTACTTTGACGGGTTTCACGGTCTACACATCAACCCTAACGTATGGCATCAGCCTCCTGTGCCTCTCGCGAACTCTTTAGAGTTTCACGACAAACAGGGAGCTGTTCATGGGTGTGTAGCTTATGATTCTGTTAAGGAGAACAAGGTGTGGTTGAGCGTGAAAGTACCAAGGTATTTGACAATCTTCAATGACAGCGAAACCTAAGCTTTTGACTTTGATGTATTCTTGGATAAGTTTTAATACATAATTAGGTTTTCACAATCCATGTGTTACCAGCAGCGTAGTAAACAAGAATAAAGACTGTGTTATTAGGAACAGCTAAAGGAGATGGTATTTGAGCGTTGTTAAAGGTAGCACCACCTGCTGTAGCTAGTGACAATCCGCCAACAGGAGCATCCTTAAAAAGAGTAATCTGTGTACCGTCTTGAAGACCTACAGATGTAGGATCAGGTAAAGTAAGAACATCTGCTCCACCAGAAGGTGACTGAACAGCTAGCTGTGACTCGGCAGAGATAGTATCTGATCCTGAGTAACTTCTTGTTACCATATAAGGTGCTGACGGAAGCCTGTTCAGTTGTGCTACTGTGATCGTACCTGTACTTAGGTTTGGTGTTGAAACAGATCCAGCACGAAAGCTACAATCTCCAGTGTTTATGGTTACATCACCTGTTGAGGCGACCAACCAAGCAGCACCAGCTTGTTGAAAGATTGAGCAGTTCTGTAGGTTAACAATACACGGAAACCCACCAGAACTACTTGTTGTCACCAAAGGTGCTGTGTTATTCTGAGAGTCATTTGTCAGATCACAGTTAAGACACTGTAAAACTGTTAGACCACCTCCCAAAGAGTTGTCAAACTCGAAATTACACTGTGTACGACAGTGTTGTAACTGTGGTACGATAGATCCTGAGGAGGATACACCTAGAATCCTTCCGAAAAAGAAGTCTGATTCTAAGGCGGAGAGAACCGTATGAGTGTTAAGATTAATCAACTGAGATCCTGCCACACCAACCGGGCCTACCACGACCGACCTGTAGAACTGAACCGTGTTGAAAGACGTAGGCAGACAGCTCACTGTAGGAACTGTAGTCATACTTGTGGTGTTCTCCAATGTACAGTATCTCACGTAAGTAGTTCCTATAGTCACAGCTGTACTAATCTCAAGGGCAGGTTGATCATTAGATCCAACAATCTTGAGAGAGTTTAGCTTAAGATTACCCGCGGATACACGAACACGTCCGTTAATAACCACTCCTTGATCACCTCCTCCTGAACCTTGCGGGGTAGTTCCACGAATTGTAAGATTATCTGTTGTCACATCTACATCCTCATTGTAAACACCATCAACAATAGTAACAACTTGGTTAGAAGCAACACCTGGAGCCCCTGCTGCTTCTACAGCCTCTTGAATGGTCTGGTAGATATTCTCACCTGCTTGTCCTGGTGCTACAACATATCTTCCGAGCAAAGGTTCTGATTTTAGATCTACAGTTGTTCTTAAACTAATCCCACCAGTAACACCTGTAGAAGAAAATGCTTCAAATCCGCAGTTATTATATGTTATAGTATTACCACTTGGTCCAGATGCCCAATTATTCGGATCTACAGAAGATGCTACTACAATAGTACAATCATTTAGTCTAACATCATTTCCAGAAAGTCCAGACACAAGTTGAAGAGGAGGTCCTGTACCTGCTAAACCAGATAGACGTACATTACGAAGCTGAATAGATGCATCATCACTACTCTGAATAATAGGACCTATTAAGAACCCACCTGTTTGTGAAAAGAACCCTCCTTGAAGATCAACAGGTGAAATGACACTATTTCCTATAACATTAAGACCTGCTCCTGCACCAGGTGGAGCTGTGTTCTGTAAAATAGAGTTACTAGGTTGTGTTGAAGATACAGAACAATTCTGAAGAACTACGTTTGATTGATCTAATACTTGTAAACAATGAGGTGACGTGGGAAAATCAGGTAAAGTAGGAGATCCATAAAAATTAGAAGAAAGGCGTATAGAGCAGTTAATAAACGTGTATCTTTGTTTACTTGCTAATTCTGCAGGATTTGTTGGTGTGATAATAGATGGTGTTGAGTTATTTAGCAAAACCACACCTGTAAAAATAATATTAGAAGCATTAAATGGACCAGATACACTACACGTAAAATTTCCTACAATCTCAACTGGATTTGATTTTATTCCTAATTCAGCTCCTCTATTTCGATCATATAACCCATTCAAAAAGATACCGTTACAAGGAACTATCACATTCTCTGTGTACTGTCCTGCTGCCACAATAATAATCACAGGATTCGTCTCAGACGCGCCAGCAGCACATGCAGCGTCCATGGCTGCCTGAATTGTGTTGTACACATCACCACCCTCAGGAATATTAGGGTTTACAATAAAGTCACTGAGCGCACTTGCCTGTGTGGTTCCCGGAGTTTTGTAATCAAATAAGGAGGAACCTCCATTGTTGCCACCAACAAGTGATGTTACTGTGAATGACATTTTGTCTATATTATTACAAATTATTTTCGTTAGATCTTTTTTAAGGGACAAATAACATAATATTGTATTATTACGTTATTCGTTTTATTTATTAATTATCATTTTTTATGTTTACAACATAGCAACTGTTACTCCCGTTGCGCTTCCACCTGTGTAATTATTATCAAACGTAATAGTTCCAGCTCCAGCACCACCTGTAACATTTCCTAAACCTAATCGTGATATCAAAGGTGTTGTTTGTGTTGTAGCTACATTACCTTGTGTTGTGATTGTAAGATTACCACCAACTACAGATGATACAATAAAATTATTTCCACCAGCACCTCCACCACCATCTAACTCAAGAACAGAGTTAATTAGTTCAACTTGTTGTGGTACAGTACCTGAATAATAAATAAGGTTTTGATTTGATCCACCAACTGTGTCTGTAAATGTTGATATTTTTGAGTTTTCCAAAAGAATTCTTCTGTTCATAACACCGTTAAATTGTAAGAGACCTACACCTGGTCCGTCTGCTGTATCAGATTTTACAATCTGAGAGTTCTTTACCTCGAAATTAACAGGTACGCTTCCTAAATCAATTCTACTTGTTCCGATATTTGAGTTTGTTATATCAATTCTAGCATCTGGAGCAACACCTACTGCTAATGCAGGATTAAACAACATATTGTTAATACGCGTGTTATGTATATTCACCTTTGAACTACCTGTAACAAGTCCTATTGTCGTTGTAGCAAAATTACAAGAATCAATATTAGCAGTTGATCCACCTACAAAGCGAATATCAGAACTCGCACCCAATCCTACATCATTTTGTAATTCTAATACTGAATTATTCAGATTAACTAAGTTCTGACCCGCACCAGTCAGTCCAGCGCCTGGAACAAAGTTTCCGTGTGTTAATGCTAAACTTGTGTTTGTAATATCAATTGGTCCATTCAAAGTTCCTAATCGAATATTGTTACGTCCTCCGTTGCCGTTAGCAGTAAATCCTCGTATATCAACATCAACACCTGCAAATACAGAAGTACCACCAGATACATTAACATCAGCAAAATACTTAGATCTTCTTGATCCAAGCAAACTATTATTACGAACAAAGACAGTTCCTGAGGTAGTAGTCAGATCTTGTCGAAAAGCTCTATCTCCAAATACAGAGTTCTCCACATTAACAAAATGGTTATCTAAATCAAGCATTCTAGCTCCGGTAGTACTGTTAATAAAGTTACAATTCTCAACCTGTGTTCTTCCTCTCTGTCCTGGCGATATAAGAGCCAATGTTGATTCGCTAAAGTTAAGATTAATCAAGGCAAGATCAACATAATCTGTAACATCAGGAAGAGCTGTATCAAAAGAACCTGTATGAGATCCAACAATGTTAACACAATTAGCAGAAGCATCACCAACACCATAAAGATTTACGTTACGAACAAGACGAAGATTCTCATTGTAAGTGCCTGGTGCGATAAATACATTTTGACAACCTGTGCTCCCTGCTAATTTACTTTCACCGTAATCAATCGCCTCTTGGATAGTAGAGAAAACTCTCTCACCAGCTTGAGCTGGATTAACAACTATCTCACCTTTCACTGGATTAGAATTAAGATCATTCTGAGCACTCAAAGCAATTCCACCAGTTACTCCTTGAACAGAGAAACGCTCGAAAGAACAGTCTGTGTAAAAGATAGTGTTTCCTGCGTCACCCGATGCCCAATTTTCAGGATCATCTGGAGTTCCTACTGCGATAGTACAGTTGTATAAGGAAACAGTCTGTCCAGTAACACCAGGTGCTATCTGAATCGCAGGTCCTAATCCGTCAGAACTTGATAAACGAATTCTACGTAGAGTGGTAGAACCAGATGAATTAAGAACAAGTGGTCCTACCATTGACCCCCCATTCATAAAAAATCCTCCACTGTTAACCGTCGTAAACACGAGAACAGAATCTTCTGCAGAAAGAGCTCCAAGAGGTGATAGTGGTGTATCTACCAAAACACCGTTACCTAACCCCGTAGCCTGAACACGACATCTTTCCAGCTGTACTCTTGATGATCCTAACACTTGAAGACATTGTGGAGATGTTGGATAATCTGGAAATGTCGGAGGATCGTAAATGTTTGGTGAAAGACGGAATGTACAGTTAGATAGTTGATAAACAGAGTAATTGTTTAGCTCTTCTGGTGTTGTAGAAGGAAAAGTAGGAACTGTGGTGTTGTTAAAAGTACAAACACCAGTGAAAACTATATTATCTGCAGAGAACGGACCAGATACATCACAAGTTAGATCACCCACGATTTCAACAGGATTCATCTTTAATCCACCAAGAGGGTTAAATCCATCTTCCGGAAAAGTTGTTAGGAATATGCCATTACAAGGAACTGTTAGATCCTCAATATACTGTCCGGCAGTAATGAAAACTTGAACAGGGTTTTCAACACCTGCTCCAGCAGCACATGCAGCGTCCATGGCAGCCTGAATTGTGTTATACACATCACCACCCTCAGGAATATTAGGGTTTACAATAAAATCACTGAGAGCACTTGCCTGTGTGGTTCCCGGAGTTTTGTAATCAAATAAGGAGGAACCTCCGTTACTGCCACCAACGAGTGATGTTACTGTGAATGACATTTTGTCTATATATCTTTAGAAGATAATTGTTTTGTACTCAGATATCTCCTGCTATTCTCCCCAGATATTTGTTCACATCACCAACGTACTGCGGACATGCCTTCGCGATCTCACGACTCACCTCATCCTGTATCTTTAGAGCCTCCGCCTCAAACCTTTCCCAGTCCTGACCTGTCGCCGCCTTAAAAGAGGCAGGGGTCGTGATATCTGAGAGCGCCCAGAGATAACCCATTCCGTACTGACCGTGTAACGCGGCGATCATTGGTGACTCGTCCTGTTGCGCGGCGACGAGCCAACGAGCGGTCTGTCGAGTTAGTTTCTGAATGACCTCTGGGGGGACACCGTCGTAAACGTCGTTATGATGATAGAGAGATACACCTATCACGATAGCGAGTAGAAGTACGGATAAAAGAAAAAGAAGACGTGTGTAATCCATTATGGATTATGAGTGATAAAAGATTAGTAGAAACCAGAGTTAAGATAGTACTGCTGTCCTGTAGCTCCTGGAAGAACTGTAGCAATATCCAGGTTAGGTAACGCGTTAGCAACGGGCATAGCGGTCGGGTCAAAGTGACAGTTAGAGATAATTGTTCCTGTATTCCCTGAAGCAACAACAATGTCACCAGTTCCACCTGCTATATTGGGACTGCCAATATGACATCCGATAACCTTACAGTTTCTCGCAGAGAATCCACCAATAGAAAGTCTATGACCATCTCTGTTAAGCCTACAGTTAGATATCTGTACATTACGATTTTGTACACTCGTTACACGATTTGGTGGAACAGAAGAAACAGTCTCAATAGAACACCCAGTTAGGCGATTATCTTGTGCTCCTATCGTAACAGACTGGTTAAAGCGACAGTCTGAGAAGACGTTGTTCGTCGCGTCTCCAAGAGGAAATGAACCTGTACGACCTATGATAATATCTCCTTGGAAGAATGAACCAGATACCTGGTTACCACCACCTGAGTTATTTGTAACATTATCTCCAAACACAACTGATCCTTCTCTGAACCAACATCCTGCGATATTGGAGGCGGTACAGTTAATCTGATGAGATGTTGTTGGACCAGATGATCCTGCCTGAAACTGATTTCCTGTAAAAACATTACTGAGTCCATCCAGAGTGACAGCTTGATTCGTAGAACTTCTTACGAAACAGTTACCGATCGTACATCCTGTACAACCTCTATTCATTGTTAACCGATCTTGCATTCTTGATCCCACAATTGTGTTATCAGACGAGTTCATAAGTGTTAGAAGACCGACAAATCTATTATTCGAGTAGTTATTAGAGTTAGAGCTGTTAAGAGTTGTTGTGCTGTTAAAGCGACAGTTATCGATCTGGTGACCATCACCTGTAAAGGTTTGTGCTCCGTCAAAAATACAGTTGGAGAACTCACAGTTGGTAGAGGTAGTATCAGTTAGTATATTAAACTGACAGTTCGTAAACTGACACTCGTTTTGTCCTGTGATATCAATGTTGTAAGCATTTGATGATGTTTCTAAATCAGAGACGTTACAGTTCGAAACAAAGATTATTGTCGGATTAGATGATCCAGAGTTACGAAGACCGTCCACGTTAACAACAGACCCCCCAAGCTGAAGAGCTGGTGTACCGAACGTCGTCGCGGTACCACACTGTGTAACGCGAACTGAACCTGTGTTAGCAGCACCACATGAGATAATGCGCGTGCTATTGTTACCTTGTAAAGAAGATCGGTAAATCTCCATCGATCCGTGTGTTGATGTTGTTAAAGCACCAATAAATCCACGATCAAGACCAGAGTTTGTGAACGATATTGAGCAGTTATCCAAGTTCCAGTTTAGTCCATCAGAAGCGAATGGTGAACTGCTTACGTTAGTATTGTTAATAAAACTGACACTACGTCCGACTATCTGTCCTCCACCTCCCATTGTTACAAATGGGCCTGCTGTTGTTGTTCCGTCACCATACTGCCAGGTTCCTTCTTCTATCCACAAGCGAGTCACGTTACTAAGAGTCCACTTTCGATTAGCAGGTGTTGAGTAAGTAACTCCACGGTCAATCCAAAGACGAACAGTTGTTCCTGCCGCTAAAACCCCGTCGGTGACAGTAGATGGCTCTGTAAATGTAGAACCTTGTGCGCCGATAATACGAATACGATACTCTCCTGCGTTAAAAGCTGCTTGTACAGATGCGTAATTAGCTCCTGCTGTTCCGACTGTAACATCTGGTAAACCAGCTCCCGTACTTCCACCAGAGCTCTCGAACGTGTCCCAAGTTGTGCCTCCACGGCAGATCTTGAGAGCGTTAAACCCTGTAGCTCCGTTAACCAGACAGATATCACCAGCGTTTCCTGTCAAGTTTCCGTTAGGGTCTGTTCCGTCGGACACGAACTGATCAAGAGTTGCGGAGCTTGTGTCTGTAAATCTTAAGTCACGACGGAAGTTTGTATCAACAGCATCTTGATTATCGATTGTAAGTAAACCGTTATTATCAATCTGTAATTTCGTTGATTGTGTGTTTAATGTTGTTCCTGATCCACTGCTGTTAGCAGTTTGGAAGAATAGATTGGATTCGCCAAGACCAGTACCAGCACCAGCTCTTAGAGTAAGTGGTGTACCGTTAGCGTTTAGCTGACCAGCAGATAAAGGCTGTGATGATTGAATTACTACACCACCAGCAGGTGTAGTACCACGAAGACCGTTATTATCATCAGTACCTGTTCCGATAATTACTTGATTAATATAGCGGTTACCAGCATCTGGGTTGGCACCAATGGCCATCTGATTCGTTGTATCTGTTGTAGCACCATCACCAAGAGCTATAGAACCAAGCGCTGGGGCACTCGCATCGTGTCCAATAGCGATGGCATATGTGGAACCAGCCGATGCGCTATATCCTAACGCTGTACCTCTATTTCCAGTAACCGTCGTAGAACTTCCTAGTGCTGTTCCACGTTGACCAGATACATTAGATTGATAACCGATAGCACAGCCATCACCACTAGAAGCATTAGCTTGGTAACCAATACTAACATTATTTGGAGACGTTATATTACCCGCTTGAAAACCCACTGTAGTTGAGTTAGTAAAAGCACTTGCCGAATATCCTAGTACAGTTGCACTTTGTCCGGCTCTTGCTTGGAACCCAAAACGTTCGCACTGATTGTATCCAGGAGAAGGAAGCTCGGTTCGATAATTAGAACTAATATACATTCCTTGTCTAACTTCCAGAGCGCCCCAGGTAGTTGCCGCACCAAAAGACGATTTGTTTGCTGATGAGACAGTTCTGAACACAGACTCGAAATCACCAGTTCCCTTATCGTGCATCATATAGTACATCTCTCCTGGGTTGGTAGCAGGATTATCCTGATTAGCAGCGATAAGACCGTATGTTGGGTTAGTTGCGGTAGGTCCTGACTGAATCATAACAGAAGAGATAACATTTGTACCACCCGCTGTATTTCTAGATTGTAAAGCCGAGTTAGTTGTAGCTAAAGATAGAGAAAGATCATCTAATGTTTCAAGATTACGCGCGTATGACCCGTTATTAATATCCATAACTGCCTGATCACCACTTAGATTACTAATAATTCCTGTTTCTCCAACAATAGTTCCGAAATTACCTGTCTGCCCTGTGATTCCTGCCACCGTGAGAATATTGGTTGTCGGATTAAAAGTGAATGTGGAGTCTCCTGTCAGACCTCCAGATCCATCACCGAACTGTACCTCGTTACCCGTAGTGGTAATCGATGTAGCCAACGGGCCTGTTGTGATCTGTCCAGTTGACGGATCATAAGATAATCCGGTCACACCAATAGATGTGTCCAGATTAGGAACAATCAGTCTCTGTTCTGTGTGACCTGTGTTCAGAAGAATATCACCTTGGTTAGAACCAGAGGCTCCCGCACCGATAATAATGACGTTACCGGTTGATCCGAACGCGTCTCTGCCGATAATGACAGAGTCTGATCCAGATGATTTAGCGTTCGATCCGATAACCACAGTACCGGTACCACCTGTAATAGCATTACCAGTCGTTCCTGCGTTAGTACCCACAAAAACGTTATTTATTCCGTCTACTAAAGAGATTCCTGCGTTAGATCCTAAAGAAGTATTGTTGCCACCAAGATCTCCTCTAAAAACCTGTAGACTATTAGCTCCAATAGCGGTGTTGTTAATACCAAACTGATTTTGTATAGATGACAATGAACTGTGCCCCACAGCTGTGTTATTCATCCCAGCATCACCAAACATCGCTCCAGACATTGATTCATATCCAATAGCTACGGCGTTTGATCCTCTTCCAATATTTCGTAAACTGTTGTGGCCAACAGCAACTGACTGAATAGTAATACCGTTATTCTCACCTGAGTTAACACCAATAAAGACGTTATCTGTTCCAAGTGTCTGATTTGATAGTGCGTTGTCACCAATAGCAATATTGTTGTCAGTACCATTTGCTGATGTAGACATTGTGTTTCGACCAATCGCAATATTTCTTCCACCACCTGTTAAACCAGTAAATCCACCAGGATCACGTCCTATGTACATATTACCAGTTGTACCTCTGTTAACTGTGTAAGCCTCTAGCGGATCACTTCCATCTGTTGGGGCTATGTTGTTACCAGGTGCTCCTGTGAATAACGCAAGAGCATTAGCAGGACCAGAGACACCAGCTCCGCCACCACCTAGTGGACCTGTACTAATCTGTCCAGTTGCCGGATCGTAAGATAACCCGGTCACACCAGTCGTTGTCTCAAGATTAGGAACAATCAGACGTTGTGTCGTTCCACCTGTGTTCAACAAGATATCACCTTGATTAGACCCGGAGGCACCAGCACCGATAATAATCACGTTGCCAGTTGATCCGAACGCGTCTCTACCGATGACAACACAGTCAGACCCTGCAGACTGTGCGCCAGCCCCAACAAGAACAGCACCTGTTCCTCCTGTGCGTGCGCCTCCGGTTAGACCAGCAGAAGCGCCAATAACAGTATTTCTAGAACCGTTAATAAGCTCATCAGATGCTCCTGCTCCTACCGCTACGTTCTCAGTTCCTCCAGCACCACCAGCTCCTGTTAATGTTTGTAAAGCACTGTGTCCTAAAGCTGTGTTATCTGTAGACCCAAGTGTTTGACTAGCAGATAACGATGAGAATCCTAACGCAGTGTTACGACTACCTACAGATCCACCACTACCTGACATTGCGTTGTGACCCACAGCTACATTCTCCGTAGCATTACCACAAGTTCGTAAAGCGTTAAATCCAACAGCTGTGTTATTAACACCAAAAGATGTTGTGTTTTGTAAAGCTCTGTATCCTACAGCAACACCAACTCCACCAGAATAGTTCTGCATAGATTCAGAGCCTACAGCAACAGAAAATCCAGGGTTAGTTGAGTTTTGACCAGAGTTTGTACCTATAAATGTGTTATCTGTGTTAGCACCAGAGAAACTACTTAGTGCATTAGAACCGATAATGACGTTAGAACTAGAGGTAGTAACAGAAGAAAGTGTGTTGTTTCCAATAGCAATGTTATTTCCAGTAGGAGAAGAAGCTGGAAAAGATCCAGGGGTACGTCCGATAAACATACTACCAGATACTCCATCTCCTGTTGTGTACGCCTCTAAAGGATTAGAAGAATCAGTAACTTTTAAAGATGGTGTAGATCCACCAGTGAAGAGTACGACAGCGTTATTAGGACCTGTCTCACCAACACCAGTAGGTCCAGTAGCACCAGTAGCACCAGTAGCTCCAGTTACTCCCGCTCCCGTAGCACCAGTAGCACCAGTAGCACCAGTAGCACCAGTAGCACCAGTAGCACCAGTAGCTCCAGTTACTCCCGCTCCCGTAGCACCAGTAGCACCAGTAGCACCAGTTACTCCCGCTCCAGTAGCACCTGTGGGTCCGGTAGCACCAGTTACTCCCGCTCCAGTAGCACCTGTGGGTCCGGTAGAGCCTGTGGTACCTGTAGACCCAACACCTGTTGGACCGGAAGGCCCTTGTACACCCATAGGTCCTTGTGCGCCTGTAGCACCAGTGGCTCCAGTGGCTCCAGTGACACCTACTCCAGTAGGACCAGGGGATCCTGATGGACCGGTTGTGCCATCGCTACCTGGAGTACCAGTTGGTCCGATAGGGCCTTGTTGTCCAGTCGCGCCTGTGGCACCTGTCGCCCCTGTACTACCTGTAGGCCCTGTCACACCAGTGGGTCCACCAGGTGGTCCTGTTGGACCAGCCGATCCCATGGGACCTGTGTCACCATCAGGACCGGTTAGACCAGTAGGACCAGTGGGACCTGTAACGCCAGTGGGACCTGTAGAACCACCACCTGGTCCTGCAGGTCCTGTTACCCCAGCAGGACCTGTAGCGCCTGTTGGTCCTGTTGTTCCGAAGGATGTGTTGTAATCAAAGGTTGTCTCCTCGTTTGGAAAAGAAGATACAGAAACACCAAAGAAAGCCATCCTGGTAGTATAAAATCACTAGGAAAATACAATTACAGATTCTCACAAAGGTTCACAAGGAATACCTTTTGCGCGCAAGAAGTCTCTACCACGCGTGTCTCTACGATAGTTGTGTCGATAGTAAACCTTCTTGATTCCGGCCGTGATAATTACTTTCGCGCAGTTAATACACGGTGAGTAAAGAGAGTACATCTCTGTGTTCTCCGTAGAGATCCCTTGTTTAGCAGCGTACAGAATCGCGTTCTGTTCACCGTGAATCTCGTTCACTGTAGCCCAGTCATGGTGTGCCTGCGGAAAGACATTCTCTAAGAACTCTTTAGAGGACATACGACTGGCGTACCCGTTGGTGTAAACAGATGTCCAGTAGTCACAACAGTGTTTCGCACCAGGAATAGTTCCGTTATAACCCATTGAGATAACTCTATTATCACGTACAAGTAGAGCACCTGTCTTCATTTTAGAACATGTGGAACGTCTCGCTACAGTCTCTGCCATCGTCATAAACGTCTCTTGCCACGACGGACGTGTTAGATCAATAATCTCCTTTGTTTCAGTCATATTCGATCTTCGATCTTCGTATAAACTAAGTAAGGAGTTTGCTTAAATATTAGAAACCCCTCAGTTAGATCATCTTTTCTGGAACTGGTTTTAACTATTTAGGAACGGATATGTTCACTTTGACATCAATGTCGATATCCTCGAGTTTGATAATGTCTTTGTTATCAATCCTCTCTATGGTCATCACAGAGTTGCTTGAGCTCTTGTCATGTGTTACGTAAACAACCTTCGAGATTACACCTCTGTTCATCAACGCAAAATCAATAAAGTCTTTAGTGAACGGGAAGAAGTATAGATTTTCTTTCTGGATAAACTCGTACATAATATACAACTTGTTCACTAGATCAATTATTCTTTGATCATTAATATCAATCTTCTTGTTAGATCCTCTTTCAACATAAAGAGCTTGATCTATGATCTCGTATTTTTCTTGATACGACTTTCCTTCAATATCAGTTAAGTCTTTCACAATAAAATCGATGGCAATGTTCATAAACTTCTTCTCTTTCTCTGTCATGTCTTTCACCCACTCACTAGCCCAGTAGAACGGAAAGGTGATTCTGTAGGAGTATTTAACAGTGAATGGGTTCTCATGTTTGATCATGTACTTAACCAGATCAGAGTTAAGAAAGTACTCGTCGGCGCCAAATATGAAAGTCTTGTTTAACGTCTTCTTCTGAGTATGTCCACCATCGTAGAATGTCAAAGGTTTGTTAACCTTGTTTGCTGACGTGATAAAGTTAGTTAGAACCTCTGGGTTGATACGTTTCAAAGAGACTGTCTTACTAGAAAGTGCGTAAGGAACTACTTTATTCTCAATCATAAACTTTCCTTTGATCCCAACATGATACATTCGTGTCGATGCGTAATAATAGATTTTGTCATAAACACCAATCTCTTTCAACTTTTCTAGATCTTTCTTAATTTCGTCTTGACGGTAAATATCTACTTCCTCAAAATCAATATCCACGTTACGAACAACACCTGCGTCGTTATTAGGGAAGTCAAACATGGGAAAGTACCTAACAAACGTTCCGAAAATACCTCGATGATGAACCTTGTTCACAACAAACTCCTCACAATGATACAGCACTAACTGAACATTTCTCAGTCTTTTCAGTATGCGCATGATCTTTCTGTCATTGAATATAGATCTGTCAATGAACAGTCGGATCTTATAGCTAGGTTGTTTCTGATGTACGTATCTTGATAATAACTTGATTCCTCGCACATAAAGTCCGAAGTTCTTGTAAGATCCACCGTGTAATTTGAAGAAAGAAGCTGTGAAGATATCTTGTTTCCTCGTGGGGTTAATCTTGAAGAGCGGTGTGAACTTACAAATATCATTCTCAAGGTACTTCTGTACATCTTCCATGACTAATTGTCACGTATACATTACTTATCGAAATTATGATTTGAGTTTTATCGTTTTACTCATGTTAATCTACTCGAGGAGTAGAGTGTATAAGTCAGTTACTACTCTGTCCTTGGACTCGATCAGTTGGGTAACTGTCTGCTTTCCGAACGGTTGTGCGGTCATGACAAGACGTCGCAACCATTCCGCCGGTGCTTTCTCAGGATCCACCTTGTACTCCGCCTCAATGATAGCGCGAGCCTTGGGCAGAAACTGCTTAGAGCACGCGTTGATGTACATGCGCTTCAGCACTTCTGGGCTGTACTTCGCGAACTTCGCCTGTGCTTTCACAGAGAGTCCGTTGTAGTACTGAGAGTACTCACCCTTCTTGATCTCAGCGTCCAGATGCGCGTGTACTGTCTCCACCATACGAGGAACCTTCTCCTCCAGAGTGCCGTAGAACGTCTTCAGTTTTGAGACTGTCGGGTAGTACTGGTTCACAGCGTCCGGCAGAGCTAGAAGCGCCGGAATGTTGCTTTCTCGCACCTTATGAGCGTAGTAGTACAAGGTCGTCTTGATCTTTGAGTAGTCATAGCTTCCGTCCAGCTTGGGTGCCAGAAGGACGAACCCCTCGAAGTCGATCTCACAGATGTCTGGACAATGGCTCTTATAAAGAACTTCTTTCTCTTCCATCTCACCCTTAACCACACTGTCCAGTTTATTCATTAAATCAAAAACCTGATCTGTGTGTGTGATCTTCAACCACATTGGTACCATTCGATTCAAAGAATTGTAGCTAAAATCAATGTCAAAATGCGGAATGTAACGCTCTGTACTAGTACCGATGTCCACAGTCACTCCTAAAAAGTCGAAGTGTGCTTGTTTGTAAGAGACAGTAAGCTCTGTATGTACAACACCGTCGTATGTCGTTCTGTTAGGACACACTGCCTCGAATGACATAGACATTACGTTATTCGTTGACCCCGGAGCCACCTTCTGTTCCTCAAGGAAATAATAGATATTCTCAATAAACTTGATAAAATCATCACATTCACTTTGCCACATCTCTAATGGCGTCGGATATTTTGACTCCTGAATGTTGTAAAAAGCCGTCAAAAAGTAAGACCACATGTTCTCTGTGATCATGAGTGTACCTTGTGTACAGACAACAGGAATAAACGGCAGTTTCTGCTCGTCCGCCACTGTCAGAAGAACCCGAGCGAACGGATCCTGTTCTGCCAACTTACGCATCAAACTTACCTCCTTGGACTCCCTCGGGTACAGGTTGACACCGATCAACGAACCGTCTCGTTTCGATGTCAGGTACGCGTTGATCGGTCCGCCTGTTGCGAACGTTCGTGCGAGTTGCTGTTGAGTGTCATCAAGACGCTCCAGCGTGCTCGCAGAGTAGTCCTGCGTCTCATCGATCTTCGCGTCCAGATGAGACTTGCCAAGAAGCTCTACACCCCTCTGTAGCAACATCTTGAGACAGTGAACCCTGCCATCGATCAGACCGAAGAAACTGCCTCTGGCTTGTCGCGCCCACTTGGGACGCCAGATGAAGTTCATGCCGTCGAGATACTTAATCCCGATAACGAGTGGGTCTTCCGAGACCGTCTTGATGTGGTAACCAAGAGGCTTCAGAAAGTCCTCAATAGCGGTCATACCGTCTCCGTCGTACAGAGACTGAACGAGCTCACGTAGCGTTAGCTTCTCTGTCTCCTCAATAGAAGGCAGAGTCCAGACGTTCGCGCCCATCGCGTACCGCTCGATCAGATGATCAAGATAGTACAGAAGAACAGGACGCATAATACCTGTCCAGCCGTACGCCAACGAGATATGTGGCTGAAAGTGGGGAGGTGGTGCCTTCCCACGAAGCTCCTGGTCAGAGACCAGAGTCTTCCACTTGACATGTTTGACGTACGGTTGAGTCATCACGTTCGTGTTTCCATATAAACTCACTTGCTTCTCTACGGTGATACCAAGGCGCTCAGCGTCTTTCTCCTTGAACGGTTGTCCACGACGGCAGAAGATCGCCATCTTGTACGCGTGACGCGCCTCGTTGCCGACCAGCTCGTAGATAGACCCGAAAAGGTTCGCGACGCTGTCTAGCACCACGATCTTACCCAGTCGGAGAGCGTTACTCAGTTGAGCCTTAATGCGCCCGTTGATAATAGGTCGCGCGACCTTCTTCTCTCTCTGGTAAGCCTGGTACGCCTCCACGTAGAGAGATCCGCCCTTCGCCTCGGTTTTTAGCTCCGCGAGACCCGTTGGGTTCTTGTTCTCAGCCAGATACCACTCCAGTAGAAACTGGTCTCGTTCCAGATGGACGATGTCCTTCTCCGGCACGAAACTGGAGAGGTACCTGGTGATGAGCTTAGACAAGGTAGACTTGCCAGACCCACTCATCCCGTTCACCATAATGAGACATCCTTTGGTCTCCCCGATTTTGTGCTCACCCTCAGTCATCGTCCGATGATACTCAGGCTGAGTCTCGATGACATGCTTGCGATCCACCTCTAAGTCCTTACACATCCTACCCATCTTGTCGCCGAAGCGCAGGTAGGAAATGAACGGCTTAGACTGGTCAGGTAGCGTCGAGAGCAGACCCGTGCGCCACTGACACATGTGAAAGTTCGTCGCCACCATGATGTTCTGCCAGTGATCAGGCGTGACCCCTAGCTTTTTCGCGTCAGGTGGGTACATCGTGTCCAGCATGAGCGCGCCTACAACAGAGTGACCCCAGTAAGAGGGCTGGCTGTGCTGGTTCACATGGTTAGTACCAGGTTTCGCGATGTCATGGAGTAGTCCACAGAGAAACATCACAAGAACCATCTCAGGTTTTTCCTTTCGGTCAGTCGCCAACCTGGCGCAGATTGCTCCTGCTAACAACAGGTGCTCCAGAAGGGTCTCCTCGTGAAAGGAGCAGTGCTCGTGCCAGTTCTGGCAAGCAATCACCTCCTGAAAGAACTGACCGAATGTCAGTTTGTCGATAACGGACTGTCTACCTCCCTCGATTTTCAACTGAGGAGGCAACCTCAGCTGTAAAAAGCGGTCGACCTTCTCCCAGAGCTCGTCCGGAAGCTTGGTTTCATCGAGACGTCTGTTAACTGCCTCACAGCACTGCGATCGTAGAACAGGGATCCAACGCATGTTAGACATCAATCGACTCTTAGACATCAATCGACTCTTAGACATCAATCGACTCTTAGACATCAATCGACTCTTAGACATCAATCGACTCTTTATACAAAGATGTACTTGCACTTCTTATGCGATTTAATGATCACTTCTCCCACAGACGTTCCGAGTTTCAGATTGCTTTTTCGGCAGTAAACAACCTTTACTTTATTCGATTTTTTAGCCTTACTTGTGCTCTTCACCAGCGTAGCCGCCTCAATCACCTGCTCCTTTGTTAGTTCGTCAGGTGATTTCAGAAAGACGTGTCCAGAGGGTTGGTTATCCAGATGAAACCACCAGTCTTTTTGAGAGGCTTTGCGAAAAAGCGCCCGATTGTCAGCCGCGTTTTTGCCTAGCTCCATTCTACTTAGTTATACTGGAGAGTTTAAGTGAGTAATTTCTTCATAATTCCGTTCACCTCACGAATGTTTCGAGGCTTCTTGTACTTCTTGGTGTTCTCATGATCGTTAGTGTAGTAAACGAAAGGGATCGTGCTGATGTGCTTACCGCCCTGAGCGTGCCCGAACCCTTTACCACCGTGATCAGCTATTAAAATCATCTGGAACTTCTTTTTCTTCTTCTGAAGCTTCAGAACCATGTTCACGACATCCTTGTAAATCTTACGAACGCGCTTGTCATACTCTTGGGATCCCCATCCGTACGAATGACCTGTCTCGTCCAACTGCTTAACGAACACCAGAGAGAAATCAGGTTTCTCCCTGAGGAAGTACTTAGTGAACTTACGAACGGTATCTCTCTCCCATATCTTCTTAGGATGCTTGTTCGGGATCAGTTTCACCAGAGAGTCCCATGAGTAGTAAACGACAGACTTGCGTCTCTTTCCGTACTTCTTGTCATACCAGTCGAAGATAGTAGGTGTTTTCAGCTTGAAACACTTGTCCTCCTTAATCGTGTTATCAATCACTCTGTGTTTTTTGGGAAGAACACCTGTAAGTAGAGTTGACCAGTTGGGGCATGTCATAGTGGGGTAGATGTCCTGAATTGGGATACCGTTAATCTGCCAGAAGTAACAGTTGTTCTTGACGACGTAGTTCCAGCCTAAGCCATCAACGCACACGAGAATCAAAGGAACTTTTTTTCCCATTGTTCTAACTGTGTATGAAATACCTTGGAAAATATCCAGAAAGCTTTTCATTAGTAAGATACAATGGAGCTACCAACCGTCTCTGTCGTCATGAACACGTATCAAGAGAACCCGCAATATCTAAAAGACGCGGTTCTCTCTTACATGAACCAGAGAAACGTGAATGTTCAACTGATTATATCAACTGTTGAGGGAGATCCATCTATTAAGTTTGTTCCTAAGGAGTTCCCGGAAGAGAAATGGCAGAATGGCTCAACCATAGAGTTTTGTATTGAGAAAAAGGGTGATGCTTTCAGTAGATTTAACAAAGCCACTGAACTTCTGAAAGGAGAATGGTTCTGTTACGCGACCAGTTACGACGTTGCCGTTATAACGAAGTTGGAGACTGAGATTCGAGTGTGTAAGAAAGCTAAAAAGGCTGTCTGCTACTCCTCTTACGCTATCACGAATGACAGGCTGAAACATATCAAGCCGACTACTTTCCACCAGTTCTCTTATCAGAAGTTGCTTAAAAAGAACTTCATCTCTTCATCCTCTCTTGTGAGAGCAGATGTTCTTCGACAGTTTCTTCCTTTCTCGACAGAGTTTCGAACATGTGAGTTTTGGGATTTATGGCTTCGTGTGTATCTACGTCTTGGAAACGTCTTTGTTTACTCGAAAGATATGTCATTTCTTCGAAGAATGACTCAGATTAACAGAGACGCGATAGACCAGGCAGTAAGAACCAAGATGATAAAAGATTGCCTTAAGATCAGGCCTATCTTCAAAAGAGTCACTGTGAAAGTCACAGACCCTTGTCGTAGAGAGTTAGCGGGTCGTTATCTCCTTCAAGACACACCTCATCCCACATGGAAGAAAGCGACATTTATCCTTCATCGTAAACCTAATGGGTCTTTTCTCATTAAGAAAGACAGAAAGACAGTAGCGACTGATAAGACCAGAGGAGTGAGAGCTCTGTGGGAGTTATGTGTGACAGATGCCACTCAGTTATGACGGAACGTCAGAGGTAATAGAAAAAACTGATCGCCAAGAAAAGTATCATCATCAATCATCATTACTTGAAACCATGTCACGTTTCACTGTTTTTCTCGCTTTTTTTGCCCTACAAAACATCGTAACGTCACCTGTTTCTGCCGTAGATGTAACTGTCTACACAAAGGATTTCCCACCATTCTCTCTAGACGGAGAGGGTTTTTCCATTGACTATGTCAAGCAAGTTCTTGTTGACATTTACGGTCAAGCCGTGAATGTCAACGTGACCAAGCTTCCTGGTAACCAGGAGATCTTTGATTCTCTTGTGAACACCAACGACACGACTAGCGATTTCTCGCTAGGCACTGCTGGTATCTCTATCACAGCCACTCGAGACGCGAACACGCCGTTCTTGCCACCGTTCTTTCAGTCCGGTTTTCAGGTGATGGCACATTCGAACACATCTCTGAACGAGTTAGTGAAGAGAGTTGTTCGTAATTTTTTTATCGTGTTCGGTATTTTCATGTTAGTGCTATTCCTGATCGTCTACATCGTGGGCGGTCTGGCGTGGTTCTTCGAGTTCGCGTTCCCTGGAGAGGGGAACATTCCGATCTTCATTGATTACGAGGCGAGAGCGCGCGGGCGAAAGCCTGTGGTATGCTGTGGCTACGTCTGCTTGTGGATCTCACCCACGCTGAAAGTGATGATGAAAGAGATCTGGAACGCCTATTACTGGACAGCGTTAACTCTTGGAGGTGTTCAGACAGGGTACCCTGTCTCCAAGGTGACTTACAATATCCACTCGATCCTAAAAGGACTTAGGATAGCGTTCTTCATTATCGCGACTGCTTCATTCACTACGGTGATGCAAGCGTCAAGCACGACAACGAAGATCGACTCTTACGCCGATCTGCGCGAGAACACTGTGTGTACTGTGTCAGGTTCTACATCAGAAGCTTATCTGAACCAGAACAACATCGGGTTCGGTATCCTGGAGGCTCCGGACGTGGAGACAATGTTCGATAACTTCTGGGCTGTAAGCTGTGACGCCGTTGTTTATGACTTCCCAGCTCTACAGGCAGCGATCGTGGAGAGAGACAATGAGCACGGGTCTGCCGACGCGATTATCGTCGGGGAGATCTTCAACAGAGAGTACTACGGTATCGCGACATCACAGTCGATGCCAGACTCTCTTTTCGCCACTCTGAAACAGGCCGTGATCACACTGAACAACAACCCTCAAGAGTACGAGGCTCTTGAAGGGAAGTGGTTCAACGACATCAAAAATGTATCTGGAGACCAAAAGGTAGACATACCTATCGCGGTGTACGTTGTTCCCTCTGTTCTAGGAATCGGTATCCTTCTGATGGCTATGGCTTGGTTGTACCGTCGGTACGACGAGAAGTCAGAGCTGTACAGAGACCTGCGTAAGCAGAAGTACGATCGCGACTACAGAGACGACCTACAAGACGTTCTGCGTCAGGAGTCCGATATTGAGCCTATCTACAGAGGTTCTGACTGGTTGTTAGACCAGATCGCAATTCCGTACATCATTCGCATTCTGCGTGTACAGTACGAGCGTGAGCTTCGTGAGAAAGGTGTTGATATCATTCAGTTGGAACAAGGACTCGCACCAATGACACGATCAGATACGTATCGTACGAAGGAACAAATTCATCAGATTCGACATCCGTCATCTGACGTGGAGATGGGTCATATCGAGGATCCTCATTATGATCAGAAACAGTAATAAGCTTACACCTACATAGAAAATAACAGAAATAAAGAAACTTAGACTGTTCAAGTAAGGATTTTGCTTTCACTATGAGCCCATGTTTCAGGAAATGTAAGAATCTCGGGAAAAGACTGTTAATGGTCTTTATCCCTACCCCTGCGTTCGCGTTCGTCCCGGAATGGGACTGGGCACAGTCTATCTACTACGTGACAGCCTCTGTCATTCTCTCCACCGGTGCCATTCTTCTGAACTTTCCGAAGATCATCCACTTTCTACACGGTAAATCAGTTAGTTACGAAGACCTTGAGGATGAACACGCTGTGGAAGTACGTATGAAACGTAGATTCCAGAGAGCTTTCGAGGTGACGATAACAGCGACTCTGGCTATACTAATGGCAGCCCTGATAGACTACTATTTGGATCGCTTCGACAACACGGAGTTATCAACACTTGAGATTCTTGGTGTGATAGGGGGGTTTATCTCGCTTTTACACAAGATAGAGGATATCATAGGAAAGATGTTGCTGGTTGGGTTACACTGTTACAAGACAGAGTTCTCTCCAAGACCATCTGTGGCAGGTTCGACCCCTCCTGAAGATGTCACTCTTACAATACCAGATATCGAGTTAGGTCAACCAGCCTACCCTTTTGATCGTCAACACGAGATTAGGTAATAAAAACTGATTTAAGAAACCTCACCTTTCGCAAGTACGTGTTATTAAAACACAAAGACGTCTAGCGAAATGTCTAGGAAAATCCCGATGATGAAAGCTCTTCTGGTAGGAGACTCCGGAACAGGCAAAACAGCCTACATGGACAGAGTAGTGAGCGGTGAGTTCGGCAACCCTACCGTGACGATCGGAGTTAACGTCTGTGAGTACAACGTTCGACTCTCCGGAAAGCCTTCTGTGTGTATCCAGTTCTGGGACTGTGGAGGAGGTTTTAACGAGCTTCACAAGTCTTACTACCAAGGCGCGAAAGGCGCCATCGTCATGTTCGACGTACATGATCCGACGAGCTTTCAGAACGTTCCCACTTGGATCAGAAAGATTCGTGAGCATTGTGGTTCCATCCCAATTGTGGTCTGCGGGAACAAGATCGATCTCTTAGATCGTCAGGTGAGCGTACAGGAGTGTAAGGAGCTCGCACGTCAAGAGAAGTATTTTGATCTATCAGTGCGTTCGTGTTACAACTGGGAGAAGCCTCTGTTGTGGCTTGCGCAAGAGTATTTGGAGACAATAGGAGAACCCTCTTTCTCCAGTACTGGGTCAGATGTGCCACCAACAAGCAAGCTTTGCCCGATTTGTGCCAAGTGAAAATCTTGGTAACATCATAGTAACATCATAGTAATAATGGAGAAACGATGTTTCGCTTCCGCTGTGACCTTCTTGGTTCTCTCACTGGCTGTTATGGACGGTGTGTTCCTAGGCTATATTCGCAAGGGTTTCTGGGATGATCAAGTGAGAAAAATTCAAGGATCACCACCTAAATATCGTATGGGTGTAGCTATGTTCGCCTATACTGTTATGGTAGTAGTCATTTTTGGACTCGCTGTGACAAGAGTACGAAAGGATCACCTGCTAAGAGACTCCCTGTTATGGGGTGGTCTCACCGGGCTCGCGATGTACGGTGTGTTCAACGGGACAAACCGAGCTATTTTCAAGAATTACAGCCTAGAGGCGTTCTGGACTGACATGGCTTGGGGTGTGTTCCTGACTATCACTTGTACCTATGTGGCGGCCTACGCATCATACTACATAAAAATCTGCTAAGTGGTTCAAGCGCAGATACATCGCTACGCTTAAAATGGTTTGTTTAGAATAGAATAGTAAGAAGCAATGGCAAACTACTACGTCGAGACATCCGAAGGTACCATCGGGATCCATCTTGATGAGAAGAAGCAGTTGATACCAAGTTGTAAAGAATGGGTGGAGAGAATGATGAGACATGCGTTCAAGTGTCGTCAGGAAGACCCGGTTGAGGTAAGAGACACATTAGAAGGTCTGTTTCTGACAGTCCATCTGGAGGACGAGTCATTTGGGACTCCAGAGTACAAGATCCGAGAAAGATTCACTGCTCAGATGTTGGATATAGAACATGAGTTAGATCCTACCAGGGAGAGTAGGTACAGTTGGATGTGGACTTACTGTAATGTCATGTAACGTCATGTAATGACTGTAAAATACAGTAATCGCCGAACGTAAAATTGATCTTTCTAAGGGCGTGCTGTCTTTTAAAAGCAATCTAATGACCTCATGAGCGCTGAGAAAAAAGCACCTCGCCTTTGTTTACGATGTGAGATCTCAGCGAACGTCTCGTTAAAAGACGAGAGAGGCATTAACACACCGTACCACCAGAGAGAGTACAAAGAGGTTGATCCTACATCGGAGAACCTGATTCTGGTGGAGATTCTAATCAGAAGGAAGCAGGGAACCCCGTACTACATTTTTCCCGACGAGGGGCGATATCTTATCACCCCTATCAAGCGGATCCTACACAAGGACGGAAAGACTGCGACGGCGTACTGGCGCCAGAGCGTCTGTCATTATGACCGACACGTCGGTCTAATGCCGATCTTCGTTCGCTACGTAAAAGTCACGGGGTACGTTTTGTAAGAGATCCACAAACGTAACATAGTATTTTTGTTTTCCGTTTCGGGAAGCGTTCAGCTGTTTTAAGCGAAAAACAAAAATAGAAACAAGATAGGTGGGTTTTACCAGGTAGAGCGAGTATTAACTCAACACATCACGATGGCGAACCCGTATATCAACGAGGTTGGTAGTCTGCGCCCCGTGCCTTTGGAGCCTCAGTTCAACAACAAGATGAATCTTAGGCCAGTTCCTTTTTGGGATAACAATAAAATAAATAAGCTCAGAGACGATATTGTGGCAGGACGGAAGCCGGTGTGGGGACTAGTGGATGGCCAGACGGTACTGGTTCCAGGTAACCATCCAGAGTGGAAGAGATGTGCTGATGCGTGTACACTGCGGATATGGAGCCTGACTTCGCAAGAGGAGAAGGATGCGGGCGAACGCTGGTCTCGGAAGATATCGGCATTGTGGGTACAGTACAAGAAATGGCGAGATCTGGCGAGGTCAGAGTCGGAGTTATTGGATGACGAAGACAGGGCTATGTACCATAAGATGGCTGACGATCTGCAAGCGGAAGCCGTGAAGAAAGAGTTAGAAGCTAGTCATTACACGACGTTGGTTTCCATTCGCAGTAGGTTAGGACTTTCTGCCTTTGACGAGGAACAGATCGGTCTGCCCGAGCAACGTCAGTGAGACAAACACACTCACCCACACTCACCAGGCCAATTTTGAGTATTTCGGTAAGGTGAGTAATAGTAAGTAATAGTAAGGAGAACGTCTAGCGGTTGACACGAAAAAAAATCGATTGCTTTTGTCTAGGATCTATATCAGATTTTTCATCTCAAGAGAACACAAGAGAACACTGAGAAAACAGAACATTCGAGATCCGATCCCGACGACACAATGGACTTCATGGACTTCAGGAGGAGGATGATAGCTGCGATGGGTGCGGGCGCCGAGCGTGCTCGTGCGATTCGCCTCGCGCTTGTTGAGTGCAAGGAGCTTGAGCTGAAGATTCCGGAGCTAGAGGCAGATCGATTCTGCTTCCAGATTCCACTGGCGAAGGACAAGACGGGGACAGCGTATCGGTTGTCCGTCTCATGTCCATCAGACATGATGATGTCAGGCTACGGATACGTGGAGACAGCCCTTTTCCGTAAGGGAGGGCTGTGCTACGTAGACGAGCTGGGCTACCAGGACGTCTGCCGACACGGTGATGTGAAGGAGCTTATCGAGGAGATTCAGCGCCTGCGAAAGGAGATTCCTCTCGGAGACTGGTCCACCATGAAGAAGGTGGTGGACGAGGATGAGGATCAGTCCGACGCTGATCCATGAGGTCATTACGCCCCTATTACAGGGGACATAGTTACAAGAATCAGTTAATCAAGTTAATCCAACTCGTCTACAGTCGGAGATTCACCACTTGCTGGATTCTGTGATCCTGTACTTTCGTACGCCTCCGGCATATGAGACCCAGAGGTCTCGTACAACTTGGCTGTTAGAGGGTGGAACACCTGTTCCAGCTCCTTCTTGGTCGCCTGGATCTCCTCAATACTCGCGCTTGGGTTTTCATCAATCCAGTTAATAGTCTCTGTCACCTTATCCTCCACTTGTTTGGTCTCCTCCTCGGACAACTTACCCTTAAACTTAGGATCTTCCAGAGTCTGACGAATGGAGTACGCGAAATGCTCCAGGCTGTTCCTCTCCTCAATGCGCTTGCGCAACTCCTCGTCCTCAGCCTTGTACTTCTCCGCATTAGAAACCATCTCATCGATTTGTGACTGGGAGAGACGACCCTTGTCATTCTTGATCGTGATCTTCTTCTTGTTCTTAGTCGTCTCGTCCTCAGCTGTCACAGACAGAATACCGTTCGAGTCCAGCTCGAACTTCACGTTGATCTTAGGGACTCCACGAGGCGCAGGTGGAATGCCTGTCAGATCGAACTTACCCAACAAGTTGTTGTCCTTGGTCATCGTGCGCTCACCCTCGAACACCTGAATAGTGACAGCAGGCTGGTTGTTCTCGTACGTGCTAAAGATCTGAGACTTCGTACAAGGGATGGTTGTCTGTCTGGGCACGATTTTAGTCATGACACCTCCTGCGGTCTCGATACCTAGTGACAACGGAGCGACATCGATTAGAATCATCTCCTTTGTCTTCTCATCTTGTACACCTGACAGAATAGCTGCCTGAACAGCAGCGCCGTAAGCGACAGCCTCATCTGGGTTGATACTCTTACAAGGTTCCTTCCCGAAGTAGTTGCTTAACATCTTCTGAATCTTGGGGATTCTGGTAGAACCACCGACCAGAACGACCTCGTCAATCTGTGACTTGGAAAGTTTCGCGTCTTTCATCACTTTCTCCACAGGAGCCATTGTGTCACGAAAACATCCAGCGCACAGATCCTCGAATCGTGCCCTTGTCACACTTGTGTTGAAGTCAACCCCTTCAAACAAAGCGTCAATCTCTATCTTGGCGTTCGTGCTGGAGCTGAGCGTACGCTTAGCTTTCTCCGCCGCCATCCTTAGTCTCTTCAGAGAGCGATCATTCGTCGTCAGATCCTTTCTGTACTTGCGCTTGAACTCTTTCGCTAGATGGTTAACAAGTATGTTATCAAAATCAGACCCCCCGAGATGCGTGTCACCAGCGGTCGCCTTCACCTCAAATACACCTTCATCAATTGTTAGTAGGGAAACGTCATGGGTTCCCAATTATGTTATCGTGACGTCATTTAAACATCACTTCTTTAGCTTTCACTAAAGTTCGGACTATATCTTCACTGATAATCAGTGCTGGGTTTTCGTGGGTATTTCATCTTCATGAGATTACTTTACCTAGTCTCTGAACCTTTCTCTTGTCGCCAAGAGACTTGGCTGCGGATTGCCCATTGTAATATCTCACACCTTTTTACCGTACTCAAGTGATTAGCTTGACCCCTATCTCTGTCACCAGGATAGGTTGGTAGTGTAAGCTTTAGGGGTTTCCCGCAATTAGCCCAGTTTTTTTTACGTGGAGGCAGAGAGATGCCTAAGCACCATGACGTTTACCTCCACAATCGAACACAATAACGTTCTTCTCACCTTCTGTCTTCTTATCTAGACCGTACGCGATCGCGGCAGCAGTAGGCTCATTGATGATACGAAGAACGTTCAGCCCGGCGATAGTACCAGCGTCCTTGGTGGCTTGGCGTTGCGCGTCGTTGAAATACGCTGGGACTGTGATCACGGCGTCACGCACTGTCTCACCCAGATAGTTCTCGGCGGTCTCACGCATCTTTGTCAGAACCATTGAGCTTACCTCTTCAGGTGCGAACTGCTTTTTCTCACCTTTGTACTCCACCTCCACCACAGGCTTACCCGCCTTGTTCACGACGGCGAAAGGCCATAGTTTCATGTCGGACTGCACAATACTATCAGTGAACTTACGACCAATCAGACGTTTTGCGTCAAAAATTGTGTTCTTCGGGTTCATCGCTGCCTGATTCTTGGCGGACTCTCCGATCATGCGTTCCGAGTCTGTGAACGCTACGTACGAGGGTGTCGTGCGATTACCTTGATCATTGGCGATGATGTCTACAGATCCGTTTCTGTAGACACCGACGCACGAGTAGGTTGTACCAAGGTCGATTCCGATAGCTACGCTTTTTGTTTCTGACATTATCCTGTATGAAAATCAAGGTGAGAATCTTTAAGTGATTTTTTACGTAGCAGATATCGAGATCGTATTTAAAGCGTCTGGAGTATATAGGTATTGACCTATTATCAACCATGGGTTCGAAACATTCTGTTATAAACAGAGACAATTCGACTATTAGAACATCTAACAGCACTATTGATGGGTGGAGAAACACCATCATTGGGAGTAACAACAAGATTTTTGGCGGTTTCAATACGGTGAACGGAGATAATAACAAGATTTGTGGGGCAAATAACGAGATACGTGGTAACAACAACATCATGCAAGGTGAGGGAAACATGGCCAGAGGGGATGGGAATGTAAGCCGTCAATGGGTGGATGACGAGGTGAAAGAGGTGAAAAAAGTGGAGGATAGAAAGTCAACAAGGCATAAAGAACCAAGTGCTCCAGAGCAAAATTACATGCCGAAAGTACCTCGTCAGATGGATCCGTTTGATCGGTACATCTCGGGTTACACAAATAAATTAGATAATAACATAAACTCCTTCATCAATAACATCAATAATAACATCGATAATAATATCAACAGGCTTAACGAGGACACTAAAAACAGTATCGATCGACTGAATCGTGATATGGGGGTAAGTGTAGCCACTACGGCTGTTGGGGGTGATAATTATTGGATTCAGAGACATGATAGAGACCTTCTTGACCCGTTCGGTAGTATGTTAAACGGGGGTCCCCGTCCTTCGGCACCACCTGCTGAAGAGCTTCCTGATCGCTACCAATCTAATAGAGGACGTCGTCGTGGTCAGATGTTGTTCGGACCCCCGCACGCACGCAGGAATGAACAGGATCGCCCAAGAGAGGTTGTACGTACAGAGGTCGTGTACGTAGAGAGAAAGGTCGAGAAAAAGTTAGAGCTTGAAGAGAAACCTGATCAGGAGGCGGAGGAAGATTCTCATCAGTGTACTATCTGTCTCACGAACAAGAAGTGCGTTCTGTACGCTCCTTGTAACCATGTGGCTAGTTGCAACGAGTGTGCGCAGAAGATTCTAAAAGGCACAAAACAGTGTCCTTTGTGTCGAGAGGAAGTAAAGGCGATGACTCATATTTACATTTAGTTGAACTGAGACATTGTTCAGTTGTAATTGGTTCCCCACGCAAGATACCCAGGTTGGGGATACATCTGTATGACAGGGCCGTAAGGTCCCCAAGGTCTTACCCAGTTGTAATACGGACGTGATGTGACAAGTTGAAGAAGTGTTCCACCTGAAAATCTTTCTGGATTGCCAAACACGCAAGCCAAAAAGAGAACAACAAGAAGGAGAAGTAAATGTCTGTTTCTCATTATGTTATTACTGAGATTAACGACGGCGACCACCTCGACCACCACGACCACCAGCCGGACGTGAGGCAGCACGAACAGCACGTGCGCGAGCCATAGAAGGTCTTACAGCCTTACCACCCGACCAGACAAGACGATTTGATCCAAGAATACGAACGTTACCTTTCCATCTCGGATCTCCCCTCATCTGTCTCGCTCTCCACTGTTGTTGTGATAAAAAAGTGGTGTTGGGGTACTGTTTTCTCAGACGACGAATGCGTGGGGACGCACCATCACCTCTGTGTCTACGTCTACCATGATGTCTTCCTGATCCGTACAGAGTATCGTAACGAGGGAATCCTCCGTATCCCCATGATCCTGGTCCATATCCACCTCCGTACCATAGATCGTCCCACCATCTACGAGGAGCAAACCATCCGTCGTAGTACCCGTCATAAGGGTAATCGTAAGCGTCGTACGCGTAGCCCGGGTAGAAAGCGGTGGGGTAACTGTAGTTAGGATATACATAGTTCTCTGTTACCCGTGGCATTGATGGTTGGACGTACATGGGTTGTCCGCGAGATCCACTTTTCGGTGACTCATCCATACCGACGGACGCGATCAAAAGGAAGATAATAGCGATGATAATGCCGACAGTTGTCCAGTTACTCGCCATGGTGATTAAGATTAATCGGTATAATCTAAGACTTATTTTTCCTCAGGGATGGTATCAAGAAAGATATTAAATGTCTGATTCACATCCAAATGTCCCAAAGCTAATTCTACCACGAGCTACTCGGGAAGCTCGTTCTGGTGAAAACTCCACCGTTCCTTCCCCAACAAACAGTGTTATATCAACGTTTTCCATGACATCGTCTAACTCCACGTTACGACGGAGGAGAAGAAAGAAGGGGGTATTGACCAAGGCAAAAAAGTCGTGCGCTGATTGCGATAAGAAAAGGAAGGGTGGTGGAGGTACAACTTGTGCGTACCATCGCTTCTCACAGGTCGTCCTCGGGTGTCCCGAAAGCGATCTCGGTAAGATCAAACAGGTGTTTATCGAGATTTGTTATGACCGTGAGTTTAACACTTTTAACATAGTTCAGTTCGTCTCCAGAATGTTGCGAACGAAGAACGGACTGCGTAAAAGATCAAAGGAGTTTGTGGATGAGGTGTGTAAGTTCGCTATGATGGGAGTTCGTGGGAAGACGAGAGGGACGAACTCTTACGTCGCACCAGACACTATCGCCGTCTTCCTCAAAAACTCTAAACTGCCTTTTCATCTCTACAGACATCACCTGACTAAAGAGCATTTTCCCCAGTGCGTTAAGAACGGATACCCGATTCAAGACTCTTTAAACGCTTGTTACGGTGAGAAACTATCGAAATCTCTCAACTCTGTCATCGAGCCTATTCAGAACAGATACGAGGATTACTTACGAGCACTTCCCACAATGCCCGGTTCAGTCTGTGTACTCATTTTGTCTTATTTAGACTAACTCGATTTTTTCATAGTATTTTACTAAGATTTGTTGAAGATTCCCATCAATTAACGGTATAAGAAAAATGGGGAGAACGAATATCATTATGGATTATTTAACAGTGCCTGAGGAGAAGCCTGTCTCTAACCTGGAGATCATTCTTGAGAAGACAAAGTGTAAAGCGTGTCGCGAGGAACGTGATAAGCACCTGGAGAAGGTGAACTGGGATAAGTTCACAGACGAGCAGATTGAGGAACAGTTAGTGAACATATACTGTCAGAAACATCGATTAAGCACTATTCTTTTTGCTTGTATGACCATTGAGGATGTAAAAGCGAGGCTTTTGTTTCATGATAAGGGGTCTCCCTTGAACTACCAAGAGTGTTGTACCGTACACTTACCCGCGTTGGTGAGTATGAAGTCCTGGAAAAAGAAGAAGGACATCGCATTCACGAACCAGGTCGTAGAGTACGTTCTTACAGCAAAAGGCAAGATGAAGAAAGGTTTCAAGCCTAATATCCTGAAAAAGTACATGAAAGGCGCGCCACTGACCATTGAGTTCTGGGCGCAACACAAGTTAGACCCTAAGTACTTTCCTATCTGTATTGAGAATGGGTATCCTTACAAGGAGTCTGTGGAGGCTTGTTTTAAGAAAGGTGAGGCTAAGAAGTTAAACTCGTATATCGAGCTTATCGTTACAAGGGAAGAGAAGAAGGCGGAGACTTCGCATCAACAGGAGTTGACGGCTCTAAGATCTCAGTATGACTCTCAGATGTCCGCTCTTCAGGCGATGAAACAGAGGTTAGAGTCGGAGATTGACCGTTACTGGTACTCAAACCCTGACATTTTCTCTCGTCTTCAGTCTCATGTCCTGAGGGATCCGTGGAGCTAGTCTGAAAATCAGTAACTTTGGTTACGTCCAATAATATATGGTGACATGTGTGACATGTGTGACATGTGTGACATGGGTGATGTAAAAGTGGCGGATCTTAAAGGGGTTCTGAAGAAGAATGTTAGGAAAATCCTGGAGATCGCCGAGAAGGAAGAACAGGAGAGAAGGAAGGGGGTTGATATCTGGACTCAGGGTCGTCGTGCGAAACGTGTCGCTGTGTTCAAGTTGAAAGAGTTGGCACGAAAGAAACTCATATGAGGTCTTGGTTGTACCTTTAGTTTTCCTCTGTAAATATCCAAAGGATGTGTTCTACGGATAACTCTGTGAGACCAACGTTTACGATTATGGTTGATGTATTTCATCGAGATAATGAGAGGCACATAGTAATAGTTAGGTAGCTTTGCTAATCGTGAGAACATTTGTCAGTATAAAATCACAAGCGATCCGATTCTTTAGTACAAACGAGCAATCCCTTAACAATAAAATTATGGTGTGGTTTGTAACCACTCATTCACGCTCATTCACGCTCATTCACGCTCATTCACACTCTTCCTCTACGAACTCATGTACGATGTGAGGTGAGTAGGGAGTGTAACAAGGAGTACCCATGTACACTTGACCCCAGTGGGAGTTGTCGCGATTCTGGTAGACCCAGGTGGCGACAACTCGACCCCTATGGTCTCGAAGGTCACCTTGGCGAATATCTCCAGGCATTCGCACCAGAGACCATCCGTGCGGAAGTCGACACTCACGTAGAACGGAGTTCCAGTAAGTGCCGATATCGACACCCATCTCCTGAAGTGCTTTGTAAGCAGAGTCTGCGTCTTTTAGAGGAAGCATGACCTCCTCCTCATTCTCTGAGCCCATCGCCAGAGCCTCACGATACTCGTTCACTCTCTGCCGAGCTTGACGCCACATATCCTCACGTTTCTTCTGCTCCGTCTCGTGAGATCCGTCCTCACGCATACCTTTGGCGAGACGAATTATCTCGGTCTTCGGGATATCGATGACTGAGGTATCGACCCCAGTTTTAGAGGTACTACCAGTGACTGCGCTCATGATGTCAGTGTTCTTGGTTCTCTTCATGTCCATCCTGGTTGTATTACCTTCGATATACATGTCGCGGTTCTTCTTATCAATTTTTTGCGACTACCGAGGTATACTTAAGAGAACGCTAGCCGATTAGAAAATGTATCCGACTGCGATGAGCTACGTGGGGGTCAGAGTACCCCATCATATCCTGAAACGAGCCCACCGACGTTCCCTGGGTAAGAAGACTAACCCAGAGAGGGACGAACGTCTGTGGAGAACCGCAGACGTCTGGGTGGCGAAGACCCTGGCACAGGAGGATCTAAGCCAGGAGGATCTTCCTGAGGAGTTCTCAATGAATGACCTATTAAAGGCTGTTGAGGATATTCACGGTCGTGAGATAGCCGGGGACGTCTACGATTTTGTGGAGATGGACGAGAAGACAGAGGATCAGTGCGAGTGGGTTCTCAACGAGACTCGTGAGCGAGGTTTCCACACTACTAACTACCACGAGTGGGTGATGGAGGCTTACGAGGCTGTATGTGCGGAGTTCGCGGATGATACGCAAGGTGGAACTAATGAGGAGAAAAAGGGATTGGTTGAAGACGAGGTGGATGAGGTGGATGATGATCGTGACGACAGTGGTTCGGAAAGTGAGAGTGAAGACAGTGAAGACAGTGATTCAGAGGAAGAGTACGTCGATGACGAGGAGGAGAGTCATTTCGGTGTGGCTGACGTGACTAACTTTGTGGAAGATCGTGAACAAGGGCCAACTCATATCTGTCTTACGGTCTGGTCTCAGGCTGAGGAGCTCGGAAAAAAGGCTCGAGGACATACTTTCACATCATGTACCTACAAGGAGATGTCAGAGGCTGTTCAAGCCAACACTGTGAAGGTACATGCTCTACTGGATCGTCTTGGTATCTCTGAAGAGGAACATCCTCGGGTACTTGAGACCTTTACAGGTGCTTCTGCGTAAACGGTTTAAACGGAATGTGGTAATAACACAGTTGTTACAGTAAGAAACACTAATGACATCTGAGAAAAAGTCGAAGTTCAAGATTCCTGACCAGGGATCGGAGGACAGACAATACGCCGTACCACTGCGAGTGGCCGTAGCAGGATCTGTTGACGCAGGTAAAAGCTCGTTTCTTGGCGTTCTCAAATCGGGTGAGTATGACGATGGCGCAGGTAAAGCCCGAGCACACATCTTTAACTACCCTCATGAGATCAAGACAGGGAGAACAAGCTCTGTTGCGCAGAGAAGCATGATGGTGGAGAACAAGAAGATTATCTTTTTCGATCTGGCTGGTCATGAGAAGTACTTGCGCACAACTTTGTACGGGATGAGTTCTAGTTACCCTCATATTGCTCTTGTCCTTGTAGAGGCGAATAGAGGTGTGACGAAAATGACAAAGGAGCATATTATTACATGTCTTTACCTACGAGTTCCTTTTGCTTTTGTGGTGACAAAACTCGATATTGCTCAACCACATCTTCTGAAGAAAACAGTGAACATGATCAAGAAGTTGATGAAGGGACAACACAAGCGTGTGTGGGATATCAAGAAGCAAGATGACGTGACCTTTGCTGTACAAAAGCTGAACGCTAATTTCATTCCTCTTTTCAGAATCTCCAACGTGTGTGGTGATAACTATGATCCACCGTTTCACTACGTGCCAGACTACCTCCACGCTCTCAACGTGAACACGGACGAGCTAGATGACACCGATGAGAAGGAGTCTGTTTTTGTCATTGACAAGTCATTCCGTGCGGAGGGTTTTCCTCTTATCGGTTCTGGTTACATGAGAAGGGGTAGGATCGAGGTTGGACAGAAGGGTCTTTACATGGGGCCCTTTAACGGTAAGCTTGTGCCTGTCTCTATCAGGTCTATGCACGACGATAATCAGACTAACGTCCGCTTTCTTCGTAAGAACGAGATGGGATGTATGTCCTTTAAGGTGAAGGACGATCTGATCACGAACAAGCGTCAGATTCACGCAGGTATGATCGTGACTAACAACCCTAATCTGAAGTTTCACAGAAGGTTTATCGGACGTGTGGAGATCTTCACTACACATCATACTACGATAAAGAGACGTACGAACTCTGTTATTCACTGTGGTATGGTGCGCAAGGCTGTTGTGATTGATGACATCTACAGAGTTGATCAACAGGAGAAGGACGCGCCTGTACAAAAACTAAACTGTATTCGTGGTGGTGATCATGATGTGATGATCAAGTTCCGCTTTCTCCAGGGGGTTAACTTCCTCGAGGCAGGGGATCTGTTCATGTTTAGAGAGGGTAAGACAAGAGGGTCGGGTGTTGTAACAGAGGTTCTCTGAGAGATTACTTGGTGAGAGAACGTTGTCTCTGAAACAACGGAGACTGAGATATCTCATCTGTAACATTACTTACTGACGGTCTAACAGGAATAGGTTTAACAAACTTTACTTTCTTTTTCTGGACGGTTTCTACATATTTTTCGTTCGGATTTTTCAATGGTTTTAGTTGTGTCGTTGGTGGAATCACCAAGGGCGGAGCTGGCGGTATTTTAGGTTTACTCGTGTAACACCCCATACTTTACCGAATATTTTCAACTAGTTTATTTCCGAACTGCTGTACAGAAGTAGTGAACTCTAGGATTTTCAGTTTTTGTTAGAAGAAGTTGCGTAATCTGAATATTATTCAGTAATCCTCCGTATCGTTCATGTATTGAGTTATTGTTCTCGAATATTCTAACATGACCTTTCGTCCAAAAATTAGGAACTGAGAAGTGAAATACTGCTCCAGACGGAATTGACTCAATTACCTTGATATCATCATTAACATGTTCCAAAAACTCGAATGAACAGTAAGTTGCATTAGCTGGTTTCTCAGCAGAAACTTGTGTTTTAGTAACATCAGCTTTAATGAACTTAAATCTGGCGTCATTTCCTAGAAGCTCTCTCGCCATTTTCAGAGATGTTTCCGAGAAATCATAACCCCAGTAGTTCTGAATATTTTTGTGTGTAGACTGTAATAACTTAGGAAAGTGACCAGGTCCGCACCCGATGTCAACAATGTTCAGGCAGTTGTCAGCTTTACATTTTTCTGTCGCATGTTTCCATAAATTATAAAAGGCCGTACCTTCTAACTCCTCAGGAGTTTTACAATAGACCTTGCTAGATGCGTAAACTCTGTCATAATGATCAGCTTTTTCCTCAACACCAAAGCGACTGGCCACTACTTTTGTCTTTTTATTAGCCTTAGCCTTAGATTTCGGTATAGTTTTAGGTTTCACGGCTTTTTTCTTTGTTAGCTTGGCTCTTGTCGTTTTAGCTTTAGCTAACGCCCTAGCTCTAGCTTTTGTAGCATGCGGACCGAAATTATTTTTAACCGGTACTACTTTCTTTGTTGGCATACCTGGATATACTTAATATAACTATTTAAGTTTTTACTATCTCACCAGGTTTTTCAAGAAGTTTGATTCGAATCGTCTCCTCTGGTCCACACCAGTGAAAACGATCACCGAACACTTGTTGAAAAGCAGAACAGACTTTCTGCACGTCTTCCATGGGCATACGATGATGTAGGAAAAGGTCACCCTTCCATTGTGCGTACTCCTGAGCCTGTTTCGTGAAACAGATGTAACCTTTTCCACGAGATCTCTCGTTAAGACCGTAACCCAGCCTCTCTTCCACGATGTAACAGCAGACAGACTCTGTGAAAGCCTTGGGTTGTGTAACCAGAGAGACGTTCCCGATGTTGTAGTTCTTGATGCTGTTCAGCTTCTCCACCATCTCCTTGAAATCGTAATTCTCCGCAGGAGTTTCAGGAAGCCCGACGAACTTCCTGAGCTTTTCCGGGTCCTCAAAAGACCGAGGATCAAAAAAGGTTCCCTGCCTTTTCAGAACCTCGATCATGAGAACAGGGGAAAGATTGTAATCAACAAAACCAGCATGTCCTTCCTTACCGCAGTGAGGGCATTTATGATCACCAGTGCATGGCTCTCGTTGTCCGTTATCTGTCATAGTGGTCTTCAGAAAGTGCTGAGATACTATAACTCTAGAACACCTTTATTTCTCTGTCCACGTTACACATGAACTGAGAAAATCGATGTCCAGGTTCAGATCCGAGATCTTTTGGTCTTATGATAGTCCAATCTGTGTCCATTGCCATAACCCCAATGGACGCTAACATGTAAGAGACAAGTGCTGAGCAGAAGAACGTTTTCTTCTTATGAACTCTCCCTTTTTTATCATCAAAGAGAGATTTCACCCAGTCAATTGGGTTATCATCATAAGGACGATTGTGTACGACGGAGTGCGCGAAGCTTAAATGTCGATAAAACTCGGCGTTACGTTCCACATGAACCTTACGATAATACACATGACCGTGAATCTCATCCAGTGCTTGGTCAAGACGATCTAACTGTACACCGAACTTCTGTTGGTTGTCTTCCACATCACGTATCTTGTCCAGTCCTGTTGACTGGAGAAAGTACGCACCTTTCAACGGAACGGGACCAAATGTCGGGTCGATGATGATCATTCCTACATGTGTGTACTTGGAGTCTGAACAGCATTTAATACACGATCCTAAAAAACACAGGAACAGACCTTTACATGAGCACTTACAACCTGTCTCATCAATCAGCAAAAAGTCACCTGTACGAATCTGTGTGTACCTCTCTCTTCCGTTACGTTGATAACGGAGGAAGAAGTTATCTCCACGTTGAATAAGATGTTTCGACATTTCGTCGTTAACTTTCTGTACATCATTGCTTTAAGCGTAGTATGACAGATATGTGTAACCCAGAGTTATCCCTAGGATTACTGTTGTCTGCGCTCTTGACAATAATGTTGTCATAAAAAGATCATGTTTTGTTTTTTTCACTACTTCTTTCTCAAGATCTAACCGCTTCTTCAACTCATCAGCCTTTTGCTTAGCCTGTGCTAACTTCTCCTGTTCGTTAGAGAGATCAAGAGTCAGATATCTCTTTCTTGTCTCTACATCCTGTTTCTGTAGTTTCAGCTTCATGATCTTACGATTCAGATCGTTGATCACCTTCTGTTGTTGTACGATCTGTTTCAGAGCCTCTGTAGTACCAGAGCCTTGTGTGACGTAAGCAGGTATCTGCATAACAGGCTGTACATCTTGCCTCATACCAGCCTCAGCTCTCATACGAGCACGCCCCTCCCTCTTCTCTCTCTCCTTTCTCTCCTCTCTCTCCTCATCAGAGTTCAACGCGAAAGGGTTGTCTGAGTCATCGCTATCAGACTCCTCAGAGTCATCATCTCGAAAGAACTCATCTTTCACCTCTCTGTTCTTGAGTTGCTCGTGTAATTTAGCGAGTTCACGCTCGGTTGTCTCCTTACAGAGACGTTCTGCCTCCTCTTTAGATACTTTCTGCACCATCTTGAATCTTAACACGAAGCCTCAATATACTTATACCATTGACCGGGCTTAAAGTTCACCATGTACTGATCTAACCATGAGTAGAATTACAGAGAATCTTCTAGACTCCGTGAAAGAGGAGATTCATGAAAGATGGAAAGTTGAACAGAAAGAGTTGAGCGAGAGGTTAATCACGGAGAACGAGCGTAAGCTCAACTTTCAGAACGTGAAGTACTTGGGTGGGATGGACATCTCTTTCGTCAAAAACACTAATTACGCGTGCGCATCTTTGGTCGTTATGGAGCACACTGGACATGAGGTTGTTTACGAGGATCACGAGATGGTTGAACTGTCTCAGCCTTACATCGCAGGCTTCCTGGCGTTTAGAGAAGTAAATCATCTTGTTCGTCTTTGGGAACGTTTAAAACATGATCACCCAGAGTTTATTCCAGAGGTCGTGCTTCTGGACGGAAACGGGATTCATCATCCACGTGGATTCGGTATAGCCTCACACTTTGGTGTTCTCACTGACACACCAACCATTGGTGTCGCTAAGAACTTGTTATATGTAGACGGACTGACACGTGATAAGGTGAAAGCTGTTTGTAAGGGAAAGCTTAATGTCGCTGGTGATCATGTCGAGTTAGTAGGCGACTCTGGTAAGGTCTGGGGCGCGGCGATGAGATGTTCTAATCATGCGAAGAATCATGTTTACGTAAGCATCGGACATCTTGTTGACTTACGTTTCGCTCTGGACACTGTGAGACTGTGTTCTAACAGTAAGATTCCCGAACCAATTCGCCAAGCCGATTTACGATCTCGCGAAAAGGTACGTCAATGGGTGAAAGAGCATATGACTAATCAATGCTGTTCTATGTCTGGTTAGGTCGTCCTGATAACAAAGGCCAGACACGCTTCGCAGCTTCTTTTGCTTTTTCCATACTCCCAGTCTCCAGATAAACCTCAAAGTCAACAACGTTTTTGTAACGATTATCAGGAACAACAGAGTTCTTCATGTAGTGAGCTTTTCTAAAGAACTCGATATCAGGAACTTTCTGATCTTCTAAAAGATCATTTCTTACAAGAAATACGTCTAATGGTCTCACGTAAGCAATCATGCTGTACCCACGTTCTTTCGCTGCAAGGTGAAGAGCTTTTAGTGAAGCTCCGTAAAGCCTATCACCATGCCATGTCTGTTTTGGGTCGTTAGGAAATGAGATAGCGTCCTCCAAGGAGTAATGAGGATTGTACTCAACGGTTAGAACTCTTGGTCGATACTTCTCAGTAATCGCTCGAAATACCCAGAGATCACAAGTATCAATATCAATAGATACGTAATCAGGTTCCTCAGGGACTCCGTACTTCTCGAAAAGAGAACAGATATTCTCCGATGTGATAAACTCCTTATGAATGTTCATATCCTCATTCTCCTTAACACCTCCATCCATAATAAGGCCTTTCCATCCTTTCTGATAAAGATTCCATGTGTTAGAACCTTTGGGTCCTATGTAACCAAACTCTATGTAATAAGGAGGGTCATTCACTGGAGGGACGTTCTTGAAGATAAACTCAAGAATACCGTCTTGCCCACCTTGGGACATACTGATTTTCTTGTTATATTTCATACATTGAGATACCCAGTTCTCTGTCTTACTCTCAATATTACTCTCTGTCATAATTAGTATGTTATTTGGAATAATAAATTAAAGTTATGATTACGCATCATGTTAACGTATCAGGTGATGAACACGTTTAGCTGCCTCTCTTGCTTGTTCTTCGCTACCTGTATTCTTATAAACCTCGTAATCAAGAATAGTGTTGTAATGATCACCTCTTACTCTTCCACCATATGCTATTCCTACAGCCGAGGAGAAACTTTCGTAAGATGGTTTCTCCTGGTCTTTAATAAGATCAGATCGAATAAAGAAAAGATCTAGATAAGGTGTGTAAGCAACTAAATCATAACCATTCTCATCACCAACCATCTTTAAAGCCTTAAGGGAAGCTCCGAATACACGATCACGCCTCCAAACTTGTTTAGGATTATTCGGAAAAGTAATTGCGTCGCTCAAAGGGTAATTACAGTTGAACTCAACAGAGACAACACGTGGTCTGTACTTTTTCGTTATTGCGTCAAACACCCAGAGATCACAACTATCAATATCAATAGATACGTAATCAGGTTCCTCAGGGACTCCGTACTTCTCAAAAAGAGAACAAACGTTCTCAGAGGTGATAAACTCTTTGTGTAAGTTTATCTTCTCATCTTCACGACTACCATCCATCAGCAATCCTATCCATCCTTTTCTACGCAAGTTCTCAGTGTTAGCACCATTAAACCCTTTGTAACCAAACTCAACGTAGTAAGGAGGAGAGTTTACAGTCTCAAGATTCTCAAAAATATGAGTAAGAATACCATCTTGCCCACCTTGGGATATGACACGCTTGTTTTTCTTCTGACACTCAAGTACCCAGTTAGACATTATACTTCTTTCTCTTATTTTACTGAATATGAGAAAACGCGTAATCTCTCTCTTATTACAGACCTTTAAACAACGTCCAAGGTTGTGAGGGACGATCAAACAGAAGATCTCGCAGAAAGTCCCACTGTGAGTTCTTACGCAGAAACTCCTTCGCGCTAAACGCCATACCCGAGGAGTTACCCCAGCGACCCCATAGTGCTAACTCCTTAGCCAGTCTCGACGACGTGACCTTGCCGTCTACGGCGCCACGTGGTTGAAACGGTTTTGGTCTTGACGCCTGAGACATATACTCTCTCGCGTCCAGATCGTAATGAGAGTCCACCGTACGTGAACACGGGTTAATCTTACGAAGGTACACATCGTAATGATCCGCCAAAATCTTCTTTGCTATCTCTTCATCTATCTTACCTTTGTGCTCCTCCATTAACTCCGTGAGACGCTTTCGTCTCGCGCCTTGATGGCGACGAATGTCGTAAAAGCCAGAGTTGTGGCACTCTAAGACTCTGATTTTCGGATCGAAGGGTGCGTTAAACCCTATGAAGTAACCGTCAGACTTGATATCGACAGAGTGATACTTCAAGCCAAGCTCCAGTCTCATGATCTTGTTTGTCTTGGTGTCTCCGAACAACCAGGAGTTGGCATAACCACCGGTGTTGTCCTTTAACATAATCTTCTTACATTCTTCCAGAGTTTTAGCGTACTGCATAGCCTGACGAATACGACAGAACACGGGGTTACCTGTTTTATAGTACAAGAAACCCCCGATGGTTGTCTCCGCGCAGACGATACCGCTACCAGAGACGTAGATATCCGTGCCAGACCATATCCACCCAGGCATTGTCTGCATAAGGATCTCGTGTCCCTTTGTAGGCTTAATGTTCAGCATGACACAAGCGTGTTGGGCAGAGACAAACTCGTCGAACGTGTTGTGTGCCAGAACGATCTTGCCATCTTTTGTTTGTGATCCTGTCGCGATAAACGCAGAGCATCGATCTTTCTTGAAAAAGTTAGGGTTAGTGAACAGGAAGTCCTTACGTTCTGATGTCTCTGAGACGTAATTGGGGTACCAGTAGTCAAACATCGGAAAGAACGCGTTCCACGCCAGAATCTCCTCGAGTGTTGTTCTCGTACCACCTTTTGTAGCACCCTTGGCGATACCTTTCATCTCCTCAAGGTACTCTTTGTGATGCTTCTCCATGTACGGACGGAACACTTCTTGGGCTTTCTGGACGAACCACTCCCATGTCTCACCATGTTCCTGATAAGCGACGTAATGAACCATCTCTAGGGCTTTTTTCAACTCCTCTGCCACCAGATATCCGTGCGCCTCACCGCGTTCCATGGGAGATCCTTTCACAGAGACGTAAGTCCAACCATTCTTCTTAAACTTCACACCGTTCTTGTAGGTTTTGTTAAACACGTTCTTTGTGTTTTTCTTGTTTCTAGACCCTTTCTTAGACCTTGTTTTACCACGAGAGGACATTGGATTACACCTGTATATTCTATCCCAAGATAGTAAACTTCGCGATATACAGCGCTATTAAGAACAGAGCCATTGCCGTGTAATCATCAATAGATGTTGGTACGTCTAACCAGAACTTATTGGAGACTAACTGACCCAGAAAATCAAAGAAGAACGAGGACAGTGAGATCTGTGGAACAGTGAGGAACTTCTTAGCTATTCTGTTAGCAGGAATGATGAATAACCACTGAATGGTCGCCCAAAGCTCCGTAACTTTTAACTTCTCGAAGAACGGAGCTTTCTTCATCTCCGGAGTTGTCTGCTCGAAGAGAGCAAGATCCATCGAGGCGACGATCAGAAGATTCAGAATCAACCATTGTCCGAACAACCAATGCTTGTTCATGGTAAATCTATTCTATCGAATAGTATATACTTCGAGAGAAGTTTCTCGGACAAGGATGAATAACTACGTTCTGTTTCTCATCCTCTTCTTTATCTCCACTGCGATCTCAACCGTGGGGCAGTACATCTTCCTGCAGTTTCCAGGAATATCATTGTTAAAGTCTTACGGATTAGCACTTCCTTTCGCGTGGGTTGACTGGTTGTTCATGACAAAAGCCATCGAGATATCACACAAGAACAAACTGTTCACACCAACTCAGGACACCTTTATTCTAGTGATCACTCAGTTCGTGTTCGTTCTGATCTACAACGCGCTCGTTTTCAAGAACAAAGTGACGCGTTCGGATATCATCGGATTCTTCCTTATTCTGTTAGCTTTCTACATCTCCTTTAATAACGTTCTCTCTAAGTTTTTAGGACTTCCTTACTCTACCAAGAAACACAGCTCATCGCATCCTGCCAGAGATGACGGAGACTATCACCCTTTCCTTTCCAAGCATCATCGGAAGTAATTTCCTAATCATAGTATATTAAGAATGGCGAAACGAAAATCTCGTAGAGCTCGTGGTGGTCTGCCCACATGGCAGAACATCGTTGTGTTTGTCGCGCTTCTCGCAGGCCTGGTTCTTCTGAAACGTTGGTCACAAAATTACAACCTTCCGGGTCAGAACGTTCTTGTTCCCCTACTGGCTATGTTAGTACTCGCGTACCAGGCTCACAATCTCGGAATGAAGTACGCACGTGATATGTTGTTGGCACTTGTGGTGATGTTAGGTGTTGTCACACCTTCTTACTCTGAGCCAGGATCCTACTCTCCACTTGCTTACCTGTCTTTTGTTCTAGACGCGTTTATCTTCTGGGCGGTTACGATGGGTCTGGCTAAAGCCGCACAGATGTTACTCGATTAAGTAAATGACATAAACGTTTTTGTGACTAGCATTATCACACCATGTCACGTCGTAACCGCACTCGCACTTCGGGTACACGCCCCGAAAGCATCAACATCACAGGGCTTCTGAACTCTCTTCTGGGGGAGGACGTTGTCAACTCCGCGTTCGCGGAGATCGGCGTTCCTGGATGGCAGAGAGATCGCCCTAGTCAGGGAGGATCCACTACTGCGTCTCAGGGCACGGGCACACATGGCACACATGGTACACAAGTGGCTAATCGTAACACTTCTTCAACTTTATCATCGTTAACAGCGTGGCCGATAATGAACGTTGTAGAGCGCAACGGTGCCACAGAGCTTGAGGTTGAGGTTCCAGGTATGAGTCCAGATGACATTCAGCTTGAGCTCAAGGAGAACAACCTGATTATCTCTGGTGAACGCACGGAGGAGAAGAAAGAGGACTCAGAGACACGACATGTGTACGAACGCCGTTACGGCTCGTTTACACGCACAATTCCTGTGTACCCAGGAGTTAACATTGAGTCCATTACAGCTAGTTACACCAACGGTGTGCTTTACGTAACGGTTCCTCAGCCTCCTGAACAGAGAGGACAGAGGATTCAGATTCAGTCTTAAGTTACAGAATATGATGGATGTACTTCTCGTATTGTACAAGATAGATGATCGATATAATAATTAGTAATGAGTAAAAGATGATTTTGTGTGTGTTATTCAAGCGTAACCTCTTAAGAAGCTCTTGAATAAGACCCATAACAGCTGTCCATAAAAAGATTGACGCGATAAGAATACGCCATCCTATTTCCGGAGAGGGGAGATCCATTATTAGTATGTCCGTTGTATACTTACGTACAGTTTTACTTTACAGCTTTACTGTACAGCTTTACTGTACATTTGGACGGGGAGGCATAGCTTGTTGAGGTGCTCCTTGAGGGGGTGCCTGTTGCATCTGAGGGGGAGGACCTTGTTGTCCTGCCTGTTGCTCCATCGCAGCCTGTTGAGCTGCATGTGCCTCGGCCTGCTGTTGAGCCTGGGCAGCCATCATCTGTTGCTGATACTGTTGCTCCATGATAGCCATATGCTCCATCTGCTCAGGAGTTGGCTGAGGTCCGGGACCACCAGGACCCATTGGCATTCCACCCATATCGGGACCAAGCTCAGGTTCCTTCTTCTTGAGGAAACGCGTGTACACAAAGTACAGAGCGAGGGCACCAAGAGCTACCCAAAGAAGCTTACGAAACATTGAGGTTCCACCACCGGCCTGAGCGACAGGCAGAGTTCCTTCAACCGGAACGGGAACAGCGTGAGACATTGAGGGTGCGTGACGTCGAGACATCCTTTCAGTATGTGATTGTGTCCAAGATTTGTTTTAAGAAGCAACCGCGCGGGTCAACACTTAAACCCATCCCGTAAGTATACCATCATGTGGTACTGGGTCGGTTTAGGTGTTGGCATTGGTGTTTACGTAATCTCTCTTTGTTCTATGGAGGGTACTTGTTACCGTAAGATGGGTGACGGAGAGAAACACTGGACATTCCGCTTTTTAGTGACAGAAGGTATCACCGGACCTTTACGATCCACGTATCTCGCTTTACGCGAGGGTGAGTACAAAGGAGCAGTGCGTACATTCTGTAGCTCGTGGAATCCCTGGTTCACTATTCCTGTCTCTATGTTAGGAGCGCGCTTTCTTATGAGACCCACTGTAACTACCCCTCTGATTGAGATGAGTCCCCTTGCTCTTCCGTCTCAGAATCAGACTCAGGCTCCACCTCTGCGTTCGAATCTTCCGAGTCGGATCCATCGTCCTGTTCGTTTTGCTGATCTTCATCGTCAACTTGCTCCTGAGCAATACGCTTGATAGCTTTAGCTTTCGCTATCTCCTTGCGTTTTTTATCCAACTCTGCCATTATCTTTCTACCGGTTGGTCCGATACGTTTAACGTATCTACCGGTAGCAGGATTCATAACCAGAGTCTTCATCTTAGCCTTCTTCGCTAACGCCTTCTCCTTCTCCTTCTTTTTTCTCTCCTCTTCCTTGGCTTTCTTCACTCGCTCTTTTTCCTCAGCCACTCTCTGTCTCTCCTGTAACTTTGGCAGGTTCTCTTTGTACTTGGATATCAGTTTCTCGTAACGCTTAATTAAGTTCTCAGCGTGTTTCGTGTTGCTCTGTGCTCTTTTCGCCTGGCTTACAGGTCTTGATCTAGATCGGTTACCACCTCTTCCTCTTCCTCTTCTTTTTCGTCTGCGACCCCAGCGACCACCGTAGTAATCGGCCTCGGCGTCTCCCAAAAGCCCTGTCTCTTTCTTCGTGTCTATCTTCTTCGACTCCTCAAACTTTCTCATCACTTCTTCGGGTTTGTCATGATTGTCTTGGAGCAAACAGATAAGTTCCGCAGGTGTGATCTTCAGATTGATCTCCACGTCCTCCAGATCCATATCCTCGAAGAACAGCTTGCTTAGAGTCTTTATCTGATGCTCTGTACAGTACCCGAGCTCCAAGCACCTGTCTATTCTGCCGGGGCGCATCAGAGCTGGAATCTCCTGAAGGCGATCAACAAAGTTAGACGTCATGATACAGATTCTCCCATGTGTCTCCACGACGCCGTCCAGAACGTTCAGAAGACAGTCTGCTGTCATTCTTGTTCCCCAACGATCTGTCACGAGTTTCGAGCGATCGACGTCCTCTAGAAGCAGAATGTACTTCTCGTTGCGTGAGTAGTAGTTGATCTCTGTGACGAGTCGAACAAGGTCGGAGTTCGTGTCCACTGTTGAGAGGTCGATCATGAAAATAGGTAGGTCGTACTTGTTGGCTATGATCTTCGCCAAGGAGGACTTACCTGTACCTGGAGGTCCGTGTAGAACGTAACCTCTCTTGTAAGGAATGCCACGTTCTGAGAACCATGTCTCGTTCTCCATGTACCAGTCTACGTCATCAAAGAACTTATGGTCCAGTTCCTTGGAGTAAATCGTGTTCTCCCTTGTCTTATTCGTGCGAATGTACACGGTGTCCCACTCAATCGACTTCTCTTTATCCTTCTTGCCACCACGCTCGATAGGTCGATAGATCGTGACGATATTGTTATGGATCTTGAACTTACATATCGATTTCACGTACTCTTTGATCACGTCAAGATGCGCTGTTTTTGACGAGAAGACGATCGCTCTCTTCTCCGACGAGTAACCCCCGGACTTACTCTCTTTCTTCAACATCTCAAAACTAATGTCGATCTGATGATCCTCATATTCTTCCTTAAACTTTGAGCATTGGTATTCATCATATATCGAGAACTCAATCTCTCCTTTCTTCGGTACAAGCTCACAAGAGTTAATATCGGTCACGAACTTCTTCACGATGTACTCCTCCAACTTGAAGTAGATCTGATTCGGTTCGTCCTCATCGTTCTTGTTGAAGATGATGACACGGTTGTTCTTACGACATCTGAAGATTTTACTCCACTTATCCGATCTGTAGATTAGACGAATCATATCACCTATCACTGTACCCATCTGGTACTTGAGTAACTCGTTCTGAATCGGAAGAAATGATGCTAAGACTGTTGAGATGTACGGTATTGACTGTTCCATTGAGATGCTCTGTCTCAGACATCTCTTTAACCCTTTGGAAAATCGGAGGTTTTAGGTTTCGTACCAACGAAGAACACCTCTGGCTTTCTTGATATTGGGTCAAGAACGATGTAGTCTTTCACCTCAAAACGTCTCTGTACAAGTGCTTGTAAGACATCCCAGGTGTAAACACGTGGTAAAACATTCATCTTTCCTTTCTCCTCAGAGATAGAGTCGTTCACGATAACAACACCTCCGGGTTTAAGAACACGGTACACCTCATTAATAGCGTCTACGTCATTTCTTACAGATGATAGCACATGTGAAAGAACGATACAGTCAATTATCTCATCACGTACACCTTTCATTCTCTGGATATTTAGAGTGATATCGTACCCAGGTTTACTGTCAGCGGTTACCACGTTCGTGATCGGTGTTAGATACTTCGCAATACGATGCCATCTCTTCTCAGAGAATACTATTACTTTCTTCTTCTTGTCTAAAACGATATGTTTCTTCAGATGATCGTTGTGGAAAGGAACGAAAGCTCTGTGTCTCTCCAAAGATCTACAGATGAAACACATAAGTCTATTACTAGTTCCTTGAATCCATGGTGGTTTTATCAGTCTTGTCGCCCCACATATATTACACCTCATAACTCAGGCTTCTTAGATTACTTCCGCGAAAAAGATTCAGATTAATACACACCAATGTGCATAACCTCAATCTGTCTTTCATGATTTTCCTGGGTAATGCATACTAAACTATGCGATCTCTAGGTTGTTGTGGTGTTGCTGTTACGTTTCTTCTGGGACAGGTCGTTATCTCCCTAAATCCCAGAATCAAGAAAGAGTCAAAGGAGTATCTAGCAACTCTTGGTAAGGAGCAGTTGCTTATGTACCAGCTTGTCGTGAACGAGCGTATGAGAATCTACAAGAGAGCTACCCTGGCAGGTGTTGTTGCTGGTGTTCTTGCTATGCTAGCCTGCCCGAAGAATATGTCTGCTCTCGCTCGCGCGTGTGCGTTCCTGTCGGCTGGCTTTGTCGTACAGTACTTCTGGTACATTCTATCTCCTAAGGAGTACTCTATGGTGCCTGTTCTAGACACGAAGAAACAACGTGAGGAGTGGCAAGACGTTTACCGTGAGTATCAATGGTCATGGCACATCGGCCTTGTTGTTGGGCTTGTCGGATACTTCTTACTGGGTCTAGGTTGGTAATCGCGTTGCTCATATCAACTTACCAGTTGGTAATCGCGTTGCTCATATCAACTTACCAGTTGGTAAAGCTTACCCTTTCTTAGACTTCAACCATGCGTAAAACCCTTGGTTCACCTCATCCCAATGAGGTAGGGCTCGCATGCGCTCTAACCATGACGCGAATCCGACACCAGGAGTGTACTGGAAATCCTTCTGTGAGGACTCAAAGAACTCCAACATGGTTAGAGACAAAGCGACAGATAGATCCGCGAGAGAGACTTGGGATCCACACAAAAACCCTCCGTTCTCCAACACTTTATGATCAAGGTATGCCAGAGATTTGCGTACCATCTGAAACTTGTCCTTGTCGGGTTTCTCACCACGGAAGATGATAGGATACACGAACTCTCCGATACGCTTGTAAAGAGTAGTTGCGTCGTAGTACAACATCTCATCCACCTTGGCACGATGTACGTTAGAAAACTGGTTCCAGATACCTGGGTACTTACGAGCCAGCTCCGTACGGTACGTCTTGGAGACTAGGTACTTCGCGATCGCTCGGGACTCTGACAGAACAAGACCTTCAGCCGTCTTGTACGTAGGAACACAATGTCTTGGATTCAAAGAGACGAACCAGTCCTGCTTGTGTTCACCCTTCATCAAGTCCATATCGACCAGGTTCATCTTGTGATCGGCCAAAAGGGCGACCCAGTGAACCAGACGGCACGGAGCCGATCCTCGCATCAGGTAAAGTGTGTCTGCGGTTTTAGACATTGGATTCTATTGTCTTTATAATCTAAAACCGGAGAACGTAGTGTGGAAACAGACGAAGAGGTTGTAAAATCAAGAGACGTCTAATGTAACTGGAAAACTGATCGTTGATATAAGGATTTTGGGGTTATGGGCAAGTTAACACAAGACAGAATGGCTGTAACGATTGTGGATTCAAAAGAGTCTCTCGTGCCACAATGGCGCGAGCAAGGGGTTCAGATCCATTTTCATGTCCAAGGGGACGAGAGAGAGCTTAGTGGCTCTTACTCTGTTCCTATCGATATTCAGTCCGACGAGGCGGAGTACAAATATGTTGAAGCCAAGGCCAGAGAGTACATGGATATGTACGCCAGAGTGAAAAAGGTTCAGATAGGTAGTCAGACACTGGTGAAAATGGGAGACTCCTATGATCACTACGCGTACATCCAAGAGGTGGAGCAGGAGAGAGCTGTCCCTCAGAGGAGGATGATCACTGTGACTTATCAGTTACAGTGCGATCCCGAAAATCCTCAGAAATGTGTTTATTTTTTAACCCCGGGAATCACAGAGGATAACTTAGAAGAATGGATCACAGAGAAGGCTTTGGAATATGTCGCTTATCTTGAAAGGCAGAGCTTCCGTTCTTTCGGGAGGAAGTTCCTGATGAAGATGGACACAGATGAGTACATCTACTACGTCTACGACGCTGAAGAGGTTTTGAACCCTCCTCTTCAGGAGGAGTTTGTCGCTTGGTTCAGAAAAGGTGATAAGGAAGAGAAAAAGGAAGTTGGAATCAAGATCACACGTGATGACAAGACAGAGCCTCGTCCTCCCCAACCACCAACAGAACCACCTTCTATCCCCGAGGATCGCAGACAGACTCGTATCTCTGACTATTTCGGGGTATCTCGTCAAGCTCAGACAGAACCTTGGGGGCAACAACTCTGGGAGCCCGAGGAGACATCGGGCTGGGGCGATGTCTGGCAAGACCTGACAGGAACATGGGAGGACTTGGCTGATCGCCCCAGTACTCCTCCTATGACAACATCCCCTATCGCGACTCGTACGAGATCCGCGACTAATTTTGTGGAGAAGAAACAGATCTTCTATGAGAGGTTGTGGAACCTTGGTTATCAACCTACTTTTGACTCTATCGACCAGATGGCTAATCCAGATATGCAGATTGACAAGAACTGTTCTGATTACGAACTAATTCACGCAGCGGACTGTCTAGGTATTCTTAAGAGTAGAATGGATGATTCTGATGGAGAAAGTAGTTGGAAGACTGTGTCTTTGGAGGATATGTTACCACCACAAGATACTGAGGAAGTTACTGTGAAAGATGTTTTCGGCTCTGATCTTACAGAACCTGAAGAAATTGTAGCTAAACAGAACTTTGCCAAAGAGGCATGAGGCTCTTATCTTATTCATAATTATGTAAAGTATCCCTTAACTACCATCAAAACTTATCAGAGTGAGCTTTCTTCCGTGATGGTAGAACTCCTTAATGGCAGTAACCCACGTACCGTATCCGTCGTTAGCCATCTGGGCGTACTCCCGCACCTTATCAGGTGAGATCGGTGATCTTAGACATACCCCTGTGTAGTAAATGTCTCTGATCTCGTCACGCATTCGAAGAAACTCCTCAGTGACAGGAGTGTTCACAATAACAGGAGAGGGCTCTCCCATACTGTAAGGCTCGAAGGAGCCGTGTATGTAAATAGCCTTCTCCTCTCTCATTACCTTCTCAAACACCGCCTTGATAACATCAGCTCCAGACATCATCTGGAAAATGTCCAGGAAAACAAAGTCTGCGTTCTTCATTGCTTGTTGCATAGCCTTATTCTCGTCGATTCCCTGTTTCTCTTCCTCATCACTACCTATCTCGTAAGCCTCAATAGGTTTTCGATCGATCTCGATCATAGTTGACCAGAACCTCTGTACTGTTTTTGAAACGTCTTCCGAAAAATCACACTTTTTCGAGAGAAGTTTGTTGAAAAATGTAGGATCATTCCAACTCATGATTACTCAGGTAATCACACGTTACTTTCTAATAGAAGAGACTATGTTTGTAGAATCAGTTTTGATTTTACGCAAAAGACTGAACCAGTTGGTTCGTCTCGGAACGACGTACTCGTTGTACGTCCACGCGTCCTGTCTGCCAACCGTTTAGCTTCATAAGATCCTTGATCACCTCATCCGAACCGAAGTACGGATGAGAGACCACGGGTCCTTGGAAGTTGTGTCCAAGTGTGACAGCTTTCTGTCCGTTGACAACGGCGATGTGATGTTCGTCCAGAACAAGATTGTAGACAGCGTCCACCTTGTGCTCCTCCTCGTCACCAAGGTCATGTGGGAACACCCATCGACCCTCTTGATATACAGGATGCCAAGGGGTGATCAGACATCCGTCAAGATTGACGAGTCTGATCGAACCACCTGTTGGCAGAGTGACAACACATGTGACCTTCGTAGGTCCCTGTGGGGTCGCGATTCGATCGCCACCAACCAACTGGTCGATGCGCTTCTGCTCGCCGTTCGCCATCTCCACAGTCGACTGACCGTGGAAACATCCACCACCAACGTTGTAGTAGTTGCCCATAGAGCTAACCACACGTCGCGCCTGTTGGCGGTGAGACGGCTTAGGAGCAGGGATCGTCTTGAAGACGTCCGAGTAGCGCTCCACATGTTGGTTGAAGCGAGCTCCACCGTAATGCTGGACACCGGGATCCTTGAAGTTGTTACACTGTTGCTGACGATGCGCGTCAGCAAGAGACAACAGATAATGAACACCCCACTTGGTAAACCAGTCCGAGCGTGACATTGCCTCTCTCACTTGTCCGTCCAGATCCCTCAGAAGATCCTGAAGATACTTAGACTTGGACGCGTAAGAGGTGAGAGTCTGAATCTGCTTGTTTAGCAACTCGTTTGCGGCCTGCTGTCCTCGAGGGTACAGCTGAAGAGCCTCCGAGAGCATGTCAACAGATGTGACACGTCCCAGAGTCTCGTAGACCACATATGACTCCTCACCACCTGCCGACTCGAGAGTGACAGTCTGAGTGTCCTTCATGTCACTGTAGTTCAGCGTCAGAGTGATCGTTCCTGGGTTACCACCCAGTTGGAACAGACAAGTGCGGTCTTGGTCGCACTGTAATTGTCCCAGCTTGATGAGAGTGGAGCTACCAGAGCTTGTCACCGGGTAACCCCCAGGGACAGTCACAGTAACATCTCGTTCGGGTGTAACACCCATAACAAGATCACGGAAGGTCGTGGTACGCAGGTTAGCCAGCGCGTTCACGAAGATCGTGCCTATCATTCCTGCGTCCGGGATGAACCCGAAGATACCGTCGCCCCAATGAGCGAGGTTCTGTAGCAGATCCGACTGCATTGAGTAGCCGAACCCGTACATGTTGACAGTACAGCGCCTGCCACACTTCTCCTCGTAACGACGGAACTCCCTCTCGTAACCCATTGGTGGGTTCACGTTAGGGATTCCGTCAGTCAACAGGAAGATAGAGCGCGAACGTCCGTCCGCATCTCCGTTGAGTTGCTGCATTCCCTTGTACAGACCATCCCAAAGGTTGGTCATGCCCTCAGGACCCAGACCGCTCACAACTCCTTGAGCCTTCTTCTTGCCCTTTAGATCCATCTTGGTGAGCTCCAGCACAACGGTAGCGTTGTCTGTGTACTTCACAATAGTCAGACGGTCTGAGGCACCAAGATTCTCGATGATGGTGCGCGCGGCGTGCTTGACGAGATCCAGGCGGGAAAGCCCATTGTTCTCCTTCACGCCGTGCTCATCCACAGACTGTACAACAGTGTCCATTGAGCCGGACACGTCGATAACCAGAGCCAGGTCAACATCACGCTCCCTCGTACGAGGGGCGGTGATCGTGACACTGTTGTACGGCCCGATTGTGTTCAGGCGAATCCTGGGTTGCGTGTTTTGCTTGCTTTCAGAAGACATGTTAGTGGTGATGGGTGTTGTTTTCACGACGTATATCTTCTTAAGTCAAAAAGTGATTGATTTCGTCGACTGAATCTACCTATAAATCACTTTTTGTTTACTAAAACCCCACAGACGTTCCGAGGAAAATGGAGAGGAAAATAAAGCCTTTCAATGGGGTCTCCTATGTTTATCCTTTTCGCCACATTCCGATGTTTCGTTCCAAAGGCTGGGACGGAGCTGATCAGCCTGCCAAGGAACTCGTGGAGTTCGTTGGTGGAGACTGTTGGGGGATCTACATCAAGAGGGGTCAGCAGATTCTTCCGATTACCAACACGTACGCCCTCTACGAGAAGTTCGGTGAGGGTTATTTGACGACACGTCAAGGGATGTTAGAGAACAAGGTGAGAGACAACATTTTGGAGAGTCCGAAGGATCTTCTGCTCTGGATGGAGCCTAAGGACGAGTTGTGTGTCATGTTAGGCGACAACGTAATCCGATACGCCATCTTCTGTCGCACCCAGAACGGAAAGTCGTGGACGATGGCTGATTTCTTTGAGCTGACTAAGACCGAGTTCGGAGCGAAGTTATGAAAAATCGTTCCTTGAAACAGTTTAAGTTCGAGATCATAGTAAAAACACCAAATATGGCTGAGGAGAAAAAGACAGAGAGTAAGTTTGTTTTTTTCTACTCGAACGGATCACCTTTCTCACAATGGTACCCGTCCAGGTTCACGACCAAGTCAGTTGTGGCACCACAACTGAACGCGAACGAGTACAACTGCGCAGAGCAGTACATGATGGCGGAGAAAGCTCTGCTCTTTGGGGACGCGATGATCTACAACAAGATCATGGCACAGGTATCCCCGAGGAAACAGAAGGCTCTCGGGCGCAAGGTCAGAGGATTCAACGAGTCAACATGGAAGAAGATGAGGGAGAGGATCGTCTTTCAGGCGAGCTACGCGAAGTTCTCTCAGAACCCAGAGCTCCTGAGGAAGTTGATGGCTACGGGGGATAAAACCCTTGTGGAAGCCTCTCCCACAGATCGTGTTTGGGGAGTAGGTATGCGTGCCTCTGACCCTGGAATTCACAACCCGAAGAACTGGAGAGGTCTTAACCTTCTCGGCAAGGCTCTCACGGCAACCCGTGAGACTATCAAGGAGAAACAGGCTGTTCGAAAGGAGAATGACCTTGATCCTCAAGAATGATTTGAGTAAAACTTAATTACATTCTAATCACATAGTAATGACAACACTGACAATAGAGGGACACAAGTACTTAGTGACTACTAAGTTTCAACATCCAGGCGAAGGTATTCGTGATGTTTACATACGGGACTACGATGGGAACGATGTGACATATCAATTCGATATACATCATTTTACTAATGAACCTTGGGAGATTCTGGAAAAAGCCAGAAAGAACGGTGAGTATCAAGGAGTGAAGTACTTGGGTAAAGTCAAAACACAAGAGAGAAAAACAACGTGATTTAAAGAAATCATGTATACTGTGTAACGCAAAATGCAGTCATCCGTAACAAGACGTTCTACATCTAACTCTTCATGGCCTCTTATTGGTGCTCTTGGCGCTCTCGCAGTTGCCGGCGGAACAATGCTCGGCATGTGGTGGAACGGACGCAGAAAGAAAAGATGTGGACCCGATCGTTGTTGCGTTCTTGAGGAGATCAAGCAGAAAAGGCGTGAGAACCCTGATCAGGTTGAGCCTGGTGGAGCTAATGACCAACGGCGTAGCGTTGGCAGCGATCAAGTAGCTGACGAACTTCTTGTTCACATCTCAGGAAAGTTCTATCAGTACCAGAAGCCTGACGGAACCATCGTGACATACACACGTGATGAGAAGACAAACGAGTGGGTGACCACCGAAGAGAAAGATCCTGAAGAGATCAAGAGAACTACTAAGAACCATCATCAAGTTCTTCAGTCGATTGGGAAGGCGTTAGAGGAATCTCTAAAGGAATCAGGCGCAAGCTTTGAAGAACTTCCTCCTCTAGCACCTGAAGATCCACCGGGTTCTTCGCAAGATCAACGTCCTTCCCCTGCTCATCACACTGACGAAGAAGCAGAGTCTGTTCAAAGTACGGAGAGGACTCAAAGTCCTTCAACTCCTCCTCTGTCATCACCCCACCCTGAAGACGAAGAGACAGACGAGAACCTTCCGTGAGCCCGTCTCGATATTGTGGGTTTTTCGTGCAGAGATACCTCTTCGCGTCCACATGACCCATAATAGGCATGTACACTAAAGGGGGAAACCCTTGGTAAGCTAACCATTTGGCACCAACTAACTCGTGAAAATCATTAACACCTTGTGCAGGATCCTTCGGCTTTCCGTGTAGGAGATGACCGATGTCGTGCAGAAGTGCGGAGACACGTAGATGAACTGAGTTAGAGCCAAGTCTCGTTCTTTTCATAGCTTGATACGTCTGAAACGCGTGTTGCTGTTGCGTAATGGGCTCAGAGATCATGTAACGTGAGTTACCGTTACGTAAGAACGCGGAGCGAATGAGAGACCAAGTTCGTTGTGCCATTGATGTCACAACTGTGACCACGTTTTAAGCCTGAGTTCCACATTTGGAGACAGCCCAGTAGAACAGAAGAGCGAGTACGAACCACGCGACGAGAATATGGGTATGATCACGCATATTGCTATGTATTACGAAAGGAAAATAGGGATAAGCCATCAGATGTTTATCTGAAGCTGGAAAGATGGAGGATCTACCGTCGAACATTCTGTTTCTGAACAAGACGTTTCAAAACGGCACGAGAATGGACGATCTTTACACTGATCACAACGATCATATTATGGCGGCGATCGGTTTTATCACCTTCGGTCTGATCCTGGTTTGCTGTCCTTGGATTATGGCTTTTTGTAACAACACCTGGAAGGATCGAAAGATTGAATTATGCGCGTGTAACTCTATCGGGTTTTTGTTACTTACTTTCGGAGTTATTGAGCTTTACCAAGCATATCAAACAGAACAGGAGATCAACGATAATACATAAAAAGGTCTGGGACAAATCATGACTGTTTAAGGGATAAAAGTTATTATTTTCACTTGTGTTAAAGTCAGACATGATACAGACCTAAAATGTTGGGTAAGTTATTAAGAAGGGAACCATGCGTTGGATCACTCCTGCTCTTATCGGTCTTTTCGCGGGGTCTGTTGGGGGATTCTTCGGAATCTCCGGTGCGTTCATCATACTGTCTCTTATCTCGTTTCTGAAACTGGTACCAGATCAGAGAACTGCAGCAGGGACAACACTGTTCATTCTTCTACCACCGATATCGATTCTCGCGGTGTATCAGTACTACAAGGATAAACAGATTGATTTCCGATTAGGTTTCGCCGTCATGTTCTTCTACATTCTTGGTGGATGGATAGGTGCGAAGGGTGCGCACGTGCTGAGTAACAAGGAGATCAAACTTTTGTTAGCCATTATGTTTCTCATTCTTGCGATCATAAACTTCGACAACTTTCTGAAAACCAAGGACTAATACTCAAGCTTAAAGCCTGGGAGGTATTTAGGTAATGTCGCAGATTTCCAAAGCGCCAATGGCTCCTAGAACCAAGTGCCCTAAGTTCAAGTGCCCTTTTTGTCCTGAGCTACTCAACACCCAGTTACATTGGAAGTTTCACTGTAGCAGAGCACACTCGAAAGACGTCACCCAAGAGATGGCCTTTAAGTTTTATGTGTCTACCAAAAAGACGAGAAAATCATCAAGAAAGTCATCAAGAAAGTCATCTAGTTCTCCAAAACACTCGAGATCCCCTCATGTTCGTATGAAAGTGTCTCGTTCCTCAAGGCGCAGTTCTCGCAACGCTGACGGAGACGGAGACACACCCACACGTCTTCAGAAGTCCATGGCCGTACGTGCCGATAATGAAGAGAGGAAGTTGAAGGTGAATGGGGAGCGTCTTGCCAAGATAAAGATGAAAGAGGTGATGTCAAAGGCGAAAATGGTGAAGGAACAAGAAGAGATTCTCAAACGTCAGGTCTCGGAGTTTAACAAGTACAAAGCTGAGTTCATACGCCAGCAACAGCTAGAAAAAGAACGCTTGGATAGAGAGATGGCTCAACTACTAGCTAAACATGAGAAAGAGATTCAGCAAAAGAACGCTCAGTTACAAGAGGCTCACTGTCGTATCAGCGCGTATCGCGACGATATAGTTAACTCTACCTCTGAGAAGTCTGAGTTAACTGACTCCGCTGATTCAACGGATTCATCTGAGGAGAACAGAAAGACAGAGTGTAAGATCTGTTACGACGCAATCGCAGACACAGTATTTTATCCATGTGGACACATGGTGACATGCTATGACTGCGCGCTTCAGGTGAAGTTCGGCACCTCAAACTGCCCGATGTGTCGACGATACGTTTTGAAGGTCATTAAAACTTTTGGGTAGTTTAGTTGTTCAAAGAAACATCATGAAGGGGTGGCGCTGAAGGTGTTCCTGGTTGTTGACCCGCGTCGCCTTGACCCTCACTTGTGTAACTCGGAGGTGGTGACAGAATAGGAATACCCTCAGAGACTGTCTCTGGTTCAGGTACTCCGTTCGTCAGAATGTACTCTCCTTCGTGTGACGAGCGTATACAGCGATCCCTGTACTCTGCTGTCTTGTACCTATTGTAACCCATACTATCAGTGTATTTCTCCCTGTAATAGTCCTCTGAGTAGGCGTACTCAAAACGCCCGTTTCTTCGCACAAAATAGTGCTTTCTGGCCAATGTGTTCACCTTGTCGGTAAAAAGCTCCTTCAGATGAACCGCTGTGGTGATAGAGGAACAACATCCTATGTCTCCTGTGTACTCCTGCCAGACAGTGTACCTTCTATTCAGGTTTGTTAGAACGATATCACCCCGATAGAGACATGGTGTAGGAGACGGTGCCTTGTTTCCCATAATAGATAATTACATTGTTAATGTTTAAGTCTAAATACGAGTACGTCTACCGATATCCAGAGAGAAAATAGACTAAAAGCTCCGCGACGTCGATTTTCTGACAGTCAAAAAATCGACTTATGGATAACTCTCTATCTAAGCATCAACCACAACTGAGCAGAATGGCCGAGACTAAATCGAAGACGTCTAGCGATTCCAAGGATGGAGCCCCGAGTCCCATTGTCGCTCACTACACGGACACATTCTGTCCGAAAGAGGTGACGATAGGCGTTTCTGGGATCATCGGGGCTGGCAAGAGCACTCTTAGTGGGCAACTTGGTGAGATCTTCGACTTTCAGGTTCTCTACGAGCCAGTGAAGACGAATCCTTACCTGGCGAAGTTCTACCAGGACATGAAGAAGTACGCGTGTATCATGCAGGTGTACCTCCTGAAGGAGCGTTTCAAGCAACACCAGAAGATGATCTGGTGCCACGAGAACACGATCCAGGATCGCACGATCTATGAGGACGTGATTTTCGCGAAGATGCTGAGAGAGTCTGGTGATATGGAGGAGCTGGACTTTCAGACCTACCGTGATCTTTACCAGACGATGTCCAACTTCCTTCATCGCCCGGATCTCATCGTGTATCTGGACGTGGAGCCCGAGGAGGCTCTACGGCGAATCAAGATGAGAGATCGAAGCTGTGAGTGTAACATCCCTGTGGAGTACTTGACCGCCTTGAAGAAAGGGTACGAGGAGTGGCTGGAAGACGTGGAACCTCGCATTCCCGTGCTTCGCCTGAACTGGAACGAGTTTCTGGACGCAGAGGTAGTTGCCCAAAAAATCAGGGAGAAGCTGAAGACCTGCCGAAAGGGTTTGGTGATCTGAAACCAAAAACCTTACTTAATTCATAGTGATAAGATGGAGAAACTACATGTTGCTGAGAAGCTTCTTGAACAAGGCGGTGTTCTTCTGGACATTCGCACAGGTGAGGAGTACGCGAAAGGTCATCTTTGTGGCTCTCATAATATTCCTACTCCGTTGCCACCTCTGAATAGAGAGAAACAAGCTCAATTACTTCATCAGTTACAGTACTTCATGCGAAGATCTAATGTTAGACCGAACACACCAATTATTGTTTACTGTAAGAAAGGCATTCGAGCCGCAGAGGCTTGTTGTCAACTTCTACAAAAACTCGGGATGAAACGCGTCATGAATCTCGGAGGAGTTCTGGACGAACCACTCAAAGGTATCATGAGTGGGAGAATTAGGTCGAAGTTCCTAAAACGATGCCCTGCGCATTAGTTAGATGGAGACACTGTGAGCATCCCTTAACGGGCTTTCAGCCACGTTAAGAAAATTACTTTAACGATTAAGTACTAATAAAGAGATACCTCACATGGAACGAGAGTGAGACGGATCAAGAGTGAACTCACCAGTGCGCCAGTGGGGCCATCTGTGATGCCAAGGACGCCAGTTAGGGCGCCACCAGCGATGACGACGATGACGACGATGCCATGGTCTTTCCACAACAGTTCGTGTCGGTTGAACGTAGTAACGGTTCACGACAGGTCTCTGGCCACGTGAGCCGGACATAGCAAACCAGAGTAGAGCAATAAGAAGAATAACGAGGATAGCACCTCCTACGCCGTGTATTGCCTCCATCTTTCTGAGTGTTATACTATCTTACAGATTTTCCTAAGAGATTCGCTTGAAGATTTTCGTGTATTCTTTTCCTGTTCCGTAAGAGGTTTTAGAACCAGGCATAAGACCAGATGGTATGAGAGTGGAAGAGACAAGGCGAAAACCTTTCCTCTCTAAGTGCTTCGTTATACCTACAATGTACGCCCAGCTACGATAACAGAAATAGGTTTTAGTCCTGTCAATAAGTTCGTCCATCACTGAGAACCCATGTGTTTTTACGTGTGGTAACACCTTTTCCGTGTAATCCTCACCTGTCTCCATCGTCAGCTCTAAGGCTTTGTTGTATAGAGGTTTTAGGTTTCCGAACAAACAATGATGGACACCCATGTACAGAGTGATATCATACTCATCATCCAGATTTTCAACAAACTTCTTGAAACCGTCCACTGTCATGAGATCTGTCTGTACGAACTCGGCTTTTGTCTCAAACTTCTGAAAGAACTTGTTACAAAAATCAACTTTCTTCCAATCTATCTCAAATCCTTTCACTGATCTCGCTCCTCTTGCGCAAAACTGATAAGAAAGATTTCCGTTAGAAGATCCAATATCAACAACAGAACAACCCTCACAATTGTCGTAGAGAATGTCAAGTCCTTTTCTACGAGAGTCGTAATCTCCAGAGTAGTTCTCACCGGATGCTACAATGGCTTTAACATCCTCCTCGTACTTTTCATCAGAGACCTTCAAGGTTCTAACATGATTCGGGAAGGCTTTGAGCTTATTAAATGTATGTGAACATATACTCTTGATAAACTCCGTGTCACGAGAGTTAAACTTGTGCTCTGTCTCCTCAAGAACATGTGTTTTCACGTTAGGTAGCCCTGCTCTCATCAGACCAAGAACGAACTGGTAGGTTCTCTCCCACTCAAAACACAGTCTGTAGACACGTGATGTCTCCTCAGTGTAGTAAACAGAATGATCTGGTTCCGCCAACAAGGACTCTGGTGTCTCACTATGTCGCATAAGAGCGTCTGTTATCCAGCTGTAAGGATCCTGAATTAGGATATGAATAACAACGTTGTTGTGTTTCGCTAGGGTATGCGCAAGAGAGAAAAGAGCGGTGTTTGTTCTAAGAAGAACATCTTGGTCAGAAGAGAGAAACTTCACGCAAAACTCCCTGAGGAGTTTCTCATTACTGTGATCAATCTTTTGGTGATTCTCTAAGTTGTTGTACCATGTGACAATATTATCTTGTATCCATTGGTCAATCTCCCTAGTGTCATGCGACGTTAAAATGATTTCAGGAATATCCAATCCTGGGACATCTCGGGAGAAAGGAATTACGATATGTTTCGACATACCTAGTATACCAGTGTAAGAGTAAGTTATAAACAGTTCTAAACGTATGAGACACACGTTTAAAAAATAGTATCATTTACTGATATCATTGTATATTTGGACAATGGCAAGTCCTAAGAAGTTCTGTATTTACCATGTTCTGTTCCCGGACACAAAAAGAAAGAACATGATGAGAACTCTTCTGTGTGGAGAGCTCCCCGAGTATGTTTCTTACAACGTAGTTCTACCAAAACAAGGTAGCGACGACTACCTGAAAGAACACATTTTTGTGAAGCCAGATAATGTTTACTACTTTGATAATCCGTCAGGAATTAAAGGCTTCTTACTTCAACGTATCGATGAGATTGACGCGATTATAACTCTTGATATTTGGGAACATTTTTGGGTAAAAGACCTGAAAAAGCCTGTTTTCTTCGTACAACACGGCATTCGAGGGTCATTCATAGCTAATAAAATCATAAGGGGGTATATTAACAATATTCAGGGTGATCTTGATCAGATGTACACAATCGGGAAGACAGAGTTACACTGTCTGTGCCAGGCGAACATCCCGAGAGATTGCTTTACCTTACTTCCAGGACTTCCACAGACTGATTACATAAAACTATTACAAGAAAAGATGAAAGACACGAAGTTTCGCTCTAGTTATATGAGAAAGAAAGGGTTCGATCCTAATAAGAAGTATCTTCTGATGCTCCCATCTCTCTTTCATTACGGTCTTATTCTTCAGCCCATTATTAACATCGTTAAGGAAGAGATGAAAGATGTAGAGATTCTTCTCAAATATAAGACCAATCGGTACAAAAACCTCGGAATAGCAGATCGTTTCGAGAACGCTCATCAGATACCCCATGACGAGCTTATCTACAACTACATGTTCGCTGACTATTATCTCATTCTTGGTTACGGGAGCGCGTATTTAGAAGGACTCAGTTTTAACAACAAAACAATTCTTTACACAGAGAAATCAGATCTAATACAAAAGGCACATGATAACAAAGAGATGTATCTAGAACCTGTGGGAAACCTTCTCATTGTAGAGGGAAGAGATAGATTACGCCAGACTCTTCGAAATATCGATAATAACTCGCTGTATGATGACCAATATCTCTCTAGTAAGAAAGAGTTGTTCAAACGGGAGATATTATTCGATGAGTTTGAGATGGTAACACCGAGAATTCTAAAAGACATAATTTTCAGAACAAATCTGAAACGGATACTTCAGTCTTAATGGGTTAGTCTGAAAAAAAGAAGTTAGTATTTTGGTCTATTTCACGGTATTTTTCACGGTATTTTTACTGAAAAATAGCGAATTAATAGTTTAAACCCTTGAAGATTTAAAACGCCGGTTTTAAGTCAAAACGGCTTAAAGCAAAAAAGATTAATAAATTATGAACCCAACCAACAAATCAGGATATACAGGTCGTAAAAGACCTGATGTATCTCAAAAGCTAAAAGATCGAAAAGGTAAGGAAGAGAGAGTGGTAAAATGTTCTCTTTCAAAAAGATTAGTAGAAAAGTCCCTTTTAGAGGAGATAGAAAAATGGGTTCATATCACAAGTAAAGTTACAAACAAGGGTTCTTTAGTGTTCAATAGGTTACTTTTACATTGTCTTAATAATGGTCTGGAGTTACCTGATCTTACTGACCAGACTTTGTATGTTCAATGTTTTAACATTGGTGTTGGAAGAACGATTAAGAACATTGGTGTTCTTAATGATGTATGGAAGTCTTACTTCTCGAAGTTTCCGAAAATCGAGAAGAATAGAGGAGATACACAAGCCTATGTGTACTCAGCGAGACAGTACATGACAAACTTTAAGAACTCTCTAAAGTTCACTTTCAAGAATCGCCAAAAAGCATATATCAAGAAATGGTGCGTTGTTAACGATATTATTGACAAGGGAGCTGTTCATAGTATCCAGTGTGCCATTAACGGATGGGGTTGTAGATTAGAAGTTCCTGAAAAGGCACATGATTTCATTCAGACAGAACGTAAATTATTAGAGAATCCAGAAGACATGACGTTTACATGGATAGGTACTCATATGTTGTTAGTGACAAAGTACTTCTTTCATATTCTGAAGTTCATGGAACAGTACGAAGACACACGAAAGTTTACGTTAGCACCGATAAGCTCTATCAAGCGTCACTTTATGACTATTGATACAACTGTACTTTTTGAGATGATGAAGAACGTAGAATTGATCGACATGAAGAAAAAAGATTTTATGGCTTTAAGAAGGGAACAATGGGGTTCTGTTTTTAACATTACTGGGTTGTGTACAAAAGGTACGTTTTCTGATATGGTAGAGACGGACGGTGTAAGTGCTTGTTTTCATTTCAAAGTACCTAAAGTTGAAAAGAAACTAGGAAACCGAGAGATCAAGAAGGCAAAACGTGTTATCGCTATTGATCCTGGTAGATCTAATATCATTTACGGTGTAGAACGTTTAAAAGACGGCAAATTAAGAAAGTACAAGTTGACAAGAAACCAGTATTACACGGAGGCAGGTATGAAGACCGCTAAAAGGAGATCGGCACACTGGGAAAGTAAGATAGAACAAGAGGAGTTAGTTTTTCGTAAAATCAGTCCTAAGACTACACAAGAAAAAGTATGGGATGAGTTTTTGAAGAACTATGGTACTGTTTATGATAAGTTATGGGAAGTGAAGTTGAAAAAGAAATGGTCACGTGAGCGTTTTAGAGTGTACTGTCTTAGAAGAAAAACACTTGATAAGTTCTTTAACAGTATGAAAGGTGAAGAAAAACCTGTTATCGCTTATGGGGCGGCGAAATTTAACCCAAATGGGAAAAACGAGTTATCATCACCTACAACGTACATATCAAAAAGATGTGCTAAGTTCTATCCTGTCATCATGATAGATGAGTATAATACGACTAAGGTATGTGCTGATTGTGATAGTAAATTATGTAAAGTGGTTAAAAACAAGGCAGAAGGATTACGAGAGGTCCGAGGTTTACGATGGTGTTGTTCCACCAAGTGTCGTACATTTAAGGATCGTGATTCTAATGCCTCCCTGAACATTCTAAGGTGTTTTGAGTCAGGTGTACATAGACCACACAGTTTATCTCGTAATTATGATAATAAGAAAGTAGTCACTAAGTCTTTAGTACTTTATGACGAAGGAAGTAAGGTTATTGACAAGGCGAGATGAAGACGGAGGGAGTATTAATTTATTTCTATCCGTTATACACTTTTTGGATGACTTAAAACGTTCATTTTAAATCTTCAAGGGTGTAAACAGTCGTGTGTACCTAGGTAGATATCTGACAATGGCTGAAAACGTTTTTAAGCTCCGCGAGACGCAAAGCGTCCTTACATTCGGAAAACATAAAGGAAAGACATTTGGGAAGGTTCTTGATGAGGAACCGGGATACGCGAAATGGGCTTTGAACAACTTTAGTAAAGGTTGTTTCGGGGATAACCAGAAAGCGTTCCTACAGTTTCTACAAGAGAACTACGTGGAGCCTGATCCGAGAGATGATAAGTACCTGAAGAACGCGTGGTATCTTGACCCTCGCGCGTTTACACTTCTACAGTATGGCATTGACCCGACTGTTCTTGTCTGTACGAGGAAACAGGGTGAGAGAATAAAGTTCGTTCTCTGTGAGCACATGGACTCTCAACGATATCTACGCATGTTAGACGAGAGATTGGTAGCAGGATTCATTGAGAACACTAACGAGTTAGACGAGATGAGTTTGTTTATTGAGCTATCACCTTTTGTGATGGAGCTCGATGGAAAACAGTACTACGTACGACCAGAGATCGCTAACTGTATGATGGCTCTCCATGAGAAGTACGAGGAGAACTTGGAGCAGGATCGTCAGTACAAACTTGTGGACGAACCTTCCAAGATTATTCTCTCACACTGGTTAGCACCTTCTCTGAAAGGCAAGCGTACTCACTCGACAGGCAGATGGATCATGTTCTTTGATCGTGTCAAGGAGGACGAGAAAGGTCTGACAGAGCTTGATAGAGCTTACCAACTCCTGAAAGACAACTTTGATGACATAGGGCACAACTACTATTTTAAGGTCTCCACAAGACGCCCCAATCCGAACGCCGAACGCGAGGACAAGGGCGCACTCGTCGTTTTCTGTAACGAGGATGATCGTGAGGATATCGCCGAGAAACTGGATGATCTTCTTGTTCTTGAGAGGCGTGTATGGTGGAAGTCACATGACGGCAAGACAAAACACGCTTACGACCCGAAGACTTTGTGTAAAGAGATAGTCGCAGAAGTGATACAGTTGGAGGCGCCGAAACTACCTGAGATAAACTTCGATATCTCAATGATTTACGAGGCACAGGACAGCGCGCCAGTGAAACCGTTCTTCAATCTAACAGAGGAGATCACCATATGAACGAGTGGGTAAGTTCCGCTACATCAAAACAGAAGTTTCCTTTAAGGATCTCCTTAAACTCCTTCATCACTACGGGTTGAATATAAACTATGTCATTCCCTCTTATCAATACATCATGTCCAGTTACGAAGTTTCTGTTACCGAAAACTGTTATCTTCGATCCGGAGATGGTGTTATAATCACCTGTCACGCCGTTCTCGCAACCTGTGATGTTGTTGTAATTCCCTGATATCACCTGAGAGTCGTTCCCCGTAATCGTGTTGTAATCCCCGTTGGCATGTGTGTTGCTTCCTAGAAGCGTGTTTCCCACGTAATGAAAAGGTCCCCCAGATCTCCATCCATCAGTGTCACCACCCATCGCTCCGTACCCGATAGCGATGCTATGAGTACCACCCAACCCGGTTCCGGCGTTGGTTCCGATCGCTATGTTATTGGCTGGGTTCCATGTTGATGCGCCGTAACCAATGGTGACAGTTCCAGTGTCCATTGTGTCCGTAGTTATTGTCCCTCGATAAGGACCTGAAGAGTCCAAAGTTGTCAAACCTCCCCAATCAGCTATTGTGGTCATTAGCGTTAACGTTAGACAGAATCGATCTCGTTGCTTAAGTAGTTTCCTTAAACACCGACGTAAGTATGAGGTGTCACCCTCTTCATCTCCTCCTTTACTGACTCATCAACGGGTAATGTCTCTATGAACTCTTGTACCTCCTGTCTGCCAATGACATGATGATTCTGTGTGAATCTCCTCACAGTGTTGTAAGCGTCAGGAACTCCCTCGCGTCGTAACAGAGTTTGAATAGCCTCTGTGACAACGACCCAGTGATTGTCAAGGTCTTCTTTGATTCTTGATCCGTTAACAGCTATTTTATCAACTCCTCGACGAATGTTCTGGTACGCCACCAAAGAGTGCGCGAAAGGTACACCTATGTTACGCAGAACCGTTGAATCAGTAAGATCTCTTTGTAGTCGTGAGACAGGAAGCTTTCTCGCGAGAAACTCCAATATAGCGTTCGCGTACATCAGGTTGCCCTCAGCGTTCTCAAAGTCGATCGGGTTCACCTTGTGTGGCATCGTGGACGACCCAACCTGCTCGAAATCTCTTGATAACTTGAAGTATCCCATGGAGATATACTGCCAGATATCTCTACAAAAGTCGATAAGAATCGTGTTGATTCTGATCATCAGTTGACAGAGCTCGGCGATATTATCATAGTTATCAATCTGTGTACTTGGGAACACTCTGCGCAGACCAAGACTTTTCAGGAATCTCTCAGCGAACTCATGCCAGTCTGTGTCGGGATAAGCGACGTAATGGGCGTTCATGTTTCCTGTGGCACCACCGAGCTTACCTGTAAGTGTGAAAGACTCTAATGTCGCCAACTGTCTCCTCAGTCTCTCTGTGAAGACAGATATCTCCTTACCTAACTGAGTTGGTGTGGCGGGTTGCCCGTGTGTTCTTGCCAACATTGGAATGGCTGACCATCTTTCCCCACAGCTTTCAAGGTTAGTCAACAGATTCTCTTTTAGCTCTATCGTTATGACTTCGGAGACAGCGTCCTTGATCATTAAAGGAAGGGCTGTGTTGTTAATATCTTGTGATGTGAGTCCGAAATGAACTAATTCAAGGTGCTTGGGTTCGAGACAGGTTTTTAGCTTGTTCCGAAGCCACATCTCCACGGCTTTCACATCATGACGTGTTTTCTCCTCGTACGACTTGATCTCTTGGAAGTCGTAATTATCAAAACTCTCTCGTATCCGCCTAAAATCCTTCTTGCGTTGATAAACATCCTCTACTTTTAACTCTTTAGCGAGAGCCTCCAGGTATTGTAACTGTACTCTTGCTCGGTACTTCATCAGGCCGAACTCTGAAAAGTAGGGGGTAAGAGCGTGTGTTCTGCTAGCGTAGCGCCCGTCAATTGGTGATATTGAGAACATCGGAGTTCTATGTGGTATGTAATTTACAATTTTCTTATATTTCTCATTGATGGCGCACTTAAGAAACTCGAGATATTTCGGAGTTGTTAGACTGTGATTTCACATAGACTTAAAATACAATATGTGTCAATAGTATGGTAAAGTGATGGGATGTGGAAAATCAACATTATTGGTGTTGCCTGATGACGTCTATATTGAGATCACACGAGATCTCATTATACACGATGGTTCTGAGAGAGACAGAATTGAGAAGTTAAACAAGGCCACTTTCAAAGTGTTACAGATGGTACAGAATAAGAAGCTGTACTGTAAGAAAGATCAGGAAGCGATCGAAGATCTATTTTTCAAGGTACAAGAGAAGCAGAACAAAGAGGATGAGAGACGTGAGCGTCAAGAGTACCAGGAACAGACCAGAGAGAAGAGAATCCAGAGAGGATCTATCTCCGCTCTGGCAGAAAGGCGTCAGAAGATTCGCGAGCAACAGTTAGAGTCTCGTGGGGCTGCCGGCAGAGCACAGTTGGAGAGAATGCGTAGAGCAAGAAACAGGAATGTCACCTGGTAGTTATTTGGCAGAAGGGTAGAAAGCGACTAAGTACCTTGGCACGACCGCGTCGTTTCTGCCAACAATGTACATGTCCGGCTTTCTCATATTGTCCGTCGCACTATCATATCCTGGATCAATGGGTCTGTCCGCGTGACCCTGACAGGTACGTCCGAGAGTGACATCGCAGACCAACATAAAAGCCAAATCGTCTTTAGATCTTGTCTTAGCGTAATGTCTACTGTACTCTGCTCTTGTAGAGAAGTACGTGCCAAGGCCGTAAGCAGAACACTTGTTCTTGGACGAGTCGAAACCCTCCTTGATAATGATCCTTGATATTCTCTCACTTGTACCGTGAAAGAGTCTTCTTTCATTAGGCTCATCAAACTGAGCTTTGTACAGAACGTATTGATGTTCGAGCTCTGGATTTTTGATCTCCTCTACCCAGACGATACAGGCGTTCTGGTAGGTTGCCAGAACGGCCTTCTCGATCTCTGAGTAAACAGGGTTGGAGAGGGAGACGTAGTTCACAGACATTGGACTTCTTTACAATAAAAGGGATCCCCTTTATCTCAACTGTTTAGTGACCACCTAACGTCTACGTGAGTCTTGTAATGGCGAAAAATTGATCACATTCTGACAGGTTACCCAGTTAGACGATTAGCACATACAGGACACCGCGCCTGTAGCTTTTGATATCGACCATGGGAAAACGATACCGCAGACGTCTACAGGCTAGACGTGCGACACCAGAGGAGATGTTGATTTTCCTCTCATCCCGACACCATCCCGACGGGTGTAACTGTGAGCAGTGCACTGAAGCGCATGCCGAGACCAAGAGACTAGCGGACTCTAACAACCCATCTCTGACAATCACAGCCGTGTTTTGCGGGAAACGTCCTGGAGATTTTCAGGATGTCGTTGAGGATGTCGTTGAGGATGTCGTTGAGGATGTCGTTGAGGATGTCGTTGAGGAGACCACCAAATCTAAGGGTGAAAACTGCGGTGGCTACTACTGTGGTTGCTGGGAATGTATCAAAAGAGATGAGTACGAGATGAAACTCTTCGATGATGATCAAGATCGCCCTTGTGATAAGTACTTTTGTGGGTGTGAAGACTGTATTGAGAGAGATGAGTACGAGATGAACCGCTACGAGGATAGCTTAGAGAGGATAAATCTTTACAGAGAGAGTGAAATCGATCGCTACAGTAATAACTATGTCTTTTGTCCCGCAATTCCTTGAGGAAAGACCAACAGATCCTCAAGGATCCATCATAATTTCAATCTAATGGTATACGATGACAGATCCTACTATTTCTGTTGTCCAACTTAATCAGATTCTTGTGCTAGAGCCTCTCGCAGGGAAAACGAACGCACAACAAGACGCTCTTTTACGTACTAATCCTCGGTTTCGTAACTACTATATTAATCTGTTTTATCAGCTGATGTACAGAGCGAACCAGAAAAACCCTTTTCGCACCTTATCCAGGCTTTTCGTCCTGAAGACGAACGGAAAGCAGATAGGTTTATCCGCGAGACAACAGGTAGGTCTTTACTTTTACTTTATCTCTCAACAGCAGTCTGGAGCCTCTCGGTTAGTACAAAAATCACAGATTATAGAACAGCAGATTAGGCTGTTAAGATTGCGCTCGGTAAACAACCCGACTTAGTCATCCGCAAGAACATTCATAATCTCACACCGACAACGTACGCAGGTACGGTGATCAGGAGTTTCCTTCAGTTCTTCAGAACACCCCTTACAGACCACCTGGTGCATACAAGGGAGCACGAGTGTGTCCGCTGGCTTGTCAAAGCAGATGATACATGTTTGTGCGCTTTCGCTTTGCGACTCCTCCAGTGGACGTTTTCGTCCAGTCAGATCGATCACGACCGGATCTCCTGGATCCTCGTACACAGTGGTTACAGCCATGTGATAGGTGTCGTAGATGTGTGACGCTGGAGCGTAGTCCGTCAGCATCTCTGTCTCGATCAGGTACCTCTTAGACTCATTCTCAAAGAGAGAGCCTGGCAGTTGTGACAATACCTCTGCCACACTCGGTTTGAAAAAGAGAACGTAACCGAACGTGTGAAAGGTGATGAAAGAATCAACTTTCATAAGATTACCACGATCGACATCACGTACCTTGCGCTTCTCAGCCTCCCAGGTGTACGCGGTTTTCATATGATCCTCTGGTAGCGCGACAAGAGAATTGCCTTTCAGCTGGCGACAGAGTCTCGCACGCCTTGTCACCTCCGCCCTAGAAAGGGTCTGTGGAGGGTTGGTCAGTTCATACTGAAAGCGTTCCTTGGCATCTGCAGACAGAGTCTCGATCACGTAGATTAGTTTGCCATCGTAAGATCCGAAAAGACGAGGGTGATAGTACTCCGCTCTTCTCTCAATACCGACAGAAAGCAAAGCCTCTTGGCAGTCAGCAACAGTCTTGATCTCTGCGCCCCAAATAACCAGGTAAGCCTTATCGCGTCTCGCCACAAAGTCCTCCTCGTGGATCCGTTGAAATTTCTCGTCGGTGGCTGGTTTGTTCCAGATGTCGTTATCCAGTCGCTGGTACGGCGATTTGACGCCGTTCAGGTACACATTCCTGTTATCGAAGCGCACTAAAGCCATCGTGTTTTACGATACGTTAGTTGATTAATTACTATGAGTTTTAGAGTATTTTCGATCGATTTTAAGCTACAGTCTGCCGTTTTACGCTCTCTGCCTCTTTACCTTCTCCACAGCAGAGTAAAGGGCACAACATACAAACTGGACAGCACTCACAGTACCTAGTACACCACACCGTACAGCCTATCGGACAGTTGGCACATATGACGCACCAGTGAGCACACTCATCACAGCCAATACTGACGCAGAAATAGCTACAGAACAGACGGCATCCTTCGGTACACATCGGGTTTTCGTGACTTAGATGTTATTCCTCGGTAGACATCGAGTTTCGCGAGAACGTAAGATGACTATGATTTTAAGTACCTGGTGTTTTTCGATCAATTTTACAACTCGAAAACCACGTACCACGTCAGTTTCGGGATCATGATCGCGATACACAGTAGCAGGAAGATCCCGATGATCCAAAGGAGTATCTCTCCCCCTTGCTTCAATATTAGTTGGCACATCCAGCAGTCAATCGTGGAGCACCTACAAATCCTGCTTTTCCTGCTGTACCTGTCAGCCTCCCTGAGCTCTTTAGCTGCCTTTTGTGCATAACCAGAAGCCTTCTTGACAGCCTCCATAACATCCTTCTTCTCCTCTTCTGACATCTCGTCAGAGACGACAGGTACCTCACGTATCCTTTGAGCGGCTTTCTCTGACCACTCAGCGATTCTGCTCACGTTGGTCGACCCACAGCAGATAAATCGAGGGCAGTTGCTTGTACTCGCCCTTTTTATCTTCTGGTTTACCTCATCCATCTCCTCAGCGATTCTCTCCAGAACGTCCCTCGATTCCTGAGGGATCATCTTATAGAGCTCTGTGTCAATATTGAGAACGTTATTCATTTCTGAGCCGTTCTCGATATTGTGGAGAATGGACTCCGATGTTGACGCGGGAGCCTCGATATCGGTGGTATCAACAGCACTTTCCAGCAACATCTTCTCGTCCATATTTGAGAGTTTTTGTCGGTACGTTAAGTGGATTGACTATGAAAATTAACTTTTATTCTTTATCGATTCTTTATCGATTTTTCTTGTGCGCTCCGCTGTGCGCTTCGCTCGGAAGCCATTGACCCGTCGGTCTTTGACACCTGTACAGGTGTTAAAGATCTCCTGCCCATCTTCGTTTTCGCTTTGCGAGACCGAAGATTTTCGGTCTTCGACCGACTCTTTTTCTTGATTTTTTTAGGTTTAGGTTCCATATGCTTACTGCCTTTTAGCTGGAGAATACCGTCAGGATCATGTGTTTTCAGCTTGGAGATAATAGATGCTATCGCCTCTGCGAAGAAAGGGCACCACACTCCTGTTCCCTGCGCCTTGCTCACAAAACTGTAGATGGAGTCTCGCAGATCTTGTAGGGCTTTCTGCTTCCCGTGAAGTACGGCGTAGTTATGTCTACGATTAGCCTTTTGATCCTCCTCAAAGTCATGAATGTCGTCTTGTACTTGGTAAAGAAACCCGAACTCTGTCGCTAGCTCCTCCACTTGTTTCAGGTTGTCTCTCTCAGGATAAGTGAGAAAGTACCCGAAGAGAAAAGCGATCTGAAAGAAGGAGGCAGTCTTGCTCAGAATCACCTTGTTTACATCATCCGGTGTGACGTTCTTACCATCACGCATCGCTATAATCTGCTCAGCTTCTGCGTAACACATCCCCCTCGGACCCATACTCACACCCAGCTTCTTCAGAAGGTCGAACAGCTTACCATAATACATGACCTGTTTCATAGGATCGCCTCGAGTTCCTTGTATTATGATCTCCATGTTCTTCGTGAGCAACTGGAACACCATTCCGATAAGAGACGCTGAGACTAACTGAGCCATGTTCTCACCGTATTTACGATGAACGGACGGCTTACCACGTCGTATATCGTCATTGTCCATACATGGTAGGTCGTCGATAACAAGTGAGGCCGCGTGAAGACACTCGATAGCCATCGCCGGAAGAATTAGTTTGCGACAGTTCCCTTTTCCGGCGGTGTCTCCAAGAGCCAGAATAACAGACCCCCTAAATCTCTTACCTCCCTCCAGAGCGTACTTACACGCATCCGCTAAAACACCCTCGCCAGCCTCCTCCGCGATAACAGCGTCGACGGAGCTGTCGATAAGATTCTTGTACAGCTTGAACTGAGACATCTGGCTGTTATCCCTTTATAATATCTTATTGAGATTCAAGGATTGTCTTTAAGCGAAGCGATGTCGGAGCCGAGCAGGAACCACATAGGCTCCTTTTAAGCGAAGCGATGTCGGAGCCGAGCAGGAACCACATAGGCTCCTTTTAAGAGGGGATAAAAAGAGTCGTGTAAAGGTATATTGGTTTTTCCTCATGCCATGTAAGACGTGTGGATGCCGTTTTGAGCGTTTTTCAACGCGTAAGTCATACGTACCAGTGAAAAAGAAGGTTTCTGGTCACATTCATTACGGAACTGTTTATTTCAGGTACGGATTATGTGGTAAGAACCACTACACGAAGTTAAATCGTGACAGAGTTGAGTGGTCATACTGTTATATGTGTAGAAACGTGAAGAAGACATTGGAGAAGAAAAGAAGGTTCCTAGAGGCTAAACAGAGACGAGAGAAAAAGCGAGTACCTTCCTTTCTTAGACATGAGTACGAGCGTTTCAAGAAAGAGGAGCAAGAGCAAGAAGAGCAGTATCGTGAGATATACGAGGATCCTAAAAGCTTCGCGATCGGGCGACGCTTGGATCAATTTAGTCGCCCTAACGTTGTCAAGGAGACGATTCGCGAGGAGTTGCGTGAGGAGTTAAAAGAGGAGGTGAGAGAGGAGGTCAGAGAGAAGTTAGCTAAAGAGGTGTCAGATGACATTCGAAAGGATCTTCGAGAGGAGATCCGCGAGGAGTTGAAAACAACGATGAGATTGGATATCATGCGAGAGATTCGCCAAAACCTAAAAATTCAGATATTCAAGGAGATGGAGTCAGTCATGAAACATCAAGTAGAGAACACACTAAACAAGATCATTCCTAACTCACGTTACGGTTCTTACTCACAGCCGAACACGCCCGAGGATAGGAGATGTAGGCCAAACAAGGTATACTTCTCACCGTCTTCACAACCGTCCTCACCCACAGCGTCACACGTAATGTTACGATCTAGAACAGAAGTACCGTCACCTATTTTGTCACCTATTCCACCTCCACCTTCCCCTCCTCCGACACCAACACTGTCTGAATCAGAATAATTAAGATTTCACTTAAAGTAAGGCGTGATTTTCACAATACGACACCTAATAATGTCTATGTTTTACCCTTGTAAACACTGTAATCGGAAGTACAAGACTCCTGATAAGGTTCTTGCTCATATGAGTAAGGCTCACGGAGTGGAAAATCCCGAAGTCCCGCAACAGATTGAGCATGTTTCTAACCGAAACGGTCCCCAGTTATCTCCGGAAGAGAGAGAAAGAAGGAAAGTTGAGAACCAGAGAAAACGTGAGGAGAGACAAAGGGCAAAACTCGAGGAGAGACGACAGTTGGAGGAGTTGGCTCGCCAGGCTAGCGAAGGACAAAGACAGTTACAACTGGAGAAAGAGAGATTAGAGCAAGAGAAAGCTCAGGTTTCTGAACAAAAGGAGAGGTGGAGGAACGCCGTAGAACAAGTATCGAGCGAAAGAAAGGAAGTAAGTACATCAGAAGCATTGGAGATAAAGGAGTGCCAGGTGTGTTGGGACGCGGAACCTAACACCGCGTTTGTTCCTTGTGGTCACGCTGTCACCTGTCGGGAATGTGCGAACACGATCGTGAGAACTCAAGGAACATGTCCGATGTGCCGACAGAGAACAAACTCGGTTCTTCGCATATACGCTTAAAACAATCTACCTAATTTCATAAAGATAAGAGATAGTGTATGGAGCGAAGACCTTTTGAGCCCCGAAGATTCCGTCGGCAGTCAAAGGTCAGATATCGCTCAAGATCCCTTGGAATGAGCGATGCTGAGCGACTGAAACAGAAGATCAGAAGAAATATGGTGCGAAAATTAGAGGCAGAAAGAGACCGTGAGAAGGCGAAAGAGCGTCGTAAGTCGCAGAAACAAAGAATCAGAAGAGTGAGCGATGAGTTAATACGCATGCGTGACGAGTTGGATCAGAGTCGGGAGGAGTATGAACAACTGATGAGTTTGAAAGAGGAAGTAGAGAGAAAAAGAAGGGCGGTAGAGAGAAAGTCGTTCTTTCTACAGAAGACTTTGTCTCGTACCGCGATTCTGCTGTCTCCCCGATTTATGAAAACACTAGAGACACGGTCAGACACAATGGATGTTCAGTCTGATTTATCAGTAGGGACAACACGAAATTTCACTGAGGACTGTCGAATATGTATGGATGGTGTCGCCGATACAGCTTTCGCGCCATGTGGACATCTTATGACGTGTTACCACTGCGCAGAAGCAGTGTTAGAGGGAACGAATCACTGCCCGATATGTCGTGACAAAGTAAGGTCAATACTCAGGGTGTATCCTTCGTGAAATAAGCGATTCCACTTGTGACACCTACGTACTCATCCTGAAAAGGTGTGTACAACTCAAGATCCTTCAGAAACGCCCATAAATCTTTCTCAGAATCATTCAGTCCCCAGTAGTAACACATCTTAGTTCTTACTCTTATTGGTGGGGCGTTCTCAGGATCTCTGAGGTCACACAGTAGAACAACATGAGAGTATGGGTACGCACGATGAGGTAAAAACAGTTTAGATAGATCTGTTGTTGGCAGAATGTCTCTGGAGTCACCTGTCACGACCAGTTTTCTTGGTATGACACCAGGTGGAACATCAAGACCTACAATAAAATCACCCATTCTTGGGATAATGTACGAGACTAACCCCTCTTCCGTATGTTTCGGTTTCGCGTCACACTCTGTCTGACCGAACTTCTGATAAACCTTCTCTGAATCGTGCTCTTTCTTTCTGTCATCCTCTGTCGGATGAAAGTAGTTGAAGATTACAGGGTCATTAATAATACGTCTTGGACACCTAATTCTCTCTCCGTCATACCCGTACTCCTCACGCATGTGACGTAGAAAAGGCTCTCTTCTTCTTTCGTAAGCGTCCTTTCTTTCCTTCGCCTCTCTCTCCAATCTCTCTTTTCTCACATCCTCTGGCTCGAAATGCTCCAGTAAAATGTAGTTAATTTTCTCAGGATCCTCAAGCTTCTCCCATCGAACAGGTGAGATCTTGGTTACTTGGTAAACATCCTGTGTGACGTTATCGACGTAACAGAACTTCTTGTACGACGGAGAGAAGTAATCGTTCTGTCGACGACACTTCTCCACATTCTCAACATTCTCCACATTAGGGAAAGAGTTGACGAACGCGTGACGAAATCTTGGCTTCTTCAGAAGATTTTGTGACGCGAAATGATCAGAGATGATTCTGTCCTCGAAACTTGAGACAGTTTTGCCACCTCTGAACAGATTGAAGGAGATTACCTCCAGAGTTTCCTCGTTAACGTAATGCCGGCATCCATCTCTGTACTGAGGTGCTCGTACAAAGCCTTGGGCTTTTAGCTTGTTGTCATTCATCCTTAAGCAGGATAATACTCACTTCTTATATAGCCTAAAATATGATACGATGTTTCGTCTAAATATCGAGAAACGCACTAAGTCTAACAAAAATTATCGGAAAGTTCTCAAGACAACTCCACAGATGCAGTTAGTGCTTATGAGTATTCCTGTTGGTGAGGACATTCCGAGAGAGAAACACAAGAACATCACACAGTTCATTCGTTTCGAGGGAGGTGTCGGACAGGTGATCATCGGGCGTAAGAAGACAACTGTTAGAGATGGTGACGCTGTTATGATCCCACCGAACGTGTATCATCAGGTGATTAACAAAGGACGCACGCCTCTAAAGCTGTACGCTCTTTACTCACCACCTGAGCATCGACCTGGGTTGACGCAAAAGAAAAAACCGAAGGAAGAGCATAAGCACGCTCACGGACATTAATGGGCTTTGTCTACTGCGAAAAGTGTAAGGTGTGGTACACGAGTAAAATAGAGTTCTGTATTCGGTGTGGCTCAGCACTTTCTTCAAAAGCTAAGAAAGTCAAGCACAATTATGATGACAAGACCCGCATCATCTACGTTCTCTGTGTGATCTGTTCGAAGAAGATCGACGAGGACGCGAAGTTCTGTCCGTTCTGTGGATTCGACAGAGTTCTTAATAAACCTAAGCGCCCACCAGCTTTATCCAAAGAAATCAGGAGACGAATAGCTGTCCTGATTAAAAGGGATAACACGGAATACGACGAGTAGAAAAAAGTAGCGAGAATTATGGAAACCAAGGCACCCTTCTCTCAATTCGACCTGTCAAAGTGGCCGTTAGTGGAGGTCACTCTGAACGGATCTCCTCAGAACAAGCAAGAGTTCGAGGAGTATTTATCATGTTTTAAAGCCCTTTACGATAGGAAACAGATGTTCTCTCTCGTAATAGACTCTACAAACGTAGGATGGGTACCGATGTCCTACTTGTGCCGTCAAGCAGCGTTTATCAAAGAGATTGAACCTTTCTCTAAGATCTACCTGAAAAAGACAGCGATTGTCATAACATCGTCTATTGCCGCGACATTTCTAAAGATCATCTTCTCTATCAAGCCTCCTGTGACAGAGACGAAGACATTTCCTAACACAGAACTCGCGAAAACATGGGTGATGACCTTGAGTTAGTTATTAGTTAACACATCTGCTTAAATAAGTACATGTATTCAGGTATGGAGTTCGCAGATGATGAGTTAAAATCGTGGGTTCCACAGATCACTGAGTTACTGATGCTGAAACCGGATGAGAAGATTTGGGTGAGAGTTCAGGTCTCAAAAATATGGAGATTAAACAGAATGAGAGGATTTTTGAAGGAGAAAGGTATTTCTGACCCTAAGAAAGAGTGTAAGTTTAGAGAGTACTTATCAGACAAGTTCTTCGAGTTCGAGTTTAATGAGAAGAAGACGGAGGATCTTCTGAAACAAGAGGCGAGAGAACGCAAGAACAGTCTTGTTATCTCCAAAGTAACGATGAACTGGTCTTTATCAGAGAAGGAGAGACGAAGAAAAATAAGAAGAATGTTAAGACTTTACAGAAGGAGAAGAAAGCCGTCAGATAAACCAAAAGAGAGATTTGTCAAGGTAGTGTTCGAGAACAATCTGAGAGAGCTAGAGAGAATTATGAAGTATCTCGAAGAGAGGAAACAAAAGACTGATGAAAAAGAAAGGGAGCGTCTTAAGCTTGCTTTCTAACCACATTACTCCCCCACGAAGGGATACCAGACACATCTACATATGCACATAACAATACTTGCTGTAAAGGCTATTCCGAAGAATGTGTAGAAGATGTTGAACAGAGCTAAATGATTGTCACATGTATCATCGTCCTCTTTTGAGAGCGAACAGTGTTGATAGTTATTCGAGAAGTACACAGGTATGTACATCCCGCTTGGTTTTCCCGTGAGGGAGATGTCTTTTGGCGCAGGACAGTCGTGCTGATTGTAACGAAAAACATACCAATTATCTTTCGTTACAAGCTCCGCGAGCACCTGATTGTCCGCCTTGTTATCCTTACACTCGTTTGTCTGACGAACGAGCTCGATGTTGACAAATACGTAGATACAGACAACGGCGGCAATAATAGCCAGTAATGTCACAACTCCTGCGAAACATTTTCCATATGTGTCTCTGTCCTCTTGTTAGCTCCGCTCAACATCATTCTGTGTTTCCTTTTTTGTATCATCCTTTTCGTCAAGCTCCACATAGCGAGGCTCATCTTTCGGCTGAAGCTCCAACTCTTTCGGATTGCTTGAGTCCAGTCCATGCTCCGACTGGGAGCGTTGCCCCCATATCTGAGTCAGGGACAGGTGCCATGATTGCTTAGAGTGTTAAAGTAGTAGTGATCTTCCTAAGCCTGTTCTTTTTGATCGATTTTACAGCGCTGCGGTCTCTATCCAGGCTACTCCTGTCATGGGAACCCCTAATACAGTACCTATCACGTTGGCTATTCCTTCATACTTACAAACATCTGATCCACCACTATTCGTACATATCTCCTGCTGATCCCAATTCGTCATGATCGTCATCGTTACAGCACCAGCTCCGACAAGTGTGATGTCCCATCTTGTGTAATAAGTGCTTCCTGGTGGATTCCTTGGTGATATCCAAGGAACACTTCCTGTTATCGTGATGTCGTTCATGTTCCATCTTATGGTCGGTCCTACTGATTGAAACAGGTTCGCAAGGTAATACGTACCGTTCCCAGGCGTGGTCAGTCTTGTCACCATAAGAGCTGTTGGGTTACCAGGATTATCAGCGAACTTAATAGCGAAGAAATCCCATGTAGCACCTTTAAGTAAACTCACACCATCAGCGTCGTAACTTTGTGTAACACTATCAAACCAGAGAACAGATCTATTAGTAGGATGTTGTTGATCTACGATAACAGGTGGAAATGAAGATGTATCAATAATAGTAAAATCATCTACTCGTAGAAGTGGCATAGAGAAATAATAAGATCCCTGACACTCCATATCGTCCTGTCCTGATGCCAGATAAGCCTCTGCGCTACCTCCGAAGTCGTTATCAATAGCCGTTCTTTGCGCAGGTGTGATCCAGTTTATAAGAAAGGAATCAGGTCCAAATCCTTGATTAACTAACCCTAATAAATCAGTGAAATCAATACTAATAATAAAAGTTCCACTTGATCCAACAACCTCTATTCTGTAAGTGGTACCAGGATCACCGAAATTACCAGATACTACCTTCACACTTAACGTGTTTAGGGTGCCGATAGGTGGTTCGCAGAGATCAGAGAGTGACCACGGGTTTCTTGTGATGGTTGGTCCTTGTGAGTTCGCACATGCTGACAACTGATACCCACCAGCCAGACCGTTGGTCAGTTGGTAAATTGTACCTAATGTCGCGCTGTTGAAACCAGACGCTATCGCGAAGTCTAGTTTATGATGATAGAAAGGAACTTGTATAGGAAAACTTTTCTGAACTAAAAAAGTGAACGCGTACGTACCAGAGTTCCCTTCAAGTGTACCAAAGTAACACCACGAGTCTAGATTAAAGTTCGGGTTAACTACCTCAACAAACTTAGGGAGATCTAAAGTCAGAGTGTTACTGTAACGACAGCACGTAACAGTTTTCAGAACAGGTCCTTGTTGACTGACAGTGATTCTCACTTTTTCAGATCCTGGTGTTAGATCAATAGCATCAATAATAAAGTAGAATCCTGTAAAAGCATTATCAGAGGCTTCCCACAGAGCAACACTTGACGCATCAGGAAACTGAATACCGGATATATGGCGAGCAAGTTTAATATGGTTAAAAGTTGATACTAACGATGATAATATAACCTCAGAAGATCCACCAAGAACCTCACGCTCGATAAACAACGATGTACACGGGTTCACCGGATCCAACTTGAACTGATCGATCAGTAATTTAGCGTCATTAGGTGTGTCTGTGTAAGGAAGTACAAGATTTCCGTTAGTGGACGCTGTTGTCGAGTCCTCTATTCTCGGACAGAGAAGACCAAGACAAAGATCCAGAAGACCTTCTCTATCGATGTTATACGTCGGGTTATCACATGTCAACTGAATCTTCTCCACAGAACACAGTCTTGATTTCGCGTACAAATTAGCATCATCTCGAAGTTGCGTGAGTGCGTTCCTGTTGTCAACTGTGGACAGAAGAGGGAAGGATACCGATGTTGATGACAAAGACTGAACCGTGAAGGACATTGTCTCACCTATATTTTACCTATTAGGATTCTGAAAGATTAAACCCTTGAAGAGTTAAAACGCCGGTTTTTAATAAATTTTGATATAAAGAGAATACACATGATATGTTAAGTAGAAATGAATTCTGGTTATGTTCTACTTCGATTTACAAGACTGGGTTAAATGGGAAAGTGCGAC